>Ga0209429_10000015_pt1 | contig 122294 bp, 108 predicted proteins | sample BarGraNGADG00212_3_FD_184493 | JGI IMG/M metagenome (GOLD analysis project Ga0209429, IMG submission 184493) | Arctic peat soil microbial communities from Barrow, Alaska - Barrow Graham LP Ref core NGADG0004-212 (SPAdes) (version 2) | ecosystem: Environmental > Terrestrial > Soil > Wetlands >... | reverse complement strand
TACGAATCTCAGTTCGAAGGAACTTTTCCGGCTCGTTCAGCAATAGCAGTCAAAGGTTTACCCAAGGGAGCTCTCATCGAGATCGAGGCCATCGCTTCCCTCATCTAAAGTCGAAGGGGTGGCAGGTGCCACCACTACAGGCTCTTTTCGTACAGCACGCTTGACCAAAAGCACCACATTCTCAACATGTTGCGTATGCGGAAACAGGTCGACGGGCTGTACTTTCACGACTTCATAATCGCTATCCAGTAAAGCCAGGTCCCGCGCCTGCGTTGCCGGATTGCAACTTACATAGACTATTTTTTCCGGTGAAGCAAACAATATTGCTTTTACGACATCCGTATGCATGCCTGCACGGGGAGGGTCGGTAATCAGCACGTCCGGATGTCCGTAGGTGGTGATAAATTCCTGATTGAGAATGTCTTTCATGTCACCTGCGAAAAACAAGGTGTTTTCCAAGCCATTGAGTTCCGCATTCACATGTGCGTCCACAATGGCTTCGGGAACATATTCGATTCCAATCACTTTACGGCAATCCCTGGCAATAAACTGCGCAATGGTGCCGGTTCCGGTATATAAATCATACACGAGCTCATTGCCTTTCAGACCGGCAAAAGCTTTGGCCACCCTGTACAATTCCAGGGCTTGCTCCGAATTGGTCTGATAAAAGGATTTCGGTCCGATTTTGAAACGAAGGCCTTCCATCTCTTCAAAAATATGGTCGCGGCCCTTGAATACGTGAATTTCCTGATCACCGATCGTATCGTTTGCTTTCTGATTAAGTATATAAACCAATGAAGTTATTTCAGGAAAGTTGGAGGCTATTTCCTTAAGTAACGCTTCAAATTTTTCAGCATCATCCTCGAAGAAAACGACGATGACCATCAGTTCACCTGTCGAAGAAGTCCGAACTTGCAGGTTCCGCATCATACCGACTTGATTCCGAAGATTAAAGAAGGTATAACCGTTAGCAAGGCAATAATCACGCACAAACAGACGAATTCGATTCGACACATCCTCCTGAAGCCAGCATTTTTCAATATCCAGCACCTTGTCGAACGCTCCGGGGATGTGAAAACCGAGGGCATCCATATTGTCGAATGTCGCACCGGAAGCCACTTCCTCATTGGTCATCCAACGTTTGTCGGAGAAAGTGAATTCCAACTTGTTACGGTAAAAAGAAGTCTTTTTGGAACCAAATATCGGATAGAAAGCATTGCTGCTGTAATCCACGTTTTCGACCTGTGTGGCAGAAACGGTTTGAGGGTCGGCTGCAAAAAACGGTGGCAAATCAACTTTACCGATACGGGTCAGTGCATCAAAGACTTGTTTCTGTTTGAATTTTAGCTGATCCGGGTAGGGAAGGTGCTGCCATTTACAACCACCACACACCCCAAAATGCTGACACATAGGTGTTTCTCTGTTTTCGGAAAGAGAATGGACCTTAACGACTTTGCCTTCCGCATAATTGCGTTTTCGACGGTGCAACTGGAGATCAACCACGTCACCTGGTGCCACGAAAGGCACAAATACAACCATTTCACCGACTCTTGCCAGTGCTTTCCCTTCTGCGGCGACATCCGTAATCGTGACCGCTTCCAAAACCGGAAGAACTTTTCTATTTTTTGCCAAAATGCTACTATTTGTATGCGTTAATATCCATTCGGAGGCGAACCTTTTCCGAATCAGGCTGCAAAAATACGAAAATAGAGTCAGATTTCTTTTTCATTCGGAATTTTAGCATATTTTTAGACCAATTTAATAGGTCGTTCAAAAGGTTTTTTTTTACATTTGCGTATCTCAAGAATAACCTAATTTTTTTCACATAAATCTAAGACACGAATGACAACGAAAAGAGTCTACACCTTCGGAAACGGACATGCCGAAGGTAAAGCAACCATGAAAAACCTGCTCGGTGGTAAAGGTGCCAATTTGGCTGAAATGAATTTGATCGGTGTTCCGGTTCCTCCGGGTTTCACCATCACCACTGACGTTTGTTCCGAATACTTCTCACTTGGAAAACAAGAAGTCATAGCATTATTGAAAGCTGAAGTCGAAGCAGCCATTTCCGGTGTGGAAGTGCTGATGAACTCTAAATTTGGCGATGTGGAAAATCCGTTGCTGGTTTCCGTACGCTCCGGCGCGCGTGCTTCCATGCCGGGCATGATGGACACTATTCTCAACTTAGGATTGAATGACGCTGTGGTTGAAGGCCTTACCCGCAAGACAGGCAACGCACGTTTCGCATGGGATTCTTACCGACGCTTTGTTCAAATGTATGGTGACGTTGTTCTGGGTATGAAACCCGTCAACAAAAACGATATCGACCCCTTCGAAGAAATCATTGAGCACATCAAAAAAGAAAGGGGTGTGAAACTGGATACTGAACTGGCCGTTGAAGACCTGAAAGTGATGGTTTCCAAGTTCAAGGCCGCCGTCAAGAAACAAACCGGTCATGATTTCCCGGAAAGTTCCTACGATCAGCTTTGGGGTGCTGTTTGCTCCGTATTCGACAGTTGGATGAACGACCGTGCCATCTTGTATCGCAAAATGGAAGGCATCCCAGCAGAATGGGGTACCGCCGTTACGGTTCAGGCTATGGTGTTCGGCAACATGGGCCAGACTTCCGCCACCGGTGTTTGCTTCTCCCGCGATGCCGCCACCGGCGAAGACATGTTCATTGGTGAATACCTCATCAATGCTCAGGGTGAAGACGTGGTGGCAGGTATCCGTACCCCGCAACAGATCACCAAGGAAGGCTCCCAACGCTGGGCCAAACTGGCCGGTGTCGGCGAAGATGTTCGCGCCTCCCAATACCCCTCCATGGAAGAAGCCCTTCCGTCCATCTATCTGGAACTGGACGCCATCCAAACTAGACTGGAAAACCATTACAAAGACATGCAGGATATGGAATTCACCGTGCAGGAAGGCAAGCTCTGGTTCCTTCAGACTCGTAACGGAAAACGCACCGGTTCTGCCATGGTTAAAATTGCCATTGACATGCTGCATCAGGGCATGATCGATGAAAAAGCTGCTGTTTTGCGGGTGGAACCCAACAAACTGGACGAACTGCTTCATCCGGTTTTCGACAAGAAGGCCATCAAGGACGCAAAAGTCATTGCCAAAGGGCTGGCCGCTTCTCCTGGTGCCGCTTCCGGCAAGATCGTATTCAACGCCGACGACGCCACAGAATGGGCTGCCCGTGGTGAAAAAGTCATCATGGTCCGCATCGAAACTTCTCCCGAAGATTTGGCAGGCATGGCAGCCGCTCAAGGCATTCTGACAGCTCGCGGAGGCATGACCTCCCACGCTGCCGTTGTGGCTCGCGGTATGGGCAAATGCTGCGTATCCGGTGCAGGAACTTTGAAAATCGACTACAGCACCAAAACCATCGAAGTGGACGACATAGTCCTAAAAGAAGGCGATGCCATCTCTCTAAACGGTTCCACCGGTGACATCTATTTAGGTGCCGTCGGTACGACAGAAGCCGAGGTAGACGATGATTTCGCTGAATTGATGGCATTGGCCGACAAATATACCCGCATGAGTGTCCGCACGAACGCTGATACGCCCCACGATGCAGAAGTCGCCCGCAAGTTCGGTGCTAAAGGCATCGGCCTGACCCGTACGGAACATATGTTCTTTGAAGGTGAAAAGATCAAAGCCATGCGTGAAATGATTCTGGCAGATACTGTTGAGGGCCGTACCATCGCTTTGGCAAAGATTCTGCCATATCAGAAAGCCGACTTCAAGGGCATTTTCAAAGCCATGCACGACCTGCCCGTAACGGTTCGCCTGCTTGATCCGCCCTTGCACGAATTTGTTCCCCACGAAGAAAGAGAACAAGCCGAATTGGCCAAAATCATGAATATTCCTTTGAAAAAAATTCAACAGCGTATTGAATCGCTCAAGGAACAAAACCCCATGTTGGGTCACCGTGGCTGTCGCTTGGGCAATACCTTCCCCGAAATCACAGAAATGCAGACCCGCGCCATCCTCAGTGCCGCTTTGGAACTGCAATCAGAAGGCATCACCGCCATTCCCGAAATTATGGTACCGCTCACCGGTATCCTTTATGAATTTTTGGAACAAGAAAAGATTATCCGTGCCACCGCTGAAGCCTTGTTTGCTGAAACTGGCAAACGCATTGATTACAAGGTTGGTACCATGATTGAAATTCCTCGTGCCGCTTTGACTGCAGACCGCATCGCTTCTGCTGCCGAATTCTTCTCTTTCGGTACCAATGACTTGACTCAGATGACGTTTGGTTACAGCCGCGACGACATTGCTTCCTTCCTGCCGATTTATCTGGAAAAGAAAATCCTGAAAGTGGATCCGTTCCAGGTTCTCGATCAGAAAGGGGTAGGGCAATTGGTTCAAATGGCCGTCGAAAAAGGCCGTTCCGTACGTCCCGAACTGAAATGTGGTATATGTGGTGAACATGGAGGTGAGCCGTCATCTATTGAGTTCTGTCACCGTGTTGGTTTGAACTATGTGAGTTGCTCTCCGTTCCGCGTGCCTATTGCTCGCCTAGCAGCCGCCCAAGCCGCCCTCCGATGATTTCCCAATAGGGAGCCAATTACTGCGTTGCTTTTCACTTGTCGATCCTCACGTACCTTAAGTACGCTCCGGTACGACTGCGCAAAAAGCGCCTTGTACTTGACTCCCTATTGAAAAATCACTTGCTTTCTATAAGGTCATCTCAAAAAAAGACATTTGAGATGACCTTCTTTTGTTTGGGAAATGTTGGAAAATTGCTTAATTTTGGATGATATTGAAGCATCATTAAAAAATCCATCGTTTTGAAAAACAAAGAGCTTGTTCAGAAAATTCAGCAGACCGTTCCGGCGAGCGGCAATCGTGCCAGCGAACTGCTTGACCTGACTTCGGCACTCATTGCCAAAATTCTTGCGGATGGCGACAGCTTGGCCATTCAGGGTTTCGGAACTTTTGAAGTGAAAAAGAAAGAGGAACGCATATCCGTCAATCCTTCCACCGGAAGCCGCTGGATGATTCCTCCCAAGTATGTTGCCAGTTTCAAGGCAGGAACCACGATGAAGGAAAAAATCAAAAACTACACCGTCCATGAACAATAAACTGCTTCTTCAGGATTTGACCGATCAATTGGCTGATGCCGGTAAATTAAAAAAGAAAGATGCCGAAGAATTTTTAAGAGCCTTTTTTAAAAATGCTGAGGACGGACTATTTGAAGATGGTATCTTAAAAATCAATGGGCTGGGCACCCTCAAACTCGTTTTGGTGGAAGCTCGTAAAAGTGTGAACGTATCGACTGGTGAGGAATTTGAAATTAGAGAACACTATAAAGTATCCTTCATTCCCGATGCAGACCTTAAGAATGCTGTCAATCAGCCCTATGCACATCTCGAACCTGTAGAATTGGATGGAGGAAACGAAAGCGCTGCTGCCGCGCGGATCGAAAAGAAAACAGTGACAGCCAAGGAAAAACCAACAAAAAACGCAAAAAGTAACGAAGAAATGACCCAATCTGAATATACAGATAGCCCAAAAGGTCCAAAAAAAATCAAACGTTCCACCATCATGTGGATTTTGTTTTTCATTGTTATTGCCGTGCTTGGCATTTGGTCCTGGATTTCCAACGACCAACGCAGGAGGGAAAACACTGTCAAAATCAATGAAATTGAATTGGTTGATTCATTGGAAGCCGATGCCGCTCTGCAACAAGATTTAGCAGCCTTAGCTGAGGAATCCGATACGACAGGAACCAAAACAGCTGACGACTCGCTGGAAGCTGTTGTTCAATCCGTTGCACAAGAACCAGGTACCGCAAAACCAGCTGCAACCGAAGCAAGTCAAAAACCAACCGCACCCGCAGTCAAAACGAATTCGGCACCTGTCAAGCAAGCAACGTCGACGGCAAAACCTGCTGTCAAGCCAACTGTTCCTGCCACCAAACCGATTGCTCCCACAAACAAGCAAACTGGACCTCCCGTCAAACAAGCTCCACCTACTGCATCTCAAAAACTGGCCGTTGCACCGGTAAAACAACCCGCAAAAACAATCAAACCAGCAACACCTGCAGAAACCAAGGCAACGGTAACGCCTGCCAAACTCTCCACTGCACCTGCTTCCGAAGACCTTGCCACTATCGTGCTGACCCCAGGCAACCGCCTGACATTATTGGCTCTCCAATATTATGGGCACAAAGCATTTTGGGTTTACATCTACCAGGCTAACAAAAGCGTCATCAAAAACCCGAACAATATACCTACCGGAACAACCATTCGGATTCCTAAACCCGACCCCAAGATCATAAATGCTCAGAACCCAGCCTTGATTGCCAAAGCCAAAGCACTTCAGCTACAGATTCTGGGACGGAAATAGCAGTTTCTTCGGGAAATTTCTACATTATTGGGATAGGCTTAAATATTTTTAACGGGTCTGACTGTTAAAATGAAGCCTATCCTTTTTAATTTTGCACTGTTAAATAAAAAACGCAAGTATCACTAATCAATAATCACTTTACATGAGTCAAAACATAGACATTCGGGAACTGAACGCACTGATTGAAAAAAAGAGCTCGTTCGTAGACATGATCAACCTCGGCATGGAGAAAGTCATTGTCGGACAAAAACATTTGGTTGAATCGTTGATGATCGGATTGCTGTCCGACGGTCATATTTTGTTGGAAGGGGTTCCCGGACTGGCAAAAACCCTGGCCATCAAGAGTTTGGCATCCCTCATCGATGCGAAATACAGCCGCATTCAATTCACACCCGACTTGTTGCCTGCCGACGTAGTGGGTACCATGATCTACAGTCAAAAAAAGGAAGAGTTTGCTGTCAAAAAAGGGCCTATATTCGCCAACTTTATTTTGGCCGATGAAATCAACCGTGCACCGGCCAAGGTGCAGAGTGCTTTGCTTGAAGCCATGCAGGAACGCCAAGTGACCATCAGCAACAACACCTACGAATTGGATGCTCCATTTTTAGTGATGGCCACACAGAACCCCATTGAGCAGGAAGGTACCTATCCGTTACCTGAAGCCCAGGTAGACCGTTTCATGCTGAAAGTAGTTATCGGTTATCCCAAAAAAGAAGAAGAAACCTTGATCATCCGTCAGAACATCGGCGAAAAACTGCCGCCCATACTGCCCATCCTGAAAACCGAAGAAATCCTCGAAGCCCGCAAAGTCGTCCGTCAGGTCTATATGGATGAAAAAATTGAACGCTACATCGTGGACATCGTTTTCGCCACCCGTTATCCGGCTGAATACGGCCTGAAGAACCTGCAGGAAATGATTTCCTTCGGCGGTTCACCCCGTGCCTCCATCAACCTGGCGCTGGCAGCCCGTTCGTATGCCTTTATCAAGCGTCGCGGCTATGTCATTCCCGAAGATGTCCGTGCCGTTTGTCATGACGTATTGCGTCACCGCATCGGACTGAGCTATGAAGCCGAAGCCAACAACCTTACCAGCGAAGAAATCATCAGCGAAATCCTGAACGCGGTCGAAGTACCCTAATTTTTAAGCATGGAAACTAGCGATTTACTGAAACGCGTCCGACGGATAGAAATCAAGAGCCGCGGTCTTTCCCAGAACATCTTCGCCGGTCAGTACCACACTGCCTTCAAGGGCAAGGGGATGGCTTTTTCCGAAGTCCGGGAATACCAGTTCGGTGACGATATCCGAAGTATTGACTGGAACGTGACGGCACGCTTCAACCATCCCTATGTCAAAATTTTCGAGGAAGAGCGGGAAATGACGGTGATGCTGCTCATCGACGTGTCGGGCAGCCGCATGTTCGGTTCCAACCACCAACTCAAACAGAACATGATGACGGAGATGGCAGCCACACTGGCGTTTTCAGCCATACAGAACAACGACAAGATCGGGGTCATCTTCTATTCTGACAAACTGGAAAAATTCATTCCTCCAAAAAAAGGAAAGAAACACATCCTGTTCATTATACGTGAACTCATTGATTTCCAGCCTGAAAATACTAAAACGGATTTGAGTGCAGCCTTAAAATACATGACCAGCGTCATCAAAAAACGTTGCACGGCTTTCGTTTTATCCGACTTCATCGATCCGAAAAGTTTTCAGACAGACTTGACCATTGCAAACCGTAAACACGACATAGTGGCCATTCAAGTGTTCGACAAACGGGAAACGGATTTGCCGTCCGTCGGGTTGATTCAAATCAAGGATGCGGAAACAGGGGAGGAACGTCAGATTGACACTTCCTCAACCAAGGTCCGCGCCACCTACCGTCGTTGGTGGGAAATGCAGCAGTTAACCCTGCAGGATACTTTTCAGAAAAGCAAAGTGGATTCGGTTTCCGTTTCAACCGATCAGGACTATGTAAAAGCCTTGATGAACCTGTTCAATCTCCGAAATTAATATGTTTAAGAAAACTCTCGTCTTGCTGGGTCTGATCCTGACGCTATCATCGCTTCAGGCTCAACAACGGGTCAGCGTCAAAACCACCATCGATTCAAGCGATCTGATGATTGGTGAGCAAACCCTGTACCATATTGAGGTCTCGGGTCCCGCATCCATGAGGTATGTTTTTCCGTCGTTTCCGGGCGATACCTTGGTGAAAGGGTTGGAAATACTGAACCGCGGGAAACTGGATACAGTCAGCATCAACAACGAACGAATCAAACTGAAAACCGACTACGTAGTTACCTCGTTTGATACCGGCCTTTATTACATTCCACCCGTCAAAATACTGGCAGGTACCGATACCTTCGAAAGCAATAATCTGGGAATCAAGATTATGACCTATCAGGTGGATACGGTTAAGATGCAGGTTTACGATATCAAGGGGGTACAGAAACCACCTTTTGTACTGAGCGATTATTGGGTGGGAACCTGCATCTTCTTGTTGTTTTACGCATTGGTTCTCCTACTAATCTGGTTTTACCTGCGTAAGAAATTCCCGAGGCTGAAAGGAGAAATCCTTGCTCAGGAAAGCTTGCTACCACCGCACGTGGTTGCCATTATGGAACTGGATCGCCTGAAAGCAGAGAAAAGTTGGAAATTCGGCAAAAATAAAAAGTACTACACCGAATTGACGGATATCATCCGCAAATACATCGAACGCCGCTTCCAATTCAATGCCCTGGAAATGACCACGGATGAAATCCTGATCCTGTTCAAACGCGACAAGTCCACTCAATCGGTCTATCAGAATCTGAGCCAAATCCTACAATTGGCTGATTTGGTGAAGTTTGCAAAAATTGAACCGTTAGAAAGTGAGAATGAACTCAGTATGATCAATTCCTACCTCTTCGTCAACCAGACCAAACAGGAAGAAGTGAAGTCCATCGAGGAACAAAAGGAAGAACTGATTAAGGAAACACCTGAGGAAGAACCTAAAACACCGGTTTCCGATTCAGATGATCTGAATAAATACATGCCCAAATGAATTTAGCCAATCCATATTACCTGTATTTGCTGCTCCTCATCATCCCAGCCGTAGCTTGGTATGTGATGCGCCGGAAAAAACGCTATGCGACACTGCAGGTATCCAACAGTTTTGCCTTTGAAGGATTGAAACGCTCCTGGAAAAACAGACTGGAACACGTTCCGTTTATACTGAGAATGATGGCGTTTGTCCTGATCATATTGGTACTCTGCAGACCACAGTCTTCCAACAGCTTTCAGAATGTCACCACCGAAGGCATCAACATTGTCATTGCGTTAGACATTTCCAGCAGCATGTTGGCCGAAGACCTCAGACCCAACAGGTTGGAAGCAGCCAAGAAGGTAGCGTCCAATTTCATATCTGGACGTCCAAACGACAACATCGGCCTGGTACTGTTTGCTGCTGAAAGCTTTACGCAATGCCCCCTTACCACCGATCATACTGTGCTGCTCAACCTTTTCGGAAGCATCAAGAGCGGTCTGATTGAAGATGGTACTGCCATTGGACTTGGTCTGGCCAACGCCGTCAGCCGTATCAAGGACTCTCAGGCCAAATCCAAAGTCATCATCCTGCTGACAGATGGCTCCAACAACAGGGGAGACATTGACCCAATCACGGCTGCTGAAATCGCCAAAACCTTTGGTATCCGCGTTTATACCATAGGTGTCGGGCGTAAAGGCAAGGCTCCGTATCCTTTCCAGACTGCTTATGGCATCCAATACCAAAACATTGATGTTGATATTGATGAACCGCCGCTTCGTCAGATTGCTCAAACCACCGGAGGCGAATTCTACCGGGCAACCAGCACCAACAGCCTGAGCAGCATTTATCAAAAGATCGACCAGCTGGAAAAAACAAAGATGAATGTTCACGAATACAGTAAGAAACATGAGGAATATAGGATATTCGCAATTGGAGCACTTTTAATGCTACTGTTGGAAATCTTATTGAGAAACACCACCTTACGTCGTCTTCCATAAAATAGTACGCACTATGTTTCGATTTTCGAATCCAGAATATCTCTATTTGCTGCTCCTGATACCGGTTATCATCTTGGTGTATCTGGTTATCAACATCAGACAGCAAAAACGCCTGAAAGCTTTTGGTGATCCGGCCTTGCTGGCACAACTCATGCCAGATGTTTCTTACCGCAGACCGCTACTGAAATTCATTTTGCAGCTTTCTGCCATCGCCATCACCATCATCATGATTTCAGGTCCTGAGTTCGGTTCCAAACTGGAGAAATCTAAACGCCAGGGTGCTGAACTGATGATTGCACTCGACGTTTCCAATTCCATGATGGCAGAAGACATACAACCCAATCGTCTGGCCAAAGCCAAACAGATTCTGTCCAAATTAGTTGATAAACTGAAGGATGACAAAATCGGACTGGTTGTTTTTGCTGGCGATGCGTTTACACAATTGCCAATCACCTCCGATTTTGTGTCTGCCAAGATGTTCATGAATACCATTTCACCCGAACTCGTGCCCACACAGGGTACAGCTATCGGTGAAGCCATAGGTCTGTGTATGAAATCATTTCCTCCCAAAGGCGCGGCTGAACGCGCCATCATAGTAATCACTGATGGTGAAAACTTCGAAGACGATGCCATGGAAGCTGCCAAAGAAGCACAGAAGGAAGGCATCAAGATTCATGTGGTCGGACTGGGACTTGAACAAGGTTCACCCATCCCCATGCCCAACAGCAGCGATTTCCGTAGGGATAAGGAGGGTAACGTAGTCATTACCAAGCTGAATGAAAAGATGTGTCAGGATATCGCCGCCGCTGGCAACGGTATTTATGTGCGTTCGGACAACTCCAATGCCGCAATTAAAATACTGGAAGCCCAATTGGACAAAATGACAAAGACAAACCTAGAATCAGCAGTTTACAGCGAATACGACGAACAATTCGACGGACTTGCCTGGATCGTTCTCGTGTTGTTGGTGGCCGACCTCCTGATTATGCAACGCAAAAACAAGCATTTACGCAACGTCAGATTGTTTTGATATGAAAAAGACACCCTATATATTTATCGCTTTGATGATTCTTGCAGCTTCTTCAGCTTTCGCTCAAAAGGCTGAACGCAGCGACGTACGGAAAGGTAACCGTCAATACGAAAAAAAGAAATACACGGAAGCAGAAATCCAATACCGTAAAGCGCTGGAAGTCAATCCACATTCCAAGGAAGGTGCCTATAATCTCGGCAATGCACTGTACAAGCAAAACAAACCCAAGGAAGCACTTGAACAATATCAGAATGCTCTGAACCTTCAGAACGACCCCGTCAAGAAATCGCAGATTTTTCACAATGCCGGCAACGTTTTCATGGCAAACAAAGAATACGACAAAGCTGTTGATGCTTACAAAAGCTCCCTGATGATCAATTCTGGAGATAATGAAACCCGTTACAACCTGGCCTTGGCTCAAGCCATGCTGAAAAAGCAACAACAACAGCAAAAGCAGAAAAAAGACAATAAAAAGGACCAAAAGAACGATCAGAAAGACAAGCAGAAACAGCAGCAGAAACAGGATGATCAGGAAAAGAAGCAAAACCAGAACAAAAAGCAGGATCAGCAGCAACAGCAACAGGAGCAAGTTTCCAAGGAAAAGGCACGTCAATTGCTGGATGCATTGAGTCAGGACGAAAAAGATACGCAGGAAAAGGTCAAAAAGCTCCAAATGCAACAAAGCAAATCCCGCAAAACAGACAAAGACTGGTAAAAAAACGTAATTTTACAGATTGATAAAGCATATTGAAATGAGGAACAAATTGATACTGGCATTCGTCCTGATGTTGAGCGGAGCAAGCCTTCATCTGATGGCGGCCGACGCTGTGACATTAACCGGCGATGCACCCAAACAGGTCATTATGGGGCAATATTTCAACTTGGTCTATTCAGCAAATGCCGAAGTAGAAGATTTACGCATAGCTGAACTCAGCGATTTTTTTGAAATTCTGTATGGACCATCCACATCGATGAGTTCATCTACCACCATTATAAATGGGAAATACCAATCTGAAACGTCTTATGGTTTTACCTATGTGCTCCGTCCAAAAAAGACCGGAACCTTCACCATTCCTGCAGCAACTGCATCTGTTAATGGCAACAAAATTAAAAGCAACTCATTATCAATAAAGGTTTTACCTACGGACCAACAGGGTAGGGGAGGTCAAACCCAGCAAAAATCATCCTCTACAGCTCCAGCGTCTTCGCAGGACGGAAGTTCGTCACAATCCGTTACAAACGATCAGGTTTTTATCCGTGCCATTCCTTCCAAAACGCAGGTGTCCGAACAGGAAGGACTTTTGGTTACCTATAAAATATACACCAGGGTAGACATTTCTGGTATGCAGAACCCTAAATTTCCTGAATTCAAAGGTTTCATGTCACAGGAAATCGAAGTTCCTCAAAATAGGCAATGGGATCTGGAAAACTACAATGGAACCAATTATCAAACAACCATCCTGAAACAAACCGTGCTTTACCCACGTGAAACTGGAAGTCTAACCATTGATAAAGGGTCATTTGACCTGATTCTTCGTGTTAAAAACCGCAATACTAGGGCAAGAAGCATTTTTGACGACTTCCTTGATACGTATTCCGAAGTTAAAAAGACAGTGTATTGCAATAGTGTCAAGATCAATGTCACTCCGTTACCAGCAGGCAAACCTGCCGACTTTTGCGGTGTGACCGGCAGTCTGAGCATGACTTCATCCATCAGCAGTTCAAAGGTGAAAGCCAACGAAGCCGTAACCATCCGCATCAAGATTTCAGGAAACGGTAACCTGAAAATGATTCCGACGCCTGAACTGACCTTTCCGGCCGATTTCGACCCCTACGATCCCAAAGTGGATAACGCCTTTAAGAACACCACCAGTGGCGTTAGCGGCACCAAATCCATCGAGTATCTGGTCATACCCAGATTCCCGGGTACATTTGATATTCCAGCCACCAGCATAAGCTATTTCGATTTGGCAACGCACAAGTACAAAACGTTGACCACACAGCCGTATACCATTGAAGTGGCGAAAGGTGACGGCAGTATCACAAACATCAGTGGAAAATTTGCAAACCAGGAACAACTCCGCTTATTGGGTTCCGATATCCGCTATCTGAAAACCAACATCCAGCTTCAGAAGCAACCCCATCTTTTCTTTGCAACGCTAACTTTCTGGCTAGCATACCTGATACCACTTCTTTTCTTTGGAATCATGCTGTTGGTGAATCGTAAAAAGTTAAAAGACAATGCCGATATTGCCAGAGTTCGTAACCGGAAAGCCAATCAAGTGGCCGTCAAACGCCTCAAGCAAGCATCTGCGTTCCTGAAAGAGGGCAAAAAGGATTTCTTCTACGACGAAGTCTTGAAAGCACTTTGGGGGTATACCAGCGACAAGTTGAGCATTCCGCTATCCAAACTCGATAAGGAAACCATTGAAACACAGCTTACTGAAAGCAAAGTAGGAGAGGGTATACGCAAAGAATTCATGGATATTCTACAAACCTGCGAATACGCTCGCTTTGCACCCGGAGATGCAGCAGCTGCCATGGATAAACTGTATGAACAGACCATGGATGTCATCAACAAAATGGAAAATACGATTAAACGATAAGACGATGCGCCACATACTGAGTACTCTTTTTCTCGTCCTGTTTGTAGTTTCAGCTACGGCACAAACGAACCCTGCCAATTCCACCCAACGGAAAAACAACACCAGTTTAGATCTGACAGGAAATGAATCGTCCAATGCATTGTTAGAAATGGCTGCAGTCAGCTATTCCAAAGGCAACTACAATCAAGCCGCCAACCTATATGAAACCATACTTCATAAGCAGGGCTTATCTGACAAAGTCTATTACAATCTGGGGAACGCTTATTATAAATGTGACCGCTTGGCACCTGCCATCCTGAATTTTGAACGGGCTTTACGTCTGAACCCTGGCGATGCCGATGCCCGTTTCAATCTGGAAATGTGTCAGGCCCGCATTGTCGACAAAATAGACCCTATAGGTATGTTCCTGATTTCCAGATGGTATCATTCGCTTGGAAATCTTCTCAACAGCAACGGATGGGCCTATGTCAGCATTCTATTCTTCCTATTGTTTATCGGATGTCTGTTTGCCTATTTTTTCGCCAGAAGGCGTTGGCTTAAGAAATCCGGTTTTTTCGCTGGAATCCTCCTTTTAGCATTCAGCACTTTATCCCTCGTTTATTCTGCTCAAGCCAGTCAACGTATTACCACTCCAGACGAAGCCATCCTGTTTACCCTTTCCGTGACGGTGAAAAGCTCACCCGATAAAAGCGGAACCGACCTATTTGTATTGCACGAAGGCAGCAAATTGAAAATCCGCAGTGTTTTGGGAGAGTGGAGTGAAATCGAACTGGAAGACGGCAATGTAGGTTGGTTACTTTCCAAAGACATTCAAATCATATAGTCATGAGCATATTCGAATCATTGGTCACTTGGGATAAGAGTCTGTTTTTGACTCTCAACGGTTTTCACACAACCTGGATGGACCATTTCATGTGGCTGATGTCCGAAACAGTGGTTTGGTTGCCTTTTTTTCTCTTTTTCCTGTACCTCCTCATCCGCAACAAGCAATCGCAAAGCTTATGGCTGATTCTGACTTTTGCTCTGCTTATCACGTTTACGGATCAGATTGCTTCAGGGGTCTTCAAACCCTTGGTTGAACGCTTACGTCCCACCCATGACCCTTCGCTTGCCGGTCTGGTCCATATTGTCAACAATTACCGAGGGGGCCAGTACGGCTTTTTCTCGAGCCATTCCGCCAATGTGTTTGCTTTTGCAGGTTTGAGCCTTCTGATTATCCGAAATTGGGTATATACGGTTTGCATCCTCCTCTGGGCAACACTCATCTCTTATTCGAGAATCTATCTGGGTATTCATTTTCCGCTGGATATTCTGACCGGCGCGGTTTTCGGATTGCTGTCTTCCGTTGGTTTTAATTACCTCTACAATTCGCTGAATAAAGTCAAGACGGTCAAGCACGCTGGAAAAGATAGGAAGCGCCGTAAAACAGCAGACGGGTTCTCACAAAATGAAGTTACACAGTTGAATTCAATTTTAGCTATCGTGTTGGTAGTGTGCTTACTAACCTCGCATTACCTATCTTGGTAAACTTCTGTTTCATCGTTACTAAACTGTGTCAAAAAAAAGAGTTCAATAATTTTATTTTTCCGTATAATTCATTATATTTAGAGCAGTTTTTAACAAAAAACATAGTATTAATCTCTTTAAAAAATACGGCCATGGTAAAAACAATCACATTTAACGAACTCCGTAAAATCAAAGACAGTTTACCTTCCGGAAGCTCTCAACGCATCGCTGATCAATTAGGCATCTCCGTTGAAACTGTCCGGAATTATTTTGGAGGTTCAAATTATCGGGATGGCAAAAGTGCAGGTGTTCACATTGAACCGGGACCCGACGGCGGTTTGGTTATGTTGGATGACACCATTATTTTAGATTTGGCTATGGACCTTTTGGATAAACACAAATCTTAAAAAACACAATCAAAAATATATACCACTCCCCAATCCGGAGTGGTTTTTTTGCATCGCAACTGACCTATTTTCCTTAAATGAAACTTTATTTCAATAAGAGAAACTATATAACTTTAAACTATAGAAATTTCATAAACCTATTCCGTATTTTTGTCAAGCCTTCACCATGTCCATTTTTTTTGAATTTACCTAAATTTAATATAAATGGAACACATGAATCAAGGAGTGTATCTGGTTTACGCACTCAACCTCAACAAGTCAGAACCAAACAGCATCCAACCTGGGAAGCCTCTCTATTTTTCAAGTCGTGAAAATGCTGAAGATGTCATTCGACGCTATCACGAGATTTACCATTACTTGTACAATTCCAATTCTGATTCCAGAGTTTATTGCTTGGTTTTGGAAAAATACGCACTGAATTCTCAGTATCGGTATCAATTGTCAACCTGGGTCTATTCTGCGGAAGGTCATTTTCTATCAGACTGTGTCGTACCAGACGACGGCCCTTTTTTTGGAAGGCAGAAAAGCGGCATCTGCCACGAAATCGGGGAAATTGTCGAAATTCCCTACGGAGAGCATTTAGTATTCGGAATCGTTGTCGAGCAGCCTCTTTGCTTAAACGAAGAAAACCGGATCGATTACGGTTATACAGCCTCGGATGATTGCTATACGGTCATCCAATACCCTGAAAATGAAATACATTATGCGCATTCTCCCATGGTGTTCAAACCTTCGGACTCTGTTTCGGAAAACGTAAGGGAAGATTTGCAACACGCATTTCAACAACTGATGCAGGAAAAAGGGCAGGAGATGGGGTAATCTTATTCCGTCCGAAAAGCGGACAAGCTTCGCTTCATTTTCCGTTTATTACAATTCCTCCCGACCTCCCTTTGAAAAGGGAGGAGAAAGAGGGGGTCGTGGGATTGCAATAAAAAAGCCTGCTACGATTGTAACAGGCTTTACTCGATCTACGTCGGGGTAGCGGGATTCGAAGTTACGAAGCTTCGCTTCGCAAAAACCGAGTCTATTATTTCCTCCCTCCGGGAGGAGAAAGAGGGGGTCGTGGACTTGCAACAAAATAGCCTGCTACTAATTGTAACAGGCTATTTGCTCTCAACGTCGGGGTAGCGGGATTCGAACCCACGACCCCCTGGTCCCAAACCAGGTGCGCTACCGGACTGCGCTACACCCCGTTTTCAAGTCGGGTGCAAATGTAGTCTTTTTTTCTGGATACACAAGTGCAGCCCTTGTCTATTGCGAAAAAAAAGTCGATATTTGTACTTTAAACACCCCAAAATACATGTACAGAACGCATACTTGCGGTGAACTCCGCATCTCCGACGAAAATAAGACAGTAACTCTATCCGGTTGGGTTCAGCGCAGCCGCAAAATGGGTGGAATGACATTCGTGGATATCCGTGACCGTTACGGCATCACACAATTGGTATTCAATCAAGAAGTCGATGCAGCACTTTGTGATCAGGCAAACAAACTCGGACGCGAATGGGTCATTCAGGCCATCGGTTCAGTCGCTCAACGCTCCAACAAAAACCCGAACTTGCCTACCGGGGACATCGAAATGATTGTCAATCAACTGAATATATTGAATGCTGCTGAAACGCCGCCTTTTACAATTGAAGACGAAACAGACGGTGGCGATGACATTCGCATGAAATACCGTTACCTGGATCTCCGCAGAAGCGCTGTTCGCAAGAACTTGGAACTGCGTCACAAAATGACCATCCTGATTCGCACCTACTTGGACAAGCAGGATTTCATTGAAGTGGAAACACCGATCCTGATCGGCTCCACACCCGAAGGTGCCCGCGACTTCATAGTGCCCTCCCGCATGAATCTCAATGAATTCTATGCATTGCCCCAGTCCCCGCAGCTGTTCAAACAGTTGCTGATGGTTGGCGGATTCGACCGTTACTTCCAGATTGCCAAGTGTTTCCGTGATGAAGACTTGCGAGCAGACCGACAACCCGAATTCACCCAGATCGACTGTGAAATGTCTTTTGTAGAGCAGGAAGACGTCATCATGACCTTCGAAGGCATGTCCAAATACCTGTTCAAAGAAATCAAAGGCATTGATTTCGAAGGAAATTATCCCCGAATGACCTGGGAGGAAGCCATGACGAATTATGGTAGCGACAAACCCGACATACGCTTCGAAATGAAGTTTGTAGAACTCAAGAAATACACCACCGAAGGATTATTCACCGTTTTCGACAGTGCCGACTATATCGGAGCCATTTGTGCCAAAGACTGTGCCGTTTATACCCGCAAACAACTTGACGAGTTGACTGATTTCGTGAAACGTCCGCAAATCGGAGCCAAAGGTATGGTTTATCTGCGCTGCGAAGCCGACGGTACTTTCAAATCATCCGTGGATAAGTTTTACGATCAGGCACAACTGAAAGCTTGGGCGGAAGCCTGTCAGGCCAAACCCGGAGACCTTATCCTAATGCTGAGCGGGGAAAAAGCAAAAACGCAAAAAGCCCTCTGCGAATTACGTCTCGAAATGGGGACAAGAATGGGTCTTCGCAACAAAAACGTCTTTGCACCTTTGTGGGTGATAGACTTCCCAATGTTTGAATGGGACGAGGACACGCAACGCTATTTTGCTATGCACCACCCATTTACCTCGCCAAAACCCGAAGATATACCTTTATTGGACAGCAATCCCGGACTCGTTCGAGCCAATGCCTACGACATGGTCATCAATGGAGTCGAGTTGGGTGGTGGATCCATTCGAATTTTCGACAGTGAACTGCAGGCCAAAGCTTTCGACATCATGGGTTTCACCCGTGAAAAAGCTCAAAGCCAATTTGGCTTCCTGATGAGCGCCTTCAAATTTGGTGCACCGCCTCACGGTGGCCTGGCCTTTGGTTTGGACCGCTTTGTCTCCATGTTGGCAGGCTTAGATTCCATTCGCGACTGCATCGCTTTCCCGAAAAACAATTCCGGCCGAGATGTGATGTGCGACGCACCTTCTAAAATTGATCCAGCACAACTGGAAGAGTTGTACATTTCGTTGAAACAACCCGCCAATAAATAATGAGGACTGTCGGTGATGTCTGTGCAGTGCTTGAAACGTTTGCGCCCCTGTCTTTGCAGGAGTCTTACGACAATGCCGGCCTGATTCTCGGAAATCGGGACCAGGTTGTCACTGGTGTATTGATTGCATTGGATGCCACGTTGGATGTCATTGACGAAGCCGTCAACCTTGGGTACAACATGATTGTAACGCATCATCCCTTCATCTTCAAGGGCTTAAAGACCATAACCGGCAAAAACCACACGGAAAACTGCCTGATTAAGGCCATTCGGAACGATATTGCCATCTATGCGGGTCACACGAATGTGGATTCCGTACGGGGAGGAGTGAACGAACGCATGGCCGACAAGCTGGGTTTAACAGACACCGCTATTCTGATACCCGTTTCACATAAGGACTGCGACTGTGGCCTTGGTATGATTGGTTCATTGCCGGTAAGCCTTTCTGAGACTGAATTCCTACAACTCATCAAGTCCACATTTAAATGTGAACGCATTCGTTTTTCCGCTCTGAGAGGGAAAAATATTCAGAGGGTAGCCATGTGCGGAGGGTCGGGAAGTGAGTTCCTTGAAAATGCTCTGGCCAGCGGTGCAGACGCTTATTTGACTGGTGAAGCCAAGTACCACGAATTCTTCACCCACGCCTCTGAAATACTGCTCGTCGATGCCGGTCATTACGAAACGGAACAGTTTACAAAAGACATTTTTTTCGAGATTCTTTCAGAAAATTTTTCTACCTTTGCCGTTCGGATTTCAGTAGTTGAAACCAACCCTGTCCATTATTTGTAAGTAATTACTAAACAAGATATTATATCTATGAGCGCTGAAAATTCTAAAGCAGATACCAAAGAAATCACCGTCAAAGAAAAGCTTAAAGCTTTGTATGATTTACAGATGGTTGTTTCTGAAATTGACAAAATCAAAACTCTACGTGGCGAATTGCCGCTGGAAGTACAGGACCTGGAAGATGAAATTGCCGGTCTTGAAACACGTATTGATAATTTTCGTGCTGAACTCAAGGAATGTGAGGACATCATTACCGGTCGCAAACTGGACATTGAGAATTCAAAGGCTCTGACTATCAAGTACAAAGAGCAACAAGACAACGTCCGTAACAACCGCGAGTTCGATTACCTCAGCAAAGAACTGGAATTCCAGGGCCTTGAAATGGAGTTTGCTGAAAAGAAAATCCGCGAAGCACAAGCTATGGCCAAAGTTAAGTCCGATGAAATGGAAGGCGCAGAAGACCACCTTTCTGAACGTCGCAAAGACCTCGACTTGAAAAAACAGGAATTGGAAGAAATCATTGCTGAAACCCGCACCGAAGAAGAAACCCTTCGTGAAAAGGCCAAACAGATTGAAACCCTGATTGAACCGCGCCTGCTGGCCGCCTTCAAACGCATCCGCAAGAGTGCCCGCAACGGTCTTTCCGTTGTTTCAGTTCAACGTGACGCCTGTGGTGGTTGCTTCAATAAGATACCGCCCCAACGTCAGATGGACATCCGCATGGGTAAAAAAATCATTGTTTGCGAATATTGCGGTCGTATCATGATCGACCCCGACATGACTGCAGAAGCATAACCAATCGATATTAAGAGAAAAGCCGATTTCGAAAGAGATCGGCTTTTTTTATAGCTGGTTGTACTCAGGGATGTCAGGCAAAAAGATGACCTGATGGTTCTCATAGTCCATCTTACAGCAAAAATGCCTCATACCATTGCTCACTATCAAGTAATTAACATGAAGGGCAAAGTTGTAGGCCGAAATCTGGTCAAAAACTTTTTGCGTAATTTCCACATCGGGAGCCTTGTATTCCACTAGGATCAAGGGTTGAAGCGAATCACTGTAAACCACTGCGTCGCAGCGTTTTTTTCTACCGTTGTAGGGTACAAAAGCCTCCAAAACCGTCCTGCCAGCAGGATAATGTTTTTCGTTGATCAAAAAATGCGTAAAATGCTGACGAACCCATTCCTCCGGTGTCAAAGCAACAAATTTACGTCTCAGGAAGTCGTAAATCTCGTTTTTACCGTTCACAGTACGTATTTTGTAGTCGTAAGCTGGCAAGTTTAAGTTAAACATTTCGTATTTTTGTTTTCAAAGGATAAAGATAAAGAAATACCATGAAGACCAAAAAGGAAATTGTTGACAATTGGTTGCCACGTTACACAAAACGTCCGCTGGAAGGTTTCGGCAAATACATTTTGCTTACGAATTTCAATCAGTATGTTCAGCTTTTTGCCGAAAAATTCGGAGTGGAAGTTCTTGGGAAAGAGGGAAATATGCCAAATGCCACCGCTAATGGCATTACCATCATCAATTTCGGGATGGGCAGCGCCAATGCCGCCACCATCATGGATCTTCTTTCAGCTGTTGAACCGAATGCCGTTCTTTTTCTCGGGAAATGTGGTGTTTTAAAGGAAGGTACAACATTGGGCGATTTTGTATTACCTATTGCAGCCATTCGTGGCGAAGGTACCTCCAACGACTATTTCCCGCCCGAAGTACCATCTTTGCCCGCATTCAGCCTACAACGTGCTGTATCCACCACCATTCGTGATTACCAAAAGGATTATTACACGGGTACTGTCTATACGACCAACCGTAGGGTTTGGGAATTTGATGAGCAGTTCAAGGAATACTTGCACCGCATCCGGGCGATGGCTGTGGATATGGAAACCGCAACTCTTTTTTCTGTTGGTTTCTATAACGGAATACCAACTGGCGCCTTGTTGTTAATTTCTGACCAACCTTTTATTTCTACGGGTGTCAAAACAAGCAAGAGCGACCAACAGGTCAATGAATTGTACGTACAAGATCATTTAAACATTGGCATTACTGCCTTGGATATCCTTATTCGTAACGGACGATCCGTCAAGCATTTACGTTTTTAAAATGGCCAAATCTGCTCAAACACCACAATCCATCCTGGCTGAAGTCAAGGCCGGAAACCTGAAACCCGTCTATTTCTTGATGGGTGACGAGTCGTATAACATTGACAGGATCACCGACTCTCTCATGGAGTTGTTGATGACGGAGTCTGAAAAGGAATTTGACCTGGCCGTGGTCTATGGCAAAGATACCGACATGCGTCAGGTAATTAGCCTGGCAAGGCAGTATCCCATGATGGCCAAACACAGGGTCGTTCTGGTAAAAGAAGCGCAGGATATCAAGGACATGGATACATTATCCATTTATCTGGAGAAACCGATGCAATCGACCATCCTGATTATCAATCACAAGAACGGTAGTTTGGATAAGCGCAAAAAACTAGCTTCAGAACTGGATAAAACGGGGATTCTTTATGAATCAAAGAAACTGTACGACAATGAACTCCCAGGTTGGATCATCAACTATGCTAAATCCAAGGGTTTAGGAATAGACGACCGTACCGCTGAACTCTTGGCAGAGTATCTGGGCAGCGATTTGGGTAGGATAGTGGGTGAACTTGAGAAACTGACCATCACCATTCCCAAAGGTGAAACACGCATCACACCGGCTTTGGTGGAGCTGAACATAGGAATCAGTAAGGAATATAATGATTTCGAACTTCAAAGCTCCATCGTTACTAAAAACATAGTAAAGGCAAACAAGATAGCGATCTACTACGGAAAGAACCCAAAAGCCAATCCGTTGGTAAAAACAGTAGCTCTTCTATCTGGATTTTTTAGCAACCTGATGTTATACCATTATCTAGTGGACAAGTCACCCAGCGCTGTTGCGAGCGAATTGGGCATCGCACCTTTTCGTGTACGTGAGTTTACAGAAGGAGCAAGGAATTACAATGCTCTGAAAACCATGAATATAATTAGCCTCTTCAGAGCCTACGATGCCAAGGCAAAGGGTTTTGAAAGTAAGAGTATTCCAGATGCTGAACTATTAAAGGAACTCCTCTACAAAATCATGCACTAAACGGATCATTTGGTCCATTTTTATTTTTTTAATTTACTGCCTGATTTTCAGCAATTTACATACCAAACCATTCTATATCTTCAAAATACGCTCAGAATTGAATATTCTGGGCCATTTCACGTACGCGTAAAAAATATTGAATTCTCAGCGATTTTGATTTTACAGATGCAAATTTTCGGTTTACAATTAACGTAGGTGTTGATAAACTGTTCATAGATATTTGTTACTGTTTACATAATGAAACACGTATTTTGTAAATTTTCTAAATGCATTTGTAAATTATGAAGCATTGTACGCATCGTCATTTCAGGTAAAATTTTCAATGATCAAACCCTGCAACTCACTAATTACAAATGTATTGTATACAGATGAAAACAGGTCAAAAGGGCCATAAAATGCATGATTAATTTCATTATTAACCTCATAACCAAATGTTTAACAATAGCATCTAAAGTTATACTTCATATAACTTATCAATAGTATTAAAAATACTACGAAATTAAAGACGTTATTTATATTTATCATGTACTAACATATTGTTATTCTGTAATTTATATAAGTTAGTTAAAGTGATGGCTTTAACTACTAACGAACTGTTTAATTCTGTAAATTATTGCTACTTAACTTTTGTTACTAAAAACACCAGTTAATGGTTACAAATGGTAATTTGCTTAGTTTGTAGTATATGTAAATTGAGTTTGTGAATGTAAATTTTACTTGTTACATTTGTGTACATTCTTTCGGAGTTGGGTTCAAGTTTCGACTGCTTTTTCAACAGTTGTTGATAACCAAAAAAGACCTGCTATTTTTGCTCCATTTAAAATGCAAAAAAAAAATCCATCTGGAAAAATGCAAAATCGAGATGTTCGTGTCCTACTTCAAAAAAGTGAAAACTTTAAAAAGTGAAAACGTCCAATCCCAAAAACTGTGAAGTGACATTCAAAAAAAAACGACCACTAATGAAAGACCGGATTCAGAAAATCATTGAAGACAAAAATTTGTCTCCTTCCAATTTCGCGGACGAAGTCGGTTTGAATCGTGCTGTCGTTTCACATATCCTCCACGGAAGAAATAAACCGGGCCTTGAAAATTTGCAACGAATTCTCGCCACCTACCCCGACATCAATCCGGGTTGGTTGATCTCCGGAATTGGTTCCATGTACCTTGATGGTTCAGGTGACCCAAAAACACCCACTTTGTTCGATGAGGATGGCGCATTTCCGTCCAACTCCCCGGATAAAACAGAATATTCGAGGGAAATCGAGTCAAAACAGATGCAAACGACCCCCAAACAAACAGTTAATCAGCAAGTTAATATCAAATCACAGACTTCCGTCAAGGTGAAGAAGATAGCTGTATTTTACTCCGATAATACCTACGAGGAGTTTGTTCCCAGCAACAAGGACTAAAGCACTAGAAAAAAACGGCGCGCAACCGTTTGCACGCTTTCGATGGAAACCGTATCTTTGTGATGAAGAAAGATACTGCAAGAATATGCAAAATTATACAAGTTTTATTTTGGATTTGGAACTGGTCGAAACCCAGGTGCTAAATGCCCAATACGTCTTGATGAAGTTTCACCAAGAAAGTCCGTTGCCCGAAATGCATCCCGGACAATTCATTCAGGTTCGAGTGGACGGTTCCCCCAATACCTATTTAAGACGACCCATTTCAATCAATTTTATCGATTCGGAAAAGAATCTGATATGGTTGCTGATTCAATTGGTCGGCGATGGAACCAAAACCCTCGCAGCCACACCTATCGGAAATAAAGTTAACATGATTCTGCCTTTGGGCAATAACTTCAGCAAACCGGAAGCCAACGATCGGGTTTTACTAATCGGAGGTGGCGTCGGAGTTGCTCCCCTATTGATGCTTGGCAAAGAAATCAAAGAACAAGGCTTAAAAGTGTACTTTCTTCTTGGTGCCCGCTCAGTAAACGACTTGCTGGAACTTGATGAATTCACCAAATACGGTGAAGTATATACAACCACGGAAGATGCCAGTGCAGGCGAAAAAGGTTTTGTTACCCAGCACAGCATACTGAACGAAAAAGCGTTCACCAGAATCTATACCTGCGGTCCGAAACCGATGATGCAAGCAGTTGCCAAGTATGCCAGTCTAAAAAACATCGAATGCGAAGTATCTTTGGAGAATTCCATGGCATGCGGCATCGGTGCCTGCCTCTGTTGTGTGGAAGATACGGTTGACGGTCACGTTTGCACCTGCACGACAGGTCCTGTTTTCAATATAAAGAAACTGAAATGGTAGATCAGAATATCGATTTGAACGGTTTGAAGCTTCGGAATCCAGTCATGACTGCTTCCGGTACCTTTGGCTTTGGAGAGGAGTTCACGGACTTTATGGACCTTGCGCGAATAGGCGGTATTGTTGTTAAAGGCACCACTCTTCGTCATCGTGAAGGAAACCCGTATCCCCGCATGGCCGAAACTCCAATGGGAATGTTAAACGCTGTGGGACTGCAGAATAAGGGTGTTCATTATTTTGTTGACACCATCTATCCCCGCATCCTGAACTTCGATACCAACATCCTGGTCAACGTATCCGGTTCGACCGTCGAAGAATATGTGGAAACGGCCGAAATCATCAATGGATTGGCACACATTCCAGGTATTGAACTGAATATTTCCTGTCCGAACGTCAAAGAAGGCGGCATGGCTTTCGGTACAACGACTGAAGGCGCGGCAAGAGTTGTGGAAGCTGTTCGAAAAGTATATAAAAAGCATTTGATGGTAAAGCTTTCGCCGAATGTAACCGACATTACGGAGATTGCCAGAGCAGTGGAAGCAAGCGGTGCGGATTCTGTTTCCATGATCAACACCTTACTGGGGATGGCCATCAACGCCGAAAAGCGGAAACCGGTTCTTTCTACCGTAACGGGTGGTTTATCCGGTGCCTGCGTGAAACCGATTGCACTGCGCATGGTATGGCAAACATCCAAAGCGATTAAAATTCCGATTGTTGGATTGGGCGGTATTTCCTCAGCGACCGATGCCGTTGAATTTCTGCTCGCAGGAGCTTCAGCTATTCAGGTTGGTACAGCCAATTTCATCGATCCGGCAATTACTCCAAAAATCGCAGAAGGCATCGTGGAATACTGTGAGCGACATGGTTTTAAGTCCGTTCGAGAATTGATCGGTGCACTGGTAACCGAAGGACAGCAGCCTTCTGCCTGTCTGACGGACCAAAAATGTTCGTAGTTTATTTCAATAAATCGGGTCGCAGCAGTTTCGTGCGTTCAACTGCTTGCTGATGTTCCCATTCCTCAATCTTGCGTTGATGTCCGGAGAGTAGTATTTCCGGAACTTCCCAACCTTTGTATACGGCAGGCCTGGTATAAACCGGTGGTGCCAACAGGTTGTCCTGAAAAGAATCGGACAGAGCAGACTGTTCGTCGGAAATGGCGCCTGGAATGACGCGAACAACTGCATCGGCAATGATGGCGGCAGCCAACTCGCCACCTGTCAGAACATAATCACCTATAGATATCTCCCTGGTAATGAAGTGTTCACGAATTCGGTGATCGATGCCTTTGTAATGACCACAGAGAATGATAATGTTTTCCATCAGGGACATTCGGTTGGCCATGGGTTGGTTGAACATTTCTCCATCTGGAGAGGTATAAATGACTTCATCGTACGTACGTTCGCTTTTCAACTGGGTGATGATCCGGTCAATCGGTTCAATTTGAAGGACCATTCCGGCTGAGAATCCAAATGCGTAATCATCCACCCGACGGTGTTTCACGTCTGTGGAATATTCGCGTAAATTGTGCACCTTTATTTGGGCAATTCCTTTGTCCTGAGCACGTTTCAAGATGGAACAATTCAGCGGACCTTCCAGTAAATCGGGTAAAACGGTAATGATGTCAATTCGCATTAATATACAATTATCGGATATTTATACTATACCTATAGCTCTTTGTACACAAAAGTACTCAAAATTGGTGACGGAGGCAAACCAGGAAAAAGGGAGAGGTCCGGAAACCCTCCGGCTCCGGACCTCAAGTTGCCTAAGCAACTTTAGGAATAGTTCTCTTCTTGGCAGATAGCAGACTCTTCCTTATTTGGATTCATATACGATGTTGTCGATGCAGGCGTAGGTCGGAGTATTTAACCATTCACCAAATTTATCGGAGGAATCGAAGGTGAATGTGAGCGTGGAAACCTTGCCCAAGTTACTTAGGTCAATCTTGGTCCAAGCACTGCAAATATAGGATTGGTTGTTTCTGAATTCAGCCAAGGGAATAACGACCTGCCCTGTCTGCGCATGGAGGGAATCGTATCCGGTCACAGTGACATTGAAATAATCACCCGTTTTGAACTTTGTAGCAGCACCATAGCCGTCCTTTCCCTCTTTCAACGCCCAATAAGCATAGGTTGAATTGTTAACCATCAAGCTTTTGACTACAACAGGAACTTGAAAGATACAAGGTGCTCCGCTCGCACCGATCAATGCGAATTTTTCTGAACCATTGGCTCCTGAAGTGGCATAGACACTGTATTGATTGGGAAGCCCGATACTGTCCATGTTGGTATGATTGGAACAAGCTATTCCGGTCCACCAGGAAAAACCACCCAACTCCATGTTAATCACCGGGCAAGTCAAAATACCCGAGCTAAAACTCACCGAACCATTGCTTCCGGTAAAATAACCAGTACTGTCCAGTACCACATCTTCAAAGGTAATGGAGTCCGTAGGTACTAATGCCGGTATGGTATCAGTAGGATTGTTTCCATCGGTAATAACATCCGTTTCCGGATTACATGCCGTAAAAGCAAAACTCAAGCCAGCCACCATGACAGCAGCATTCATCAAACGAAAAGATTTCTTCATCTAATTGATAATTAGTTGGTTAATAAAAAAAATGGGCAGCCAACTAATGATACCGGATTCTTGAAGGGTAGTCATCCATGTAGCTTTTTCTCCCGAAAGCATGAAAAATTCTGGCAGGTTTTCTGACTCAGTTCGCCCCGATTAGCCTTCCCATTCTTGTTTGAACAGTGGCGTTGTAGAACCGGGGTTGTTTTGAACTTTACAGCAGCGGGTACTGTTCCGGGTTTGAACCGGATTCCCTTTTACACGGATGAATGAATTTCACCGCATCACCAAAACGTTGCAAAGGTAGTATTTTTAAGGAAATGCCAAAAGACAAAGCACAAAAAAAGGTGGTATTGAAGAATAACCACCTTTTTTGAGATGCAAGCTGCGAATCATTCCACTATTTCCATTCCCTTTATCAGAGCAGCCTCATTCATAGGTAATAAATGATGATGGCGTGACGGAAGTGATTTTTTTAAACCCTTCAGAATGCCTTCCAGAGTAACAACGGGCTTAACCTTGATATAAGCACCCAGCACAATCATATTGTAGGATTTGCTATTGTTCATTTCGTAGGTCGCCTCCATGGCTTTCACCTTAAATACCTGTATATCAGTACGCGTAGGCGGGGTGTTAATGCCGTGGGGATCATAAACAAGAATACCGCCGGGTTTGACCATGCTTTCAAACTTATCTAAAGACTGTTGATTAAGAATGATGGCAGTATCAAACTTATTCAGAATTGGTGAACTGATTCGGTTTTCGCTCAGAATCACAGTCACATTGGCAGTTCCACCCCGTTGTTCAGGTCCGTAGGCTGGCATCCAAGAAACCTCCATACCACTGATCATTCCTGCATAAGCGAGAATTTTCCCCATCGAGAGTACACCCTGTCCTCCAAAACCCGCAATAATTATTTCTTCTTTCATGATTGCTGTCATTTATCTTTCAAATCGCCCAGTGGATAATATGGAAACATGTTTTCTGCCATCCAATTGTTGGCTTGCACGGGTGTCATCTTCCATCCTGAATTACAGGAGGCAACGATTTCCACGACACTGGTACCTTTACCCAACATGGAGTTTTCAAATGCTTTTCGAATGGCCTTTTTTGTTTTTTTGACGGAAGCAAGGTTATGGACACTTTGCCTGGTTACGTAACAAGTCCCTTCCAAATGAGTCAGTAACTCTGTTATTTTCAATGGGTGACCATTGAGTGCTACATTTCTTCCGAAAGGACAGGTGGAGGTAATCATCCCGGGAATAGTGGTTGGTGCCATCTGACCTCCAGTCATCCCGTAAATACCATTGTTGATGAAAATGATGGCAATGTTTTCCCCACGGTTGCATGCATGAATGGTTTCCGCTGTTCCGATGGCAGCCAAATCACCATCTCCCTGATACGTGAAGACCAAACGATCCAGATTCAAACGCTTGACACCTGTAGCTACAGCCGGTGCACGACCATGAGCTGCTTCTGTAAAGTCTAAATGGAAGTAATTGTACATAAAGACTGCACAGCCGACTGGTGCAACACCGATGGTTTTTTCTTGCATACCCATCTCTTCGATGACATCAGCGATCACTTGATGAGTCGTTCCATGACTACAGCCTGGACAATAATGCATGGGAGTGTCCACCATAACACTGGACTTTTGATACACCAGATTTTCTGGATTTATTATAGTATTTGACATATCATTCTAATTTTCATTAACTTACATTTGTTTTTTCAATGCGTTGCATATTTCTTCCGGAGCAGGCACCGCCCCGCCCATGCGGCCATAATGGAATACCGGAACCTTACCATTGACTGAAAGTCTGACGTCTTCAATCATTTGACCGGCATTCATTTCAACGTTGAGTATGGATTTCACTTTTTCAGCGTATTTGGCGAGTACTTTAGTGGGGAAGGGCCATAGGGTAATAGGGCGTAACAGACCAACCTTGATGCCTTCTTCACGAAGAAGCTCCACTGATTTCAGACTGATACGTGCAACTGAACCAAATGCAACAATCATGTAATCAGCATCTTCGCACATAAACTCTTCGTAACGCACTTCCGTAGCTTCTACCAAGCGGAAACGTTCCTGACGTTCCTCATTTTTCTTTTCCATTCGTAATGGATCCATATCCAGAGAACATATTATATTATGACCACGGCTTGCAGGTTTACCTACAGCTGCCCAGGGGCATTCTGCGGCGATTTCCGCATCGGTACGACGGGGTTTGAAAGGAGGCAATACTACTTTTTCCATCATTTGGCCAATTACACCGTCGGTCAATATCATGGTCGGGATACGGTATTTGTACGAAAGGTCAAATCCAAGTCCAACGAAATCGGCCATTTCCTGTACGGAATTCGGTGCTAGAACGATCAGTTTGTAATCACCATGACCACCACCTTTAACCGCTTGAAAATAATCGGCTTGACCAGGTTGAATGGTTCCCAGGCCGGGGCCACCACGCATGACATTGACAAGCAACATAGGCAGATCCGCACCAGCAGCGTAGGAAATACCTTCCTGCATCAGGCTGACACCGGGGCTGGAGGAGGTTGTCAGGCATTTTTTACCGGTAGCGGCACCGCCGAAAACCATCTGTACGGAAGCGATTTCGCTTTCAGCCTGCAGAACCACCATTCCGGTTGTTTCCCAAGGTTTTTGCTCCATGAGCGTTTCCATGATTTCGGACTGAGGCGTTATCGGATATCCGAAATAACCGTCAGCACCGCAACGTATAGAGGCATGAGCGATTGCTTCGTTGCCTTTCATCAATACAATATTTTTCATTCTTTTTCTTCTTTTACACGATACACCGTAATGCATCCATCTGGACAAACATAACCACAACTAGTGCATCCGGTGCAGTTATCCGGATTCAGCATATACGAATACGTATAGCCTTTGGTATTTACGTCTTTCGATAAACGTAGAACATCGAACGGGCAACTTGTTACACAAATATCACAGCCCTTGCAACGTTCCATATCGACGACGATTGCTCCTTTGAATTTTGCCATTATTTAATTGTTAGATAGATAGTTCATTTAATTCAGCAACTCACTCCAGTAGAAATAATCCGGAAAGGCAGCTTTCAAATCGACCGGTGACTTGAACAGACCATATACGGAAGACCCGCTGCCAGACATAGAGGCATATACAGCTCCATTTCGATAGAGTGCTTCCTTGATTTCTCCGATGACCGGATATTTCAGAAATACTGAATGTTCAAAATCGTTGATCACGTTATCTTTCCACGTTTCAATAGGATTTCCGATCCATTCTTTAAGGGATATATCCGGGTGAGCGGGATGTACCAAAGAATAGGCTTCAGCTGTGGATACGTGTACATCGGGCTTTATCAAGACCAAAAACAATCCACGCAGGTTCAGCGAAACGTCTTCAAAATCGGTTCCTATACCGGATGCAAATATCGGTTTATTTTTAATAAAAAATGCACAGTCAGCACCTATTTGTGCAGATAATTGTTCGAATTCCGTATCTGTAAGCCCAATATTATTCATCAAACTGATGATTTTCAGCGCATTCGCTGCATCGGAAGAACCACCACCAAGACCTGCTCCGGTCGGAATACCTTTTTTAAGGAAAAAAGCGGAGGGCTGAATTCTAAACTGCTTTTCCATCAAGCGAAACGCCTTGGTTACGATATTTTTTTCTTCGTCCATTCCTAAATCGGCATGAACCAGTGTTTTAACTTCTAAGGAATAGGGTTTACCCTCCGGATGAGGAACAACTTCCAAAGCATCTTTCAGACCAATAGGGTAAAAAACCGTCTCTAGGTTGTGATAACCATCCGGTCTTTTTTCGGTCACCCGTAAACCCAAATTGATTTTGGCGTTTGGAAAACAGATCATGTTCTCGAAATTTCGGTATGCAATTGGAAAAAGTTTCACAAATATACAATTATTCAGCTTACAGGGCAAGTTATCAACAGGCCTGTTGAAAGCTTTTTTTAAGGAATCTGTTTTTCTTGTGTACCTTTGGGAACGTAAGAAAACAAACATGGAAGAACGTAAGAATTATCGTCAGGGAAGAGCCAAATCCAACCCCGTTTACCTAACCGACGCCGGAAAGCGCCCGCCTGAAGCCAGAGAGCTGGAAGAAGCCGTTTTGGGGGCCCTGATGCTGGAGAAAGATGCGTATTCCATCGTTAGTGACATTTTGAAGCCACAGAGTTTCTATGAGCATGCCCATGAAGTGATTTTCACCGCCATCCAAAATTTGGCCATCCTGCAAAGGCCTGTGGACATGCTGACTGTACAGGAACAGCTTAAGAAAGAAGGAACGTTGGATGAAGCAGGGGGTGCCTATTATCTGGCGCAACTCACTGGTAAGGTCGTCTCCACTGCTCACCTGGAGTTTCATGCCCGCATTGTGGCACAGAAATACCTTGCCCGGGAACTGATACGCTTCACCTCGGAAATTTCAGGCAAAGCCTTTGATGAAACGATGGACGTCGATGATCTGATGCAGGATGCCGAAGCCAGCCTGTTTGAGATTTCCCAGCGCAACATGAAAAAGGATGTGACGCAAATCAATCCAATCATCGAGGAAGCCATCAAATTGTTGAATATTGCCGCTGAGCGAAAAGATGGTCTAAGTGGTCTTGCTTCCGGTTTTTCGGGATTGGACAAGATGACTTCAGGTTGGCAGAAATCCGATTTAGTCATTATTGCCGCTCGTCCAGCCATGGGTAAAACTGCCTTTGTACTTTCCATGGCTAAAAACATGGCCGTTAATTATAAGAAACCCGTAGCAGTCTTCTCTCTTGAAATGTCCAACGTTCAGTTAGTCAATCGTTTGATTATTAACGTCTGCGAAATTGAAGGGGAAAAAATAAGGAATGGCCAGTTGCTGGAACACGAATGGCATCAATTGGATTATAAAATCAAGGATCTGTACGATGCACCTTTGTATATTGACGATACGCCCAGTTTGTCCATATTTGAGTTCCGTACCAAAGCCAGAAGATTGGTTCGTGAACACCACGTGGAAATCATCATCATAGATTACCTGCAGCTGATGAATGCCAGTGGTTCGACCTTTGGCAGCCGCGAACAGGAAGTATCCATGATTTCCAGGTCATTGAAGGGGCTTGCCAAAGAACTGAACATCCCCATCATTGCCCTGTCACAGCTGAACCGTGGCGTGGAAAACCGTTCAGGCAGCGGAGCTGACTCCAAAAGACCTCAGTTGGCCGACTTACGTGAATCGGGTGCAATCGAGCAAGATGCGGATATGGTTTGCTTCATCCACCGTCCGGAATACTACAAGATTCTGGAAGATACTCAGGGCAACAGCCTGGTTGGCATGGCTGAAATCATCATCGCCAAGCATCGTAACGGCTCAGTCGGAGATGTCAGGCTTCGATTCAAGGCGCAATTCGCCAAGTTCTGCAATCCGGATGATGACATCGAACCAGGCGCTGGATCCAACATCCTTGCCTCGCGCATCAACCGTGAATCGGGTTTTGCTGGTGCACCACCTGTCAATACGTCCAATCCCTATGAAAATGGCGAAGGGGGCGACAACGTAATGCCATTCTAAACCCGCTGAATCTGAGAGTTTAAGCCGTAGCAGCCAAAAAATATCGAAAAAAACGCAGCGAGGGTTTGTCAATTTGCCAAAATACGGTATCTTTGCACTCGCAATAACGCAATGGCTACGTAGCTCAACTGAATAGAGCATCGCACTACGGATGCGAAGGTTATAGGTTTGAATCCTATCGTGGTCACTTTAAGAAAATCCCTTATGTTCATCCGATCATAAGGGATTTTTCTTTTATATTTATTGGATATTCTTTCCGTAATTATAACCGTATCGGTTATATAGATGGACCATTCCTGGCAATCGGTTCAGAAAGTCACTATAATCCTTATGGGCGGGTTGCGTCCACTGTACTTCGCACAGAGCGGCCAAACGGGGCAAAAGCATATATTCTACCTGATTGAACGTGGTTATATATTCTGTCCACACATTTGCCTGTACACCAATGATATACTTCCGTTCATCCTCAGAAAGGACGGCTGGAACGGGTTCCAGACCATATACCATGCTTAAAGGCGAATAACCACCGATAGCCAAGGGCTCGGATTCAATCGGTTTGGATTGATAATGATCAAAATACAAATGCGAATTGGGGGTCATGATTACTTGATGCTTTAGCTGGGCAGCTTGAATTCCACCATCCATTCCACGCCAAGACATAACAATGGCATTGGGAGAAGGACTACCTTCAAGTATCTCATCCCAACCTATCATTCTGCGGCCTTTTTCCTGTAAAATTCTTTCGGCAAAAGACATCACATAACTTTGCAAATGTGTTTCAGCCGAATATTTAGTATCAGACTTCAATCCAAGGAACTGAATGCGGGCCTGACATTTAGGGCATTTTATCCAATTGGCCTTCGGACACTCGTCACCACCGACATGAATGTATTTGGAAGGAAAAAGTTGGGTGATCTCTGTAAGCACATCACGAATGAAGGTGAGTGTCTTGTCATTTCCAGCACAAAGCACATCTTCAGAAACACCCCATTGACACCACAAAGCATAGGGTCCGCCGGTACATCCCAATTCCGGATAAGCGGACAGAGCACCCAGCATATGCCCGGGCAAATCGATTTCGGGAATCACGTTGATGTATCGCTTTGCTGCATAGTCCACAATATCACGGACTTGTTTCTGTGTATAGAACCCGCCATACGGAATGCCATCATACTTTCCAGTATTGTGACCGATGACCGTTTCAGGTCTCATGGAGCCAATTTTGGTCAGTTTCGGATACTTTTTGATTTCAATTCGCCAACCCTGATCGTCGGTCAGGTGCCAGTGAAAAGTATTGATGTTGTGCAAAGCCAAAATATCGATGTATCGCTTGACTTCATCGGCTGTGAAGAAATGACGGGCTACATCCAGATGCATGCCTCTATAAGCAAACTGAGGTGCATCATTAATGATGACTCCAGGCAAAGATACCGCACCTTGTGTCGCCAAAGGAATCGACTTTCTCAATGTCTGAATACCATAAAATACGCCAGCTTCAGTAACCCCCTGAATGACAATGCTATCTGAATTTATATATAATCGATACGATTCAGAATTATCAACTTTCAAACCCAAAGAAAGTTGCAAAACTTTACCCTTTGAGTTTCCTTTTGCAAACGATAATTCCAGACCCGTTTGATCTTTCAGATAGTGCGCCAGAAACACCGCGTTAGCTTTCATTTTTAGATTTCCTGACGGGTAAATAATCCGAACGTGCTGATCCAGCATAAAGGACTGATTCGGCTGCAACGTTATATCGTTAGGCAATGGAATGACGCGGTAATCAATAACAGGAATCATCGCAGAAAGCATCTGAAAACAAAGGATTCCTATTAACAGCACAATCAGTTTTCGCATGGTTGTTACTTTTGGAGTTGCTATTCAATAAAGCGCTTGGCGAAGATAAGAAATCCGAGATTCACTCCAAAATTCCAGTTTTTTTGTGGATAGCTGTATCGGTTCAGGTATAAACTGATGTTGGTAACGGGCAAGTTATAAACCAATGCCACTTCTGTCAGGCTTTGAACATGCGACCATGAGGTTTCTTTCAACGCGACACCATTGCTTCCGTCATAAAGTGACTGCAAGGGGAAAAATCCATAGATTTCACCCCTGAGATATAGAGAAGGACGGATGTTCCAAATGGGTAATACACCAACTGCCAGGAATTGATTCGACCGAAATGCTTCATTAAAACTGGTCATGCTGTGTGGCGTGGGTGTGAAGGATGGTGCCTGAATGATGCTGGACGTGTAATTGTCGAGTATTCGCTTGTTGTTGAAAACGAATTCACCTTTCGTTCCAATAATGAAATGTTCATTGAGTGAACTGTAATTTTCAAATCCGCCTGAAAGCTGGAAATAGTTTAGTGACTTTGCCGATTTGACCACGTGACCGGTTGTGTCGCCATATTTGTAACTTTCGATACCCGAAATGTATTGCCCGATGGCATAAACACGCTTTCCTAAGGTTGCATATTGCTTGAAATTCAGTGTGTTCTGCTCATAACGCATGGTAAATGAGCCAAAACCGTACACACTGTTGTCATAGCCATCCGATGTAACAGAACTCAGTTTATTTTGAGCATAAGTATCAAACATATACGCACCACCCAATGACAATTCCACTTTACCATTGCGATGGAGTGGAAATCCATACCGAAACTTCAGATACGTTTCCAATTGGTTGACAAAGGCAGGCAAACTGCTTTGATAAAACAGTTTTTCATCCTGGAAATAGTTGTAATACTGTGTCGAAAATTGAAGGGCGAGGTATTGAGGCAACTTTTTTCCGTTGAAATTGAAACGAGAAGTCAGATTAAAGGCATTCAGAAACTTTCCCATATAGGTTTCAGCCGTATATAACTGAGAGTAATCATTGAGTATCTGATAATTGATACCCATGTACAGTTCGTTGGAAACCGAGGAGGAGAGGTTGGCGCCAATAGCCAGATCAATGTCGTCGTCCATTTCCACATCCAGAATCAGTTTAAAGGACTGGTCGGCATCCTGATAAACGGCATGAGGAATAATTTCCTTTATCTTGCTGTTTTCCATCATTTTAAAATAGGCAACCTTGAAATCTTCCAGCGTAAAGTAATTACTTCCGTCCTCTTTGAGCACATTAAGCAAAAAATCTCGCTGAACATCGGTGACGCCATTGATTTGAATTTCCCGGAAACGAAGGGCGGGCGCCTGGCTTTTGAAATAAGAGCGTTTCAAATTGAGTGCAAACGGGTCGGCACGTCTTGAAATCATTTTCTTTATGGAATCCATGTGGGCCATGGCTCCATCATAACCTATTTTGTAGGCAGTATCTACCTGATCGAAATCCAATAGAGCCACATCATCTAAGTTCAGGTTTAATTGAACTCCCTTGCCGGGTGGAATCGAGTCTGTCGTAGAGTGCAGAATCATATTTTTGAGTTGGCCCATCATATCGTAGTCATCCGGCATCCTTTCCAGATTGTCCACCATACAACCGATCATAATATCCGGGTGAAAATCGCTGATCATCACATTTACCGGATAATTGTTGTAGATGGCACCGTCGTACATGAGGTTACCGTTCACCCGTATGGCTTTGAAAACGAAGGGAAAAGACATGGAGGCGCGGATGGCATCTCCTAGATCACCATTGTGGAAAATAAAGGATTTGCGGGTATAGACGTTGGATGCGACACTTCGGAACGGTACGAATAAGTTGTTGAAATCATTCTGACACTGACCGGTGGCCTGGGCGCAGAGTTTCAGAAAGGCAAAATCCAACTGAATAGGGTTCAACAAACTATTGGGCAACAGCTTTTTGGGATTGATGATTGAATCCTTTAACGAAATGGAAGTGATTAAAATTTCAGGAGTTGGATCCGGTTTCCGGAAGAAATCCATGTACTGGTTTTCGACGGTACCGCTCCTCCAGCTCTTGAATTCCTCCGATTTTATGAGTGCCAGCATTTCAGCTGGTGTATACCCCATGGCATATAAACCACCGATAACGGCTCCGATGGAGGTACCTGTAATATAATCGATGGGGATTCCGTTTTCCTCCAATGCCTGCAGCAAACCTATATGCGCGATGCCCTTGGCACCGCCGCCGCTCAATACAATACCGACCTTTTGAGCAGATGCGGGTTGCAACAAGGCGAACAGAAGGAGAAACAGCAACAGTCGTTTCATAAAAATCAACATAAAAAAAGTGCCTCAGAGTCGTAAAATACTCCGAAGCACCATTCATTTTCGGAATATCTATCAAAGATACATTATTCCATTGATATGTATTCCTTCACTCAAATTTAATCAATGAGTTCCACACTCCTTTTAACGAAGTTTGTAAGCGCTTCACCCTTGAGCAGGCCGTTGGCAAGGAGGGCCAAGTCAATTAGCTGCTTAGCTTTGTCGCTGTTGGCAGCATCTTCAGTGAGGAATTTCTTGACCAATGGATGGTCGGTATTGACCACCAGAGAATAGCTGGTCGGCATTTCACCGTAGAAATTCATACCCGGATTCATAGCCGCCATTTCCTGCATACGACGCATAAACTCGTTCAGCGTGACGATGACGGGATAACCGGTTTCACCCAGATTTTCAAGTTGTACTTTGAATTCGGTCTTTTCAAGTGTAGGAAGCTGACCATTGAACAGTGTTTTAAGGGTTTCCTGTTCGGGTTCGCTCAGCGTCAGGGTTGTTTTTTCCCCTTTTAGGATGAGGTTTTCGACCACATCGCTGTCTACACGGACAAAGCTGCTTTTGTCGATATGTTGTTCCAGCTTGCTGACAATGTGCACATCCAGTTGGCCATCCATCAGCAGGACGTCGTATCCTTTCGCTCTGGCTGCTTCTACATAGGCATGCTGACCATCTTTGTCGGAAGTATAGAGGCAAACAAGTTTTCCATCTTTATCAGTCTGATTTTCAGCAATCAACGTCTTATATTCTTCGATGGTGAAGCACTTGTCGTCCACATTCGTCAGCAAGGTGAACTTCTCTGCTTTTTCCCAGAATTTTTCTTCGGTCAAAATACCGTATTGAATGAAAATCTTGAGGTCATTCCATTTTGCTTCGAACTGAGTACGGTCGCTTTTGAAGATTTCCAACAGACGGTCACCTACTTTCTTGGTGATGTGACTGGATATTTTCTTGACGTTGGAATCGCTTTGCAAGTAGGAGCGGGAAACATTCAGCGGAATGTCCGGAGAATCGATCACACCGTGCAGCAGCGTCAGGAATTCTGGAACAATGCCTTCGACTGAATCGGTCACATAGACCTGATTGCAATAGAGCTGGATCTTATTCTTCTGAATTTCAACACTGTTCTTTAGTTTTGGAAAATATAGGATACCCGTCAGATTGAAGGGATAATCCACATTCAAATGGATGTGAAACAAGGGGTCTTCGCTCATAGGATAGAGGTCCTTGTAGAACTTCAGGTAATCTTCTTCCGTCAGGTCGGCTGGCTTGCGGGTCCAAGCAGGTTTGATGTCGTTGATCTGATTGTCTTCGTCGGTTTCCACATATTTGTCTTCCTTCCATTCCTTTTTCTTACCAAAAATGATGGGTACAGGAAGGAACTTGCAGTATTTATTTAATAGTTCGCTGATCTTGCTTTCCTTCAGAAAATCCAGGTTGTCGTCGTCGATGTGAAGCACAATGTCGGTACCGCGTTCAGCCTTTTCGATGGTTTCGATGGTGTATTCGGGGGAACCGTCACAGCTCCATTTTACGGCTTCAGCACCTTCTCTGAAGGACTTGGTGACGATGTCCACTTGCTTGGAAACCATGAAGGTAGAGTAGAATCCAAGGCCAAAGTGACCGATGATGGCATTGGCATCGTTCTTGTATTTTTCGAGGAATTCTTCCGCACCTGAAAAAGCGATTTGGTTGATGTACTTGTCGATTTCTTCAGCAGTCATTCCAATGCCATTGTCTGAAATGGTCAGAGTCTTGGCGTCTGAATCGATGGCTACACGAACTTTCAAATCTCCGGTTTCACCTTTGAATTCGCCTACGGAAGCGAATGTTTTAAGTTTCTGGCTAGCATCGACTGCGTTTGAAATGACTTCGCGGAGGAAGATTTCATGGTCGCTGTACAAAAATTTCTTGATGACGGGGAAAATGTTGTCGGTAGTAACCCCAATGTTTCCTTTTTGCATGTCTTTATTATTAGTGTTGATTGGTTTGTTTATTGCCTGGTTGGTCAGACATCCGAACAGGACAAAAAAAATGCCAGAACCGATGGTCTGACATTTTTTCATTAATATGGAGGTTTACTGACAATACTGACAATTGAATCTCCTCGCCGCAAAGCAGCAAGGAATGTGCGACTGGATTCAGACGGGCAAATCGTTGATCATTCGAACCATGCTTTTGGTTTCTGCGTTGTAATTAAGCGTGATACGGTCACCTTGTTTGAGATTTCCACCCAGAATCAGTTCAGCCAATTCATCTTCCAGGTATTTTTGTATAGCCCGCTTCAAGGGACGAGCGCCGAATTGAACATCGTAGCCTTCGGTCGAAATAAAGCTTCTGGCTTCTTCGGTCACAGTGAGCAGATAACCCAGGTCTTCCACTCGTTTATGGAATGTAACAAGTTCTAAATCTATTATTTGCAGAAGTGAATCCTTAGACAGCTGATCAAATTGAATTACATCGTCTATGCGGTTCAGGAACTCTGGTGCAAAGGTCTTGATCAGTGCCTTTTGAATAACACCTTTCGTATATTCGACATTACCTGTCTGACCCGGAGGTGTGAAACCGACACCTTTACCGAATTCTTTCAACTGGCGTGTTCCAACATTGGAGGTCATTATTAATATGGAGTTCTTGAAGTCAATCGTGCGGCCCAGACTGTCTGTCAGACGGCCTTCGTCCATGACTTGCAGCAAGAGGTTGAACACATCGGGGTGCGCTTTTTCGATTTCATCTAAAAGAATCACAGAATATGGTTTGCGACGCACTTTTTCCGTAAGTTGGCCACCTTCTTCATAACCGACGTATCCCGGAGGGGCTCCGACTAGCCTGGAAACGGTGAATTTTTCCATGAATTCACTCATATCGATGCGGAGCAGAGCATCCTTGCTGTCAAACATTGCTTCGGAAAGCAGTTTGGCGAGATGGGTTTTACCAACACCGGTTGGACCTACAAAAAGAAAGGCACCGATGGGGCGATTTGGATCTTTCAATCCTACTCGGTTGCGCTGGATAGCCTTGACTACTGAATCCACGGCTTTGTCTTGTCCGATGATTTTTTTCTTGATTTCATACCTCATTTTCAAGAGCTTATCACTCTCTTCTTGAGCTATTCGTTGAAGTGGGACACCCGTCATGACGGCTACTACTTCGGCAATTTTTTCTGCATCAACGGGTTGACGTTCCAAGTCGGCTCCGGTTTCCCATTCGGTCTTCATCAAGGCCAACTTTTCACTTTTTTGCTTGCCTTCGTCGCGGCAGCTGGCAGCCAGTTCAAAGTTTTGGGAGTTGACAGCGTCCATTTTTTGGCGGTTGCATTCATCGATCTCTTGTTCAAGGGCTTCAAATTCAGCAGGTACGACAATGTTGGAAAGGTGCACGCGGGAACCGGCTTCGTCCATGGCATCGATGGCCTTGTCAGGGAAGTTGCGGTCGGAAACGTATCGTTTGGTAAGCTTTACGCAGGCTTCCAGCGCTTCGTCGGTATAGGTGACGTGATGGTGTTCCTCATACCTGTCCTTTATATTGCGTAAAATCTGAAGGGTTTCTTCAGGCGTGGTGGGCTCTACGATGATTTTCTGAAATCGACGCTCCAGGGCGCCATCCTTTTCAATGCTTTTGCGGTATTCATCGAGCGTGGTCGCTCCAATGCACTGAATATCACCCCTGGAAAGGGCAGGTTTTAACATGTTGGCAGCATCCATCGAGCCGCTGGCATTACCTGCACCAACGATGGTATGGATTTCGTCGATGAATAGGATTATGTTTGGATTCTTCTGCAACTCATTGAGAATGGCTTTCATACGCTCTTCGAACTGACCACGGTACTTGGTTCCGGCAACCATGGAAGCCAAATCCAGGGATATGACGCGCTTGTCGAAAAGGATGCGGGAAACTTTCCGTTGAACGATGCGCAGGGCTAGCCCTTCGACAATCGCTGATTTGCCGACACCTGGCTCACCGATGAGTACCGGATTATTCTTTTTGCGGCGGCTCAGAATCTGTGCCAGGCGTAAAATTTCATCTTCGCGACCGACCACGGGGTCTAAACGTCCCTCAAAGGCCGCCTTGGTCATGTCGTTGCCAAAATTATCCAACGCCGGAGTATCTGTGCCACCTTGAGCCGTTTTGGTCTTAGGTTGGCTGGTAGAGCTTTGCTTGTCATTTCCGCCGTCCATAGTGTCATCATCGTCTTCATTGAATTCGGTAAAACCGGGCCCAGCAGAAGGAGTAGGGGAACCGACGATGCTATCCTGCAGTTTCAGCCATTCCAAGCCTTCTTCCTTCAGTACGTCCGAAGCCAGATTGTTATTTTCCTTCATCAGGGCAAGCAACAAATGTTCCGTATCGATTTCACGACAAGCGAACCCTCTGGATTCCAATGATTTAACCTCCAACAAGACCATTTTCAGAACGCGTTCAGCCGTTTTGTCTAAAGGAATGTCCGGACTGAGATTAGGTGTTTCCTTGCGGATCGTCCTGGTTTCTATGGTATGTTTGACGCGTTGAAGGTTGATATTGAGTCTGGACAAATGCAGGATGGCCTTGCTGTCTCTTTCGCGCAGGATTCCAAGCAGCAAGTGCTCGGGGGCGATGGTCTCGCTGCCCAGCCGTTGCGCTTCCTCCAGGCTGAAACCTATGACGTCGTGCATGCCCTGTGAAAATTTTGCTGTATCCATAATTCGTATTGGTTGCCCCCTTAAAATGGAGCTTGATATGTAATGTTTACTGATTTAACCTATTGAATCCGACTCAAAAATAGACAATTCCGACCGGAATTCAAATGGTATTCTTCAAATACTTTGCCATAGGACAAAATGTCAGTTTTTAGGCCGATTTATTTGGAAAAAGCCTTGGTGGAATCGGCGGAAAGCTGTACATTAGCATACTTTTTGAGTTAAATCGACATACTCGATTGGAAAAATAAACTATATTTAAAAGTTATATTTAAATGATTGATCAAGACCGCATTATTCGGATAAACATTGAAGAAGAGATGAAATCTTCCTACATTGATTATTCGATGTCTGTGATCGTTTCGCGCGCGCTACCTGACGTGCGGGACGGTTTGAAACCGGTTCATCGCCGGGTTTTATTTGGAATGAATGAATTGGGTAACAATTCCGACAAACCGTACAAGAAATCAGCCAGAATCGTCGGGGACGTTCTTGGTAAATATCATCCGCACGGAGACTCTTCTGTCTATTACGCGATGGTTCGTCTGGCCCAGGAATGGTCCATGCGCTATCCAATGGTGGACGGTCAGGGAAACTTCGGTTCGGTGGACGGCGATTCTCCAGCTGCCATGCGTTACACCGAGTGTCGCCTTCGCAAGATTGCTGAAGACATGTTGCTGGACATCGAAAAAGACACGGTGGACATGCAGCTCAATTTCGACGATACCTTAAAAGAACCGACCGTTCTTCCCAGCCGTATTCCCAATCTGTTGGTGAACGGTGCTTCCGGTATAGCCGTCGGTATGGCTACCAACATGCCGCCTCACAATTTATCGGAAGTTGTCAACGGCATGATTGCCTACATCGACAACAACGACATCGAAATTCCTGAGCTGATGAAGTACATCATCGCTCCCGACTTCCCGACCGGCGGTTTCATTTACGGCTATCAGGGCGTGAAAGAAGCCTTTGAAACGGGCAGGGGCCGTGTCGTCATGCGTGCCAAGGCCAATATTGAAAACGACGGTAACCGTGAAAAGATTGTCGTTACCGAAATACCTTATATGGTTAACAAGGCTGAACTCATCACAGCCATCGCTGACTTGGTGAAAGAGCAGAAAATCGACGGCATTTACCATGTCAATGATGAATCCGACCGAGACGGTATGCGTATCGTGGTGGAAGTCAAGAAAGATGCCAATTCCAATGTATTGCTGAACAAACTCTATAAAATGACGGCACTCCAGACTTCCTTCAGCGTGAACAACATCGCGCTGGTGCACGGACGTCCAAAAATGCTGAATTTGAAAGACATGATCAAACATTTCATCGATCATCGTCATGAAGTGGTGACCCGCCGTACCCAATACGATCTGAATGAAGCAGAAAAACGTGCGCACATCCTGCAGGGTCTCATCATTGCCTGCGACAACATCGATCGGGTCATTGCCATCATTCGTTCTTCGCAATCTCCGGATGAAGCACGCGAACGTCTCATAGCTGAATTCGATCTATCCGACATTCAATCCCGTGCCATCGTTGAAATGCGTCTCCGTCAACTCACCGGCCTCGAAATGGACAAACTCCGTAACGAGTACGAAGCACTGATGCTGAAAATTGCTTATTTTAAAGAAGTGCTTGCCAGTCTGGAAATGCGGATGAACATTGTCAAGGAAGAACTCGAAGAGGTGAAAGCCAAATACGGTGATGTCCGTCGTTCAGAAATCATTTATGCTTCTGAAGATTTCAATCCGGAGGATTTTTATTCCGATGATGAAATGATCATAACCATCTCTCACCTTGGCTATATCAAACGCACTCCGCTGAGCGAATTCCGTTCGCAAAACCGTGGGGGAGTAGGTTCCAAGGGCAGTGAAACCAGGGACGAAGACTTTGTTGAATACATTTACCCGGCTTCCATGCACAATACCATCATGTTCTTTACACAGAAGGGTAAGTGTTACTGGCTCAAGGTTTACGAAATACCGGAAGGAACCAAGAATTCCAAGGGGCGTGCCATCCAGAATCTGCTGAACATTGATTCCGATGATAAGGTTAACGCCTTCATCCGCGTGAAAAATCTGCAGACCGACCAGGAGTTCATCAATTCCCATTACTTGATTTTCGCCACCAAGCAGGGTGTCGTCAAGAAAACCGTACTGGAACAATATTCCCGTCCACGTGCCAATGGTGTGATTGCCATTTCCATTCGCGAAGACGACCAGGTAATCGGTGTTCGCATGACAAACGGAAATACACAGGTGCTTATGGCAAACCGCAACGGTCGTGCCATCCGTTTCCACGAAAGTGCAGTCCGTGTCATGGGCCGTACTGCCACTGGTGTGCGTGGTATGACACTGGATACAGATGGTCAGGATGAGGTCATCGGCATGATCTGCATCAAGGATCCGGAAACTGAATCCATCATGGTTGTATCCGAACAAGGATATGGCAAGCGCTCTGAAATTAAAGATTACCGTGTTACCAACCGTGGCGGCAAGGGTGTCAAGACTCTGAATATAACTGACAAAACAGGCAAACTGGTTTCTATCAAGAGTGTGACGGACGATAGTGATTTGATGATCATCAACAAATCCGGCATCACCATCCGTGTGAAAGTCTCCGATTTCCGTATCATGGGTCGTGCTACACAAGGTGTCCGCCTAATCAATCTGGAAAAACGTCACGATGAAATCGCTTCCGTTTGTAAGGTGGCTTCTGAACCCGAAGAAGAAGTTCCGGTATTACTTGCCGATGCTCTTGAAAATCCGATAATTGAGGTGGGTATTTCCACTCAAGATGCTGAATAATAGTAACTTAATTATTTTATTCATTTAAATACACTACAATGAAAAAGATCATTTTTTTGCTTTCTGCACTTCTTCTGATGGGGGGGAGTTCGTTTGCACAAAAGAAAAATGTTGCAAAAGCTACATCCAAAATCGTGGCTGATCCGCAGGACACTAAAGGTGCAAAGGATGCTATCTTGTTGGCTTTAAAGGATTCCACTACAAGAAATGATGCAAAAACCTGGTTTGTAGCCGGTGATGTTTACAATGCCATCTATACGGAGCAACAAAAAATCGAATGGACTCAGAAAAAGGGTGACAAGGCTTTGATGGCAAATTCCATTGAAAATGCTTGTAAATCCTATTTGACAGCGGATTCATTGGACCAATTGCCCAATGCCAAAGGAAAGATTGCCCCAAAGTATCATGCCAAAGTGATAGAAAAGGTTAAAGCACTTCAGCGTGGTTTCACTGAGGGAGGGTCTTATTACTACGAACAAAAGGACTATAAGAATGCCTTGAGATTCTTTGAAGCGTACATTAATTATCAGAATATCCCTCAGATGCAGGGACTTGGTCTTGAAAAAGACACCATGATTCCGCTGATCACGTATTATTGCGGTCTTTGCGCCACCCAGGCAGAACTGCCAGCCGTTGCTGATAAATACTATGAGAAAGTGAAGGACAACATGGATTCGTCGGTGACCAAGTTTATTTATGGCCGTTTGTGCGAGGATTATTTACAATTGAAGGATACGGTCAACATGGTTCGTATGTTCAAGGCGGGTGCAAAAAAATTTCCGCAAGAATCGTACTATGTTCGCAATCTGATTAATTTTTACATCAATACGAATAAGATGGATGAAGCATTAACTTGGATAAATGCTGCCATTGAGTTGGCCCCGAAAGGTGATGATGTAGCTGATGTAGCTCTGGCTGTTCTTTGGAATGTTAAAGGTCGAATTCTAGAAACAACGAATATGGAAGAAGCTAAAAAATACTACCAACAAGCCATAGATTTAAATCCGAACTTTGCAGAAGCACTAGGTAATATGGGTCGTATTTATTACAATAAGGCTGTAGAAGATTTAGCTCGCATCAACGCCATTCGTGATGATAAAAAATACAAGATTGAAAAAGCCAAATTGAAATCATCCTTTCAAACGCCGCTGCCGTATTTCGAAAAAGCGCATCAGTTGAATCCGGACGAACGTGATTATGTGATTGCTTTAAGAGGCATTTACTACAATCTGGAAATGGATGCCAAATACCAGGAAATGGATAAGAAGTTGAAAAGTATGTAATAAATTTCTAAGAGTTTAAAAATAGGGTAGGCTGTTGCTTTTTGCGACAGCCTATTTTATTGACTAAAATCGTCAATGTATCTATTTACTCATTCGTTAAGAAGAATGGGTTCTATTCCAATTATGCTTATTCAACATAATATTAATTATAGCCCAGAAGTGCCTGAGAACGCGCTGAAAGAAGTTTTAAAAGAGCTTCAAGGTCAAGGCACTGATTATGAGACATACCGGAGCGTACTTAAGGTACGTGAGGATTGTCGAATAAGCAGTGCCTTGACCTTGAAGCTCTTTTAAGACTTCTTATTAGCCTCTAATCACTAACAACGGCGTGCTTCCATGAAACACCATCCGATGTGCAATTCCTGGATTAAACAAGCGTGCAAATAAATTTCTTTTTTGAGAAGCTATGGTAAGAATATCAATATTGCGGTCCTGAATGAATTTGTTGAGGTTTTCCACAATCTTCCCATTCCCCAATAAAACATACGATGTTTCAAGTTCCGGATACTGACGTTTGAAATATTCCTTCACTCCGGCCAATTGAACTTCATCCCAAGGATTTTCATTATCAGAAAAGTGTACAAAATACACTTTTAATTTCAGCGACTTTAGAAGCTGCATCATGGCATCAAAAACAACCAGGTCTCGTTGGTCAAATCGTGTTAAAAACCCAATGGTACGAATACCTTCAAAGCGATCGAATGGTGTTTGTTCAGGAAGGGCAAAGACAGGAACCAGTGAACGGTCAATGACTTCTGCTGTGACGCTACCCAAAAGGTCACTGCTGCTGGAATTGGCACCTTTGGTACCCATAATCAGCATTAACGGTTTGTGCTTCTTGGCATAGATTAGAATCTGTTCTTCAGGAACACCTTCGCGAAATTTTGTAACAATTTGAATGTCAGGCAACAAACCTGATGCCATATCCAATCGAAGCTGTTTAACAAGCTTGTTCATCTCCTCCTCATTCTTCTGCATCAGCGATTTCATGGCTTCTTCACTGTGTTCGTCGAAAGCAAAGGCATCACTGATGGGCATTCCGCCGGAATAGAACGGACTATAATAGGTATGTAACAGTACAATATTGGCATCCAGTGACTTGGCAACGCTGAAAGCAAGGCGAGCTGCTTTCATGGTGTATTCAGAGAAATCGACAGGTACGAGAATGATACGGGGTACTATTACTTGGACATCTTTTCCCTCATATTCAAAATCCACTTGTTCAATGATTTTCAATGCTGCCGGAAGATCGGATTCGCGAATCCTTACCCGAACACCTGCCGAGACAACGGGCTGGATCAAATTTACATTGTGAAGGCAAACTTCAATTCCTTTGGATTCCAGAATGCCTTTCAGAATGATGGCGCGTTCATACGCATGAATGGCAACTGTAACGAGATTTTCTTCCATGGCCGTATTTTTTGAGGTTTAGTAACCATCTTTTGATGTTTCTAAGGTACAACGGAATTGGCAGGAATGTCAAAGGGAATATGTTAAAATATATTAACATATCCCCTCTCCTGCCCCATGGGCAAATTTTATAATAGGCTCTAATAACTAAAAAGTATACTGGAGTATTGCGTAGATTCTTGAGTTTGATATACGTTCGATTGTGTTGATGCTGCCTGTTGTAGAACGGGATCCCCAACCTGCATTGGTGTATTCGAGTTCAACTCCAAGTTTCCAGTTTTTGTAGTTGTAGCTATAGGTCGGCGTAATACGGTATATGTCGCTGATCATACGTTCGGAGGCAGTATTTGCCTTATCCACCCCAAGTCCGTAGAAATTACTGCCTATCGGTAAATCTTTTGCAGGGCCGAAGGTCTTTGTATAACCGCCAAACAAACCCACTTGGTGTATCACACCGTAATTGAATTGAATGAAGGTAGAAAGATTGTTGTATGGGATATACTTATTGTCAGGTGTGATGGCATATCCACCGATGAAGTTCAGGTTGGTTAGATTTTGACCAAGAATTCCTTTGGCATTGACAGTTAATTTTCCACTGGTATACGAACCGTATAGCATCATTGCCGGTGTACTTAATACATTCGTATTCACATGTTTGACACTTGATCCATCGGTGAAATACCGGTTCGGCATGATGGATTTGTATTCTCCGCCAAATCCGACCAACAAGTTTTCGGATTTTGATTCAATACCAACGTACAACTCAGGAAGGATGGCATTCCGTTGGTAGGTATAGGTGGAAGTATTCGTAGTCGGTGTTGTGAGATCGGGTCCAGCCGATGTGTAGTGCATCTCGTAAATGGCTGCAGCAGACAATTTAATGTTCTTGATCAGGTAGTCGTAACGAACTTGCGGACTGCGGTTGAAGGGTTGGAACAAGGCACCGGTATTCAAGGATATAACCGTAGGTTGACACCCTAAGGTGAACATTGGATGCCAAGCTTGACCAACCAAAAGGGAAGAATGTTCCCAATTCAATTGCGCATAAGCATGACGAATGCGCAAGAGGGTATAGTTGGGTGCACCTGAAAAATCGGTTTCTATCTTTCCGGATGCTTTTTTTGCACCTAAAAAATCGGTTGGTATGCTAAAATTGAAACCAAATCGGGTCGTAATGCTGGTAAACGAAGTGGAGGGCGTGGCATTCAAGTCTTCACCATTGGTATTCAAGTCTCTGTACATCGGATACAATGAAAAAAGATCCTGGTTACCGGATAGAATTTTTCGGGAATCCAAGGTGTAATCACTGCGGATGAATCCATAAAGTTTATAGGACGGGGCCTCTTGGGCAAAAACACACAAACTATTGACAAATAGCAGGATACAAAGAATTTTCTTAGTCATTTTCAGTTAGTTGAGACATTTCCGAATAGGTCGTATGGACCGGCCGAGGTTATTTTGACCGCATAGAATGAACCGATGTTCAATGGGGTTTCTTTTGTGATGAACACTTCTGGATCGACATCAGGTGAATCGAATTCAGTTCTGCCAACAAAATAATCGGACTCTTCTCGGTCGATGATGACCTTGAATTCCTGACCGACTTTGGTAGCATTGATTTCAGCCGAGATGTCTTGTTGCAAGAGCATGAGTTCGTCCAGACGAGCCCGTTTAACTGCTTCGGGAATATTGTCCTCGTAGTTACGGGCTGCATAGGTACCTTCCTCATCGGAATAGATGAATGCGCCCATGCGTTCAAAGCGTTGCTCCTTTACAAAATCGCAAAGCAGGCGGAAATCGTCGTCGGTTTCACCGGGGTGTCCGACCATCAACGTGGTACGCAGGTGAATACCAGGGACTTCCTGACGGATTTTTTTAAGCAAGTCTATGGTTTCTACCTTGCTGATTTTACGGCGCATCTTGACCAGCATGGGGTCGCTGATGTGTTGCAGAGCCATATCCAGATAAGCGCAGACATTAGAATTCTCGCGCATGACACGGAGAAGGTCCATTGGAAAATCGTAGGGATACGTGTAATGCAAACGAAGCCATTCAACACCGGGAATCTGAGCGATACGTTCGACCAACTCAGGGAGTTTCAGTGTTTTATAAGTATCGAGGCCGTAATAAGACAAATCCTGTGCGATCAGCTGGACTTCTTTTACACCTTTTGACACGAGGTTACGAATCTCCTCCAGAATATCCTCCATGGGTCTGGAAACATGCTTACCGGTGATGATGGGGATGGCGCAATAGGAACAGGTACGGCTGCAACCTTCAGATATCTTGACATAGGCATAATGGGAAGGTGTTGTAAGGCTGCGTTCCAACCTTAAATCGTCGCGGTAAACTTCGCCGAGGTCAGAGAGTACTTCTTTCCAATTGAATTTACCATAGAAGTGGTCGACTTCGGGAATCTCCTTGCCAAGTTCGGACAAGTACCGTTCAGAAAGACAGCCCATTACGTAGAGTTTGCTTATTCTTCCTTTTTTTCGGGCGGCTGCGTATTCAAGGATGGTTTCTATGGATTCTTCCTTGGCATCACCAATAAAGCCGCAGGTATTGACAATGACGATGCCACCGGAAGGTACTTCGGAGTCGTGGCCGACGGCGTAACCGATGGCTTCAAACTGACGTAACAATTGTTCGGAATCTACCAGATTCTTGGAACATCCCATGGTGACGATGGTCACGTGACGAATGGCTTTCATCTTAGTTTTCGTCGCTGAAAAGGGTATCTACGAAGGCTCTGCGGTTGAAAATCTGAAGATGGTTGATACCTTCGCCCAAGCCGATGTATTTGACGGGAATCTGGAACTGATCGGAAATGCCGATGACAACTCCGCCTTTAGCCGTACCGTCCAATTTGGTGATGGCAAGGGCATTGACTTCTGTCGCCAACGTAAACTGACGGGCTTGCTCGTAAGCATTCTGTCCAGTGGATCCGTCGAGTACGAGCAGTATTTCGTGAGGTGCATCGGGCACCACTTTCTTCATGACGTCCTTAATTTTGGTCAGTTCATTCATCAGGCCGATTTTGTTGTGAAGTCGGCCGGCAGTATCGATCAGAACCACGTCTGCATTGTTGGCTACAGCTGACTTCAGGGTATCGAAGGCAACGGAAGCTGGGTCTGAACCCATCGCTTGTTTGATGACGGGCACCCCTGCCCTTTCACCCCAGATGACCAATTGTTCGACGGCGGCAGCACGGAAAGTGTCTGCTGCACCGAGGTATACGGATTTGCCAGCTTGTTTGAATTGATGGGCAAGTTTGCCAATTGTGGTGGTTTTGCCAACACCATTGACGCCGACCACCATGATGACATAGGGTCTATTTCCATCAGGCAACTGAAAAGAATCGGCACCTTCGCTGTCATGCTTGATGAGCAGGTTGGTTATTTCTTCCCGCAATACGTTGTTGAGTTCTTTGGTGTCTACGTATTTATCTCTGGCAATTCGCTTTTCGATGCGTTCGATAATACGGAGAGTCGTATCAACACCTACATCGGAAGTAATGAGAATTTCTTCTAGTTTATCGAGTACGTCCTCGTCCACTTTGGACTTACCGGCAATGGCTCTGCTTATTTTGGAAAAAACGCTTTCCTTAGTCTTGGCCAATCCTTGGTCAAGAAGTTCCTTTTCTTCCTTTTTATTCTTTGAAAACAAATCGAATATACCCATGATTTCTGGTGTGCGTCAAAACGCTGCAAAAGTACGCATTATTTACTGAAGTTGACAAGTTTGCAAAATTGAAAAAGGCCGGAATCGTAGGATTCCAGCCTTTTTCGTATGTGTTGTACAATCAATTACTTTTTGGTGAAAAAGTCATTGATTTTATCGTTGTGTACAATTTCTTCCTGGAAGGTGTACGCTCCGGATTTCGGAGATTTTACCATCTTGATCACCTTGGCGTAGGCACGACCTTCGCCTTTGTTTTGCATCGATGCAACTGCTTTTTTTGCCATGGCTTATATTATTTAATTTCTTTGTGAACAGTCATTTTTTTCAAAATCGGGTTGTATTTCTTCAACTCCATACGACCGGTCGTATTCTTACGGTTTTTGGTCGTGATGTAGCGGGAGGTACCCGGCATACCGCTTTCCTTGTGCTCCGTGCACTCGAGAATCACCTGGATTCTGTTTCCTTTAGCTTTCTTTGCCATTTCTCTGATCTCCTTTAATTAAATGATTACGCGGATATCTTCAATTTTCAAATACCCCTTTTCGCTAGCGTCACGCATGGCACGGTCGAGACCGTTCTTGTTGATGGTGCGCAGAGCATTTGCTGAAATAGTCAGCGAGATCCAACAATCTTGTTCTACCCAGTAGAATTTTTTCTTGAAAAGGTTGACGTTGAACGTACGTTTCGTGCGTCTTTTGGAGTGCGAAACGTTATTTCCGATCATTGCCTTTTTTCCTGTAATTTGACAAACTTTAGACATCTCTATCTTTTTTTGGTTTTGGCACTGTTTTTCTTAAAACGGATGCAAAGGAAGGCAAAAAGTAGGAAACTTGCAAATGTGATTGAAAAAAGTTTCTAAAATGATTGATATACAGTGAAATCCATTACTTGATTACACATTTATAATGGTTACTATTACTATCATTATACAAACGCTTATACCATATTGATGGTTTATTCAATCATTATGGTATATTTGCAAAAAATCGCTTATGAAAGACTGGCATTCACTCTCAGACCCGGAAGTTTTGGGCGAATTCGGGACCCGGATCCGTTTGGCACGCATCAATAAGGACTTGACTCAACAAATGCTAGCCGAGCGTTCCGGCTTAAACCGAAGCACCATTCGAGACCTGGAAAACGGGCACTCGGTAAACTTGCTGAGTCTGATGCAGTTGCTCCGGAGCCTGGAGTTGCTGGAACGGTTGGACCTGCTTTTGCCTGGCAGTTCACAAAGCCCGGTGCTCGCAAAATTGCAGAACGAGCGGAAACGCGTGAAACTTTCAAAGAAATGACGGCATGCATCAATTGATTCACGTTTTTTTTCAGAAACAGCCTGCTGGTATCTTCGATATGGATGCTAGCGAAAGGACTGGTCGTTTTGAGTGGTTTCCTACCTTTAAAAGAGCCTTCAGCCGCATGACGGATGCATTTGAAACCGATGAATCGAGTCGGTATGCTACTTTTGACGCCGGTTGCGAACTACCTGCACTTTTTAAGGACTATTTGCCAGGTACTTTTTCTAAAATGTTACTAAAGGAAGCACTGCGAAATACAACCCGAACGGTGGAAAGTTTATCCACCTTGTCTTGGTTGTCCCTAACTGGCGATCGTGATATGGGTGCCTTCCGGTTTGAGCCCGCAGGTTACCCGGAGTTGAATGGAGTCGAGCCGGTCGACCTGAATAAGATGGTTCGATATGCCGGTCTGATTTGGCAAGGCAAAGGCAAAGAACTTAGCGATAGGCGTTTGCGCGATTTGCTTCGTTGCGGATTATTTGTTCGTGGAACTTCCCCCAAGATTTTGGTGGCAGTAAATGATTTTACCGGCGAAGTATTATCAGGTCAGGGAAAGTTTCCGGATGGCTTCAACGGATGGATATTGAAATTGGATGGCGTGGTGGCGGGTTCAGCCGAAAAATTGGCAGAAGAATTTGCCTATTACAAGAAAGCGTTGGCCTGCGGTATACAAGTTGCACCATGTAGAATGCTCCATGACGGGCATTGGAAACATTTGTTGGTGAAACGGTTTGATCGGATTTCCGACAAAAAGTTAGCGTTCGTTTCCTTACTTGAGTCCGAATCTTCCTGGGAAGGGGTCTTTCGCAGGATGCGGTGTTGGAAACTCCCCTACCCTGACATGGAAGAAATGTTTAGAAGGTTGGCATTCAGCATTTTGACCAACAATAAAAAGTATGGGCCTTCCAAAATATGTTTTACCTTTTCCGAAAAGGAAGGTTGGCGGCTTGCACCTGCCTTTAATCTGAAGCATTCAACTGAAAAAGAGGTATTCTCCCTTTCCTTGTTTGGAAAAAAAACAGATTTCACGGAGGATGAACTGCTTTTATTTGGCAAGCAAATCAACATCCGAAAAGCGAAGAGCATCCTATTGAAAATCAAGGCAAACCTGTAACCTATGTTATTTTGACCACATAGATTTGGCCGGATTCTGAACGGGTTACCCGAACAACTTCTCCTTTGTCGATGTAACCGAACTCGGACATGGCGTCGTACATTTTATCGTCGATTCGAACTTTACCGGAGGGGCGCAGCATGGTGTCTGCAATACCTGTTTGATCGGTCAGAACCGTGATTTCTTCGGGAACACCTAAAAAGCCATCCGATACGTTCTGAACGGAAGTCAATGCGACTCGCTGGAGCAGACTGTTTTTGGACCCGATTCTGGAAGTAATCCACAGACTTAGCACAACCGATGCGGTGATACTAAGGGAAACCAGCAGCAGGGGGCCGGCTACACTGTTGAATCCGGCTAAGCTGAGCTCAAAGGTGGCATTGTCTATCAACGCTGCCGTCAAACCGAATAGAATGGCTAGAATGCCGGCTATACCGGCAATACCAAACCCAGGTATGACAAAGACCTCTAAAAAGAGCAGAACAAAACCAAGGACAAATACGATGATTTCCCAATATTGAGCCAACCCATCCATATACAGGGGTGCAAAGAAAAAGATGGCAGCAATGAGGGAAACCAAACTGGGTAAACCAATGCCTGGCGCTTGAAGTTCAAACCAAATGCCTCCGATAATGAGCATGATAAGAAGGACCCGGAAAGCGTTGCTCATGAGCTCTCCTTTCAGACGATCCCAACCACTCAGATGGAAAACTTCCAGATCATAATCCTGATAGCCTAGGTTTTGTGTTAAAAGTGCTCCGGCACTTTCGGTGATTCCGTCGCAATAGCCATTCGCCAAAGCTTCGTTTGCCGTGAAAGTGAGCACTTTGCCTTTATCGATGATACCGGCAATGAAAATATCCGGATCAACCATGGCTTCGGCAATTTTGGGGTTACGGTGCCAAGTAATGCTGGTATCGCCGTTGGAAATAAGCGTATCCCTGCCTTGCGCTTCTGCTGTTGCCCGAATAATGCCGCGAATATAGGATTGGTATTTGTCTGGAGCCGCAGCTCCAGAGGCATCCACAACGGTAGAGGCCCCAATGGTTGCAGAACTCCGCATGAATATCTTGTCACAGGCGATAGAAATCAAAGCACCTGCTGAAGCGGCATTGTTGTTGATGAACACGTAAACAGGCATGGGTGCATTTAGAATAGCGGTACGGATGGAGTCTGCGTACAGAACTTCTCCACCGTAGGTGTTCATATTGATAAGTACGGCATTAAAATCCAGTTTTATGGCGTAATCCAGGCCTTTTCGAATTTCCATCCAGGTGACACTATTGACTTCGTTTCGCAGGTTCACTTGTAAAATGCGTGGCGTGACCGTTTCGGTCTTCGATGAAGCAAACAAATTGGCAAACGGCAAGGTCATTCCCAAGAAAATCAGAAGTAATATGCGTGTTTTCATACGTTGACTGGATTTGAACACTTAAAGATAGTTGTTTTCAAATAATGTGATGTCTTTTCGGTATTTTTGCAAAAACACTTCTGCAAATGAACATTTTCCAAATCCTGTTGGCATCCAATTCAGACGCTGAAAAAAACATGACTGAAGCCCGCGAAAGGCTAAGAAAGGTTTTTCCGCTAGATATCTGGTTTTCAAAGAATGTGGAAAGCAAGGCTGTAAATAAAGAAGGAAAAATCGCACTGGATGCAAGCACATATTTAAACGCTATTTTCCTGGCTAACACAGGATTGCCCTTGGATAGTGTTCAATCGATGCTGAAAGCCATGGAAGTTGAAATGGGCAGAAAAAAAGGTAATGCATTTGGATTGGTAGCAATCGACCTCGATTTGGTGGTATGGAATGGTGAAATCCTGCGTCCCTGGGATGTCGCTCAATCGTATTATCAGGAATGCCTTTCCAATTCTGATCTAGACAGGAACGAGCAGGGAAGTGGCATATCATAAACTGATTTTTTCAACAAGCTTTCCAATTCTTTCAAGTCTTTTATACCGGCAAAATCCTCAGGCATAATGGTCTTTCCGATACCTATCCGATGTTTTTTTTTGTTTTTGTTAAAGAGTTCATAGGACATGCGCACCAGTCGAATCCGCCAACTTATGACACCCAGGAAATAGAAAAACGGAGAATTCAGGTCAAAGAATCGTATGGGAATGACAGGCACTTTTCCTATCTGTATGATTTTCAGAATTCCCGTTTGCCACTCTCTATCGTAGACTTTCATTGTTTTGAGATGAAACAAAGAAACAGCACCTGCAGGGAAAAAGCCGACAGGCTGCCCTTGCTTCAATTGAGCTAAAGTCTCCTTAATGCCCTGATAACCAACCATTGCATTGGGTTGCTTATTACCTCGGCGCGGAATGACGGAAATAAAATTATCCTGCAATGCTTCAGCCATATAAACCAACTCATTGACCATAAATTTATATTTCGGCCGATAACCAGCTATAAGGTCAATCAACATGACACCATCTAAACCGCCATAGGGATGGTTTGAAATTGTAATGAAGGCACCTTCAGGTAAATGTTTCAACCGTTCAGCATTCCCGATGCCCCATTTGACACCCAAATCGTCCAGAAGATGTTTAGTAAATTCGACTCCCTTTAAATCGGCCGACCGGCCATACAAATCGTTTACGCGGTTAATACCAAAGATTTTCATAGCTTTTTTTCCAAGCCAAAGGCCCATTTTCCCCCTGAATATCGGGGAAATATGCTCTAAATCCTTGATGTCAACAACTACTCTTTTCAAATTTCAATCCTCATGTTTCTTTTTGCCCGAAGCGTTCAACACAGGCAGCAGGCACAAAGCCACTTTTAACTTTCATCAATAATATTCCGATTCCAATCCAAATGAGTTCGCGGAGACGTGTGATCAGACTTACGTAAATGCCTAGACTACCGGGCAAGGCTAAAGCGGTGAATGCCATGAAGAATCCACCTTCGCGGGTACCAATCTGCATGGGTGAGAAAAAGAAAATATTGGTGAAAAGGCTCATGAACGAGTAAATCGTAATGGATTGTATCAAGGTGACATTCACATTGGCTGAACGAAGGATCACGTAGACTTCCAGGCAATTGGCAATACGGGCAATAAGTTCCAGTGAAATCGTCTTTATGAAAGCCTTTGTTCTTGAATTGTACAAGTAGGTAATCTGTTTGTCAATATTGGCTAAACCCTCACTATTTTTCACACAAAATGGAACCACCCATTTTTTCAGCAAAGGAACTTTTGCCAAGCCATCAAAAAGACTGACCGTCATACCTTTACGATAACCTCTCCAAAGCAGGAAAAGCAAGAAAAGGAAAACAACGAAGGTAACCATCAATGTTATGCTCCAAGACTTCGGCATCGGCAACCAAAGTGCGGCTGCAACGATGGAAAGCGACCAGAACAAGCAATGTGCGGTGATGTGCGACATGGTATACAATAAAACGGAGGAAGTGGCTTTCTCCATACCGAAGAAGCGTTTCAGTTCCAGAATCTTATAAGGATCTCCTCCTAAAAAACCAAGGGGTGTAGCCGCTTTCAGACCAAAACCGCTGATGTTTATTTTAAGCAAATGCCAGAAAGGTACCGTTCGGTTGTCCGGATTTTCATCGCGAATGATGGTGTTTAGCGCAGCTGTGTTGATCATGTAAATGGGCAGCCACATACCGATGATCGCAACAAACCACCATCCTGTTTTCACAATATTGTTCAGAATAATATCAAAGCCAATTGTATAACCCATGGCAGCCAAGGCAAGGAAACCCAGAATGAAAAACAAATTACGTCCGTTGATGGATCCTAATTTCATTGTTTGATTCTTTATTGATTGTTGAATGACTTGCACATTTTTTCGTGCCTATACATGGTAAAATACAGCAATGGGTTCATAACCAAAATTTCAACGGCAAAATACAACAAGGGCAGATTCAGCAACAAAGTCAACAACATCACAATGCTACGTGCATTGAAGGTCATTGCATCCAATGCAGGCATAAGTTTCAGGCTTTTTTCGCGGAAGGATGTCATCACTTCCTGGGGATATCCGGTCGGATAAGTTGCATTCAACGTATTGACATAACGTTTTAGTTGCGGGGTGAACAACTCCTGATTCTTGGTATAAAAATAATAGAGTTTTAGAAATAATTTGCTGATGCCGTCTTTCTTCCAGGTCATGTCTTTGTATTTGGCATCGATAGTAGTGGTATCTTCAAATTCACTGTTTAGACCACCTACGATGAAATGAAGGTGAAGTGTCTTATAGTAATCCACCATACCAGCTTGATAAAGATGAGAAAGTGCGGAAAGAACCGTTATGGCAAAGACCCAGAGTCCCCAGCCTTCATTGTTTATCAGACGTAAGGACATCACCATATAAAAGGTGAAGAACCAGATATCACCAGTCATACCATCGAGGATACGGCCGATCTGTGATTTCTTACCTGTGATGCGAGCAAGTTGTCCATCCACACAGTCAAGTGTATTTGCAAACACTAAAAGTGCAAAACCCAACAGACTGATAAGCAGGTTGTGTTCCGGATAAAACATCAAACAAGCTGCGACTCCAACGAAAATTGAAAATATGGTGACTGCGTTCGGAGTTATGGGGGTAAGTCTTAGTAAGAGAGCAATTTTAAATCCAATTGGTCTGTAAAAATACCGGTCAAGCAAATTTTCGGTATCCCATGATTTTAATGAATCTTTGAAGGTGATTTTATTTTGATTCTCCATCGTATCTATGAACTGTTACTGGATTTTTTATGCTCGTGCAAAGGTATTTAATTTTTTAAATCGTCAGCTAATTTTTCGGTTTTTATGCCTAACAAAGGTTTTCTTGTTCTATGATATAAGCTTGGCAGGATTTCCAAGTTCAAATCGAACACCCGTTGCCACTTCAAAATGCGCTTTTGCGATGCCCAGATCCACAAGATTGAATTTCTCGTCTTCAACAGTAGATATGGTCATAGCACCCTGATTCCATTCAAAATGCACCGGTTGTCTGTTTGCCGCTGACGGCGCTTTTTGAACCGCTTTCATGGCTTCTATGTATTGTTCAGGCAATTTCGAGTCTGCTTTCAGCAGTTGATCAATGGATTTTGACTTGCCAGCAATCATTTGATGTACCATTCTTTCTTTGAATGACAAGGTTTCTACAAAACCAACGGGGATTACACAAACAAGTGTCTCAGCTTCTGTCAGTTGATAGATGGCACTTTTAGTATCAAAGGTTCCGCCAACCCAGCATGTTCCCAAGCCGAGCATGGTAGCTTCCAGAACCAGCATCTCACCATAATAACCAGCTTTCTCTTTGAGATCGGGATCGTTTTTCGGACCAGCCAGGATAAGAAGACTTCTTACCCCACTAAAAAGTCCGTAACTCTTTCTGAAACTGCTGAATGCGGAACTTCCGTCTTCAATAAATCGTATGGAAAGGCCTGATTCAGCATTATATATTGTGATTAGATCGTGTAATTTGGATAAATGCGATGCTTCGATAGGCTGGTTGAGATAGAGCCGTCGTGATCTACGTTCATCTATTGCTTCTAGTTTTGTCATGGTAATGCTTATGGATTCGCACATAATTGAGCAAATTTACATAATTCCGTTCAAACCTTATACACAATTGCATTAATATTCATACCTGCTCCAACGGAAGCAAATACCAGCGTGTCTCCTGCATTGATGGAATGCCCGTCCAGCTTGCCTTTGACGATCAGATTATATAATGTTGGAATGGTAGCTACAGAGGAATTCCCGAGCTTTGCGATGGTCATTGGCATGACGTCTTCAGGAATCTCTGTAATGTCATATAGGGCATATAACCTTTTAAGGATGGCGTCATCCATTTTTCCATTTGCCTGATGAATCAGCACTTTGCTAACATCTGTGAGGGGAACATTTGCCTTTTCCAGACAAGCTTTGATGGATGGTGGAACGGTATCAAGAGCATAACCATAGAGTCTGCGTCCGTTCATTTTAATAAAGAGATCGTTCTTTTCTTTGTAGTCCGGATTATAGGAGCTGCCTACGTAAAGCATTTGCGAATACAAATAGGTATCCGAACGGGTTACGTGCGCTAGGATACCTATTGGCGTTTCGCTTTCCTTGGCTTCAAGTAAGGTAGCTCCAGCGCCGTCACCATACAACATGCTGTCTCTGTCGTGTGGATCGCTCACTCTGGACAAGACTTCGGCCCCGATGACCAATACCTTTTTGGCATCACCCGATCGAATGTAGTAATCGGCTTGGATGACAGCCTGTAACCAACCAGGACAACCAAAGACAATGTCGTAGGCAACGGTATTTGGGTTCTTGATTTTCAATTTATTCTTAACCCTTGCAGCCAGGCAGGGAACAAAATCGGAATGAGTTTTGCCGGGTTTTGTTTCACCGAAATTATGTGCCATGATGATATAATCGAGGGTTTCAGGGTCAGTACCGGAAGATTCCAGAGCTTCCTGAGCAGCATGAAACGCCAGATCCGAGGTGTTCTGGTTTTCAGTTACATGTCTTCGTTCTTCTATTGTCGTTATTTCCTGAAACTTATCAATAATTTCCTGATTGGTTTTATCGATTTTAACCCCATTTGTTTCATAAAACTCATGGTTAAGAAAATCATCGTTTTTGGTTTTTTTTGAAGGAATGTACGAGCCCGTACCTGTAATTACACTGTATATCATACGTTTTGACAATTGAATTTTCCCGCAAAAGAACGAGTCACCGGACGCTTCACCAAATGAAAGGGGTTTCGATGACTGTTCAGGGAGGAAAATGGTGAATTAGGGGTAAAGATACGAATAGAGGGGTGAAAAAATGAAGCAAAATGGAACAAAAATTGATATCGAAAACCATTATCTGTACTTATGTGTATTTCAATGTCACGACATAAAACAATTGAAGCTCCTCGCCGCAAGCAGCGGGGCTGCGCACCCGGAATTCAAGAAACTGTCAAAAACAAACATTTAGTCCATTTTCACTACAATAACAGCACATAATTTGAATATTTCATTATAAACTAGTAGCTTCGCAGTCTCAACTCGAAAAAAGTTTGCTAGTGAAATTGACTAAATTACCCTCCGAATGTACCGGAATGGAAGAAATCCGAAATCAGATCGATCAAATCGACCAGGAAATCATCCGCCTTTTTGCCCAACGGTCCGATTATGTTCATGAAATTGTAAAATACAAATCGGACGAAGAGAGTGTTATTGCCAAGGACCGAAAAGAGTTGGTAATTAAACAGCGATCTGAATGGGCAGAAGCCGAAGGTCTTGATAAAAAAACCTTTGAAGACATTTATGTCCGATTGCTTCAGCAAAACATCAGTGAGGAATTACTCTTGTTACAAGAAAAAAAATAACCACAAAACCATGTATAAAGAAGATGTCAAAGTAATGGACTGCACCGTTCGTGACGGTGGATTGATGAATAACTGGCAATTCAGCGACGAATTCGTACGTAGTGTGTATGATGCCAATGTTGAAGCCGGAATTGATTATATGGAAATCGGTTACCTGAGCAGTGAAAAAGCGTTTGACCCCAAGGTGGTCGGCCCATGGAAATTCTGTAAAGACAAGGACCTTCGCCGTATTGTCGGAAACAATAATACTCCTCTGAAACTCTCTGCCATGGCTGATATCGGCCGCATCGACCTGGATGATATTCCTATGAAGTCAGACAGTGTGCTGGACATGATCCGCGTGGCTTGTTATGTGCACCAAGTTGACAAGGCTATTTCACTGGCACACCACTGTATGGACAAAGGCTATGAAGTCTGCATCAATATGATGGCGGTTTCAAAGGTCAATGAAGTGGAACTGGACGAAGCTCTTCGCGACATTGCCAAATCCAGAGTGAAAACTTTTTATGCTGTTGATAGCTTTGGTAGTATGTACTGTGAATCCATTCAGCATTTGATTCGCAAATACATGGCAGCCTTGCCTGGTAAGGAAATCGGCATTCATGCTCATAACAATATGCAATTGGCAGTATCAAATACCATTACGGCATTGATGGAAGGCTGCACAATGCTGGATGCCACTTTGCTTGGTCTCGGCCGTGGTGCCGGCAACTGCCCAAGCGAAATCCTGATTGCATTCCTGAAGAATCCGAAATACCGCATGTTGCCTTTGCTACAAGCCATCCAGGATCACATTCACCCATTGCAGAAGCAAATAGACTGGGGATATCACATTCCCTATTTAGTAACCGGCGCATTGAATGAACATCCCCGCCGCGGTATGGATTGGATGGAATCAGACCAAAAAAACGATTTTGTGACATTCATGCGAAAAATGCATGATAACGAGGCTTTGGAATAGTATTATCTTCTACCTGAAACACATACTTTGTAAACGGTTGGCTTAATTAAAGCCAGCCGTTTTTTTTATACCAAGTCACGGTTTCCTCCATGCCTTTACGAAGGTTATACGCTGCTTTAAAGTGTAGGTCCCGTTCCAAATCAGAAACATCACAGGTCCAATTTCGTTGTTTCAAAACCTGATATTTATCTGGATTAAGTAGAGAGGACTTACCCGTCAGTCGGCTAAACGCTCCGGAAAGAATGGACACCAACTTGACGATTGAAAGTGGAACACGAATGGTATGCAGTCTTTTTTTCTGCAAAATGCCTTGAATTAATTCGGAAAAGGACTGTGATGAATAAATATCACCATCGGCCACAAACCATGTTTTTCTAAGTAAAGGCGTCTCGAGAGAAGAAAAACATATATGTGTCAAATCCTTGATATAGACAAAATTAAGCAGCTGTTGTTTAAGCCCTACTGAAACATTCAGGCCCGATTTGATCATTCTCAGCATGACATAGTAATCGCGTTCCCTTGGGCCGTAAACACCGGTTGGTCGCAAAATGACATAGGGGAAATTAGGTAGTGATTGAATATACTGTTCAGCCAGTAATTTGCTTTTGCCATACGCTGAGATGGGGTTTGGTTTGTCCGACAATTTCAACGGAGCACCTGAATTTTCATCACCGGGCCCAGCGGCACCCATGCTGCTCATAAACAAGAATTTACGAGCTATGCTTCCACTATTCAGCAGAGCATTGACAAAATGGACGGTATATTGGTAATTGATGCGGTAATAATCCGAATCGACTGTGCTTTTGGTAATTCCTGCGTTGTGAATGATGTAGTCCCAAGCACCGAATTCAGCTGTATGCAACTTGAGTTGATGCAATAAAGCATCCGAATCTGCATAATCAAGATCGATGAAATGTAAATCGAGATGATTCAAATAGGTTTTCCTACTCGATTTACGAATGCCGGCCCAGACTTCCCAGCCTTTTTCTAAAGCCTCATCCACTAAAAAACTCCCAATAAAACCACTGGCACCTGTAATCAGAATCTTCATAAACTAGCAACAATCAATCATTTCCCCATATTATTGGCAATGAATGCACCGACTTTTAAAAGCTCTGAGATGATTCTGAAAATGAATATGATCAGGAAGCCTGCAACTATGGGAAGGAAAATGCTGACTACTCCCAAAGCAGTAAAATTCAGGCCGAGCTGACCCATCGAGAGGTTGCAGGTAAAGTAAATCAAAGCGGTGAAAAAGCCCCAAAATGTAATTATCAAACCTAACGATTCACCGCTCGTTTGGATAAAATGGGAAGCAACAGGGGTAGCAACAAACGTATCCTGAACTTTAATAATAGACCTCAAGTCGATTAACCGGTTCCACCAGAGTAAAAAATTCAGAGCGCCCAACAGGAGAACCATCAATGAAAAAAGAACGAGTCCGACGATGGTGCTTCCATTTTGCATTTCACCACTTCTAAAGACTGTTCCAATTTGATTGACCATCTGAAATTTTTCATCTGCAGCCTTATATTCCGCTTCAGCCTTTTGATAGCTTTGTTTAATTTTCTCGAATTTTGGCTTTTGCGCATCCAAGTCTGCATTGGCATCATCCCAACGATTCGTGGCATCCTTGTAGACTTCATCCCACTGGCGTTTGACATCCAATGAATTGACATATAATTGCCGATATTCGGGGCCATAGGAAGCATATTCGCCATAATAGTCGGCTTGTTTGGTCGCTTTAGTCAGGCAATCGACCGCGTTGTTCATTTCCTTGCCATACTTTTCAACCACTTGTGTAAGCGTATCGTTGGTATACTTGAGTTTCTGATATTCAGGCATCACAATATCCTTGTAAAACGTCTGGCATCCCATCTTGTCCTGATTGGCGTTATTCCACCATATCGTACTCAGAACCAAGAATATAGGTGCCAATAAAGATGAAATGGCTATGACTGCATACAACCATCCGAACGGTTTGCGAAAAAAATTCCCGTTGTCTATGAGAGTCAAACTGGGACGAACGAATGAAATGAATTTACGCTTCATCTAGGTACTCTAATTTAGGGTGAAGGAGTTAGCACACGAAATTACGAATAAAAACAATGACTCCTTAATCATACCATTTATTTTTTCATATATTTGTTCATTAACCTTAAAAAAACTTTGGCCTATGTTCCCCTTAACGCATTTGCATCCCATGATCGTGCATTTTCCGATTGCACTTGTCACCATCGGTTTTCTGGCTGAATTGGCTTCACTGTTTTTCAAGAAGGAAAACTGCTTGCCTAAAATTAGTCTCTATTTGTTAATTATTGGAACGTTGGCTGCCATGGCAGCTGTCTTGGCCGGCGTATTTTTTACGGAAGAATTGTCCGGCGCGGCCGGTGCAATTGAAAAAACACATGCGCTTCTAGCTTTCGTCACCACTGGACTACTTTTGGTGACCAGTTTGCTGCGACTCCTACCCCTTCTGAAAAGAAAGGAAACCAAAACAACCAAGCAATTGGCTTTTGCATTTTATTTGCTGTCAATGATTTCTGTAAGTGCGACCGGTTTCTTTGGCGGAACGCTCGTTTACAGTTACATGATGCCTTTATAGTAATTCACCTAATTCAAGATTGAAATGAAAAAAAACATTTTTTTGTTACTGCCCATCGTTCTGTTGGTGGCATTTGCCGGTTGCAGTCAACCCAAACCTGTAAAAACGATTGAAAACCTGAAAGCAGGCATCAAGGGTGAAACCACTGCCAGTGCCAAATACCTGGCTTTTGCCGAAAAAGCCCGCATGGAAGGATATATTCCCATTGCCAAATTGTTTGAAGCTGCTTCCAAGTCTGAATCCATCCATGCAGCCAATCATTCCAAAGTATTGGAATCTCTTGGAGAAAAGATAGAAGCCTTCACTCCTGAATTTGAAGTAAAAACAACGGCCGAAAACCTGAAGGCAGCCATTGACGGCGAAACTTATGAAGTGACAACCATGTATCCTGGATTTCTGGAAGCAGCTAAAGCAGAAAAAGTAGATAAAGCAGTCAAGTCGTTTACCTGGGCCTTGGAAACCGAAAAAAAACACAAAGAGTTCTATTCGAAGGCACTGGATGCATTAAACTCTATGTCATTGGTCAATTTACCGGTCGGTTATGTGGTTTGTCCGGTTTGCGGAAACACCTATGATGCAGCAGTGGTTGATCCTAATTGTGCATTCTGTGGAACAGCAAAAGAAAAATTCCTGACAATATAAAACGGATACCAAAAAACCAAAAACGCAGGTCCGCCACAACCTGCGTTTTTTTTCGTACCTTTGCACCGGTTCTTTTAAAAAGACTCGTTTTCCGAGTTTTTGAAACCTGTTGCAATTTCCTGCACGGTTCTATCCACTCTTGACCGTTCATTTTCTAAGGATCCTACCTGAACAGACTGTCCAGCCTCAAACTGACGTCTGCACGGCGACAACATGTTTTTTTAATTAATTACCTATTTATGAATTTCGAATCGCTACAAATATCTAAACCCATTTTGAAAGCCCTTCAGGAAGAAGGCTACACCCAACCCACTCCTATTCAGGAACAAGCAATCCCTCTCGTACTCGAAGGCAACGACATTTTAGGCTGCGCACAGACCGGCACCGGTAAAACCGCTGCATTCGCCATTCCAATCATTCAATTATTGAGCAAAACACCAGTCAATGAGAAGAAACGTCTGATCCGTTGCCTCATTGTCACTCCTACCCGCGAACTGGCCATCCAGATCGGCGAAAGTTTTGATGCTTATGGTCGCCATTGTGGTTTGATCAACACGGTCCTTTTGGGCGGTGTAAACCAGAATCCTCAGGTCGCTGCGTTGCGCAGAGGCGTGGATATTCTCATTGCCACACCAGGACGCTTGCTGGACCTGCAACACCAAGGTTTTGTAAGTCTGCGAGACATCCAGATTTTTGTTTTGGACGAAGCCGACCGTATGTTGGACATGGGTTTCATCCATGATGTCAAAAAATTACTTGCAATCATCCCTGCCAAACGTCAATCGTTGTTTTTCTCAGCCACCATGCCTCCGAGCATCGTCAAACTAGCCAGCAATATCTTGGTTCATCCGAAGAAAGTGACGGTGACACCTGTTTCCTCTACCGTGGAATTGACGGATCAGTCCGTCTATTTTGTGGAAAAAGAAGAAAAGAATGCCCTGCTGGTACATTTGTTAAACAGCAAGAACATTCAGACCGCCCTTGTATTTACACGCACCAAACATGGTGCCGACAAGGTGGTGAAAACATTGGTCAGACAACAGATCAAATCGGAAGCCATTCACGGCAACAAATCGCAGAATGCCAGGCAACGAGCCCTGAACAATTTCAAGGAACAACAGATTCGCGTTTTGGTTGCTACGGACATTGCTGCTCGCGGCATCGACATCAGCAATCTGGACTGCGTCATCAATTATGAAATTCCCAACATTCCCGAAACATACGTGCATCGCATCGGACGTACCGGACGTGCAGGTGCCAAAGGAGTTGCCTATTCCTTCTGTGACAAGGAGGAAAAAAACTTCATCAAAGACATCGAAAAACTGATCGGCAAAAAAATTGCCGTTTCAAAAGCCGATTTCTGAACTATTCTCCCTATCTTTAAAAAATTATAACTAACCCACCTATCATTAATGGCGAAATCGCAGGAAACTTACAACAAGAAGGAAAAAGAAAAGAAACGTTTGCAAAAACGTCAGGAAAAAGCAGCAAAGACTGAAGAACGCAAATCCAACCCCGGTGCAAGCGACTTCGACAGCATGATTGCTTATGTCGATGAATATGGCAACATCACCAGCACGCCTCCGGATCCGAGCCGAAAACTCAAAGTCGTGGCTGAGAATATTGAAGTTTCCGTTCAAAAACGCGAAGATGTCTATGTCGATCCCATCCACAATGGCAAGGTCGATTTCTTCAACAGTTCCAAAGGATTTGGTTTCATCCGCGAAATCGGTAGTGACGAGCGTTATTTCGTACACGTCAGCGGCATTTTACAAACTGTCGTAGAAGGCGATGCGGTCACCTTTGAGGTAGAACGCGGCCCCAAAGGAATGACAGCCGTAAGTGTGAAGAAAGTCTAAACGTTCTTGCGAATTACAGAAGAAAACCGTTCTTTTGTACCTCCAAATCGATTGTTGTTATTTATGCAAAAAATTGTATACGTCATTGGTGTGTTCGACTTGTTCCATTCTGGACATGTCCGCCTTCTCCAAAGAGCCAAAGAACTAGGCGACAAGCTAATTGTAGCCATTAACGGTGATGAAATGGTGGCTCAATACAAACGCAGACCTTATTTGAATGAGGAAGAACGACTGGAGGTTGTACAATCCTGCAGGTATGTTGATGAAGCTTTCATCATTCGCGAATTCGACAATAAGGAGCACATCATCAAACACGGGATCAACATTATTGTTCACGGGGATGACTGGAAAGGTGATTCCTATCTGCAACAAATCAGGGTTACTCCGGAATTTGTGAAAGAGCATAATGTGGAACTTAAGTTTCTGCCTTATACCAGTGGAATAAGTACATCTGACCTAATCAATCGCATCAAACACACCTGAAATGTTTTACAGAGACGTCAGCCTGCCTGCAATCGTTGAGATCGGCAAAAACAAGGCCCAGGACCTGGGTGCCTTGCTGAACAAAAATCATTTGTATTTTGAAAAACTGATTTTATTCACACAAAAGGAACTGGCGGAACTGTTTCATGACTTTATCAACGAACAATCCTTCTTTCGGGTTGTCTTAATCCAAGGTGGAAATTTTGAGGAAATAGATGAAGTGGTCTATGAAGAATGTTTCAACGATGCTTTGTTCATTGCCTTCGGTGGCGGCAGTGTCATCGACTTTGTCAAGATGTACGCCACCAAGCATCAGAATCAGTTCATCAGTATGCCATCCACACTGACTAATGATGCCATTTATTCGCCCATTGCCAGATTGACCGTAAATGGCGTGAAAAAAAGCCATGGTGTGAAATCCCCCATCGGAATCATTGTGGACACCGATATTGTGAAGCAATCTCCCGAATTATTCTTAATTGCCGGAGTTGGCGACTTAATTTCCAACCTGAGCGCCGTCAAGGACTGTAAACTCGGCATCGAGGCGGTGGGTGAAAAAATTGACAATTTCTCCATGTATCTGTCAAAATCTTGCGTGGACGGCATCCTGCAGTTTGAACGTAAAGATATTTTCACGGACGAATTCATTGAAAAGCTTTCCATCGGACTGATACTTTCCGGCTTGTCCATGAACCTTTCCCAATCTTCCAGACCTGCCAGTGGCTCTGAGCACCTCATCAGCCACGCCATTGACGAATATTACCCTGAAAAATCCACACTGCACGGACTCCAGGTTTCCTGGGCCCAATTGATGGTCGAAAAACATGTTCGTCAGGATCAGACCGATTATGACAAACTACACAGCTATTTCGATAAAATTGGATTATTGCAAGCTTTCGAAGAACATATCCGTTTTACAGAGTTGGAATTCTTCGACTTGTTACCGCTTGCCATTAAAACACGAAAAAGGTACACTGTCCTTGATGTGTATTTCAGCCGCGCCTAAATAAACCTTTACGTATCTCAATTTAAGTTAAAGTTTTTGTTGTTTTTCCAATAATACAGGAAAAAACGTAAGTTTGTACACTAATATTTTAAACCTTTCGTTTATTATTTGTTCATACCATTGGGTTATGATTTTCTAATACCATTTAATCACTGCACTACTGTACGAATTACCCTTCATGAACAAACTTTTTTCGTTCGGCACCGTCCTTTTATGTGGACTTATTTTTTTTTCCTGCAAAGATCCGGAGAAAAAAGAAATTTTAATCGATCACATCGCCCATACCAATTTTGAAGACATCCTGACTGTGGAAGGCACTGTGGATGCCGTACGTTCAGTCACCATGTCCTGCCCGCAGCAGCTGCAAGGTGAAATTGTCTACCTTATTGATGACGGCACCTACGTGAAAGCTGGTGATCTTGTTTGTCAGATGGAAAACAGAGAAGTACAGACTGTGATTGATCAACTGTCGATTGATGTAGAAAATGCGAAGGCCAACATGACCAAAACCCAAGCCAACCTTGACATGCGATACGCCCAACTTGATGCGCAGGTAAAAACAAACGAGGTGCAAACATCTATTGCCAATCTGGATTCGCTTCAACTGATCTATGCCTCACCCGTACAGCGTCGAGTCAAGGAGCTGGAACTTCAGAAGGCTGCCATCGTCAAAAACAAACTGATGAAAAAACTCAAGGCGCTGGACATCATTAATAGGTCCCAGATCAGGCGCATGGAGCTTCAGATTCAAAGCAAAGTAAACCGGCAGAAAAGCATTATGGATATCATCGACCAGATGACCATCAAAGCAACACAATCCGGAATGGCCATGAGAGCTATTTCCTGGCAAACGGACAAAAAGATACAAGAAGGTGAAACGGTTTGGTCCAACATGCCCTTGATCAACATTCCCGATATGACGGAAATGAAAGTAAAGATACTTGCATCGGAAGCCAGCTACAAACGCATGAACATCAATGATCGTGTGGAATACACCTTCGATGCGATGCCAGGAAATGTTGCTTCAGGAAAGATTCTGAGCAAGGCCCCTATTGGTCAACCCATCTCTAGAAATTCCAAAGTTAAATTCTTTGAAGTAGAAGCATCCATGGAAACTTCTAAGGTTTTGCCTTCTCCGGGATTATCCGTCACCTGCAACATCATACTTCAACGGGTCAAGGATACCATTGTTGTACCACAGATCGCCATTTTCGAGGAAGATTCCATGAAAATCGTCTATGTCAAACAAGAGAAAGGCTTTGAAAAACGTCAGGTAAAAATCGGTCCTTCTTCGCCCAAAATGGCGGTGATTGCGAAAGGTCTTTCCGGCAAGGAAAGTCTTTCCCTGATCAAACCATCTTCGGCTACTGTTAAAATGACCACGTTGCTGCCTGATTCTGCCGTTACAAACAAAAAGCACGTAAAGGTTCCGGCTAAAACTTCAACCAAAACTCAGAAAACCAAATCCATATAGCTGAATTCAAAACATGAGAAAAATTACATTGCTCGTATGCACCTTCGTTTTGCTGTTGTCCTGCAACAAAAAAGAAACGGTGGAAGTTCCTGTCAGCAAGGCGGTTAAAGGCACCTTTTATCTAGACGTCATCGAAACGGGTGAAATTCAGGCCATACAGTCCATAAACGTTTCATCACCAGACATCTCCTGGAGGTACGGTAATTTAAAGATTACCCAGATTGTCAAGGACGGCAAAGAAGTGCAAGAAGGCGACACATTACTGGTTTTCGATCCATCGGAAGTGAAAAAGGCCATCGTGGAAGCAGAAGGAAGACTCGAGATGAGTTATGCTGAGCTGGAAAAAATGAAAGCCCAGCAACAATCGGACTTGGAGGAACAGCGGGCCGATTACGAAGTAACCCGCTTGTCGCAGGAAATTTCAAAAATCACGTTTGAATCGGCCACCTACGAAGCCACTATCAAACGCAAGGAAATACAACTCAACCTGGATATGGCAAACATTGCCCTGGCGCGTGCCAAGGAACAAATCGAGAATCAGATCAAGATTCAGAATGAAGATGTCAAACAAAAGATGCTATCCATCGAACAGGACAAATCAAGACTGAAGGAAGCAAATGAAACACTTAACAACCTTTTCCTTGCATCCCCAACTCCCGGAATTGCCATCATCAACCGAAATTATAGCAGCGAAGCCAAATTTCAGGTTGGAGACCAATGTTGGTCAGGTCAGCCGCTCATTCAGCTGCCCAACCTGAACAAACTGAAGGCTACCGTTCAGATCAATGAAGTGGATATCTCCAAAGTCACCAAAGGTCTGAAGGTGGAAATCAAGCCCGATGCTTTTTCAGACAGCATATATACGGGTGAAGTCATGACTGTAGCCAATCTGGCTGTCAACAAAGACGGTTCCTCCAAGATTAAAGTTTTCCCTGTGGATATTTTGATCAAAGATGGCGGTAAAAAGTTGTTGCCTGGCCTTTCAGTCAGTTGCCGTTTACTGGTCCGCAAAATTGACAATGTGGTTTTTATACCTATTGATGGTGTTCAGACCAATGGTGTGGAAGAATACGTATATGTAAAAACCAAAAAAGGCTTTGAAAAAGTTATTGTTGAAACCGGTGTTTCCAACACCGATCACATTGTAATCACGAAAGGTCTGAAGGCAGGTGATGTGGTGGCCATGGCCGATCCGTTCGCCGTTAAGGAAGCAAAAGGAAGCAAGGGAAGTAAAGATTCCAAACAAACCCCAAAAGAAAAGGCAAAATGAAGCGAAAACTAAAAGGTTTGGTATTGTTGGTTCCAGGCATCTTATCAATGCTGGTGTCGTGTTCCGGTAACCCATTCGACAGTTACAAGATTCAGAGGGGCACATTCAACCAAACGGTTATTGAAACCGGAGAGTTGGCAGCGGTTGAAACCAAAGCATTTATAATGCCCCGTTATGGCGATTATTGGTATGAAATGAAAATCATCGGGATATTGGATCATGGCACCGAAGTGAAAGCCGGGGACTCCATCATTCAGCTTGATCCGTCGGAAGTCAAAAAAGTCATTATTGAATTGGAAGGACAGCTGCAAACAGAACAAGCCAATATGGACAAATTGTTGGTGAATCAAAGCAACAGACGTACCGAATTGGACACGAATTTGAAAAACGGACTGGCTTCTTTCAACCTTAAGAAATTGGAGATGGAGTATACTCGGTTTGAATCCGGTCAGATTCGAAAAGCCAAAGAATTGGAATTCAAAAAAGAAGAAATTGCATTGGACAAAAACAAGCGAGCCATAAATTTCAACAAAATCATTGAGAAAAACGACCTGATCATTCAGAAAATCCGGATTAATCAAATGAAGAAGGAAATCAAAAGTGCGTATGATGTCTTACCCAGATTGACCATTCGCACTCCGATTCCCGGTATTTTCCAAATAGCCAGAAACAGAAGAAACAGAACCATGTTGAAAATTGGTGATCAGATATACCAAGGTGCCAACATGGGTAATGTGCCCAACTTGACCAAAATGAAAGTGGAGACACAGATCAACGAATTCGATTATCAAAAAATCAGTGTCGGACAAAAAGTAATCGTTCGATTGGATGCCCTGCCGGATGTCTCCTTCAACGGTGAGGTCACGCTTATCGAAAAGCTGTGTTACCAAAAAGATCAAAAATCAAAACAAAAAGTATTTGATGTGGAAGTGAAAATTCTCGAAGAAGATGAACGTCTGAAACCAGGGATGACGGTAAGTTGCGAATTCTTCTGTAAAGAGTTGAAAAATGTAGTCTACGTGCCATTGAGCTGCATTGACACTACAAAAACAGGCCATTGTGTATACCTAAAAAAAGGGAATGGTTATATACCGGTCAATGTCAAGATTGGTCCATCCAACAATACCCAAATCGTCATTTACGGTGATTTCAAGAAAGGTCAGCGTTTGGTGCCCGTCGAAGAAACTCAAAAAGATTAACACACCATGCAATACGAAGAAAACATACGGGTCGCCCTAGCAGGTCTGACCGATCATAAGTTCCGCTCGTTCCTGACCATGTTGGGAATTATTTTCGGGGTCGCATCGGTCATTTCCATGCTTTCCATCGGTGAAGGCGCTAAAAGGCAGGCCATTGCCAAATATCAGGATTTGGGTGTGAACAACATCATTATCCGCGATAAGCAATTTACGGATCAGGAACTGGAAGAAGTTCGGGCAAAATTCTCGCAAGGATTGTCCATCACTGATGCACAGGTCATCAAAGAAGTAGTGCCCGGTGTGAAGCGTGTTGCTCCGCAGGCTGAAATCAACACGGACGTCAAATACGCAGACAAATCGTCCAAATCCACCATTATCGGTATCACCCCAGATTATATCAAGATGCTGAATTTTCAAACCGACAAAGGTGTTTTCATCAATGAGGACCATTACAAGCGGAATCTGAAAGTCTGCGTATTGGGAGCCGGTGTCGCCAAAGCCTTGTTTCAGCAACAGGATGCAGTTGGTAAAATGGTGAAAGTAGACGACCAGTGGTTGGAAGTGATTGGTGTTCTGAAATCCAAGGCCGTATTCACCGAAACGGTGGGAGAATTGGCTTCCAGAGACCTGAACACGGACATTTACGTACCTCTGACCACCTTCTTGAATCGCTTCTCACAGGAAAATCCACTGGCCAGTCAGGTTCAACAGATTACCGTTCAGGTGGAGAGTTCGGAAAAACTCATGGAGATTGCCGATCTGATCCGAGGCATTCTGATCCGTCACCATTTCAACAATGTGGACTATACCCTGGTCATTCCCTATGAACTGCTTAAACAGGAAGAAAAGGAAAGACAGATTTATAACTTTTTGCTGGGGGCCATCGCAGCCATCTCCTTAGTGGTTGGAGGCATCGGTATCATGAACATCATGCTTGCCACCGTTATGGAACGAACCCGTGAAATCGGTATACGCAGAGCCATCGGGGCCAAAAAGTCCGATATCATGAGCCAATTTGTCACGGAAGCAGTAGCCATCAGCATCACGGGCGGCATTATCGGCGTTATACTGGGTGTCGGCCTGTCCCTATCTATTTCTTTGTTCACTGACGTCACCACTTATATAAGGCCATACTCCGTGATTATCGCCTTCGGCTTCTCCGTATTGGTCGGTATCAGTTTTGGCTACTTGCCAGCCAAAAACGCAGCCAACCTGAAACCCATCGATTCCATCCGATACGAATAAAACCAACCACCCATGCTGATTGAAATAAAAAACCTGTCCAAAAAATACGTGATGGACGATGTGGAGGTAGATGCACTAAAAACCATCAACCTGAAGATTGAACAGAATGAATATGTAGCCATTATGGGACCTTCCGGTTCCGGCAAATCGACACTGATGAATATAATCGGTTGTCTGGATACTCCGACCGCAGGCAATTACCTGTTCAGGGATGTTGATGTGAGCAGTCTTGACGACGATACGCTTTCAGTGATGCGAAACAAAGAAATCGGATTTGTCTTTCAGAATTTCAACCTCCTCGCACGAATGAGCTCCATTCACAACGTGGAATTGCCCCTGATTTATGCCGGCATCCATAAGACTGAACGCAGGGAACGCGCGCTGAAAGCCATGGACAGGGTCGGCCTGGCTGACCGCATCAACCACAAGCCCAGCGAACTGAGCGGCGGACAGCGGCAACGGGTGGCCATTGCCAGAGCCTTGGTCACCAACCCAGGCATCCTGCTTGCCGACGAACCTACCGGTGCTCTGGACTCCCAAACCGGTGACGAAATTATGGAACTGTTCAACAAACTCCATCAGGAAGGCAATACCATTATTTTAATTACGCACGAGCAGGAAATTGCCGACCATGCCCATCGTACCATATTTATCAAAGATGGACTTATACATTCCGACACTTCCAATCATAAGACCAAAGAGAAACAATGAAAAAAATTATTGCAATAGCCCTGGCCTTTTCTTGCACATTTCCTGCACTTTTTGCAGAAACATATCAGTTGGATTTGGAGAAAAGCATCGAAATAGCTAAAGAGAAAAGTTTTGACATGCTTCGATTGAAGCAAAGTCTGAAAATCGCGGAATATGGTCTTAAATCGGCTACCAGTAAATTTAAGACGCACATTGACCTAAGTTTAAATGCCCCAAATTTTGTTGAATCTGTCAGTCAATTTACGGATACAACCGGGAGCCATTTTTATCAGGTAAATGAATTGGGTTATTCTGGCAGTTTGGTCATTAAGCAGCCACTTCCTACCGACGGGAACATTTCAATCGTATCCAATTTTGACAATACGGATGACTACTACCACAACCGACGCTCTACTGAAATGAATACATCGCTGCGATTATCGCAACCAATCAATTCATTATTCGGATATAACGAAATCAAATCGTCTTACAAGCAGGCAATGTTGGCCTATGAGCAGTCTCAAAAAAGCATGAAACGGGAGGAACTTAACCTGATCTATAGTGTTACCAATGTGTTCTTCAATATGATTTCAGTACAAAAAAGCAAGGAACTGGCACAATTAAACCTAGATCGTCAGAAAGAAGCATATACCATTGCAAAAAACAAATTTGATGCCGGTCTAATAAAAGAAGTGGATGCTCTTCAGATGGAAGTAGACTTGGCAGAAGCTCAAAATAATTACGACCTGGCTTTGGTCAATCAAAGTTCCGCCTTGAATTCATTTAAGGAAACCATTGGATTGGATTTGACAGATAGTGTTTTTCTTAGCAGTGAACTAACATATAAAGTAGTGGTGGTGGACCCTCAAAAAGCTGTGAAGCTAGCGATGGAAAACAGGTTGGAAATCCGTGAAATGGAAATTCAGATTGAACTTGCAAAATTGAATATCAAACGACAAAAAGCAGAGGGTATGATCAAAGGCAATTTGAACGCCTATTTACAAAAAACAGGTGTTAACACACAATCAATACCTGCTGACATAAGCAGTTCCATCAATAGTTCTGCTACTGATTTTTTAAATCGGAGACCGAACTATGTAGTCGGTTTAAGTGTTACAATCCCTATTCTGGACTGGGGAGATAACCGAGCTCAAGTGAATGCACAGAAAGCAAGACTCCAACAGAACTTATATACTCAGGAAGAAACGAAACGCAGCATTGAAAGGGAAGTCCTAAATTTAGTAGAGGAGCTAAACAGTAGCCTTAAACGTCTTCAATTGCTTGAAAAAAATGTAGTTGTCGCTGAAAAGAGCTTTGAAATAACACGTCAGCGTTTTTCGGACGGAAATATTGACAGTCAAGCACTTGCGCTCGAACGGGAGCGTTTAAACGGGGCTTACAACTCTCATTTGAGAGCATATATCAACTACCAACTGATGTTAGCCGACATCATGCGAAAAACATTTTTTGATTTTCAACGGGATAAAGCCATAAATTAAAACGAACACCATGTCAACCAAAAACTGGACCATAGATAACATCGCCGATCAATCCGGCAAAACAATTCTAATCACCGGTGGAAACAGCGGTATAGGGCTGGAAGCAGCCAGAGTGCTGAGTCTGAAAAATGCCGAAGTTATCTTGACTGCCCGCTCTGCCGATAAAGGAACAGCGGCTGTTGAGAAAATTAAAAGCCAAAATCTTACTGCGAAAGTAAGCTGGATGGTTCTTGATTTGGCAGACCTGGATTCTATCCGTGCCTTTTCGAAAGCATTTCATGCAAAATATACCCGTCTGGACATCCTTATCAACAATGCTGGAGTCATGTACCCTGCTTCCAGGGAAGTGACGAAACAAAATTTTGAACTGCAGTTCGGAACCAACCATTTGGGTCATTTTGCCCTAACCGGTCTGTTGCTGGACATTCTCAAAGCCACTCCCGGATCTCGCGTGACGACCCAAAGCAGCATTGCACACACCATGCTGAGTAAAATCGACCTGCAAGACCTGAACTGGGAAAAATCCTATAGCCGTAACAAAGCCTATTCACAAAGCAAACTCGCCAACCTCCTTTTCACCTATGAATTGGACCGTCAGTTAAAAAAACACGGTTTGAATGTTATTGCCAATGCAGCCCATCCAGGAGTGACCAATACCAATTTGTTTAAGACTTCAGGCTTCGATTTCATCACCAAATTCATGACACAACATGTTGAATTGGGTGCTTTGCCAATTTTGCGAGCTGCAACAGAACCGAACTTAAAAGGGTCCGAATTTGTAGGGCCAAAAGGAATCGGCGGTTTCAGAGGCTATCCTATTCACGTCAGCTCTACTCCCACTTCTCACAACGAAGTATTGGCCAAGGCACTATGGGCCGCTTCGGAACGGTTGACAAAAATCGATTTTGTTTTTTAATTACAAGCCGCCTTTTACTTTGATTCGGCATTCCCTGAAATGTTTCCTGAAATAGCCGTCTTGTGCATTCAGAATCATTTCAGGTACGTCTTCTTCCATAATGGCAAGAACTTTCTTTGCACGGACTTCTGGGTCCGTATACAGGGTTTTGGTCAGGTCAAGCCTTTTGTTGATGGCGAGGGCAACGTTTCCACCCTTCAATTTCCGGTACAAAGCAACCTTGATGTCTTTAATCACCAAATTCAAGTCCTGAAGCGGTGCCTTTTGTGTGGTTGAATAGTCACCCAGCAGGTGCGTATCATAAACCAGACTGGCAAAGCCGTTCGTGTATTCGCGAAGCACACCTGACATGCCCAATTGCAACGTTTCACTGGTACACTCCATTACCAATCTGTTTCGTCTGGCCTGTTCCTCTACCAGTTTCTTTTTGAACGATTCGGTCGTTATTGCATCCCAGTGGCATTCCAACACTTTTTCCTCAATTTGTGGACTCCAGGGCCTGCCGTTGAATCCCCAGTGAAAGAAAATCCGATGTCCATATTTACCCCAGGAAAACTTCTGATGTGGTGCATCCCTAAGCCCCTTGAAGTAGCTGTTGTACGGAGCGTCAATGGTTTTGTGGATGGCTTCCAGCCAGTCCGATATTTTCTCACTTTCCTTAAACGGCAGAACCGAATAAGTGTCAGCCTCATGACCGCCCGATTCACCCCTTAAAAAAGATTTGGCCGAAGCTGTTACAACCAAAACAAGCAAAATCGATACCAAAAATAATTTCTTCATTGAAAACTCCATTGTATCAAACAAAAACTGTATCTAACAAAAACTGTATCTAACAAAAACCAATTTATCAACACTAATTTTGAAACTCCGTCGTAGCGGTAAGCCACCAAGTGTCCATGTCAATCTTTACGCAGGATAGTACCCTTGCCGTCATCCACCAGCATTTCATCCATTTTATCCACAAATGGACGGTCCGACCGGAATAATACCTGCTTACTGTTCACAAAAACCGGTTCTTCAAAACCGTTGTATTTACTGCCGTCGTAAAGGTTTTCAATTTTCCAGCAAAACGTACCGCTTTCCTGATCAAGCTTGGCAAGCGCTCCGATGGTGCTTATATAGATCTTGCCGTTGACGATGATGGGCACCCCTAGATTGAATCCACCAAATTTGGTGCTCCAAACTTTGGACTTTTGCATCACATTCATCTTTTCAACCTCAGTCCAGCTATTGTCTCCATCGGACAATTCAGCCAATACCGTCAGTTCAGCACCATCTTTCCAGAAATAAATGACCTGGATATTACCGCCAAAACCCAAATCCACCAACAAGGAACCATCCGGAGTGAAAATCTTTCCACTCTTATCCACCAACATTCTTTCCTGATCGAGGATTACATGCATTTTCTGAGGATCGTTGATGTTATCATACTCTACGTAAATAGAATGCTCCACTTCAGCCGTAAAGGAAGGAATTTCTTTGGAGGAACTGGTTTTCTGCACTTTAGCACCGTCACATGAGAAAAAAATCGCCAAAAGCAGAAGGAAAAAAACGGGAGTTTTCATCGGTCATTCCATTAATTGTTAGCAGTTCAAATATAACGAAAAAAAGGACAACCGTTTTTAATGTTGAACACGAAAAAGCCTCTGGTCGGTAACTAAAACGTAATTTAGTCACCGACAGAGGCACTTAAGAACTATAAAAAGCCTATTGACTATCTCAATCGAACATATTTTTCCATACAGAACCTTACGGGTAATTTCCAGTCGGTTGTCGCAGGCCAGCGTTGAATCAACGTATCGCCCTTGATTTCAAGTAGAATCCGGACTTCATGACCCAGATAGGCTTTTGAATTGTGGTAAACAGGATTTTCGGTATAATGTTTACCGATCAGTGAGTACGTTCCTTCACCATACGTTGCATCAATGGGTTGGTCAACATGCTTGAATTCACCGACAAAGGTAAAATACTCCCTCGTCCATGATTTGATCTGACTGCCGATAATCTGCGCCGGATAGGAACTGCTGTCGGAAGCCATCCACTCCCCATAAACCATACGCCATGAACCTTCAATGGCAAATTTCCTTTCATTCTTGCAACTTCCTAACAACAAAACCAGAACGAAACTAAATAAAAGGGCATTTCTCATAAGTAAAGTTTTAAGTGTTTAAGAAAAAGTAAATATGGAACATTCATTACCTTTCTTTCAGTTTCGTCCGAATCTTACTGATGGCTGTTTCAATGGACTTGTCCGGTTCGATTATGTTTTCTGAACCCCAGAATGCTGCGTCCGAAAAGCCTTCGGCTTCATCGGCGACTACTGCATTCGATTTCAATCGGTCATGGGTACGGGCCCATTTTCCACCTGTGTCTTGCTGCCAATCGGTCACAGCCATTTCAAATACGGCTTCGTAGGTTGAATTGAATAATCTATGTTTCCAGTCAACCTTAAAGTTCATTTCTGCGCGCCCATAGGACATATACCACTTCCCGTCCCGCAACACATAGTTTACCTGATAATGCGCTTTACTCACTTCCACATTTGCCGTTTCTGGTTTGCTGAGTACAAAGAGAGCCGTCGCATTTTCCACATCTTCCAGATTCATATCGAAGGTGGCACTGAACATGGCCAGATTCGTGGCATCGATATACAACTTACCATAGAACAATGGATCCGTAACGTTGGGTTTCTGTTTGAATTCGACCACATAGACCGTATGATTATCAATCATGGTGGTCGGCACAGACTTAAAATCGAAGTTTTTGAAAACCTGATGTGTAAAGGTATAGTCCAGATTTTTCATAACGTCTAAGCACAAGGTATTGTAGGGACCACCTGCAAGTTTGAGCACCAAGGTATCCAATTTGCTGTAATCCGTTTTCTTTCGCACTCTATAAAGGGATGCCAAATCGTCCCGGTCGGAAGATATTGGATACTTATAAACATCTACGACGGCTTCAAGTAAGGATATGTTCGATTTGCGCAATTTGATTGTTTCCCTGTAGAAAGCAGTCATCAGAGTCGGTTTCGTCACATAGTTTTCTTTTTTCAGGTCAAAAACGTTTTTCATGAGTTCTTGTGCGTCCTTGAAGGTAACCCGAACTTCAGAAAGACTAACTTCAGCTATCTTCAATGGAATACGTCTAACCACACCATCAAATAGGGAAACTTGGATCCGTTCATTTTGATAACCGATGTACGTGACCAATAGATTGTTATTTTTCAAGTACTTAGGAACATTGAGCACAAATTCACCTTCTGAATTGGTGACAGAAGCCATATTCGTTCCTTCGACCAATACGGAAGCATAAGACAGGGGCGTGCCGCTGATTTCATCGATAACCAGCCCTTTACATGTGATGTAAATTAAGGTGTCGGCATTTATTTCAGCCGTTGCGGCCATTGCGGAGGGCAACCAACCGAGAAAAAGCATAAATACCAAAAATGAAACACCTTTCTGCAGCCCGAACACTGATTTAAACGTCATTTTTTTCATGGGTAGGCAGTTTTAAGAACGAACACCTGCAACCTTTAGACAGCCAGATACGTTGTTTAAAGTGTAGCTTTCTGTTACAAATATAAGTTGGTTTTGGGTGTTCTATTCTTTTTTTTTCATGTTTTTAAAGTATTGATATGACCTAATTTTTATTAGTGAAAAAGTTTGAATTTGTATATTCTACTTATTTCTCAATTTTAAATTTTAAAGTTATTTCAACCTAAATTCTTATTACATGAAAAAAACTGTAGCTGCTTATCTTTCTGCAAGTTGCTGCATTTTCAGCGCAGGCAACCTTTGTTCCACGTACTTGGTACATTCACATACAATTTTGGTGTCACCACCTAAAATATTCATTCTTCGTCCGATGCACAATCATATGGAGTGCATATACTTGCGCTTTTAGCCACCTATTTATGCGTTATTAGTCCTTTGCAGTCCTAAAAAATTGACCTGAAAAAAACACCTTGGTGTTTTTTTAAAACACAGCTTTGTTTTGTGTAAAACACCTTGGTGTTTGGGGCAAAACACCTTGGTGTTTTTTGACCAAAAAAAGTCAGATTTTCAGGTAAATTTGGTTTGAGTACTGTTTTGGGCGTCGGAGAATCGTCTATTTGAAAATGGATTGAGTGTTGGTCGTCAATATCGAAATCTCCCGAGCTTATGATCAAATAGATATGTTATATTTATTCATAAGTTGACAAAGCCATTGTTGGTCTGGTCTTGATGCAATTTGGTGATTACAATGTTCTTATTTCCCTTTAGGTGTTAAATTGAACTACAACAATCCCTTGGTTGTAGGAAGCTCAAATTTATAGATATCCCGCCTGATAGCCATTTTGATGGAACGGGCAAATGCCTTGAAGATGCCTTCGATCTTATGATGTTCATTATCTCCTTCGGCTTTGATGTTCAGGTTCATACGGGCAGAGTCGCTCAGAGACTTGAAAAAGTGGAAAAAGAGTTCAGTGGGAACGTCCCCTACTCTTTCACGTTGAAATTGACAATCCCAGACAATCCACGGGCGTCCGCCGAAATCAAGCGCCACGCTGCACAGGCAATCGTCCATCGGCAAACAGAATCCATAGCGTTCCACACCCCGTTTGTCACCTAATGCCTTAAGTAGGGCTTCCCCAAGGGCAATGGCGGTGTCTTCGATGGTGTGGTGTTCGTCCACGTTCAAATCGCCAACCGTTTTGACAGTCAAATCAATGCCGGCGTGTTTGCCGATTTGGTCCAGCATATGGTCGAAGAATCCCAAGCCAGTTGAAATGTTCGTTTTTCCGCTTCCGTCCAGGTTTAGTTCAACGTATATATCGGTTTCATGTGTTTTACGGACAACTACGGCCTTACGTTCACCTGCAAACAGGAAGGCTGAAACATCGTTCCAACTAGGTGAAATAAGGGCACAAACGCCATTAAGACCTTGCTTGCTGAGGTTGATGGCCGTTTCATCATTGTCTTGCTGTAAAAGGATGGCTTTGCAACCCAAGTTTTTTGCCAGTTCGACATCGGTCATTCTATCACCGATGACAAATGAATTTTCCAAATCGTATTCATCGGTCAAATAATCTGTCAGCATGCCCGTGCGCGGCTTGCGTGTGGGGGCTAGGTCTTCAGGCATCGAACGGTCTATATGAATGGCATCAAAGGTGACACCCTCGTTTTCGAACGCTTGCAACACTTTATTCTGGGCAGGCCAAAAGGTTTCTTCCGGGAAGGAAGTGGTTCCCATTCCGTCCTGATTGGTCACCATGACAAACATGAAATCCAATTTTTCGCGGATAAAAGACAAATTGCGAAAAACGCCGGGATAGAACTCAAGTTTTTCCAGACTGTCCAATTGAAAGTCTACAGGCGGTTCCAATACCAGTGATCCGTCACGGTCTATAAAAAGAATGCGTTTGCGAGTATTCATGCGTTCAGTTTTTTCAAAGCGTTGATAAGCAGCTCATTTTCTTCGGGCACGCCTACGGTAATGCGCAGACAGCCCAGACAGAGGGATACGGTATTGCGGTTGCGGACAATGATTTTTTCGTCCACCAAGTAGTTATAGACTGCATTGGCATCGGCCACCTTCACCAAAAGAAAGTTGGCATCGGTCGGAAAGATTTGCTGCACGACGGGCATTTTTTCCAAGGCTGAAATCAAATCCGTCCGTTGTTGCAAAATCAGATCCACCCAGTCGTTCTTGCGCTCCAGTTCAGCCAATTCAGCAGAAACGAAATTTTGAGTGAGCAGGTTGATGTTGTAGGGATACTTTACTTTGTTCAAGTAGTGAATGATTTCGGGGGAAGCGAAAGCCATGCCTAATCGGACGGCGGCCATACCCCAGGCTTTGGAAAAGGTTTGCAATACAATGAGGTTCGGATGGCTGTCCAATGTCTTCAAAAAGCTCTCTCTGGAGGAAAAATCGATATAGGCTTCGTCTACTACGACGATGCCGGGGAAGTTTTCAATGATTTTAATTATCTCACTGATTTTCAAATCATTTCCAGTAGGATTATTCGGCGAACATAGGAATATTACTTTTGACCTGGGGCCCGTCGCAGCAAGAAGCTTGTCGGCGTCCAGTGTAAAATCTTCGTTCAGAAGGACTTTGCGGTATTCAACGTTGTTGATGTCTGCACAGACCTGATACATGCCGTAACTCGGGTCAATGGCAACGATGTTGTCCACGCCCGGTTCGCAGAAAATGCGGACGATCAGGTCGATGGGTTCATCACTGCCGTTCCCGAAAAACAATTGCTCAGAACGAACACCCTTCAAAGCAGCCACTTTTTCTTTGAGCGCTTTCTGCAAGGGGTCCGGATAGCGGTTCCAAGGTGCATTCAAAGGATTTTCGTTGGCATCTAGGTAGGCCGAGGCTTCTCCCTGAAATTCGTCCCGGGCGCAGGAATAAGGCTTCAGGTTGTAAATGTTGGGGCGGACGAGTTCGTTCAGTTGCATACTTATGTTTTATAAAGCTTTCATTCGCAAGGTCACGGCATTCTTGTGAGCCATCAGAGATTCGGTTTCAGCCATTATTTCGATGGCAGGACCAATGTTTCGCAGGCCTTCTGCAGTAATTTCCTGATAGGTGATTTTTTTGCGGAAACTATCCAGATTCACGCCGCTGTACATCTTGGCATAGCCGTTGGTGGGCAGTGTGTGGTTGGTACCCGATGCATAGTCGCCGGCACTTTCAGGGGTCAGGTTTCCCAAAAAGATAGAACCCGCGTTGTAAATACCGTCTGAAATCCGATGTGGATCTTTCGTGGCGATGATAAGGTGTTCCGGAGCATATTCATTCGTGGCTTCAATAGCTTCCGTCATGTTTTTAACTACAATGATCTTGCTGTTTCCGATGGAAAGGGCTGCCAATTCCTTGCGAGGCAAAAGTTCGAGTTGTTTAAACACCTCTGTTTCAACAGCTTCTGCCAAATCAGCGGAAGTGGTGATTAGAATGGCCTGACTGTCCTTGCCGTGTTCAGCCTGGGATAGCAAATCGGAGGCGACAAAGGCAGGAACGGCTGTTTCATCGGCCAGGACTTCGACTTCGGAAGGACCGGCAGGCATGTCGATGGCCACATCCCGCAAGCTGACTAATTGCTTGGCTGCCGTCACATATTGATTTCCGGGGCCGAATATTTTATACACTTTGGGGACGGATTCAGTGCCATAAGCCATGGCAGCGATGGCTTGCACCCCGCCAATCTTGAAAACTTTGCTGACGCCGGCAACCTTGGCGGCATACAGAATGGCTGGATGGACGTTTCCTTCTGCATTCGGAGGCGTGCATAATACGATTTCACGGCAACCTGCGATTTTGGCTGGCAGGGCAAGCATCAAGACGGTAGAAAACAAGGGAGCCGTTCCGCCGGGAATATAAAGACCGACCTTCTCGATAGGCATTGCTTTTTGCCAACATGTGACCCCGGGCATGGTTTCAACAATGGGCAAGAGCGTATCCTGTGCACGGTGAAAAGCGGTGATATTCGCACAGGAAAGGTTAATGGCTTCCTTTAAGTCTGAAGATATAACATTTTCTGATTCAGCTATTTCAATAAAAGAAACTTCGAGTTCAGTCAATGCCACCTTATCGAATTTCAATCCATATTCCCGAACGGCTTCATCCCCCCGTGTACGGACATTCCGCAACACCTCACCCACCATTTCATTCAAGCTGGAAGAATCAAAAGTGGGCCGCTGCAACAGCAATGGCCATTCACTGACGGAAGGATAATTGATACGTTTCATTTTACGGAATCATTTTTTCGATGGGCAGTTCGAGGATGCCTTCAGCACCGAGCGCTTTCAGTTTCCCTATGATTTCCCAGAAGCGTTTTTCCTCGAGCACCGTGTGCAGCGAGCTCCATCCCGGCTTGGCCAAAGGCATCACCGTCGGGCTGCGCATTCCTGGAATTTCATTAACGATGGCTTCGATCTGCTCATTGGGCACGTTCATTAGGACATATTTCTTATTTTCGGCATTTTGCACCGACTGAATACGAAACATCAGCTCATCCAGAATGTTCTGTTTTTCTTCCGTCAATGCAGTGTGACCAATCAAGAGTGCTTCTGAATGCATGACAACTTCCACTTCCTTCAAAGCGTTGCTAACTAGGGTACTGCCTGAGCTTACGATGTCGAAAATGCAATCTGCCAGTCCAATTCCGGGAGCTATTTCGACTGAACCGGTGATGACGTGGATCTCTGCCTTCACCCCTTTTTCACGTAGAAAATCAGCCAGAATGACGGGATACGAGGTGGCTACCTTTTTGCCGTTCAGCCATTCAACTCCCGGATAATCAATCGCTTTGGGAATGGCAATAGAAAGACGGCACTTGCTGAAGCCTAATCTTTTAATGATTTCGGCGTTTTCCTTCTTTTCACAAAATTCATTCTCCCCAACGACACCGACATCGGCAACGCCTGAAGCGACCGACTGGGGTATGTCGTCATCCCGTAAAAAAAGGATTTCAACGGGAAAGTTTTTGGAGGGGACCAGCAGGGTCCGTTTACCGGATTCAAGTTTGATACCGGCTTCCTGGAGCAACAACATGGTGTCTTCGTTGAGACGACCTTTGGATTGAACTGCAATTCTAAGCATATTTCCGTTTATTGAAAAAAAAAGGCTCACCCGTTACCGGTAAGCCTTTACAATTATGTATTCATACGCAATTCCGGCCAACCGTTTATCGATTAAAATGATGGTGGTGGTGGATGGTATGCATGATGGTGATCCTTTTTTGTTATACGTTACAAACGTACGAAAAAAAACTCGAAATACAAGGTTTTGCCTTCAACTCTGAAAAAATCGACCTACATTTGTAATACACAAACATTCTGATTATGATCATACCTGCAGTGAACACCTTGCAATCCGTTTTGGAGCAAAGCGTATCCTTGTTTGGCGACAAGGTCCTTTCCACAATGGGAAGTGAATGCATTGTCACCTACCGCTCCTTGGGAAAACTAACCTCCCAGTTGCGTTTCTACCTGTCGGAAAAAGGAGTAAAACCGGCAGACAAAGTAGCACTGATCAGTGAAAACATGCCCCATTGGGGGGTGTCTTATTTTGGAATTACCTCCCTGGGAGCTGTCGTCGTACCTGTCCTGGTTGATTTTTCTTTGCTGGAAATCAAGAATATACTGAAGCATTCGGAAGCCAAGGGGTTGATAATCAGCCAAAAAGTATATCATAAAATCGGAGCTGACCTGGATTTTGACGGTCTCATCATTCAAATTAACGACTTAACCAGTTTACCAACGGGTGAAAGCATCGAACAATTCTGTCAGGAAAACGAAAAAGCTTTCAAGAAATTCACGCCCAAACGTGTACAACCCAAGGACTTAGCTTGCATCATCTATACGTCGGGAACCACCGGCCGCTCCAAAGGGGTCATGCTATCCAACGAAAACCTGGTTTGGGATGCTTATCAGTGCACCACCATCTATCCGGTCAGCAACAAGGACATTCTGATTTCCGTATTGCCGTTGGCACATACGTACGAATGCACCCTGGGACTGATTTTGGGCACCATGCAGGGAGCAACCACCCACTACATCGACAAGGCACCTACAGCCAATGTGCTAATGCCCTTGTTGAAAGAAATTAAGCCTACCATGATGCTCACGGTACCGCTTATCATCGAGAAATTTTTCGGCATCGGCGTGAAACCAAAACTGACCAAATCACCATTGATGCGTTTTCTATACGGCATTCGGCCTTTTCAGATCCTACTTCACCAAGCTGCGGGCAAGAAAATGTTCAAGGTTTTTGGTGGCAGAATGGAATTCTTCGGCATCGGCGGCGCAGCAGTTGCCCCCGAGGTGGAAAGGTTCCTCCGAGATGCTCATTTCCCATATTCCTGCGGATACGGATTGACTGAAACAGCTCCCATGATCTTTGGCGCGTCTGTCGGCAAAACGGTGTATCGCTCTGTTGGTCCCGTCATGAAGGGTATTGAAGCCAAGCTTATCAATGTCAATCCTTTAACTGATGAAGGCGAAGTGGTTGTGCGCGGTAAGAACGTGATGAAAGGCTATTACAAAGAACCAGAAATCACTGCTGAAGTGCTGGATAAGGACGGATGGTTCCGTACCGGTGACCTAGGCGTATTGGATAAGAAAGGCAATCTTACACTGAAAGGCCGAAGCAAAAACATGATTTTGGGAGCCAGCGGCGAAAATATTTATCCGGAAGAAATCGAGGCCATCATCAACGGGATGGACGCCGTAGTGGAATCCGTAGTCTATCAGCAAAAAGGTAAATTGGTGGCACAAGTATATCTGAATGCGGAAGAGTTCTCCAAAAAATACCATGAGTTGCTGAAGTCGGCCCATGATTATCAGGATGAGCTGAAGAAACGTATGGATATTTATATAAAGGAACTCAAGGAAAAAGTGAACCAATCGGTAGGCAAGCACGCTCAATTGTCAGAAATGCAGCGGACGGAAGAACCCTTTGAGAAAACACCCACGTTGAAAATCAAACGATTCACACTCAATAAGGATAAACAAACAGAGAAGAAAAAGATCTGAAGTTTATTTCAGAAGGTTCCTATACTCCTCCTGCCTGATTTTGGGCAGTTTACAGATCACTTCGTCTACCGAGTGCATAATCCAGCGTTTGATTTGGGAATCGTCCATATCCTGCACCCGGAATTCATGGAAATCAGGGTGTTGGTTCAGCAAAATTAATTGATTTTCTGAAAGTTGAGGTTGGTTTCGGAATAATATTTTGAATGGTTTTCGATTTGAAAGAGGGTTTGTATCTTTGTCCGGATCGAACCTCAAAATCCTTCTGCCATGAAAGTGACATTCATCCTTCGTCCCGTTACCGTTCTGATGCTGCTTATTGCCAGTTTCGGCCTCCATGCCCAGAAAGTGACAAATGACTCTCAGACACCTCTACACCTGTTGCAGCCGGCTTATACCATTCCATACGGTGAACTTTCGGTTTCCTCCGTCAAAGCTAAAACGGACGTGATACTAAAATACTTGCAGGCTTCAACGCTGACAGAGGTGGAGAATAGTCAGACTCATGTCCGAATTTCGGATTTCAGCACTATTGATGAAAATAGCCAATTAGTCAGAGGCGGCTTTCGGCTAGCGTCTTACGAATGGGGCGTGACCTATGCTGCCATGGTTCGTGCATCAGAAACGACGGGTGATTCAGCGTATTTGAAATATGCCGTGGATCGGATGAAATTTATAGCCAAAGTGGCGCCGGCATTCAAAAAAGTGTTGGATGCCGGCAAACCGCTGGATCCGCAAATGCGTCAGATACTTGCACCACATGCACTGGATGATGCCGGTGCAGTTTGTGCCGCCATGATCAAGGTGGCTCAGGCAACAGGCGACAAAAAAACGTGCGAATCACTGATTCTTAATTACATGAGTTATATACTGAACAAGGAAAAACGCCTGTCAGATGGAACGTTTGCACGCAACCGACCGTTTCCAAATACCGTCTGGTTAGACGACATGTATATGAGTCTGCCTGCCATTGCCCAATACGGTGTTTATACAGGGATGAAGGAATACAGCCATCAGGCAGCACAATTGGTGCTGAATTTTGCTTCCAGGATGTTCGTACCTGAAAAAAATCTGTTTCGCCACGGCTGGGTAGAAAGCATGAACCCCCACCCTGCTTTTTTCTGGGGAAGAGCCAACGGCTGGGCCATTTTGACGATGTGCGAAGTTTTGGATGTGCTACCGACATCAGATCCGCTGTATCCTTTGGTACTTTCTTTGTATCAACGACATGCGGCAGGTCTTTCGGCCCTTCAATCCGGTACAGGTTTTTGGCACCAGCTGCTGGACCGCAATGATTCATATCTGGAAACCTCTGCTACAGCTATTTATACGTATGCCCTCGCCCATGGTGTAAATCAGGGTTGGTTGGATGCCAAGGCATATGGTCCGGTAGCCCAATTGGGCTGGAACGCGGTATCAACCAAAATAACGATCAACGGAGAAGTAGAAGGCACCTGCGTTGGAACGGGCATGGGATTCGATCCCGCCTTTTATTATTTCCGACCAGTAAGCAACGCTGCAGCCCACGGGTATGGACCCGCATTGTTGGCTGGAGCAGAAATGATCCGCATGTTGAAAACACAGTTCCCGAAAATCAATGACAGTGCCATTCAATATTATCTGACCGAGCAGAAAACCTCACAACCTATTTTCTCTGTAGAATAAAGTACTATGGTAAAAATCACCCAGTGCTGACGAATCAATTGTTGGAAAGCCAACCTTGCGAAAAACCATAAGAAGGTTCAGGGAATCTGATTTCCGATTTTGTCACCCAACCAAACCGAAAGCAAACAAAGCAACAGGGTTCCGACGGAATAGAGGATAAATGTCATCCAATGACCTTCGCGCATCAAGTGCAGGTTTTCGTTTGAAAAAGTGGAAAAGGTGGTGAATCCACCGCAAAAACCGACTGCAAGGAGAAGGCGATAATTTTCGCCAATGATGTGCCGACTAAACAAGGCATATAAGAATCCGATCAACAAGCTTCCCAACACATTGACCAACAGCGTTCCCAATGGATAAATGGTAGCGGGAAACATTTTCCCGGCCAAGGAACGTAAAACGCTTCCTAAACCACCTCCCATAAAAATCAGGAACAATTGTCTGAACATGTTTGGATTGTTAAAGTATGACTCTTGAAAAAGGTGCAGCATCCATGGAAGCAAAAATGCCTTCCTGATATTTGAAATGACCGGTCATGGCAATCATGGCGGCATTGTCGGTCGTATAGGCAAATTTGGGAATATGGATCTTCCATCCGAATCGTTTGGCATGATCTTCAAAAGCCGCTCTGAGACCTGAATTTGCAGAAACACCACCTGCTAACGCAACTTCTTTGATGCCCAAAGCCTTGGATGCTTTGCGGAGTTTATCCATCAAAATTTCCACGACGGTATATTGTAGGGAAGCACACAAATCTTCCTTATTTAGCTCGATGAAATCGGGATTCATGGCAATTTCATCCCTCAATTTGTAAAGGAAGGAAGTCTTCAGACCGCTAAAACTGTAATTATAATCCGGAATATGCGGCTTGCTGAAGACGAAAGCCTTTGGATTTCCTAATTTGGCCAACCGATCCACTACCGGGCCACCGGGATATGGAAGTCCCATCACCTTGGCACATTTGTCAAATGCCTCACCCGCAGCATCATCGATGGTTTGACCGATGATTTCCATGTCGTTGTAGGAACGTACAAGCACGATTTGCGAATTACCGCCACTAACCAACAAGCAGAGGAAAGGAAGTTCAGGTATTGCATGCTCCTCCCCTTCAACCTGGATGAAATGGGCCAGAATATGTGCCTGCAAATGATTCACTTCCACCAACGGAATAGACAATGCACGGGCAAAACCCTTGGCAAAAGATGTCCCCACCAACAATGAACCCATCAAGCCGGGGCCACGGGTAAATGCCACGGCAGAAAGCTCTTCTCGGCTGACTCCGGCCCGTTTGAGTGCCTGGTCAACAACAGGTACGATGTTCTGTTGATGTGCCCTAGAAGCAAGCTCCGGTACCACGCCGCCATACGCTTCGTGAACCTTTTGACCGGCCACGACATTGGACAAAAGATAACCATCCTTCAAAACGGCTGCTGACGTGTCGTCACAGGAGGATTCGATGCCAAGAATTAGTATAGGGTGCATATAAAATCAAAATTGGGTCTAATTAGCATTTGGCTGTGGAAAGTGAACGGTTTTTTCTTATTTTTGTCTGTAATTGCGCGTTCTAAGCCTTTAAGGCCTGCAAAAATACCAAATATTTTGAAAAAAATCGGAATAATCGTATCGCTTTTGTTGCTGCTCTTCTTTGGAAGCATGGCAATCGTGTTGAATACCAATTGGTTTCAACAAAAGCTGACAGATACGGTCATTCGCGATTTCAAACAACGAACTGGCGCCACCCTGTCCATTGACAAGGTAGGATTCAACATTTACAGTGGTCTCGAACTTCATGTCATTCACCTGAAAGATCGTCGGGGAAAGCCCATCCTGAGTGCTGAACGGATAGATGGTGCCATTCAACTTTTACCCTTGTTGCATCAAGAACTTCGTTTCCAAACCATTCGACTGATTCGGGCCAATCTCTATTTGTCCAAAAAAACGGCTAAAGATCCACTCAACATCCAGTTTATTCTGGATGCCTACAAAACCAAGAAGCGCTTCAGCAAAAACTGGGACGTCTACTTCAACACCATTATCCTGAGGAACTGCAAAGTGCATTATGATGTGACATCTTTGGCTCTAAAGGAAGGGACACTCGATCCGAACCATCTGGATTTGCTGGATATTTCCGCAAAAATGGCTTTCAAAGCTACTTCCAGGCATCGATACAAATTCTCCGTAACCAAATTCCAGGCGCGTGAGAAATCTGGTCTTCATATTGATCAGGTGCAGATGGAGGGCTTATATTCTGAAACTTCACTGAAAGTATCCAACTTCAGCCTTAATTCAGGCAATTCCAACCTGAAGGTTCAGGGACTCATAGCCAACTATAAAAAGACCAAGAATAAAGTTCACCTGTTGGATTCCATTCAAATCCAACCGGTTATCGTTCACCTTTTCGTGGTGCCCTCCGAGTTTAGCTTTTTAAGCGAATCTGTAACAAAATTCAGCAAACCGATTAAGGTTGACGTCTGTCTGGAAGGGAATCTGTCAAGGCTTATTTGTAAAGACATGAACCTTGACTTAAGCAACTTACTGACAATCAATGGCATATTTATTGCTAACAATCTAATGGACGTGAAAACTTTCCAGATAAACGGTGATATCAAGAACTTCAACGTGAGTCCGGCAGGTATCGATTTTCTGATGACCACATTCTCAAATTCGAAAACAGATCTGAGTATTTTGAAAAAACTAGGTTCTGTCAATTATCAGGGGAAATTCAAGGGAAGCACTCAACAAACCATTTTGACAGGCCTATTTAAAACATCTGTTGGTGATTTGACAACCGACATCCAACTAAATAAAAACGGGGAAAAACTTCTTTATGAAGGCCTTTTGAAAAGCACATCCATCCGAATTGGCGAACTCTTGCCTGAAAACTCGTTGGTCGGTGAAACGGGCTTTGATTTCAAAATAAAGGGATCATATGACCCAAAAATGGGTATGGAGGGCAATGTGGACGGTTTGGCTTCACACATCGTCTATCATGGCTATGATTTTCAGAATCTGGTCGTTAAGGGGCGGTTTGACCGAAATGGCTTTGAAGGGTACGCGGCATTGGGTGATGCCAATGGCAACCTTCATTTCAGTGGTTTGGTCAACCTGACCAAGGAGATGCCAGTCTATCAATTTGATCTTTTTGCTGAAGGGTTTAATCCGTTTGCCTTTGGCTTGCTTGGTTATCAGAGCAATACCAGCTTCTCCTTCCATATGCATTCGGATATGACAGGGCATAACCTAGATGATCTGAACGGTGATGTTTCTTTGGACAGTCTGCTTATTAATAGCAACAAAGAAAAATTCTTCCTTAAAAAAATGAAATTGGATGTTGCCAGAACAGTAGGCAACCAACGCATCACGGTCACTTCACCCATTTTGAATGCTGAATTGTGGGGGAATTTCGAATTAAGCGGCCTTTCCGACGGATTTAAAGGATTGCTTAACAGGTTCTTACCTTCACTCGTATCCTCCAATTTCAAAATACCGAAAGGCAGCAGTTACGAATTTCATGGCACTTTGGCTCCTTGTCCGGAATTGCTTTCCATCTTGAAAACACCATTCAATCTGATTGAAAAAGTGGAGTTACAGGGCTTTTACAATGAAGCCACCGGTAAGTTCCGTTTCCGCGGAGATGCACCCAATCTGACATATGGAAAGACCTTGGTCCAGGAAGCTGGTTTTTTGTTGGAGAACCCACAAAAAGAAGCCAAATTTCTGGCTTTTGCTCAATTCGGACCGGAAGAAACGCCAGTCAAGATGAACCTGGACGCTCGCGGACTCAATGATTTTGCCAGTTTCAAGTTTAATCTGAGCAATGTCGGTTTACAAACGTATAGTGGTAACATTCAAGGTGATATGCGGTTTTCCAGAGACTCCGACGGCAGTCTGAACTTAGATGGCAATCTGAAGAAGTCCAGCATTATCGTGAATGACTCCCTTTGGCAGATCAATCCGACCAATCTTCGTTGGGAAAACAAAGCCCTATATGTCTCCGACTTTCAGTTGACACATGCCGATCAATTCATCAAACTCCAGGGAGTTGCTTCAGACCGGCTGTCCGACACCCTGTTTATTTCCCTGAATGCGTTCAGTCTGGACAATATTTTTGACCTTATACCCAAAAACAATGGTGGATCCGTCATGTTGGGCGGTTTGGTCAGTGGCGAAGCAAAATGTTCCAGAATGTTGGGGACTCCCAGTTTGGATGCTAATCTGTACGTACAGCAGTTTACGTTGAACAAAGTGCTGTTGGGTAATCTGACGGCGAAATCCAAGTGGGACACCAACCAGAAAGCATTGGTTCTGGATGCCGTTGTTCAAAAGGATTCCACTGCAACAGAAGCCAGAAGGATCATGGCTCAAGGCAGAGGATATTATTATCCTGCCAAAGATTCCATGTACCTTTCGCTTGATGGAGTACGCTTGCCAATTTCCTTCTTGGAACCCTATCTGGGCACTATCTTAAAACGGATGGAAGGCACAGCTTCAGGAAATATAATCATCAAGGGTCCCATGAAACATCTTGACTTGTACACTAAAGCCTATGTAGAAAATGGGTCCTTCGGTATTGAAATGCTGAATACCAGGTACACTTTTTCCGATACTATCCTTCTGACACCCAGACTGGTAAAATTCACAAACGTTCGCGTACGGGATAAGGAAGGCAACATTGCAATCGCAAACGGTACCATCACACACAAAAACTTTAAGGATACCCATACATCGATCGAAATAACCGGAACCAATATCCTTGCCATGGATATTCCGCCGAATCCCAATTCCTATTTCTATGGTAAAGCCTACGGGACAGGAACCGTTTCCGTGAATGGTCCACAGAATGACATCCATATTGACGTGAACCTCAAATCGGAAGACAGGACGAATGTGACCATCTCATTCTTGAACGATACGGAAGTGACGGAGGCAAGTTTCATTCAATTCGCACAGAAGAAAAAAGTAAACGACTACCAGGAAGAGGATATTTTCAAGAAAAAGCGACCAACGGCCCCTGTCATCAACACACCAAGCAATGTGACCATCAATCTTTACATGGAAGTCACACCGAATACAGACCTGACCCTCGTTACGGACCCTTCTTCCGGAGACGACATTAAAGCCAAGGGAAGTGGAGCATTGCGTTGTGTCATTGACAAGTCTGACCACATCAGTTTGTATGGACGATACAACATCCTTTCGGGAAAATACAAATTCATCTATCAGAACATCTTACGCAGAGATTTTAACATTCAGGATGGTGGCAACATTACGTTTGCAGGAAATCCTTTCGAGGCGCAAGTGGATATAACGGCAAATTACACGGTGAATGCTCAATTGAGCGATTTGTTGCCTACGGATGTATTGAGCAACCTCAATCTAAACCGCAGCAGCATTCCCGTGAACTGTGTTCTGAAATTGGATGGCGAATTGCAGCGGCCAGGAATTCATCTGGACTTGGCTTATCCTTCGGCCGATGCCGATTTGGAGCTTCAAATCAAAAATGTGATCAATACGGAGGATATGAAGAATCAACAACTGGTATTCCTGATGTTGTTCGGGCGTTTCAGTACTCCGACGTATTCAACGGCACAGGCTTCAGCCTCCAACAATATGTCTACTGTTTGGAACACTGGTATTTCAACGCTTTCTTCCCAGTTGAACAGGATGGTCAACGGCGTTTTAGGAAACACCAACATGAATTTCAATTTCAACTATAAGAATTCGGCATACGATGCCACCACTCCGGGTGAATGGGGCGTGATGATGAGTGGAAGTTTCTTCAACAATCGCTTGTCCGTCAACAGCAATGTCGGCTCCAGGGAAAATCTGGGATCTGCCTCAGGAGGCAATCAATTCATCGGTGAATTCGACGGAAATCTAAAATTCAAGAATTCCGAGAAGTGGAGTTGGAAGTTTTTCAACAGAGCGAATGACAACAAGTACTTCAAGTCTGCTTTGAACACACAGGGTGCTGGTATTCTGTACAAAGAGGACTTTAATTCGCTGAAAGACATCATCAAGAAACCAGCGGATGAAAAAAAAGCGGCCGATTCAAAGAACCCAGCCGCTAAAAAGAAGAAAAAGGAGAAAGTTCAATAGGCTCTTGCAAAAATAACCCGGCATTCGGAGGGTTTGCCCGTCACCATGCATTTGCCCGGTGTTTTGTCTCCTGCCAAAGGAATGCATCGAATGGTTGCCTTGGTTTCGTTCTTGATCAGTTCTTCTGTTTCCGCAGTTCCGTCCCAATGACACATCAGGAATCCACCCTTTTCAATTTCCACTTTGAATTCTTCATAGCTGTTTACCTCGCGGGTGCTTTCAGTACGGAAATCAAACGCTTTCTGATATATGTTTGTCTGGATTTCGTCCATCAATTGCTTGATGTATACTTCAATGCCGTCGCAGGACATGGTTTCTTTGGTCAATGTATCGCGACGAGCCACTTCAACCGTGTTGTTTTCTAAGTCACGGGCACCCATGGCCAAGCGTACGGGAACACCCTTGAGTTCGTATTCTGCAAATTTCCAACCGGGTTTCTTATTGTCGGAGTTATCGTATTTCACACTGACACCAAGTGCTTTAAGTCCTGCCACAATCTGTGCGACTTTTTCATCGATGGCATGCAATTGTTCTTCACTTTTGTAAATGGGCACGATGACGACTTGAAAAGGAGCCAATGCGGGAGGCAATACCAGCCCGTTATCGTCCGAATGCGCCATGATGAGTGCACCCATTAGGCGGGTGGAAACGCCCCAGGAGGTGGCCCATACGTATTCGGGCTTGTTTTCCTTGCTGACGAAAGTCACGTCAAATGCTTTGGCAAAATTTTGACCCAGGAAGTGGGAAGTCCCTGATTGGAGGGCTTTACCATCTTGCATCAAAGCTTCAATGGTATAGGTGTCGAGCGCACCTGCAAAACGTTCACTGGCTGATTTCACCCCTTTGACCACGGGCATAGCCATGTATTTTTCGGCAAAGGTGGAATAGATTTCGATCATCTGACGGGCTTCAGCGACAGCTTCTGCTTCTGTGGCATGGGCTGTATGACCTTCCTGCCAAAGGAATTCGGCCGTGCGGAGAAACAAGCGGGTCCGCATTTCCCAACGAACCACATTGGCCCATTGGTTAATAAGGAGGGGCAGGTCGCGGTAGGATTGAATCCAGTTCTTATAGGTGCTCCAAATAATGGTTTCAGAAGTAGGACGAACGATTAGTTCTTCTTCCAACTTGGCTTGAGGGTCCACAATCAGGCCTTTGCCATTGGGGTCGTTCATGAGGCGGTGATGTGTTACGACAGCGCATTCCTTGGCAAATCCTTCCACATGTTCCGCCTCTTTGCTTAAAAATGATTTCGGAATGAAAAGGGGAAAATAGGCATTCACATGGCCGGTTTCTTTGAACATATCGTCCAGCTGACGTTGTATCTTTTCCCAAATGGCATATCCGTAGGGTTTGATGACCATGCAACCGCGGACGGCTGAGTTTTCAGCCAAATCGGCTTTCATGACCAAATCCTGATACCATTGAGAATAATCGACGCTTCTGGAGGTTAGTTCCTTCAATTCTTTTGCCATTTCGTTGAGCTATTAAGTAAAGAGTAAAAATAAGGCACAAATTTAGCAAGAATTGGTTGGATAGCAAGCGGAATTTGCTAAATTCGTCCTGCCAACATCGGGTATACATGCCGGACAACCAGCCAGAAATCCGACAGTACAAGAGGAAATAATTCTAACCAAAATCTCATCCATGTACGAATCCTTACTGGCTTTGGACAAAGTCAAAATCAATTTTTCAGCCACAGGTTCGCTCGTTCTAAATATTCTTTTGGCATTCATCATGTTTGGTGTGGCCCTTGATATCCGCCCGAAAGAGTTCACCCACCTTATTAAGAAACCCAAAGTCTTGATTGGGGGATTGTTGGCTCAAATGTTTTTTCTACCAGCAGTTACCTTCGGTATCGTTCTACTTTTTTATAGGTTTCTCTCCCCTACTGTAGCCATGGGGATGATTCTGGTAGCTGCTTGTCCAGGGGGTAACATCTCCAACTTCATTTGCAACTGGGCCAAAGGCAAGGTGGAGCTTTCTGTCACCATGACGGGCATAACAACCATTCTGGCCATCATCACGACACCGTTGAACTTTGCTTTTTGGGGGGACCTGTATATTCATTATTTGTCTAAACACGCCGGACACTTGCTGCAACCCATTGTCATTGATCCCTGGCAAATGTTTCAAACCGTCTTTATCCTACTTGGAATCCCATTAATTCTGGGCATACTGAGTTCCAGGTACTTGCCTGCACTTTCTAAAAAAGTGGCACCCTGGTTCCAACGGTTCTCCATTGTACTGTTCATGGCGATGATTGTCCTGGCTTTTGCCAACAACTTCGACATCTTTATCCATTACATTTATTTCATATTCATCATTGTCCTTTTCCATAATGCATCGGCTTTTCTGACCGGTTATGCCACCGGTACAGTATTTGGAGCGACTGAAAAGGAACGCAGGGCCATCAGTATCGAAGTGGGTATTCAGAACAGCGGATTGGGACTGGCGTTGTTGCTGAATCCAAAGATTTTCCCACCCGATCTGGCTATTGGTGGCATGTTGTTGGTTACCGCCTGGTGGGGAATCTGGCACATCGTAGCCGGATTAACTTTGGGCACCTATTGGCATCGCAGGCCCGTAAAAGATTGATTTCATATGAGCAAAAAGAAAATTCAGGATAAAAGTTTCGGATATGAACTGGTTAAAAGCATCGTACATTTCATGTATCCGAAATTCTTCCGTCAGACGGAGATTCGTGGCTTAGAAAACGTTCCGGATAATGAGCCGTTAATCTTTGCAGGCAACCATCAAAACGGAGTCATGGACCCACTTGCCATCATCCTTTATCAAAAGGGACCCATCGTATACATGGGCAGGGCAGATATCTTCAGCAACCCTCTGTTTAGGGTTCTGCTACGTTTTATTAAGGTTACACCCGTTTATCGAATTCGTGACGGCTTTGAAAATCTGACCAAGAATGACCAGCAAATCAAGGAAGCCATTGATGTGTTGCTTGATTGCAAGCGGCTTGGGGTCATGCCTGAAGGGAATCATGGTGAGCAACACAAATTGCGACCTATGGTCAAAGGTTTGTTTCGAATTGGTTATCAGGCTGAAATCCTGCTGGATAACAAAGCCCATGTCAAGATTATTCCAGTAGGAATTGATTATAGCTTTTACCAGCATGCCGGATCCGACTTGGTTATAAATTATGGAAAACCCATTGATTTCAAAGACTTCCTCCCGATTTATCTGGAGAATCCTGCTATTGGATTGAATACGCTCCGGACGGAACTCGCTACTGCACTTTCCGGGCTGATGCTCGATATCCGAAGCCAGGATTACGACCGAACCTATCGATTATGCTGTTACGGAATTACTGCTTTTCTCGAATATCAGGTAGAAAATGGTATTAGTACGAACGCCTATACCATGGCTGGCTTGCGTTACGAAGCACGCATTTCATTGTCCAAACTATTTGACCGAATGGAAATGGAAAATCCTGATTTGATACAAAAGCTGGATGACTTGACACAGAATCTGAACCAATTACCTGGCTTCCCTTCGGAAACAATGGAATGGATGGAAGAAAAACCATCATTTTCCAACCGAATCCTACTTGGACTGATTGCACTGATCCTAACCCCTGGATTTACATTAAACCTTCCAGGTTGGGCATTGAGCCATCTGATAATCAGCAAGGTGGAAGACAAGCAAATGCATGCCACTTTTGTTTTCACTCAAGGTATGGCTTTCAACTTTTTAGTGTATCTGGTTGTAACGATCCTAATTGGAAACATTCTTGGTGCCACCTTTATTCAGTTACTGATCCTATTCTTTTTCATCGGTTCATTGGGTATCGTCAGTGAAAAAGGTCGCCAATACCTGAGAATACCATGGAGGAAATTCAGGTACTCATTCGGTGGACGAAAGTCCTTGGTTGCAGTCTGCAAAGCCGATTATCAGCAATTAAAAGAGATGATCAAGGCTCACATCGGTGATTAACCTTTGAGCGGTTTCTGAAAGCAAAATACAAAATAAACCATTTCTCCACTTTCGATGTGTTTGTAGGTAGGTGAGCCCTTACTTCCGGCGAAGTCGTGGATGTATTTCTGCAGAAAAAAGGGAACGAATTTCTTAACCAATTTTACCCTGCGTGCAGAATCAATCTCCAAAGCCAACTTGACCTGTTCGTTGATAAACTGTTCATCAAATTTAATATAATCGTACTTTGACAACTGGTGCGTCAGAATGGGCATTTCTTCTTGGTTACGAAAATCCGTATACAGGAAATGGCCACCTGGTTTCAGTACTCGATAAACACCATCCAGAAAAAGTTCCATTTTCGGATATCGGTGTGAGGATTCGACATTGAAGATGATATCCACACTTTCATCTGCCAAGACAAGGTTTTGAGCATCACCTTTTTGAAAGCTTAATCCCTTGAGATTGTAATGCTTGTTCCCAAATTTCGCAGCTTTTGAATCCAAATCGATTCCAAGTGCTGATGCGGGTTTAAAACGTTTGGTGATGTAGGCGATACCTCCGCCCCTGCCGGAACCAACTTCAACAATATCTTTATCCTTTATTTCGGCCATTTTGGCTAGCCGATGATACAGCTGTATCGAATACCGGTTTACTTCATCGTTGGTGTGCAGTTCAATAGATTCTTTTGCATCGTGGTAACCGTAGTTCATGAAAATAATTTCCTTTTTCTTGTCAACCGTATTGATATACCAATATAAAAGTTTGAACAAGACAGATGGAACAGCCATTTTTAATATTTTAGGATGCGGATTCTTTTTAATTTCTCCTAGTAAAGATAGGAAGTTTTTTAAAATTCGCATAAAAAAAGCACTCCAGATATGAAATTGAAAGAATTCAATCTAATATCCGGAGTGCTTTGTGCCCAGAACAAGACTCGAACTTGCACAACCTTACGGTCACTAGTCCCTGAAACTAGCGTGTCTACCGATTTCACCATCTGGGCAATAAATAAGGGTTTTCAATTACAAAAGGTGTGCTCAGGATGAGACTCGAACTCACACGGGCTATCGCCCACCACCCCCTCAAAGTGGCGTGTATACCAATTTCACCACCTGAGCAATTCTTTTATACTAAAAGAGCGACCTCCGTCGCTCGTTTGAGCGAAAAACGGGACTCGAACCCGCGACCCCGACCTTGGCAAGGTCGTGCTCTACCAACTGAGCTATTTTCGCATTAATCATTTTGTCAGTACTTCAGCAGCATCTCGCGTTGCTTCTTGCAAACTTATTTTGCTACCCGCTTGTAGCTCTCGTTTGCGGGGACAAAAGTAAGGCAAATTTTGAAATTACCAAGCTTTTGGGCCAAATTTTTCACCAAAACGGCGATATTTTTTCAATCCAAAGGCCTCAATCCATGCGGTTCTTGTAGTCCTCATAACCAAACGTTCTCCAAATCAGATTTTTGCCATCAAGAGAATGACAAACGAGTGTGGGATGTGAAATGCCGTTGAACATCGTAGTTTTTACAATGGTATAATGAATCATATCTTCAAAAATGATCCGATCGCCTACCTTTAAATGCTTTTCGAAACTCCAGTCTCCCATGTAGTCACCGGCAAGGCAACTATTTCCGCCCATTCGGTAAGTCGGTTTGCCAACAATCGGATCTGAAGAAGCCCCAATTATTCTTGGTTTATAGGGCATTTCCAGACAATCCGGCATATGGCAAGCAAACGAAACATCGAGCATGGCCGTATGAATGCCTTTGTTTTCGACGATATCAACAACAGTAGATACTAGCCAACCCGTTTCCCAAGCAAAGGCACTACCAGGTTCCAGAATTAGTTTTATATGCGGAAATTCCGCTCTCAAAGCCTTCAACACCTGTATCAGATGATCGGTATTGTATCCTTTCCGGGTCATCAGGTGTCCCCCACCCATGTTCAACCATTTGAGGGATGGTAAATAACGGGAAAATCGGCGACGAATCACATCCAGTGTTTTCTCCAATTCAAAGGAAGTGGATTCGCATAGGGTGTGACAATGAAAGCCTTCAATACCTTCTGGCAAAGAATCGCCAAGTAAATCGGCTATGACTCCCATTCTGGAACCAGGCGCACAAGGATTGTACAAATCGGTTTCAACACTGGAATATTCTGGATTGATGCGCAGTCCGCAGGAAACTGGATGTTCCGTATAGGCTTTTGCAACCGGGTAGAATTTTTCGAATTGGCTGAGCGAGTTAAAGCTGATGTGACTGCTGTATTTCAGAAAATCCGAAAAATTCGATTCGGTATAAGCCGGTGAGTAAGTATGCGCCAAACTTCCCATTTCCTCATAGGCTAATTGCGCTTCGAAAACGGAACTGGCTGTGGAAGACGGAATATATTCTTTTACAATTGGAAAGGCTTTCCACAAGGCAAAGGCCTTGAATGCAAGAATTATTTCCGCACCGGAAGCATCCTGCACCGATTTGATCAGGGCAAGGTTCTGTCGGAGCAGTGCTTCGTCCAGCACAAAGGCCGGTGATGGAATAGCTTTAAAATCAATCATTTGTTGAAGTAAGAATGGTAAAGCGTGCAAATTTAAGCAATAATTTCTTATATCCGGAGGTCTCAAATTCCACTTCAACCTTGGCATTGTCTCCCGTACCCTCCAACGATTGAACCACACCTTTTCCGAAACGTTCATGCGCAATATTGGTTCCCACTTTCAAGCCGGTGATGTCGGAGGCGAAACCCACTGCAGAGGTAACCGTTGATGGTGCGGCAGCCAGATGTTTAACTTTCTGAAGAGGTTTCCCAGTAGATGAAACAGGTGTGCCGGTAGGACTGACGCGAGGCATTGTCGGTTTCTCCTCAAAAGCTCTGAATTTGGATGGGAAAGTTCGACTTTGGTAAGTATCAGTAGTTTCAAAGGTTCCTAATTCAGACGGGTAATCGAGCAACGACGGATCAAGATCCTTTAAAAATCGACTCGGCCTGGTAAAGTTGCTCGTACCGTTCCGAAAACGACTTTTCGCATAGCTTAGCACGCAAACCTGTTCTGCCCGAGTGATGGCCACATAGAGCAAGCGTCGCTCCTCCTCCATGTCCTTTTCAGATTCCAGACTGTGGGAAGAAGGGAATAAGTCTTCCTCCAAACCAGCCACAAATACATTTTTGAATTCCAAACCTTTGGCAGCATGGATAGTCATGAGCGTAATTCGTTCCCCTTCATTGTTTTTGGACTCGTCCTGATCGGTCAGCAAGGATACTTCCTGCAAATAATCAGTCAGAAAAACGGATTCATTTCCTTCCTCGATTCTGGATAGAACGAATTCATTCATACCCCCAAGCAAAGCTTGAATATTTTCTTTACGGCTCAGTGTTTCAGGAGACTGGTCCTCCTCCACTTCACGCTTAATGCCTGAATCCACTAATAACTTTTGTGTCACTTCAAATACATTTTTCGAACCCACCAACGGATGAAACGATTCGATTAGTGTTCGGAAACCTTCCAACTTCTTAGATGTACCTGAATTAATCTGAACATTATAAAAAGGTATGTCATTCAGGACCGCCCACAGACTGACACCGTTTTCGGAAGCGGCATGGATCACTTTCTGCAAGGTTGTATCCCCAATTCCACGTACGGGATAATTGATGATCCGTTTGAATGCTTCCTCATCGGCGGAATTCAGTATCAACCTTAAATAAGCAATAACGTCCTTTATTTCCTTGCGCTGATAAAAGGAAAGCCCACCGTAAACCCTGTACGGCAGATTTCTCTTGCGCAATGCTTCTTCAAAGATGCGTGATTGTGCATTGGTGCGGTACAAAATAACAAAGTCGTTGAAACTGTCGAAAGCGCTGAGCCGCATTTCACTGATTTTGTTGGCCACCATAAAGCCTTCCTCCAAATCGGAATAGGCCGTCAAAACTCTGATTTTATGACCAGTTTCCTTATCGGAGAAAACAGTTTTTGGAATTTGTCCTTTATTTTTGGAAATCAGGCTATTGGCTGCATTGACAATGGTCTTGGTCGACCTGTAGTTCTGTTCCAGCTTAAATAGTTTGCCTTCTGGATAGGTTGTTTTGAAATTCAGGATATTTTCGATGTTTGCCCCGCGAAAGGAATAAATGCTTTGCGAATCGTCCCCCACCACACAAACCCGATGGTGCTTTTCGGCCAACTTCTTAACAATGAGGTATTGGGAGAAATTCGTATCTTGATACTCATCGACCAGGATAAACTGGAATTGCTGCTGATATCTGGCCAGAATATCCGGCCGGTCCCTGAACAATATGTTCGTCTGAAAAAGAAGGTCGTCGAAATCCATGGCTGAAGCCAATCGGCAACGATTTACATACCTCAGGTAAATTTCCTTGATCAACGGACGTTTGCTCAGAATATCCTGCTTGATCAGGTCACCATTGGCAGCGTAGGCTTCCGGTGATATCAAATCGTTCTTTGCTGCTGAAATACGTCCATAGACCGCATTGACCTTGTATATCTTATCATCAAGTCCCATCTCCTTAAGGATGGTTTTCAGCAAACTCTTGCTATCAGCGGTGTCGTAGATGGTAAAACCACCGGGAAAACCTATGGCATCGCATTCAGCACGCAGGATTTTGAAAAAAAGTGAATGGAACGTGCCCATCCAAAGCCTGGAGGCAGCTTCCGGATCCACAAGCGTTGCGATACGCTCTTTCATTTCACGGGCAGCCTTGTTGGTGAACGTGAGCGCCAGAATGGTCCAGGGTCGGAAACCCTCCTGAATGAGGCAGGCAACCTTGTACGTCAGCACACGCGTCTTACCAGATCCAGCACCAGCGATAACGAGCGAAGGCCCTGCATTGTAAAGCACGGCCTCACGTTGGCTATTATTCAGATTATCAAGCAATTTATTCACATTCAAAGGGGAAAATGATGAATTTCAAAGGTAGTCCATATTTTCAAATGCCCAAAGCGCAAAGTCAGCCAATAAAAGAAAAATTCGATTTCTGAAATTAAACCATCATAAACAAAATCGATGAAGCCATAGACTTCCAAAGTTAACAATCCGCCAAAAACTGTTGTATATTTGCTCACATCAACAGAAAAATCATTAACCTAATAAAATTAAAAAAATGAGCTTCAGTTTACCTACCCTTCCGTATGCCCCTACGGCGCTCGAACCCATCATCAGCGAAAAGACCCTTTCTTTCCATTATGGAAAGCATCATCAGACCTATGTGGACAACCTCAATAAAATGGTTCTAGGCACCGCTTTTGAAAACTCCAGCTTGGAAGAAATCATAAAAACCGCTCCTGCAGGTCCGATTTTCAACAACGCCGCTCAGGTATGGAACCACACGTTCTATTTCGAAGCATTGACGGCTGCAGGCAAAGCTGTTCCCACCCTTTCGGAAATCGAAGCTCAGTATGGTAGTTTCGATGCCTTCAAGGACGAATTCAGCAAAGCTGCTGTCGCCCTATTTGGCGCAGGCTGGCTCTGGCTGGTCAAAGACACCGCCGGTAAACTCCAGATTGTTGCCGAAAGCAATGCTGGCAACCCAATGACCAAAGGTCTGAAACCGATTCTTTGCTTTGACGTTTGGGAACATGCCTATTACCTGGATTACCAGAACCGCAGAGCAGAACATGTAACCAAGATTTGGGACATCCTGAATTGGGAAGTGATTCTGAAGCGTTTCTAATCAAACTGATTTAAATGAATCGGGGTTGCCTTTTTTAAAGACAACCCCGATTTTTTTAATTCACCAACTTTAGAAAATTTGCAGGCACCGGTGTTTCGAACGAATGTTTTTCACCTGTGGCAGGATGGGTGAATGATAATATGTTGGCATGAAGAGCCAGACGTTTGATGGCACATGGATGACCACCGTATTTGATGTCACCGGCCAAGGGATAGCCGATGCTGTTCATCTGAACCCGGATTTGGTTTTTGCGGCCAGTTTCGAGGTCCATTTCTACCAAGGTATAATTTTCGCCTGGCTTCACAACGCGGTAATGCGTAATGGCCAGTTGACCCTCTTCGGGATTTTGACTGGCATAGACAATGAGGGCTTTGCTTTCCCACAAATACGATTTGATGGTGCCGATGCCGGAGCCGTCGCCGGTTTCCAGTTTGCCTTCGACCACAGCTACATAGCGGCGTTGGTTCACGGCAAACTTCCAGTTGTTTTGCATGGCGTACTGAATATCCTGGTTTTTGGCAAACAGCATCAAACCCGATGTTTCACGATCTAGGCGGTGTACGACAAAAATCTTATTGGCAGCATTCTGTCTTTTGACGTATTCGCTCAGAATGCTGTAGGCGGTGCGTATTTTTTCTTTCGAAGTGGCGATGGAAAGCAACCCGGCGGCTTTGTCAACAACTAGAAGGTGCTTGTCTTCATAGATTATCTTGAGTTGCGGGTCTTGTAAAGTCACCCAACCTTTACTCCAACTGACAAACACTTCGTCGCCTGTACTGAGTTGGTGGTCAAATTGGCGGATAACTTGCTTCTTGATGGTAATCTGTTGGTTGTGAAGCAGCGATTTGATGGTGGTACGGCTTTGATCCTTGAGGTATTTCGCCAAGAAATCCATGAGTATCATGGGTTCACTCACCGTTAGTTTGGTTATGGGTTTCCTTTTAGGGCCTGCCTTTTCAGCTGGATTGGCTGCTGGGACAGCAGGTTTCTCTCCGCGTGTAGCTTTTGACGTGCGGATAGGCTTCCCGGATGTTTTTGAAGCGGGTTTCTGAGCCGAATATGCAGGCTTTTTGCGGGGGTTGGAAGGTACAGGCATTGTAATGAATTTCTTGCAAAGATAGGCTTTTATTTTTACCTTTGCGCTATGCTGGAAACCTACATCAAACGCATCGCCGGCGAGCTTCAGCTTCCGCAGAACGGTGTCCGCAACACTCTACAGTTGTTTTCTGAAGATGCCACCATCCCTTTTATCAGCCGTTACCGAAAGGAAAGGACAGGCGGTTTGGACGAAGTCCAGATCGGAGCCATTTCAGATCTATACGACAAACTGCGGGATTTGGACAAACGCAAACAAACCATTCTTTCGTCTATCGAGGAACAAGGCAAACTGACCCCAGAGTTGAAACGTCGCATCGACGAATGCTTCCAGATGAATGAATTGGAGGACATTTATTTACCATATAAGCCAAAACGCCACACAAGGGCTGAAGTCGCCCGAGAAAAGGGTTTGGAGCCCTTGGCCAGGATGCTGATGGCTCAAAATTTCAGCGGTGTGGAACGTGCCGCCTTGGGTTTCATCAAAAATGGTGTGGCCAACATTGAGGAAGCCTTGAAAGGCGCCAGAGACATCATTGCTGAATGGGTCAATGAGCATGAACGCGCCCGCCAGATAGTGCGTAATCGATTCCGCAGGGAAGCGACCATCAGTTCGAAAGTGATAAAAGGAAAGGAAAAGGAAGCTGAGAAATACAAAGACTATTTCGACTACTCGGAACCTTTGAGAAAATGCTCCTCTCACCGTTATCTGGCGGTGACCCGCGGCGAAAGCGAAGGATTCTTAAGGGTAATCATCACGCCAGACGACGAGGTCTGTTGCGAAGACCTTAACAAGCTGTTCGTCAAAGGCGTATTCGATTCTTCACGTCAAGTGGGCGAAGCCGTCAAAGATGGTTATAAAAGACTGCTGAAGCCTTCCATCGAGACCGAATTCGCTGCACTAACCAAAGAAAAGTCCGATGAGGAAGCCATCCGAATATTTGTTGACAACCTGAAACAATTGCTCCTTGCTCCTCCCCTCGGTCAGAAACGGGTATTGGGCGTCGATCCGGGCTACCGGACAGGTTGCAAGATTGTCTGCCTGGATGCACAGGGCAAACTGGTGCACAACGAAACCATCTACCCGCACGCCCCGCAACATGAAACGGTTCTGGCAAGTAAAAAAATCGCCCATCTGGTGGAAAGTTATGACATTCAGGCCATTGCCATCGGAAACGGCACAGCTTCCCGTGAAACGGAGGAATTCATTCAGAATATTCGCTACGACCGTAAAATTCAAGTTTTTGTAGTGAGCGAAAACGGGGCCTCCATTTACTCCGCTTCCAAAATTGCCAGGGAAGAATTTCCAGAATACGATGTGACCGTTCGTGGGTCCGTTTCCATTGGACGCCGCCTAATGGATCCTCTTGCTGAACTGGTCAAGATTGACCCGAAATCTATTGGTGTGGGTCAATATCAACACGATGTGGATCAGGGCAAGCTCAAAAAATCGTTGGACCAGACGGTCATCAATTGCGTAAATCAGGTGGGTGTGAACTTGAACACCGCCAGTAAGTACCTCCTCGCCTACGTTTCAGGACTTAGTGCCACCATGGCCCAAAACATTGTGGATTACAGGGATGAGAATGGCGCCTTTCAAAGCCGTCACCAATTGCTGAAAGTTCCCAGACTGGGTCCGAAAGCCTATGAGCAGGCTGCTGGTTTTTTAAGGATACAAGACGCAGTGAATCCGCTGGACAATTCAGCCGTACATCCGGAACGTTACGACCTCGTTGAACGCATGGCCAAAGATGCAAAATGCAGCGTAATAGACCTTGTCAAACAAAAGGAACGCAGGACAGTCATCAAACTTGAAAACTACGTATCCGAAAACGTTGGCATGCCCACCTTGCAGGACATTATGCAGGAACTGGACAAACCTGGCCGTGACCCCAGAAGCAAAATCGAGGTGTTTGAATTCGACAAAACCATCCGAAAAATTGAAGACGTCCACGCTGGCATGGTATTGCCTGGCATCGTCACAAACATCACTGCTTTCGGTTGTTTCGTCGATTTCGGCATTAAGGAAAACGGGCTGGTTCACCTTTCGCAAATGGCGGACCGTTATATTACCGATCCCTCGCAGGTGGTCAGCCTTCATCAGCACGTCCGTGTCAAAGTCGTGAGCGTGGATTTGGAAAGACACCGCATTCAACTGACCATGAAATCGGTTGATGCATAGCCTTCTGGATTTCTTTTTACGCTTTCAGGGAAAAAAGGCAGGTTAAAATTTTTGAGTTTCTCCTAATTATCGTACTTTTGCACCCGTTCTCCAAAATTAAGAATGACTCGGTAGCTCAGTTGGTAGAGCAATTGACTCTTAATCAATGGGTCGAGGGTTCGAGCCCCTCCCGGGTCACTTCACAAGCAGGCACTTTCGAGTGCCTGCTTTTTTTGGGACCTGTCTAATTAATTATTTCTTCTGATTATTGAAAATAGCGTTTGACTTTTCGTCGTTATTTCCCTTATAAACAAAAATCAGATTGTGATAGAAATGCAGGGATATTACGTTCTTGTCATAATAGCTTTGCTGATAACCTGGTAATATGAATTCCTGATTATTCAAGGAATCCGCCATTCCTTTAAAGAAATTCATCATCGTATTAGGATTATTCAAATCAGTACTATTGCCTCCATGATCTTCCCAATACGAAGTCTGGGTATCCTCAATAACATAGATTCCACCGTCTTTCACTTTTGGGAATAGAATCTTGAATGATTCTATTACATGTTCATTCAGGTGACTGCCATCATCGATAATGATATCCATTTCACCTATTTCATCAAAAATAGTATTTAATAATTCTCTGTCCACTTGACTTCCCTTAAAAATCTTAATTCGTTTTTCCTGATGGACAGATTTTTCATAAATGTCGATACTGAAGATTTTACCAAAGGGAAAGTACCTTCTCCACATCCTAAGAGATTCACCACCCCAATATGGATTTTCATATCCCCCGACTCCAATTTCAAACAGCTTGACTTTTCTACATCTAAATTTCTTGAAATGAGTCATATAATGAGGAGTATAATTATGATCCCCAGCTTTGTCAGACTTATATATTCGACCTAACTTATTTAAATTTCGACCAGTGAAAAGTGCTTTTACATCCTTAATTGTATTCTCAAGATGTTTTCTTTCCACAACAGATAATTTCTTTTTCAAAAATTCTTTAATCATACAGGTTGGTTATAGGTTTGCTTTTTATAGACTATCATATATAAATATCACGATATCAAACATTTAACTTTAATTGAATCAGTTATATCCAATACATAAAGATAGAGACTTTAATATATGTATGCAAAAAAACCAAATATAATATCATTACTATACCTACATAGAAAATCATTTACTATGATAAATTAAATATTAAAATATATTTTATACAGTTGTTCTTGAACTTTAAATGAAAAGAAACGCTATGAAAAATCAATCAGTGACAGTAATTCGGAGAATTGTTCCTTTAGTTGTTTTAGGCATATTAATCAGTTGTGCAACAGAAGAAACATATTTAAAACCAATAATAGAAACGACAGAAGTTTCTAATTTGACTGAATCCTCCGTAGATGCTGGCGGATTAATAAGTTCAGATGAAGGAAATATTGTAACATCAAGAGGTGTTTGTTGGAGTTTAAACCCAAATCCGACTATAAAAGATAGCACAACGATAGATGCGGCTGGCACTGGATCATTTATAAGTAAACTTTCCGGATTAACTCCAAGCACTACTTATTTTATTAGGGCATATGCAACTAACAAGGGAGGAACGTCATATGGTTTACAAGTTACATTTACAACTAAAACTTTAAACTTGACATCTGTTCCCGCGTATTTTGTTATGGCCACAACGGCAATGACTGGGGGTGTCATCGCATCGAATGGAGACAGTATTTCCATCACCGCACGCGGAGTATGCTGGAATACCTTTCCCAATCCAACAATTGAAGACAGTATATCAAAAAATGGCGTTGGAAAAGGATCTTTCAATAGTATTCTTAGTGGCTTGAAACCCCAAACGACATATTTTGTTCGAGCCTATGTAACGAACAGTGTCGGAACTAACTATGGCAACGAAATTAGTTTCACAACACAGGACGGCATAGTTGACCTTACCACATCGGCAGCTTCATCGATACGAACAAGCACGGCAACAATCGGCGGAAATATAACTGATGATGGGGGTGATTTGGTAACAAATCGTGGAATATGCTGGAGTACTAATCAAAATCCAACAATCGAGAATAGTTATCTGGCAAGTGGTCATTCTATCGGTTCATATAGTTGTTATATGTTTGGCTTGACTGCCAATACAACTTATTATTGTCGCACTTTTGCAACCAATGGTGTCGGAACATCTTATGGTAATGAAATAAATTTTAACACCATGAATGGAATAGTCAATCTGACGACCTCAAGTGCATCTTCGATTACTTCCACATCGCTAAGTACGGGCGGTACTATAATTAGTGACGGAGGTGCTACCATTACTGACATGGGTCTTTGTTGGAGCATATCTCAAAATCCGACAATTTCGGATGCAAAAAAGTCATGTGGATATGGTAGCAGCAACTTTTCAACAGTCATTTCGAACTTGACTCCATTAACCACCTATTACATTCGAACTTATGCTACGAACGCTATCGGTACGAGCTACGGCAATCAAATTAATAGTACGACCATCGAAGCCGATCCAAGTAAAGTGACTGACATAGATGGAAATGAATATGCAACCGTTAAAATTGGTAACCAATTATGGATGGCTTCCAATTTGAAGACGACAAAATACAGAAATGGAGACCTTATCGCAAATGTAACGAACAATGCGGTTTGGCAAACGTTGTCGACAGGTGCTTGGTGTGATTTTGATAATTCGACATCCAACGGCATCACATACGGGCATTTATATAATGGTTATGCCGTTTCCGACAGTCGAAACATAGCCCCTACAGGTTGGCATGTACCAACCGATGCTGAGTGGGAAGAGTTGGTCACCTATTTGGGAGGCGCATCTGTTGCTGGTGGCAATTTGAAAGAAACAGGATATGATCATTGGTATTCACCAAACAGTGGTGCCACGAACGAAAGTGGTTTTACTGCTCTACCTGCAGGGTTCAGCAATTCACAAGGTTGGAACCTTTATTCCTATACTTATTTCTGGAGTTCTACAGAATATAGCTCAACTCAAGGTTGGAGCAGGTCATTAAACAACAGTGAAACCAGTGTTGACCGGGTATACAATTCAAAAAATTTCGGATTCTCTATTCGATGCATTAAGAATTAGTCGGAGCTACTACTGACTCACTCAAATTCAGAACTGTTGTGCAATACTGCACAATAATTGTATATTTGTGCAAGGCTGAGTATAACTCAATGACAGCCTTCCTATTGTAAGAATCTACTAATCAAACTCTCGAATTATGAAGACAAAACTTCTCTCCTTAGTTTTCATCCTGATGGTCGTTCAATTTGGAGTAAAGGCACAATCCAAAGCGGATCGCATCGTTGGTTATTACCTGACTGTTGATGACCAAACCGGCAAGGACAAATCACAGGTCCAGATTTTCAAAGCTACGACCGGTAATTATTATGGCAAAATAGTTTGGTTGCCTGAGCCCTCCAAAAATGGGAAAGCAAAGGTTGACCAAGACAATCCGGACAAAGCATTGCAAAGCCGCCCCATCATTGGTCTGCAGCTACTTAAGGGTTTCTCCTTTAATGAAAAAACTGGAGAATGGGACAATGGAACGATTTACAATCCGACAGGCGGAAAGACCTACAATTGCTTCATGAAATTTGACGGAAACAAATTGAAAATCCGCGGCTTTATTGGTGCAGCTTGGATGGGTCTCGGAAAGACCGCAACCTGGATTAAGGAAGATGCCCTTCGTCAGGCCAAATAAAGGAAGTAGTATTGAGGCTCCTCGCCGCAAACAGCTGGGCTTCGAGCCCAGAATACAAACCCTGAACAAGGTTGTGTAAAACTAAATGACCCATATCGGAATTCCGGTATGGGTCATTTAATAATAAAGTAGTGAGGTCTTATCTCAGTTTTAAACCGACTGTTACGTTCAGTGGGGTATAAGGAATCGTAGCATCCGTTACGTTGAAACCTGCGATCTGATCACTGAGTGCAGCATCTGTTTGGTACTTATAACGAATGTCTGCTGTAATGAATCCAAGTACATCAATACCGGCACCAACCAACCATTCCATTTGTTTAGCATCCCAATTAGGCGCATTGTCTGAGCCCATAGGTATGGTCCAGCTTGGGCCGCCCATAATGTGAAGGCTAAACAATCCCAGATTCAGGAAACGAAGACCCAGCATAACAGGTACTTTTATTGATTGATCTGTGGCTGTTATAGTACCTGCATCATCCAAAGTGTTTAATACTGAATAATACACTTCCGGTTGCAAATATAGCGTGCGTCCGAACTGCATCATCACACCTGCCTGCCATTGTTCTTTTAGTCGGTCCGTAACGGAAGTGAAATCGCTGGGAATACCAGTGACAATGTCCGTACCAAATTTAGGACCAATCCAAAATCTGGGTTTGTGCGTTCTTGTGGTTGATGAATACGACTGTGTATTGCCCGTTGCATTGGACTGGATGATGTTTACATCTTGGGCAAAAGCCTGTATGGAAAAGACGACGAGCAATGCGCTTAGAACGAGTTTTGTTTTCATTTGGTTTAATTTTTTTAGACCGTATTTGGAAACTTTCAATAGTTTGTTTTACCCTGATTAATAGGTGTTCGAAGACCCTAAGGTTAAATTTTGTAAACCTTTCCGAATGCAAAAATACTTAAAAGAATTTTATTTGCAAGATAAGCGCTTTTTTTTTATAAAAAAGTTTATCGCCACATATAAGACCATATTCAGCGTCAATTGTTAACAAAGAATTTGTATTTCGCGCTTATTTCTTTAAAAAATTGTAGGTTTGTACAAGCAACCCATATTATTTCATTAAAATATGTACAAAAAGCTCATTCCTATATTCATTTGCCTTTCCACGATGGCAGTAACCGGCTTAAATGCTCAGGTTTATCAGACAGGTACACGATTGGAAACACTAAAAACCCTGACGGTCTATCCTGATGGAGACTGGACAGCACTGCCTGTGTTGAAACTGGGTTCAGACAATACGGTTGAAATTGCCTTTGACGAACTCTCACACGACTATAAGCGGTATGCTTACCGAATCATTCATTGCAATTCAGACTGGAAACGTTCCGACATGAGTGTGCTGGAATATATGGAGGGGTTTCCTGAAAACGATGTCGATGGTGGTGAACAATCCGTAAGTACCTTAGCCATATATACACACTACGCTTTTTCGATTCCGAATGACAATGTAAAATTGTTGATTTCAGGCAATTATGCAGTGGAGGTTTTCGACAAGGACGGTAACGGTGATGCTTTGCTTACGGCTTGTTTCATGGTTTCCGAAAACAAATCGCTGATTGATGCCAACCTGACGGCCACCACCGACATCGATTTCAAACAAGAGCATCAGCAACTCAACTTTACAATACGACCTGTTGGCCTATCCATCAATCAGCCGCTGAATGAACTCAAAGTTGTCGTTCAGCAAAACCACCGCAGAGATACCGAGGTACGAAACGTAACTCCGACAACGCTTAATGGCGACCTTTTTCAGTTCGAACACAATAAAGACTTGATTTTCAAGGGCGGAAATGAATACAGGCGCTTTGAAATAACTACATTTAAATATCCGGGGCTGAATGTGAATCGCGTTGAATTCTTCAAACCGTTCTACAATGTAGAACTGTTGCCCACTGATAAGCGAAACACAGGCTATACCTATGACAAAGACCAAAACGGCAGATTCCTGATTCACAGTCAGGAAGCATTGGTGGATAAAACAGGTTCGGATTATTTTCTGGTCCATTTCACCTTACCAATGGAAAACCCGGTGTTGGATGGTGGTTTTTTCCTACTCGGTGATTTCGTGAACAACAGGCAGGATGCTGCCAGCAAACTCATTTACAACTTTGAAAATAAGGCCTATGAGAAAACCCTGCTGCTCAAACAGGGTGCTTACAATTTTCAATACGTATTAAAGCCTTCAAAAGGCGGTAAGCCCTCCACCGATCTTATGGAAGGTTCCTATTGGCAAACCGAAAATGAATACCAGATTTTTGTATATTATCACCCTATCGGGGAGCGTTACGACCGGCTTATCGGATTTAGGCAGATTCAGACAGCCTTCTAAGTTTGAGGGTCTTCCAGTTTAAAGCGCATGCGCCAACGACCATCCTCAAATTCATTATTCAGAATCTTCAGGTGTCCTATTTCTTCCGTATTGCCTACGTGTGGGCCAATACAGGCACAAACGTCGTAATCACCGATAAATACGAGCCGGACACTGCCTTCCGTTCCCTCAGGCAATTTACTGAGATCTGCCAGTTTGGCTGCCTCATCCAGTACTACCATCCTATCCGAAACAGGTAAATGCTGATCGATGACTTCATTGACTCTGCGTTCGATTTCAGCCACTTGCTCTTCTGTGGGAGACGATTCTATAAAATAGTCGCATTTGCTTTTTTTACGCTCTATGTGACTATTCATGGAACGTTTACAGCCAAACATCCTGACCATGGTCTGATTCAGGATATGTTCGGCAGAATGCATCTCTATGCTGGAATAATCTTTGCTCAATCGACTTGCTCTTTATTGTTCTACGATGTTCGTGAAGTTGTTCCAAACGGGGAATTGCTGGTAAACGGACAGGCTACCGATGGGTACATGCAACACACATGTATTGACATCAACGCCTTCGAAAATGCTGGAAACGTTTAGTGGAGTAGCTTGTGCCAACGTGATTTGTTTCAGACCGCTGCAACCGGCAAAGACCTTATCACCCAGCCCTTTAATGTCAGCGCCCAACGAAATGGTCATCAAATTGGAACAACCGGAGAAGGCTTCAGAGCGAATTTCGCGTACTGAAGTGGGAATAACCACACTGCTCAGATTGGTGCAGTTCTTGAAGGTGCAGTAACCGATTTCAGGTAGGAACATGGGCAAGCTGACGCTGTTCATTCGGCTACAGTTTTCAAAGGCATAACCGCCGACTTCGGTTACCATGGAGGGCACATTCAAGCTGGTCAAGGCTGTACATCCCTTAAAGGCTGCATTCTTAATGATACGGAGGTTTTCGGTCATGGTTATGGAGGCCAGATAGGAACAACTTTCAAAGGCACCGACACTGACTTCAGCAATGGTGTTCGGGAAAGAGAACAAGCTGGCCGGATTACCGCAGGGGTAACGCAGGATGGTGGTTTTGTCGAAATTATACAATACACCGTCCAGCGAGCTGTAGGCCGTGTTTCCTTCGGCAACGACAAGTTTGCTGAGTTTCTTGCATCCGGAGCAGAAGGTGGTGAAACCCAATCCACCCATGACACTAGCAGGGATGGTGAGTTCGGGCAAAGCGGAGCAATTATTGAATGCACTGCCCGCAACGAAAACCAATGAATCCGGCAACGTGAGGGAAGTCAAACTGATGCAGTCAGCAAACATTTCATTGCCAATTGTTTTCACGCCATTAGGCATTTTCATGCTGGTCAGGACAACACAACCCTGGAACATACGATCCGGGATTTTGGCCACTGACGCTTCGGACAAATTGATAGTGGTCAATTTACCTTTGGTTGCCATGTCTTTTAGTATTTTAAGGTCAGCAGCGTTGATCAGTCCGGCCACTGTAATGGATACGACTCTGTCCTTATCCTTTTTATTGAGCATGGTTTCCAGATTGCCTTCAACGGCCATGTTCAAGGTGCGGTTCTGAATGTTGAAAACGTATTCCTTGGCGCGGGTGTCACCGGTAGCAGCTAATTTTTGAAAAGTCGGCAATTCGTCTTCTTCCGATTTGACTTTACCGTCGTATTTGAGAACCGTCAGCTTGAAAAGACCTTCTTTGCTGCCCAAGGAGGTGGCTTTGTTGTAGAATGTAGCGGCCTGTGTGTATTCCCCTTTGTCGGACTGCTTGTCACCCAAAAGTGACCAATCGTCGGGTATCATGTGCTTTTTGGCTTCATTGGGCAGTACTTCATCCAGCAAATAGACATCCTTATCCTTGAGTGTCTGAGATTCAGCAAATAAGGCGTCGTCGTAATTTAATTTAACGGAAGGTATTTTGTCCGACTTAGGCCAATCTACTATGAAAGCACGGTATTTTGCCAGCGAAGGTGTGGTTAGTAGTTCAGAATACTGAGCATTAAAAATCAAGTCCGTTATGGTTTGCCTGTATTTGGAAGTTACCGGATAGCCCGTTTTGTCAATAGCGGCAAGAATGCCTCTGCCCAGTGCCTGCAAGGCGTCTGAAGCGTTTAGCTTGGACATGATCTTGTTGTCGGCCATATTCTTCAATGAATCGATGGAAATCTTGTAACTGGTACAAATCAGACCGATATTGTTCTTATAGGGTTGGACACTAATGGCAACGAAAGATTGGAAATAGGCTTCGTAAAAATCCTCAATCGTTCCGTTGAGCATCACTTTGCGGAGGTTATCTGCATATTCGACTTCATTCTTAAAGGTCTCATATTCCTTAGGCTTCAGATCAGGGCGTACTTTGTCGTACTTTACAGCCTGTCCTTTTAAGATGTATTCGAACAGATTGTCGACTCTGCCAAAACTGACAGCTTTCACTAATGAGCTTGAACAGAGCACTATAAGCATGAAAGCAAGGGTGATCAGACGTTTTTCCATTATATTTTGCATAAATTGTCGAATGGTTAGTATAGGCACTGCGAATATGCAACAAATTTTTAAATCTTTACTTATTGGGAGCAAAAAGTTCGTGCATATGGATATCTTCATACTGCGATCGGGATGGTCCAATGGCAGAATCAGAAGGCCACGCTCTCATTGAACAGGTCAATCAGGGTTTTCTTTTTCATACGTTTTTAAGGTTGTAGTCGCTGAGCGGATTCTTTCCTTCTGCCGTCATCAAAACAGTCAATCGGTCTGAATAATGCTTTTCGATTTTGCCACGAACCATTTTCATGGTGCTATTCATCATCAGGTTATGCTCGGTAAAGCCTTCTGGCAGAATGGCAAAAGCAGCGGGCAGCCAGCGTTCGGGGAACATGCCCTGGGCATCGCCCCCTTTTCGGAACGCATTGACTGACTGCTGAATAAGTTCAACAGCCGCTTTCTTGCCTTCTGGAGCATCATAATTTGGAAGGGCCCGCTTCAGGGCTTCCTTCGAAGGAACAATGAGTGCAACGGTGTACGGACTTTGGTTGTTGTACAACAAAATCTGGTCCATATAGGGGGAAAGCGTCACCATGGATTCTTCAATGCCTTCAGGGCTGTATTTTTCACCGTCGCTGCCAATCAACAGGCTTTTGAAACGACCGAACACATACAGAAATCCATCAGCATCCATGCTGCCGAGGTCACCGGTGAACAACCAGCCGTCCTTGACGGTGCTGGAGGTGGCTTCCGGATTTTTCCAATAACCGGCCATCACGTTCTCGCCTTTGATCACGATTTCACCCTTTTCTCCAACGGGCAAAATGTTTCCTTTGTCGTCACGGATGGTCATTTCCATATTGTTGACCAGATATCCGGATGAACCGAGTTTATGGTGTTCTGCGCCATTGGCTGAAATCACCGGAGTAGCTTCAGACAGACCATAACCCTGATACATCGGAATACCGAGTGCATACCAGAACTTTTGCATGTCGATGTCCAACAAGGCACCGCCTCCAACAAAAAACTCCAGTTTGCCACCCATGGCTCCGCGCAGTTTGGAGAAAATGATTGTGTCGAACAAGCTGACCAATGGTTTCAGCACCCAAGTACCTTTGGTGCCTTTATTGAAACCTTCTTTATTGTAGGCGACGGCCACTTTCAAAGCCAGGTTAAAGAGTTTTTCAGTAAACGCACCCTTGTCGCGGACACCCTTTTCAACATTGCCCTTGAAGCTTTTGGCCAATGCTGGGACGCTTAGCAAAAGACTGGGTTGAATTTCACGGATGGACATCGGGATGTTTTTCAGGTTCTCGATCGGTGTTTTACCCACTGGAACCGTAGCGATGCTGGCACCGCAGGCCATAAAGCTATACATGCCTGCCACATGGGCAAAGCAATGGTCGAGCGGCAATATCAGTAGCGTGCGGTACGTTTCAGGAATGGCCATCAATGAAAGGGATTGCTCCACATTGGCAGTGTAGTTGCGATGCGTCAGCAGTATGCCTTTGGGATCGGCCGTTGTGCCTGAGGTATAGGAAATATTGGCATAATCGTCGTTCTGTATATTTTCTGCGATTTTGACAAGTTCGCCCGGATGTGCGGCATTGTAAGAATCGCCAGCTTCATAGAGTTCAGCCAAGGTAATCTCACCTGCTTCCAAATCGGCTTTTACTGAACCGAACACGATGATTTTTTCCACCGTCTTCAAGTCTTTTCGAATAGCTCTCAGTTTAGGAAGCTGTGTCAGGGAAGTCATTACGAATCGGGCGTCGGAATGGTTCAAACGGAAAATTAGATCGTTGGCTTCGTTGAGTTTGACCGACATCGGCACATTGATGCCACCTGCATGCAGGATGGCCAGTTCACCAATAATCCACGAATTGCAACCTTCTGACAATAAAGCCATTCTATCACCTTTATTCAAGCCAAGGTTTAAGAGCCCACCACCCAATCGATGCACTAATTTTTGTGTTTCCAAATACGTGGTAGGCCTGAATTCGGTATCTCTTTCCCAGAGATACATGTTAGAGGAATAACGCGTTACACATTCGTTGAAAAGATCAATAATCGTTATTTTCTTCATAGTCGTACGGTTTAGAAATAAGGTCAGGTTCAGATGCGGATCGATGCGTCAGCAATTTTCTTGCCCGCTGCGAGGGCTTTCAGATTCAAGGCTACAATGTCTTGGCCTTTCCGTTCAAATATACGTTTTATTCCGTTTTCTATTTCTTCGTAAGCAATTCCCAAAAAGGGCGTGGCCGCTCCCAGCATCACCATGTTGGAAACCCTTGCCGAACCGACTTCCTTGGCTATCTTGTCCACATCAAAGACTACTTTGTTGGGGACGGCATCCAAGGCTTTTTGCAGTTCGGCAGCATCCGGATAGTTAGTAATGTTTATCAATGGGGTCGAATTGGTGACTATCCAGCCGCTTGAAGCCAGATACGGCAGGTAACGCAAGGCTTCCATGGGCTCCAATGACAGAATCAGGTTCGCTTTCCCTTTGGAAATCAAGTCCGAAAAGATCGGTTTGTCCGAAATGCGCAGATTCGACTGCACGTCTCCCCCACGCTGGCTCATCCCGTGCACTTCGGCTTGTTTCATGTACAGATTCTGATGTACGGCGGCTTCTCCGATGACGGCGGCGATGGAAAGGATGCCCTGTCCGCCTACGCCCGATAGTATGATGTCTGCTTTCATGCTTGTTTCTTCTTTTTGCCGATGGTCTGAATGCATTCCCTGCGCGGAATGATGACGGACGTTCCCGGATAATCCATTTCCTGACGGATGACACGAACCATTTCGTCATGGTTTTTCTTAAGTGGAACCAACACGTGCAAATGTGCAGGATCAATTCCCAACCCGAGACAGATGGCTTCCAATTTTCCGGTGCCCGATGAATCCTGACCACCCGTCATCCCCGTCGTTTCGTTGTCGGAAATGATGACGGTGATGGGCGAATCCTCATTGATGGCGTCGAGCAACGAAGTCATGCCTGAATGCGTGAATGTGGAGTCTCCAATGACTGCAACGGGATACTTCAACCCAGCATCGGCAGCACCCTTCGCCATCGTGATGGATGCACCCATGTCCACGCAGGTATCGATGGAGCGGAAGGGTGGCAAATAGCCCAACGTGTAACAGCCGATATCGCTAAATACCTTGGATTCATCGGCCTTGTAGGCGACAGCCTCATTCAGCGCCTCATACATGTCACGGTGTCCGCAACCCACGCAAAGAGAGGGCGGACGCATTTTTACAACCTCCGGGACGGGTAGGTTTTCGGATATTTTAAAGCCGAATGCCTTGCCCACGATATCGGGGTTTAATTCGCCTGCACGAGGCAGAAATCCGTCCTTGCGGCCACGTACTTTCAAGCCGATTCCAAGTAAACCTTTAAGCGATTCCTCAATCAAGGGGTAGCCTTCTTCCAGAACCACCAGCTCCCAACATTTGGCAGCCATCTTTCGTAATATTTTCTCTGGAAGCGGATATTGACCAATTTTCAATACAGGAAACGGACAACCTTCCGGATAGTTTTCCATCAAGTAGTTGTAAGCGATTCCACTTGCCACGATGCCTCTGGATTTATCTTCACCATCGGTGAAACTGTTGTAAATTGATTCCTCCGAATACTTCAGGAATTGTTCTTGGGCGGCCAGCAATTTCTGATACTGCACCCTGGCATTGGCAGGCAATAATACGAATTGTCTGGGGTTGTCGGAAAAATGGAGTTCGTTTTGCGGTTTCTGTGGACGACGCTTCACTCCCGAACGGGAATGCGCCAGTCGGGTTGTAATGCGAAGCATGACGGGTACACCGCATCGTTCGGAGAATTCAAATCCTTCGTAAACCATATCGTACGCTTCCTGTTGATTGGAAGGCTCTAAAATTGGGATCAAGGCAAATTGCCCGAAAAAACGGGAATCCTGTTCGTTCTGGGAGGAATGCATGGAAGGGTCGTCAGCGGCGACAAAAACCAGCCCACCGACTATTCCGGTCACTGCCGCATTCATGAACGCATCGGCAGCCACATTGACACCGACGTGCTTCATGCAGACCAAGGCGCGCTTTCCTGCAAAAGACATGCCGAGCGCGGCTTCCATGGCTGTTTTTTCATTGGCAGACCACTTGCAGTGAATGTTGTCCGTTTTGGATTTGGGTGAGGACTGAATGTATTCGGTTATCTCCGTGGAGGGAGTTCCAGGATACGCATAAACACCGGAAAGACCAGCATCCATGGCAGCTTGTGCTATGGCCTCGTCCCCCAGTAAAAGCATTTTCTCCATATGGAAATCGTTCGTTTATTATAAACAGTCGTTTTTCGTGACTCGGCATAGTCGAAGCAAGCTTCGCCTCTGCACTCGCTACTCAAAACGTTCAAAAAGGTAAATATAAGGAATTATCGCATGATGCCCTTCTTGTTTAGCGCCTGCCTGTATCTCACCGCATTGGCTTCGTGCTGTTCGTAGGTGGTGGCGAATGCGTGATACCCGGAAAAATCGTCTTTGGCACACATGTAGAGGTAAGAATGGCGATTGGCTTGCAAGGTGGCATCGAGCGCCCGGATGGACGGAATACGGATGGGTCCCGGGGGTAAACCGATGATTTTATACGTATTGTAAGGAGAATTGATTTGTGTATGAACCCTCAGAATGCGTTTAATGGTGAAATCCCCCACGGCAAATTTGACGGTCGGATCGGCCTGCAAGGGCATGTCCATGCGTATCCGGTTCAGGTATAGTCCTGCCACTTTGGGCATTTCATCCGTCTGTTTGGTTTCTTCTTCCACGATGGAAGCCAAGGTCGAGACCTGCGCCTGCGTGAGGCCTATTTTGGAGGCTTCTTTCAAACGGGTATCATCCCAGAAGTACTTCCAAGCTTTGACGAACCTACCGCGCAGCTTTTCAGGGCTGATGTTCCACCAGACTTCATAGGTATCGGGAATGAAAACGCACATGTAGTTCTGTTCGGTCAGTTGCAACGAGTCGCGCCAAGCGGTTTCTCGGAAACAATTCAGCATTGTCAGGGAGTCTGTACTCAATTGTTTGGACAAACGGCCGGCTAGTTCTTCGACAGTCCGCATGTTGTTGAAAGTAAGTTTTACAGGGGTCTGAAGTCCTGAACGGAGCACACGAACGATGCGAAAAGGTGTAACTCCAGGTTTTAGTGCATATTGACCAGGGTTGATGTGCTCCTTATAATCCACCAAGTTCAACAGGAATTCCAGTTGCTTGGTCGAATGTACGTTTCCGACTTTTTGAAGCTGTTGCATCACCTTCTCCTGAGTATCACCGGGATAGACGTTCAGATAAGCGGTTTCTTTAATGTCACAAGGCGATTTGAGCAGCATGACATAGAGCCAACCCACGATGAGCAGGCCGATTGCGAGAAGGATCCAAAATATAGGACCTTTTGTTTTTAGTTTCATGAAGACCTTGTTTTACTACTCTGTTTTACTACTCCAAAAGTAGCGGTTTTTTTCCAAATAAATCACGGGGTAATGTTTGGTGGGTAAAAAGACTTTTCTATCTTTGCACCGCAAAACGCGAATTAGCTGCGCTCCGGAAGGATGGGTGAGTGGCTGAAACCACCAGTTTGCTAAACTGACGTACTCGTAAGGGTACCG
>Ga0209429_10000014_pt1 | contig 124958 bp, 142 predicted proteins | sample BarGraNGADG00212_3_FD_184493 | JGI IMG/M metagenome (GOLD analysis project Ga0209429, IMG submission 184493) | Arctic peat soil microbial communities from Barrow, Alaska - Barrow Graham LP Ref core NGADG0004-212 (SPAdes) (version 2) | ecosystem: Environmental > Terrestrial > Soil > Wetlands >... | reverse complement strand
ATTGATAACGAGAATAACTTTCTTAACGCTTCGCTAAAAGTTATTTCCCGTAATCAACAATGGTTGCATTATCAATATCATATTTTTAAATTTAAAAGTAAAAAATAAGTAACAAAACGGTCAACGTTATTCAGGCATCAACATCTTACTATAAACTACTTACTATAAACTATTAGTCCATTAAAAATTCCTCCAGCTCCTCGTCCGTTGTAATCTCTTTTTTTCGCTTTATTTTGATCGTCCTCGGCACATCCGCTAATTTCATTTGCAGGTTAAACCAGCTTTCACCCCAGAGAATGTAATCGTGCGTCCAGCCTGTTTCTTTTTGCAAGCTGTAAATTAATCCGAAAAGGCTATGGGAACTTTCGCTCCTTGACTCCTTTTCACTTCCGGACTCAAATTCATCGGTCTCGTCATCCTCATCGTCTCGATCAATTTGATAGTATTCATAAAAGACTCTGCCCTCCCATACACAAACAGCCACATAATTAGCTCCTGTATCTGATCGCCGTGCAAGTGATGCCGTAAATATCTGCCTAAAGGCTTTGCAAAAAGCGGTATCTTCCAATGTGAATTCAATAAGCAACTCGCCACGATCCGGCACACCGACTTTAAATTTTCATTGATTGCTTTCAGGTCAATAAGAACCATTTGCGCACCTGTGCTTTTCACTCTTTTCTCCAGCTCGATGTATGCTCCCCCTTCAGGGGGTTGGGGGGCCGCTGGCATCCCATTCAGTTCCGTCAAATAAAGCAACGTCCCCAACCGTAACCGCCTGACTACTATCCGGACTTTCTTTTTCCCAAAAATCCTGAATAAAAAAGGCGCTGGAATATGAAATGCCGCGCCTCTGTCGAGCAGCGCGAGAGCCGCCGCTTGTTCAATCTGTTTATCCATGTGTTCCGTGTTTTCCTATTTCCACCTCTCCACTGTCCCCTTTTTAAGGGGACGAGCGAAGCGGAGGGGTTTATAGGTTTGTTTTTTTATCCCAATTTAATCGCTGCCACTCCGGTTTTGGTTGGAGTCAGTACGCGGCATTCAATGTTTACCTTGAAAATACCTGCACGTTGCAGTTTATAGTCGATGGTTGCCTTCAGATACGCGCGTGGGATCGTGATTACTTTACCGCTTTTCGGCGTTATTTTTACCGATTTTTCGATAATATCGGTAGTTGCCGGACAAGTCCACGAGTCATTTGGCGCTGTACCGGTGGCTGTTCCGCCGAGTACCGCTACCAGCGCTTCCGGTGTGGCGTCGGTAATGGCCCACTTAATAGTTGTTTTCTTGATTCCGGGAACGATTACAAACGGATCGTCCGACTCTTCGCACACGTGCTCCGTATCGGCATCCTGTGCCTGTGTGATCTCTGCGGTGTCCTTGTATACTCCGCCCGCCGTTGCGAAAGCGGCTGATACGTCTCCATCACTTGCAATAGCTCCAATCTGTATTGAGGCTACGCCTAAAAGTTTTGTTTCTGCCATAATAAATATTGTTTAATTGATTTTGAAAAGCTTTTTAAATATTGTTTGAACGGGTGACCATGTCACCAGTTTGAAGCCCGCGAAAGCGGTAAATGCTATAAATACTACAAGTCCGATCCACCAGAAAAAACCATGATTCGGAACTGTCTTAATTACTGTTTTAGTTTGATATACCGTGCGTGTTATTGTTAGCTTTGAATTATAATAGTAATCAGTTGACGGAATAAATGCTGAATCCGGTTTTGTCGTAGCGTTGTAACTAAATGTGCCATCTTTAAAATCAAATGCCGATTGCATATTTTTGCTCTTTTGTTCCGAAATGCCGTCCAGTAACACACGATTCAGCGAATCGCACCGAAAGAGAGCTTTTATTTTGGAACTGTCACCCGGAACTGCAACCGGTGTCAGTTTATCATGCCGGTAGATCTCCGTTGACTGTTGACTGTTGACCGATAACTGTTTCGGTTTACAACCAACAAGCATACAAGTCGCAATAAATGCTACGAGAAGCGAAAGAAAATAAAACCGGTAATTATTCTGTTTTTTCATTCTGATTTGATTTTTCGAGTTCTTTAAGTACAAGGCAACCGTCGGCTCCCTGACACTCTTTAGCCTTATTAATTGCCTTTGTCAGTTTTTCAACTGTTTTTTTGAAGGAATTAAACATGTTTTCAAACTCATCAATTTTCGAGTTTAAAGCGGATACCTGTTTTTCGTCGCTCTCAGCACGTTTCACAGCCAGGTCTTTTAAAGCCCCTATTTGTTGCGCGTCCGCTTCCGATCGGCTCTTGGAAAGATCCGCCCACATATTTACTATTTTTTGGGCGTTATCAATTTCGGCTCCGTCGGCTTCGGCACTGGCTTTTTTCTTTTGCGACCGAAGAGTTGTCACCGTAACGATTAAACCGCCTCCGAGCGCAAGGTTAAGTATCAAGCTAATAATTTCTACTGTCATATCCTAAGTATTTTCGATTAATCGTTTAGGTCGGTACTAATTACTTTTGTAATGGTCGGATACAGTGTTTTAAGATCATCCACCACCCTGATAATACTCTCCTTTTGTTGTTCGGTTCGTGTGTCCTCAATATCCCCATTGTCGTTCAATCCACCTTCCCAGCAGATGCCTACACAGTCGTTAGCTTGCTCCAACGGGCGCGTTGCAACTACATAACCGCTTTTACGAACATAGAAAAAAAAGTCGATCGACAACCCGCGTTCCCTGCGGCTGATAATAGCCTGATCCGCGTTGTGGTCAACGCTAAAGTGTGTTCCGGCACTGAAAATGCCTATTTTTTTGACTTTCATATTACGCTTGAAATTTGAATAAGTTTAACCGGGTCATTCTTCAAAAACTCTTATAGACCAACCCTTGTAAAACTTCCATTGAGTTGGCTTATTCTTGCATATTTTATAATATTTCAATAACCGCTCATACCTGTATAATTCTAAAAACTGATTAACTGACATCACCGGTCTATTATTCAATACTGAAATAGAGTCATTAAGCCGTGCGATCACTTTCCCCAAGCCCTGAGTATTAATTTCATAACTGATCAGGTACTTTTCGTATGTAACTGCCAAACATGTAAGTGAATCACATTTCGCTTTATAATAAGCCGTACTATCCGCTTTCACGGCCAATATCTGATCCTGTTTTGGTGGCTGACAAAATAAAAACAATGGTAAGAACACCAGCATCAATAACTTTTTCATAATGAATTTAGCCTTTCGATTAATAACTGATCAATCACCCCGGTAGCCGGTAATCCAATTATTGTCTGAGCACGTCTCACGGCAGGTTTTACACCCTCATTAACAGCCGAATCTATAAGTAAATCGGCTATCGCCTGATCACGGATACCATCTCCACCAATTTTATCCCAAAAATTCAGTTTATAGAATCCAATTACCAACTCATTTAAAGTCGGGTTTGAATAAAGATTTTTTGGAAAATTATTTGGGTCTTTTCTGCAAGTATCAATTATTCTCCAACCCGACCAATTTGGCCAGTTTACACGGCTAATACCTTTGTAAGTTTCTCCACCGGAATCACCAGGTACTTTGCACCAACCGCCTTCGATTTTTAATACGGGTCTAATACCTTTAAGATAATCAGCCATTATTTGCTTTTTTATACAAAACCGCCTACTTACTTACGCTTTCAGCGGTTTTTCACACACGGATAGTTTCTTTGCATTGTCCTCTTATTCCCCTTTAGGGGCTTGCCTGCGGCAGGCAGGGTTAGGGGGCAATCTTACGCTCCTGCAGCTCTTGTTACCAACACTTGGTAAGTAGCGGTTGCGTTAGCATCGGCGCTCTTCACACTTACGTTGATAATGTTTTCGCCAACTGCCAGGTTCTTGGCTGCCGATTCAACAGCAGTTGTAAGCACGGTAGATCCCCACTTAATAACCTGACCTGTTTGACTTCCGGTAGCTGTTACAGTAGTAGTATCTACGCCGTTAGCTACACTCATGGTGTATTCTTTCGTTCCTGCAGCAAATGCCGGAACGATGGCGCCTGCGTCTAATACCAATGCATCCAAGTTGGTTGATCCGGCTTCAACAGCGGCAGCGCGTCCGTCGTACAATACGATATCTTCGCCAAATACGATGTTGGTATCAACCTTCATCAGCATTTTGAAGAAGTATTTTTCGCCCGCAGCGGTCAGTTTATCAATTTGAATAGCTTCTGCATCGTCAGCTAATGCCACACCTACCCAGAAGTTAGAGTCAAAACCGGAAGTGGCTACGGCTGCAACGATTACATCTTTAGGCCAGTCGGCAAGTGCAACAATCTGAATACCTTTGAACCGTTCAGGATTCATGTTGGTATAATCCTGTCCTTTGCTTGGTTTGTCTGTCAATTCATATTCGTAGCTCGATGCATCGTCAGTGCTCATGAATAACTTCAACTTTGGATTATTACGAACTGCTTTTGGAACGGCAGCACGTACCAATTTCAGTTTAGCAAGTATATTAGATTGAACCAACGCAGCTGGAGTAGCAATATCAATTACATCACCATCGGCCATAATTCGGGTCAAAATACCATCGAAGTACTTGCCGGCATCGGTGGCGTGATAAACGCCGTTGATATACTCACCGCCCAATTGGAAATCAACAATTTTCGCTAATTCAGCCAATAAAGCCGATTGCACGTTAGCGGGAAGCTGTTCGAAAACTAAGTTGCCTGTTGGTTGGAAAGGACGCCAGATACTTTCGAATACGCGGGGATTAAAGGTTGTAAATGCCATTACATCTTTCGGTTCCAGGTATTTTTCGTCAATTGTAAATCCGCCTACTGAATCAGCTTCTACAGGTTGCTCTATTCTGCGTTGCAACATATTGCTGCCTTTCAGGCGCGGAATAGAGAACTTTTTCAGAACGTTCGGTTGTACGTGAATGTGTCCGCCCGCTACAAGTTCATTACCGGTAGTGGCACGCACTAACAATTGTTCCAACACTTCACCGGCATAAGCCGACGTAATAGTCACGGCCATCGGGAGGATGCCCGAAATTTGAGGAAAAAACGATCCTGCAAGGCTTATGGTGGTCATGCCGCCAACAACCGCTAAAGGATTAAATCCGGTGGCTGCCGAAATGGCGCCGCCCACAATGACGTTGAATAACAACATCGTAAAAATGGATACTAAAAATTTGAGTGATTTCATTTTCTAAAATTTTGTTTATTAATAATTACTTTTTTATACCTTTAGTGTCCCCTTTTTAAGGGGACGAGCGCGAAGCGCGGAGGGGTTTTAATGGGTTATTTTTTTGCCTTTTTAGCGGCGTTAGCTGCATCAATTTCTTGTTTGCGTTTTTCAAACGCGCTCAGTTTAGTTCCACCCTGGTCACCCAGTTCAAGTGAAATTGATTTGTGAGGAGTCAATCCTTTGAGCATGTTCATTGTACTTTCGCCGTTGGCGTCGAACAGGAGTAACATCGAAGCTTTTACGCTTCCATCTTCTTTTTCGGTCAATCGGCCATCGGCAAGCGCCAATGTCAATTCAGCTTCAAAAGCCGTTTTCTTAGCTGTTTTGTCAGCCAGTTCAATGGCATCCAGAGCAGCTTTGCGTTCGTCAGCAAGTTGTAAAGCTGCTGTGGCTTTCAATTTTTCGGCTTCGAGTTCATTTTCGGCTTTTAGCTTATCGGAAAGTAAAAGCTGAACTCTTTCGATTTGTTCCGCCGGTGTGGCAGTATCCGAAAGATTCAATAATGTCAATAATTCTTTGTCCATAATTTTTATTTTTGGTTTTACAATAAAATCTGTCAATTTCAAACCTGCATCTTGTTTCAGGTCTATTTCCTTACCGGTGTTGTCGTACAAGCGTATAGCATTATGATTGCCGCCGATCGGAACGATAGACGCTTCACGCAATCGGCTTTTCGTTACCATCATACAGCATCCGTCAATCATTTGAAGCATGGGATCCGACGAACATTCCAGATCGACCAATCCGCATGACGCCATTTTAATGAAGCCTTTTTCAACCTTTTTGATCATTCGTTGCACATCCTTGTCGGTGTCTTCATAATCAAATACAGCATCGGCCAATAATTGTCCGCCTACTTTGCGGATGTTTTCCCACTTCCCGACCGGCATATTCCAGTCGTTGTGTTGGTAAAACATCACCGGGTTTTTTTCAAACTGCGAAATGTCAACACCATCAACCGACACACAAACATCGTAAGTAGTGGTCGAACCGTCGAGTAACACAAAGGTGATTGGATCCATTTTTTAATAGCTGTTTAATTTTTCTTTAAGTGCTTTTCCAAAGTTTCTTTTCACTTTGGAAAAGTTTCTCAGGTTTGATTTAGAATGCAAAAATCTAAACAAATTACACACTATCAAAAAAGTACTGCCATTTTGTCAGTACTTTTTTTTATTAAGCGGTTAAATCTCTTATTTTGCCAATAAAAACAGACCAACAACTTAAACCCCCTCGGGGGGCAGGGGGTCATTTAAACATGCAATAATGGCAGACAATAAGAAAAAACGCACGAAACAGGAGATGGACGCATTGTATGACTATGCTAAAATGCTTTTCATATACGATAAATTGTCACAAAAAGAAATCGCGCTAAAAGCGGATGTAAGTGAAGTTACCGTAAGCAAGTGGTCTAAAGCCGGTAACTGGGACGATTACCGAAAAGCCATTTCCGTAACCCGCGACGAACGCTACCGCTCCACCATCAACCAACTCACCGAACTCGACAACCTGATTGCAGGTCGCGCTCCGAATTACCGCTTTCCGGATAAAGACGAATCGAATATCCGCCGTAAACTGGTGGCCGACCTTAAAGCCCTGGAAGTGGAGTGCGGCATCGTGGACGTGATAAACGTATCCATTAAGTTGCTCGAATGGTTGCGCCAGGTCGATAACGAAAAGGCGAAAGAACTCTCGGATATTTTTAATTCCTATATAAAATCAACTCTCAAGTAATAACCGGGAGGGTTGAATTCCGATTCGACCGGCCCACTAAAACCAAAGCACATGGCAATTGAAGTAAAAACAGCCCTCGACCGCTGGATTCAGTTCTATACGGAGCTCAAGGCTTCGTAAATGGTAAATTGTAAATGATTAAATTGTAAATTAATTAATGGCAACATCTTTAGCCGACAAAAAAAAGGCAATAAAAGAATGGGACGAATACCGGAAGGCACTCATCACCGACACAGCACTCGAATACGCGAAAACGACAGCGGATATTGAAAAGCATCGTTTGTATCTCGAATTGCATCCGGTGGAGTGGATGATGTATTTCTTTCCGAATTACGCCACATCGGAATTCGCTCCATTCCATTTACGCTACATCAAACGTATCATCGACCATCCCGAGTGGTGGGAAGTGAACAGTTGGGCGCGGGAGCTTGCAAAAGACACCGTCACCATGATGTTGATGTTCTTTCTGAACCTGACAGGTAAAAAACGCTTCACGCTTTTTGTGTCCAGTTCTTTCGATGCTGCCTGCGATTTGTTGATGCCTTACAAAATCAATTACGAAAGCAATCAACGTATTATTGCCTATTATGGTGATCAGCGTAGTTTTGGAAATTGGGAAACCGGAGATATAACTGCTAAATGCGGTGCGCGATATGTAGCGCTGGGAGCCGGTCAAAGCCCTCGTGGAAAAAAGAATGAGCAACTTCGCCCCGATTCAATTATCATTACCGACATTGATACCGACGAGGATTGTAAAAATAAAGATACAATCGATAAACGGTTCGATTGGATCGAGCGCGCATTATATATGACCCGCTCCATTTCTAAGGATCTTTTATTCATGGTACTCGGCAATATAATTGCCAAAGATTGTTGCGTGGTTCGATCCGCAAAGCGCGCCGATCATCACGACATTATTAATATACGTGACAAAGAAGGGAAATCAACCTGGCCGCAAAAAAATAGCGAGGAACGCATCGACCGGGTTCTCAGTAAAATGAGTACCAAAGCCCAACAGGCGGAGTGTTTTAATAACCCGTTGGTCGAGGGCGAGATTTTCAAAGAAGAAACCTGGGGTAAATGCCCGCCGCTTGCTTCCATGCCTTACGTGGTTGGTTATGCCGATCCAAGTCCCTCTAATAAGGATAAGCAAAAAAAAGGGGTCAGTTATAAGGCCAACTGGATTATTGGTTATAAAGACGGTAAATTCTATATTTATAAAGGGTATCTCGAACAGGCTAACAACTCCGTATTTGTGGACTGGTTCTACGACCTTCGCGATTACATTAAAGGTCGGGTACTGACTTATAATTACATTGAGAATAATACACTGCAGGATCCTTTTTACGAACAGGTGTTCAAACCTATGTTCCTGGCACGTGGAAAAGAAAAAGGATTTATAAACATAACGCCCGACGATCGCAAAAAGCCCGCAAAGGAAATACGCATAGAAGGTACTCTGGAGCCATTGTATCGTGACGGGCAACTGATTTTCAATATCGACGAAAAGGATAACCTGCACATGCAGCGGTTAGTCGAACAATTTAAACTTTTCAGCATGCAACTCAAAGCTCCCGCCGACGGGCCAGATGCAATTGAAGGTGCTGTCTGGATATTGAATCAGAAAATTGCAACAATGTCTCAGGGCGATTGGAAGTCCTGGAATAAGTCTCCAAACAAAAAACGAATATAGGGACGTCGGAATTCCGATTCCGACAATATAATTATAAATTTAAACACACACGGAAAATGAAAAAACTTATTAATTTCTTTCGGTTAATGAACTACCGACGTAAAGTTCGCAAGATGAACCGCCTTGCCGGTTTCAGGTATTTTAAAAAAGCGTGCCGAGAGGCTCAGCAGTTATCAAAAGACAATAACGGAAAACGTTACCGGGTATATCTTTTCGACGAATACAGGGTTTGGTGTCACGAGGATATTACCCGAATGAAAAACCAGCGGGTTATTTCTAAACATGAAGAAACCGGCATATTATCAAAAAACTGTTTTTACGATGCCCAAACCGGTGTGAATACGCACCCGCATTTTTCAAACAGAAAGGTATAAATTGCCCCCTAACCCCCTAAAGGGGGAATAAAACAGGTATAACAATTTTATAACAAATAATATAAAGCCGACCCCTTCGGTTTCCCCCTTTAGGGGGTTAGGGGGCATATTATTATGGCATACATAACACCCGAAGAAATAACCACCCACTTGGGTGTAGAGCAAATAGAGGCCATCAGCGATGGCGATGAAACCATGTTGCAAGCCGCTATCGATGGCGCCATGGTAGAAGCAAAAGGTTACCTGTCAGCTTTTGATATGGCTGCCGAATTGGCTAAAACCGGAACGCAGCGCAACGCGTTGCTTATCATTTTCATTAAAGATATAGCCGTGTGGCATTTTATCAATATCTGCAATGTAAATACCGATATAGATCTGCGAGAGAAACGCTACGACCGTGCTATATCGTGGCTTGTATCCGTTCAAAAAGGAAACGCAGTTCCCGACCTGCCCGCCAAGCTCGGCGAAAGCGGCACAGCAGATAATCTTCCGTATAAAGTAACAAGTAATCCAAAACGCACTAATCACGTATAATCATGGCTAAAAAAACAAATCCTATCGGTTTCGACAAGCCGCTCGAAAGCCCCGGTACAAAAACCATCATGCAAACGCTCACCGTTCGTCCGGCGCGCATTGAAACTGCCGACATCGGCATCTGGTCAAATGCAATTAATTCGGCCAAGGTCGGAAATCGCACCGCGTGGTTTAATTTGTGCGAAAATCTCATGTCAGATGGGGTATTGTCCGACGCTATTGATAAATTGGTGGAAGAGGTCACCGGTGCCGAAATAGCTTTTCAAATTGACGGCAAACCGGTCGATATCATCACCGACCTGATGGACACACCCGAATTTGAGGAGTTGATGAAAGAAATAGCCTTATCAAAGGTTTATGGGCGATCTGTCATTGAGTGCGGATTTGCACCAGCATTTAGCGTATATTCCTATCCGCGCAAAAATTGCATTATCCGAAATATGACGATGCCACTTTCGCAACGCATAAAATTTATTGCTGCAAAAGAAGGCGATATGAATGGGTATGATTACAGCAGAGATGAGTTTATTTTTGAAGTTGGGAAAGATGATGATTTAGGACTTATTTTCCGTGCGGCTCAATACGTTATTTACAAACGCGGGAACTTTGGAGACTGGGCGCAATTTGCCGAGATTTTTGGAATGCCTTTTCTACTTGGAAAATACAATTCTACCGATACCCATGCGCGTGATCAATTATTTGATGCGCTAAGCCAGATTGGAGGCAAGCCGGTTGCTGCCGTGCCAAAAGAATCGGATGTGGAAGTAGTTCAAAACACAACGTCCGGATCCAGCAATTTATACAAGGCGTTGAAAGATGCCTGCAACGAGGAGATACTCATCGCCATTCAGGGTGAAACAATGACAACCTTATCCGGGTCGTCACTTTCGCAGTCAAAAGTTCACCAGGAAACAAATACCAAAAAAGGAAAAGCCCTCAAACGCTACGTTCAGCGCATGTTGAACAAACACCTGGTTCCGCTATTGCTCAAGCGCGGTTATCCGGTTGTGGGTGGTAAATTCGTTTTTCCAAAATCGGCAAGCGACATCACGGTTGACGAACTGTCAACTCTTTGCGATATTATTGATATTCCTGCCGAATTTGTACACAATAAATACGGCGTTCCAATGGCAAAAGACGGTGAAAAACTGGCTAAAAAAGCAGCTCCTCCGGCTCCAATTATTAATCCTCCAATTGCGGATCCAAATAAACCGACTGACCCAAACGCACCAACTCCCCCGGAACCTGTACCGTCGCCCAAGTCCCCATCGTCCCTAAAACAAAAGGTAAAATTATCAGACGAAGACCGGAACTGGTTTGAAAGGGTGTTCAATTTTTTCTCAGTCGCCCGGACAACGAGGAGCCGGGCAGGTCTGACATTAGCCGACAAGTTGCCGAACTCTACGAAACTGGGGATAAACATTAGTGCGCTTTTTAATCAGGCTTTAAACGATATTTACAAACAATACGGCATTGATCCGAAAGACATGCCGCTTGTAAATAAGTCGCTGTTTGATATTTCCAACACGGTTTACCAACATGGCATTGATTCAGAACTGTCCCCTCTCAAGGGGACGAGCGAAGCGGAGGGGTTCGGAGGGGTTGATTTTGCCCTAAAAAACCAGCCTTTTATCAATGAGTTCAAACAGAACGCTTCCGTTTTTTCTGCTTTCAAGTCACACGCCCAGGGCAATGAAATAGCTGCTCAGTTATTGGACACGGACGGCAATTTGAAATCGTATGAAAAGTTCCGCAAATCGGTACTCGGCACGTCGATTAATTCCGACTATAACGAAAGCTGGCTGAAAACGGAATACAATCAGGCCGTTCGCTCGGCCCGTATGGCGGCCAAGGTCAAGAGCTTTATGGAAACCGCCGATCTGTACCCAAACATGGAATACATGGAAACCACGGCAGCCACACCGCGTGAGGAACACGAAAGCTGGGTAGGAACTATCCTTCCAATAAATGATCCCTGGTGGGATGATCACATGCCGCCATCGGCGTGGGGATGCGAGTGCTCGGTGCGTAATACCGATGCTGAAATTGTAGAGCCTCCGGAGGATGGCGAACCTATCGACCCTCTATTTGCTAACAACCCGGCAAAAACAGCCGAATTTGTAAATATGAAGGAACACCCGTATGTAAAATCGGTGGAACCCGAACTGCAACAGGTGATTAAAGACCTGGCCGCTGAAATGTTTAAAGGTTAATTTCTCTAACTTTTTAATCCGCTAACATGGATATTTTAATAAAACGTGGTACTTCCACAATATTAACCGTAAAACCTCAACAGGCTTCAACCTATCTGCGCGCCATCATGGGCGACGAAACCGTTACACTGGTATGGGAACAAGCAATGTTTACCGCGCTTCAGGTGGGTGACTTTATTACCTTTAACGGCATTAAGCATACGCTGAACCAGCTGCCAGCCGTTAAGAAAATAAGTACGCATCTTTTCCAATACAACGCCGTCTTTCAATCGCCGATTTACGACCTGTTGAAAGCCGGTTATATGCTTTTTGATAACACCTCAACACCGCCTCAGGCCGACTTCCCACTCACCGGAACGCCCGATACGTTTGTTACGCTGTTAGTGGCTAATCTTAACCGCGTGTTTGGGGGTGACGTATGGAGCAAAGGAACCGTATTGACCGCCGACGTGCAAACGCTTACTTTCTCTAATGAAAATTGCTATGCCGTAATTCAAAAACTGGCAACGGCTTTTAAAACGGAATACAGCGCCTCCGGAACTACGATAAACCTGATTGAAATTAGCAGCGTTTCAAATCTTACGCTCGAATACGGCTCAACGCTTTATGATATAGAGCGGAAAACTATCGATAGTTCCAGCGTGATTACGCGTCTGTATCCTTTTGGCGGGACGCGGAATATTGCCGCCAATTATCGCTCCGGATCCAAACGGCTTTTATTACCCGATCCACTTCAGTACCTCGAAGCAAATGTAAACCTTTATGGAGTTATCGAAGGGCAGCAAACTTTCGAGGATGTATACCCGCGCCTTGGGGCAGGTTCTGCCGGAACTGTGACATCCATTGGAGGCGATATCTTTACGTTTTCCGATTCTAATTTGGATTTTAATCCAAATGATTGCCTGATGCCGGGAACTCCGGCAAAGGTGCGTTTTCTCACCGGGCCGTGTGCCGGTTACGATCTGGAAATTGCCTCATTCAATAACAGTACAAAAACATTTGTCGCCATTGCCAATACCGATGATAAAGGCTTTTCAATTCCGAACGTGACGCTTTATCCCGCCGTTGGCAACAAATACGTACTGCTGGATATAATTATGCCGGATGAGTATGTTATTGCAGCCGAAGAGGAACAGCAAACCAAGGCCCAGGAGTATTTGGATGATAACTCGCATCCGAAAGTATCTTATTTGGTTACTTTTGCCGAAATATATGCCAAAATAAATTCAGCGGACGTATTTCCCGGAAACATGGTGACAGTTAGCGATTCTGATATTGGCATCAATACGCAACTTCGTGTTGTAAAAGTTCAGAAGGGAGTGATCGATCCGTGGAATATAAAAATTGATTTGTCTGATACCGTGAGCCAGTCAACGCTTACCCGCTTTGCCGCCGAAATTGCAGTGAACACCGAGGGAATAACGGAAATAAACAAAGGCGTTAGTCAGCAGTTTGGGCGCAACTGGCGCAATGTTCAGGAACTGTCTACCATGATTGATACCCTGCGTAGTGATATGTTGTTTATTGGCAATGTACAGGGCCAATTCAATATCACCGGCACATTTTTCACGCCCAACTATCAGAACGATAAGAATAAGTTCTATGCCACACCCGGCTATTTAATCCATAAGACCATACCGGAGACCGCTCCGGGAACATGGATGATTTCGGCTTATGCACCAACCCTGACGGGAGATACAACGCCTTTTTATCTGTATGCAAAATGCAGCCGGTCTGCCGGAACAGGAGTGTATTATCTTTCCGCCTCCGCCTTGGCCTATGATTCGGAGCCAACGTATTATTACTTTTTAGTTGGTGTTTTAAGTTCTGTAAGTAGTGGAGTACGCACACTGCAAACAACTTACGGGTTTACACAAATAACCGGCAAACAAGTTGCAACCGGAATGATTAAGTCATCTGATGGTTCGACTTATTTTGATTTGGATGCTGGAAAAATTGGCGGGAACATTGATTTCGTAGATGGACTGATATCGGGTTTGATTTCTCTTTTAAATGAAAGCAATGAAATATCCGGAGGATTGAATGGTCTGAAAAGCGCTGTGTACAAACTATGGCTCGGTGCAACTACCCCAGAAGCAGCTAATTTCAGTGTAGATAAAGATGGAAATTTAAAGGCGACTAACGCCGTTTTAAACGGAATAATTACGGCCATAAGCGGTAAGATTGGGAATCTATTTATTTCCGGCGATGCTCTTTTGTCGGATTCTATGGAGTTTTCTGATTCTGCCGTCGAAACGCTGGCTTCGCTGATTTCGTCACCCATCACAGCCTCTATAAGCAGACAGGCGTCATGGAGTGGAGGAATAGGTGCTTATACGCAAAATATAACTCTTACCGTTCCTTCTGTTTTAGTCTTTAATGTTGAAACGGCACTTGCAAGTACGACCGGATGTACAACTTTTTCTGTAAATGTGAAAACTTCTGCTGGCGTTATCGTTTATAGCGGTTTTGTCGGACTTACTGATTATCGTGATTTTTCGGTAAATTTACCAAGTGGAATATACTCTATTTCTGTATCTCTCGACGGCAGTCCAACCAATAATTCAACCTGTGTTATTTCGGGATTTGCAGATGCAGATACCATCGTAGCATCAGGTTTCGTATCAAAAACAAAAATTGGTAACGATGGATTCTTTTCCTTTTGGAATGCAAACTCTTATTTTTATTATAGTGATTCACACGGATTAGAAGCAAAGAAAGGAAGTTTTGGCTTAAAAATAGATGCGACTGGAACTTATGTTACTGGTCAAACTGCACTCAAAGGAGATACAGGGGGACAAGGGATTCAAGGAATAAAAGGAGATACAGGTGATGCCTCTCCAAAAGGTTCTTACGCAGATTTAGCAGCTCTTATTACCGCTAATCCCGCACATACGGCAACATATCTTACTCTTGATAACGGACATTGGAATTATTATAATGGAACTACCTTTGTTGATGGCGGAGAATATTTAAGTACTGGGGATGCAGCCACAAAAACTGATTTAACAGTAAAAATAAATAAAATACAGGGTGTCAATTTATTAAATCCAGCAATATTTCGTTACAACGACTACTATTATGCAGGACAATTCCCAACAATTATGACAGATGGAGATGGGAAATATGGGTTAAGTGATTATATTCCTGCGAATCCATTAGGATTAATAACAATAAGTACAGCCCCAACAGGTGCGGGAACATCAAGTTTTGCAGTATTTGATGACGGTAAAAATTGGTTGCGTAACGGACAAGATTCAGACCAGTATGTTTATGAAGAAGGTGATGGCTTTGTGGTATTTGGGTTTTTTAGCGGATACGGTAACCCCGATTTAGACGCGGCAAAAATAGCAATTGTTGTTGGAACAACCTATTTATTTGAAAAATTCACGGAATATCTACCGCTTTTAGAGTTACAGAATAAAGTAGAAACCAAACTGGACAGCATCAAAAATTCTAATTTATTAAATCCATCAACATTTCGTTACAACGACTACTATTATGCAGGACAATTCCCAACAATTATGATAGATGGAGATGGGAAATATGGGTTAAGTGATTATATTCCTGCGAATCCATTAGGATTAATAACAATAAGTACAGCCCCAACAGGTGCGGGAACATCAAGTTTTGCAGTATTTGATGACGGTAAAAATTGGTTGCGTAACGGACAAGATTCAGACCAGTATGTTTATGAAGAAGGTGATGGCTTTGTGGTGTTTGGGTTTTTTAGCGGATACGGTAACCCCGATTTAGACGCGGCAAAAATAGCAATTGTTGTTGGAACAACCTATTTATTTGAAGAATTTACAGAATATCTTCCAATTTTAGAATTACAAAATAAAGTAGAAACCAAAATGGACAGCATCAAAAGTTCTAATTTATTAAATCCATCAACATTTCAATATGGTTGTTTTTATTGGGCTGGTCAATTTGGGACATTAAATACGGATGACCCAACTAAAATGCAAGGATGCTCTGATTATATTCCTGCAAATCCATTAGGTTTAATAACTAAGAATACCGGCAGAACAAGTTCTGCATTATCAAGTTTTGCAGTATTCGATAAAGATAAAACTTGGTTGCGTAATGGTCAAGATACAGACCAATATACTTATCAATTTGGAGATAGATTTGTAAGATTCTGTTATTATATTAATGGCGATTTGGAATATGCAGAAAAAAGAGCGATTGTCGTTGGAACTGTATATTCATTTGATCTATATTCAGAATATGCCCCCCTTACAGAACTCGGCAATGATATTTTAGAACTTAAATCAGAATTTCCGATAGAAAAAGTTTTTAATGGAACAAAATTATTTTATAGTAAGATCCCTGATTTCATAGGATTCTCTGACGTTGATACCGGGAATGATTGGATTAAAATAATAAATACAGGTACAGGAACTCCCTATCTTGCCTCTAAGACGTTCACGCCTTCCGGTTCTAATTTAGTTCATGTTAAGTTTAGTGTTGAATTTATAAAAACACTAACAACGTCGGGATTTGAAATTTATTTAATTGGTGGCTCTCCTACTATAAAGTATCTAAGTATCGCTACAATTACAGCCAATGGAGATTATGACATTACATTTGATCCTGCATATTATGCTGTTTATGAAACATTCACGGACTTTGCAATTTGGTTATTTATGCAAGACCTTCCGGAGTCAGGAAGTTCAATAGATATAAAATTTACTGGCTTGCAAATATTTGAAATTGCCAATCCGGTAAAAGCAACCAATTTTTCAGGTGATAACGTAAAAGAATTATTACAGTCCGTAGATACTGCAATTACAGAAGTAAAAAACAGTGTAGACTTAACATTAATTAATCCAAACGGTGAGAAATATGAATTTTCTGTAGATAATAGTGGCAATATAGTATTAATTCCTATTATTCCAAATACGGCTGCATTTTTTGGGAATTCACTTCTTGTAGGATTTGGGTATGGAATGGCAGCATCCGAAAATACGAAAGATTATTATTATTTAATTACTGAATATATCAAAACATTAAATGCTGAATTTACATCAACGAGGAACGCTTGTGAAATTTTTGAAAATATATCAGATTCAGCATTGACAGATGACAATATACAGGATGAATTTATTGCAAATTTAGTAGGAACTGAAAATTTAGTATGTGTTCAGTTGGGGGATAATGTAAATTCAACTGAAAGGAGAGCCGTATTTGTTGAAAGTTCATTCAAGTTATTACAACAAATACGGATTAAATGTCCAAATGCAAGAGTTGCGTGGATGGGAATGTGGTTTGAAAGTACCGAAAATTATACATCGATTCAAAACGCATGTGCCAAAGCTGGTTGTAAATTTATAACGTTCTCTGATTTAATATCAGACTTAACTAAAAATTCAGTAGGTAATACATCGAAAGTCGGAACTGGCACTCATGAATTAAGTGGAGTTACAAATGTAGTTGAAAATAGTTCAACAAACATAACTGTAACTTTTACTGTTGGAAGTGATTCTTATAATTCAACATTAGATATAAGTAGTTATTCTTTAGATGCAGGAACATTAACCTACAGTGGAGAATATATAATTATAAGCAACCCGGGTATTGCAGCACATCCAAACGATGAAGGTTTCAGATTAATTGCAAATAGATTTTTGTATCAAATGAAGTTATCTGATGATATTGAATACTATAAATAATTCAAAACAAACATCCGTATTATTAAACTAAAATGAAACATCTTAATTATAACAACATGGCAGGAAGTGATAGTATTTACTTCTATTGTAGTAGCATATTGGATTAAACTTTTTTATTAACTTTTTAAATAAACATAACACGGAACCTGGACTACATTATAACAAAAGCCCCTGAGCGAGTTGCTCAGGGGCTTTTTGTGTTGTTGAATTATATATCTTTTAAATAGTCGTAATCTGATTTGGACAACTCAATACTTTTTGGTTTTTCAATTAGTTTAGTTGTACCATCCATATAGGTAACTAAAATTGAAGTTATTCTGGCAGTTTCAACCAAATCAGTAAACCACACATAATCGAAGGAGTATGATGCAGATGCATCCGGTTTTAATGGGCCTACGGCTCTAACTTTTACACTGGCTTGTTTTTTCTTATAGACGACATCTCCAACCGGATTTTTACCAACCAAAGTAAATAAGATATATTTAATTGTTTTTTTTGTGGGATTGTAAACTGCAAATTTGGCTCCGGTGCCTTCGGTATACTCGCTTACATCAAATATATCCCAATATAGAATTGACAATCCTTTAGGTTTACATGCATCAATTTTTGCAAGAATTTTAGACACTTTTCCTGCATTATAAAGTTTTGCAATCCGGGTAGAACTTTCATTAAACTCATTATATTCTTCCTCTGATAGGTTTTTTATAGCATTAAAATAATCAAAACTATCAGCAAATTCTAAATCTCCTTTACTTGTATAATATATTTCACCTTTGTAGCCAACCTCAAAAAAATCGGCATCCTGTTTTAAAAGAACTGCATCACAGTGTTTTATTCCGGTTACTATAAGCATTGTTCCTGTTTCTACTTTTTTATCCAAAGATAACATACAATAGTTAGCGTCCGGCTTACCAATATATGTTCCACCAACAACATTTTTTACAAAACCAAAAATAGTAGTTGAATCGGTAACTGCTTTTTGTGAATATCCTAAAACACAAATAAAAAGAACTAAGAATAACATTAATTTTTTCATAACATTCTGTTTTTAAATTGTTTTACAAAAATAAGGGTTTTACTTGAATTAACAAGCAAAACCCTTAAAATCTTTTTATTCAGCCATTTTCATAGCCGTTTCAATATCAGGCAGCATATTACGTATAAGGTCAAAAGCATAATAATATACTTTATCACCCACCATTTCGGGATTTAAACACTGTAGAATTTCAAGTAACTCGTCAAGTGTTTGTAGCCAGTTCTCAGCCGGATTAAATCCCGTTTCTACCGTAATGGTATAACTATCTTTATTAAACTGTACCATCGCCGGCCTCCTTTCTGCACGCTTTGCAGCGCACCAGTTTCCACGTTACTTTTTCGCCAATGAGTACCAATATACCATCGCGGTGATTAAAGCCACCACGGCAGCCGCACGCAAGCCGTGTGCGGTACGTTTCGCCCGGGCGGGTAGCAGCAAAAGCCGTCATTTCGGTTTTGGTGTTGAAATACGCTGTTTTCATTCCGTAAGCCCTCCTATCATAAGTTGAATGCCATTGTTTATCCGGCTTCCGCTCAGCGTGAGCTGTGCGCCTCGGGTATTGGTAAACCATGCAGGATGCGTATTGCCAAAAATCCATATTTTTTCGGCCAGCGTTTCGATTACATTCAGTTTTTTTGCCAGCTGGTTGCTTCCGGTGCTGGAATGCAAGGCACGGTTCAGGTCATTCAAGCTAAACCACACCTGTCCGTCTATATTAATATGACGAACATTATAGCCGTTGAAATTTTTAGTTTGGTAAGGTTCGTTCCTGGCATCAATAAAATCGTTGGCACGTTGATGATTTACTCCGTAATATCCCTTTTTCAGCAATGCAGGTATTACTTCGCTGGTTATCCATTTGCGGAAAGTTTTGGCATAAGGCTTATTACTTCGCAAGATCAAAGCGTATAAACCGCTTTCGGAAATGATGTTGGTTACCTGATTTCTGCCTAAACTGTCGGTGAGGTAGCTTTTTCCTACCTCATCTTCATCAAGCGACTTAATAGCATCCTTATTATTGACAATGCCTAAAATGTCACACACATCCTTGGCCACAAACCAAGGTTTTCCATTTTCAATAATGTTTCTTACTGGCTGTTTACTTTCCGAGAACTGGAAAGTCATTACTTCGGAGTGCTCATTTACTGTCTGAGCTTGACTGTTGTTTGTGTTCATTTTTTTGTATGGTTTTTTAGCGTGTGGAAAGAAAAACGGCTTACCACGTCCCGTTGCTAAGTCCTCATACAAAGGGCTGAATACGCCATTACAACGTATTCACGGGGTTAGTAAGCCGCATATTGTGGTACTACAGGGCATAAAAAATGCCCAACGCAACGTACGGGCAGATAACTACCCTTTGTATTTTGAAAACTTAGCGTTGCAAAACTACACAATATTTTTTATATACCACACGTTTGTGGTTAATTTTTTAATTTTTTTAAAACCGCCCGCGTTTCACAACGCGGAACGGTCTGTCTGTTTTTTATGAAAAAAATCTAATCAAAAAAGTTTCAGTTGGTTTGGATCACTTCTCCCCTCTCCACATGGAGAGGGGCCGGGGGTGAGGTCGGGGGCATCCTTCGTTTCAATCTCATTCAAATATCTCCAAAAAGTACGTTCGGAAATCCCGGTAAGCGGATAAACTTTGTTACGGAATATAGCCAATTTGCACTTTGCCTGTACGCCCGGCTCTACATGCGTCCGGATGATCTCTTTTACCCTGTCGGCACTCATGCGGGTGGATATATGTTTCGAATGCTTTCGTTTAGCCATTTAATTGGTATTTAATCGGTGTTTAAATTATAGAAACCCATCTCTCGCCACTTTATCTCCGTATGTCGGAACCCGGTCATGTACATGCCAGTAAAGTTCATCCCACGTAGGCAGTGGTTTCATTAGTCCTTTATCGTCGATATATAAGTCTGCATATATCTTTCGTGTATCACGGCCTCCATATTTGATCGGGTTATTTGGACAGCTTTGATTTATCTGGTCAAACTTAATTCCGCTCATTACCAACCAGTCGATCGCCCTGGTCAGCTCAACTCCCGTCCGGCATGTCCATATTATAATGATGTAGCCTTCATATTTCAACTTATTAATCACTTCTTTTGCGCCTTCTACCATTTCCCCGATGTCAGGAAATTGGTCTTTCACTATCGTTCCGTCAAAATCAATTGCTAATATCATTCTTGTATTTTTTAAGTTCTTCTTTAAGTTTAATTATCTCTTTATTCTTATTTTCAAGCCAAATGCCGCTGTTTATTCTTAATATGTGCAATTGCTCACGTAACCTTTCTTCAGTATTACCATCGCTCCCCATCTCAGTTTTATAGCGACCTTCCGAATCCCGCGCCCGGGTATCACCATACCGAATAACACGGATAGTTTTACTTTCTGCAAATTCAAGTTGTAACTGTTTCGGTTGATTGTTCATGATAGAGTTTGATTTTTTTCATTTTCAAATCTTCAATTTCTTTCTTATATAAGTCACCAAGGCTTAATAACCATTCAAGTTCCGAATCTATCTCTAAAATGCTGTAAGCCGTCTGCGTTGTCATTGTCCCCTCTTTCTCCTCCCCCTTGGGGGGAGGCTGGGTGGGGGTCGGGGACGAGCGAAGCGGAGGGGTTTTTTGTTTCAATTTCATTGTAACGTTCCGCAATAAATTCATTCAATTTCTCAATAGTAAAAATTCCGTGCCCCATGCTTTTATACCCATATTTTCCAAAATCAATAATCGACTTTTCAACAATTCCGCCTCGTTGAGAGGCTGTAAAAAAACATATCCGGTAATCCATTAAATCAATACCACTCGTTCGCATATCGCGAAACAGTTTACCAATACTAAAAATATAACCGGACTCTATGTCTTTTACATTTCTCCAACCCATATCCTTCCACTCTGCCGGTACTACCAGTTTTTCAAAAAACTCGTTGCATAACCGGTTCAGCTCCTCCGCGCTCTTTTGCTCCTCGCGGCCCCAGGTTCCTTTACTTTTCGGGGTATAATGCTCCATATCTGAAACTGGTAAAATGGATACAAGCCATTGGTTCCTTTAGATTGTATTTCCCTTTCTTAAACCATTCCGTAAAATCCTGATATAAAAGTCCGTCATTTTCTGCAACTACATATTCAGCAACCATTCTATATGAACCTGAATCAACATTTCTAATTGGAAAACCGTCAAAAGGACAATCCTCTTTGTCGTAAATAAACTCCTGAATTCCTACACCTGAATCTTTATCCAGTCGTACAAACTCAATTTGTTTATTTCCTTTCACATACCGACCTAACGTATGATATTTCAATACAATTACCGCTTTTCCGGCTAATACTTCATCAATGCGTTTCTTCCAGAGTGGAAGGTTTGCGCGGAGTGTATGAAGCTTAGGATCTAAATCAATAAGAAAATCACCGGGAAGTTCAACAAGCATATTGAGTCCAAGCTGTATCTTTTCAACAAAGTAGGTAGGTTGTCCTTTTTTAGAATGGTAAGCCGGATATGTGAGGCTCACAAAGATTACGTATGTCTTAATTTTCTTGCTCATTTCAGGGTTATTTTATTTGTTCAAAATATCCCTCTTTACGGTCAACCGGTTGCCTGAGAACTGGCATACATGGAATAATACTGCAATCGTCGGTAGTTGAAAATGCACATTTAAGGCACGAAGATTTTAATCTTTCTTCCTCTACAAATTCAAATACATTATCACCAATAACAATTGTATTTTTATCGTCTGAAATGCTTGTGATTATCATAATTTTGATTTTTATTTAAACAGCAATTTGTAATAAGTCAAGCCTTTCAATTAGCGGAGTGATAAGTTCAGCCGTATGGGTGTCAATTTCAATGAAATGGTCAGCTATTTCAAGCGGAATGATCAACCCGACTTCTTTTTTGCGCAGCCAACTTTCGATCCGTTTTTGTTTTTTCTTTTTGCGATTTTCTAATGCCTTGATAATGTTACCAAGTTCGATCTGTGAAACTTGAATTGTAATCATAATTTTTTGTTTTTAAGGGTTTTGTTTATTTAAGTGTTCCATAAATTCATTAAATTGTTCTTCGCTGAAAGTGTGCGAAATTTTACTTTTAAAAGGATCAACTTTAAAACCGTTAATATCAGTCTCTATTATTAAATTAAACTCAACCCTGAATTCGGTTACAACGTCCTGTGTCGTAGTTATTAAATGAAAAACAGCTGTATCAATCTTTATAACTCCGTCCGTTGTCATTTTAAACGGAAATTTCATTTTTGTCAGTTTCGCTATTAATTTCATTGCCATGGCGGGTTTTGAATTAAATAACTGTAATCCGGTAGTTTATCAATTACGCTTTTGGTCGTTTTATATCCGTTAATCGCAATTAGCAGCTTGTCCGTTGCTGTTTTTATTGGGTTAAATTTAAATCCGCATTTTTGATTAGCTCTTAATTCCGTGACTTCGCTTCGGTTGGTTGTTTCGGTATAAAATACTTCTCGGCAACCTTTTGACAAGATATATCCACGTTTTTTTTAGTAAATGTCTATATGTGTTCTTAACTTGGGGTGCTGCAACTACTTTAAGTTTAGTTCTTTGCGGAAGCCCAAATAAAACCCTGCGTTTTTCGGATGCTCTCATAGATCTTAGCGCAGTCGTCAAATTTTCAATACGTTCACGCTCTTTTTTAGCTCCAAGTCGCATAAGATTTGTTTCCCCTGGTTTAAAGCAGCTTTCGTATTTATTTGGAATTTGATAACCTTTTGGTGGCCAGTTATTGCGCTTGTTTGCCAAACGCGCGAATTCGGTGGCTTCCGTCTGACATTTGCGCTGGAACTGTTTTGTTTTCTTCAATCCGTTTTCACTCGCGAAACGGTGCAGAGCTGAATGTTTAATGCCTATTTTCAGCATTATTTCGTCATTCTTTGTATTTTTGAAGTTGGTAATTATCCACTTCTTTTGTTTATCCGTAAGTTCCATGTGTTTTATTTAAAGCAATGATACTACCAAAGAAATTTCTTCTTCCTCCCACTCATAATGCGCCACGCCTTCCCGCAATGACTTCTTTACCTTTTCCTTGCCAAGTAGTTTGGCAATGGGCTCAATTTCTGCGATCCAGACTCTTTTTTTTAGCCTTATTGTTAGTGCTTTCGCTAATTGTGCGCTTGTCATATTCCTAAATAATTTGTGTTTCCCACTTTCCCAAAGTTTCTTCCACTTTGGGAAAGTTGAAAAGAATTAAATGTTACTAAAATTCAATTCTACGGCCTGCCATTTACCGTCATCATCCTTCGCCCATATCCGGTAATAAGTTTTTGAGTCTGGACGGCGCAATGCTTTTTGGATCAATTTGCATGCTTCCGAAAACAGCGGGTGGTTAACCTTGCTCTCGTAGCGAGTAAGCGGTGTTATCTTTTTCGGATCCAACTGACCTTTGGTAGTTTCAAAAGCCGTTAGAATCATTTCCTTTGCGAAATCAAACTTGCTTTCAATCGCTTCATCCAGGAACTCGTCCAGTTTTGCCTTGGCAGCCGAAATGGTCAGTTCATCAAATTTCATTGGCTCGGAAATTTTACGTTCGACTTTTATTGTCCGGTCGAAATTATACCAGGTAAGTCCTCCCTTAGCATCCTCTCGTATCACACCGTTTTCGAGCAGAGAGGCTTTTTCCACCTGCTCGCAAATGTCTTTTATTTCACTTTTAAATGAAATTAATAACGCTTTGGCAGCTGTGGCTCTTCTCAATAGGGTAGCCGCTTTATTTTCCATTAATTTCTCGGATTTTGAAATCCGGTTAAGAGGGATCCGGTTCCCGGCTTCGTCGATCCAGTTAGGATCAGTTGTTTTCTGTGTCATGTTGATAATTTATTTAGTTACTTCTTTAAAAATTCGATTTGGGAAACTGCACCTTATTCCGTCTGGTGCGTGACATTCAGAGTGCATTGCATTCGTCCATGGTTGACAAAAATAACAACCGTTGCAATTTGAAATTAAGTTATCTGGATTTGCTACCCGAAACGTTCTGTCATCAAGCGTGAACGTTTCTCCAATTTGGTAATCAATCTTGTTCACCGCCATTTTCTTGCTCCTCCAATTGTTTAAGTTCCGCAAACTTCCGGTCGTAATCCGGATGATCAATCTCGTTGTTTTCGAGCCATTCCGTAAGCTTTTCAATGGTTTTTTTGTGTTCTTTTTCCATGTGCGTTTTTAATTAGTATTCTATTTATATGTTTGTTAATTGACGTTCTTTTCTGTTATAATACTTTGTTTCCGCGCCACAGCATTTCTTTGCCTTTTTTCCGCTACCACACCTACAAAGTTCGTTTCTGTTTATTTTTTTTGAAACCAGTCCTTTACTACCGTTGGATGGTTTTATGAATGTAAATAATCGTTTTTCTTTCATCTTAATTCGTTTAATTCGTTTTAAATTTGTGTAATTAGTTCATCGTTGATGTTATTTTTACTTCGTTCAAAATTTCGTCTTTAATACTGCGGGCTTTGGTAGTTACCTTCTGTTTCCGGTTAAACTCGGCAATGAGTGAGTGCATAGAACTTTCGCTTATCCGGTTGAAATTATCAACCTCTGTACTCCTGCAGGCGATAGCCTTAATATACTCAATTCCTTTCTCGCTTTTGCCCGTTAGTTCAAGCCACCCGCCTATAGAGGCAATGGCATTTTTGCGTAGTTTATCCAGTTTAGCCAGATCAGGTTTAATCTGCACATCCAGTTTATTGCAAAGCTCCAACAGCTCATACGCACTCATATCTTTACAGCTTTCTACGCCGTATGCGCTAAGCATTGCCAGCTCGGCGTTTCGGTTTATGTTCCCCACATTAAGCAGCGTTTTGAACCGCTTGATGTACCTTAATTGTTCTTTGTCTAACATAGTTGCTTTCATGTCCGTGTGATTTATATTATTAGTTATGCCCCATTTTAAAAAAGGATTGGGTTTTGAGCGTTTAATTTAGTTTTCGCATAGCCAAGCTCTGATATTTCGTCTTTAGCTGTTTTATAGCTGTTGAAACGATTTACAGCCGTATTAAAGTAGTTATTATCTATTTCGCAAATATCCATTTCAAAACCTTTAATATCGCAGGCTATTGCGCTGCTCATTGAACCTCCGTGAGTATCTAAAATCTTATCACCTTCATTTGCAAATTTCAAACAGAATTTATAAAGCTCAATATCCTTTTGCGTTGGATGTATTTTTTTTTCTTCATTCGTTCCGCCCCTATTTGAGAATGTGAATACCTTTGCCGGCATATTAAAAGAAGTCCAAGCAAATTCGGCTTGTGAGAAATTTTCCCATGGCTGATTTTTATTCCAAATTATAAAACCTCTGCGTGGTGGCAAATCAAAATAGTTTCCGCCCCAAATAATTTGATTTTTTGAAACTCTGAATAATTGTTCAAAATATTCTTCTGAAGGTGGTATACAATCCCAATCTGTATTCATTCGGTTCAAAATTCTATCTTTAAGTTTCCCTCGTCCATGAAATGAGTCTCCTTTTTTTAGTTTTACGGATGTACTCGTTCCGGGGTATTGTCCTTTTTCATTTCTATTTGGATTACTTCCCATTTGCATATTTGGGGCATTTATTCCGTATGGTGGATCTACAATTGCCAAATCATAATAATTGTCAGGTTTAGTTTTCATAAACTCAACACAATCAACATTATAAAAATTTATTTCACTCATATTCTTTAATCCTGTAAATTCTGATTCAGACAATTATTTGTATTCCCAATATTGCTGGGCACCATAGTGCCAAATCACATACTCTTCATTCCCGCCGTATCTGCTTTGTGGAAAAGCCTTATAACCCTCAACCATAATCTTTACATTGGCGTCATATTTAATAGATTTTCCCACATTACCTTTAGGCTGTTTGCCGTCGGCATGGCTTACGAAAATGAAAAGCTTATTTCTGAACGCGTCCCGGAGTTTCTTATAATCAGAATAGGTTAGCCCTGTATATTGCAGCGAGTCAATGAATATCACGTCGGCACTACGCTTTTTTTGTAACCGGTTTATCATATCCTTTATTGGCTCCTTATCCAGCACATGGAAGTTCCGGCTCACCTCATCCATTCCAATCTCCATAATTGCGTCCTGAATACTTTTACTCAGCCCTTCCTCTAGTGTGTTATATGCTACCCGGCAAAATCGCGCCAGGTACTTTGCAAGCTGCAGAGCAAAACGGGTTTTTCCGTTCACCGATTCCCCCCAGATAATCCACGATCCTGTCAACTCCGGACACCCGATACTTCTAAGCCATTCACCTTCAAATTTGAGTGTATTTGCTTTAAAGTGCCGGATATCGCTTACCGATAATGCCCGTTTCAATGCCATTTAATCAACTTCAATAAGGCTTTTTACTTCACCAATATGAGCCGTACGGCTCTTTTTTATCGCATATATTTTCCGCTTTACGCGTCTCAGGTCGCTTTCCGAGTCAGATATAACCGCTTGTATTAATCGTTGGTCGGTTACACCGTTACTTTCGCAAATAGCCACAATGTCGGCGGCTGTTACGCCTCGTAGTTGAATACATTTGCGACCGATCCGGCTCCAGATTTCGTTATACCCTTTTTTGTTCAGCGAAACGCCGCGCAGTAAGCTTTTTTCGAGATGTTTTGTGGCACAAAGTACAATTCCGCATTCGTCCTCAATAGAGTTATACAGCGAAATGAACAAATAAAGCGATGCGTCGGTAAGCTTGTCGGCTTCGTCGAAAATGAGTAGCGGATTTTCGAGTCGTGTAATCTGGTGAATGGCTTCCGACATCATATCGCTTTCAGTCAGTCCCCGATACTCAATACCCATTTCTTTCAGTATTTCTGACAGGAATGCCTTTTTATTCCAAAACGAGTTGCATTTCAATGCGAAAACGTTTTTATTCCGGCTCCTGAAATGGTCAATAGTGAAACTTTTACCGCTCCCGGCCTGTCCGCATATTGCCATCACCAAACTGTCTTCTTTGGCATCTTCCAACATGCTGGTTAATAGTTTATGGTCGGTTGTGTCCACCTGTTCCCAGTCTTTCAGTTTCACGCCAATCTGCGAAGCCACCGATCGCCACATCTCGTCGCGTATCATTTCCCAGTGACTGTTTAGCATTTGGCTAACCATTGCCGCACTTGCGCCTTTCAGACTATTTGCGGCCTTATTCTGACTTCCGTAACGTTCGCAATATTCCCAAAGGGCATTGACAATCTGTTCTTTTTTAATCTTGTTCATGTGTGTGATATTTTTTAAAAGTTATTAGAATTTTTTACCACCATATTTAAAACCACGCATCTCATTGTATTTCATTTTTGCAATTATATGGTTTTCAATATCAATTCCCCTTTCTCCACAGATAGCTAATAGCCTTATTAAAGAATCTGCAATTTCATCTTCAAAAGTGTCTTTAATTTCAGTTTCAAATAGGTCTTTATATTCCTGATTATTTGATTCACAACACGGTAAATCAGAAATAACGCTATAAAGTGTCTTGTTTAAAAACGGGTTCAATTTTGCATAACGATCTTTTCTAAATGCTTCAAATGCCTCCGAAACCTCAGAAATAACAAGCATTAATCTTTGAGTTATGTTTTTATCTGTAAACCCCATTTGAGTTTGAAAATCTGAAAATTGTTTGCTTAACTCGTTTAGACCATTTATTTTATAATTCATATTCTGTAAATTTTTTAAATTCTGTAAATTCTGATTCCGACAGTTAGTATAAATTTCTAAAGTCCATTTCTTCATCTTCAATCTCCACGTCCACTGCCCGGCTCTTCAAATCCCCCTTTAGGGGGTTGGGGGTCGTTTGCCTCCTCCCATCATTCCGCCTGTCTTTATGCTGCCCGTGGCTGTCACATATCATTAATTTTTGAAGTGTATCAAGCTGACGCATTATCGGCATTATTTCCGCCAAGTCATCATTTTGCTTTTGGTAGAACTCAATATTTCGGTCGTTCTGGAACTTGTTAAAATCCCTCACCCGTTGTAGTTCTCCGCTGTCGCCCGGTTTACGGTCCTTCAACGCCATCGGCTGTACGTATTTTTCTTCCAATAAATATTGAAGTGTTTCGTCAGCATTTACAGCCATCACCTTAGTTGTATCACGCGGATCAAAACGTATTTCCCATTGAGTACTATAATGATCCCTGAAGGTCACATCGAAACAATCATAATCTCTTTTAATTCCGTTAATGGTTACCTTTACCCCATTATCTTGTATCATTACAGTTGTTTTTTTATCAGTTTTCGAGTGTGCCAACACCTCTCCAAAATTCATTAAGTACCGTTCCGTTGCCAGTATCACTTTGTCTTCCTCGGGAGTTTCCGCCCATTTCTGCAAGTATTCCGCAAGTTGGGCGGCGCGTTCTATTTCCAGTTTTTCCACCAGCATTTCCACCACACCATCATAATCGGGGAATTCTTTACGGTACTTATTTAGGTAGTCTCCGTTTGGCTGACTCTCCTTATTACTCGTTACACCAAATCCGCTCCAGTTCATTTCCGGTTGACAATGTTTTTTGTTGAAGTACTTAAACCATGGCTCTATTACTTTAGCCTTGGCGTTGTGTATCTGTGCGGGTGTATATTTATCGCACATAGCCTTAAAGTAAGGTTTCATAGCACCCCGTCCGTAGTTATCGCTTTGCATTTGGTGCACCTGGTACATTTCTCCCCACAGTTCTTTCGTGTGATGTATAGCATTTCGTAAAGCCTCTTTGATCAAATCCGGATTTTCCTTGTCGCCGATTGAGTAACCTATTGGGTAATTGGTACATGGATCAAGCACTATTACCATAGTAGGTCTGTTATGGTAGGTTATCCGGGTATATCCGGTTTTTTTATCTGTTACCGTTGCCTGATACATAAGCTCAGCATCCCATCCGTCTATTGTCCAAAAGTAAAGCGGACAGGTAGGTCTCGAGCGTTTCACATGCATAGTCTTTTTATTTATGTAATTCGTTTCACCACGTCTGCGGGCATATATCATCACGTCGTTTTTGTCTCTCCACACGGCAGCTGTTGCGCTCGTGATTTTTGCCCAACTCATTTTCTCAGCCAGTTCGTTGTAATACCTCATCACCTGCGCGTTGTCCAGGTTTCGTGGATCCGACAATAGTTGTATCAACACCGCTTCTTTCACATCATCGTCTACCTTGGCAGCATTCTTATTTGCAAAGTTTTTATGTATAAGGCTTTCTATTCCTTCTTTCAGGTACTTTTTGTAACGATCTTCTAATCGGTGGAAGTTGGCGGGTAATGCGTGAGGGTATTTGCTCCGGTCAAGCTCCTGAACGGCATCGCTGATCTGTTCCCATGCGCGTGATGCTTTGTGGCCCAGTGCCGAATGTTTCGCACGTTTATCATTTATCAGTGTATGGATCGCGTCCAGTACTACCGCGTTAGCGTAATATTCCCGGCGGGTTTCTTTGGGTAAGCTTCTGCCGTCTGTCAGTTTATAATTATCAAAAAATTCACTGGCGTTTATGTTTGCTTCAATCCGGATCTCCAGTTGGTTTATTTGCGCTTGTTTGTACGGATCCCCGCCCACGCGTTTGGATGTTTTGGATCTATAACGTTCCGGCATACTATCATAAGCCGCCAGTGCAGGTGTATTTCTGCAACCACGCCTCACTATATTGATATGGTTACGCTTTACAAGATTATCATAATTAGACTTTGATATTATTCCCTGGTCTATCAGCCATGACACTTCTACCGCAAGTATGTTATTAAAATATTCCATATTGTTGATAATTAAAAGTCTTTTCAAAGCCCGTCTTTCCGGGCTGCCACCATCGTTCCGCTGGTGCGTATCGTGTTCATTCGTGATCACATTAAAGGCATTTTCTTTCTTCTCTCTTTTGCCGTGTTCCGGAGAATAGTTTCACCTATTAACCGGTATTCGTCTCTCCGAAGGTCTCCGCTCTTTCGCGGTTGTCATTGCAATTTTTGACTTATCATTCCTTGTACCTTCCCAGGGTGTTGCCGAATAGGGTTTCAATCCGCATCGGCCCGCCGTCTTTCCGGCTGTCATTGACTTATCATTTTCTGCGGCTTCCGAGGGCTGTTCCCGCTCAGGACTCGAACCTGATATAAACCCATCCCGATCAATCGGGATTGTTTTGCGGGAGTAATGATTATCTTTGTGGTGTCTAATCAAAAAAATTAATCATTATGTTACCATCCTACATTTTAAAAGTAGATTTCATTTCAACTGATACTACCAGTTCTGAAGGCTCATTTCACGAGCTACTTGCTCCGAGTCTAATTCACCTCGATGCGTTGAAGGGAGCTTTCGACCGCAAGCCGAGCACAACAACGTATTATCCGCCCGGCGTTCTACGTGGCACGACCGGATGGTCAGCCCGCTGCGTAGTGATGATTTCTGTTGGTAAGAATCGGGCTGAATATCTAATTCAATTATATGACGCGATTGTAAGTCTGATAGAGCTTGAATTACCTCATTTAGAAATTCATTCTGATGTAAGCAAATTTGAATTTTCATAAGTTTTGAATTAAATAGTGAATAATTAGATTTCCGAAAAACAGGACGGCGCAAATTGCCAGTCCCCAGTTACATATCCGTTTATTAAGCGGATCAGACAACAATTTGTCAAATGCGTAATAGATTAGTGTTTTCATGTTTGTATTTATTTTTTAAGTTCAATTTCTACTCCTCCATTGTCTTTTGCCACTTTGCGTATCTTAGTGGCCAATTCGCTTTTTGTTCTTTCCTTCAGCGCGCTTCTAATTGTCACTTCGCTCACTCCAAATAGCTTTGCAAGTTTTACCCGCCCACCTTGTTTTGTTATAATTTCACCCATGCAGAATATTGTATTATAATTATTTGTATTTTTACCGCGACTTTCTAAACCGAAAGACGATGCAAATATCACAAACTTATTTGAATTATACAAACAAATATGAAAAAAAATTCAAACTTTTTTGAAAGAATTATGCAAATAATTGATTATTACGAGATTAAAAATGTCAATTCTTTTGCAAAAGACTATTTAAAGTATGATTCTTCAGAAAAAATCAACAGATTAAAGAAAGATAACACATATCCTTCCTTTGAAATATTGTCTGATATTACAAACAAATTTGAAAATATAGATGCAAACTGGTTACTCACGGGTATTGAACCAATGTTTCGAGATAAAAAAATAGAGGATGTTGCTTCCGAAAAGATTATTCCTGTAATAGATAATAGCTCTATGGGGTTTATTTTGGATAGGTTTGAGGCTTTAGCCGCTGAAAATGCACTCTTAAAGAAAGAAAACGAAGATTTAAAGCAAACGCGGGGCAAGCGTATTGGTCCAATTCCTTATACAGAAAATTCGCCTGAATTAAGCACTTCCATCGCTGCCGAACCGGCAAACAAATAAACTCCCCCATTTTTTGTTTTATCCTTGTTTTTTTGCCCAGACAAGCACTAAATGAGTCTAATTACAGCATAACGTGCTATATTTGTGGTGTTTATTGTGTTTTCATTAACCATATTTAGGGCATTAAGGGGGTAGTTATAACATTAAAATGGCACTTTTTAACCATTTTTTGAGCATTAAGGGGTTGTTTATTCGTTCGTTTTTTCGTGTTTTTGACCGTCCATTTGACCGTCCATTTGACCGCCCAATACTGTTTTTATCGTTTTTTCGTTGTTCCGGTATCCTCGCATCCGGGCATAAAAAAAGCCCCTTATTTGGGGCCATACTTGTCCGTTTGTAAATTTGTATATCCGTTGTTCAGTCGGCGTTTAGGCGGTATTTAAACAGTTATTGAGCAGTAATTAAAGTAAATGCCTTATACGCGCACTCTTTGCGGCTTAAAATTAAACCTAAATTAAAGCAGATGTACAATTTGTTTTGTTTTCTATTCCCGTAACACACTGTTTATTAATAATTTATTCTTATGTGTTTGTACAATTCATTTTTTCTTTTATACCATTTAAAATTATAACAAAACAGGGTCAACAGAATACCCCGCATTTTTCAATAATTGAATCAGACCTTCTTCATCGGCGAGATGTAAACAACCAACACAAACAAAACACGACTTATCCGGCATAAGTTTTTTTAGTTGCTCCATCCAATTCTTGTTTCTGTTTGTAATAAGAATCTTTTTATCATTATCACTCATTTGTTGGTCGTCACTTAGTTTTGACATAGTTGTCAGGTCACCTTTAAGGTAAGCCTCGTTTAGCTTAATAAGAGTCTCTGACGACTTGTCTTTGTTTTTTACAGCTTCCACTAAATCCAAAGCCTGCAATTTTAGTGATTTTGAATTGAACAAAATATCCATTTGTTGTTCTATGGTTTCAAAACCAATTATTTTCTTCTTTGCTTTTTTCCCTTCTTTTTGGAAAACCATATCAACCGATTCCGGTTCTTTTTTCAATTTGTTTTGTTTCATGTAAAACATTAATTCATACATGGTACTTAACATTACCGGTTTAATTTTCTCTAGACTTTTAAGCCCTTTGCCAACTACTTCTTTTAAACCGCTATCAACCAATGCATATTCTTCAGTAGTTAGAAGTTGATGCATGGTAGTATCTTTCATTATACATTCTTTTATCATCTTAATCTGCATATCCAGCATATTGCTCATATCCATTTCTCCAACTATTACATCCACTTGAGGAACATACGCCAATACCTTATCAAAATTGACAATTTTCTCTTTTTCAATTAAATGATGTGTTCCAAACAGATAACTTGGTTTTGCCAACCCATTGCCTGATACTTTCCAAAACAATTGAGCATTAGCACTGAATGAAAAAAGTAAGGCGATAAACGCCGCGAAAAGAATTTTGTTTCTCATAATGAATCTTTTATTTGATTTTTTATTTTTTTGAATTTTCAAATTAAGTAATAAAACGGTCAACGTTATTCAGGCATCAACACTCTATGATTTTTGGATAAGTTTTGACTTATTATTAGGAGGGAAGAATATGAATTTAAAGAAATTGGAACACAAAAATTAGATATATCAAGACGAGACTTTGAAACTTTTTCTTTTGCCCCACTGACTTACAAACAATCCAACAACCACTACGGCAATTCCAAACCATTTACTAATCGTAATTATTTCATCTAAAATCATCCACGAAAGAATGGCCGTAAAAACCGGAATTAGATTAACAAACACATTAGTTCGTGTCACACCAACTTTCCTAACAGCTCCTGCAAAAAGCACAAATGCTATGACTGAAGCAAAAACGGACAACATTAGAAGTGCAAACAGTGATTCGTTCGTTACTTTTAAAGACTGAATTGTTGGATAATCTGTCAAGAAAAACGTTGGTATGAAAAAAATCAATCCTAATAAACTTTGATAAAAAATCACGTTCATATTGTTGTAATGAGTTGGAATTTTTCTTAAAACGGTGGCATAACAGATTGCCGAAAAAACCGCCATAAACATTAATGCTACGCCCCAGGGATTTGCTTTAAAACCACCTCCGGGTTCGTAAATTACGAAGAAAACACCAATTAATGAAACCAAAATTCCAATTATTGTAGCCCAACCGATTCGCTCCCGTAAAATGACAAATGCCAGTACAGGCGCAAAAAGAGGAATGGTGGAGATTATCACAGCAGCCAAAGTCGATTCAACAGTTGTTAAACCATAGGTTTCACCTACATAATAAAGGAACGGTTCAAAGAAAGCGAGCAAGATAAACCATTTAAAATCTTCGCGACGAAGTTTTTGAAGTTTTCCACTTGATTTTGCAACAATAAATAAAAGAACAGAAGCTATAACCAATCTCAGCGTAATAAGCGTCATTGGATGAAATGAATGGATGGCTACCCGAGTCCATATAAACGAGAATGACCAAAAAACCATTGCCAAAACGATGGCTGTGTAGAGTTTGATTGATTTGTACATTGACGATTGGTTTATGAAGTTAATCGGTTGACTAGTTAATTGGTTTTGGAAATAAAGATTCAGCGAAAAACAAGTTAACTGTTTTACAGATGAACCAATAAACTAATTAACGATTTTCTTAATCTCAGCATGAATCATTTCCCATACTTCATCCGACATTTTTGCTCCTAATATTTCTACGACATTTCCTGAAACCAATGATCCGATTTTTCCACAAATTTCCAATGAATAATTATTTGCAAACCCAAATATGAATCCGGCGGCATATAAATCGCCTGCACCGGTTGTGTCAATGCAATTTGACAAACGTGGTTTGATCTGAACTTTTTCATTTCGCGATTTTATTAATGACCCATCTTTACCCATTTTTACAATGACAATGTCGCAATAATCGGAAATATTAATCAATGCTTCATGTGGTTCTTTTCCGGTAAATGCAAAGGCTTCTTCTTCGTTAGCAAAAACAATATCAACATATTTCTTGATAATTTCTTTTAAAAAATCAAGATTTGCTTCAACTACATTATAACTGGCCAAATCAATTGAAACTTTCAATCCCGCTTGTTTTGCCAACCTGACTGCCGTACTAATTAAATCGTGATTCTGTACTAAATATCCCTCAATATGAAAAATGTCATATCCTTCAAACATTTTCGTTGATAAATCGGAAGCTTCCAATTCACAGGCAGCACCAAGGTAAGTGCAAAGTGTTCGTTCACTGTCGGGCGATACCAAAACTATACAACGGCCTGATGGAGTTTCACTTAACAACAAATGAGGTTCCACTCCATTATTTATAGAGTCGTTGGTAAAAAACAAACCAATATCATCCTTTCCTATTTTTCCTACAAAACCTGCTTTCATTCCCAATCGTGCAATACCATTAATTGTATTTGATGCAGAGCCGCCTGTTGCCATTACTTTAGCATATTGGCTCACAGCATGACTTATTTCTTCCGATCTTTCTGTATTTATCAGTTGCATTCCGCCTTTCATTAAATTCAAAAAAGATAAAATTGCGTCGTTTTCAATTTGCAATAAAATGTCTGTCAGGGCATTACCCATTCCTAATATTTTTTTCATAAATTATTCCTTCAATTTTGTGCAAAGATATTGCATATTTCAATAAAACCTATTACTTTTGCAACGCATTTGACAAAAAAATGTACCGAAATTCTTCCTTAGCTCAGTTGGTTAGAGCATCTGACTGTTAATCAGAGGGTCCTTGGTTCAAGTCCAAGAGGGAGAGCCAATTACAGAAAACCCGTTATCGTAAGGTAACGGGCTTTGCTATTTTAGCTATGTATCAACGTTTTACGGAAACGGATAGAGAACTAATTTTCAGGATTTTACAGGACTTGTCGCCAAATGTGTAGCCAAACGAATTATTAACATGAAACTGATTGCACAACTCATGAATGCCAAAAAGAACGGACAATGTCCGGTATATGTGGTTTGCTATGTTGACAGGGTACGGTGTAGGTTTGCAACCGGGGTAGATGTTTATCCCGGTGATTGGAATTTCGACAAAGGAGAAATAAAAAGTAAAGCGAAAAAGTATACCGATTTAACGCTTTTGATCAATATCGTTAAAAAACGCATTACCGAAATAGAAGTAAAATACAGACTTTCAAATAAAAAGCTAACAGCTGAATTATTATTAAATGAATTTATTTTACCTGATTACCAGACTTCTTTCTATTCGTTTTATGATCGGGAACTAAATAAGAGAAAAGGAAATTTGGCTCGATCGACTTTTGAAAAGTACGAGATCACATTAAAGAAGCTGAAACGCTTCAGGGGCAAATTGAATTTTGCAGAACTGAATATCGATTTTATAAACTCCTTTAAAAGCTATTGTAAGCAATTAGGTAACTGCCAGAACTCCATCAATGCAAATTTGAAAAACATTAAAACGTTCACACGCCTGGCATATAAAGCCGGATTGGCACCTTTCGACCTTTTCGGCGATGTTCGGATTTCGAATATAGAACCAATTCGAAACTATTTGACTGAAAATGAATTGAATAAAATTTATTCGTACTACAAACTAAACCGTTTCCACGAAAACGAAAAAGACATTCTACGTCCGTTTTTATTTTCTTGTTTCACCGGACTTCGGTTTTCCGATGTAAAAGCATTGAAGTTTGTTAATATACAGGATGATATGCTCCGGGTAAAGATGATTAAAACGGAACGGTTGGATAAAGAAGTTAAAATTCCACTTTGCGACATGGCGCTTGAAATGATTGATTTTCAACGTAAAACAAAAACTATTTTTTCAATGTACTCAGAACAATACATGAACCGGCAATTGAAAGCACTTTGCAAAGATTCAGGTATTCAGAAAGATATAACGTTTCATTGTGCGCGGCATACATTTGCCACTATCTATTTAAGAAATTCGAATAATGATTATAAAGGACTTCAAAAACTGTTGGGACATGCCAATATTGCCGAAACAATGAAGTATGCTCATGTAATTGATGACGATGTGATTTCAAACATAAACAACTTAAATTCAGTCATTAAGCTGAAATAATATATTAATTAAAAACGAATAAACAATAACCCCGACCGCTTAGCGTGCCGGGGATTGTCATTTTAATAGTAACCTCTAAAATTTCAAAGTATGGGAAAAAGTATTTTTATCGATGCGGAATGGTTTTTAAACCAGCACATTTACTTGATCGGATATGCGTATAACTTATCCGGATGTTACCAGTTGCACGATTTTACAATGAATGCAGCTGCCTTCAGTACGATCCTTTACGATGTGGATTGTATATACTGTTACGGTCCGGATGTGGGAATGCTCGAAAAGTTTTTCGATTGTGATCTGAAAACGTATTTTTATTGCTTCAATTTGCTTACAATCATCAAACGACTGGAGCCGGACCTACCAAGTTACAAATTAGCTAATCTTGAGAAGCTGGTAGGCATTCAGCGTGAGCAAATTGAATATAAAAGTAATATTTGGCAATTGCACAGGGATTGGTGTAATCCGCTAAAGAAACAATTTGCCATGCAATATAATAGGGAAGATGTAACAAATCTGATTTTGATAAAAAACTACTTTTTTCAAAAGCACGGAATAACCAGGAAGGATATAGAACAATACCGATTATGACAAAATGATTTTTTATAAATCCGATATCGGATTTTATTTTGTGGTACCTGGCAGATATCACTATCAAAAAGATATTAAAACAGAAAAACCCTTGACAAATTAATGTCAAGGGTTTCTTATTCGCGGGCCTTGTCAGTATCAAAAACCAGTATCCCTTACTCGTTAATTTTACTCATCTAATTTCTTCCCTACTTTTACTCTCACAAAAAATTACTAAAGGATTTCATTTCGCGATTTCGATTTTCATTTCGCTTTCGGTTCGTATATGCCCGTGTAGATTTTGGAACTGCAAATATACAGCTTAGTTTTTTATATTATACTCTTTTTGATAAATATTTTAGCTAAAAAACAAACAATTAACAAAATAAGAGCTATAATAGCTATTACTCCGGTCCAAATGAATAAAGTTTGGAACCAGTTTAATTTTTTAGGCACTTCTTTGATCTTATCAATGTAGATCGGTTTATCGATATATTTATAAACACTATCGGTTTTGATCAATGTTTTATACTTAAATTCAGTTTTCCAAACCTGATAAAAAATAGTATCGCCTTTCTGGGTGATCCGGATGCTGTCATGTTTGGTTATATTGATCGAATCATGAACTATACGATCCCTGAATTCAATATCGTGAACGATTAGCTGTTGTGGCTTACAACCGGCTAATAATAAAACAAATAGTATAATAAAGTATTTTTTCATTTTATTGATTTAGATTTCCTTCTTCTTCTGTTTTTTCAGTTGTTGATGTTGATTTAGATCCGTGCTTACTAAATTTTTCCAATGCCGTAAAACCAAATCCTCCTAAAATTACCCAGCCAAAAACATCAATTATTTGATTTATAACTTTTAAGTTGTTGTCTGCTATTATAATGCCGGGCAAATAAGAAATAATTAAAGTAATAATAAGAACAATGAAAGCAACTAAAGGAATCAGACGTTTAATGCTTTGTCCTTTATCTGTCAGAAATTCTTCAATATTACTCATGGTAAAACTCTTCTTTCACATTCTAAAAGTAAACAGCGTTGGGGTTCTATAATGCCAAGTTTGATCATTACCGCTTGTAATTTCGTTCTAATATCATCAATTTCAATTTCCGATTTTTTCCTTCTTTTTATTTCATCTTCCCGTTCCTCAATCAACCTTTTAGTTGTTTTTTCCAGATCGGATATTAATTTTTTGTAAGAATCTTGCATTAAGTTCAAATACACGTTTTCGGTTTTTCTTTTTGTATATTTAGAAGTTAAAAATGCCGTTAAAAGTACAGCTACAATTATAGCTATTGCGCTTATTATTGCCGCCCAGAGAGTTGAATCCATTATATTTTATTTAAAATAGGTTTATTGCAATACAAGTTTTTTTTAGTTCGATTTAAATATTCTTATTTCAGAAACCGCTTGCAAATTATAGTTATATTCTTTACATAAATTATTTACTTTTTCAGCAAATTCCTGTTGCCTTTTTTGCTCTACTTCTTTAAGAAGTAATTCGGCTTTTTCAATTTCTGTCTGTTTCATATAAATTAAATTAGTTGTGAACGGGTTAAAACCCCACCAATATAATGAGTGAAAAATAAATGACTATCAGTCGTATCTCCTGCATATTCAAATGCCCCATCCTCCAAAACAGTGAGTAAAGCTGCTATTGCTTGAAGTGTCATTTTCGCTGGGGCTGTCCCTGCTGTTGCCGTTCCTACTTTAAGAACTAACCCAGTTAAATAGGTTCTAAGGGTAAAACTATTGCCGATTGTAGCCGTATTACTTCCGTTTCCAGAGCAACCTTCCCCAATAACTATTTCATTAAACACTCCATCTGCTGATGCCGTTGACTGTGCTCCAATATATATAGAAGAATAAGGTGTTATAAGTGGTGTCGATCCATCTGATAAATATGTCCCCGCATTAAAACCAAAAAAAGTATTCTTATATCCAGTTGTGATATATTGACCGGCATTAACTCCAAAAAATGAATTGAAATAACCTGTGGTATTCCCCTCCCCAGAACTAACTCCAAAGAAACTATTTGCCTGTCCTGTCGTATTATTTGTTCCAACACCAAATCCAAAAAAACTATTATTATATCCTGTTGAATTGTTTTGTCCAGCGTTCGTGCCAAAAAAACTATTGTCATCTCCAGTATTGTTTTTACCTGCATTCGCACCAAAAAAACTATTGTTAACGCCAGTCGCGTTACTTATTCCGGCATTCATACCGAAAAAACTATTGTTAACCCCAGTTGTATTATTTGCACCAGATAAAACTCCAAAAAAACTATTATTGTAACCTGTTGTACTATTCTTTCCAGCGTTCACTCCAATAAAAGTATTGTTATATCCAGTTGTATTAATCTGACCGGCATAAAAACCAATAAAAGTATTGTCAGCCCCTGTCGTATTATTTGTCCCAGCAAACACACCAACAAAAGTGTTGTCACTCGCTGTTGTATTACTTTGACCTGCATTAAAACCAATAAAAGTGTTAAAATATCCGGTTGTATTGGACTGTCCCGAACTTACTCCAAAAAAACTATTGAAACAACCCTCCGTGTTCTTTAGCCCAGATAGTGCCCCAAAAAAACTATTATTGTATCCTATCGTATTTTTTTGTCCTGAGCTTTCTCCAAAAGCTGAATTTGCAAAACCAATTGTATTATCGTTTAATGTGTGAGTGCCAAAAGCAGAATTGGTATATCCGATCGTGTTTGAAAAAAGTGAATATATACCAAATGCACAGTTTCTCATACCGAGCGTATTATTCGTTAGGGAACTCGAGCCAAAGGATGTGTTGGCGTAACCTGTTTTATTAAGTAGTGAATTAAAACCAAAACTTGTTGTACTGTGATTTGCAGTCGCTATAATTTGACTTCCAAGTAAAATATTCCCCCCACTTGTATTTATTCGTGGAATATCAACTCCTAAATTTATGTCTGCAATATTATCGGTATAAGTGGTTGTTATATTATTTGGAATTTGACAAACTAATTTTAATAATGTTGTCGGAACGGTAAAATCAGTTGCAATATTCCTATAAATATTACGGGCGATTACATTAGAATCTGGGGATATTGGTATATCTGTTAAATTTACCTGTTGATTAACTGGTGATACTGTCGAGGAAATAGACATTGAATCTGTTTCTCCCGTTGCCGTTTCAAATGTTATCGAATAATTATAACTTCCATTTAAATTTCCAGCAGTTGTATTTATTGCAATAGTCGGAGCACCAGCACTTGTTATTTGATTTAAAATTAAATTAGTATTTCCAACTCCGTTTTTATCAACTTTCAGTGCAAGTTGTTTGGTTTCGGCATCCTGACTCATAGCATTAGATATGCAATTGCCGATGGTTTGCAAAAATTTATATTTATCTATTATATTAATCATTTTCCTTCTTTAAAATAGGTTTTAATCACTAATACTTTTTTATCGATAGAAACTCCGGCAAAACGGATGCTTATTGTTTCGTCTATTTTGACATAGGGTAAATTATCAAATGAAAATGTTGAGCCGGCTAACAATTCGATGTTATCATTGATATAAGCCGTATCGGTACCGGTATTTTTGAAAAACACAGAACTGAATCCATCTGCCTGGATATATGTATTTTCAATCAATACATTATTTTTTGTGGTTGCTGAAAAATTCATACTAATTTATTTTTTGAATTGTTTGTAAATAAAATAACCTATTGCACCTAATAAAACCAGTGTCCCGGTTCCGATGCCGACGGCAGCCGGAACGCCTATTTCTTCAATTTTTTTTTTATACTACTGATAATTGAAATAATACTATTAGCATAATTTGGATCGGTAGCATATCCGGCAGCTGCAACGGCTTTGATATATGCTTCAGGATCATCCGGATATTGTAACGCTGCATGATAGCGGCTGTTATTAATGATCAGATGTGCATAATCTTCAAAACTTTGTGCGGCACTGTCATAAGCCCGAAACCAGGCTTGTACTTTGACAGATGCACCATTTATAAATTCATGCGTCCAAAGTAATTGTTTCTTACCGGTCCAACTGGTGCCGGCTTTAATACCGAAATACATATTACCCGGTGCGGAACTTCCCCAGCCGGTTTCCTGTGCGCTTTGTGCCATGATTGCCAGGGCAGGAATCCCGTATTTTTGTTCTACTGCTAAAGCACCCTGATATGTTTTTTTTATAAATTCATCGACTGTCATTACATGTATTTTTTAAGAGTTTGCATTACGGAAATAACTAATTGATAATAACTTGTACTTGTGGCATAACCGGCATTAAATATTACTGCAAAAAAACGGGCAGGATCATCTATATAATCAAATGAATCCGCGTACCGGTCATCAAAACTAATCAACTCGGCATAATCGGTAAAACTTTCAATCGCGTTATCATAACATTTAAAATACTTTCGAACAACATATTGATAATAATTAGTCTTTAATTTGGTAATGCTAATAATTACCGGATATTTTACGTTTGCATTCGTGTGATATTCTTTTGTTTTAAGCAATTGCCTTTGTCCTGAATTACCGGGAAACCAGGAATAACCAAAAAAATTATAACCGGGCGAATTTGTTCCCCAACCGCTTTCAACGGCTGCTTGTGCTAAGGTTACAATAGCCGGTATTCCCCACTGGGTTTCAATCCAATAAGCCGCAGGAATGTATTTCTTAAAAAAAGCTGCAGGTGTCATTTTAATGAAAAACAGATAATAATCCTAATCCGGCAGCGATCCACGCTAACCAACTTTTATTTGTCGCAGGATTAACGTCACCACCTGGTGTATACGGAGTTTCCGGTGGTGGTAATACTACTATTTCTTTAACTGTAAACCAGATATCCCGTTGACGGAACCAACCAATATTTCGGCGATCGGCATACAATAAATTTGCTTCTAACCAATACACTCCTTTTATATCCATTGTATAATTTCCTGTCAATGTTCCAATTATATTGTCAACACTTCCGCTTTTTCTCAAAAAAGCAAGATCATAACTCCGAATACATAAACCTCGATTAAATTCCGGTAACGTGAAGCAATTAGCCCAGGAACATTGAATTTTAATCGGTAATGTGGCGATGTCAGTTGATTTTAAAATTGAGGCACTCATGCTGTTTTGTTTTAGTTAGATTAATAATCTCCATATACCTAATCCAATGGCTATCCATGTCAACGGATTTGTTTTAGTCTCAGGCGTAGGCTGAGGCACAGGTGACGTTGGTGGTAACGGATCTGTTGGGTGAAAATCATTATTACCTCCATTCCCCGAATTACCATCTTCTCCTCCGGTATTTCCGCTTCCGTTTGTTCCACCACCTCCGGTATTCGATGTGGCTATTGTAAACGTTATTTCATTACCCCAAATATAACCGGCCGAAGTTTCAACATAAGCACGGATATAGTATGTCCCGGGAGTAAGATTATAAAGCGTACAATCAAAAACAGAGCTTAAATCTAAGAAATGATAGAGATTTCCAGCCGGAAGATGATTATAATCTATTACCGTAGGAATTAAATTTGTATTAACAGGTGATTGCCCATAAACAAACCCTTTCCTGATTATAGTTGGGAAAGAATTTTTTAATTCAGCTATAAAACCAGCATTTCCATTCCCAATTATTCCTTCAACAGTTTTAGTAGTTAAAATTGGGGGTAAAACAGTTGGATCTGGTTGAATCGGTAAATCAGGTACATCGGGTATTACGTTTGGATAAACATTAGGATAATAAGACACGTTGAATTTATCACAAACTTGTTTCAATAAATCATCTGATTTCTTTAAAAGAGAATCAGGTAACTTATAATTAATAGTAAATACCTTTTCTACATTACTTCGATTTTCCGGAGGTAAAGAAACCCCAAAAATACAATCAAATGGAGCACTTATTGCTTCTACTCCTCCAACAACTAAAAGTATATAAATCTTTTTGATAATTTCATAATCGGGAAGTTCGGGTTTAAGTGTATAATCAGGATATTCGTAATTTTGATCAGTAAATGTATTACCGGAAAAAAGTGATGATTGACCGGTAAAAAACGAATTAGAAAATTCAAAGTCGCGAATGACACTATTTAAATTTTTTAATAGTTGAAGTCCTATTATTGAAGTAATTTTATCGCTGTTAATTACAATATCTGATTGATAATACTGCCGAATATCCATTGTGTTTAACTGATCAAAAGTATAATAAAAACCAGCTTCTCTGATTTTATTCATTATAACATTCGAACATTGTAATAAATTTGCAAATGTATATAAGTTTGCTGTAAGCCAGTTTATTATACAAGTATCTAAATTAAAAACATAAATAGCCGGTTCCGGATTATGAGGAGTATAAGGAGATGTTTGAAATTTAGTATTAAGATCAGCATCACTAACCCAAGCATCATAAATGTTTTCAAAAGGTTTTTCGGGATTATAGGTTCCTTTTCTTAAAGCACCGGAAAAATAAGGAATACCATCAATAGGTTGCCAGTGGTCTATAAGGAAAATATCACCCTCTTCAAAATATAAATCCGTAGTTTGAAAATCAGAAAAAGTAGAAGCATGGGGTGTCATCCCTTCTATTAGAAGTTCTGGTCTAATTTGTTTACAGTATCCTGATGTTATGGCATATCTGCCCGGTTTCCAGCTTGTGTTAAGAATGTGTTGTGCCATTTTATTTTTTATTTAGTATAAATTTATCTATCAATGTAAATCCCAGGAATCCGGCAGCGAGGTAGGTAACAGTTTTTAAAATTCCAGAACCGGAACCGTCGGTTTTGCCCTTAACATAAGCTTCGTCGACTTGACCGTTAAGATCTGCAAGAGCAGCCGCGCGGGCTTCGGGTGAAAGGGTCGCCAGGGCTTTTGTCAAATCTTTCGAAACAACCAAGTCTGATTTTGAATCGGTGTAATCTGTTTTGAATAATAACATGATTACAGCGGTTGTCAATAAAGTAATGACCACGGCCGAAACAATATAAATAACTACCGGTAAAATTCCAATGCCCGGATTGTTCATAAAATTGGTAAGTTGTTGACCATATTGTGAAAATCCCTGTGGCGAAGCCGTTTGTTTACTTTCGATAAACGCTGAGTTAAGAATTTTTTCGTTTCGCGTAGACAAACGGCTTTGCAACGCGTATAAAGCTGTGCGATGTGACACGGGAACGGTTACGCTGTTGGTTTCCATGTGGGAAATCATACCGGCACAGAGTAAATTATTTTCGAGAATAGTTTGATTGTTGGCAATCAAATTGTTAATCATTTGTTTTGCACCAGAATCACTTCCCATATCTACTAACCGGAATTGTGCCGCGTTGGCAGCTCCCCAATGATAAACTTCACCGTCGAGCGTAAAATCATTTTCAAATTCAACCTGAAAATAATTGAGATTGTCTTTAGTCGTCCAATTTCCTGTTAAATAACCTATTCGCTGGTTTGTACCATTGAAACTGATCCCTTTGCCGGATGTCGGATAGTTCATATATATAGTAGGTTCCACAATAGAAACTATTGCTTTCCCTTTAATGGAAATATCGACTTTATCAAATTTTTCTTCGTACATGATGAACTATTTTTTTAAAAGCATATTCTTAGCAATTGTATAGATTGGATCATTTGTAGCTGCCAGTTCTGCCACAGATTCGATAAGCGTAATAAAATCGGGATCGGCTTTGCTCCACTTTTCCAGAGCAACAATTAATCGTTGTTGCTCCGGGGTTTCTATTGTGGATGTCTCAGGTTGATCAGTTTCCTGATCGGTCTCATCGGCGCGGGTTTGTTCTTGTTCGTATTCAATTCCGGCTAATTGGATTGCCGGTGCGTTTGGAATTATTTTTGAAACTATGGATGAAAGTATTGTACTGATATAGGGGTTTAATTGCCGGATGACATTGTTCAGCGGGGTTTGTAAATCCTTAATATCCTGTTTTAATTCTTTATTTTCATCCTGAAGTTGTTCTAATTTAAGCGTAGTTTTAAAACCGGTAATCGCATCGTCGATGCGTTTTTGAACCTCTTCGGGTCCAATTCCTTGGACCGTCGGAGATGTGAGTGCACCGGTAACGCTCGGATTAGTTGGAATATTTTTAAATTCATACGAGAAAGAACCGCGTGTATTGGTTTTCTTGTCGTTTGCCACTAAGATAAACCGCGAACCGGGGCAAATATCCATCACATCACGGAAACACTTCTCATTATCGGCAAAACCTCTGGTTTCGTCTGATTCGAAGATAAGTGAGTTATCGCCGTCTTTTGCTTTTACTTTCCAGTACTTTAATTCGTTGGATTGTAAAAATTTTACTACATCATCAACATTTTGTATCATGATAATTAATGTTTTGAAGAGGGATTATCGTCGATTATCGCATTGAAAAATACCGTTTTCAAATCATCGGCTGTTACGCCTAATGTTTCGATATAGCTGTTTTGCATATCGAATTGAATATTTTGTAAGCGCAACGGAAAATTTAAACCTGACTGGTAAAATAAATACAAAGGAACCTGACTAATAAATTGGACACCATGACGTTGTAGTGTGATGAATTTATTGGAAATATGATTTGATGTAATTCCTTCATTTCCTGTAGGAGTTTTGTCCGGATATGATAACAGAATATTTTGATAGCGTTTGTTTAATAAATCGCGATTTTCAGCAAAATAGGTTTTTAGTCCTGTAAGTGTAATTTCGAATGATTGGATGGCTGTGCGATCGTTATCATTTACAATTCCCCAAATAGCCGGTTCGTCGTACCAAAAAACTAAATACACTGATTTATTGGTTAGATGTGCGGGATTAGTAACCCCGGTAACATCGATAAACGAACGTTGTAAATCTATTATTTTATTAATAAATAATCGATTCCCTGCGGTATTTAATTCTACAACCGATAAAGACATAATTAATTCTTTTTGCGTATTACTTTCGACCAACGTAATAAATAAACTGGTTTCCACACCGGCGACCGTTAAATCGCTACCCGATGGAGCTTTGGCTATTTGTAAAGCGGTGAAAAAATCGATGTGTTTAATTCTTTTTTTGCGCAAATCGATTACATCAGGTAAATAAATACGGGGAACTCCAGTTTGTAATTTAACCTCTACACCGATAGCACCTGAAATTAATTTGTTACTCATAATCTATAATTTTTAATAAATAAATGTTAATTGTGATAGGGATGCAAATGAACCCCGATGCCGGTAAAAGCTTTTTTCAAAATCAATTTCAATATTGTCCAAATAAAATTCTTTTGAACTATGAATTTCAAAAAGATGTGCCGGTAAGTTTTCCAGTCTATTGTTTTTACAATATAAATCCAGATAACCATAACAGCGACCGGATGCCAATATTTTTTTGATTTGTTTATTTTTAAGCGATTGATTTACAAGCGTACTAAGTTGTATATTTTGAAAATCGGATGTAAGTGGAAGTTGAACCGTAATTGAACCGGAAACCTCATCCGTAAATCGGTCAAAATTATGGGTTTGATAAAATATATAAATAAGTAATTTGATTGGGCTTACTGATGTACCCTTATAAGTTATGTAACAACGATCTACGTCTAAGACCCTATTAATTGGATATTCCATAAAGGAATCTAATTCGGATTGGATCACAAAATTAGAAAGAGCATAATCTTTTACAAAGTTAACCCCCTTATTATCAGTCAAATTTAGGTACATGCTTACCGGCTCAATTTCCATTAATTGTGTAATATACTCATCTACATAGGGAGATTTTAAAACTACATCTTCAGTAGATGAAAATAAATACAACGCTAAGATTTTTTTCCCTCTCAAAATATCTTTATTGAGCGAAATACGTTTATCTTCTGGATTGAGAGTAGCCTGAATGCAAGCAACGTTTTGTATGATTGTCATAATATATAATGTGCTAATAAATAATGTGCTAATGTTCGAAAAAAAAACCGCTAACCTAATTTTGCACCTTTTACTTGAAGGTGTTCAGGCTAGCGGTTTCACTTAACTAACCCTGCCTGCGGCAGGCAGGCCTATTGAACTTATTTATGAAAAAAAGTTTTTCTTAGAATGCTGCATCGTAAGGATTTGAAGGTGAATGAGCATCTTCGGTAGTTCCACCTTCGTACAACCAACCGTCGATAATCAATACTGCATAAGCCGTACAACTTGCTTCAGCTGCAATGACGCAAGGCGGAAATTCCAACGTGATAGGTTGTTCTTTCGTTCCTGATAAAACCAATACTTCAGGAAGTTCAAATAATACATCTTCCAAATTGAAAGAAGGCATTACGGTTACACCCTTCAGTGTCGTATCCAAAAGAACCCACGGTTGAGTTTTTGGGATATTCAGAAAATTATTAGTCGGGAAACGGCTATAATTTACCGTTTGTCCGGTTTTAATTCCTAAAAGTCCGTTATAAACTGCAAAAGCGTTTGTATTGGTCAATCCTTTCAACCCTGCCGGAAGTCCGGTACCGGCTTGAACAGGATAAGAATAAAAAGGAGCTGTGCCCTTTGCGGCATCCAATTCGCACATAAGAGCCAAGCCAATGGCGCGTGCAACGAATAAATCGTTACGTTTCAGAAGCATTTCGATGACGTGAGCCAACGATGGATCCTTTTTGATGTCAAATTTGTAATTGCCTGAACTCCCGGCTAAAAATGGTACAGCTACGCGAAGTTGCGCGGTTTGAGGTGCAATTCCTTTGCTTGCATAAAATTTCGCTCCCTGATCAAAGCGTTCGCGATTAAATCGAATATTTCTTTTTGTTGTTGACATTGTTGTTTTTTTTTGTGTGAATAAATAAATTACATTACTGTTGATGTTTGTTTTTCAGCAGCCACATTGGGATTTGGGTTTCTTTTGATTTTTTGAGCCTGGTAGGTCCGTTGTGGATTCCAGCCACCAGTGTCAGAACCTTGTACGGTACGAAAATCGTTCAAACCGGCTACTTTAACTATAGGTTTAATTCCAAGCGTGGTTGATAAGTTATATCTCTGAGCTAACTTATACCCTGCCACTGCGATGAGAGATTGACCGGCAATACTTACCATGTCATTTTTTACCACTTCCGGGAGGATGACACCCAGTGCCAGCATACCGTAATCCTCATAATCCTTATTCGTTAGATTAAGGACGTCTACACCAATCTGAGCTACAACTCCAGTTCCGGCACCAATCAATGTGTTAATTGCGACTTTTTTTAAGTCAATTTTTTTCTTTGCCATTTTGTTTAGAATTGAAGTTTGTTAGAGTTTTTGACGAACGCCACTGATTTTTTTCCGTAGCGTAACTTTCTTTGCTTTTTCAGCTTTACGTTTTGCATTGTCTTTGTCGATGTCTTTACATTTCGACAAATAATTTTCCATTGTTGCTACAGAGGCCGATGCTTTCGGTTTCCGTGGGTAGCGTTTCATTTTTAATGTTGCCATTTTTTTTGGTTTGTTTTTGACCCCCAGTCCGTCAGCTGACGGATTAAAGAGCCTGATTAATAAATTAAAAATTAATTAGTTTTTGTTTTTTTCGATTTTCCGGCGCCTGTGACCAAATAATAAATAATACCGGCTGCAAATATGTAAGGCACATAATCACCGATTCCTGCTGAGCTTAGCCCTGATCCTGTATTGAGTTTTGCCCAATCGGTTGACCCGGGTGAATAAGTTGATATTTTGGTTCCTGTGTTAATTCCTAATTTGGTGAAAAGTCCAACAATCCATTCAATTACACTTTGAACATCTTTCCAGAATGTTGATTTTACGGGCGATGCCGGATTCGTTACCGAAATATTGGTCAAGGTGGCCGGACTGTCAATTTTTAAATCGACTGATTGACCATTTTTAGAAACTACATTTTGTTTGGCATCGAGGATAAAAGCGTTCCCGCTTCCATCGTAATACTGATTTGATTCAGGATCGAACGTCAGATCACCGGCTGAAAGTGCCGCGCCTATTCCGGTTTTGGCAATTCGAACCGCGTTATCAAAAATTATTTGTAAAATCAATTCAGGGCTTTTATTGTACTTTTGATAAATACTTTCGCGAATGATTCCTATCATCTGATCGGGCGTATAGGTTTTATCAGCCAGGTACATTTCTTTAAGCCGTGCCAATTGTTCTACGCGTTTTTGCATGATAGTAGCATTCAAATTTGCTGCCGGATCGATAAAGACATATAAAAATGCCTGTCCGCTATTTTTCAAATCGTTATATATTGTACTCATAATAAATTAATTAATTATGTTTAGCGTTTCGTGTTCCGTGTTTTGTGAATAATCCTATTAATAAAGCTATACCGGCTACAATCATAATTGTCGTAGTACTTAAACCTGCCGTTTCTGTACCCTGTGGAATTACCGGAGGAATTGTAGTATCAATCGGAGGTGTAGGAGGTGGTGCCGGTGCCGGATTAAAAGGATCATCGGTTGAACCACCTGTATTATTTGGCGAAATTCTAAGTGTAAAATCATTAGCAAAATCGGGAGTACCTCCCACAACATCAATATTTGTAAAATCCAGAAATCGACGGCTAAAATACGCGCTGGTAAAATTCCACATCAAATCCGTTAATTTTTTGCTTCCCATTCCGGTAAATTTTCCGGTTTCAACATTTTGCTTAAATGCTGACAATGTTTTCAGCGATGGGTATAATTTTGGTAACGTAGTTTTAATACGAGCAATAAAATAGGGTACGGTATAACCGGAATCGGCTGCCATTTTAGTGAGCCATTTCATTTCAGCATTTCGACGGGTAATAATTTGATCGCCGAATTCGAAAGTAGCTAATATCTGATCTTCCGTATACAAACAGTACCAAAACCAAAGAACAAGTTCCGTATTCCATGCCCCTAAAAATGCATCTTTATATTCATCCGGCAATGCTCCGATGTTTGAATTTTCGTTACGCATGTTGTTTTTTAAATAAAAAATATAATATGCTTCCACCAATAGCAATCGGCAAAGCCAGTGTGCTTAATGAAGCTGTAGCACCCGGATTTGTACCGGTTCCGTAATTTTTTGCCGGATCAAATAAATCTTTGTTTGGATCAGGAGCTCCGTTTGCAATATCGGCGTTTGTCGGACTGTTTTTTGGAGGCCAGATGGCGCGGATTAAAGTAATTAAACCAAGAATAATAGAAACAATAGTACTTATAATTACCAAAATAGCTCCAAGAGTTATAGGATCTCCAATTCCTGTTATTTTAGTTGTTTTACAGGTTGTAATAAAAGTTTCGGGTGTCATGCGGGTTGCCGCAATGATCCCTGAACGAATCAGGTTTTCGCGGGTTGCCCGTGTGTGAAATAGATCTATATCCAACCAGGAATTGACCTGAAGCTGTGCGGCTCTTTTTTTTGCAACGATAGCCGGATAATTACTTAATTCATTATCAGGAATATATTTATATAAAAAATAAAAACCTCCCTTTTTAATTTGATCACCAATAACATCTATCCCTTTTATTCCGGTAACTCCGGCTGTAACTAATTCGTTATGAGGCAATACTTCATCGTTTATCATCTGCCAGGTTGCCCTGTCGTAATTTTCGGGGAAATAACCGCTTTCGTATTGGGATGCCAATTTATCCAATAGCAGATCGAAACGATTTGCCCGGATGTTTTCGTCTGTTTCGGAATTTTGAAAATCGCCTTCGGAAATCATTCCGCAAACGATGAATGAAATTAATTTGAACTGGTCCGTATCACCGTTTACGTAATTATAGGCATACAATAAAGCGGCTGTAATATCCAACTGATTGTAACCGGTAGCCTGTTCCTGAGCGGTTTGAGCAATATTTAATAATTCCAATTGTAAATCGAACCGGGAATACAAAAAATGTTTGGCAGGTGTAATCGATTGTTCCTCATCATCCCCAATCCAGACAGCGAAACGCGATTCGTCGATATTCCCAATGGAGGAAAGCCGGGACTTACTATAAGCCGGTAAGCCTGCCAGGTATGCTATTATTGTTCCTTTATCTTTCATATCACAATGAAATGTGTACTTTAGTTCTGTGTTGAAATTCATTCCGGCCTGGACGTGAGCGACGGCATCTATTATTATATAGTCGGTAGTCGGTAGTTTATAGTCGGTAGTCGCGAGAACATATACATGTGTAGCCTCCTTCCTTTTGTCATAACTTACAAAGCGGAAAATATGAGGAATACCTAAGTACCGTAATATTACAGCCGTAAATAATGAATAACTTTTACAATCGCCTACTTTATCGTTAATGAGCCGCGCCGGGCTTTTAATTTCCTGTTTACCGGAATCAGCCCGGTAATTTATATTTGTGATCAGATATTGCCAGATATTCCGGCAGGTATCGTAATCGGTATTTCCTTTTAATTTTTCCGCAATTACTTTTATTTGCGGGTCATCTTCTATATCGTAAGCCATCATTACGACCTTAATAATATCGGACGTGTCGCCGTTATTGAATATGGTTCGGTTGATGTTTTTTATGTTCATGCTGCCCCTAACCCCTAAAGGGGAATATTATGTTTTAAAACCTTTATAAATTAAATATCCTATCGCACCTATTATTAATAATGTTCCGGTTCCAATACCAACCATTGTTGGAACTATCAAGTTGGGAGAAATTCCGGTTTCTACAATCAGATTCTTTAAGTCAGAAATAATTGAAATAATTTTGTTTGCATAATTAGAATCAGTTGCATAACCGGCATGTGCTACAGCTTTTATATAATTTTCAGGATCATCAGGAAAATTCAACGCATCTGCATATCGCGGATTACTTGTAATGAAATTTCCATAATCCATAAAACTTTCATAAGCTGAATTATAGGCACGAAACCAAGCTTGTACCCGTGTTGAAACCCCATTAACCTCTTCATGTGTCCAAAGAAGTTGTCTTTTTCCGTTCCAACTTGTACCGGCTTTAATCCCCAGGTACATATTTCCAACTATACTTTTTCCAAAACCCGTTTCTAAAGCTGATTGAGCTATAATAGCTAATGCAGGTAATCCATATTTATTTTGAGTTGCTACGGCTGCAGGATAAGCTGTATTGATAAATTCCGTTGAATTCATTTCGATTACAATTTATACAAATTTCTTTTTTATACTTTTAAACCTTGTAAGGTGTAATATCTATCAAAAGGAATTGTTTTATTGTTTCCGGTAATAGTTCCACGAATATTGAGTACGCTGTTTTGAAGGTTTTGAGCCATTAATTGCTGTAAAACAGTTAATCCCACCACTTCGGCATCGAGCGTAAAAGCTATATTGAAATTTTGTTCGGATTGCGGCATGATAACCATTGTTTCGGCTTGTGACATTTCGGCTATTTTTATACCATTCAACAATATATCAGCCTTGATATACTGCATATTAATGGTTGTATTGCTTACATTTTTAAGACGGACCGTAACTAAAAAGCTGATTTTATTGAGATCGGCTCCGGTGGGGATGGCCGAAATAATATCGAATGTGAGGTTATTGAGTGCCAACAGCGTTGGTAAATACCATACGGCTAAGCCGGCACCGGCGATAAGAAGTAATTTTGTTATTCCAGACATTCCCCGACTCGGACGATTGCGGACCTGGTGTTGACTGCGAATATTCCGCGTGTGGTGTTTAACTGTATAACTCATGGCTATATATTTTGATTAATCAGAACGCAAATATAGGAGAGGAGAAAAAAAGGTATGAGAATTTTGAATAGTTTTGACTAGTTTTGAATAAAAATGGAAATAAAAAAGCCTGACAAAATGAATTGTCAGGCTTATTTTTGAAGATAAAAATTTTATTTGAATTTTATTACATCGGCACTCCCTACGCCATCCATTATTATAGCTTCAGCATTTGGATATTTTTTCTTTGCTTGTTTAAGCATATATGATCTAATTTCATCATATTTGCCAGTCCAAGCAATAGCCATTTTTATAGTACCTAGATAATCATATTCCATAACGGGTTTACTATCTGTAAATATGATTATGTTTTCTGATTTTTCTGCTGTAGCTGTTTGTTTTCCAACTACATAATTTTCAATTCCGGTAGCTATTAAGGCGGTGAATGATATACCAACAATCATTCCTAAAATTAATTTTTTCATGATTTATCTGTTTTTAATATTGTTTATATAATCATCTGTATTTTGATGCATTATTTTGATTGATTCTTCAACTCCATTTTTTTGACCATCTTTAAATCCTTTAACATACCCGGTTTCATATCCTTTATCGTATGTTTTTTGTAAATTAGATTTATTTATTTTATCATATTGGAAAAAAATGATTATGATTAGCAGTCCAATAATAACCCCAATAGTTATGCTTAAAGCCACTTTTTCTGATTCTTTCATAATAATTATATTTTCTGCAAATATAATTACTTTTTTGGAATATTTACTAATGTATAAAACAATGATTTATCCAATTCGGATTTAAAGAAAAGCAGCTCCTCAATATCTAAATGATCCTGATCTTCGGAAAGGGCTCCATCCTTTAAGATGGCAGGCAGGGCATACAAAATTAATACATTGAAAGTTTTTGAAATACCGATCCATTGATCGACTTCTTTTTCAAATAATAACGATAAAAACAATGACGGATTGGTTTCCGTTTCTTTTAAAGGCAATTTTTTGTTTGTTTCCATTTTGGTAGTTTTTTGGTTCGCATTTTTTAGCACAGAAAAACGGCTGTACATTTCCCGGTGCGAACCAAAAACTACCACGAGCAACGCTCAAAAGTAATCGGAAATAATACAGCCGCTATTGCGGTAAGGGCATTAAAAAACCCTCTGTAAAAAGGGCAGCATTTCGGCTACTCGTGTTTTATTTTTGATTCGCGATGCAAACATAGTATGAAAATAAGCCCGTTGGTACTATTGTTTACAAAGTTTAACATTAAAATAAATCAAAATACTTTTTAAATTCCGAGATTGTAAGCAACTGATATTTTTTTTTCCCCAGCGCATCGCGGCATAATTGTCTTTTCCGGCATGCCGTAGAAATGGAGATTGAATCAAATAAATTCTGAACTTCTTTGATGGTAGCGATTCTTTCAGGCATAGTACTGCATTTTTAGAAGTAAAGTATATTTTACACATAAACAAAAACCAGTTGACAAAAATATATATAATATTTTATATTGCAACATTTTAAGCGGAAAATTTGAAATATTTTTTATGTGAAGTATATTTTACATGGTAGGTGCATTTTTATGTGTAAATTATATAGTATAACCCCCTGCCCCCCAATGGGGGTTCTAAGAGCTATGTTTTTACGGGTAAAAACATATAAAATAACTAATAAAAACTGATTGAAAAGTGTTACGGACACACAAAAATGTCCGGGGGTTTTCAATCTGTTTTGTTTCCGCTGTCCCCTATTTGCGAAACCGGATGAAGTTTTTTTTTTGAAATGAGTAAAGTGATCGACGGATGAATATATAAACGGTCGGGATTTTAAATATAAATAATCAAATGTGTTTCGTTTTTTGGCAGGGCGTTACGAAAGATGAGTAGTCCCAAACAAAAAATGAAAACTCTTTTGTCCGCTGTCCGGGTGTTTATGTATTCATTAGTTGGCACGAAACGGAATGAAAGAAAAAAAACTTTATCGGGTTGAGCGGGGCATTTCTTTAAACCCCTCCTCCGCCAGCTGGCGGATCGTCCCCTTCAAAAGGGGACAACTAAAAAATAAAATTATATTCTGTGGAATTTTTGAAAAACCTTGCTCATTTTTCTCATTTTTCTCAAATGCTTTATTTTCAAAAAGTTGCAATGAGTATTTTAAGTTAATCTAAAAAATTTTTTCTCATTTTTTTCTCACATTTTTCTCATCCTTTTTATAGTTATGAGTAAAATGAGAAAAATGAGAAAACCGATATTTTTGTTTATTTTGGTTTTGTTTTGTTTAACTTATTGATATTCTTTTATTTATATATAGTATGAGAAAAATGAGAAAAATGAGAAAACTTTTTTTCGTAAATTGAGAGTTTTACAACTTCCGTTTATAAAGCAGTCATGGCAGAAAAAAAAATCCACGGCGTTGGCGTGCCGTGGATATATTATATTTGTCGGAGTTGGAACTCCAACGTCCCGTTATTCTTTCAGTCCGTTTACAAATTGAATTAAGTTTTCGCGGTATTCCACGCGTTCGGTTGTTTCCACTTCTTTGAGTTCGGAATATAAATCTTCATCAAAGTATTCGTTTATTGCATCCTGACAAAGCCGCTGTAATTTTTTTGGTTCAATCGCATCAAGTTCCACTTGTCCCAACCCACCCCAATTAGCGGTACGGCTGTCACCCTCTTTTACCGGGGCGTGTGGTAAGTTCCATTCAATAACCTGATGTTGCATTAATGCAAAGCGGACAACCTGAATTGATTCACAACCAAGGCGTTTTATATTTTCTTCGATGCTGCGTGGTATATCTTCACCGGATGGATCGTAATCGCCAAAATATAAAATGATAGGAATCTTTCCGTTTGCTTCAGCTTCCATGAAACGGTTATTTGCATCGTTCAAAAAAGTAAGCGAAGGATAACCTTTGCAGGCTCCAAGTGTAACATCGTTATCTGAACAAACCGAACCGAATACACCTTGCAAAGCTTTTTTCTCGATGAATACTTCCGGATAATAAGGTTGATTTTCCCAACGGTTTTTAAAATAGTAATCCATCCAATTATGAATACTTCGTTTTGCCGTTTCAACTTCATCAAATAAAATAGTTTCTTCATACATTGTTTTACCGATCATTGAACGGTCGTGATCTGAAAATGTATCGAAGTCAACTAATCCATCCCATCGCGCTGTTATCATTGCATCTACAACGCGCTTGTAATGGCTGATGCTGTTTGTCATACCGATAGAAACTAACTGATAATGCAGGGCACGGATTGTTAGCATGCCTTTTTCGTAACGGTCGATAATCACTAAAGAATTATCGGTAATCCATTGTTTTGTAAATTGATCTTTTGCCATTGGGGTAATTATTAATAATTTATATCATCAAAAACGATAGGAATACGAAATTTAAGTTCAGTTAGTAACGGACACATTAACTCTCTCATTTGAGGATGTGCCGCTTTTGAAGTTCTTTGTTTAAAAATGGTACGCCATTCACGGATATTTGCCGTTACAACTATTTCCGTTTTAAGTGAATTTGGTAATATGCTACGCGCTTCTTGTGGTTGCCAACGAGAATTGAGTAACAGTTTATAATCCTGTTCACTATTTGACATAGATGTATACCAAACTTTAGTTCCTAACTCAATAGCAATAAAATTTTTTTCATTATACCTATTCATTAAATCAATTTGCTCATCACTAATCCAAGGAGGTATAATAAATGTAAGTTGATTATCAAACTTATCTTTTGAATAATTACAATACAGGGTGCTTTCCTGAGAAAAAGAAGCAATACGATGTCTTACCAGTTCATGTGATACGCCTCGATCACAAACAAATAAAACAGTAATTTTTTCATGTTCTAAAACACTTTCATGTCCTTTGTTTAAAAGCATTTGAATAAATTCAGTTGCACTTTCCGCAGTAATTTTTGACTCACTTTTATAGCAAGTTCGCCCAGCTCTTTCAATTCCTTTTAGAATATCAGAACCATTAATGTTAGAAATAATTTCAAAATACGATCTAATTAGTTTCATAATGATAAGTTTTTAATTGTTAGTATTATTGTTGGTGACATTGTGGACGTTTGGGACTAGATTATTTCCATTAATTAATTGTTAGCATAATTCATTTCTGTTTGTACTTCTTGTAATTTTTCTACCGGGCGTTCTGTAGCCATTTGTTTGAGTTCGTCGGCAGTGAAGTATTCTTCGCACCGGAAAGCGTACGGCGTGCCGTTCTTTTGTTTTTTGATGCGGGATGTTTCGATTATTTCATTAGATGTAGGATCTAAAATACACACGTTTTCAAAAATTTTATACCACATTTTGCGTTCGGGTTGCTTTTTGACCTCGTACTTCAGGTAATCGTTTATATCCGATTTATCGACTTTGAAGCGGCCGCTTGATTCGTTCATTTCCTGTGCCAGGTCAACCGGTGCATAGTGCAATACCTGTTGATCGTGGGACATGAACTGAGCGCGCAGGAACTCTTTTATTTCTTTGGTCAATCGCTTTTCAGTGCGTTCCATGACGGCTCTCAATGCTTCGGTTTCGTAAACCTTGCAATTGAAGCTGAACCGGCTTTGTTCTATCGGGTATTTGAGATCGCGGGTTGAAAGGAAATGAAGAAAAGCCGGAACTTCGGTTTCGCATTCGGCAATTATGTTGGGCTTATCCAGTGCGAGTGTTGGAATTTTCAGCACACAAAAACGGTTTTCGCCTTCGTCGATCTGCATAAAATTGCTTTCATCATTGGAACACATGATCAGGTGCATGAAGTTATCCAATTCGTAACTTTCTTTTCCTTTGCCTTCGCTCCAAACTGTGGAGCCGGTTGAAAAGTTTTTGATACGTTCTTTCATTAATTTTTGTTCCATCGGGATGAAACCTTCATCCAATGCTACAATCAGCTTATCGACAAAGTGCGATGTAAATTTTCCGGTGAAACGTTCGTTATCGAGTATCGCACTGTTTTCTTTGAAGATAAGGCGAAGGAATTCGAGAAACTTTGTTTTACCAGTGTTTCGTTCGTTCGATACAGGGCAAAGGACCGGAAGCCTCCGGCGCGGATTAAAAAAACTTATTTGTATCCAATCCAACCCAAATTCGTACAGGCATTCGCCGGCTGTGTTGGTTGAACTAAAAATGTGTTTCAATAAGGATTTGATAGTAGGCCATTCGCCGGGTGCAATTTCGTGGTTCAATTCGTTGTACCGGTTATAAAAACGGCTGATCATTCCTTCGTGTTGCACCTCGATAATACGCCGGTATTTGTCCGTATTTTCAGGATAATTGACAAAAGCATCGTATTTTGGGATGGCTTTTAAAAATTTTTTTTCATTGTCAAAATCGCGGTTGATTTCTCCAACCTGCCATTTTTCCATCAGTATAACCGGAATTTGATGTTGAGGGTCCTTATGTGGATTTATTTTCCAAACCTTTTTATAAAAATCGCACCCGATGCGTAAATATTGTTTCGCTTCTTTGATCGTTGAACTGACAACGCGGGTACCATCGAAATAATAATGACGTCCGTTGTACTTAAATTCCTTATCCTGAATTACATCTTTGTAGCGTTCGTAAAAATCGGCTACGGAATTCAGACAAAAGTATTTGCTCAGTTTATCGGCAAAACCTCCTTTGAGTGCCTGTGTGGAAAAATAATCACCGTTTCCGGTAGCAAATTTGTCGAGTTCATTTAAAACGGATTCTTTTTCAATCCCTTTTAAATTGATTAAATCATCCAATCCTTTTGCCGAAACTGTATATTTAGTCAGAATGTGCGAAAAATAAACATCAATCTCATACGGTTTCAGCAATTCGCGAAAAATGCAAATAGCATTGTAAAACTGACTTAACCGGAACGAAAGATCGGCATTCTCGCTATACTTTACCTCTAAACAATCGGCATCGAACAATAACACGATGTTTTGAATTTTGCATGTTTCAATGATTTGCAACATGTAAGGCTCTAAGGTGTTATTTTCCTTGTCCTTGTAGTTATTTATCCCACCCAGGCCGATGATGTCAATGCCAAGCTGCCAGCCGGCAATGGCTTTGAATTCACCTTCGACCACATACAACGTTTTTATGGCTTCTTTCTTTTTGAACTTAGCCACAATCCCGGGCGTGAGGTACGAATATACGGCTGTGCTTTTCGGCTGTGAATAGCGCATCGTGCGACGCTTACCGGCTTTGTCGGTATATTCCTTCGACATGCGGTACCGGACACGTTCATAAGGTATTATTTTTTTGCCGTCCTGATAGATTTCACTTTCTCCATCGGGTTGAACATACGGAATAACCAACGCATCGTCTTTATCGCGCGGAAAGAATACCGGAACGCTTTGTGACCGACCTTCGAAACTGATTTCCCGTTTGTTTGTTTTTTCGGTCAATCCGCATTCTGCCAGGCGTTTGTTGTAGTATTGTTGGAGTGGGGTTAGTTTGGTCATTGTGTGATATGTGATTTTTTAATTTCCAAAAACACAATTACAATCATCACAAATAAAGCTGTTACATCCGTGGGTGTCGTGGAATTGAGCTTGCGTTAGGTTGTGACTGCCACACATAGGGCAACATTCATTTACGTTGTACATATTTCCGTTATATTATTGATTATTTGAATTTTATGTAATAAAATAATCCTTTCCGGGTTGGTTACCGTGGTAAAACTCCAGTAGTTTAATGTTTCGTACCAGTATTTAAGCGGTATTGGTTCAGCATCTAAAGGGGTGTAATTGTATACGGTCCCGGATTGAAGGTTCGCGGGGATCATGGCATTTCGTGTTTTGAGAAATATCCCTTTTTGGCATCTTCCCTTTCAAACTCACAACACGGTATTTGGTAGCAAATCTCCATTGTAGAGCGTTCGAACCAACATTTTTTACAACGTTGCCCATCTCTTTTTTCAAAAAAACTAAAGGTTCCGTGTTCGGATGTTACTGTTTGTTGATCGGGTGATATTTTAATTTTTGGCATGATTATTAGTAATTTAGTTCGTCTATATCTTCGTAAAAATCTAAGAGCGGTTTTAAAAGAATTATTTCTTTATTCATTACGCTCATCAATGGTTGTTCTTGAAGTACGTATTCAAATTTTATATCGTAGTCTATTATACTTTTTGCTTTATCTTGGATTTTAAGAGTTTCTTTTTCAATCTCTGTAATCCTTTCTTCTATAGCTTTATATGCTTTTTCCTGAATTCGCGTTGTCATGATCGTTTATTATTTCATTGTGATTAACTAAAATAACTGAATTGCCAAAGATGGATTGAATTGACCATTTCCCTGAAACAACATAGAAACAAGCTTTATTCGGCCATATGGGTAAATTGTAGAGAATAACCGTTTTATCGTCGGTAGCGCTTTGAATCTGTATATCCGTTGCACCATGGCCTAAATAGATAGTTTTTTTAATCATGGTAATAGATTTTTACTTTTTAAGAGTAATTTTAATTTAACAATATTATATTGTTTAACCAATAAATCAAATTCATGAATTGCGTTTTGAAGCTCTTTATTCAATGATTTATTTCTATTTTTCAAACGTTTATAAATCAATAGAGTAGGTAGGAAATTTAATCTAATGCGGATTGTTTTCATAACTTTTGATGTTTGAAATTAATAGGTTCATTTCTGCGTAACCGGTTCCGGCGACGAATGCGGCTGTTTTTGTTGAAGTCGCGTTCGCGATCAAGTTCGGTTCTAAGTTTATAGTAATTATCAATCCAATCTGCAATTATATCATTTGTATGTTGTTTAAAATCAACAAAATTAGATTTAAGGTTGATAATTCTATTGATTAATGCCTTCCTTTTTTTATAGAGATAAACGGCTAAGAAAAAGAAAGTTAGTTTGATTTTAATGTGTGTAATTTTCATATATCTAAATTTTTAAAGTAATAATTTTTTGTTTAATTTATTATAGTACATTTCATTTTTACTTTGTATTTTAATACGCTGTGTTTTAAACTCTTTATTTTCCAGGTCTTTTATATCAAGAAATTTGTAATTACGCCCTGGAGTTTTTTTTCGGTTGTTAAATTCTCTGTTTTTCATATACCTAAATTTTTAAAGTAGTTCATAAATTCGATTTCAATTTGCCGGTGAATGTTTTCGGGATTATGATTTTTGTTCAATCCAAAATACCAGGTACCGGAATGACCATCCAAATTGATACTGACGCTATTAATCCCGCGAATGCCTTCGATGCTGGCAATGTAGAACTTTGCGAAATTGATATGTTCCAGTGGATCAAAATTTGTCTGCATGGTCATAAAAATGATTCCGAACATATTACGAAGATCGTAACTGATCTGTTCGCCGTGCGGGGCTGTGAGAACAGTTGGCCGTGGTTTAATTTCCTTTTCCATAATAGTAGTGTTTGTGAAATAACGCCTTGTCATATCCTTGTCGAATTAATTCAGTTTGTCGATAAGTAAGATTTCGGAATAAGTCCGGTGTTCCTACCTGTTTGTTTCCATACATGAGTACGCCGATTTTTGGTTTTTCCTGAATAATTTTCTGTGACATGGTTAAAAGTGATAAAAGCACGTTGTGCCGTTATAGTTTTTAGCAATTTTATTGATAACATCCTGCTCTAATAGCGGTACCTGGGTAAGTCCGTACCTCCAGTTACGAAAGATGAAATCTTTCGTTTTACATTTTTCTAAAATTTGTCGTTTGATGGTAGAATAATCACCAACGGGGATCGTGTTAAGCCATGCGCGAAATTCATTCATGCCTGTTTTTTCTTTTTCTTTTTTCATTTTTTTTATTGATTTTGAATAACATCTATATAAAAATAGTATGTTTGTATAAAATTAGACAGTGCAAAACTAATTATATTTGATATGCAAACAAAATATATTTGACTTGTAAAATGTAATTTATTTTCTATTATAAATAATAAATAATCTAAAGAAATGGACTACAACGAATTAAAACAATTAATTGAATCAAAAAATTTTGAAGTCCGTGAGATTGCAAATCAATTAAAAATGACACCTAACGGATTTAGGGAAAGTATCAGAAATGAAACTATTCAGCTTAAAAAGCTAAGAATATTGGCTGATATTCTGAATATCAGTCCTAATCAAATTTTTGATTCACAAAAAGGAGTGTACTTAAACAATGTACATGCTCAGGTAGGAAATAACAATAAAATGGTTTTAGAGAATAAGGACAAAGAAATTTCCATGCTGAAGGAAACTTTAGCGGACAAAAACGAAATAATCCGCATGCTCCGGGAACGGATGGATATGGGAATAGCGGCCAGTCCGAAAAATAATACTTATCAAACTAAAAAGTAAATGCTTATGAATGATTTAATTGCATGGTTAGTAGGAACTCCTATTGGTTTAATCACTATTGGAGGTATAATTTATTTGATTATAAAAAGAAATAAAGAGGCTGAAATTGAGAAACAAAAAGAAGCTGAGCGAAAGGAGAGGTTACGGAAAAAGAGAGAGAATACAGTTACTATAATTGAGAAGAAAACCACAACAATTAAAAATTCGAAGGGACATCCTTTTGAAAAAGAATCTAATTAATTATAAACAAGAAATTATATGAAAAAACTAATTTTTGTAATTGTACTGATTATATCAGCTTCGCTGTGTTTTGGTCAAACTCATAAAAAAATAAGTTTGGATGATAGAGCTACAAATATTATATCTGAACTAAAAGAAGTAAAAGAGATTGAAAAAGAAATAAAAAAAGCTGGTCGAACAATATCATATATTATTGATAATGAAACAAAAAATTTTGTTGAAATATCAGTATGTGAGAATGTGCCTAAAGAAGGTAGAATGAATAGAATTTACTTTTATAAATACTATTCGAATGGAAAATTATACAAAATGGATGTTGTAAACGACAAATATATATTGATAAAAAGCAATTTGTAGCCAAATGTAGCCAAATTGATAGGAAATAGAATTTATAAATAAATGAATATAAACGGGTTATACGGATATATGGTTTACAAGAGGGAGAGCAATTTAAAAAGCTAAAGCGCAATAAATAAGCGTTTTAGCTTTTTTGTTTGGCAAAATATCCCGACATTATCCCTGCATTTTCGGAATAAACTTGCTTTTGACTTAAAAATATGCTGTTTATTCGGGAATTTTTGCGACCTTTGCACCCCAAATATACATATAAAAACTTGAATGAAAACAAATAATGAAAAATGGCATGGTAGTTCGAACCCAAAATCGAATTCAGGTGCCGGCCGTGATGGTAAACCGTTTGAGAAACGCGATGTGAAATCGATATTGAAAGGCTCGCGTGGAGCAGCAAAATTTGGAACCGCAAAACCAAGCGGTGATAGCAGTCGTTCGACAGGCAATCCGGAATATAAGAGAAATGATGGTAATCGTCCTGCTTATGGTGACAAAAAACCGTATGAAAACAGAGACAGCCGTCCTTCGTATGGCGAAAAGAAATCGTTTGAAAGTCGTGGTTCTTCGTCTTATGGCGACAGAAAACCTTATGAAAACAGAGAAAATCGCCCTTCATTTGGCGAAAAGAAATCGTTTGAAAGCCGTGGTGATAAACCTGCTTATGGCGAACGCAAACCGTATGAAAGCAGAGAAGGTCGTCCAACATTTAGCGGACCAAAAAAACCTTGGGAAAACAAAGATAGCAAAACTGCTTATGGCGAACGTAAACCGTATGAAAACCGTGAAGGTGGGCGTCCATCGTTTGGTGGACCCAAGAAACCTTGGGAAAACCGCGATAGCAAACCAAAACCATGGGAAGACCGAACAGATAGTAGCGGTCAAAAAGTTTATGGAAGAAGCTATAATATTTCTGATGATGAACCTCGTACCGGCAAATTAAGTTTCAAAAAACCCGGTGAAGGACAAAAATCGGAATTTATTGAAACCCGTTATGATAACAAAAAAGATGGTGTTACTTTCCGCAAACCAGCTCGTAGAAGTGATGATAATTATGATCCAAATTCAAAATACAGCCAGAAAAAACAACTGGAATTTAAGAAAACAGTTGTTGACCTGACCAAACCAATCCGGTTAAATAAATTCCTTGCTAATGCAGGAATTTGTTCACGTCGCGAAGCGGATGAATATATTCAAGCCGGTGTCATTTCGGTAAACGGACAAATTGTTACCGAAATGGGTGTAAAAGTGTTGTTAACCGACAAAATTATGTTCCATGATCAGACAGTTCGCTCGGAACGCAAAGTATATTTATTGCTCAATAAACCAAAAGATTGTTTGACCACTTCGGAAGATACACATGATCGTTTGACTGTGCTTGATTTGGTCAAGAATGCTTGCAGCGAACGTATTTATCCGGTTGGTCGCCTTGACAGAAATACAACAGGAGTATTGCTTTTAACAAACGATGGTGATTTGGCTTCAAAATTGACGCATCCAAAATACGATAAGAAAAAAATCTATCATGTTGCGCTTGACAAACCGCTTGAACAAGCCGATTATGAAGTAATTTTGGCGGGTGTTCAGTTGGATGATGGAATCATTGCTGCTGATGCCCTTGAATTTGTGAAAGAAGGTGATTTGAAACAAGTTGGCATTGAAATTCACTCAGGACAAAACCGTGTAGTACGTCGTATTTTCGAAAAACTCGGTTATAAAATAATACGTTTGGACCGTGTGTATTTTGCCGGTTTGACTAAAAAGAGTCTTCCCCGTGGAAAATATCGCTTCCTGAACGAACGCGAAATCAGCATGTTGAAAATGGGAGCACACGAATAATCAATTCATAATTGATAATTAAGAATTTATTAAAAATCCTTTGCAACTATTGCAAAGGATTTTTTGGTAAATAAATGAATCAAAGTACCATTTATATTATGAAAAAAGTCGTTATTCTTCTATTCCTGGTATGCACTTAAAGATTTATTGAAATGAATTAAGAGAAGATATTTAAAATGAAGGTCTACCATGATCACCATGATCACCACCATCACGATGTGGATGATCACCACCCGGACCGAAACGTTGGTAATCATGATTTGGTGCGGCAGGATTCTTCGATCCTTTAAATTGATTTATTTTATAGGTTAAACTCAATAAGAAGTACGTCGGAAGGGTGTTGTAGGTATTATATTGAATATAATTATCACCAATAGTTTGGCGGATATTCAATTGCTGATGAAGGATATCGTTTACTTTTAACGATAATACTCCGACATTATTGAAAAGAGTTTTGTCGATGGTGGCATTCCATATTAATTGGTTTTGTGCGCTGGCAGAATATCCCTGCATAGTTGTATAGTTAATATCACTGCCGATATTAATGTTGTAAGGTAAATGAAACATAACATTTCCCCCGCCACTCCAGTCTTTTGTAATTGAAACGACTGGATTTAAGTTATTTAAGGTGTTTGAATATCTGAAACTTCCGCGAAGTCCAATTTCAATCAAATCTGCAGTAAATGTTAAAGAGAGCATTTCGCCTGCATTATATCTGCGTGTGTTGCTTAAATTGCCGAGCAGAAGACTGTCAGAATTAAGAGTTTGAGCGTTTAAACCACGAGAAGAATAACCATAACGCTGATCAAGCCCGAAAGAGGTATTCGTATTAAAATGAAGTCTTTTTTGTATAAGTGGAATATTAAACATTACGTTTCCGTTAATGTTGTAAGGGTTTTCAAACGAATTTACAGTTTGGCTGTATTGTTTACCTGTCGCATCATAAATACTGTTTGTAACCATTGCATCTCTGGTTGTTTGAGCATTAAAAAAAGCACTAAAAGATGAAAATGTACTGTCGTTAAATGTGGTGTACATCAATCGAATATTTTGATTGAAATCAGGTTTTAACGCTGGATTTCCTATAGTAACATTCATCGGATTGGAGTTGTTCTTTACCGGTTGCAATTGGCTAATGCTCGGTTGATCGGTTTGACCACGATAATCAACACGAGCAAACTTTTTACGACCAAAATTAAATTGAAGTCTCGCAGTTGGTGAAAAATTAAGCACTTCATTGGGCAAATAACTTCCGCTTCCATTTTCATATAATCTATAACTGTATGATTGTGAGGGTTCACCTTTCATTCCAACCATAAGATTAAATTTCTTGTCAACATACCGGTAATTTAATTCCAGCGTTTCACTAAAAAATTTGTTTTCAAAGTTATTGCTATATACTGAATCTAAGTTACTGTAATTTCCAAAATTGTCCTTATTATATTGATTTTTATCTGAAATGTTGTCTGAGTTTTTGAGAGATAAAGAAGTTTCCAAAAAGTGGTGTAAATTCCAGAGTGGTTCTACAAAAGATATACGTAAACTTAAACTGTAAGCATCAGAATGATTTTTTGTGTATTGGTCTACAATTGTAGAATCGAAGTGCGTTTTGTTTTTTGAATAATTCCAACTTTCGTTGTCATTTTGAGTTAATGAGGATCGGAAATTGGCCGTAAATGTCCGACCTCTTTTTGAAGTAAATTTATGACTATAAATTATACCCAACCCTCCACTTAACGAAGTTCCATTGCCAATATTTGACGTATTTCCCCAACTTGTGCGGGTTGAATCAGTAAGATTTGTATAATCTTTCTGACTGTCGGATAATGAGCGGTTGTAATTGATCGAGGGTTGAAAAACAATGGTATTAAGTGTGTCAGGTTTCCATTCCAATTCAGCACGTAAATTGGCTGAATAATTTTCATTATGACCTGTGGTAGCAGATTTGTTGATATAGGTTGAGTCAATGAGATAACTTTCACGGTTCGATTGATTAACGGTTTCGTTAAACGTGTGATTTAAGGCTGCATCACCCCCAACTTTTAAATTTGGATTAATGGCAGAGTTATTATTATAACCTATATTTTGCATAGTGTTTATTCCACTGTTATTCGCAAAAGCTCCACGTCCACGGCTGCTTCGCGTAGTATTCGTGTTATTTCCTCCGGCAGCAAGTGTCGATTGAGCATCACCGTCCATCATATTCAAAAACATGTTGCCGTCATATCTGAAATCAGTGTTCGTGTCCAAACCAGCCCCTCCGGTTACGTTTCCAAATGTTCCTTTACGTCTGTTTGGTTTGATGGTCAGATTTATGATTCGTTCTGTGTCGTTATCTTCAAATCCGGTTAATAAAGCCATATCCGATTTCTGGTCAAGAACTTGCACTTTATCAATCAATTCTGCAGGGATATTTTTCGTTGCCATTTCAGTATCATCGTTAAAGAATTTTTTACCGTTCACCCGTATTTTCTTTACTTCCTGCCCATTTACGGTAATTTTTCCTTCTGTACTGACTTCCACACCCGGCAATCGTTTCAATAAATCTTCCACCACGGCATTCTGATTGGTTTTAAAAGCCGTTGCATTGAATTCCGTTGTGTCCCCTTTTACCACCATTTGAGCTGCTGTACCTCTTACTTCAACTTCACCCAGCAAATGTGCATCTTCCTTTAATTGAATAGTCTTCAAGATAATATCTTTATTCGCCATGGTTATTTTCTGGTTATAGTTGACATATCCGACCATACTCACAATCAGGTTATAGACTCCGGGTTTTACTTTGTTCAATATAAAATTCCCTTTTGAATCGGTCGTACAACCTTGAATAAAAGTGGAATCAGAACTTTGTAAAAGCCTTATGGCTCCCATTTCTATGGGTAAACCGTTTTTACCATCAAAAACCATTGCCTGAATGCTGCGTTGAGCAAACGATGAGAGAGTGAAAATCAACAGAAGCGAAGCGATAACTAAAATCTTTTTCATTCGGGAATAATTATTTCAAACATAAAAAATCGCAAGAAAGTGGAAATCAATCTTGCGACAGTATTATAACGGACTTTTGTCCGCTTTATTGGACGTTTGCAAAGGTAAAAGGTTTAATCGGATTGAAGAAATTATCTTGCTTTTTTCTTTTTTTTTCGGGAGGTTAATTAAAAAACCTCAAATTTTAAGGAAAACATGCCGGTTCGTGAGAATCGGCCTGCACCTATTTTAATCTAAGCCTTAACTATTAAAAATTTAGCAGATGAATTATTTATATTTTGCTATAAAGTTGTCTTTGCTCTTTGTTCTAAAATCTTTTTTCTTATTTACATCGACCAAAGTTCAGCATGCCGGTCGGTTTCGTCGGACCAACGATGATGCAGCAGTTTGATTTCTTCCATAATGCAGGCAGGCAGGGGCCGTATGTTTTTAGAGGCAGTCATGAATTCATTCAGATTCTCCACACTGGCGGTTGAACCTACAGTGGCTCGTATTTGATCAAAACTAAATGCGAAACGCAGGCAAAATTCCGTCCAGTTTTCAACTCCCGAACGTTCAAAGACAGGAGCAACCTCCACCGCCCGTTTCTGAAGATATTCTTTCCAAGCGGCGCCGGGTACATCACGTAGTTGATGAACCTGTCCACCGGCTACCGTTCGCAAAGCAATCTGGGCTTCTTTCCGTTCATTGAGCAATTCCCATAGTTCATTGGTAACAAACCGTTGCAAAGGGTTCAGATAATAAATATATCCATCCACACTACCGGCCGGGTAGCCGCCCAGCAACGCCCGGTAAGCTGTATCCGAAGTCCAGGGAAATACTTCGAGGACAAACCGGTTCACGAGTCCTTGCTCTTTTAACTTCTGAAATTCGCGATAACATTCACCTCCGTTCGCAAAATCGTGTGCCAGAGCTCCGGTACCGAGGCATAGTTGTCCTATTTCGAGGGACTCCACGCCAAGTTGTTCCAGGTTTTTATGTAAGTCGGCTCTCAGTTCCTCCATCGAATCTCCCTGTAGCTTGACAATCAGTTTTGGAATGTTGGAAGGGCTTTGGGCGAAAGCTGTATGCAATACGTTGTTGGCGTCGTTGTATTGGTTGCTGGCATGAAACCACACGCCGGTAGCCATGGCCGCACGTGCCACGCAAAGGGAATCCTGTCGTCGCCCAAACGGGTTGTGCCGTAAATATAAGGTGAAAGATCGGTGAGAAGAGTTGTATTGTCTGTTGTTTCCATATTCAGTTTATTTTTATTAGAATCATTATTTTAATACTTCTTTGGCAGCCAATACCATAAACATAAAGTTAGTGGCACCACCGCCCAACACATATTCAGTTTGTTGCCAGAAATAAGGCCATTCTTTCAATTCCGGAAAATCGGGACGAATAATGCCGGTGCCCGAAACCGAGCCACCCGGAATAAACGAACGATCGGCACGGTTGGCACCATAAGCCTGCGTCACGGAACGGGATCCGACTCCCGACACAAAGGATGATGTGTTTTCACCCGGATGATTCCCGAGCACAAAATTCAATGCATTCAATAAATATTTAGAATCGTAGATTTCAGGAAAATCTTTCAACAGAAAGTACTGATTTACGGCAAAGCTCTGGATGTTCCAACCATCGCCCCAGATGTACGGATGATAAGGCACGCCAAACGGATTTTCGTTTTGTAACTTGTCCACTTCCACTTTATATCCCTTAGCTGCCGTAACAACCATAGTGGTGAGTTTTCTATCATTGATTTTCGTCAGAACCCGTCCCAGGTATCCGATGACGTCGTTACGTTTTAATACTTCGGCATTGGTGTATTTCAAAATGTCCTGCTTGTATTTTTGGTTTCCGGTAGTAATTAATAATTCTACAGCTGCATTAATTTTGGAAGCAGCCAGTTTTTCATTGTTTATTACATTTACACGGTTATAAAGCACTTCGGCCGCCGAAACGGATTGAACGGATAAGGTATCGTTAAATCCTTTCAATACCCGGGCGGCAGTGGCCAGCGATTTGGCAACGTCCAATTCACGTCCCGGATTTTCTTCGGTAAAGACCAGTCGATCATCCAACTTTCCCGACTCGGTAGCCGTTACTTCATCTTCTTTTAATGCCGGATTATATTTTCGCCCATCGGTAATGGTAGCCGCATCACCCAAATGAACGTACTGACGAATGCTGTTTTCGATAATACCGCGATACAAACGACCCATGCTTTGATAACCCGCCAGTATAGAGATTACGCCATGTTCAACTTGCTGGAGCAAGTCATTTTTGCCGTCAGGGCGATGAATTTCAACTATATGTTTCTTTTGATCAATGGTAGTCTGATCCCAGTCGGGATGAAATAATTCGTAAGCCTGCGATAATACCCAGACTGTTCCTGCCTGCGATTCGACGCGCAGGTCATAATCACCCGCATCATGCCATCCACCACGATTCAGACCCGGAACCTGTTGCAAGGGTTTGAACCGGGTAAGGGTTGAAGATCCTTGTTTATATCCATCAAAATGGTTGGAATCAACAGGAGCCATCAGGGCATCGTCCATGTGGCAGAGACCATGCCATACGCGATACCCTTCGTTGATGCGCATGTGGCACATTTGTACCGGAAGGAAATATTCGATGGTGGGTTGCCATACATTCCGATCGTAGACCTTATCGCTGATGCGGAAAGGTTCGGTGGTATTTTCTGCATAGCTGATCTGGTACATTCCGAGTGTAGTGATATCCGAAAAATCGAAGCGATAATAATTGAAGCGTAGAAATTTTCCCCATTTCTGAGGCTCTACGGTGCGGATTTCTTTCAACCCGCCGTTTTCGGAAATACGATACAAGCTTACTTTTTCGACCGTTGTTGTATTTTTATCTACTTCTATCTCGGCTATTTTTTGCTGCCTGGGGTGATAACCAATCTGACTGACATGCACCACCGGTTTCGAACGAAAATCTTTCAGTACATTGCAATCAACCACCCATTCGATGGCTCCTTTTGTTTTCCCGGGAGTTACAAGCGAACGGACTACAAACCAGCCGTTATTATGGTAAAAACGTCCATCGAGCAATTGCAAAGGCTGTCCTTTACTTTCGATCACCATCGATTGGGCTTCAGTTTCCGGCGCTACGGTTAACCTCTGCCCTGTTGCCATGGGGAATGCCTGCCAGAGTCCATCAACATCTTTTTCCATCGGACCATTGGCTTGTGTTGGAAAAATTCCCGATTGTCCATCGAGATACCAACTTTTTCCAAACAAAATAGCCGGAAATAATTCAAAATTAAATCCTACTTTTTTTTCCCAACCTGCAGGTAATGCTTTGTCCAGATCGACCAAAATACGAAACTTATTTCCTTCGGCAATTACCCGTACATGATAGGTGAAGTTCAAATCCGGATATTCAACCGGATTGAAACCTTTGCGGTTTATACTTGAATCGGGATAGGTACAACTTACGCTGATTTCATTATTCATCTTGTCGACTGTCCGTTTTCCTACTTTTGGAATTGGTTGCCATTGTCCGGGAGTAGGTTCCAGTCGTAAATCGCCGTTGGTTCCTATGCGAGTTCCGTTTTGAATGATACCGACTCCTCCCTGATGACCTTCGGGATAGATATCCAGAAAAACCATTACATTCAGGCCCGGTTTTTCGAAATACCCGTTTTCGTTGATCTGAAGCGATTGGGCCGAAGCGTTGGCCGGGAAGAAGAAAATAAAAAGGAACAGAAAGAAGGATATGATTTTGGATTTCATTATTGAATGAGTTGTTTTTAAGTTCTCGATGATTTAATCTACGGATAAAAGTCAGCTTATACCAACTGTACATATAAAACAGTCCAATCTGTTTTATATGTCTACTGTTGTTAATGCCGATGCATACAAACAAATCGGACAATAAGACGAACTTGCCTGCGGCAGGCAGGGTCGAAATTGGGCTATATTGTTTGTGCAATCGGTATTACATGCCATCCTTAGCATTAAATTTCGAGTTCAAAGGTACAAAATTTGTTTCTTTTGTGACGTATGCTTTTTTAAAATTCATACATATCAAAAAAATAGTCGTGATGGCTAATTCATTTCTTTAAAACAAATAAAACACCCCGATACAGAATTATACCAAGGAGTTTCTATAAATTATTTTTAGTTCGATATGGTTAACTAAAACAATTTCCGGGACGTTCCAAAAAGAAAATTACCGAATAATTAATATGACGGGCTGTCTACAGGTAAAACGCTGTTCTCTTGAGGGAGAACGGCGTTTTTTATATTGTTCTTTTTCGGTTTTTCTGCTTTAGGCTGGTAAGTTTCTCCTGTTACCACCATCGTTGCTCACCAAAGCAGGAATGTTTCTCCACGAACCTGATAAATTGCTCTTCAAAACACAAATGTTGCTCCTTCGGGGAGCAATTTTGCTGCCCGAACCACCAACGATGCAGGTCCGGGCGGCAATGTTTGTGAACAAAGGAGGAAATTTTATGGTTTGAGGTGGAAAAAGATATTTGTTCAAATCTTTTTCTCTGAAAATTCTATTTTATCAGATTTTGTTGATAATTTTGACAAAAAATTAGAGATAAATATTTTGGAAATTAAAATGAGTGAATATCTTTCAATAAGCGAAGCAAGTTTTTGGGCGTCAGAATATCTTGACAAAAATGTTACTTCTTCTAATATTTCTTATCTTATCCAATATGGACGAGTAAAGAAATTTGGAGATAATGGTTCTACTATGGTTTTAAAAGAAGAGCTTGAAAATTATTATAAAGGTCAAAAATCTACGAAACAAGAATCTTGGAAAGATGAACTTGGAGATGACCTAAATTGGACACTATCTTTTGACCAATACAAAGAAGCCGAAACAACAAAACACGTTCACAGACTTCATCCTTACAAAGGAAAGTTCATTCCACAGCTTGTTGAATATTTTCTTGATAACCACACAGACAAATTTAAAAAGGAAGTATATTTCAGAGAAGGAGATGTAGTTTTAGACCCATTCTCTGGTAGTGGAACAACAATGGTACAAGCTTGTGAACTTGGTATAAATGCTATTGGTGTTGATGTTTCTGCCTTTAATGCCCTAATTGGAAATTGCAAAGTAATTCAATATAATCTTGTTGATGTTCAAACAGAAATAACAAGGATTACGAAAGCATTAAAATTATTCTTAGTAGATTCACACACAATTGATTTTGAAGAAAGATTACTGAAGGAATTAAATATTTTCAACAACAAATACTTTCCTGTTCCTGAATACAAATACAAATTACATCGGAATGAGATTGATGAAAAGGTATACGGCAAAGAAAAAGAAATGGAGTTTTTACCAATTTACAATCAACTTGTTGAAGAATATAATATCAAATTAAGACAAGACAATGAAGATTCTTTTCTTGGCAAATGGTACTCAAACCATATTCGAAATGAGATTCAATTCGTTTTTGAAGAGATTAAGAAAATTCAAAATCGTGACACAAAAAGAATTGTAAGTGTAATTCTAAGTAGAGCAATTAGAAGCTGTAGAGCTACAACTCACGCAGATTTAGCAACATTATTTGAACCGGTAACAACCACTTACTATTGTGGGAAACACGGAAAAATATGTAAACCGTTATTTTCAATTTTAAAATGGTGGGAAAGCTATTCAAAAGACACAATAAAGAGGCTTGCAGAATATGATAGGCTTAGAAAAAATACTTTTCACACTTGTTTAACCGGTGATAGCAGAACTATAAATATCATTGGTGAATTGGAAAAGCGAAATCCAGATTTTGCAAGGTTAGTTTCAACCCAAAAGATTAAGGGAATTTTCTCTTCTCCGCCTTATGTTGGATTAATTGATTATCACGAACAACACGCTTATGCTTATGACTTATTTGGTTTTGAGAGAAAAGATGAATTGGAGATTGGACCGCTTTTCAAAGGACAAGGCAAAGAAGCAAAACTAAGTTATATTCATGGAATCAGCGATGTATTGAATAATGCAAAGAAATACTTAGTAGATGACTTTGATATTTTCCTAGTTGCAAATGACAAATACAATATGTATCCAACTATAGCCGAAAATGCCGGAATGCAAATTGTAAATCAATATAAAAGACCAGTTTTAAATCGGACAGAAAAAGACAAAGGAGCATATTCAGAAATAATCTTTCATTTAAAAAGAAAATAAATAACATATAATGAAAACTTCGGAAAAAATAAGTATTGCTATTAAAGACATCATTACAAATATGATGGATAGAGTAATGGATAATGTATTAATAAATGACCCTTTCATACCGGAAGAACATAAAGCTAAAAAACCTTTATATGCTGCATTAGTGCCAGATGAAATATTTAAAGGTTCTCATTTTGAACGAAGGTTTACAACTCCATTTGGAAAAGTTTGGGAAAAATTGGCTCTTGTAGCTGGTAAAGAAGCCTTTGAAAAATCAATTATGGGTCATAAAATATTAGGTCAAGTGCCAGCAGAAAGATTAAGAAGGATTCAAGAAGTGCTTAATAGATTAGAACATCCTGAAAAAGGAATGAGAAGAATTTCTCCTGACTGGAATGAAGAATTAAAGTATATTTTAGCAGGTAATGGAGAGTTAATTCCAACATCTGTAGTCTGTGATATATACGTGGAAAGAGGCAATGAAAAATATGCTTTTGAGCTTAAAGCACCTTTACCTAACAGTGATCAAACTAAAGTGAGTAAAGAAAAAATACTTAAACTTTATAGTATGATAGATTCTCCAGTTTTGGGTGCTTATTATGCATTACCGTACAATCCTTATGGGAAAAGAGAAAATTACAATTGGAGTTTTCCAGCGCGTTGGTTTAATATGAAACAAGATAAAGTTGTATTAATTGGTGATGAATTTTGGGATTTTATTGGAGGTGTCGGTACATATCAGTTATTTATCAATGAAATAAACAAATTAGGTGCAGAATATAAAGAACGCATTTATAAAGAATTCTTAGGTATTGAAATTCCAGACAACGAAGATTTCAAACTGTAGTTGAACAGTACTCAGTAAATGTATTTTTTTTAAAGATTTAATTTAATCAATAAACAAAACTCCTCGATACGCAATCGCATATCGGGGAGTTGTCTTTTATCTTTGTTCTTTGCTCTTTTGTCTGAAAACTTATTTAGCCATTTCAATAGCCACAGCCACTTGAACAGTAGCTCCAACCATTGGGTTATTACCCATACCAATGAATCCCATCATTTCCACATGAGCCGGAACTGATGAAGAACCTGCGAACTGAGCATCACCGTGCATACGTCCCATCGTGTCCGTCATACCGTACGAAGCCGGCCCTGCCGCAACATTATCAGGGTGTAACGTACGGCCTGTACCGCCACCTGAAGTAACTGAGAAGTATTTTTTACCTTGTTCCATACATTCTTTTTTGTAGGTACCTGCTACCGGGTGTTGGAAACGGGTTGGATTGGTTGAGTTACCGGTAATCGATACGTCAACACCTTCGGCACGCATGATAGCCACACCTTCACGAACATCATCGGCACCGTAACATTTCACAGCTGCACGAGGTCCGTCAGAATATGCTTTGGTACGTACTACTTTCAATTCGCTTGTATAATAATCATTGTTTTTCAACTACAAAACTACACATTTCATTTTAAAAAACCTATCATTTTGTTAAATACTTACACATATCCTTACAATTTTTTTAGTAAAGGTAATTTATTAAGGATAATACAATAAAATCCGAGCGGATAACTACCCACTAAAGCAGGTAAAACTTATAGTTTGTTTTTGAATCTTTGATCTGTAATGGAGTGCAGGCGATGTTGTTTTGGGTAGTATTGATAGCTGGTATTGAAATAATTTTTTAGTAATGAAACCAACTGAGCAATAAATATGAAATTAACTCCTTATTTGTATGACTAAAAAGTTTATTTATCTGTTTTATTTCTTTCATTAATGAAAGTTATTGACAATAATTTTCCATAATAATTTAATTTTTGGAAAACAATTCTGTAATTTTCAAATTCTATATTCTTGTATATTAGATATATAAAATTATAAATAGAAAACAATATAAAGTTATCAACATAATGTCGATAACTTTTAATATTTTTATTTTGTAAATTAAAATATTATGCTTAACATTGCAGCGCTATTGTTGCACAAGGATGTGTAACAAATAAAAGCACCATTTATTTTTTATGATACAGTTAAAAACAATCCAGCGTCCCAACCCACAGGACGCGACTGCTGCCCGCAAGTATTATGTGAGCACGCAGAGTTCAGGGGAAGTTTCTCTGGAGGAGATGTCGGAATTAATTTCCGAAAAATGTACGCTAACTGAAACGGATGTGTTGGCCGCGCTAACCGCGTTGACAAAAGAGATGACTACACATCTGATGGACGGAAAAATTGTGCGTTTTGGCACTTTTGGTTCTTTTCAGTTAGGACTAAGCAGCAACGGTGTTGAAACCGAAGTCGAGTCATCTCGTTTGCAAGTGAAAAAAGCACGTGTCAAATTTCGCCCGGGAAGACGGATTGAAGACAGTTTGCTTCTTTTGAAGTACACTTTGGCTGCAAAACAGTAGGCATTTCGTATGCTAACCCTAAAGCATTTTGCTTCATTTCTCTTTTGAAAATGTGGGTAGCTCCACGATACTTCCTATTTTAAAATTTCACCTTCGAATGCATTGCAGTGCTTCGGGGGTGTTTTTTTTGCCTGAATGGCTCAAAATAGACTGTAAGTTTGTGTCAAAACTACCTGACTTTTTCAGAAAAAGACTTGATGTTTTCCCGAAAACTACCTGATGTTTTAAAAAAACTACTTGTTGCATTCGGAAAAATCGCTGAAAAGTTGAAACCAAGTTCCAAAACGCACAAAAAAGAGCTTTTGTATCTAATTTCGTTGCAAAGATAGACTAACGGGAGTGTTAACTGTATACTTTCAATCTTTAAATAAATCTAAATAGGGTTAATTTGAGTTCGTTTTATGTTAAAATCGAACATTCAATTGGTTGTATTTGTATAAGAATAGTAGGTATAGGTACAGATTTATTTTGCGGAGCAAGTGGTTTTTTAATTGATTTCAAAAAAAGGTTTACTGATTGTTAACAAAATATGCAAATAAAAACACCCCGATACGCATTCGCATATCGGGGAGTTGTCTTTTATCTTAGAACCCCCTTTAGGGGGCAGGGGGTCATTTCGCCATTTCAATAGCTACAGCCACTTGTACAGTAGCCCCAACCATTGGGTTATTACCCATACCAATGAATCCCATCATTTCCACGTGAGCCGGAACAGATGAAGAACCGGCAAACTGAGCATCACCGTGCATACGTCCCATCGTGTCTGTCATGCCGTACGAAGCCGGTCCGGCTGCAACGTTATCAGGGTGAAGTGTACGTCCGGTACCACCACCTGAAGCAACAGAGAAGTATTTTTTACCTTGTTCGATACATTCTTTTTTGTAGGTACCTGCTACCGGGTGTTGGAAACGGGTTGGATTGGTTGAATTACCGGTAATCGATACGTCAACACCTTCCGAAGCCATAATAGCCACACCTTCGCGAACATCATCGGCACCGTAACATTTCACAGCAGCACGAGGTCCGTCGGAATATGCTTTGGTACGTACTACTTTCAATTCGCTTGTATAGTAATCGAATTCAGTCTGAACATACGTAAAACCGTTGATGCGCGAAATAATCATAGCAGCATCTTTACCCAATCCGTTCAGGATAACGCGTAAAGGTTCTTTACGAACTTTATTAGCCGATAAAGCAATACCAATAGCACCTTCGGCAGCTGCAAATGATTCGTGTCCTGCAAGGAAAGCGAAACATTTAGTTTCGTTGCGCAGCAACATGGCAGCCAGGTTACCGTGACCAAGACCAACTTTGCGGTCTTCGGCTACCGAACCGGGAATACAGAATGCTTGCAAACCGATACCGATTGCCTCAGCAGCGTCAGCAGCAGTAGTGCAACCTTTTTTGATAGCGATAGCAGCACCTACCACGTAAGCCCATTTAGCGTTTTCGAACGCGATATTTTGAATTCCTTCGCAAATTGCATAAGGATCAATGTTTTTAGCCGCGCAAATTGCTTTGGCTTCGTCGATATTTTGGATACCGTATGTATTAAGAGCCGCATTGACCTTATTGATACGACGGTCATAACTTTCAAATAATGGCATAATATTTTAATTTGAAGATGAGTAAATTTGAAGATTTGATAATTGATTTCGAATAGTTGACTATAAACTATTGACTATAAACTATAGACTACTCTTGACGAGGATCGATATATTTTGCAGCGTTGTCGAAACGACCGTATTTGCTGGTCGATTTTTTCAATGCTTCGTTTGCATCAACACCTTTTTTGATCAGGTCCATCATAGGGCCGAAACGAACAAATTCGTATCCGCAAGCTTCGCCGTCTTCGTCCAACGCCATACGGTTGATGTAACCTTCGGCCATTTCCAAATACCGAACACCTTTTTTGTTGGTGCTAAACATGGTTCCAATTTGCGAACGCAAACCTTTACCTAAATCTTCCAAACCTGCACCGATAGGCAGACCACCTTCTGAGAAAGCTGATTGTGTACGTCCGTAAACGATTTGAAGGAACAATTCCCGCATTGCTACGTTGATTGCATCACATACTAAGTCAGTATTCAACGCTTCAAGAATCGTTTTTCCGGTAAGGATTTCAGCAGCCATAGCAGCCGAGTGAGTCATTCCCGAGCAGCCGATTGTTTCAACCAATGCTTCTTCAATAATACCGTCTTTTACGTTCAAAGTCAGTTTACATGCACCTTGTTGAGGAGCGCACCAACCCACACCGTGAGTTAAACCTGAAATGTCTTTAATTTCTTTCGATTTTACCCATTTGCCTTCTTCAGGTATGGGTGCCGGTCCATGATTTGGACCTTTTTTTACAACACACATGTGTTCTACTTCGTGCGAATAAATCATACTTTTCTTGTTTAATTTAATATAATGTTAGGATAGAAATTTCATTGTTAGAATTTGAGCGCAAAAGTACGTTTTTTTTACCGTTTTTCAATGAGAATTTAATGATAATTTGCTTATAATTTTGAACTTTTTTGGTTGTAATTTGTTAAGGTTCAAAAGGCTTTATTCAGCTATTTTCAAATTTCCCATCAAAGAAGAAAATATGCTTAACTTTTATAAAATAAACAACGCTTCAGATCCGTTATTTACTAATTTGTACAATCTCTATACACTGGCTTTTCCTCCGACTGAACGTAGGAATTGGGCTGGTCTTGAGTATGAATTAACTTACGAAAAACGGTTTTGTGCACATGCCCTGATTCAAAATGATAAATTTGTAGGTTTTTTTAATTTTTGGACTTTTGATCGCTTTTATTATATCGAACATATTGCCGTAATTCCTGCTATGCGTGGGCAGCAAATCGGAACTGAAGCCATGGAAATATTTAAATCGCAAACCAAATTGCCTATTGTTATGGAAGTTGAAATGCCGAATGATCCTGCTTCAATCAGGCGAATAGAGTTTTATGAGAAACAAGGTTTTTCAGTTCTATCACACAAATATGCTCAACCGCCTTACGAAGGCGATGAATTTTTAATTCCCATGCAATTGATGAGTAATGACCTTCATTTTTCCAATACACATTTTGACCTGATTAAGGAAACACTTTATGAGAAGGTGTATCATTATGAGGTGGAGAAGGAGAAGGAAGAAGTTTAATTTCCAATTTCCAATTATTGAATTTTCAACTAATTGGGGATTGAAAATTAAATAATTGATTAATTGGTGATGAATTTCCACGCCAACCACGCCATTCCACCCATTCCTATTTCCAATGCTTTTTCATCAATCTGAAAGGATGAACTGTGTAAGCCGCCTGTGTTGGCATTTGTTTCTCCTTTCACTCCAAAACGATAAAATGTGCAAGGATATTTCTGTGAGAAAAATCCAAAATCTTCAGAAGTCATACGCATTTCAAGCGTTCGGATATTATCTGCACCAATCCATTCTGTAGCGAATTCACGTGCTTTCGAAGTAATTTCCTCATTGTTTATCACACAAGGGTAGCCATCAGGAATGTCGATTTCGGCAGTACAACCATAAGCAGCACAAGTTTCATTAACAATACGACGAATATGATTTTTTGCTTCGGGTCGCCATTTCTCGTCAATTGTGCGAAAAGTTCCGGAAAGTAAAACTTCGTGAGGAATTACATTTGTTGCACCATCAGCAATCAGTTTACCAAAAGTCAACACCATAGGCGTTAACGGATGACAAAGCCGACTGCGAACCTGTTGCAACGAGACGATTGTTTGTGAAGCTGCCAAAACAGTATCGTTTATTAAGTGTGGCAATGCACCATGTCCACCTTTCCCATGAATTTTTACATGAATTTCATCAGCAGATGCCATAATCATTCCCGACAGAAAGCCCATTGTTCCGGTTGGATAATCTACCGAAACATGTTGTGCTAAAATTAATTCAGGTTTAATTTCATCAAAAATTCCATCTTCGAGCATAAGTCGTGCCCCACCCGGTGCTTTTTCTTCAGCGGGTTGAAAAATCAGCAATATTGTTCCTTCAAATTCTGTGCGAAGTTCATGTAAAATCTTTGCTGCACCCAGCAAGCAAGCAGTATGTGCATCATGACCACAGGCGTGCATAACATTTTCATTAGTCGATTTCCATGGAATATCAACAGTTTCGCAAATCGGTAAAGCATCCATGTCGGCGCGGAGTGCAATCACTTTTTTATGCGGATTCCGTCCTGAAATTTTGCCCAAAATACCTGTTCCGCCAATGCCTGCTCGGAAAGTAATGTTCATTTTGGTCAATTCATTCTGTATAAATTGGGCAGTTTCAAATTCCCGAAACGAAAGTTCGGGATGAGCGTGAAGTTGATGAAAACAATCGATTACGTATTGGTTGTATCTTGCAGTAAGTTGCTGAAAATATGATTTCATGGGTTTATTGTTTAAAAAGACAAAAGTAGTTATTTTTTTGATAAGCATTCGTCGAATTTTGAATCGAAAATTATTTTTTACAACTATTATTCTGATATTATTATGTTGAAAAACAATAAATAAATCACGAAATGAGATATTTAACTAAATTTAAATAGATATATTATTTATTTCGGTTGTAAGAGCGACATTTTTTATATTTTTGCACATCGCAATTATAATTGGGTCCTTGTTCTGAGTCAAATAAATCAATTAATTTTATAAATATGAAAAAGTATAGTATTTTATTAGTATGTTTGGTACTTTCAATGGTAGCCATGTCACAAAAACCAGTTATTAGTTTTGACGTGAAAACTCATGATTTTGGAAAAGTAAATGAAAAAGATGGTAATGTTACCTATGTGTTTAATTTTACCAATAAAGGAAATGCGCCCTTGGTTGTTAACAGAGTTCAGGCTTCGTGTGGTTGTACTACTCCAACCTGGACAAAAGAACCCATAGAAGCAGGTAAAACAGGAGCTATCACGGTTACTTATAATACTGCAAACCGTCCGGGTATGTTTACCAAAACAATAACAGTATATTCGAATGATGCATTGGAATCATCTGTATTGATTATCACGGGTGAAGTTATTCCTATTCCAAAACAACCGGAAGCTGCTACTCCAAAAGCAACAAAATAAACTCTGAAACAACAATGGGTTGTTGAAAGAGTTTTATAAAATAATAAGAAATGAAGAAATATAGTTTTCTGATTGTTTGCTTATTGTGTTCGTTACTCGCCATGTCTCAAAAAGCAGTTATAAGCTTTGAGGAAAAAACACATGATTTTGGAAAAGTTAATGAAGAAGATGGTAAAATAACCTATGTGTTTGATTTTATTAATAAAGGGAATGCACCTTTGGTTGTAAACAAAGTTCAGGCTTCGTGCGGTTGTACAACTCCAACATGGACAAAAGAACCAATTGAACCCGGTAAAAAAGGTTCGATAACAGTTACTTACAATCCTACAGGTCGTCCCGGCGCATTTACCAAAACAATTACTGTTTATAGCATTGCTGTTGAAGAACAATTTGTGTTAACAATTCATGGTGAAGTAATCCCAAAGCAAACCGGCGAAAACTCCGCATATCCTGTTAAAATGGGTGGTCTTGACTTAAAATCAAAAGTAGTACAAATGAATAATGTGGATAAAGGGAAAACTCAAACACGGGTTTTAGCTATTCAAAATACCACTAAAGCTGTACTAAAACCGTCACTTGAAAATCTTCCAACCTATCTTACAGCTACAATTTTACCAGAAATATTAAAACCCAACGAAGAGGGTAGAATAACTTTTACATTTAATTCAAAAGGTTGCAATCAATGGGGTCCAATTTCGGATGAAATTTATTTAAGTCTGAATGGAGTTAAAAAATTTACCGATGATTCTAAAATTATTGTAGTTAGCAATATTGTTGAAGATTTCAGTAAACTTACTTTAGACCAAAAAAGTAAAGCTCCAATACTTGAAATACCTCAAAGAACGCTAAATTTTGGTGTTTTAAAACCGGAAGCAAAACGGGTTGGAAAAATAAGAGTGAATAATAAGGGTCAAAACACGTTAGAAATTCGTCGCATCATAAATAACAATCGAGAATTTGCTGTCAAACAACAGAAGTTAAGTGTAACAAGTGGTAGGAGTTCAAATTTAATTGTTGATCTAAAAATAAAAGATTTGACAGTTGGAGAATACAAAAAATCATTTACCATACAAACTAATGACCCGGAAAATAGTTTTTTAATATTAATTGTAAGCTGGACTATTCAGTAATAGCAAATACTAAAAGTAAATACTTTTTTAAATTTAAGAGCCGGAAATTTATCATAAACTTCTGGCTCTTTTAATCTGAAAAATATATGCATTACAAAAATAATTACCATCCCGAGAATGAACCTGTTTACAAAGGATTAAGTGTGAATCAGGGTGTAAATGACGCCCCAATGATAAATCCTTACAGACAACCCAAAAGAAAACGTCAGCAATATTCGGCTTCTGAATTTGTAGAAGGTATTTTAGCGGGTGACATTTCCATGTTGAGTCAGTCGGTAACATTAGTTGAGAGTTCACTTCCTGAACATCAACTTATTGCACAAAAAGTTATTGAAAAATGTCTTCCTCATGCCGGAAATGCTGTTCGGTTAGGAATCACAGGCGTACCCGGAGCCGGCAAAAGTACCTTTATCGAAGCATTGGGCATGCATCTGGTTCGAGATGGGCATAAACTTGCCGTATTGGCCATTGATCCGAGCAGTGAAAGATCAAAAGGCAGTATTTTGGGAGATAAAACCCGCATGGAAGAACTTTCGGTGACGAAAAATGCGTTTATCCGACCTTCACCAGCAGCCGGGTCGTTGGGTGGAGTGGCACGCAAAACACGCGAAAGTATTATTCTTTGTGAGGCAGCCGGTTTTGACACCATTTTTGTTGAAACAGTAGGAGTAGGGCAGTCCGAAACTTCTGTTCATTCTATGGTCGACTTTTTTTTGCTGATTCAATTGGCAGGAACGGGAGATGAATTACAGGGAATTAAACGTGGCATTATGGAAATGGCCGACGGGATTGCAATTAATAAATGCGATGGAACAAATATCGATAAAGCGCGTGTTGCTAAAACTCAATATCAGAATGCATTACACCTTTTCCCCCCGCACGAATCTCATTGGTCTCCTGAGGCAATAACCTGTTCGTCAGTTGAATTGAATGGTATAAGGGAAGTCTGGAATATGGTGGAACGATACATTGATTTTGTTAAAGCAAATCATTATTTTGAAATAAAACGAAATGCTCAATCGAAATATTGGATGTATGAGACAATAAATGAACAATTAAAAAATAATTTCTATCAAAATTCGGAAATACAGAACATGCTTATTGATAGCGAAAAAAGAGTTTTGTCAAATGAATTAAGTTCGTTTGTAGCAGCAAAGAATTTGTTAGATAAATATTTTAGGAAAATAAGAAAATAATTTATAATCAATAGTTTATAGTTGGTAGTGTTTTGTTTATGTGAAAGTCAACTAATCAACTAATTAACTAAATAATCAATTAGATGCAATCTAATGTCATTTATCACCAATCCTGTCTCGAAGGACTAAAAAAACTTCCAGACGAGTGTGTCGATTTGATTTTTACCGATCCTCCTTATTATCAGTATCGTGCTCAAAATGTGCAAGGATTAAAAAATCACAAAGATGTGGTGACTGAATTTGATTTTGATGGTTTTAAATCCGAAAAGGAATATTTACAGTTTTTGGAAGATGTGTTGACTGAGTGTTTCAGAGTTTGCAAACCGGGAGCAGCAGGTTATTTGTGGTGTGGTGATGATTTTGTTTCTTACCTTAATAGAATGGTTGAACGAGTAGGTTTTCAGTTTCGAAAAGTAATTCACTGGCATAAAACTAATCCATTTCCGGCCATATATACCCGAAAAATGTACGCTAACAGCATGGAAATGTTGGTTCATTTTTCGAAAGGCACTCCTAAAACCTGGAACCACAAGTCGGTGAATGAAATGCACAATTTTATTCAGGCACCCATTTGTATGGGCAAGGAACGAACTAAACACAAAACTCAAAAACCGCTGAAAGTATGTCTGCCTTTTATCGAAATCAGTAGCAATGAGGGTGATTTGGTTCTCGACCCATTTATGGGTTCCGGAACTACGGCTGTAGTCGCTAAAATGCTGAACAGAAATTATTTGGGATATGAATTAAATGAAGAATTTTGCAAAATTGCAGAAGAACGAATTCAAAAAAATCTTTAATATTTTCAATAAATTATTTCCCTTGCGGTATTGGAAATATTATAGCTGACTGAGGTAAAACAGCATTTGATGATTGAGGGTTAATAGGATTTGCCGGTTTTGGCGACACATTATTTGTTGTCTGAGCTGGAACATCTTTTCTATTTTCATCAACAGGAAAATATCCTTGAGGTCTGTTAATTGTATATTTTGTCATCGATTGATTTGATTGAAAATTTATACCAGTAATGACACGAGTAGCTTGAGTAATTTTAACTAAAGTGTCAGAATAAAATATTTCCATTCGTTGATTCCAAAAAAGGTGTTCGGTTTCAAAAAGTTCGCCTTGCAAATTAGTAGACTTTACTTTTCCACGCAATTCCCAAATTTGTTCGTTTTGGTTGAATTTTGCATACTGACTATGAATGTTGGCATCTACTTTCATATTCTGATCAAAACGCTCGAAATGAATACCATTAGGGAATTCCCAATATGGTTGAGTTGCACGATCATATATATCCCAGCGAGGAGCGGAAATTCTATAACGTGTTACTCCTGAATCGGAAATAACGGTGGTGATTTCAGTTGCATGAAGTTTGGGCATTTTGGATCGGTCAACTACAGCCCCGATTTTATCAGGCTTATCATTGCTGCAAGCAAGAACAAATAGTATAAGAAAAACACTGCAAATGAATGTTTTCCAAATGTTTGCTGACAAATCAAAATGTAAAATGTGTGACTTTTCCGGTCTCATTTCAATCATGATCTAAAATTTGAGTACCGTTTTTGATTAGAGTTTACGTTTAAAGAACCAGTGTTCATTAAATGTAGCGTTGAAAGTGAATTTAAAATAATCTTCGCTCAATAAACTTGTGGATCCGATTTTACCATATTCGAACGAAGCATTTATCATGGTGTTACTATTGCGTAAAGGAAGTCCAATACCGAACGAAAGACCAAAATTTTTTGGCAATGATTGTCCATTTACATTAAAATAGGAATCGCTCGTATTAAACCCTCCACGATAATGAATTCTGTCAAAGTATTTTCTACCTTTTGGGTTTGGAAGATATTCAACTCCAATTGCCAATTTTGATCGGTTGTTTAAGGTTTCTAAGTTTTTCGAAGTGACCGGGTCCCAGTAAAACTTAGTGTCACTCCAACTTTGTAAAGTATAATCTATACCAACTGAAAGTCTTTTATCATAGGTGTAGTTTAAACCAATTCCATATATTGTTGGTAGTTCAAATTCGTAATTATTAGGAATACTATCCGTTAATACGCCTGTTGTAATACTGGAAAACCCCCCATACAGTCTGGCTTTTGGTTCATAAATAAATCCTAATGTTACATCATGTTTTTTTGCAAATGTATTATAAAATTGAGCACCTAATCTATAACGAAAATTAGTTGCTATAATCGAATTTACTTGTAAAGTTGAATCATTTTCCGTAGTTATGCTTCTTTTATTATCAATATTTCCAAACAAATAATATGCATTTATTCCTAATGAAATATGATTAAATAAATTAGCTGATAATCCTGAATAAACCTGACTAAAACCTCCTTGACCCCAATACTTTGTTCTATAAGGAATAGAATCAAAACCTTTTATGCCAGTTATTTTAGTCTCATTTTGCAAAAAATCGTATCCTGAAAATGAATAAGGCAATGCACCTGCACTAAATCCTAGCCATTTTGCCAATGGGAATTGCAGGGTTATGTATTCTAAATTTCCATTAAAAGTTGTTTTTCCGCCAGTTTGATTTGTAAATCTTGATATTAAAGTTGAAGCTCCCACGTCAAACATAAAAGTCATACTGTCAACACAACTGTATGAAGCCGGATTGACGTTATTGATGCTGAAATTTGAGCGAGAACCAATTGCAATTCCTCCCATAGCTCTTTGTTCGCCATTATTTGTGTCGCTAATATCTCCGTATCCGAAACGGGTATAAGGCGAGTTAGTATTATTCTGACTGATAATAAATTGAGTGAAAATGAATATTGCGAAAACTAGAACAAATAGCTTATTTTTGTACATTATATTGGAGTATGCGGTTGAGCCCGATTAACACTAAATTTTTTTCTGCAAAGATGGCATTTTTTAGCTTGGTATCAAAGTAAAAAGTGCTACCGCCTGTTAAAAAAGTAGAAAGTTGTGGATATTTAATTTTTAATGCATTAATATAACCATCTATCTCGAAAACAATACCATAAATTGAACCCGAAATTAGAGCCTTATTTGTTGTATCCCCCAAAAATGGACTTTCAGCATTTGGTTCAACTAAAGGCAATTTCTGAGTAGATTCATGAAGCGAACGTAACCTGATATTTAGTCCGGGAGCAATATTCCCCCCAAAATAAACCTGATTTGAATCAATAAAGTCATACGTAATCGCAGTTCCGGCGTCAATGACCAAAATATCACTTTCGGGTTTTAAAAATGCAGCTCCTACTACTGCGGCTAATCGATCTTTTCCCAGTGTTTCGGGCGTCAAATATCTGTTTTCAATTGGGACGACCGTTTTATGGGTTAATTCAATAAAGTTTTGAGTGTTTTCTTCTAATATTCTTTTAATATCTTTATTTTCGTGAATTACACTCGAAAGTATACACGAATCAATTAAAAATTTGATCAAAAGTTCTTTAATTTCATTTGTGCCGAAATTTACAAAATTAAAGCTTTCAATCAAGTCATTATGATTGAAAATGCCAACTTTCGTGCTTGAATTTCCCTGATCGATACAAAGATTCATGAATAATAATAATTACATTCTGAAAAATTACAACTTATTTCTCACGCAACAATTAACAAGTTTACCAATTAACCACAATTAAAGAATCATTTTTTCAATAGGAACAACCAAAATTCCTTCAGCTCCTAAGGCTTTTAATTTTCCGATTATATCCCAGAATCTTTTTTCATCAATTACAGCATGAAGTGAATTCCATCCTTCTTTTGCCAACGGCATAATGGTTGGACTTTTCATACCAGGAAGGACTTCTGTAATTTTTTCAATATTTTCAGTCGGAACATTCATCAAAATATATTTTTTGTCCTCAGCCATCTGTACTGCTTCAATTCTGAAAAGCAATTCGCCCAGAACAACTTGTTTTTCTTCAGTTAAGTTGGGATTTGAAATAAGCAAGGCTTCCGATTTCATTAGCACCTCCACTTCTTTTAAATGGTTAGTAATTAAGGTGCTACCTGAGCTGACAATATCAAAAATGGCATCTGAAAGTCCAATACTCGGAGCGATTTCTACCGAACCCGTTATAATATGAATATCGGCTTTTACACTTTTTTCTTTCAAAAAATCACTTAAAATTTCTGGATAGGAGGTGGCAATTACCTTTCCGTTTAACCAGGAAATGTCATTATAATCTACTTCTTTAGGAATAGCAATTGATAATCTACACTTACTAAACCCCAAACGTTTTGTCAGAACGACATTTTTTTTCTTTTCAGCATATTCGTTTTCACCCACAATACCTATATCAGCAGCTCCATCAGCTACCGATTGAGGAATGTCATCATCTCTTAAAAATAAAACTTCGAGTGGAAAATTTTTGGCTGGAAGAAGTAATAATCGTTTGCCTGATTCCAGTTTAATCCCTGATTCAGCTAACAACAACATGGTTTCATCGTACAACCTTCCTTTTGCCTGAACTGCAATTCGTAACATAATCTTTTAATTTTTATTTTGCTACTGCAAAGGTACAAAAAATGCCTGAATTAAAGCTTTATTAAAAAAATAAGGTTCGTTATCGAAATAACGAACCTCAATGCTTTGCAAGAATTTCTTTTTGCGTTAGCTTTTTAACTACTTTTTAACAGTTCTTGCGATTGAATCAGCTATTGCGATTGAATCAGCTTTAAGAGTAGCTTTTGCGATTGAATCATTCATGATTGAATCAGCTTGAACTTGAGCAATAGAATCTGCATTTGGAACAGTTCCTTCAGCTTTTTTAGGAGTACAAGATGCGAAAGCCATAGCTACCACAAAAAATAATAATACTTTTTTCATTTCTTTTAAACTTTAAAAATTTAACATGTTTGTTTTGCAATTCAAAATCGATGCAAAGATACACCATTTTTTTATTCTACATTAATAATTATCACTTTTTTTTAAAATATTTTTTGGTTTATGTTATTTTTATGCGTTTTTAAGAAAATCGTGGGTACAGATTTTGTTTTTTGTGATTAAAATCATAAAAAAAGTCTGCAGGAAATTTCCAACAGACTTTTGTTTCGTAAATAAGATTACGGAATCTTTAATTACTTAACAACTACAGTTGTGTCAGCAACAACTGTAGAATCAGTAGTTACAGTATCAACAGATACAACAGTAGAATCAACTTTTGGAGCTTCTTCTGCTTTTTTGGGTGTGCAAGAAGCAAAAGCCAAAGCTACAATGCAGAACAAAAATACTTTTTTCATTACTTTAAAACTTTAAAAATTTAACATGTTAATTTTGCAATTCAAAATCAATGCAAAGATACATCATTATTTTATATTACGTTATTAATTTTCGTTTTTTTTTATTATTTATTTATTGAAGTTCGATTTATATTGTAAATATATAATATTCAGCAATATAAATACTTATTTTTCGGTGGAATACAAGTATCTTTTAATACTTTTCTTCGGAGTTTTTTCAAATTCGTATGGATAAAGTTTAATTTTAGATACATTTTCGTAACCCGCAACCATCGAATTAAGTAATTTTCTGTTTTCTTCCATCAACAGTTCTAATTGATTTTGATCAACTCCTTCTGCATCAACAACCTCATAATCAGGACAAACCAGGGCAATTAATTTCCCATTGCTTTCAATAACCAAACTTTCCATAACATAAGGTAAATTGTTGAGTTTCGCTTCAATTTCTTCCGGATAGATATTTTGTCCACTTGCGCTTAAAATCATCGTTTTGTTACGTCCACGGATAAAAATGTTTCCTTCTGAATCGATAGTGCCAAGGTCACCTGTATGTAACCAACCTTCATTATCAATAATTTGTGCAGTAGCTTCAGGATTTTTAAAATAGCCTGACATAAGGTTTTCGCCACGAACGCAAATTTCGCCCACACCACTTTCGGCATCCGGCTGCAAAAGTTTTGCTTCCATTGTGTCGAGCAATTTTCCGGACGATTTGGTAATAAAATCTTTATAATGTGAATAACTGATAATTGGAGCACATTCTGTCATACCATATCCGATAGTATATGGAAATTTTATTTTAGCAAAAAATTCTTCCACTTCTGCATTTAAAGGTGCACCACCGATAGCGATTTGTGAAAACTCACCTCCAAAAGCATCCATCAACTTTTTGCGAATCTGTGACAAAACCGTTTGATCGAGGAACGGAATACTTAGTACCCAACGCATGGAAGGTTTTGCTAACAAAGGTTGAATTTGTTTTTTATAAATTTTTTCAACAATTAGCGGAACGAGAAACACTATGTTTGGTTTAATTTCGGCAAATGCAGTCAATAAAATCTTTGGTGAAGGAATTTTGCCAATAAAATGAATATGGCAACCTGCACAAGTTGAAGTCAAAAATTCAAAGGCGCAACCATAAGCATGAGCAAGGGGTAGAAATGAAATTATTCTGAATTGTGGGGCGACTAATCCTGTGCGAAGCCCGAAAGTGATATTTCCTGCCAATGCATTTCCGCTTGTCAAAACACCTTTGCTGAAACCGGTTGTACCTGAAGTATAGTTTATTGATACAATTTCAGTATTGGGTTTATCGATATACCTAACATGGTCGCGATAGAAACCTTGCGGATATTTGGCATGAAAAAGGCTATTTATATAATCGGGTTGCAAGTATTTTAGCACTAATAGTTCATGAACTTCGAATTCTAATGTTTCCTGCTTAGGTTCTTTATTTAATAATGTGATGCAATTAAATCCGGTGAGTGAAAACACCGCTTTAACTGTGGTTAGTTTCTCTTCTTCCAGGTTTTCCCAAATATTATCACCTGCAAATAACAATGTAGACTCCGAATGATTAGTAATATGATGAACATCGTTCGGATTGAAATCCTGCAAAATAGGTACAATAATAGCACCGTAAGTGACTGTGGCTAAATAGGTGATTGCCCAATTGGCGTTGTTTCTTCCAATTAAAGCAACTTTATCATTCGGTTTCAATTTGCATTGCTCGAACAAAATATGAATTTTGGCAATTCGTTTGGCTACATCAGCATAAGTTATTGTAAGTTCTTCACCATAATTGCTGTATGCAGGTAATTCCCAATTGTTTCGAAAAGAATCTTCGAACATGCGGATAAAGTTTTCCTGAATCATTTTGTGTGTATTAAAAATTTAAGACGACACAAAAATAATGATTAATTACACATATCATATGAAAATGTGCAGAAATTTCATATTAACAGTAAAATTAATGAATATCGATTAAACTAAAAAAACATATTTAACTCTTCAATAATGATAGAATCGGGGTCAGATTAGTAACTTATAGATTCGAAAACTCTGAAAAAAATCGTATCTTTGTGACTTAAAAAAAAATACAATTAAATTTTATGAACATATCGTATAATTGGCTGAAACAATACATTAACATTGATGTTACGCCCGATGAATTGTCAAAAGCATTAACTTCCATTGGTTTGGAAGTGGGTGGAGTTGAAGAAGTTCAAACCATTAAAGGCGGATTGGAAGGATTGGTTATTGGCGAAGTGCTGACTTGTGCTAACCACGAAAACTCTGACCATTTGCATGTTACCACGGTAAATGTTGGAACAGGCGAACATCTGCAGATTGTGTGTGGTGCTCCGAATGTTGCCGCAGGACAAAAAGTAGTAGTAGCAACCGTAGGAACAAAACTCTATTCGGGCGACGAAAGTTTTACGATTAAACGTTCGAAAATTCGGGGCGTTGAATCGATGGGAATGATTTGCGCCGAAGATGAAATTGGCATAGGAACCAGTCACGACGGTATCATTGTATTACCTGCCGAAGCTGTGATTGGAACTTTAGCCAAAGATTATTACGGTATTAAAAACGATACCTTGTTGGAAGTAGATATTACCCCCAACCGTATTGACGCAGCTTCGCACTTTGGCGTTGCCCGCGATCTAACTGCATTTTTTGCTTTGAAAGATAAATCGGTCAGACTCACCAAACCTTCAGTGGATGCGTTTGCAGTTCAGAATACAAAACTTTCCATTCCCGTAACAGTTGAAGATACGGATGCTTGTCCGCGTTATTCGGCAGTGACAATTTCGGGTGTAAAAGTAACCGAATCACCGGAATGGTTGAAAAATCAGTTACTTATTGTTGGACTCCATCCCATCAATAATATTGTCGACGTTACTAATTATGTATTGCACGAATTAGGTCAACCGATGCACGCATTCGATGCCGATAAGATTAAAGGCGGCGAAGTACGCGTAAAAACGTTGACTGAAGGAACCCCTTTCACTACATTAGATGGCACGGAACGCAAACTAAATGCGGCCGATTTGATGATTTGTAACACCGAAGAACCGATGTGTATCGGTGGGGTTTTTGGCGGACTTGATTCGGGTGTGACCGAAACCACTCAAAATGTATTCCTGGAAAGTGCTTATTTCAATCCGGTTTCTATCCGTAAAACGGCTCGTCGTCATGGTTTGAATACCGACGCTTCGTTCCGTTACGAACGCGGTTGCGATCCGACCAATACTATATATGTATTAAAACGTTGCGCTTTGTTGATTCAGGAAGTAGCCGGCGGAACGATTTCGAGTGAAATAGTGGATATTTACCCTGAAGAAGTAAAACCATTCGAAGTTCCAGTATCTTTACGCAAAATCAATACCCTGATAGGTAAAAAAATTGGCAAAGAAAACATTGAAACCATACTGGCTGCACTCGAAATGAAGATTGTAAGTCAGGACGAAGAAGGTTACGTGCTTCATGTGCCGGCTTACCGGGTGGATGTGCAACGTGCTGTGGACGTGGTGGAAGATATTTTGCGTATTTATGGCTACAACAATGTGGAAATTGGCGAAACGCTGAAATCGACATTGAGCTACAGTTCGAAACCGGACAGCTATAAACTGCAAAATCTGATTTCGGAACAACTGACGGCGCAGGGTTTCAACGAAATATTGAATAACTCGCTGACTAAAGGTGGATATTATACCGACCTGACTTCGTTTCCGGCTGCTCATTCTGTAAAAATCATCAACTCATTGAGTTCTGACCTGAATGTGATGCGCCAGACGTTGCTTTTCGGCGGATTGGAAAACATCAACCGCAATGTGAACCGCCGGAATGCCGACCTGAAATTCTACGAATTCGGAAATTGCTATTGTTTTCATGCTGAAAACAAAAAAGAAGACGAAACACTGGCGGCTTATTCCGAAGATTATCACCTCGGATTGTGGCTTACGGGCAACAAACGCGGACAATCGTGGACGGCAACCGACGAGAAATCGAGCATTTATGAACTGAAAGCGTATATCGAAAATATCTTCCGTCGCCTTGGTTTCAACCTGCGTAAACTGGTTGTGGGCGAATATGCCGACGACCTGTTGAGCGAAGCGTTGACCGTGTACAGTGCCGAAGGACGTAAACTGGCGGTATATGGTATCATTCACCCAAAAATACGCAAAATAGCCGACATTGATCAGGAAATTTATTTTGCCGACCTGAACTGGGGTGCTATTCTGGACGAACTGGGCGAACACAAGGTGCAATATGCCGAACTCTCGAAATACCCCGAAGTGAAACGCGATCTGGCTTTGTTGCTCGACAAGAATATCACTTTTGCTCAAATAGAAAAAATTGCTTTCGAAACGGAACTCAAATTGCTGAAAAAGGTGAACCTGTTCGACGTGTACGAAGGCAAGAACCTGGAAGCGGGAAAGAAATCGTATGCCGTAAGCTTCGTGTTGCAGGACGAAACGAAAACGCTTACCGATATGCAGATTGACGGCATTATGAAGAAACTGCAAGGAAACTTTGAAACGAAACTGGGAGCAAAACTTAGATAGCCTGCGGCGATATTAGTTTCGCGTTATTAATTGTTAGGTTCCATTCAAAAAAAAATAAGACAGTGTTAAATTGAACGACAAAAGCATCAAACAATAACCTAAAAATTCAATATACTATGACCGACAACAACTTACCTGCAATTAGTAATAATGATGCTTTACAAAAAATCGAACAAAAGCTACTTATTACCAATAAACTTTTAGATAAAACAGACGATAAATGGCTGGTTGAATTTTTTATCAGACATCCCGAATTGTTTATAAAACTTGTGTCCTCATTTTATCCATTGTCTCAAACTCATTTAGAAAAGTATGAAGACAATTGGGATTGGGGTAAAATTTCTAACAATAAAAATTTGATTTGGACAGAGAAATTAATAGCTAAATTTAATCATAAACCTTGGTGGGGTAATTGTATCTCCAAGAATGAAACTTTATCATGGTCTTCAAAAATTATAGAGAATTACAAAGAAGAATTAGACTGGGATGTGTTTTCAAGCGTTAAATCTATCCCTTGGTCTGTAGATTTGATTGAGAAATTTAAAGATAAATGGAACTGGAATAAATTATCACAAAATGAAGGGATTTGTTTTAATTTGGAATTATTTGAAAAATTTTCAACTAAATGGTCTTGGGATATACTATCAAAAAGAGAATCATTACCATGGTCAATTGAATTAATTGAACATTACGAATATGAATGGGACTGGAAAATTTTATCAGGGAATAAGGCTTTACCATGGTCAATGAAATTTATTGATAAGTATAGAATCATTTTGTCTTTTAGTGAATTATCCTCTAATACATCTTTACCATGGACAATAGAACTAATTGAAAAATATCTGGATAAGTGGGACTGGATAAGTCTTTCACAAAATGTATCATTACCATGGTCAATTAATTTTCTGAATAAATTCTATTTCAAAATAAAGTTTGAATGGCTATCTATGAGCGATGTAAAAATTACATGGACAATTCAGATTCTCGAAAGGTATAATGATAAATTGCATTGGATGTTCCTCTCAAACAATAAGAATTTACCTTGGACTTTGGAGCTATTTGATAAATTTATTGATAAATGGAGGTGGGACTATTTATCAAGAAATGAAGCACTGCCATGGTCTAAGAATCTAATTGCGAAATATAGGGGTAATTGGGCGTGGGACAATTTATCTGATAATAAAGAATTACCATGGTCAATGGAGTTGATTGAAAAATTTAGCGATAAATGGAAATGGCATGATAGATTCGCAGGAATTAGTCACGGATTATCTGCAAACAATTTACCGTTTTCGAAAGAATTGATTGAAAAGTATAGTCATAAATGGGATTGGGAAATGTTGTCAAATAACGAATCTATTCTTTGGTCAAAAGATTCACTTTTATATTTTGAAGATAAATGGCAATTTTATGTTGAGGAATCTGACAAAAACAGCTTTTATTTTTTATCATCAGCTGATTATTTAAGTTCGCTAATAACCGATTCGGTAATTGATGAAGTGATGCCTAAAATCTGTTCAAATTTTGAATCTATTTTCAAAATGTATGAAAAATAAAATCACAATATATTATGACCAACAGCAACTTACCAGCCATTAGACAAACAGATGCACTTCAAAAAATAGAGCAAAAACTTACTATAACTAATAAACTTTTATCAGAGATAGATAACCAATGGATTGTCGATTTCTTTCTGAGACATACAGATTACTTTATTAAAATTATATCTTTAGAATACTATTTATCTGAAGAATTATTAGAAAAATTTAAAAATAATTGGAACTGGAAAATGCTATCTAATAATTGTTTACCTTGGTCTTTAGACCTTCTTGAAAAATATAAAGATGACTGGTATTTCCCAAACTTAACATTCAACACTTCTTTACCATGGTCTATAGAATTGGTTGAAAAATTTAAAGATAGGTGGACCTGGAATTATTTATCACAAAGAAGCTCATTGCCTTGGTCAATTGAGTTTATTGAAAAATTTAAAGATAAATGGGACTGGGGTGATCTATCTGTTAATGAATCTTTACCTTGGTCAAGTGATTTGATTGAGAAATTTATTGATAAATGGTTATGGGTGTGGCTATCAATAAACAAATCTGTACCTTTATCTATTAGTTTGATTGAAAAATATGAAGATAAATGGGACTGGGGAAGTTATCATTTTAGATTTAGAGGGTTATCAGGTAATAGTGCCTTACCATGGTTTATTGACATGATTGAGAAATATAAAGATAAATGGAACTGGGAAGTGCTATCTTATAATGATTTTTTACCTTGGTCAAGTGATTTGATTGAAAAGTATGAAGATAAATGGAGTTGGGGTGCACTATCTGGTAATGAATCTTTACCTTGGTCAAGTGATTTAATTGAGAAATATAATGATAAATGGAATTGGTTCGTATTATCTTATAATACTGCTTTACCATGGTCTATGGAGCTTATTGAAAAATATAATAATAAATGGTACTGGCCTGTGCTGTCTAGTAATGAATCTTTGCCATGGTCTATAGTACTTATTGATAAATATAGATATATCTGGAATTGGGGAGATTTATCAAAAAACAAAGCCATTCCTTGGACAATTGTATTGATTGACAAGTATAAAGAAAAATGGAATTGGAATTATATATCAGAAATCGAAGACTTGCCTTGGTCGATAGAGTTGATTGAGAAGTATAGAGAAAAATGGAATTGGGAAAAATTATCAAAAAATAAATCATTGCCATGGTCAATAGAGTTAATCGAATGTTATTTGGAATTGTGGTCTTTTGGTTTAAATGAATATGATAAAGGATTGTCTGGCAATGATGCTTTACCTTGGTCTTATGAATTAATTTTAAAATTTGAAAACAAATGGAATTTGAAATGTTTAGTAGTAAATAAGTCTATTTCATGGACAAAGGAAACAATATTATGGTTAGAAGTTAAGTATTTAAATTCAGATTTTGAAGACGAAATGGGTTCTTTATTTGGTATAAAAAATGTTTTTACAGAGCAGTTACTTACTTTTATTACAGACACAATTATAGAAAAAGTAATGTCTAAAATAACTGAAAACGATAAATACTATGCAAACACAAGCCTATTTTGAAAATATCCAAGAGCAAATAAAACAAGAACTAAGCAAAGCCAAATGTTCAGTAATTATTGCTGTGGCGTGGTTTACCGATAAGGAATTATTTGGTTTGATTTGTCGGTTGGCTAATCAGGGAATCAATGTGCAACTGTTACTGATGAACGATGACATTAATAATCAGTGTGGTATTGCGTATGAGTTATTGCAGAATGCAGGTGGAAAAGTGTGGAAAATTGGGAATGGGAATAATGACACCTTGATGCACAATAAGTTTTGTGTAATTGATGAACAAGTGGTTATTAATGGCTCGTATAACTGGACAAATAAAGCCAAACAAAACCACGAAAGTATTACAGTGATTCAAGATGCTGAATTGGCATATCAGTTTGCGAGTGAGTTCGAGCAACTTAAAAAGCGTTATTTTGGCGAAAGTGTTGAGCAAACTGTGTTAGATTATGGCAAAATTTGCATTCGGCTGGAAACGCTCAAAAATGCCATATTATTGGAAGACGACGATGATATAAACTACCAAATCAAAAAGATAAGCAAAGGAATTTCAACCACCAACGAGAATGAACAGATTGGCGCTATAAACGATATTTTGAACTTCACCAAACGTAAGAATTATGGCGAATCAGTGAAACTGATAAACGAATTTACGACTCGTTTTCGTTCCATTACAGTTTATATCGATAGCGAAATTATGGCTATGCAATTGGAATTAAAAGTGTTGGAACTTCAAATCAGTTCGCTCGAAGATGAGCGTATGGAAATTGAGAAACTGATGTTTAGCTTTGAAATCCGGCATAATCAGGAATTAGGAGAATTAATATCTAAATTGCTGTATTTACGAAAAGAAAAGCTTAATAAAGAAGCGCAAACCGACACAAGCAAAAAAGCCGAAGCCGAAGAAGCTGAAAAGGATTATCAGAGTTATAACAAATCGTTGGACGAAACTAAAAACGAGAAGATTAGGGATTTAACCGAAGATGAATTAAAAGAAATCAAAGCCAAATATCGGAGTGCTTCCAAACTTTGTCACCCTGACATAGTTGATGAAAAATACAAAGAAATGGCAGAACAGACTTTCATAGAATTGCAGAAAGCCTACGAAACGAATGATTTACAACGCGTAAACGAGATATTGTTGAACCTCGAAAAAGGATTCTTTACCAACAAATCGGAAAAAGAAAACGAAAAGAAAGAATTGCTCGCTGCACTGAATCAACTAAGAAACAAACGTGACGAACTGGAAAAAACACTGGTTAATCTGAAAACATCAGAAACTTATAAAACTGTTTCTGAAATTAGCGATTGGGATGCATATTTCGAAAATATTAAAAGACAATTGGAAGAGGAAATTGGAGGAATGAAAGCTATAATTTAATCTTTAAATTATCCGTGCTCATCTACCAGTCTATCGTCCAAAGCCTTTCGTGAAGATTGTAGTTTTTGTTCCAGTAATTGGGTTTGTGTTGGTTGTTGCACTTCCTCCGTTACTATAGTTTGTAGTTTTAGTTCCTGTGATTGGGTTTGTGTTGGTTGTTGCACTTCCACCATTACTAAAATCACTATTCGTATAGTTTGTAGTTCTTGTTCCGGTGATTTGATTTGTCGTTGTTGTTGCGCTTCCACCATTACTAAAATTACTGTTCGTGTAATTTGTAGTTTGAGTTCCGGTGATTTGGTTTGTAGTTGTTGTTGCACTTCCACCATTACTAAAATTACTGTTCGTGTAATTTGTTGTTTTAGTACCAGTAATTGGGTTGGTAGTTGTTGTTGAGCTTCCACCATTGCTAAAATCTCTGTTCGTGTAGTTTGTAGTTTGAGTGCCAGTGATTGGATTTGTAGTTGTTGTTGCTGTTTGAGCAAATAACATAGATGTACACATTAAAAATGCAGAAGCCATAAAAATGATCTTTTTCATAATACACTATTATTTATTTGCTTACTCTTTTTCAAGGTTTTCAGCTGATCCTTTTTTTATAACAAAACTATATTGATTCGTCAAAGATATGAATTTATTTCGTAATAATTTTTTGTTATTAATTTTGGTTTGCATAGAAGAAAAATTAATCGCCCAAAAAGCAAAAAAAGCTTTTTGATAATAGGCAGAGCGGTCACCGTACATTGTTTTTTATCGGATTTAGAAAGCTTAATGCAATTTGAAATAAAAAAACAATGAACTGTAAGTTTATTATGAAAGACTAAGGTTTGTGGTATCACACTGTCTAACATGCTATTATTTAGACACAAAACAACCAGAGAAAAGAAAAAACGAAAGAAACAAATATAACGAAAAGAATGAACGAGAACCTAACACACGCCTCGGTTGTTATTAGCCTGCGGCGTTATTGGCTTATAACTTTGGAAAAGTTTAAATCGAAATAATATAAATAAAGACCGGTGACAGTAGACTGTTGCCCTGCGAAATCTAAAAATGGAAGATTTATCATTTACCGGAAAATTATTGAACACGCCTTATGGTAAGCCCGATGTTTACAATGCGTTGAGTATGCCTGTGTATCATTCGGCAGCGTTTGAATTTGAAACTGCGGAAGCAATGGAAGCTGCCTTTACAGGAAAATCGGCTGAGCACACCTACTCACGGATTACCAATCCGACGGTGCAGTATTTCGAGGATCGTGTAAGAATAATTACCGGCGCCCTGAGCGTAACGGCTTTGAATTCTGGCATGGCAGCCATTTCCAATGTCTTCTTCGCCCTGGCACAAAGCGGAAGCAATATCGTCACTTCGCGTCATTTGTTTGGAAATACTTATTCGTTTTTTGCTTCCACGCTGGCCGCTTTTGGAGTGGAAGTCCGCTTTTGCGACCTGAACAGCCCCGACGAAGTGGAAGCACATATTGATGCCAACACCTGTGCGGTTTTTCTGGAGATTATTACCAATCCTCAAATGGAAGTGACCGATTTAGCCGCGCTTTCGGCAATAACCAAACAAAATGGTGTGCCTCTGGTGGCCGATACCACCATTGTTCCTTTCTGTGCTTTCAAAGCTGCTGATTTTGGAATCAATATTGAAGTTGTATCGGGCACCAAGTATATTTCGGGTGGAGCAACCGGACTCGGCGGATTGATTCTCGATTACGGGAATTTCAACTGGCTTTCGTCGCCCAAGTTACACACCACGGCCAAAGAATTCGGTACGGCAGCTTTTACCGCCAAACTTCGCAAGGAAATTCACCGGAACCTCGGTGCTTATATGACTCCGCAAGTTGCTTATATGCAAACGCTGGGACTGGAAACCCTGGCTGTACGTTACGAGCGGGCTACGGATACTTGCCGCAAGTTGGTTGAGAAACTGGACAAATTGCCTGAAGTGGAATCGGTCAATTACACGGGCTTGCCATCGAACAAATATTTTGCTGTGAGCCAAAGCCAGTTTGGCAATAGCCCCGGTGCTATGTTTACATTCGATCTTGCCTCGCGCGAAGCCTGTTTCAGCTTTATGAATAAACTGAACGTAGTGCGCCGTGCTACCAACCTGTTCGACAATAAAACATTGGCTATTCATCCTGCCAGCACCATTTTTGGAACATTTACTCCCGAAGTTCGCAAGGAAATGAATGTATCGGATAAAACTATCCGCATTTCTGTGGGACTGGAAGATGTGGAAGATTTATTCAATGATATAAAAAATGCATTGAAAATAATTTAAAGAGTAAATTTTGTATATTCAATTCGCCTTTAATCAAATAATTATATATATCAAATTTAGTTGCTGGAATGAAAAAATATATTGTTTTAATACTAATTGCAATATTAAATATATCAGAATCGTGTGCAAACAAGAAAAATATGGAAACGATGGTAAGTTTTGAAACATCTTATGGAAAAATCACAGTAAAATTATATCCCGAAACGGTTAAACATCATGATAATTTCGTTAAGTTAGTAAATGAAGGTTTTTATAACGGGGTGTTATTTCATCGTGTGATTGGCAATTTTATGATTCAAGCAGGTGATCCTGACTCAAAGACGGCTAAATCTTCTGCTTCACTTGGTTCAGGCGATGTAGGTTATACTATTCCTGCTGAATTTATTTATCCAAAATATTATCACAAACGTGGAGCATTGGCGGCGGCTCGAGAAGGTGACCAAGCGAATCCGTTACAAGCTTCATCGGGTTGTCAGTTTTATATTGTTCAGGGTAAAACATTTACTGACAGTCAGTTGGATAGCATTGAACGAAATAATGAACATAAACTCGAAACAAAATTGTTTCAGGAAATTGTGAACAAAAAACAGGATGAAGTAAAGCAATTTCGGTTGGAAGGCAGTCAGCTTAAATTAGATGCTTTGCGAGATTCTATATTAGCAGAAGTTCACACACATATGAAAAATCACCCGACTTATAAATTAACACCGCAACAACGAGCTGATTATAAAATAATTGGTGGAACTCCGCATTTAGATGGTGAATATACCGTTTTTGGGGAGGTAATTGAAGGCTTGGATATCGTTGAAAAAATTTCGAAAGCTCAAACCGGAAAAAATGATAGACCGTTGCAGGATATAAAGGTAATAAAAGCTGAAGTTCTGAAATAGCCTGAAATATAATGTTGATAGTTAAAATTTGAAAATTCCAACTACCGACTACTAATTTTATTGATGTTCAGCTCTCAATAAATCATTTACAGTTTTTACAGGATTAAAAGTATCGATAGGCACTTCTACGAAAATAGTATTCCAATCGCTCATGGCACCGTTCCAAAGTCCCGGAAGTTCAAGTGCTTTCAATTCTCTTCCACTTTTTGATTTTAGTGAAATAAATCCGGTGTTTTTATCCACATAGTTGAGCAAATCAAATTTTTCTCCTTTATAATTCTTCAAGCAGCAAACCAAATCTACAGGATTGAAATGGGTTGATTTCATCATTTTATCTTTGTCGGTTGGGATTTTCAGATTAATTTGGGAACTTTCAAGAATTTGAGGCGAAACGGTTCCATCCGCATTAACTGTCAGAAAAGGTCCGCCGCCCGGCTCACCCACATTTTTCACCATACCACAAACCCGAATCGGACGATTCAGTTTATTGAAAAGGTATTTTCTTAATTCGTCATGCGAAAGTAACAGTAAATTAGCATGATGATTATTTAAACGGATTTCGCAAAACTGAGCAATTACCGAAAGTTTTGCATTGGAAATTGATTCTTTTTCCAACTCACACAAATAAGCAAAGCATTGTTTCTGAAGGTTTACCAACATTCCGGCAATCACTTTTTTATAAATTACCGTGCTATCTTTAAGCGAATCGGGAACCACATTGTCAATATTTTTGATAAAAACAATATCGCAATTCAAATCATTCAGATTTTCGATTAAAGCACCGTGTCCGCCCGGACGGAAAACCAATTCACCCTTATCGCGGAAAGGTTGATTATTTTCATCAGCGGCTATGGTATCTGTAGACGGTTTCTGTTCCGAAAAGCTAACATTGTATCTAATTCTGTATTTATTTTCATATGCTGCAATCGTTTCGTTCAAATGCTTTTCAAACAAAGTACGATGTTCTTTTGAAACTGTAAAATGAATGTTCACTTTACCCGAAGCACTGGCTGCATAAAGTGCACCTTCCACAAGATGCTCTTGCATAGGAGTGCGTTTTTCAGTAGGGTAGGAGTGAAATTTTAATAAGCCTTTTGGTAATGAACCGTAATTCAACCCCTTATCAGATAATAAATTCTCAACGATTGGTTTAAATTGTTTATTTTCAATTAATTTGTTGATTGATTTTCCATTGTTTTTTTGACAAATTTCATCTAGTTCTTCATAAAAAGCAAATTTTTTAATTTCGTTGAAGAATTTATTCTCAAAAGAACTCACTGGAGAGTTACTTTCGCTTTCCAAGAACTCAAAAAGATCCTTGAACATGCGACTTGCAGCACCTGATGCAGGTACAAACTTAATAATGGTGGCGTCGGATTGCAAATATTCTTCCCATTGATTCAAAATTGCAGTTATTTCATCTGCTTTTACTTGTAAAATTCCTTTGCCGGGTTCAGCTGCGCTCTGAATTCCCAGATAAGGAAAGCCGGTTGCAAAAGCATTCAGCTGTTCTTTGATTTTGTCGTAAGAAATTCCTTTCTTTTTCAGGATAATTTCATCTGTTGGAGATAACATTTTAATTTGATATGAAGGTTTATATTTTTAGTTTTCAGCTATTCTCCTACCTGTTTCTTTAAGATTTCAATTTCATTTTTACGTTTATTTAATTCATTTATATAATCAGTAATTCGGATTAATAAATCATAATTAACTATTGTAAGTTTACCAAATGAATAATATGATTTTGTTGCATAATCAAGGGCTTTATCAATATCTCCATTAATTTCATAAGCAATGGCAATATTATTGGCTGCTTGTGCCTGAATCAGTGCATTTTTGGTATTATTAAATGCATTTTCCCAGGAATTGATAGCAGATTTCCAATTTTTTACATAGACCGAATCCATCCCTTGTTTCATAAGTTTGTTATTTGGATTAAAGAAGAAACGATCTACTTTTTCCCAATAAGGAACAAATCTGTTAACTGATTTATGTCCGGTATCCAAAGCCCCATCTATCAATACATCAATTCTCTTTGGAAGATCATTCATTACGTTTTGTCTATTATAACCTTCAGATTCCCAGTAAAGTGTATCAATAAATTGAATAGGAGTGACGTCAGGCTTATCAAGATAATGAATGCTCCACGAAGTTTCAAATTTAACTTCCAACGAAGATAAAAAAGTACTACTTTCAGGGATAAAATACTCATTCAGATCATCATTCACTTTTATATTGTCAAGTGAAAGTATTACATTAGCTCCATTTGAATGACATAATTTTTTAACGAGTTCAAAGTTAAATTCAGAAGATTTGAAAAATTCAGTTCCTGTATTTACCGTATTTGGTATAAGTTGCACCGACGAGAAAAAATCTTTTCCTTCCAAATCCTCAGTTAGAGCTCCTAAACAAAAAATGGCAAGACTGTCAGAAGATAGGCGTATATTTTTAACTTTTTCGTTTAGCCGTTGAGTTTTGTGTCCATAATTTGAAGGTTGAATAACGGTGTTATTTACAATTAATAAATTATTGGCATTCAGCTCAAAAGCTACTTTTGCCGGACGAAGTACATCCAGTGAAGTATAAAGTAATTTTGTGCATGAAGTAAAGAAAACAACTCCAAAAACAAGAAGAATGATTTTTAGTTTGTGTGTTTTCATGATAATTTCAAAATATTGTTATGTTGTAAAAATGTAAATTATATGGTTAATTTCAATCCATCATAAGCCAAATGAATATGTTTCGGTAATTTATGATTAACCTGCTCATGCAAACCCATATCGTGGCTCATGTGTGTAAAATAAGTTTCTCGAGCTCCAATTTTGTTAGCTAAATCTATTGCTTCGTCAAGTGATAAATGCGAAATATGTTTGTTTGGCCTGAGTGCATTCAATACTAAGATTTCGAGGTTTTTCAACAAATCGATTGATTTAGTATCAATCGTTTTCACATCGGTCAAATATGCGATTTTTCCAAATCTGAAGCCAAAAATAGGTAAAGTGGCATGTTTTATTCTGATTGGTTGAATTTCCAAGTCGTTAATTTTAAAATTATTTTCATCAATTTCATGTAATTGAATTAATGGAACACCCGGATATCTTTGATCACCAAAGCAATAGGGCATATTTCGTTGAATTATGTTTAAAACCTTTTTCTCAGCATAAAGTTGAGCTTCACCAAGCGGTCTTATGTCATCCAAACCTCCTACATGATCATAATGTTCGTGTGTCAATAAAATTCCTGAAAGATAATCAATGTTATTATTAATAAGTTGTTGGCGTAAATCCGGTCCACAATCAATTAAAATCTGGGTTTCCCCCTCTGTTATCAAAACTGATGCCCGTAAGCGCTTGTCTTTTTGATCAGACGAAGAGCAAACATCACATTTACAACCAATTTGTGGCACACCGGTTGAAGTCCCTGTTCCCAGAAAAAGAATATTCATATTTGATTTTTTATCTAAGATTCATTCTTATACGCCATTCCTGGGGATATAAATTATTACATCTGTTTCCGAAATTTTTAACCCAACCTAACCCTAGACCTTTATAACAAATTAAAATGTATCCGCGACTTGAATCGGGTAGGCAAATGGCTTCTTTTTTTAAAAAAGAAATAGCCGTATTATAGTCAACATCAACAGTTTCAACTGATTTTAAGTTCAATTTTTTCGATAAGGCAATACTCGCTGAAGGTATAAAGTCCAAACCTTTAAATTCACCTAATAATATACCCGAATGCATACACCTCAGTTTCATATTCAGTAACAAAAAGTCATTATATCTTTCTTTATCGTAAGCTTTCATCAGATTGTTTTCAGTTGTAATAATCCAACGTTCCGGTTCTGTTAAAGATAACGTTGGAACATAGCTTTTTGTTACAAATTTTATTCCTTTTTTTTGAATATTCTTACTTTTATACGTGTGATTTTCGATGGAGTTTTTTCTTAAAATTGATATAAAAAATCCTTCTCCTTTTGTTTTGTGAGGATAAAACCGATATCCAAAATCACTTGTTATTATATCTTTATTGCCTTGTAAATCAATAGTTAATAAGTCTGCTCCGAGTTCTCTGCAAAACCATTGAACATTTTCTTCATTCTCTTCACGATTAAAAGTACAGGTGCTGTAAACTAAAATTCCATCTGTTTTTAATGCGGTCCAAACCGAAGACACAATTTCGCGTTGTCGTGCAGCGCATAAAGTCACATTGTATTCGGACCATTCCTGAATAGCGCCTGAATCTTTTCGAAACATTCCTTCACCTGAACATGGAGCGTCAATGACAATTGCATCGAAAAATCCAGATAAAGAGGCAAAATCATTTGGTTTGTTATTTGTAACAACTACATTCGGATTTCCCCATTTAATAAGGTTTTCAGCCAAAATATAAGCCCTTGAACGAATTATTTCATTACTAACCAATAAACAGCTTTCTGTTAAAGTTTGTGATAAAAGGGTTGACTTTCCTCCAGGAGCAGCACACAAATCCAAAACAGTTTGAACATCCGGAAAATGTTGTTTTACGGCCTGTTCTAAAAACATTGAACTGGCTTCCTGCACATAGTATGCTCCGACGTGGAAAAGAGGATCAGCTGTAAAAAGTGGTCGTTCTTTTAAATAATAACCGGAATTGCACCAGGCAACATGTTCTTCTGAAGGTTGATATTCAATTTTATTATTTACCCGAACGCTGGTTGGGGGATTTTCTTCAAGAGCTTTTTCAAATTCCTGATATTCTTTTCCCAATAATTTTCTTGTGTTGATGACAAATGCTTCGGGTAAGTTCATTTTTTCAGAAATAACAATTTATTAAGCGTTTACGATTTTTGAGATTGTTTCAATATTCAGTTTCCAATAATTATACTTTTTAAAGATTCATTTCTAAAATATCTCCGAATTCAAATTCTCCTTCGTATTTTGGTGCCAGATGAAAATGAAGATGTAGTAATATAAATAATTATAAATTGATAGATCACAGAACAATAGATTGTTCAAAAAAAGAAAGCAGTGAGATGAAATGTCACTGCTTTCTTGAAATTTAATCTCAGTTTTATACTTTTTTTGATTCTAAAATTCGCATTGCAATGTCCAGAATCTGAGTATCATCCAACATTACTAATCCTCCATCCGGTCCGGGTTCTATATGAACTCCACAACTTTTACCGTCTTTGTAGTCGTGTCCACCAAAATAATTGCGCACTGTTTCTTTTTCCAGACCAAGTTCTTCAGCGATCTTGGTCATACTACCGCTTGGGAGCGCGTCCTTTATTCTACGTAGTTCGTTGAATGTTATCGTTTTAGTCATGACATTAAGTATTAGAATTATTTATAAAATTGTGTTTCCTAAAGTGCAATAAACATAGTGCATTCTTTTTAAATATCAAAATTATTTCGAAAGAATTTTTCCAAAAAAACAAAAAATAATTTATGATTTTCACAAGTTATTGATATGTAGGTTTTTATTTTTATGGTAGAATTTAGATGTTTTAATTCTGCTTTATTTCTAATTTCTTTATTTGTTTACAATTTTATTCAATAATGAACTATTGTATATCTAATTAATAAAATTAGAAAATAAAATATTCCCCGAATATTAATAAAATCCTGAAAACTTTTTTGGAATTTTGTTGTTATAAAATGGAAACTTGGAAACTATTAAAAGAAATTAGTTTCCAATGTGTGTTTTTAAAAGTCAATGTGTCAGGCGAATATAATAACGTTTTATATTATTAACAAATAAATAATTCAAAAGATAGTAATTAGACGAATTCATTGTATAATTTTGCAGTGTTTTTTATTCTTAAAAATATTCATGGAAAATCAAAGTGATAATATTGTAATTGCTGCCGTCCGTTTGTTTGAGCAATTTGGCATACGAAGTGTTTCAATCGACAATGTTTGTAGCGAATTACATATTTCAAAGAAAACCTTTTATAACTATTTTCCACAAAAGGAAGACTTGGTAGATGCGGTTCTAACATATCAAAAAATAAATAATTACGAAAAATTTGAGAAACTGTTTAAGAACAAAAATGCAATAGATTCGTTGATTGTCTCAATTAAGGAAATAAGAAAAGCATCGGAGACTGAATCTCAGACCATGTTCTATGACTTACAAAAGTATTATCCAAAAGTTTTTGAGAAACACATGTCGAAGAATACTGATGAAATGAGACTGGGTTTCGAAATGAATTTGCGACAAGGAGTTGATGAGGGTTATTATAGAGAGGATTTGGATATTGAGTTGATTTCGTTGTTTCATTCGCTTCAAATAAAGAATACCTTTGAATTAATGCAACAGTTTCCTAAAAAATTTACTAAGAAACGTTTGGTTGATTTTTTTATTGACTTGATGATTCACTTAATAGCCAATGAAAAAGGGTTGAAATACATGGAGGAACATTATAATAAAGAGTAGTTGGTAGTTAAGAGAGCAGGTAGTAAATTGTAAAATGTTCTAGTGCTTCAACAAGGTTTTTCAATAATTCATCGGGGAAAAATGTTTGTTCAACGATTTTCATACTATTTTTAAAAACGGATTCTTATACTTTTGTCAAGTATTAAAGAAAAATAAACGAAGAAGTAAAGTTAAAAATAACGATATAAATAATTTAATGTAAATATGATTGTGAAACAGATTAATAGAAAAATTGTATTGTTGATGGCAATAATTGGTTTGTTGCCATCCATTGCGCTAAAAGCACAAGACACGCTCACTGTCTCTCTCTCAAAAGCATTGGAAATAGCCATGAGCAAGAGTCCGACAATAAAAGTGGCTGACAAAGAAATACAACGTGTAGATTATTCAAAGAAAGAAAAATTTGCAGCTTTGTTTCCTACTATTTCAGCTTCGGGTGCTTATCAGAGAACATTAAAAAAGCAGAAAATGTATTTTACCATACCAGGTTTCCCTTCAGATCCAAATGGATTTGAAGTTGGTCAAGACAATACTTTTAATGCAGGTATCTCAGCTTCTATGCCAATAATTTCGGCGACTTTGTGGGCAACTTTGCAAATGACCGAAACGGATGCTCAATTGGTACTTGAATCTGCCCGTTCGTCAAAACTATCATTAATTAATCAGGTAAGTAAAGCATATTATGCAATTCTATTAACACAGGATTCATACAATGTTATTAAACGTAGTTATGATAATACAGTTGAAAATGCGCGGATTATTCAAAATAAATATAAACAGGGAACTGTTTCAGAATTTGAATGGATACGTGCCGATGTTCAGGTAAGAAATGCGCAATCGAACGTAGTTTCTGCTGAAAGTGCTGTAAACATGAGTATTTTACAATTAAAAATGCTTATGGGAATTGATATGTTCACAGGATTGAAAGTAGAAGGAAATTTAGCGGATTTCGAATCAAAAATGTATGGAGATATTTTAGCAATTGACACAACAACTTTAAAATCAAACACAGATTTGAAACAATTTGATATCAAGGCAATACAATTGAATCATGCACTCAAAATTCAAAAATCAACCTGGTGGCCAACGTTAGCTGCCAGTTTTAGTTATCAATACATGTCGATGGCTGACGATGCGATTGCTCTATCAGCTTATAGATGGTTTCCAACTTCGTCGGCTGCAGTAAGTCTTTCAATCCCGATTTTTCAAGGTGGTGCGAGGATTTACAAACAAAAACAATTGCAAATTCAGATAGATGAGATGAAAGATCAGCGGGATAATTTACGACGAGGTTTGGAATTGCAGGTTATTTCCTGTTTAGATAATATTAAAAAGGCAATTGAAAAAATTGCGTCGAATAAGGAAGGATTACGACAGGCAGAAAAAGCCGTTGTCATTTCCAAAAAACTATATGAGGTGGGTTCCAGTACTTATCTGGATCTGACAAACACTGAATTAGCTTATATTTCTGCCGGAGTATCCTACAATCAGTCAATATTTGATTATTTGTCTGCTAAAGCAGATTTAGAGAAATTATTAGGGAAGGATTCTCCCCAACAATAAATACCAGAAAGTAATAAATCAGTCTAAAACATTAAAAATATTAAAAGATGAAACAAATTAAACTAATTGGCATACTAGTTTGTGCATTAGCATTAGGATTCAGCTCATGCAAGAAAACCGATAAAACCGATACGAAAGCGACTACTGAAATCCAGAATGTTAGGATTCAACAAGCTACCGAACGTCAGGTGGAACAAACTTATGAAGTGACAGCAACCGTTCAACCCGACGCTAAAAACAGCATTGCACCTTCAGCTCCCGGTAGAATCCGCAATATCTTGGTTGAAGTGGGACAACGTGTTTCAAAAGGACAGAAATTGGTTCAAATGGATGTTGCTAATCTTTCGAATCTGGAAACTCAGATTGAAAATGTAAAACGTATTTACAAAAGAACACAGGAACTTTTCAATGTAGGTGGAGCTTCACAACAGGATTTGGATAATGCAAAGCTTCAATTGGATGTTGCTCAGACAAATTTGAAAAATCTGACTGAAAACACCTTCCTGTTAAGTCCTATTAACGGAGTTGTGACAGCGCGTAATTATGATAATGGTGATATGTATTCCGGACAAATGCCGGTTCTTACGATAATGAATATTAATCCAGTGAAATTGCTGATTAATGTTTCAGAATCGTTTTATGCTCAGGTTAAAGTTGGAATGAATGTAAAAGTAGGCTTTGATGTTTTTGGTAATCAAAATTTTCAGGGCAAAGTAAATCTGATTTATCCAACTATTGATGACCGTACCCGCACTTTTGCAGTTGAAGTTAAATTGAATAATAACAACAATAAAATCCGTCCGGGTATGTTTGCCCGCGTAACTCTTGAATTTGGAAAAGTGAAACACCTTGTTGTACTGGATAAAGCTATCTTGAAACAAGCCGGTTCTGGAGATAAATATGTTTATGTTTACCACGATGGTAAAGTTCAATACAAACATGTAGAAATAGGTCGTCGTGTCGATGCTGATTATGAAATTCTTTCAGGTCTGACAGTAGGAGAACAAGTTGTTGTTGCAGGTCAGGCTAAATTAGTTGACGGTGCTGAGGTGAAAGTAATTAAGTAATAGCCCCCTAAATCCCTCGAAGGAGGACTTATTAGTAGTAAATTGTAAATGTTTAAATAGTAAATATAAGAATATGAGTTTATACGAAAGTTCGGTTAGAAAGCCTGTAATGACTTCGATAATATTTGTCGCAGTGGTTATTCTGGGACTTTTCTCTTACAATAAATTGCCGATTGATTTGATGCCGAAGATTGAAATGAACACCATTATGGTTATGACAACTTATAATGGGGCAAGTGCTTCGGATGTTGAAACAAATGTAACGCGCCCGCTGGAGAGTTCGCTGAATACAGTTTCCAGCCTGAAAAATATCAAATCAACGTCGAAGGAAAACAGTTCGATTATTATCATGGAGTTTGATTACGGATTAGATGTTAATGCCGTGACCAATGACGTTCGTAATAAACTGGATTTGGTTAAATCCTTTATGCCAGCAGGTGCCAGTGATCCGATTATCTTCAAATTGAGTACAGATATGATTCCGGTAATAATGCTTTCGGCAACAGCCAATCAAAGCCTACCGGCACTGTATAAAATTCTGGATACAAATGTGGCTAATCCGCTGGCACGTATTAATGGTGTGGGTTCTGTTTCTATTAACGGTGCTCCGCAACGTGAAATCCAGGTTTTTGTTGATCCGGTTAAGCTGGAAGCTTATCACCTGACTATTGAAGCCCTGGCACAGTATATTCGTATGGAAAATGTGAATACTCCGGCCGGCTCTATGGATGTTGGTAGTGATACCTATGCATTGCGTGTTGAAGGTGAATTTAAAGATCCTTCCGAGCTGAATAAAATTATTGTCGGAAATTACAACGGTAAAACGGTTCTGTTATCTGATGTGGCTACGGTAAGCGACAAACATGAAGAGCGTATGCAGGAAAGTTATACAAATGGCGTACAGGGTGCTTCAATTATAGTTCAGAAACAATCGGGATCAAATACGGTTCAGATTGCCCGGGAAGTAAAAAAAATGTTGCCACAAATTCAGAAGAACCTTCCTTCGGATGTAAAACTGAATGTGATTATGGATACTTCGGATAATATCGTCCGGACTATTAATAGTTTGGCTGAAACGGTAATATACGCACTTTTATTTGTAATGTTAGTGGTTCTGTTTTTCCTGGGACGCTGGCGTGCAACGGTGATTATTATTCTGACAATTCCTATTTCATTAATCTCGGCATTTATTTATTTGGCTCTGACCGGTGGAACATTGAACATCATTTCGTTAAGTTCACTTTCGCTGGCTATCGGATTGGTAGTGGATGATGCCATTGTGGTGCTCGAGAATATTACTACGCACATTGAGCGGGGCAGTCGTCCTAAAACTGCAGCTGTAAACGGAACCAATGAGGTTGGACTTTCAATTATTGCTTCTACACTGACTATTATTGCCGTATTCCTTCCACTGACTATGGTTTCGGGTATGGCAGGTGTTATATTCTCGCAACTTGGTTGGATGGTAAGTATTATTATTACCGTGTCGATGATTTGCGCATTGACTCTGACTCCAATGCTGGCTTCGCAGTTGATGCGACTTAACGCAAAACGCAGTAAAGGGTTTAATTTTGTTTATGGACCTATTGAACGTTTCCTGGATAAGCTGGATGAAAAATATGCACAGTTGGTTAACTGGGCGGTTCGTCATAAAAAATCTGTATTGGGATTTGCTACAATATTTTTCGTTTTGAGTATCATTCCACTGGCTATAGGCTGGGTAGGAACCGAAAACTTCCCGGCACAGGACAGTGGCACTATAACTGCAACGATAGAAATGCCGATAGGAACGAGAATGGAATTAACCAAAGAAGTTTGTCAAAAACTGAATGCTGAATGGAAAAAGAAGTATCCTGAAATTGATATGATTAACTTTAATGTTGGGCAGGCAAGCAGTAAAAATATTTTCGGCGCATTGTTTGGTAAAAACTCAAGTAATGTCGGAGCTTTTTCAATAAGAATGGTGAATCTGACCGCCCGAAAACGATCTTCTTTTGCTTTGTGCGACAGTATACGTAATGATATCAAACAAATTCCTGAAATTCGCAAGTCAACGGTTACTGCCGGTGGTGGTATGAGTATGATGGGGGGTCAGTCGACGCTCGATGTAGAAATTTATGGTTACGATTTTGCGCAAACCGATAAAGTGGCTGCTGAATTATCGAAACGGTTGGCTAAAGTTCAAGGTTTGGTAAATACAACAGTCAGTCGCGAAGAATATACGCCGGAATATCAGGTTGATTTCGATCGCGAAAAACTGGCATTGAATGGATTAAATGTAGCCACAGCTTCCAATTATTTGAGAAATCGTATCAATGGCCTCACAGCTTCACTTTACCGCGAGGATGGAGAAGAGTATTCAATTAATGTTGCTTATGCTCCGAAATATCGCCAATCAATTGAAGATATTGAAAATATTCTGATTTATAATAATCAGGGTCAGGCTGTCCGCTTGAAAGATTTAGGTAAAGTGGTTGAACGTTTTACACCGCCTACCATCGAACGTAAAAACCGTCAGCGTATCATTACTGTTTCGTCTACTGTTTCAGGAACTACACTTGATAAAGCGGTGACAGCTATTAATGCCGAACTAAAAAAGATTGATATTCCTTCAGAAATTACAACCACCATTGCCGGTTCATTCAAAGACCAACAGGAGTCGTTCGGCGATTTGGGATCTTTGCTCCTGATCATTATTTTGCTGGTATTTGTTGTGATGGCTTCGCAGTTCGAATCGTTAACTTATCCGTTTATTATCATGTTTTCTATTCCGTTTGGAATTTCCGGTGTGGTACTGGCCTTGTGGATTTCCGGAACAACGTTCAACGTAATGACATTCGTGGGTGTGATTATGCTTGTGGGTATTGTGGTGAAGAACGGTATTGTGATGGTGGATTATATCAACCTGAACCGTGAACGTGGCAATGGTATTATCCGAGCGGTTGTTACCGGTGGTAAATCTCGTCTGCGTCCGGTATTGATGACCAGTTTGACTGCTATTCTGGGTATGATGCCTTTGGCTATTAGTCACGGACAGGGTGCGGAAATGTGGAAACCAATGGCTGTAACAGTAATCGGAGGTTTAACGGTTTCAACGGTATTAACATTGGTTGTTGTTCCAACTATCTATACTTTGTTTGCAGCCAGTGGCGTTAAACGTCAACACCGCAAGCTGAAACGCATTGCACTGGAAAAGAAAACGGAAGAATTAAATATTAATAATTAAAGACTAAGAAAGATGAAATCAATATTTATATCATTCGATCAGGCATATTATGAACAAGTTCAGGCTATTTTGTCAATCAATCATGTACGTGGATTTACGGGTTGGGAAGCAGTTATAGGTCGTGGCACAAAAACTGGTGAGCCGCATTATGGCACTCATGCATGGCCATCATTGAATACCGCCATAATTACTGTGGTTGACGATGAAAAGGTAAAACCTATTCTGGAGCAATTGCGTGAGCTCGACGTAACTTCCGAACGAATGGGTATTAGGGCATTTGTTTGGAATATAGAAGACGGAATGTAAATCAATGCATAATTAACAATGCATAATTCATAATTAAAAAATACGCATTCGACCACTCTGCCAACTTTCCTTTCGAGATTAAAGTGATGCAAAATTACACTTTTTTTTTTGATTGTGATATTTTTTTTTATATAAATAGCATAAAGGTTTTAATAGAGAATAAACACGTACATTTACATTTTGATAGAATATTTTCAATTCTTCTGACACAATTTCAAACGAATAAACAGTAAAAGTGTCAAATTGATTATATATACATACATAAAAAACCAATTTTAAAATAATTGGCAATATTCTCTTTCAAATTGTCATTTTATTGTACCTTTGACCCGAAACAATTTTAAAACTAAAAAAAATCAAAATGAAAGTTCAAAAAGTTCTTGACAATTTAAAAAGACGATTTCCGAACGAATTGGAATATCATCAAGCGGTAGAAGAGGTGCTGTGTTCCATCGAAGAAGTTTATAATGCACATCCTGAGTTTGAGAAACAAAACATTATCGAACGTATTTGTATTCCAGAACGCATTTTTACATTCCGTATAACCTGGGTTGATGATAAAGGTAACGTGATAACCAATATGGCATATCGTATACAACATAATAATGCTATTGGTCCTTATAAAGGTGGAATGCGTTTTCATGCTTCGGTTTGTCCGTCAATTCTTAAATTTTTAGCCTTTGAGCAAACATTCAAAAATGCTTTGACAACACTGCCTATGGGTGGAGCAAAAGGTGGTTCTGATTTCAATCCAAAAGGTAAATCGAATAACGAAGTTATGCGTTTCTGTCAAGCCTTTATGATTGAATTGTGGCATCACATTGGTCCCGATACTGATGTTCCTGCCGGTGATATAGGTGTTGGTGGTCGTGAAATCGGATTTATGTACGGCATGTACAAAAAACTGGCGCGCGAAAACACAGGAACCTTTACCGGAAAAGGCCTGGAATTTGGTGGATCTTTGATACGTCCTGAAGCAACCGGTTACGGAAACATCTATTTTTTGATGAATATGCTCAAACGTAAAGGCATCAACGATTTGAAAGGTCAGGTAGTTGCTATTTCCGGGTCTGGAAACGTTTCAACTTACACCGCTGAGAAAGTGATCGAATTGGGTGGTAAAGTGATCACCTTATCAGACAGCAATGGTTATATATTCGAACCGGAAGGAATCACTACAGAGAAACTTGCTTATATTTTCGAGTTGAAAAATGTATACCGCGGACGTTTGAAGGAATATGCCGATAAATATAATTGTAAATATGTTGAAGGCGGACGTCCATGGTCAGAAAAATGTACCATTGCATTACCATCTGCAACACAAAACGAATTGAACGGTGATGATGCCGAAGCCTTGATTAAAAATGGTTGTATTGCCGTTTCTGAGGGCGCAAATATGCCTTCAACACCAGAAGCAGTAAATGTATTTTTGAAAAATAAAATCTTATACGGTCCGGGTAAAGCTGCCAATGCAGGTGGTGTTTCTGTTTCAGGTCTGGAGATGACACAGAATGCTATGAAAATTAGTTGGACCAAAGAAGAAGTTGACCAAAAATTACATTGGATAATGGCCAGTATTCACGAATCGTGTGTAAAATATGGTACTGAACCAGACGGATTTGTAAACTATGTGAAAGGAGCCAATATAGCTGGTTTCATGAAAGTAGCCAAAGCCATGATGGCGCAAGGAGTTCTTTAATCAATTAAGAATTCAAAATTATCTATTTCAACAAAAACGCTCGAACTTATTCGAGCGTTTTTGTTTGTTTGAAAATAAGTGATTTATATGAAAAACAAAGTAGCACCGACAATGCTGACAATAGCTCCGATAACCTGTTGTGGACGGATTTTTTCTTTAAACATAATAGCTGAAGGCACAATAATAAAAATTGGAACCAGTCCCATAAGAGTTGAAGCGATACCGGTTTTGGTTTGTTGGATGGCGAAAAGTCCCAATGCAACACCTACAAAGGGACCAAAAAATGCACCAACCGTTACTGATTTCATGGCACTTGTATGCTTGATTGCCTGTCCTAATTTGTTCCAACGACCAAGAACGGTTGTTAGAATCCCAAAACTTAAAAATCCAAACAATGCCCGAATTTGAGTGGCAGCAACCGGATCGTAATGTCCCATGCCTTTTTTGCTGAGAATCAATCCCACAGCTTGTCCCATTGCACCTCCAAATGCCAGTAAAAAACCTTTAAATGGGATATTCAGTTTCATTTTTCGATTCGAAATGGCTATGATTATTCCCGAAACACTTACAACGATAGCAGTGATATTTTTCAGTGAAAGAATTTCGTCCAGAAAAAACCACCCGATAACAGCGGTTAGCATGGGAGCAAGACTCATAATCAGCGCAGCAGTTCGTGAGCCAATAACCATGTACGACTGAAAAAGCAGCAGGTCACCTAGAAAAAAACCGATAAAGCCAGACAAACCAAGCCAGAACCATTGATATGATGTAGCATCGGTGGGGAAAAACAATCCACGGGTAAAGAATGTGGTGATACCCAAAAAACCGATGGCAAAAAGGAGTCGAATGAAATTGACTGATAATGAGCCGATTTTATGTCCTGCTTTTTCGAAAAACAAGGCACTCATAGTCCAGCAAACTGAAACTCCTAATCCAGCAAACTCACCTATATGCGATTGAAACATTTTTTATTTACAATTTAGAAATTTACAATTGTATCAAAATTTTTTACAATTAAAAAAATTTCTGCAAAGATACAGGAAGAAATTCATAATCTATAATTCATAATGTATATTTTTCACATTATTGATTGATAGATAATTATACAAATACTTTATAGTCAGCATGAAGAAATACAATAATTTAGCTACCTTTGCAGTCTGAATAAGGAGTATAATTCTTATTTCTTAATTGTTCATTATTAATTAATTGAAGTGCCAAAAGAAGATTATTTACTGAAATACCTTGAAAAACTCAGCCGTGTTATTGCTGCCATGATGGGGTTTCGCGACAAGGGTTTTCCAGAAGATGCTATTCGTCTGGCTGACGAAACCTATAAAGAATTGCTTGATTTAAAGGTGGAAGAATTGACTGTTATGCCAGTTGAGAAATTTATTGAAATTGTTCGGAAAACCGGATATTCATCAACTTATTTAGAAACATTGGCACAATTGGCAAACGAAACGGCTAATTCTTTTCAAATGCAAGGGAATGAACTATTTGCTCAAAGTTTTTATCTTAAAACCTTGAATTTATATTTATTTCTAAATGAAAAAGACAAAACTTTTTCCTTTGAAAGGGAAATGATAATCGCTGAACTCGAGCAATTGACAAAATAACCACTAATAACGCCCGAAGGCCCAATAACGCGCAGCAAATAACAATAAAATGATAAACTACAAAAACAAACAACGTCCCGAAAAGGACATGATTTTCGGCATTCGTGCAGTGATTGAAGCCATTCAGGCCGGAAAAGAAATTGATAAAATACTGATGCGTCGCGATATGACCAATGAATTATCTCGCCAACTTTTCGCAGCATTAAACGGTATTCAGGTTCCGGTTCAGTATGTTCCGCTCGAGAAGCTGAGCAAAATGACTGTAAAAAACCATCAGGGAGCAATTGCATTTATTTCGCCTGTGGCTTATCAACGCATTGAAGATATTATTCCCGAAATTTATGAAGAAGGACGTATGCCGTTCATAGTTGTTTTGGATGGTGTGACCGACGTTCGTAATTTTGGAGCTATTGCCCGAACCTGTGAATGTGCCGGCGTTGATGCCATTGTTATTCCAACCAAAGGCGGTGCATCCATTAATGCTGACGCTGTAAAAACTTCAGCCGGAGCTTTGCTTTCCATTCCTGTTTGTCGGGAAGAAAATTTAGGAAATGCATTGAAATTCATTGTATCATCCGGAATTAAAATTGTTGCAGCCAGCGAAAAAGCAACTAAGAATTATACAGAAGCCAGCCTGACTGAACCGATAGCTTTTATTATGGGATCGGAAGATGAAGGCGTTTCTTCTGATTACCTGCGGCTTTGCGACGAAATGGTAAGCATTCCAATGCTTGGAACGATTGATTCTTTGAATGTGTCGGTTGCAGCGGGAGTGTTGATTTATGAAGCCGTTCGCCAACGGATGACCCCTAACCCCTAAAGGGGAATTGGAGTTACCTTCATCTTGTAACTAAAATATCAATTTAATAATGAATTATATAATCTAAACTAATCAGAACTCCCCTTTAGGGGTTGGGGGCACATGAAAATTCTTTACGAAGACAACCACATAATTGCCGTAAATAAAACCTGTTCGGAAATTGTACAGGGAGATAAAACCGGTGATGAACCGCTTTCGGAAACCATTAAAAGTTACTTGAAAGAAAAATACAATAAACCCGGCGAAGTTTTCTGCGGTGTAACGCATCGTCTGGATCGTCCGGTGAGCGGCGTAGTGTTGTTTGCCAAAACAAGCAAAGCCTTGACTCGCTTGAACGAAATGTTTCGTAATCAGGAAGTAAAGAAAACATATTGGGCCATCGTAAAAGAAAAACCCGCACAACCTGAAGGTCGTCTGGAGCATTTTCTGCTTCGAAACGAAAAACAAAACAAATCGGTGGCACACGATAAGATGGTGCCGAATGCAAAAGCAGCGGCATTGAGCTACAAACTTATCGCACATTCCGACACCTATTTTCTACTCGAAGTGCATCTCGAAACTGGCCGTCATCACCAGATCCGTTGCCAGTTGGCCAAAATGGGTTGTCCGATAAAAGGCGATTTGAAGTACGGATTTGCACGGTCTAATCCAAATGGTGGTATTAGCCTTCATGCACGCTCTGTGGAATTTATCCATCCCGTTTCTAAAGAATTGATTCAAATTACCGCTCCTATGCCCGAAGATGATAAATTGTGGTTGGCAATGGAGCGAATTTCAACTAAATAATTCAACGTTGAATTTATGTTTCAAACAAAAGTACAGATTTCTTCTTCGCCCTTGAAAATAGGTTATGAAAATCGGGTTATGGCGTTAGGCTCATGTTTTGCCGAGAATATTGGTAAACGAATGAATGATGCCTCTTTTCTCACAGAGATTAATCCGTTTGGCGTGCTTTACAATCCGGTTTCAATATCTAACAGCATTGAACTGTTGATTCACAATAAACCCTTTACTGAAAAGGATTTGTTTCAGAACAAGGGGTTGTGGCAAAGCTTTTCGCATAGCAGTTTTTTTTCCGGTATAACTGCCGAAAAATGTCTCGAAAATATCAACGACCGTTTCCAAAAAGCGGCTGATTTTCTCGCCAAAACCAACTTTTTACTGATAACATTTGGTACCGCTTGGATTTATGAAGAACAAAAGAGTGGGAGAGTGGTGTCCAATTGTCATAAACTGCCTGCAATGGTTTTTTTCAGAAGAAGATTAACTGTTGAAGAAATTGTTACAGAATATTCAAAACTAATAAACGAATTAACCAATAAACTGCCACATTTAAAACTAATATTTAGTGTCAGTCCCATTCGCCACTGGAAAGACGGAGCCCACGAAAACAACATAAGCAAAAGCATTTTGTTGCTCTCCATTGAAGAACTTCAAAAACAATTTGAACAAGTTCATTATTTTCCTGCTTACGAAATTCAGATGGACGAACTCCGCGATTACCGCTTTTATGCTTCGGACATGCTGCATCCGTCCGACGTGGCTGTAGATTATATCTGGGAGAAATTCTGCCAGACTTATTTCGATGAGCCAACCTCCAAAATAAAAATAGAACTGGAGCAATTGTCGACTGTTTTATCGCACCGCCCGCTGCATCCCCAATCGGAGGAATATCAGAAATTTCAGGCGAATATCACGAAAAAGAAAGAGGAATTAATAGCATGTTATCCGTTTCTGAATGATCGGTTGAAATAACCCTATTTTTTGCGGGAGCTTCATTGTCCGCCCAGTCCTTCCTGATATATACCCTCAATTATAGTTTAAAATGGTGCGAACTGTCGGTGGAACCTACCTGCCGCCGGCAAGTTTGCAATTCCACCTCTTGTATTCTTAGCACTTGCCTGCGGCAGGCAAGTCCTCGTAGTACAAGAGTTGGGATTAAAAGAAAATCCCAACAACCAAGACTGATCTTTTGCACATTTAATCAGTGTTAGATATATCCGACTGGATGGGGTGCCTTTTTTCCCTGATAGTTTTATCGTCTTTCATTTTTCTTTTCTTCGGTAGTACAATATTCCAAAAATAATGCTTGTGATAAAGAAAATTCCTGATAAAATCCAAGGTATATGTCCAAAATGCCCGCCTTCTTCTGAATGACTGGTATTATGCTCTCCTTCTTCAGCATGACCAGGATTATGGCCTTCTTCATCACCTTCGGCGAATTTAAAGAATTGTACATATGCCTCGATGTATTCTCTGCCTGCCGGAATATTATTAACATCGAAATTCTTTAGCGATATTACTTTGTCAAAACGTTTCTTCAATTCAGGAAACTTGTCTTTGGGTACCAGGTCATTCAAGGGAGAAAGATCACCCAAAGCTATAGCCTTATCAGCAGCAAGAATTTTCTCATCAATTGGGGTTCCTGATGGTTTAACGCCAGTATATGGCACTCCTTCTCCGCGTCTGTGTAGCCTCACTAAGGTTTCAAAGAAATAATTGTCTGCGAGTGTCTGTGCTTCAGGGCTAAGTACTCTGACTTTCATTGTGAGTCCGAAAGCTTCTTTAACTTCCTTTTCATCGGCAGCCTGTACCCATTTAAGGACATAGTTTACATTGTTTTTCTCTATAGCTTTCCTTGCGTCAGCTACGGTAGGACCATCTTTAGTGTCGCAATGCGCATTGGCAAAATTGACGGGCAAAACCAGCATCAATACCAATGTAATAAATAAACTGATTTTTGTTTTCATAATAAACCTCTTTTTTATTGTAAATAAATGGTTTTAAGTTCTTTTAATAAGTGATGATATTCTTCATGTTTGCCAATGCCAATCTTTTCGACTTCAAGTTTTTCAAAAGCTTCAAATATTTCATCTTGTTCTGCTTCATTTAAAACTTTATCAGCCATCATAAAAAGGATATTATTTTCCTTTTCAATATGATTTCTGAGAAGCTGTACATAGCCCATAGAACTTGAAATAATCCCCATGCTTGCTGATTTATTTCCTGCTTTGAAATCTTCAAAAGAGCTACTCAGTGACTTAACATGTTCACGGCCCAGCTGATGTTCATTAAGCATAACTGCTATCGGTCCACCTTCATTCGGGACACCATGATTTACCATTGCAGGGAAAAGAATATCTTCTTCTTTACCGTGATGGCATTTATCAGCAAAACCTTTGATGAAGTCAATTATTTTTCCATAATGATCGCTATTCAATTCTTTGCCATTTTTCAGATCGTTGGAAATTTTTTCCATGATCATAAGCATGAGTTTGATTCCTTCATGCTCGTCTTTTAATTGTTGTGTTGCTTTCATTTTATTATTTTTTCTTGTTATATTTATAAAATATATTTTACTGTTTGCTGTTTATTGAGATGGCGGTAAAAGCTCTTTTGTCTTTAACTTAGTAGGTGCGAATATTCCTAAAACACCATTAAGTCCAACACTCATCACGATATTGTAAAAGAAAGCAAGAAAACCAAAAAGTAACAATGCTCCGCAAAGAGCAGCCAGGATCATGTAAGTGTTAAACTCACCGTTAACGTACAAAGACCTGCGCAACATTCCATTTAGACCGGCCATGCCCATAAATGCGCCCATTCCGACACCTCCAACCAGTTGCGCCCAGAAATGAAAATTGGCAAGTTTTTGGCTGTATAATTTAGCCCCATTTGTGAGAATTGGGAAAAGAAAATAAATCGCAGAATAAAGAGTCATAGCAAGGCCTACTAAAACTGCAACGTGAACGTGAGGGCCAATAATCCATTGTGTGTTATGTAATATTCTGTTTAAGCCGATATCAGCTTGCATTATACCTGCAGGTACTGCCAGTGCAAATCCAAGAAGCCCGCCCAACAGGAATTTTAGCGGATTGGTCATTTTTAATGGACGGGCACTCCATAATGTATAAAGTGTAATAAAGAATGCAAGCCCCTGCGTAATCAATTCAAAAGCTGTAACCATTTCGCCGGACACAACTTTTAAAATATTCGGTTGCGCTTGGTCGGACAGTAAATGATGAGACCATACAGTCCAGGAAACAACAAGTTCTACAAGTAAAGCTATACGAGCCACATTTTCCATGTAAAGTTTTTTCCCTGTTATTAATGTTGCGAGCAAATACCATGTCCCGGCAACAAATATTAAAACCAGGCCATCGGCAACAAGGTCAAGACCCCACCAAAACCAATTTTTATACAATAGCGCATCAATTGCTGTTGATTTAAGGTCGAAGCCCATTAGTGACGCAATCATATAAATAAGTATCAATACACCAGTAAATAGAATGATCACTGAATTAAGGGCAACATCAACTGTGCCTTGAGTAATGGCAGCAATTGGAAGCGATACTAATTGGTCCTTCTTTTTTCGTCTGAATAAGTTTCCGAAAGCAGTAATCCCTAATGCTGACTTTAATATTTCTCCAGAAGGTTGTTTTTCAAAACCTTCTGGAGTGTATGTAAGTGTTTTAAATATATTTATAACAAAAAACATTGTGCCAAGCATGACCAAAGCAATACCAGCAATAAAGAATGTTCCACCTATTACACTAAATTGTGTGAAGTCAGCGGGTAATGGCCAATACAATGTATATAGAGGTGCATAATGAGTTAGAAACCCAGCACTCCAAAAGACAAATGTGCCAATTGCAATTAGCCATAAAGTCCAATTACCTAATTTGATACTCCATAGGGTTTTTTTCATTAAAAAAGGCACTAAAAAAAGAAAGGCACCAAAAACGATTGAATAAGTTGAACCAAAGATCCCAACCAAAGGATGAGCAGTCATTATGGCAAAAAACTGTTTTGATTCTATAAATGGGATAGGTTGAATTTCATAAATTCGCATAATCATTCCTTCTATTACGGCAAATGCATAATAGAACAAACCTACAACAACGAAACGCAGAGTTAATTTCTGCATAGGAGTCAGGGTATTGGGTTTAAACAAACCATCTTCACCTTTAATTAATGTTTGTATAAAGTTCATGTGAAATATTTTTTGATGATTAATATTAATGATTAATTCGTTGAAGTTTGGTCACAGCTTACAACAACTGCATCTTTAACTATCATATTTACACCTTCGGGACCAGAATATTCTGTTGACCGGATAGTATAAACACCACTTTTGTCAAATTGCCAAAGGATATCATTCTTATGCCCTGGAACAACTTGCATTTGAAACACCATTGAGTTATCTTGCCTGAACAGGCCAAAGCCATAAGTGAGGTCATTGGATGTTACATTGAAAAGTACCATATCATGACAAGCGATTGTTAATTTTTCCTGAGGTAAAATGAAGTGGTGTTTTTCAACAGTAATATTGAAAACTTTGTCAGGATTGATTTCAGTCCGATTAAGGTCTATTGGAGTCCAAGGAATAGTGTTGTAGGTTACAATGTGTAGAGATACTCCCATCACAATTAAAAAAGAGACATAAAAGTAAAAGAGAGTATTTTTTGTTTTGCTTTCTTTCCCCTTTCTTGTAATTTTATAGGCAAACCACCCCATTAGAGATAAGATTGCCAAACAATATAATGTATAAGCCAGTGTTTGACCATACAAAACAGCACTTGAATCTATCATAGTTTTTGATTTAAAAGTTAAACAATTATTTCCTGAATATTTTTTTATCTGTGGTTATCAATATTTATGTACATATTGTTTTGCGAAAATAATACAGCGAGAAGTGCCTTCATCTTGTCCTTATTGGGTCGCACTTTTATTATTGCTGTAATCCTTAGATATAATGATCAATATTCTATTTTATAAATTTAATTAAAGAATTTTTGCTTTATCTGCAGATCCTGGTGTTTTTACTATCAGGACTTTCAGCAATTGATTGCTTTCATTATACCAGCAATGGGGTACTTTTGCAGGGCTGTCTATATAGGTGTCTTTAGTTACTTCCTTTTTTTCATCGCCAATTTCAACTATCCCTGTTCCTTCCAGAACATAGAAGAAAACATCAACAGCAGTAATATGCTTCTTTAATTGTTCACCGGGTTTTAATGTAATATGTACTGCCTGTACAAATTCATTTTCGTGAAATTTCCTTGTCTCAACTCCATGTGGATTTGGATTCACAGGCACATCTTTTATTTCTATTGCTTTCATATTATAAATTTTTATTGTTGAATTATTACTTGTTTTGGATTAGAATACTTATTGTTTTCGAAAGAGATTTACCTTTTTTCTTTAAATCAAAATTAAAACCTGCAAGACTCCATTGATTAGCCATTAAACGAACACTCCCCATTATGACAAAGGCCATCTGATCGCTGGGTATATCTTTCCGTATCTCGCCCGACTTCTTCCCATCTTCTATGATTCCGATGAATGTTTTTTTTGCAAATTCCATGATCTCATAAATTCTATTCCTTAAATCAGGCTCGTTCCGGTAAAGACCATCGGACAATATTACTATGGCATAAGATGGGTTTGCCGAAAATGTATCAAATTGAAAAGTTATCATATCTTTAATTCTTTCTAATGAGCTTTTCTTAGATTGCTCGGCTTGAGTGTATCTCGCTATTATATTTTCTTTTATTGAATCGAGTAAAGCCTCGATAATTTCTGTTCGGCAGCTAAAATGCCTGTAAATTGCCGATTCGGTTATTCCGATTTTTTGTGAAAGATTTTTTATCGTCAAAGCCTGAATACCGCCTTCACCAATAAGGTCTATGGCTGTTTGGATAATTTCAGCTTGTCGTTTCGAAAGTTCAGTTTTCATAAAAAAGTAAGTGAATATTCACACACAAATGTATATATATTTTTTCAAGTACAAATATTTATTTATTTATTTTTATAATAACAACCTTTTTCTTTAAATATTTAAATTATCCAACGGACTTTTAATTTGCTCAAAACCTTTGGTGGTTATATGGGTGTATCCCGATAGCTATCGGGACTGTAGTTTTGCTGCTTCCGTGCCCCGCCAACAGTCGAGCGGCGTTCCGGTTTGTTGAGATGGATTTTCCCTTTTTTAATTGAAAAAGCCTCTCCGGTTTCCCGAAGAGGCTTATATCATTATTTATCAAACTTGTTCTTAATCAACAATAATTGGTTTGTATTTTGGTACTAA
>Ga0209429_10000009_pt1 | contig 157234 bp, 129 predicted proteins | sample BarGraNGADG00212_3_FD_184493 | JGI IMG/M metagenome (GOLD analysis project Ga0209429, IMG submission 184493) | Arctic peat soil microbial communities from Barrow, Alaska - Barrow Graham LP Ref core NGADG0004-212 (SPAdes) (version 2) | ecosystem: Environmental > Terrestrial > Soil > Wetlands >... | reverse complement strand
TCCGCAACCCGGATAAACAGTACCAGATATTCATTTTCGTTTTCCAAAACGTCTTTTTGTCCACGAGCTGTGGTTTTCTTTTCTTTCTGCGGAGTGGAAGACTCTTTCTCTTGGACTACCTATTCCGGTACATCCGGTTCGTTGACACGCTCTTCCGGCGGCGTATCAGAGAAAAATACCGGCGGCAGATCCGGACGGAAAGATTCGATGATTTCCCCTGCATTTACATCTACCTGAAGTTTCTTCGCCATGATTCGTTTCGTCAAATGGTGATAGAGATATTCCGCCCACCGGTGATGCGGATAGTGTTCTTTCCATACCGCCCCATGTTGGTTGGTTGGTTGGTTGGGTTGTTTTTCCATTCTTTCGTTGGGTATGACATACCCGTATCTGTTCGTATGGAAAGGCATTGGCATTCCGGTTTTACCCAATGGCTGTTTGCTGCAATTTCGGTTCGTACACTTATCGGTATTTTACAAAAAACCGCCAGCTGTTTATCCGGAGGTACCATCCTTTCTCCGGCAAATAAACAAGTAAAGATTATCGCTTGTACCGTTTTACGGCATGGTGTGACAACTTGTGGCGTCGGGATGGCCGCTTCAGGCATTCTCATGACCTGTAAGCGGGTGATGAAAGGCTCTACTTTTGTTCCCAAGCGACAAAACATACCCATAGGTGTCTTCCGCATTGAGACTGGCTCTCTTCCAATCCGTCATCAGGCGGATTTTTATGTTCGAAAGAACATAGCAAGGTATCTTTTGAGCCGCTCGAAATTCTTTCGGCATCTCAAAAGTCCTTGCCCTTGCAGGGGCTGGCAACCCTCCGAAGTCGGGCTGCCTGTTTCAACCTGCGGTGGCGTTGGAAATTATAATGTACCCGAATCTAGTGCAACTGCCTAAGGTGTAAAATAGTTACATTTATACACCTAAAAACAGTAGAATTATGCGCAGGACAATTTCAGCGGAACTGAAAGCCAAAGTGGCAATTGAATCCATTAAGGGGTTAAAGACAATCAGTGAGATATCGAGTATTTACGAGGTTCACCCGAACCAAGTGAGCCTTTGGAAGAAGCAATATCTGGAGAGTGCCATTGAAACTTTAAGCAAACCGAATCTCCCAGAGGCTAAGCAAAAGGAACTATAAACGGATAATTTTTATCGCAAGATTGGTCAATTGGAGATCGAGAATGAGTTTCTAAAAAAAAAGTGGCGTTAAATTCAGGGCAAGTGAGCCGACGTTTGATGGTGGAACGTGGACAATTCACCTTGAGCTTGGTGCAGCAGCTTATTGAATATTTTAATATTTAATCACACAATAATCAAATAATTTGTAATTTAGCTGCCGGAAAGACACTCGATATTGATTTAATATTCAATTGAGTAAGCCGATTTCACAGACTAACCATCTGCAAACCATGTTAAAACGACTATCTTAAATCATAAGGCAGAAACACAAAACAGAAAGCTTTTGTGGATTCTATAATGGCAATATAATAATTGCAATGCGATTGAAGCCCTTTAGTGTATAAACGTATGCGATTACAGAACCCCAATAAACGCAGCTGATAAAGTGCTGTATGTCAGATTGATTATGATGAACTTATTATACAGATGTTAGCGGCTATAATAGAGCGCGTCAAATAAGTTTACTGCAAATTTCAAGAAGATTTAAGAATTGCGTTGTTGGTCTTTAAAGCAATATTTCAAAGATGTTAAAAGATAGTTTAATGTACAGTGATAAATTCTGAATAATATGTATAAAGAACACAGAGACTTCTTAAGTCCACATAAAGATCTAATAATCTGGCGATATTTAACTGTGTCAAAGTTTCTTCATTTAATAGAGACGTCTCAATTACATTTTACGCGAGCAGATTATTTTAATGATGAAAGCGAGGGCGCTCTTTCAGGAAAGGACACGAAGTTACTAAGTAAAATAATACCTGATCCAAATGATTGGGTTGAAGGTGAACGTTTGAGAACTTACTTAAACTGCTGGAACATGTCGCCAAATGAGTTATATCACATGTGGGAAAGTTATTCTTGTATAAATGAAGGAGTTGCAATTAAATCAACGGTTGGTGGTATAATTAATAGCATGGAGGAAGACAAACAACATATTGTTAGAATTGCAAAAATTAATTATATTGATATGGAATCGGATACCATGCAACCTCAAGGGCAACCAATAAATTTGCTAAGACCTTTTTTTAGCAAAAGAAAGATATATGAGAAGGAACAAGAAATTAGGTTGTTGTATTTTAATGAAGATGCATTAGGCATTATTGGATTTAATTTTCCAGTTAATTTATTTGAATTAGTAAATGAAGTGCGTATAGCACCAGGCGCTATACCAGCATTTATTGAATTTATTCAATTGCAAATGAATAAAATGGGCCTCAATAATATACCTATTACTAAATCAGAAATAGTACTATAAAATTGCATTAACAACTAACATCATTTTTATCGACTTAAACACCCGATAAGGGGATTAAAATTTAAAAATCAATTTTGTACACTGTATATAAGTCTAATTAATAGTGATTATTTATGGATAATTTTACGCCCTATCTTACATTTGAATTTGATTCATTTTCATTTCCAGTGGATTATTATGAAGAATACTGCGCTGGGAAACTTATTTCAAGTGGGAGTCTTCAAATGACTATTCTAGTAAAATCTTATGATAATTTAATTTTGACACATCTAATAGGAAATACAATTGAATCCAAGATTTTAAGTAGATTTGAGTTTGATACTTTTATCACATTGCATGATAGAATGCAACTGACTTTGTTTCCTAAAAAAACAAATGTAAAAGATCTAACATTTGACTTGTTAAGATCTTGTATTGATTACACAAGAGACCAAAAAGATTTTACTCCAATTGAACCTATCGTAGGTCATGTGTTTTTAGAAAATATGAATATTGTGAAGATTGTTTTTAAAATGACAAATCCCGAAAGAATAATAGAATTTTACTAAGATTTTTAAAATTTAAAGCTAAATGATAAAAAGAAATGAATTGATTCGTCAAATTGGTATATTAGTAGAATCTCAAAGATTGATTTCGACAACACCTATATATCCTGTTGAAGGTTCCGAAGATCCGGTTAGGGCATGTGATCTTTGTCAATTAATTGAAGTATATAAGACTCCTCTTTTGTACTTATGGGAGGTTGTATATAATTATGGAAAACATTCAGATTTTTGGAATAAAGAAGACACTACATTTCTTTATATACAATTTGAAATTGATCCATCAAAAATGCACGATACAATTTTAAAGCTGTGGAAAAAGTCACCTCCACTTAATTTATTGGGTGATAATCCTGCAAATGATTATATAGAAATTTCTGGATCTTACTTTGAATTGAAGAAATACTTTAAAAATCAGGCAAACTAGAGGATTAATTAAGTTGATCAATACAAATACTAATTATCAGATTGAATATCATATATAGATTAATTGTAAAATGTTATGAGTGAAAGAGTCGACGATTTGTTAGAACAGGGTTGTGCCTTGTTTGATAAGGGATTTAACCTAAAAGATAAAGAAGATTTTCAATCAATGGTAAAAAGTTTTGAACTTTTTGTAGAGGCTAATAAGTTAGTAGATTTAGTAGAGGAGTATTCAATACTAAAACCTAAGGTGTTAGGATTCATTGCATTATGCAATTTTAAAATTGGCAATATTGATACAGCATATAGAATTGCAAGGAAAGGAAAGTTATTAGTTCCAGTTGTAATGGATAATTGCCCTTTTACGGGGTTTTCAGGTGCACAAATAGGAGAAAAGAAACTTGATGAAATTATTTATAACATTGAACATCAGTATTTTGATAAAGTCGATAAAAAAAATCTTAATTCTCCCATAAATGAAAATATTATTAATCTTAAAAATGTCAAATCACTTTTAGATGATTGTGTTCCATCTATTATTTCAAAAAAGGAATTGAAAATAATCATTGAACTAATTTCTAAATACCAAAAGAATTATTCTGAGATTGATGGTGATGATGATGAAAATATGGAAGCATTTGAGATTATTGAAATGTTAGATATGTATAAAAATCCACTCTTATTTGCTTGGGAAAAATTTAAATACGGCTGGCATACTGATTTCTGGGAAGAGGGTGAATCAATGTTTATTTATATGGATTTTGAGATGAATGTTGATGAAATATTAATATTGCTAATTTCTAGTTTAAAAAATGATTCGCCTTTCAAGGTGATAGATGAAGATTATAATTTGACTCAATCATTATTAAATGTGTATTCTTCGTTACAAGCGATGTTAAAAAGTGGAGAGATTAAACCATGATGCTTAATTAAAAAATTACAGCCGCTAACATCAGCTAAGCCACAGTAAACCAATGAAATACATTGGTTTCCCGCGCCCTAGCTACCCGTTAGCGGCTATAATAGAGCGCGTCAATTAAGCTTTACTGCAATGTTGCAGCAATTTTAAAACCCGAACCTTAAAAGTCTACAAATGAATGAGATAAAAGCCCTTTCGGCATCTTTAGAGGATACAATAAAAGATGCTGATTTACATAGTGTTACGATTGAATTAGCGGAAACTATTACAGACTCATTATTAAATGATGGATTACTTCGGGAAATCCCAATAATCGGTACGATTGTCGGCTTGACTAAAGTGTCTTTTCATATGAGTGAGAGATTGTTAATTAATAAGATTTTGTCTTTTCTTTCAGAGATTAAGGATATCGATGTTGAAAAACGGAATAGACTAATCTCAGAAATTGAAAACTCGGATAAAAAAAGAATTAGAGTAGGTGAAAAACTATTGTATATTTTAGACAAATGTGATGATCATATTACAGCAAAATATTTAGCAATTGTATTCGCTGCTTTCTTAAATCAAGAGTTAAGCTACTCCGAGTTTTTAAGATGTTCTAACATTATTCAAAAACTTTTTATCAATGACCTTGAACTTTTCATAAATACTGAAGTTCCAAATATTGAAATGAGCGTTGACTCCCATGGTAGTGGATTGTCTGACTTTCAGAATAGCTTAATAACATCAGGTATTTGTGCTACGGAAATTGAAAGAATTTCTGTAGATGATGAAGATGACTATAAATCGGGCAGAAGATATAAAGTTGAAGGAGGTACAACTTATGTTTATTTATCTGAAATAGGTTTAAAACTTAAGAATATATTAAATAAAAAAACTGTTAACAACACCTAAACCACATGCGCCTGACGGCGCATGCGGTACTGGCTACCCGTTAACTGCCATTATAGAGCGCGTCATTTAAGTTTTACTGCAAGCTACACGCTAGGGCATTTAATCACAGGTTGCGATCAGATAACTCATTTATATAATTCAATCAAAAAATTTAGATTATGAAAATCAAGTTAGTTGCATTTATTACACTATTCACATTGTTCTTTGCGTCTTGTTCAAACGATAATGATTCGGCATCATTAAAAGGTACAAAATGGACAGCAAGTCTATTTGAATCTGTTTTAGTTATTGAATTTTCTTCAAAAACTAATTTTATGGACTATACCACTGATATACAGGGCAATGTTAACTCGCTTGGCATTGATTATGGAACTTATACTTTTGATGGTTCTTTGGTTACATTTAATTGCAATTACGAATTGCAGCGCCTTAGAAGCGCCACAATTAATGGGAATGTTATGACTTTAACTTATGAAACTGGATTTCAGAGAACGTTTATGAAAAGGTAAGCATTTTAAAGTTGGTCTTATGTTTAAAAATTGAGATGTCGGAATCAGCCTACCATATAGATCAATTCAATTTTATTAAAAAAAGTACTGGTTTAGTGGCTATAATAAAGCGCGTCGATTAAGCTTTAATGCAACTTTAAAGGTATTTTAGAAGCGCACTTTCAAACAGTTATGGTATTTTATTGAAGTCAAGATAATGGACCACTGTAAATTCAAATATCTGCTAAATATCTGATAACCAAATCAAATTTAAATATCATGGATAGATTAGAATTGATTACCAATGGCCTGAATGAAAGACAATTAAAAGCCGTAAAGTCTACAGAGGGCTATGTTAGAGTAACTGCTGGAGCCGGTTCTGGTAAAACAAAAGCTCTAGCAAATCGCTATGCTTATATTGTGGAAGAGTTAGGTATAAGCCCAGGGAATATTTTGTGCATTACATTTACCAATAAGGCAGCACAAGAAATGAAGCGAAGAATTCGCGCATTAGTAGCCCCTGGTAATGTCTGTGATTTTGTTTGTACTTACCATGGGTTTTGCGTAAAATTCCTTCGGGAAGAAATACATCATTTATATTTGACAAAGAGCTTTGTCATTTTAGATGAAGAAGATCAAAAAGGGATCCTAAAAGAGGTATATGAAGAACTTCAATTTAATGTGAATGAATTGCCTTATAAGGAAGCGCTTAAAGAAATTCATAATGATAAAAAGGATTTCCCAGATGACTATATTCAATATTTTTTACCTGATGGGATTGCAGATTTTACCAATAATCACAAAATGTCAACGTTCGTTGAGCTATTTTTCAAAAAACAGCTTAAACTAGCTGCATTAGATTTTGAAGATTTACTTGAATTTACGCTGTATATACTTAGAAGATATTCTGAAGTAACCCAGAATTGGCAAAATAGGTTTCATTACATTCTAGTAGATGAAACTCAAGACAATAATAAAAGTAACTGGATGCTAGCCGATATACTTAGTGCCAAGCATAAAAACTTATTTATTGTTGGAGATCCTGATCAAGCAATATATGAATGGAGAGGAGCGACACCGGAAGGATTTTTAAAATTTGACATAACACATAGACCATGTACAGACATTATAATGGATGAGAATTATCGATCAACACCCAATATATTGAATGTCGCAAATTGTGTAATTAAGAATAACAAAAATCGAATTGATAAAAACTTGTTCACTAGAAGAAGTGAAGGTGCTATAGTTGTTCATTTCCACGGCGAAGAAGAGAATAATGAAGGAAAATGGATTTGCGAAACAATTAAGAATCTCCTCGTAGAAGGAGTAACATTACCTCAAATAGCTATTTTGTACAGGGCCTCTTATATTTCTAGGTTTATTGAACAGGCATTAATTCGGAATGGTTTTAAGTATGTGATATATGGAGGCATCCGATTTTTTGAAAGAAAAGAAATTAAAGATGCATTATCCTATTTGAGATTAATTGGTTATGGTGATGACCTCTCATTCCTTCGAATTATTAATACCCCATCAAGAAAATTTGGAGATGTTACCAAGAAGAAGTTGCAAAGCTTATCAGAGAATGAGGGCACAAATCTTTTTGATACATTAAAAGCTCATTTAAAAGAGGATCCATTCAAAAAAGAAAACATTATTCAATTTGTAAAATTGATTGATACATGTCGACGTCAAATAAAAACTCAGAGCATCTCTGATTTATTAGAATTTGTGCTTAATGAGAGTGGCTTAAAGAATATGTATAAAATTGAAGGTGACGAAGATCGATTGGAGAATGTTGAAGAGCTTATGCATTCAGTTACTTTATATGAAGAAGCGAACATTGATGAAGAAGATGTTTCGCTAATCAATTATTTACAAGATATTGCACTCTATACCAATCTGGATTATAAAGAGGATTCTGATTATATTAAGCTTATGACTATCCATCAATCTAAAGGACTTGAATTTTCTTATGTGTTTGTTGCAGGTATGAGTGAAGGTATTTTTCCAAATTATAAAACACTTCGAACAGGGGGAATTAGAGCACTTGAAGAAGAACGCAGATTGGCTTACGTTGCTTTTACACGTGCTGAAAAAGCGCTATTCCTTAGCGAAAGCGAAGGTTTTAACTTTGCAACCAGAAGTTCGAAATATCCTTCTCGTTTTTTGTTCGAAATTCAAAAGGAGTATTGCGTGATAGAAGGCGAATTATCGCAATCAATAATTGACCAAGCGAAATTTGCGATTAGCCAGATTGATGCTAATGTTGGTTTGCAGAAAGACCAGATTCTTTTCCAAATTGGGGACAAAGTAGAACATCCGATTTTTGGGAATGGTATTATTATTCTCGCTGATGAAGAACATTCACAATATATGATCAAATTTGATGAAAAGGAAGAGGAAAAACCTATTTCATTTTCATATAGGAAACTCCGAATTATTGAAGAAGAAGAAAATAGAACGCGCATATTAACTTCAACATGATTAACAATAGAAAATACCAAGGTAGTTGTATTAATAATTTCAAGATTATTGATGATCAAGAGATAACTATACCCGAAACTCTTTGTAAGTACTATAGATTAACAGAATACTCGGTTGATTCCATTTTAAAATCTTATTTCTACACTAATCATCCCGCTGAATTTAATGACCCTTTTGATTGTCTTCGGGAATTGTCAATACAGGGTAAAGATGCTTACGACAACTATCAAATCATATTTATGTATTTTGGAATAGTATGTCTATCGGATAATTCTGATAGTATGTTGATGTGGGCACATTATTCAGGTCATAATGGATTTATGATTAACTTCAAAACCAAAAGAATTGAGAATCTTTTTCATTCAATTTATCCAATTAATTATGTCTCAAAGCTTCCATTCATAAATCGAGAAAATATGGGTGTGGCTATAATGACATCCGCAAATATTAAGTCTTCTTTATGGAGCTACGAGAAAGAATGGAGATGCTTTCATATTCCCAAGATTCCTATGCATTTTCCTTCAAGTAATCATTCACTTGTTGAGTTTGGAGATAAATTATTTAAAAGAGAGAATATTCAACCTAAGGAGAGAAAGTTGAAATATGATATTAACGCAATTAATTATGTTTCAATAGGATATAAATTAATTATAGAGGAAGATTATTTTTCAGATATTGCAACTGATTCCTTAGAATTTAATCTAAAGTCAGAGAATAAGCGCATGTTGATTGATTTCTTGATTGATAATAATATCCCAACAAGAATGACTGATTTTGGAGATGTTGATAATTTTGAGATTATAAATAGGCCCGTTCAGATTTCAAGAAGCAAAAAGGGAAATTTTGAATATAAATTAAAAGCTACGTTGCCTAACACCAGCAAAGCCAAAGTGACTCCTCAGCGCTTCGCGCTTCGTCGCACCGTTGGCGGCTAAATAGAGCGCGTCAATTAAGCTTAACTGTAATGTTTGAGACAAGAGAACTAACTCAAATCTGCACTTTTGTAGTAAGAAGAGATAAAAGAAATACAAGAAATTCTATCCAACTGATATTCATATGTACTAACTACTAAATCTAATGGCTATGTTTAAAAAACTCAATTTGTTAGCGATTTTCGCAATTTTGTTGATGTTAGCAAGCAGTTTCACCGAAGACGACTCCAGCATTACTGTTACCGACATTGACGGTAATGTTTATAAAACTGTAAAAATTGGTACCCAGGTTTGGATGGCAGAAAATCTAAGAACCACGAAATACAATGATGGCACGAGTATACCCAAGGTAACTAATGGTTTAGCCTGGTTATCAAGGATTAAAAATCCAGGCTATTGTTTTTACAACAATGATGCAGCCAATAAAAACACCTATGGTGCTTTATACCATTGGTATGCTGTAAAAACAAATAAACTTGCTCCAACCGGCTGGCATGTACCAACTGATGCCGAATGGACCACGCTTGAAAACTACCTGATAGCAAATGGCTATAATTACGATGGCACAACCACCGGCAATAAAATAGCTAAATCCCTAGCTGCTCTAACCGGCTGGACTACTTGTACAGGTATCGGTGCTATCGGTAATGATTTAACAAAAAATAATACTTCTGGCTTTTCTGCCCTTCCGGGTGGCTACCGTGGCAGCTACTTTGGCCTCGGCAATGGTGCATTTTATCTCGTAGGTGACTACGGTAACTGGTGGAGTTCTACCCAGTTCGGTGCGTCCAACGCCTGGTATAGGGGTCTGTACGGAGGCACCACCGTGGACAGGGACCACTACTACAATAAGTCGAGTGGGTTCTCAGTGCGTTGTCTTAGAGATTAATTTAGTTACAGGAGGGTATAATAAATGCATATAATACATAACAATCACTATGGAAGATTATAAAGAAAATGACCCATAACACCCAAAAAAATCGCCTTCAGGCGGTGTAGTTCTGGCTTACTGTTAGTGCCAATTTTAAGAAACGTACATAGGTTCAATCATAAATCAATCGATAAATGCAAATTAGTTGGAAAATTAATATTCCCATATTATTACTCTTCTTAATCTCAAGTTTGATTATTCTCAGCATCGAGTTTGATATTCTGATTATTAATACTAATGTATCAAATGACTATTGTACTTCAAGCAATAATATTCTTCAAAATATTTCATACAGTATTATTGGTGGTTCAATAATGTATTTCTTGACAATCTTTATACCAGGATACACTAGGGGTAAGATATACTCTTTATTGGTTAGTATAATAATTGAAGAATATTACAGGGGTACTATGTATCAATATTTTATGTATTGTGCTGATAGTGATTCTCTAATTCCAGATTCAAAAGATGATGAGTATAATATTAGGTATAGAAACTTTATGGAAAAAGAAAATAAAGTAAATATTAATAATCAAATTCCTGTATCTCAGTCTAATATAAAAAGACTTGCATGTTTGAAACTGATTTCAGATGCAAATAAAACTTTCACACAAGCAATTATCCCTTATGAGATTTATTTATCTAATAAGCAACTTAAACTAATAACAAATATTCGTAAGGGACAAATTAGCCAAATAATTGATATTTTTGTTTCTGTATATGATGAAAAAGATAAAGCTGTTTTTGGAATGTACAATCTGATGAAAGGACACATTAAAATGGTAGATCGCTTATACTATAAAAAAACTGACAACCCGTTATAGGGCATTTTAAGAGGAAAATAAATCAACTCCCAAAACTCTGATTAATAGTTGAAATTCATTTTATTGAAAATTTTCTTTTTTGTTTGTTATTGATTCCAATTCAAGATAAATTTTTCCCAAATCTTCAGAATTCATCGACATTGCTAAACGATACTTTTTTACGCTATATAACAAAATCACCAGGGCTTATAAATATTATTGAGGTTCGGAAAGATTTGTGTAATATTGCCATGGGAAGGAAAATGGCTTTGCTTTCTTTGTTGTTTGCTTTAAATTCAATATCTTTGCAGCAGTCATTTGAGACGTTGAAAACCAAGGCAGAACGAGGTAGGCAGATGGTTTCTAAATCATTACCTATCGACAGAACATCATTGTGTAATTAGTTGGTTGATAAATGGTTCTGATTAAGTGCAACAAATGTGTAGCAGCAGAATTGGAAAATATCCCTTACTTGATCCAGTCTCAATATTTCAAAATAATGATTTGATAGAGCCGAAAGTTCTTCGGTGGTAAGGAAATCCTTTTCTACATTGTTAACTCGTAGCTTCATTTGCTCAATAGGGCATGATTTTATTGCTCCTGTGGATTCTGCCTGATGAAGGATTTTACCTAAATTCCTGATGTATTTGACTGCTGTATTATTCCTGTTCTGCCGTACAGTCATAAGGTAATATTTATACTTTTCCAGAAGTTGAATGTCAACATCACGTACTAAAATGTCATTAACCTTTAACTCTGCATGTAGGAATTCCTTAAAAAGTTTTGCTGAAGTGCAGTGTCTTTTGTACGTCCCAAGGGCTACAGAATTGCCAATCAGACCTTTAATTAAGTCATTGTGTTCATCATAAAGAGAAAGAAATTGCTCGTTTAGTTCGTCCTCACCTTTATATTTCTTGGAAATCTCTTTTGCACTTACCTGCTTACCCTCCCTTTGAAGGTTAAGCTCAATTTCTTGAAGTTGGTATTCAACTTGGTCAAGACAGGAGTTTAACTGCTTGTTTAATAGTGTGTTATTTTTTACACGACCCTTTATTGCAATCCACAATTTGGGATTGATACTTTTGCCCACTGCAAATTCATTACTTACCCGGTTTACTGTTATACGGACAAAAATTGGGGCTGTTCCGTCTTTGAGAAGTTTTTTACGTTTGATGAAAAAAAGTGTTGATGCCATTTGCTTGATTTTAGTGGTTTTTACAATGGTGCAAAGTTCCTCATTATCAAGCATTTGTGAAAGTGCAAAATGTAGCAGATCAAGGAAATATGTAGAAGGTTGTTGGACTTGGATTGATTCAAATAGTAAGTCCCACGAAAAGTCCCACGGTAGTATTTCCTTTTTCTTCTTTTTATTGCTTTCTTTTACACATCAAAAAACCCTGTAGTTCAGCGAATTACAGGGTTCTTCTTAAATTTTCATTGGTATTTTGCGGAGAAAGCGGGTAATGAACCTTTTTCTCCTTATCCCGTAATTATCAATTACTTAATTGTTCCGATATTTCTATCAGTAACGATTTAGTAACGGCGTTTTGTCTGTTGATGTCTGTTGTAGACTTTTGTGTGTCAGCTCGTTTATTCTCATTACATTACAAATGTAGTTTATTTTCCTAAAGTGACATTGATTTACTTCTCAAAATATAACTTTATTTCTTGTCTTATTTGTCAATATGTTGAATCGTAAAAAATCATTGTGCTTGCGGCACTATTGTGTTCCAGTTATACATCCCTAAACCTTCTTATGCCACGTACTCATCGTATATGAGGTTTTGGCTTTCATGTCCGTTGCAAAAGAAATAACAGCACGAAAACACAAGCGTGCTTACTTCGCGTTAACTTTAAAAAACAGCAAAAACCAGCTTTGAAAGAATCAAAGCTGACTTATCTGATTTTCTTGTTATGTAAAATATTGATAACTAAATGATGACTTATATGTGTTAATTCAATCTAAATCAATATATTCGCACAATACATCAAATACATGATAAATGAGGCAAATAAATAGACTAAAGATTGTGCTTGTTGAACAAAATAAAACTGGGAAATGGCTGGCGGAAACGTTGGAAAAGAATGAAGCAACAGTATCCCGTTGGTGTACGAATGAATCACAACCTTCGCTAGAAACATTAGTAAAGATTGCGAATGCCTTAAAGGTCGATGTAAAAGACTTGCTTGTTTCAACAATGCAATCTAAATAAGTAGCAATATGAATATATTTAAAATCCAAGTTGAGAATTACAGGCTTCTTAAACACTTCTCTATCGAATTAGAAGATGAGTTATCTTTAATAATTGGGAAAAACAATACAGGTAAAACGTCCATATTATCTGTACTTGAAAAGTTCTTAAATCAATCAGAAAAAAATAAATTTTATTTTGATGACTTCAATATTGATTTTAAAAAGGAACTCAAAAGTTTGATTGAAGGTGAATTTATTTCTGAAGATAACTACATGGCAAAAGGAATTAAGCTGAAACTATTCATTCAATATACGGAAACATGTAATTTGGAAAATATTAGTAAGGTTATGATGGATTTAGACCCTGATAACAATTACATCGTTTTGGGATTTGAATACCTTTTATCATTTGAAAAATATGTTGAAATCCGAAAGGATTATCAAGAGTTTGTAGCACAAGAGACTACGAAGCAAAGCAAAAATGAGGGTTATAAACCAAAGTCTTTATACGATTTATTACGCCAAAAACATACAGACTATTTCAAAATATATCGGAAATCTATTGAGGTAAATAAAGATACCCAACTAGTCATTGAGGCAAACTTCATTGATTTGGATGAAGAAATGATAAGTATTAAAGACATTATCAATTTCAAATATATAAGTGCCCGGAGAGAAGTCGCTAATAAGGACGTTGATAAAACGCTATCCACTCAAACGTCAAAGATATATGAGAAAACAGAAACAAGCCCTGACCAAAATGAAGCTGTTGAGGACTTTAAAGATAGATTAAGCGAAACAGATGACCAATTGAGTGAAATATATGTGGATTTATTCAAAACAATAATTAAAAAGGTGAGCGATTTTGGTGGAATTAAGCCTAATGAGTCTGAAATAGAAATTATCTCAAATTTACAGCATCGAGAGTTGCTGAAAGGGAATACAACCGTTGTTTATAAGCACGATGATGACAATAAGTTGCCCGAACACTACAATGGATTGGGATATATGAATCTGATTTGTATGATTTTCGAAATAGAAATTCTTATCCAAGAGTTTAAGCGTGAAAAAGAGAAAAAACCTGCCGATATAAACTTATTATTTATAGAAGAACCGGAGGCACATACGCATCCGCAAATGCAGTATATATTTATTAAGAATATAAAGAAACTACTTAAGGAAGGTATTCAAAGAGAAGATGGCGAAAAAAGAAAATTACAATATATCGTAAGTACCCATTCTTCTCATATTGTTGCAGATAGCGACTTTGACGATATTAAGTATCTAAAAAAAGAGAGTAACAATAATGTGATCGCGAAAAACCTGAAAGATTTGAGGAAGGAGTATGATGCGGGGACAACTCAATACCAATTTCTGACTCAGTATCTAACTATCAGTAGAGCCGAAATCTTTTTTGCTGAAAAATCCGTTCTGATTGAGGGTGACACCGAAAGAATGTTAATACCTACTATAATGAAGAAAATGGATATTGAAGAAGCAGAGACACATAAAGTGAATGGTACAAAAGACGATTGTTTACCCTTACTTTCTCAAAACATTTCTATTGTTGAAGTTGGGGCATACTCCCAAATATTCGATAAATTCATTGAGTTTTTAGGAATAAAAACACTCATTATTACCGATCTTGATACGGTGGGAAACGATGGAAAGAAATGCGAAGTGGCTAATGGTGTATCATATTCAAATGATGCTTTATCACATTATTTTAATAATCCTACATTAGCAAAATTGAAAGGTTATTCTATACAAAATAAACTTTTTAATAAAGTAAATAAAAATTGGGTAAATCAACCTGATGGAAAATTGTGCGTGGTTTACCAAACTGATGAGAATGGATATAACGCCCGAAGTTTTGAGGATGCTTTTATTCATTTGAATAGAGAATTCGTAAAAGGTAACAAGGAAAATTTCAGAGGATTACAAAACAGAGAAGATTTTGATGAGCCTGCCAATAATGCTTATCATTTAGCCAAAAATTGTGTCAAGAAGAAAACACACTTTGCTTTGGATATTTTATTTCACAGCGATGAAAGATTGAGCAATTGGCGAATTCCAGCATATATAAAAGAAGGATTATTATGGCTGAAACAGAATTAGTAATAGAACAGGAAAAAGATGAGTTCCAACAAATAATGGAACACATTACTAATGATGATAACTTTCTGCTAAGTGGTGGAGCAGGAAGTGGGAAAACATATTCTTTGGTTCAGGTAATAAGGCAGGTTCTTATTGATCATCCTACATCAAAAGTATCCTGCATGACCTATACAAATGCTGCAGTTAAGGAAATTGAAGGACGTGTTAATCATAAAAATCTGAATGTATCGACTATTCACGATTTTTTGTGGGACAACATTAAACATTTTCAGAAGGAACTGAAATCTGCAATAATTAATTTAGCTAACGATGAAGATGTAACTAAAATAAAAATAGACGACTTAGATAACGTACCTAATGATTTTTTTGATAACAGGGAAGAACCAGTCAAAATTCAATACAAAGAATACCTAAGATTAAAGGATGGTATTCTTTCTCATGATGAATTGCTAGTGATTGCTGATTATATGTTCGAAAAATATCCTAAACTTTGTGATATTGTAAAAGATAGATATAGATTCATTTTCATAGACGAGTACCAAGATACCCATAGGGAAGTTGTTAGAATCCTTTTAGAACATTTCACTAAAAGCGAAAAGCGCAGTATTATAGGCTTTTTTGGTGATGCCATGCAATCTATCTACGATGATGGTATTGGCAATATCAATGAGTACAAAGGCAATGAAGAAGGTAAAGTGAAGGAAATCAAAAAAGATCAAAACAGAAGAAGTCCCCAAAAAATAATAACGTTGGCAAACAGATTAAGGACTGACGGTATAACACAAGTCCCTTCAACCGATATTTCTGCGCCTAATATGGTGGATGGTCAAGTAAAAGAAGGAAATATTATGTTCATACACTCTACAAATCAAGATATTTCAAGAGTGAAGAAGTTCTTATCCGAGCATCATGGTTGGGATTTTTCAAACGCAAAAGAAACAAAAGAATTAAATTTAACTCATAATTTAATTGCTGATAAAGCCGGTTTCAGAACATTGATGGATATTTATGACAAAGACCCGATTATGGGTTTGAGAAAAGATATTCTACAAAAAAATAAAGACAACAAAAAGCAAGGTAAACCGGAAATACCTATTGATGAAGGTGATATATTCGATGTTGTGGTAGATAAGTTTCAGTTGAAAAATCGACAACGACAATTAAAAAAAGATATATTGTTGTCTGATCCTCAAAATGTTGAATTGTATAATCAGTTAAAGAATAAACTTTTTTCTGAAGTACGAAGAATGTACTTAGATAAAGACCAATTGATAGATGACAAAAAGCAAGATGAAAAGGACGAAAATAAGAAAGGTTCTAAAAGAGATAATCTGATAAGGCATCTATTTAAAATTCAAACCAATATAATTCTATACAAAAACAAGCAATACAATGAATTTTTGAGGATAACAGATTACAAGGAGATAAAACGAATTGAGGATAAAAAGATTTTAAAACAGAATATCGAAAGTCTAATCAATGTAGGAGATAAAACGATTGAAGAAGTAATCAATGATGCTCACGAAAAAGGGATTTGCTTAATAGATGAAAAAGTAGAGAAGTTCCGCGAAGAAAAGGAATACATATACAATCGCGTAAAAGATGTAAAATACAGTCAGTTTCAAAAGTTATACGACTATTTGGAAGGTAAAACACCTTTTTCAACTCAGCATAAAACGAAAGGCTCTGAGTTCGATAATGTATTAGTTATTTTGGATAATGGGAAATGGAACGACTATAATTTTGAAAATCTATTCTTGGGTGGTGGTACAGCAAGTGTATTAGAGCGAACACAAAAAATATTCTATGTTTGTTGTACCAGAGCAAAAGAAAACCTTGCTGTGTTTTATCATAATCCTAGTGTTAATGTCGTTGACAAAGCAAAGACTTGGTTTGGAGAGGAAAATGTTCTTCAAATATAATCTGCTTAATGCTATAAGACTTGGGCTGTATAAACCTATATAATGAAGTTAAGCAAGAGTATAATAATTTGTACCCTAATAGAAATTATATGTTGGTTATATTTTATTTGTATTAGCGCATTGAAAAGAATTAACTTGACACGAAATGTTTAGAATATTATATCATTAAATAATATTTGTAATAATAAATGATATAATGAAATAGATTGCAAAAGATAATATTGGCGAGAACAGACAATAAAAAAACACATTATTATGACTGAGAAAGAGTCGGCTATATATGAAGGGTTGTTGACATTAGCACCTGAGACTGCAGCCTTTTTTAGAACTGGTATAGTAATCTTTAAATCAGATATTGAAGCTCGTGCTTATATGTTAGCACATCTTGCCAGAGAAATAGAAGGCGGGTTAAGAGATATATTGTATGTTAAAGATGAAAATTCAAAATGTCCTAATTGCGGTCAGAATCTAACAGAATATAGATGTCTAAAATGTAATTTAAAAATTGAGAATGGAGTCTGCACTGTTTGTAAAAACGTAATCAAGGTTGAGGAATGTCCGTCATGTAGTTATCCTATAGTTGGTGAACATTTAAAATCAATTATAAAAGCATTAGGTATAAATGAAAAGAATGATTTTGCAATAAGATGGCATAGTACCGCAAAGAATTTTCATAAATATGCGCATAGGCATGGAGCTGAAAAAAAACCTAGGGACAAAAATGCTTTTGATAAATTATGGTTTGATTTTATTGAGATATTAGCAGAGTTGGTTGGCAATTATTTTTCGATATCTGACAGAATAGATGCGATCATTTCCTACAAAGAACCATCTATTAAAATTATCAATTCTTTACCTAATATATTCATAAAAGAATCTATTGAGCTTTATTTTTTTAAAAACCTCAGGCAGGTCAGTTGGTTGAACCCTTTATATGAAAAAGAATATTTTAGGGGTGACAGAAATCCGGCTCCCATTGACGTTGAAATAAATGAATCTAAAGGATTGTCTTTTCCAAGATGGGTTGTCCTAGACTATTTATTATTCTGCGCCAACGAAATTAAAATACAAAAAGGCGATTTTATTACAATCTTAAAAATAATAGATGATATATCTTCATACCGAAATCCTGCTGGATTGAAGGTGTTAAATCCTCATACTGATGATACGATTGTTAGGCTAATAAGCCAACTCCCTAGTGACAAGATTGAAAATAAACATTTTGATTACATTGTTGATTCAATCAAAAACCCGTATAGTTTCTCGACTTCATCATTTGAATCTTTAATTAATAGACTAATTGAAGAGAAAGATAAGAATAGCTTGTTGAAATGTTTAGATATATTATTATCTTTCGTTAAAGTCGACAATCAAGCTGAACAATATTATCCGATTATAGAAATATCATTCCTTATCCATATTAGAGAGAAATATAGAAATGACTTAATGAATATTTGTGATAAGGAGGGGCTTGATGTTGTGTTAGAGAAACTGGCTGAAATTGCGGAAAATGAAAGTTTTTTTGATGTTCATACTATTGAAGATCATCCTCAAAATTGGGATGTATACAAGTATATATTGCAATTGGTGTTTTTTGTAAGAGATTACTTGCTTTTTGGCACAAAAGAGTATTTAATGGAGAAGTTAAATATATTTATTTCCAACGAGAAAGAAATATATCATCGTTTGGCATTTTATGTAATAAATGTTAGATATGACGAGTTTCATAATTTGTTATGGTCTTTACCAATAAGCCCTTTAGATAATCTTATAAATAAGCATGAATTATTTGAGCTTATCAAGGGGCATCAAAACGAACTTGGGGAAGATAGGCATACTAAGGTTTTAGAATGGATTGAGACAATTTCTTACAATTCTTTTAAAGATGAGAAGGATTATGATCAAATTATTTGGCATTCAAAAAAAGAATGGTTGCTGGCTCTTGAAGAAATAGACAATGAAAAAATACATGCGGCTAAAGAAAAGTATTCAAAATTATATTCTTATACAATTGAACATCCTGGATTTAGTAGTTGGATGAGTTCACAAGTTGGGTTTGAATGCCCCATCTCCTTAGATGAGATAGGAAAGAAAAGCTTAGACGAAGTAATTGACCTATTTTCTGGATATGAGAAAAAGAATAAACTTCCGTTATATAATTTCGATGTCCAAGGGTTAGCACATGTAATTGAAGAAGACATATTAAACAATGTCAAAAAATATACCGAGAGATATGTGGTGATATTGTCGTCTTCGATCTATTTTAAATACACCTGGCTGATGGGAATTTCAAGATTTATTGAGAGAAATAATATCTCTTTTGATACACTTGAATTTTTAATGTCTGTATATAAAATAGTTGATTATCCTGATTTCTGGAAAAATGAAGATACTCCCTTCAACTACAATGATTGGGTTTTAAATAGGACTCTATCAATAATCTTAATTTTGCAGAACAAAGGTATTGTTAATACAGATGTAAGAATCTGCAATTTGACAAAGGGGTTACTGCTGTTTATCTTACGCAAAACGACGATAGATATAGATGAATATTCAGACCTCTCTCATTTGAGTATTAATCATTCTCATGGGAAGCTATACGAGGCTCTAATTAATCACATGCTCTTAAGTGATTACTTAGATTGGGATATTAAGGTTGAGTTTGAATCTATATTCAAGAGAAAAAAGAATAACCCACTATTATGCTTTTCTTTAGGTAAGCATTGGCGATTGATTTATGAAAAGAAAATAGAATGGGCTACTGAATTTTTTAGTCAGGTTTTTTCAAAAGATGATTTACAAAATTGGAAAGCGTCTATGGAAGGATATCATTTATATACCAAAAAAGTATATAAAGACATATTTATTCTATTAAAGAAGAACCTTCATTATGATTTATTCATAAAGAACATAGAGCTGTTTGGAAATGTATCTTCCCTCTTTATTATAACTCATATTCTTATTGCTTTTGACGAAAGTGTTAATGAATTTAATGAGGATGATGATTTATATAAATCGTTAGTTTATAGTAATAATATTGCTATTTATCAGGATATTATTAATGTTTTCATCAGAGGATTTCGCAATCCAAGACCAGAGAAGATAAAGAGAATATGGGCGAATCTCTGGCTTTTTTGTAAAAATCCAGATTCTGAGGCGAAAAAGTACTTCTTGCAAGAAAGCTATAGATTACTTGATTGCATAAATGACTTAGATAACGAAATGGAAGATTGGATATTATCATCTTCTCAATATATGGATCCATTTCAAGCAAGACACTTCTTTGATGTATTAACTCCGTTTGCAAGTATACATCCTGAAATTATTGGCAGGATTACTTTAAATATTGTTACAAATAAGAATGTATCAATGAGCAGTAAAATAGAAAGTATTGTTGAGGAATTATACAAAAGAGGTATTGGCGAAACTGCCGATGCGATTTGCAATACTCTCGCAGAAAAAGGGAATGATGAACTCAGATCCATCTATATTAAGTATAAAAAATAAAGTCTCCACTGATTCCGTGAGTGAGGATAAAAAATTAAATCGGCTTGAATCAGTTTTTTTGTGACTTTGAGAATAAAGCCCCGAAAACTATCTATAATTTTCATTGAAGGCAGGTTTCGGGAATTATTATAAATTATCACAACTGGTGTCCGGTTAAAAAAAAAGGCACTGTCCAAAAGTATAGTTAGTGCTCAAATCAAAACTTCTGAAATAGTATATACTCATCAGCCGATAGACCTTAATGATATTGATTTGAACGAAGATCTTCTCGAACTTCGTGAAGCGATTGCTGAAAATGCGCACGACGTATGGGCAGCGGCTAGAATGAAAGAAGGTTGTACGTATGGAACTGTACGAGATGACAACAAGAAACAAAATCCGGACATGGTTCCATATGCTGATCTCCCTGATTCTGAGAAACAGTACGACCGTGACAGGGCTTTGAATACCATTAAGTTGGTTCGGAAATTAGGTTATGATTTGATTAAAACATCAAATACAGAACTTTATAAATCATTGATTGGGAAACTTCGTCAACAGAAAGAGGTTTTCCATTGTAATGAATGCGGTGCTCCAATCATTAAGGAACAATTTTATTGTGAACGATGTGATAAAAAATTAGAATATAGAGATTACCTTTCTTAATAAAGGTCTTGATTTTAGGGTGTATTATACCTAATCACTGATAGATTTTCTTAATTGCAGTCCTCTATACGGTAAATGAAACAGCAACCAATGCGAATTTTGGCATGAAACCTGTTTCATTCGGTTAATAAACAGTATATCAAACATTTCAAAAATGGAAACTGCAATTATTTCAAGATCTAAGGGTCGATTTTTTGTATTTGACTTGCTTATGTGTAGTCTGTGGGCATTGTTTGTGCTCCGATTGTGGACGGGTTCTGTGATGACGGCTTTGTGCGTGGATCATCCACTTTTTGATTGGTGGACAGCTCCAATCGTGGGGTATTTTGTGGTGCTGAGGCTCGGGGTAAGCTTTCTGATACTGCGTGAGGACAAGCATGGTATATGGGCGTCTTTGGTTTTGCTACTGGGTGGATATATGTCGTTTAAGCTCTCCGGATTTGTCTTAATAGATGCCATTCGAGATGAATTCAATTACTTCAATATGGCTAGCGGTTGGTTGTTTAATCCGATTATGCAGTGGGTTGGTCATTTGCTTCCATTTGAATCTTACAAAGAAGTAATAGACGCTACATGGGGAGTGTTCTTATTTTGCTGGATTTGGTTGATGCCGTTTGTTTATTTTATAATCCGTCGAAAAAAACTAGTTTCAACACGTGACAGAATAATAACCGTCTTGTTAGGAGTGAATCTATTCAAAGACCCAATTGGAAAAAAATACCTGAGTGTTTGTGTGTTCTTCCTAATTGCTTTTATTATTGGTACGGTGATGAGTAGTATATTATCCCTCATTGGTTTATTGGTCTTAACATTTGTATTTTTCCGTATCCTCGAAAAACGTGAAAATCGTACATTAAAAAGATATGAGTGGATTTACATGGTGTTTGTAGTATTTGCTGTATGGTTGGCACAATATCAAACGGGTGCTATTCGAATAGTCCTGCTTACGGTCGGTGTCTTGTTGACCTTCCTGTTGGTCATAAAGATTAGTAAAGGACCCATTTTCTGGCGGGCTATAATGGTTATTGTTGTGGGAATGATTCTGCCGTCGCTCTGTTTGGGCTACAATGTATTTGCTATGACCGATTGTAAGCGGATGGAAAAGCTGCACGCAAAATACAACCTAACCGGAGTTCTGAAGGTGCAAGATTCACAGGGACGAATCGGTCTGCGCGATCGATATCGTATGATTATTCCTGCTCAGTATTCTGAAATAGAGGATTATCACCTTCCTTATTTGAAAGTAAAGAAAGATTCATTATGGGGTATTTGGAACACGCAATATGCCGGTTTTGTTAAGGGCGACTATGATCATGTGATTGTAGGTGTTGATTATAACAATTCATCTTATGAAGACCTTTGTTTTCAGGTGAAACCAGCTTTTGCTTTCATTGAACCGTTAGGGGATAATATGGAAAGTTTCAGGTTCAAAAGAAATGCAGCAGATACGACCACATCACTTGGTAAACTTTTTCCAGAATAGTTTAAATTTTTGACACAATGAAGACGAACGAACCGAATTTTTCAGACCGATTTGGGAATAAAGTGAATATCGATAAACGGTAAGCCTTCGACGAACTATATCTTGCGAGTGCAAAATCATGTGATTACCTTGTGTGATTTTATTTTTGACAGTCTGCTTCCAGTTGCTAGGCAGCAGTTCATCGAGTTTGAGAATGCTATGGTCTGGCAACCGGTTGAGAACATCGGTGAGCCTTTTTAATACTCTTCTGGTTTTGTATTTTTAAAGAAGATTTTTTCTGAATCCATATTTTCAAAATATTCTGGAATTGTATCTGAATTCTTTTTGTATTCTCCGTCGACAAACACAGCGTTTCCAAATCCACAGTCACATTGACTGTCTATAGTCTTAATTGATAAATTGTTTTTTGAAAACTTAAATTTCCACTTGCAACCAATATCCGAGAAATCAGACTTTGTGAAAAACACTCCACTGTCGTTTGTTATTCTTACCCTTCCATAAAGTGACCCCATATTATATGAAGGTGCGCCACGACATACATCCACATAAAAAAGCACTGTATTACCCGTGTCAGGATAAATTAATATAGTGCCAACACTATTTTCCTCTACGTCTTGTCCAAAGCTATATGTACCTCCACAGTTTAAAATATCCTGACTATTTTTACTTTTATCAATTACTTTGTGTCTTACACAGCAGCATAGTAATAAGCATAATAGCATAAAAACAAGTATCTTCTTCATTGCATTTATTACAGTTTTAGGTTTTTCTCACTTCGTGCTCCAGCCAACTTGTTAACTACTCTCAGAATTGAATTTCTAACATTAAGATTTTCTTCATAGTTGCGTTCTCGATAGAAGATAACTAAACAAGTATATTCCGGATCATTCGAAGGAAAATAAGAGCAGCAATACTTAAAGTCAAAATTTTTTGGGTGTAAAATGTATTGAGAAGTTCCACGGGTACCTGCAATTTTATTCTTATTTACCTGATTATTATCTTTCAACATGTTATCAGCTTTTTCACATAATGCTTGTTGAATGACCTGAATAGTTTTATCTGAACAAATGCTAGGATTAATAACGCTATCCTGACCTGTTTTAAAGACCGCTTTCATCATTTTACCATTATTTGCAATAGCATTATAGCAAGTCAGAATTTGTAATGGAGTCATTTTCAAATTATAACCAATTGAAACACTCGCTATCAAATCAGGAGTTATCTTTTTATTGTCTTGAAGATTATATCCTGATTGAATAATTGACATTTTTTGAAGTTGCGCAATAAACTTGTCTGAATAATTAAAAGCCTTTCCAACTGTTACTATAGTTCCAATATTGGAAGTCAACAAAACACTTTGGCGTAAGGAGATTTTTCCATATCCGCCATGATTTGCATTTTGATCACAAAATGTTCGACCAGAAACATTATACATTCCATTATACGTATCAACTGTATCGTTGAGTGATACGTTACTTTTTTCCATCGCAGCCATTATTGAAAATGGAATGAATATTGACCCTGGTTCTTGGGGCGTATTAATTGACGCTTCAGCATATTTTGCTAAATAAGTTAAACTATCTGACTTAGTGATCTTCAATATGGTTTTAACCTCACCGGTTTTGACTGACATGATTATCAAAACTGCAGAATCCACTTTCGATTTTGCAACCTCATCACGCAATAGCTTTTCTGCTTTTTGCTGTAAATCTTTATCTATTGTCGATACTTGAGCAGGTTTATTACATGAAGCAAAAAATGCAGCAATAATGATTATTGAATTAAAAATATACCTTTTCATTTCTTAGTCTCCTATTAGTTCGTAAAACGATTTAATATCTGTTTTTTTGAATGGCATTATAATCTGATTCTCCTGATTAATAAGCCCATGCATTCCATTTAATTCGGTTACATATAACCCTTTGTATTCTCCTTTGTTGATGTACGACAAATAATTGTAGACAGGAGGAATTTGAATATTGTTTTCCAAATCTACAATACCACACAGGTCATTGTGTAACCTTACCCAAATCAATCCATTTTCATCACCATGAATCATCTTGTATGTAATTGGAATAATTAGATTTAGTTCTTTGTCAATTAATCCAACGTCTTCATTTATCTTTACTTTAAAGTACCCGGGAAGCCTATAAACTTTTTCTACTTCATCATAAGGGAATATCTTCATTTTACCGGATGAATCAACCGGGTTAATATCCAGCACCAGCCAATTCTTAATATTTATATTGATATTATTATCTTCTAATGCAATTGGTGATTCAAATTCTCCATCAATACTTAAGTAGCCTTTTATAAATGTATCGGGTTCAACTCCAAAACCATCATCGTCGCCTATGCCTCGATCATTTATACATGCTGAAATTTGAATCAGATTAAACTTTATTCTTTCAGCAGATACATATAAAAATCCTTCTTTTATCATTTTCTGACGTTCCATTGAAAAAATAAAGTAATCATCCTTAGCCAGTCTTTTATATTTTGGATATGTTTCTTTTTCAAGCCGATCTTTGAACGTACTAAAACTTTCATCTTCAATAGTCAATTCAGTAGCTGGAATAATTAAGCCGGAACGACATCCAATTGTTGGTAAAAGTTTACTGAGTGATCCATTTAATTGAGGAGTATTCGGATAATTGGAAATATTATCTGTAACCTCCTCCTTCTTTTTTAGAGTATCATCAAAAAAATCTAAGAACCAATCTTGAAGTTTACTAATAATTGACATAGTGTGTATGTATTTTTATTTAATTAGTTGTCCATTTGAATCGATTGTAATTTTGTAACTTTCAATAGTACAACTGAACAGATTATTGCTCAGGCCTTCAATATCATCGTAAATGGCTTTTGTTACTACTGTGCCGTCTCGTTTCATTAATCCCCATTTCGTAAAGACGTAGTAAGCAAAGCAGTTCGTATTTATCATTATTTCTGTACCGGAGGAGTCATTCCGCCCAGAGCCATATTGTAAACTGACTATACTATCATAAACGAACGGTTTCAAAATAGACTTTGTATCAAATGATACAAGTTGCTGCCCGCCATTCTTGGCAAGCCTAAACCCATCCTTTTGTATCTCAATCCAATCATATTCCACAGGTAATATCAGTTTCAACCGACTGTCCAGCAAACCATATTTCCGGGCAAGTTTTACAATTCTATACCCTAACACAGCATTATTAATATAATCATAGGCAGGAATGATTACCCAATTTCCTTTTTTGTTGATTAATCCGACCTTACCTGTTGAATCAACCGCTGAACAATATCCACCACTGAATACATAATCGATATTCTTATCTTTCTCAATGGGATAGCTAAACTTAAATGGAATAATTGTTTCATTCTTTGGATTAACAAATCCAAGTTTACCATTTTTTACCACACAGGCCAACCCTTCAGAAAATACCCAGGCATGGTTATAAACAGCCGGAATAAAGATCTTGCCGGTTATTTTATTCAGATAACCTCTTTTTTCATCTTTCGAGAATACAGTCAGGCTATCTTTTTGGTTAGAATTCGATATCCAGTCAAGCTTACCGGTAGCGGCTCTTCCGGTTTCTTTGCATATTACTTTTACCCGACCATCATTATACCACCTCTCATTGCAGTTTTCACTTAGATAGACCGTTCTTTGTTCATAACCATAATGATAAAAATAATTATGGCAACTCACATAAATTACTACTCCCAAACATGATATCCCAACAATAAGGATTACTCCTTTCCAAAATTTATTCAACTTTTTCATATTCATTTTTTTTATTGATTTTATCCGTCATTTGCCTTTATGTTGTTTTGACTCAGCTTAAAATAGAATTAAGTTCATCAATCATGATGCTGTATGTATGTTTGTTATTATTGTCAATCAGCGAGTTTATGAAATACTCATTTTCAGTCAGGTAAACCTGTTTCATGCGTAAATCGGTGTCAACTGAATACTTTGCATTTGCTAACCGGTCGCAGAGTTTCACGAAACTTACAAAATCATATTTTTTAATGCCTTCATAATACTTCTCGTTCGCTCTGTCTTTTCGTGTTTTGCCTTTTTCATTCGTAACAGCATACACAATATCTGCAACTGTTGGGTTTGCAACTGCACGAATGTCATTGTAGGTGACAAAGGCAATAATTTTTGAGTCCATAATTTTTGAGTTTAAAAGATTGATAATTTCAAGAAAACGAAATTTACAGATATATGTAAATACTGTCTTTGTTTCCTATCTTTTTGCTTTTTCTATTATAGAGCAATGTAGAATAAGAAAACTATCATCAAAATATAAAACTGACATAAATTTTATCAGTTCTTGATAAAACGACAAACTCCAATTAATCAAAATGCTGATTAATTGGAGTTTGAAAAGATTTGAAAGTAAATGATTATTACTTCATTCGTACTTGAAAAAATATGTCAAATAGTCACATAAGAGGGTCTTACTATTATTGAATGATCCCACCAGATTATATCAGACTGTTTAGATAAATCAATAAATACTCTCCACCCTAATTTATAGGTGTTCCTTCCAGAAACAGATATTTTTTCATCTCTAGCATCGTTGCCGCTATAAACTATAGTATCTTTTATCTTTTCAAGATAATTTTCAATTACCGAAATATCATCATCAATTGATTTTGGAGTTTCATACACTATTGCTTCATCTGGCAACAACGATTGAGATAGGTATATTCTTAAACCTTCTTCGTTTCTAATTAAATAACCACAGATTAAAGCATCGGAAGCAGCAAGCTTGATTGTATTGAGTAAGTCTTTTCTTCCCAATCCATTGACATTAAATATTTTATTTGAGTAACTCATGATATTTCATTTTTATGCATTTTTTGCTTTTTGATAATATGTATCTGCATTCTTTATTTGCCACTTGGCTTCAAAGTGATTACCTTTATCAGTATAGAATTTTGCCATTTCGTCAGCACTTTTCGCTTTATCCAACCAGTAGGTTTGCATTTTTTCGTCAGCGACTCCTTTGAATTCATTGGCAAATGCATGAAGTCCCCCATTAACTTGATGATTTAGGGTTCCGGATTCGTCTAATGTGTTTCTTGCAGCTATAATATCATATCTTTCTTCTATCAGGTGCTCATTTAAAGCCTTCAAACAATTATCAAAAGTTGGCTCTATTCCTTTTATTTGCATTTCCTTGGCTACTTCTTGACCATGTTGAACAAAGTCGGCTCTTAAACTACCTGTTGGATGTGTGTCTCCTCCCAACGTAGATTCCATTGCATCTGTGAACTTGGCCGAATCAATTCCTTGCATTTGAGCTCTGATTCCTGCGAAAAAATCACATGATAGTTCTTGCTCCCAAGAACCGTTACTTACACCTTCAAATTTATAATCTTGAAGTGCTCTATGAGCTGCTTCGTGAGTCATAACTAAATCTAATGCCGACTTATCATTAATACCTAGTTGTAATAGCTGTTCCGGACTATATGTCAATACATCGTCAAAATATAAATTTTTGAATAATGTATATACACCTGTTGAATCGCCTTCGGTAACAAGTAATGGGTCTTTTATATGAAAAAAGTCACTTGCGCCTTTTACCGAATCTAAAACCATAGTTTTAGGGATAATAGCATTATGCATAGAACTAATATCATCATGAGTAAGATATGGAGAACTGACCTTAAATGGTCCAAAATGACTTGAGTAATAATGTGACAAATCAATTGAAGGAGTGATGTGATGATAAAAAGGATCATTTATAATGTTCATGTGGTTATTGTTAGAATAATAATCGTATGAGTTAAAATGATTATTTGCTGTATCGGTTTCTAATTCTGAATGCTGGTTACCAAAAAATAGTTCTTCCATAATGATTTGTCTTTATAAATAATCCTACCTAATAATATTGTTCTACTTTTGATATAATAGATACATTTTCCCTTCTATATCTATCAATTCAAATTAAAAATCTTTTTCCAAAGACTTTTACGTTTATTCTTTTGCTTCTATTCCCTTAAGAACTTGAGCCTTTAATACTTCAAATTGTTGACTAATAACCTTATTTTACAATAGCTGTACATTCTTTCTCAACAACAACGGTGAGTTTGCTTCTTAAGTGTTTCTATCTCAATGTAAATTTTGACACCAAAGTTTCGTTTTCTTTTTTGGCACTATTTATATCACCTTGCATTGACTTTACTGATGCTTTCACATCCCTGGAATATATCATTTATGCCAAAATATGTCTAAAAGAATAACGACTATTTATACATAATAATAATAATCCTTGAACATAAATACTATAGCACATCAATGAGTCTATTAATCAATGTAAGAGTTGTTTCTTCGAATTTATTTTTCTTGGATTTCACTTTGATTAGCAGTGCACGAAGTTGTATTATGTCTTCATCAGCTTCTTTATCTTTAGCATTATAGGCATCAATCGCAGCTCTGGATTCATCCATTAAAGATATTGGGTTATTCTTTTTGACTTCTTCCTTTTTTATAATAGTATCTATATTATTTTTTGTTCTTTCGTCTCCCCAGTTACTTCCCCAATCCATCAAGCTGTCATTATTAGCTATACCTTCCGGTTTGTTTGTATCTTTTTTAGGTTCCAATGATTTCTGAATATATTCGGATCTCTCAGTTGGAATAGAATGTGATTCTGGTTGAATAACGACTTCTACATTTGGTTTTTTACAGAAGTTTTTCAGACCAGATTTGAAGCCATCAAAAAAGCCATGATCATTTTTTGGAGAAGCTGTCATCTCTTCAGATGGATTCTTCTGAGATTGAAAACCTTTATCCTTAATAAAGTCATTATTCACGTTTGGTATGGTAACTAATTTTACAATGTGATTCTCTTGGGTGTCCGCACATATAGCGTTGTTGAAATTAACATAAAATCTATTTGCCGCATTAATCACATGTGACTCTACATTTAGTCCAGTAACAATATTTGTTTTGCAGTCTTTTAAAGAGCAAAGTAAATCGTTTATATTATCATGAGAATAAAACTTACAGCTATTTTTATCATTATTGACAATTACTTTTGATCTCAATTCTATTATCTCATCTGATGTATAATATTCTTCAAGTTTAGAATCTATTACCATTCGAGAACGATTATTATCTGGAAAATCCCAAATAGGTACTACAATGGTATTAAAAAGTTTTGTAAAAAAATTCACTGAACTAGGCATACTAGTGGTATGCTTAAACTCATTCATAGGAATTAGCATTCCTATGAATGTACGCAAATTCCGACCTGTACAGTCTTTAATAACTTGCTGATCAATCTTTATCATGTCATTGGAGACAGCAATCCCCCATAATATAAATTCTTCACAATACAAAAAAGCATGCCTGGATTCATTTATCGGACCATTAGAACTAGTCTCAGTATTCATTACGTGTTTTACAAAGTTTTCAATTATTGGCCTCTTAGACTCATTAAAATCAACACAAAACGGATAGCAAATCGTGCGAAAATCCACATTCAATGTGCGACAGTATATATACGGGTAATATTTCATAATTTAAATCTCCTTACCTTTATAAAACATTTTGCAAACTCTGAATTGCTCAGACATTGATTCAAGCATTTTTTCAATTTCTGGCAATTTCTTTAATATTGCTTGTTCATCCGTATTTAGCTTATCAACTTTATCGACATATGCAGGAGCTTTATCCCCATTCCAAAATTTACTAAACCAGCCTTTATTATTTTCAATCGATATTTTTGTTTTATAGTCAGACTTGTTAATACTTATATCTTTTAATTTAGCTGACATGGTTGTAGTCATTTCTCGTAATACTGCAGAAACAAAAAATAACACTGGAATTTGCACGTTACGAGGTTCAATTCTACCACTTACAGAGCCATCTTCATTTTTCCCTAAGCTACTTCCTAATTGAATGGGAATAATTGAAACTAACCAATCGGCATCTGGGACGAACAAGATATTAAAATAAGTTTTAATGATACTCAGTAGTTTCTTTTGTTCGTCTGTAGTATACATATCTGCTTTTGTCAAAGAAATTACAATTGGAATTCGGCGACCATTCTCTGCAGAAAAACGATTAATGATATTGCTTAAACGTGTAAACTCTTTCGCTTTTCGTACATTCCCATCTATTATTTCCTTCATCGTATCAGCCCCGATTGTAATGACTAAACAAGAAGAATCGTTTATCCTTTTTAATAAGTTTGCAGTATCTGTTTCAGTAGATCTATCCAATAAGGCTCCACCTCGGTAATCACACCACGAAAATTCCATGATTTTTGTGTTGGCATATTGAACATAAAAATCATATTCTTGAGAGGTTGTTGTACCATCAGGCCAAACGCCATCATAAGCAATTTGATCCCAACCATCACTCAGATCTAAATCTACATCTGGATTCTTTGCCGTAAATATGAATCCATTTTGCGCAATTGACATATAGTTATGCATTGCATAAACAAAACAAGTTTTACCAGAGCCTGAGACTCCAACCATTGTTATTTTTTCCATTATTAAAACATTATTAGAGATTGTCCATTATTTTCATTCAACATTTCCATAATTTTACTTCGATTAGAGTCTAAGGATTTTAATTTTGCTAATGCCGCACTTTTGTCGTCATCACCAAAAAGTGCAGCACCAATATCTGCAAATATTGATCTGTCTCTTAGTCTTTGCTCGCAATCAGAAACGATTCTCCTTGCATAACTATCCAAACCATGATAAACTGAAAAAAGCAAAGGGAAATGGACATTAAAAATATTATCCTTATTTACTTCGGTTATAGTTGTTAATGCTGCCACTGATGTGCTATTTTTAATAGTAGAGAATATTGCATTGTCAAAATAATTAAATCCTGGGCAATCAAATAAATTATCATCCTCATGCATATCTCCTTTGGTAATTACAAAGGAGATTGGAAAGTATTCCTCTTCTTGCATATTACGCTCGCCTATTGCCTTATTGATAATATATACTAATCTTTGATATTGTCTAATATTTTTTTCACTGTTTTGCACTAAAACATTCCCATCAAGAAAAACAATCATAGCATCAGCTGTGATTATTCTGTTATGCAAATCGGCAACATCTTTAGAAAAAGACGTTTTCTCAAATAATGCACCTCCACGATAGTCATACCAATCAAACGGTATGGAATGTTCACCTGTTGACTTTAAATAGAAATTATATTCTTGATGTATATCTGTACCGCTTGGATAAACGCCTTTTTCTAAATTTGTGGCCAAACGCTCTAAATTTTCCTTTTGAGATTTGTATCTTTCATTCACAGAAGAAAACCCACTTGACCAATTCATTGCATGAGATATACTGTAACTAGCAACTCCTCCTTCCATTCGAGCAAATAGCCCTGCCATATATGTGGTCTTACCTGAACCACTATGACCAATCATTAATATTTTCATAATTTATTCCCAATTAAATTTATCGTTATTTTGTAGTCCTGGTGTTGAAAGACCGACCCATGTTTTTCCACAGTTAGCGTTAGTACACCTATATTTATTTATTGCTTTATCCCAATAACATTTTTCTGATTTACATTTGTCGCACATTATTGAATCATTGAAATCTAAATTGGCTTTTATCTGTCTTTCAAGCTCTTCTTTTTTTGCTATACTCTTTGCCGTCGATTCCTTTTTGTTTTCCTCTTCTTTTTTCAACTTCTCTTTTTCTTCAGCATCTTTTCGAGCACGTTTTGCAATATCTTTTAAATGATTAATATAAAACGCAGCACCAAGGCTTACTGCGTATTGAGGTTCAGTTTGCTTATTAGAATATTCATTCCAAATAATTTGAATGTTGGGATTAAATTTTTTAGCATGAATTTCAACACAATTTCTTACATGTGGTACATTACATGAACCTCCCACTAAAAAGATAAGATCAATATCATTCCATGTAAATTTATTCGTATTCAACAATCTGTCACATTTTACTATTGTTTCATCTACACTTTCAGCAATCATTTGATTAAATTCATCTTTTGAAAGTGTGAATGTTTCTGATGGATTAAATGGAACATTTACTGTTGCGGTTTCAAAACCGGAAAGAACCCGTTTAATTCTATTCTTACATCTATCTTGTACTTCCTGATTATGCACAGTGTAATTATCCTTCGGAATTGGGAACTGATTGACAAATTCTTGCCTTATCAATTTATCAAAATATTTTCCCGCTCTTAGTGTACCCTCGCCACTAATAGGAAGTGAGAAGTCTTTTCCTGTATTTGAATTTTTAATAGATATCAGAGCCGGATCAAATGTACCTCCTCCTAAATCATAAATCAGAGCGTTTAATTCCGTGTCAGGAAAGTTTTCTGATATAAAGTGATTAAAATATACTGCAGCAGCTTGTGGTTCTGATACAAATTCAATTTTATTAAACTTTGAGCCTAAAGCTGCTTTTTTTATTTTATCTATAGAGTTCTGTTGAAACCCTACAGGGATAGTTATAATTGCATTTGTAAAAGAGTTTCCGTAGTTATCTGCTGTTTCAGCTTCTTTTTTTATTTCAGACAAGATAGACCTAATAACATCGATATAACCTACACTCGAAATTCCTTCAATTTTATCATGATCATTATTTAAATCAAGTTTAAACTCATATATAAAATTTTCTGGCTTCTTTGCAGCTTTACTCAATGCCTGATATCCAACTTCTATTTTCCCTACTTCGTCTACGAATGTAACAGTTGGAAAATCATATTGAGAATTACTATCAGGTGAGGTAAACTTAACTTTTTTTACGCCACCATCCTTTGATATATAAGCAGCACTGCATTCACTCGTGCCGAAATCTATTGCTAACCAACTCATATGCTATTGTTTATTGTCAATGTATAGTAACTTGTTATATTCGTCAATTTTATTACTCAAAACATCGAGATTATTTTTAATCTCCTGATAAGTTTTATATATAACTTTTGCATAATCTGAGTATTCAATTTCAACCGCATCTTCATGAAAATTTTTAGCGAGTATTCTCCATTTTCTTATTTTATCATCAGCAATTCTTTTTAAACCTTCCAGATTAAGATCTTCTTTAAGGCCCAATTTTACGGTTAATGAACTTCCAAATTCGCCAGAGATATGCATAATGTCAGATTCGATTTCTTCTTGACTTATCTCAGTGTATGAGCCCATATTACATAGTTTATTTTCATATAAAACACATAGTATTCCCATTAATTTTAACTCAAGATCAAATTCTTTCTCTTTCAATAGTGCTGTGTGAATGATATCTACAAATTCAGCCGATTCAATTTTATTTTCATTCGCTAATCTGTTTGATTCTTCTTTCAGGTCACTTAGCAAATTACTAATTGCCGATTGCATTTTGATAAGCGTTGCTCTTTCTCCAAAGTGATTTCTGAGAACTTTTACAAAATCGTTATAACCACTGGTTTGTCTTAGATGTAGTTTTATCTCTTCAAGTCTGGCATCAGGATTTTCTTTCAAGTAAGTACATAAAAGCATGATACCAAATCTATCAAATTTACGATACAAATAGGGGCGAATACAATTGGCATCTAAACCTAAATCAACAAATTTTCCGTAATAAACCTTACATAATCCATTATATCTGGGGTGAGTACACTTGCTTTGCTTTGTTTCATCGTGATATATACAAGGAGTGATAGGAAGCTCCGGATCTGAATAGAAGTTAGTGGGGCTATATAAGCTACCTTCAATTTCATTCAACGGTAATTCAGATAACATTTTTAGCAATTCAACATCTTTCTGAGTAATTGAGAAACTTGCTACACTTAATAAAGAGTTAACTGGATAAATCTTATAAAATAAACCTTTGGTGTTTGCATCAGACATTAATCTTTCACAAGTTTCTAACCCTTTCATCATTGGATATTCCAATTTATTTTGTTCAGGTTTCCAATATGAGTCTATTTTAGATAATACACCCAAGGTATTTAGAGGAGTGAAATTTAGTTCGTGATTCTGAAATTGAGTTACAATAGAAGCCACATCTTCATGAATACTTCCAGCAAACAAAACGACTACAGCATCAGGTTTGTGTTCTTTTTTTGAAAGGAAATCTATGGTGTTTTGAGCATCTATGCCACCTGACAATAATCCCGGAGTGTCAATAATATTTATTTTCTCAAGAACCGGATTATTTTGTGGAATTTCCATAAAAGCAATTTTGTTTTTAATCTCATCTTTCGATTGTGCGTTAGCCCATTCTGTCCATTTGCTTTTATCAATCAGTGTCTGAGTATTATCTTTGAAATGAACTTTGATTGATTGGGCGTATTCATCAAACTTTAACCAAGAAACATTGTAAGTAACCTCCATATCCCCAGTTTGAACCAGATTATCTTCTTCCAGAATAGCGTTTACCAAAGTTGATTTAGAAGCTTTAATTTTTCCAATAATTGCTACTTGCATTGGTTCCGATAGTCTCTTGTAGTAATTATCAATAATTTCTTTTGTCGGTTTTAATTGCTCAGACAATAAAAATCCCGAAGTGATTTTTAAAAATTGTTCAATGCACTCTTTTAACTCCATAGTTCATATATCTTATATTTAAACAGAATGAAAATATATCTTAGATTATTATAAATCAGCGTTTAATTCATTTCTTTGACGTAATATTTCAGCCTGAATATCGTTTATTGGGTTGATTTCATGTTTTACAATTCGAGCCAATTCTTTTTGTTGTTCAACAATATTTGCTTGTCCTTTTTTGACAACATCAATAGTTTCTGTTAATCTATTGTTGATTTTTGTTGAAAATTCGTCGATAAGAGATGGAACTAATAAATCAATACTTATGAGCTGTGAATTAACCGATTGGGATAACTTTGTGAATATTTCGCTGATAGTTTTATGAAGAGAATTTTTTAACGAGTCTCGACCTGCATCTTTGAATGTTTTCCAGCCCGCCCAAACTGCCAATAATATTGGAATTGGTCCTCCTATTAAAGTAGCTAATAATCCTTTTATTCCCAATCCTATCATGACAGGCATATAATACTTCTGAACTTTCTTTTTTTGTTCATCGGTAATTTTACTTTCTACTTCAAATTCTCCGTGATCATCATAATAACAGGAATCCAGCTTTTGTGCAATTTCATTTTTCACCGTAGTAATTTGATTAATAATTTCTTCAGCATAATTTTCAATTTCTTGTTTTATGTATTCAGAAATTACCTCAGGCTTTTTTCCAACATTAATCATTTCCTCAGCCTTAGCTTTAATTTCCATTTGTTTGCTTGACATGGAGGAAGATATATTATTTCTGTTTAAAGTAATTTTTTCAGTAATCTCTCTACGAAAAGCAGAATTTGGATTGGATATTTCTTTAATTCTGACTTCCAGGTTTTGATAAATTTTTTCTAGTTCAGTTAGCGAATTGGTATCAATATTTGATAGATCCCGATGTCTCTCAATCCAGATTTTTTTTACCTCTTCCAATGAGTTATAAATTACAGTATAACTATCGATGATTAATGCTGTACGATATTTTGCAACCAGAGAATCAATTAAGTTATCAATAGCTTTTGCATTGGATGAATCATATAATTTTTTGTCATTTTTCTTAAGATATAGTTCTTTCAGATAGGCAGAATAAGGTACTATTGAAATTGAGTCTTCTGCAATATTACATTTTTCAGTTATTTTCTTTACCGCATCGTCCATTTTTTCAAAGAAATTAGGATTTGCATCCTTTTTATTCATAATAAATGCAGTTCTTTTTGCTTTTCCCAAAATTTCTTCTTTGAAAAAACTCACTTCAGAATCAGACATAGGTTCTTCGGCATGTAACATAAACAAAACAATGTCTGCCTGTGGTATAAATGATTTGGTTAAATGCTTGTGCATAGGGTTCATACCGCCTACTCCCGGTGAATCAATAATGATTAATCCATTTTTCAATTTTTCATTGTTTAGTTCAATCTCAAGTTGTACGGTTTCTTGGACTTCGATTGAGCTTCCTCTTGTATATTTTTCAATATCTTCAAAAGAAATAGTTTCTTGATTCAGCTCATCTCCAACACCAAAATGCCTTGTGACTTTTGTTTGCAGACCATATTTAATAACCGAAATGCTTGCGGTTGCAATGTCAGGATCAACAACACATACATTAGTTTCAAGCAATGAGTTAATAAAACTAGATTTCCCTCTTTTAAACTCTCCACAGACCATGACTACAACATCGGTTCTGTTTGCTTGACGTACTAAATTGCTGATTTCTATTGTAGCATTTTTTTCATTATTTCTTTCTAAAATGCTAATTGATGTTTTAGCATTGGCAACTAATTTTTCAAAAGATGAGTTCATGAGTTTGATATTTTAAGTTTATATTGATAGTAATGATTGTTGGTCTCGATACCAATTGGAATTATCGGTATAATCTATATGACTAGTATGGCTTAAATTGCTAAAGAAATCTCCCATAGCCCCAAAATAATCTCCAACTGTGAATACATCATGATGTATTATATCTGCTATATGTGTATTCTGGACTAATTGTGGAATATTGGAAAAAGGGGACTCCTGATGGTCTGCCGTAAGATGAGTTAATTGATTAACAACATCATGAAAGTTAATTTCAGAATGAGCACTTAATTTAAATGAATCATATAAATATTCAAAATAATTTGGATGATAAGAATCATGGTTGCTTAAATTGTAAAGGGTCTCAAATTCTGGATATGGAAGTCCTCCAACATTATGAATACTATGAAGATTTGAATAGTCAAAATTTTTCATTTCTGGATTATAACTTGGGGTAGCTTGATTAGTAGTTACCATATAGAAGCCAGAATCTTTCCAGCTATCCATAAATTGTTCCAATGGATACGAAATTCTATAATCTCCACTTCCGGGATCAGTCAAAACAACCTGTGGATTATTTGCTTCTGTTGTATCAATACCAGCAACAATCAATGCATGATTAGGTCTGTTGACAAATACATCTTCAGACTTTTCATAAAGTTGTCCCCAAAAACCCTTATTCCATAGCTCTCCAGAATCAACCGCAACCATCACTTGATGTCCTTGAGCTAACTCATTAGTTAATGTCATTATATTGGCATCAATATAACGTGTTACAGGAATATGATAATGCTCAAGTATATCTCCCATGTCATTTAACGGTGTACCATTTTCTGAAAACCACCCTTTTTGATTAGCTAATCCAACGAGATCTCCTTCAGTACGATGAATGCCAAACTTTTCTAATATCAATTGTTGACTTTTTATTGCACAAGTAGAATCTCCATTCTGACGAACATAATCGAGCTTTATATTTTGAGCATCTTCACCAATTACCTGAGGAGCTTTATAAATGTGATTGTCCATGTTGTTGTAGTCATTTTCAAACATAGAGTTGTGAATGCTTTGAAATCTATCATCTGCATTATGATTTTCCTCAATAATAGCTGCTGCCATCGGCACATGACCATGAGAAAATATATGACCAAGCACACTTCCTGCTACTCCACCACCAAGGATAAGAGGAACATAGCCATCTTTAGTATTTGCTTTATTAGGTTCAACTATTACTTCATCACTTATATTAGCTGCTAAGTAGGCAATACGAAACTCTTCATATTGTTCAGGATATTCCCTGAAAACTTCAAGTATATAATTGTTTTGTTCCTGAGTAGTTGTACCATCAATATATGCTGCCAACAACTCTTCTGATATATATTTATTAGTTTGCATACTTATATTCATTTAAGATGTCTGACAAATGTTTTTTTGCACGTTTACGTACATTATAAAGGTTATCTACTGTTATTTCAAGAGTTGTTGCTACCTCGTCTGGAGTTTGACCTTCAATTTCTAAAGCCATTATTACAAAACGGTCTCTGGGACTCTTCAATTTATTAATTGCGCTATATAAATCAATATTATTTACGAAATTATCATAGGTGCTAGTATTTGGAAGATTTTCAGCTTCATTTATTTGAGCTTTTCTTGGGTCAGATTCTATCATATTTCGTTTATTTTTACAAAAATAACGCACTGAAATAACTGAAAGCCAAGTTGTAAACTTGCTCCGTCCTTCAAATTCCCTAACCTTCTTCCAATTATCCTCACTCAGATAAATATATAGCTCATTTACAAGTTCATCTTTGTCCACCTGATAAGCATAGACTTCTTTGATAATATAGCCAAACATGGAGCTACATTTCTCATAAAAGAAAAAATTGATTACCTGATTATTTCCGATAATCAGGTAATCAATAATTTGCTTGTCGGTTAATGTGTTTAGTTCATTTTTATTCATCTAAGTTATTAGTTTTGTTTTTCTAATATGATGTTTTTGATTAATTCCCAACTATTTGACGTATGCTTAAGTAGCATATTAGTTGCTTAATGTAATTAATGTGATATAATCGTTTTCATTTTGTAATCATTTCAGTGCAAGCTGCTTCTTTTTGTTGAAAAAAAAGCATAAACTTAATTATTTATATTAAGAAGTACAAGAAAAAACAAGTTTATTTTGTGTTAATTTGTTATGTCAATATTTGAGGACTAAGACAATTACGACCCAAACAGGTTTGGTTGTTTGCATACCGGAAATCAGTTGTGTCAATTTAGCCGGATTGATACAGATATTGAGCACAGTACCACAAAGGCCAGAAGGTAATCTTGTTTATTCTTACCAATCTGCCTCTTTATTCGTTAACCTCCATCCAGCATTATTCTCCAGTCAAATCGGCATTTCGTTCTTCAGGTGCTAAAGTGTTTACGGGGTTTTGACAGAAAGACAAGGTCAAGCCGCAAGCGGTTTTCAGAAAAATCTCCACACGTTGGTAGTATTTTTTTGAAAAACCTTGTATTTCTTAACCCCTACACCGGAAAAGCCCCTGAAACGAAAACGACCGACCTGACTGAAAGACGCATAAAAAAAATGTCGGATAAACGAGAGGCAGATAATAATTGAAACGTAACTCCCTCACCTCTTGAATCCGCATAAAATTAAACGAAAGGAGACAAGCAATGAAAACAACAGATCATTTCAAAAGAACTATCCAAGCCTATTTGGAACAACGGGCAGTAGAAGACGAACTTTTTGCCGTGACTTACGATAAAGCAGACAAGAACATGGAGGATTGCATTACATATATCCTAAATGAAGTACAGCGAAGCGGTTGCAACGGCTTTACCGATGGTGAAGTGTATTCAATGGCAGTGCATTATTACGATGAGGATAAAATCGAAGTGGGCAAGCCGATTGATTGTCAGGTGGTGGTGGATCACGTGGTAAAACTTACTGAAGAAGAAAAGGCAGAAGCACGGCAGGAGGCCATCAAGCATGTGCAGAAAGAAGCCTATGCAAAACTGATACAGCCGAAGAAAAAGACAAACTCAAGACAGGGGAGTGAAAACGAAAATCAAATGACCTTATTATTCTGACCTATCATGAAACCAAAAACAAAAATCCAAAAACAGATAGTCGCTTTGAGCCATACACTCCCCAATATCACCAAAGCGCAATCGGAATGGGCTTTTCTGCATTGTTTCCAGCACATAGCCCACAGAACGGCAAAAGGTGTTTGCACTTGCCTTGAATGCGGCTATTCATGGAATGGCAGGGAGCTGAAGGATAAAGGTGTCTTTCCGCATTGCGGTACGAAACTGAACGTGACCGATACAAGAAAACGCAAGTTCAGACAAATTGAATACTTCGGCATTGTTACGATCTGCAAAGACTTTCAAGTCTTGCGGTTCTTCTATATCCAAGCCCATTATCGGAAAGGGCACCCAGCGGAATACATTTGCAAAGAAGCTGTGCAACGGTGGATTACCGCAGGAGGAAAGTTTGAGACAATAGCTTTGCTACGTAGCATGTGTTTCCTTTACAACGACATATGGAATTTTTACAGTGCTCTCGAAATTCGTCCCAATCGAAACGTGTATAACATCGACCCGATAGGTATTTATCCACGCAAACGGGTAATTCCACAAATCAAACGTAATGGTTTTAATGGAGATTTTTACGAATGCACCCCCTTTGACCTGTTCCATTCCATTCTGACGGACAGCATGTCCGAAACGTTGCTGAAAGCAGGACAAATCAGCTTGATGAAACTATTCATATATGCTCCCCACTACTCACAAGAAAAATATTGGGCATCCATAAAAATCTGCATCCGCAACGGCTATTCTATTGAAGACGCTTCGATGTGGTGTGATTATATAGACCTTCTGCGTTTTTTTAACAAGGATACCCACAACGCAAAATACGTTTGCCCATCAGACTTGAAGACCGAGCACGATAGACTGATGGAAAAGAAGCAACAGTTATTGGAACGTGAACGAATTGCAAGACAAGAGTGTGAACAGCTGGAGGAAGCGAAACGTAGGGATGAAAATTCTAAATTGTTTGCCGAAACGAAAGCCAGGTTCTTCGGGCTTGAATTTTCGGACGGACTAATAAAAATCCAAATGCTTGAAAGTGTACAGGCGTTTAAGGAAGAAGGAACAGCAATGCATCATTGCGTATTCACCAACGAGTATTACGGAAAGGCCGATTCACTCATCCTTTCCGCACGGATTAATGAAAAGCGTCTTGAAACAATAGAAATATCCCTGCAAACCCTGAAAGTTGTGCAGAGCCGTGGCGTGTGTAACGAAAACACGGAATTCCACGAACGCATTATTGAACTTGTGAACAGGAATATCCCGCTTATCCATAAACGGATGACCGCCTGATAAAAAACTCCGATGAATAGTCAGTTCATCGGAGTTTTCACACTTTATGGTTGTTGGTCGAATCTACTCATTATTACGATCTTCAGTTTCATTGTTAAAGTCAAAAGTCAGTTGTACCACCTGACCGAAATTATCCTCTACATAAACGTCTATCGTCTGCTGATCGGTTGAAGCGGAGGTATAGTAAAGCCTGAATATTTCCTTATTTAGCGGGTAGCGGTCATTGGGTTTAAAGACTGTGCCGTCATTCATCCGTAGGAAGCCTTTACCTTCAGGCTGAAAAAATCGGATGGTATAGGTCGTCTCGTCATATTGCCCATCATGTTTGAGTTCGCACCTGATTTCGGCAGTTTCTCCTTTCACAATCTGTGTTTGTACGGGCATTGTTCCCACCGTAAATGGGTAAGCCTGCTGAACATCCAGTTTGTTATCACAAGCTGAACAGCAAAAAATAGCGGCCACTATAAAACCGCACATTACCATATTGGATATTATCTTTTTCATCTGCATTTTTATTTAAAGAATGAACTTGATTCCTACACCGAACTGTGTGTGGAAATGTCCGGTTGAACCGCCCCATAGGCATCTTTCACGAGCATCTAAGAGCAATACGATGCGGTCGGTGAGATAGCTTTCCAGTTCCAGCGTGACGGCTCCGCCATAGATAAAAGCATCATCGTTTGTTAGCCGTGAGCCATCGAAAAGTGTTTTCTCCCCCCAATTTACCGTTTCATAACCGGCCAGAGCCGAGCCTCCAAAGAAAAGAAAGAACGTTTTTCCTGCATCGGAAAGGAAATTGTAATAATATCCACCTTCGGCAGTGAATTGCGTCGTTGGAATACGGGTGTCTTTATACGGATTGTACTTTTGGAGATACTCTCCGCCAAATACCCATTTGTTGCTGCTTTTTGTATAAGTAGAAAGAGCCGCCCCGAAATAATACCCAGTCTCGTTTAGGTTGGTGTGGTTGTAAAAGCCATCTGCCATTCCTGTTGTCAGACAGATGCCCTGCATCTTGGGAAGGCATCTTTGAGCATTCGCCTGCCCAATGAGGGCAAGCGATGCCAGTATAATAAACAAGAGCCGTCTCATGTTACTTTACTCTTAATTCGTCAATGACTTTAGCACGCACGAGATCTTCATTCTCGATGGTGAATGACTGGTGGCGACCGCCGTTTTTCTCATTCAGTTCTACGACCAATTGCTTGTCATCGGGGATGGTGAACTTGTCCATCGTAAATACCGTACACTCGTCTTTCTTTCCGGCTATACGGACGGCATAGTTGTAGGCACGAAGCGGGAAAAGCACCTGTTCCTGTATGGCGGTACGTTTGGCTACTTTCTTATCTATGATTTTGAACGTGATAAAATCCACATCAAACGGCACGTTGGAGGAGTTTTTAATCTGGGTATGGAAGTACAGAAGTCCGTTGTGGGTATAAATTCCTTTCAGCAGATACTGGATGCCGAAGCGTTTGCAACCGATATGTTTCACTTCACGCTTGTCGTTCTTGTAAATGGATTTCATAATCATACGCACCAGCATCGGGCTTTCACTCCCCAATTCTTTGAGGTAGATTTCCATTGCGTTGTTCGGACGGTTCACCTCCTCACCATCATGGATAAAGTCAGTCATCTCTACGTTCAGGATGAGCGGTTCATCGGCATATTTTACGTTGAAAGTGTAGAACGAACCGTCTTCGGTAATTACCGATAGATTGGTTTCCTGACGGAAATTCTTTACCGTCGCCTTCACCCGGATTACATTTTCAGCTCCGTCTGCCTTGCCTGCGATCAGGTTGGGAGAACCTAAATCGACATAGCGTACCGCCGAAGGGAAAATGATATGGACGGTTTTGTCGTAAGTCACTTCCAACCCGTGAGGTGGAATCATACGGTCGAAGGTTAATTTTTTAGTCAGACCTTCGTAAAGGTCACCCGTTGTTTCTTGTGCATTTACTGCAAAGAGACTCATCATAAGAGCCATCGTTAAAAAGAACTTTTTCATTTTACTTGTGGATTTTAGTGGTTGGGTCTTTAGACCCGTTGTTAATAATGGAATTTAATTCTCCGGTTGGTATAGCATTACTTTATATCCGGCTTTCAGGTGCACCTTGACGGTGCGCATTTTTTTTGCGATGTACTGTGAAGTGCCTTGTATGGCTCCTTTGCCCAAATCGGAAGCCAACTGAGCTCCAGCGTTGGTTGATATGTTGATGCTGCTTCCAAGGGACGTACCCATATTGGCAGCCACTTCCTTGATGGCACTGGCCTCCATCGAGTTGGGAATAAAAATCCCTTCCTGTCCGTCGTTGTCGAAAACCGAGAACTCGACGGGAATAATGGAACCGCCACACTCCAGTGAAGTAATGGTGAGATTCAGCCTTTCACCCTGTACCTTCGCCGTACCGGCAACAATGGTGTTTCGTGGTATGATGACCCCTTTCGCATTCATCGGTTCCTGTATCCGAAGACGGATGGTTTGTCCGTCAGTAACGGTCTGATCCCCGTGTATGCACGCCGCAATTGTATTCTTTTCCTTCTTCGTAGCGATGCCAACTGCCGTATAAAAACCGGAATTGTGTGATTGGGAATATGCGGAGATAAATGAAGTGTCGCTCATTGGTTGTGCAAGAGCCGAAACAAGCTGTGTCGTGACCTGCGTGACAGGTGTTATCCCTATCTTTCCGTTTAGCGTACCCCCATTGCCTTTTTTTCCCGTGGGTGTCTTTTCATTGGATGAGAATGTCTTTGCGGACTGGCCTGTCTGTCCGCCAGGCATATATTTTGCCGCCAGCTCATAGGACTTTTCAAGCAGGGCAATTTGCTCATTCATGGACGAAGCAGGAGTTTCCTGTGAGCCCAAACGTTTTTCCAGTTCGTCGATACGCAGTTGCAGTTCCTCCTTTTTGGAATCCTCTTTCGGCGTCTCATAAAAACTACCCAGTGTACGATTCATGTTCTGATAAGCGGTTGCTGAGGATTGCATAGTCTGTCGGGGACGGTAACTTCCTCCACCACCGGAAACATAGACCTGTTGCCTGTTTGTTTCGGCATTCATCAGTCCGTCGCTTTTTTCTGCGACATCATCCCTGTTACCAAACAAAGAGGCAAGGTCTTGCATTGCGCTGTTGTGCTCTTTCTGCTTATCCTCCATTTTAGCATTTTCGTAAGCGGCTTGCTTGTCGCCGATAATAGTGGCATCGGTAGGGAGTGGCATATCCGTGTTGAATTTCTGTCCCTCCTGCTGCTTTTCCTTGTCTTTGGAAGACGGAGCGAAGATCAGCCACATTGAACCGGCAAAAAGCATGAACATAAGCGGATAAACCAGCATTTTCTTACGCTTTTGCCGCTGCCGCTCCGTTAACGTCTTTTCAGACTTTTTCGATATTGGGGAGGTCGTGTCTTGATTGTTTTGTTCCATAATCATACTATTTATAAGCGTTGATACTATCTTGCCTAGGCTGCAAGTCTAACTGTTTGATATGTTCAATTTCTATTTGCCGACCCTCACTCCTGCCAATCCGGTAGAGTGCTGTCCCGAGCGTGAAAAGGGCGCATAAAGCAAATACGGCGAACATGGCAAGGACTACGGCGAGCCTCATTTTGGGTGATAATCCGTCCAATTTACAGCGTAGCCGTTCTTTCTGCCTGTTCACCCAAATTTCAATACATTTCATTAACATTCTCATCTTTATCTCTCCTGTGTTTTTAAATCCTTGTTTTCAAGGATGGTGAATCCTTCAATCGTGAAACCGTTGGGGTTACTGTCACTGCGGGAAGCATTCAATAACCGACAGGTAGTGACAAGGCTTCGCTCTGTCACGTTGCTCTCACGGATAATCATTTGCCGGGCATAGGTCTTGACCGGATAAGGGTAGTGGTCAAAATTGCAGACCACACTGTCTACCTGCAAAACCTGATTGATATTACCAGCAATGATGCGATTATAATATCCTTTCTCCACAAAGTCATTGTAATAATTGTATGCACTTTTATCAGCCAATAGCAATGCCCGTTTTATGTTATTATCAATGGCGCTCTTATCGGGAGATAGGGTGAAAAACAGCTCGTGAAAGCGGCGGACATGTTCCCTCGCTTCCGCAGGACGGTTTTGAGAAAGGTCTTGTGAAAGGGCAAGCATCAACGAGTGTCCACCGTCCAGCACGTATATTTTTTCACGCTCTTTCTGTGCGAAGTGGTAGAAACTCCAAATGGAGTATCCTACGATGGCGGCACATAGTGAAACGAAGACGATCCCGAACAGACGTATCTGCCTGAAACTTGTTTCAATGTTCTTTAAGCTTTTAAATTCCATATTTGCCATGTTTTACTTTTTTATTTATTTTTTCAATAGATGACCAGTTACATTCCGTGCCATATTCCCTGCACGGCCGGCTACGTTGCCCGCCACGGCTCCGGCTGTACTTCCTGCAACACCGCCTGCGCGATTGGCCGTCTGGCTGATGTTGCGTCCGTAGCTGCCCATCCCTCCGGCCTGAATGATCCAACCGGCAACGGTAGGTATCGTGAAATATCCGATAATACCGATGATCAGAAAAACGATATAGACTCCGTTGGATGCCTCAATAGAGAAATTCGGGTCACTTTGCAATGCGTCAATGTCGTTTTGCAACATCAACACTTGTATTTTTGCCAGTATGGTGCTGAACAAATCCGATACGGGCAGCCATAAATAAACCTGTACATAGCGGCAGATCCATTGCGTGAGCGTGCTTTGAAATCCATCCCATACGGAAATGGCGAAGGCTATCGGACCGAGTATGGCCAATACCACAAGAAAGAAAGTACGGATGGTGTCAATCACCAGAGCGGAAGCCGCAAATAATAATTCCAGTACCTCACGGAAAAAATCACGGATAGACTTTTTCATACTGTACATTCCCCGTTCAATATACATTCCTGTCATGGTGACAAGATCTTCCGGCGACCAGCCGAGTTCTTCCAACTGCTTGTCGAACTCCTTGTTACTGGCCAGATAAGCCGTTTCCGGATTTCGCATCATGGCTTCATACTCCAATTTGTCTTTCTGTTCCCGGTATTTGTTCATGTCGAAAGTCTGACTTTCGAGCATTTGGTTCGTCCCCTGTACAATGGGACTTAACACCCCATTGATCGTACCAAGCACAATCGTTGGAAAGAACATGATACAAAAGCCTATCGCAAACGGACGTAACATCGGGTACACGTCGATCACCTCGGCACGGGCGAGCGATTGCCACACCCGTACCGACACATAGAAGAGCGCTCCCAATCCTGCCACACCTTTTGCCACACCTGACATATTGGAGCAAAGCGGCATCATTTCCGTATAAAGTGAACGGAGAATGGTGTGCAGGTTATCAAATTCAATAGCAAGCAACATCATGATCACCAGTATTTTTCATTGCTACTTCCGTAAAGAGCCAACACCCTTGACGTATCATTTTTCTTTTTCGAACGCAGGTAACTGACCGAAATGTTCTTGTTGGTGTAGTAGGTGACAAGGTTGCGGTATCGTTTTGCCGAGTTGTAGCAACGGTCTATCACGTCCAGGCGTTCCTTGTCGGTCATTGAAAGCGTGGTGATGTTTACCACGTCCTTCATCTCTTTAAGGACATCATTACTTTCTTCCAGTAGTTTTGTGTACCCAAAGGCGATGGCTCCCAATTCCTTGACCGTGTAGTTTTCGTCCTGCATCATTTTTTGGAAGCTGTTCACGTAAACGTCCGAGATTTCCCCGATGAGCAGGATGGTCTGCTGAACTTTGCGGGCATCCTTTACCAGATTGTTTACCGATTTCAATGCGTCGTAATACTTCTTTCCCTGGTCATAGATTTTTACGGTTTCCTTAAAATTAGACACCATATTTTTTGCTGTAGCCGAAGTCTCTATAATTTGTTTGGTAGTGTTGATAATCCCCTGAGCCAAGTTCAGTGGATCGCTTACTACAAATTGTGCATTTGCCTTTCCTGTGAAGAGCAGACACAAACTGAAAAAGATTAGAATTTTTGTTTTCATATTTTTAGTGGATTTTAGTGGTTGATTATTTACGGTCTCCGGCAAGCTGTTTGATGGCTGCTTCTATATTCCCGCCAAGCTTTTCGGCAAGATTCAGCACCTCCATCTTTTCAGTCTCTTCGGTTGTGTAGGTCAAATATTCTTCAGTGCTTACTTCGGTAGCATAGACAGCAGATTGGGTGCCTCCCAAACCTATCCAGACCTCCTTGTAGAGCCTTGAGGGATGATTGCCCATGTTGATGGAGAGTATCTGCGATTTTTCCTTTTCAGTCAGTCCGAGCAAAGATTGTATCTGATCAAACTTGTTCATGTATTTGCGCTGGTCGAGAAGTATCTTGCAATCACTGTTGTTAATGATACTTTCCTTTACAACGGGTGAACTGATGATGTCATCCACCTCTTGCGTCACCACGATGGCTTCGCCGAAATACTTACGGACGGTCTTATACATATATTTCAGATATTCAGCCATATTTGCCGATGCAATGGCTTTCCATGCCTCTTCCACGATCAATTGTTTTCTCACACCTTTCAACCGACGCATCTTGTTGATGAATGCCTCCATGATAATGATGGTCACAACAGGTAAAAGTTCCTTGTTTTCCTTGATAGCATCAATTTCAAAGACAATAAAGCGTTTGGACAACAGGTCAATATTCTTGTCTGAATTGAGCAGGAAGTCGAACCGTCCGCCCATGTAATATTGCCTGAGCGTGGTTAGCAGGTTGTCGATGTTGAAGTCTTCTTTGTTCACTCTTATATCCCTCTTCTCCAACTCAGTACGGTAAGTATCCCGCATAAACTCGTAGAAGGTGTTGAAACACGGAGTGATATTCTTGTTGGCTTTTATCCGCTCGATATAGGCCGTTACCGCACTGCCCAGTTCACCTGATTCCGTTTTGGAGATTTTATCATCCTCACTTTTCCAAAGGGTCAGCAGCAAGGTCTTGATACTGTCTTTCTTTTCGACGTCGAACAGATAATCGTCGGTATAAAACGGATTGAAAGAAATCGGATTCTCTTCTGTATAGGTAAAATAGATACCATCTTCGCCTTTCGTTTTCTGATGGATCATTTCACACAATCCCTGATAGGAATTACCCGTATCTACGAGTAACACGTGTGACCCTTGCTCATAATACTGTCTGACCATATGGTTCATAAAGAAAGATTTTCCACTACCACTTGGCCCTAACACAAACTTGTTCCGGTTGGTAATGATTCCTTTTTTCATCGGCAGATCGGAAATGTCCAGATGCAATGGCTTTCCGCTGATGCGGTCTACCATTTTTATCCCGAACGGGCTGGGTGAACTCCGGTAATTCGTTTCCTCCGTAAAGAAACAAAGTGCTTGTTCGATGAATGTGTAAAACGATTCTTCAGCAGGAAAATCCGCTTCATTGCCCGGAATGGCAGACCAGAAAAGGGTAGGGCAGTCCACTGTGTTATGGCGTGGTGTACATTCCATGGATGCCAATTGGCTGCCCACATCATTTTTAATGTGCTTCAACTCTTCCCGGTCATCACTCCATGCCATGACGTTAAAATGTGCCCGAATGGAAGTAAGACCGTAAGAGTGCGCCTCATTCAGATACTCCTCTATCCATTCCTTGTTGATGGCATTGCTCCGGCTATATTGGGAAAGTGACTGCATATTGCGGGCAGACTTCTCAAAACGCTGCAAATTTTCTTCACTTTTATCAATAAACAAATACTGGTTGTACAGGTGATTACAGGAAAGAAGTAGCCCGACGGGGCTTGCAAACGACAAGCGGCAATCGCTCCGGTCAGTCGAAAGTCTCTCGTAGCGGGTATCTGTTGCCACATGACCCGGCAAATCTTTTACATCGGAGAGCGTATGCAAGCACAATAGATTGTCGCCAATACGCATCTCATCCGCTGAGAGCGATATATCCTGCAAACAGGCGGTATTCTCCAGTGATAGCGAGAAGTATTTTTCAATCAGTCCGGCAGTGGCATCCGTTCCGGTAATTTCATCGGCTTTCAGACGATGCAGATGGATGAAGCCACTATCGTTCATAATCCGCTCAAACTGTTCGCATGCTTCGATAAACTTTGCTGCCGTTTCCTTGTCCCTGATTTCTTTGGGAATGATATAGCCCCTGCAAAGCGTGTTGAAGTTGCTTTGCTTGCGGCTACGTTCCTTCGTCGTTTTTGTCAGAAACAGAAAACAGGTATGATTCAGATAGGGGCGTTCGTTAAAATGGCGTTCAAAGGAGCGGCTTAAAAAACTCATGTCTTCTTTTTGAAGTTCCGGCTGGTAACACTCCTTTACGAACCAATCCTGCTTATGCACAATGGAGAAGTCGGGTAGAACCTTTATGGCCTTACACCACGAGGCATGTATGGCTTCGTATTCTGCCGAAGTTACCGTATATAATTCCGGTAGTTCCACCCGAAAGGCTAACGTGATGTCAGCATCTTTGGAAATAATGCAGTCCTGCTCGACAGCAAGCAGTGGAAATTTACTTTCGAGCGTGGCAGCTTTTAATGTATTTCTCATTCTTCTTTCTTTTTAATGGTAAATAATCGGGAGAGCTTGCACCGGTTGATAATGTACTTGGGATGGCTTTTTGTAGCGGCCAATTTCATCAAACCGTGTTCGCCGTATTTAGCATTCAGGACGAAGGTCAGCCACACCAATACCGATGCGGCGACCACTCCGAAACCAATGCAGAACCACTGGCTGACACCTATCATGTACATGATCACAAAGAGCACAAAGGTGGCAAGCAGACCACCCACGAAGATGAACAGGTATTGCGCTTTGAGCCCTTTGAATTCAACCGAGCCTCCAATTCCTTTGTTGATTGAATATTCTGCCATAACTTTAGAGGAAGAAGGAACGCAGGATCGTTGCCGCTACGATTAAGAAGATACATGCGCCAAACCAACTTGCCGCTGTTTTCGACGTGTCGGGATCTCCGCTGGAGAACTTCCCGTAAACTTTTACACCTCCGATTAGACCAACGACAGCCCCGATGGCATAGACCAGTTTGGTTGCCGGATCAAAATAGGAAGAGACCATACTTGTCGCTTCTGTGATTCCTGCCGAGCCATTGCCCTGGGCAAAAACGGCTGATGCAGCCAGAAGAAGGGCTGCCGAGAAAAGGAAAGATTTTTTAGTCATAAATTGTTCTTGAATTGTGTCGGGCGGTTGGATCGACCGCCCGGCGGATGAATACTGATTTTTTTCTTGTGGATTTTAGTGGCTCACCTAACGGTTAGCCGTAGTCGATTTTCTTCATTGCTCATTACATTTTTATTGTCAAACAAAATCCCGAATATCAAACCGGCTGATGTCGGATGGCATTTCGGTTGTATTTTGGAGTTGGACTACCTCCCCGGCTATTTCCCCGTCCCTTGAGATTGAATTGCTTAGAAAGTAGTCCATTAACTCCGTTATTTTTCTTGCCCGAATTGAGGAACTTTTTATCAATTGGTTAAAAAGTTCATTGCCCTCCAGTTCGGTAAATACCTGTCCGGCTCGACGGCTTTCATCCTCTGTTACCACAGGACTATCGGCTATTTTCATTGCCTCGCCGATCTCTTCAAAACTGACTCCGGTGGCATAGTCTGTCATTGAGACTTCATCTTCCGTTTCCTTCTCTCCATATTCCAATGGCACATCGGAAATCTGAACATGGGTAAATGCTTCGTCCAACTTATCCTCCGGCAATCGTGCCGGTACGGGTGCGTCTGTTTCGTCTGCGAAAGTAACATCAATGTCTGCAACCTCTTCACTTTCAACGGGAGTGGCAGCTTGTGGCATTTGTTTGGTAGCTTGTGGCGTTTTCTTCTCCATTTTAAAATGGCTTTTCCCGACAAGTTCTTCCACATCCTCGGTTGGCTTTATCGGAGAGTCCGTATCCTCATTGGGTTGCTTACTGCTTTGCTGTTTTTCCCGAAGGATGAATATGACCAGACATGCATTATACACAAGCAGCAAGCATATTAAGAGTGTTTCCATGGGCTATGATCAAAAGATGGATTTATTACACTCATCATATAGCTCGGTAATCTCTCCTTGAAAGGTTGCGAAATGGTGTGCCAGCACATTATCTATGTAGCTGAACAGGGATACCTCATCTTTTCCGATTACCCTCACTATACGTTGTATGCGCTCATGGTATTCTTTGCGAACATAAACGGTTTTACCTATTCGCGCAGGGATAGCCGCTTCTTTGAGAAACATGTTCTGGTAGTCTTGACCTCTTTCTTTGGGTTTGCGACGTCGTGGTTCTTCTTTGACAGGCTCGACTGTGACCCCGTTTTCAGACATAGTTTCTTGTCCGGGTTCCGGTGTCATTACACTACCTTCAGCAGAGGTTGCCGCAGGTACAGATGGAGGTTCATCCTTTCGGAAAGAATTAATGATGAACTCTTCATCAATATCGGTGATATGAAGTTTTTTTGCCATACCTCCTTATTTTATGATGGTGATAATTTCATCCACAAGTTTGTCGATGTTGCTTCCCTTTATAAGATTTTTATCCGCCGGAAAAAGAGTTGAACGAAAAACGCTGTGGCGTTGTGTCTCTACATCCTTGCGGAAGCGTTTGCTGTCGGGTAGGTAGGTCTTAAGTATAGGAAGTGCCAACTCTGCACAGGCTTTTTCGTAAATTCGGTAAAGTTCCGTCTTTTCACGTCCGTCCACCATATTCCACAGCAGGTACAGACCTTTGATATTTGTCTTGCCCGTGCTTATCATATGCTCGTTTACCGTAATGGCAAACTGCATGGAACTCTCCATGATTACGCGGTCGGCAGCGATAGGACAAAAAATATAATCCATGGTGGCTATTGTATTGATGATGCCTGGATTATTCATGGTACCGGGTAAATCGAAGAAAATAAAATCCAGACCGGCCTCTGTCCCGATCAGACGTTCGGCAACACCGGGGGCTTCTTCCGGTTTGCTGCACACTATCGGATAGGCTTTCTTTTTCAACCGTTTGAACTGCTCGTAAGCCATCGTTTTGTAATAGTCATCTTTCATGCTCATATCCACATCCCTCTGTCGCATATCACGAATGCTGTGTTGCGGAAAGTCACAATCCACCACTGCCACATTGTATCCCAGTACATAATGCAGATAACTGGCCGTGAGTACGGTCAAAGTCGTTTTGCCTGATCCACCTTTCTGTGTGGAAAAAGCTACATAAATAGGTTCGTTCATCCGTTCATTCATTTTATTAGTTATACATTCATTTATCTGTTTACTCAAACATTAGTTTCATCAAATGGAGATAGATATATTCCGCCCGCCGGCGATGCGGATAGTTATCTTTTTAAACCGCCCAACGTTGATTGGTTGGGTTGTCTTTCCATTTCTTCGTTGGGTATGACATACCCGTATATGTCCGTATGGAAAGGCATTGGCATTCCGGTTTTACCCAATGGCTGTTTGCTGCAATTTCGGTTCGTACACTTATTGGTATTTTACAAGAAACCTTCAGCTGTTTATCCGGTGGTACCATCCTTTCTCCGGCAAATAAACAAGTAAAGATTATCCCTTGTGCCGTTTTACGGCATAGTGGCAGCTTGTGGCGTCGGGATGGCCGCTTCAGGCATTCTCATAACCTGTAAGTGGGTGGTTAAAGGCTTTACTTTTGTTCCCAAGCGATAAAACATACCCATAGGTGTCTTCCGCATTGAGACTGGCTCTCTTCCAATTCGTCATCAGGCGGATTTTTATGTTCGACAGAACATAGCAAGGTATCTTTTGAGCCGCCCGAAATAAATTCGGCTGCCAAAAGTTCCTTGCCCTTGCAGGGGGCTGGCAACCCTCCGAAGTCGGGCTGCCTGTTTCAACCTGCGGTGGCATTGGAATAATGGTTTTTGTCGTGAAACCACTAAAATCCATAGTAATATGAAAGAAGAAAAGAAAAGCAGACAGGGGCGCAACCCTAAAAAAGATCCGGCAGTGTTCCGTTATACTGTACGCTTTACCTCCGAAGAACACGCCCGTTTCCTTACAATGTACGAACAGGCGGGCGTGTATGCCAAGGCTGTTTTCATCAAAGCCCGTGTGTTCAACGAGGTTTTTAAGGTAATGAAAGTGGATAAAACGCTTGTCGATTATTACACACAACTCTCTGCGTTTCATGCTCAATTCCGTGCTGTTGGGGTAAATTACAACCAAACTGTGAAGGAATTAAAGAGCCATTTTTCGGAAAAAAAGGCAATGGCATTGCTCTATAAACTGGAAAAACAGACGGTGGAACTTGCTGCTTTAAGCCGCCAGATCATTTCACTCACTCAGGAATTTCAACAGCAATGGTCGCAAAAATCAGTTTAGGAAGTTCCCTTTACGGAGCATTGGCTTACAACGGTGAGAAGATAAATGAGGGAAAAGGCAAGCTGCTTGTGACCAATAAGGTCTTTGACGACGGTACGGGCAAGATGGATATTCACCGTGCAGTGGAGGATTTCAAATGCTATATGCCACCACAGGTACGTACCGAAAAACCGGTGATACATATTTCCCTGAATCCGCATCCAGACGACAAGTTGACGGATGTAGAACTGGCTGACATTGCACGGGAATATATGGATAAACTAGGTTATGGCAATCAACCTTACATGGTATATAAACACGAGGATATCAACCGCCACCACCTGCACATCGTATCAATCCGAGTAGATGAGAATGGCAAGTGCCTGAACAATGCTTATAATTTTCATCGTAGCAAAGCCATTACCCGTGAACTGGAAAAACAGTACGGTCTACATACGGCTGAACGGCAACGGACGACAGGACAAGAACCGGTACGCAAAGTCAATCCGTCGGAAGGTAACGTAATGAAACAGGTCGGGAATGTGACAAAATCCCTTATGCGTTATCATTTCCAGACGTTGGGTGAATACCGTGCATTGCTTTCCATCCATAACGTGATGGTGGAGGAAGTGCAGGGACAAGTACATGGACGAGTATATCACGGGTTGATCTATTCCGCAACAGATGACAAGGGTAATAAGGTGGGAAATCCTTTCAAGTCGTCCTGTTTCGGAAAAACTGTCGGATACGAAGCTATCGAAAAACATTTTGCGTTCTCCAAAGAGCAGATACGGGAAAAGAAGTTGGCTTCACGTACCAAAGATGCTGTTACCACAGCCTTGCGGCAAACCACCAACCGCAAGGAATTTATCGCGGTGCTCAAAACAAAAGGTATTGACACCGTATTGCGCGAAACAGATACGGGACGCATTTATGGTGCAACATTCATTGACCACCACACAGGTTGCGTGCTGAACGGATCACGCTTGGGCAAGGAACTCTCTGCAAATGCCTTGCAGGAACATTTTTTCAATGTACCCAAGGATACTCTGCAATCGAATGATGTACATCCTTCCAAGCCTGCTCCTTTGCAGGAACAGGAGCATGATTTGTCGCAACAAAACGACTCTTCCGGTAGTGAATTCGGTTTATTATCGTTTGATGCGCAAGGGACGGACAGCGAAGAAGAAGCTTTCATCCGGCAGATGCAACGGAAGAAAAAGAAAAAACAACAACGAAAAATTTAAAACTATGCAACAGGAAGACGATTTGAGGGCACTGGCGAAAATTATGGATTTTCTGCGTGCCGTAAGTATATTGTTAGTCATCATGAATATTTACTGGTATTGTTATGAGTCGATACGGTATTGGAACGTGAATATAGGTGTGGTCGATAAGATTCTGATGAATTTTCACCGTACCGCCGGATTATTCTCATCCACTCTTTGGACGAAGCTATTTGCAGTACTACTGCTTGCCTTGTCTTGCTTGGGAACAAGGGGCGTTAAGGAAGAAAAAATAACATGGTTGAAAATCGGGATGGTAATGGGTGTCGGTCTGGTGCTGTTCTTTCTGAACGGGTGGATACTAACCCTACCGTTACCATTGGTGACGAAAGCGGCCATGTATATTACGAGTATGGCAGCTGGCTATATCGGCCTTTTAATGGCGGGTTTATGGATGAGCCGGTTACTTAAATACAATCTGATGGATGATGTCTTCAACTACGAGAATGAATCGTTCATGCAGGAAACAAGGCTGCTTGCAAACGAATATTCGGTCAATCTTCCCACACGTTTCTATTACAAGAAGAAGTGGAACAATGGTTGGATCAACGTAGTGAATCCCTTTCGGGCGACTGCTGTTCTGGGAACACCGGGCAGTGGAAAATCCTATGCTGTGATAAACAATTTTATCAAGCAACAAATTGAAAAAGGGTATAGTCTGTATGTCTATGACTTTAAATATCCCGATCTTTCCATGATAGCCTATAATCACTTAGTCAACCATTTGGGAGCATATAAAGTAAAACCGAAATTCTACGTGATCAACTTTGACGATCCCCGCCGTTCCCATCGCTGTAATCCTATCCATCCCGATTTCATGGAAGACATAACGGATGCTTACGAGAGTGCATACACGATCATGCTTAATCTGAACAAGACGTGGGTGCAAAAGCAGGGAGACTTCTTCGTCGAAAGTCCAATCATTCTTTTCGCGGCTATTATTTGGTACCTGAAAATTTATCAAGGTGGTAAATACTGCACATTCCCGCATGCCATTGAGTTTTTAAATCGCAGGTATGAAGATATATTTCCGATTCTGACTTCGTATCCCGAACTTGAAAACTACCTGTCACCCTTTATGGATGCATGGCTTGGAGGGGCTTCCGAACAGCTTCAGGGGCAGATTGCAAGTGCCAAAATTCCGCTTTCCCGTATGATTTCACCGCAACTGTATTGGGTGATGTCGGACAGTGAGTTTACATTGGATATCAATAATCCTGAAGAACCGAAAATATTGTGTGTCGGGAATAATCCCGATAGGCAAAACATATACGGAGCAGCACTCGGACTGTACAACAGCCGTATCGTGAAACTGATCAATAAAAAAGGCAAACTCAAAAGTTCGGTTATCATAGATGAGTTACCGACCATTTATTTTAAAGGTCTGGATCATCTAGTAGCCACAGCACGTTCCAATAAGGTGGCTGTTTGTCTGGGCTTTCAGGATTACAGTCAGTTAAAGCGTGATTACGGGGATAAAGAAGCTGCCGTTGTTATGAACACAGTCGGTAATGTTTTCAGCGGTCAGGTTGTTGGGGATACGGCTAAAACGCTTAGCGAGCGATTTGGAAAAGTCCTTCAGAAACGACAAAGCATCACCATAAATCGGAGCGACAAATCAACGTCCATCAATACTCAATTGGATAGCCTGATACCTCCCAGCAAAATTTCAGGACTCACACAAGGCATGTTTGTCGGAGCTGTGGCGGATAATTTTACCGAGCGTATTGAACAGAAAATATTTCATTGTGAGATTGTGGTGGATTCCGAAAAAGTGAAACAGGAAGAAGGCAAATATAGGGATATTCCAGTTATTACTGACTTTACAGACGAAAGTGGGAAGGATTGTATGGCGGAGAAAATACAAGGAAATTACAACCGCATCAAACAGGAAGTCAGACAAATCGTTGTGGATGAACTCCTTCGTATCAAGAATGATCCGACTTTGGCTCATCTGCTCCAACTGAAATAGTGGACTTATTCTATTTTGTCCGAAAAAAAGCAATAATTTCGGACAAAATAATAATAAGATACGAATATGGCACCCATTTTATCTAAAGAAATTAGAAACCGTATCGTGCAAAGTGGTGAAGGGCGGCTTTATGTTGTGGGAGATTTTGCAGATTTAAAAAATGATGCGTTAGTTACTCGTGTGTTGTCCAGACTTGAAAAGGAGAAATTGCAGATACGTCTCTCGCAAGGTGTCTATTTGTATCCCAACCAAAATCGTTACGGAGTTCACAAACCATCCATTGACGTGAAAGCCAAAGCTATTGCAGAGAAAGACAAAGCTCGTATCACACCTTCGGGGTTGACTGTTTTAAACGTTTTGGGATTATCAACACAAGTTCCAATGAATGCCATATACCTGACAAATGGAACACCAAGGATCGTTACAGTAGGCAACCGTAAAATCGTTTTCAAGAAAAGCGTTCCAAGAAATTTTGCCTATCAAAGTGAGTTGTTCCCTTTAATTGTTTCGGCTATGAAAGAAATGGGAGAAGAGAACATCAATGACGACGTTGTTCTCAAACTAAAAAAAATACTTGCTAAGGAAACCAATCAGGAATTATTCAGGCAGGATTTTCTCTTTGCACCACAGTGGATACGCAAAAAATTAAATGTCTTATAAGCATGAATACAGAAAACAAGAGTAGCTGGGTGGAACTGTCTTTATAAGAAAGGCAGACTATCCTTGCCAATATTGCTGAAGAAAAAGGTATTGACGATAACGCCGTAGAAAAAGATTTTTGGTTAAGTATGGTGTTGAAAGCTATCTTTAGTTTACCAAGCAGCAAAGGACTTGTATTCAAAGGTGGTACCAGCCTCAGTAAGGGGTGGAATTTGATAAAAAGATTTTCTGAAGATTGCGACAGCAATGATATGAGTTAATAAATACAAAATAGTTCCCAATATTGAAAATAGATATTTGTATTATTAAAAATAATTTTACATTTGCATTAATTATTATGCAATATACCGTTATATAGTATTACTAGATATTATGAATATAGATAAAGAAAAAAACAAAAATGTAGAATTGTGTAAATCAATATTTGATGATTATCTGACACTTGATAATTTACATAACATTCCCATAGGATTGTTTAGTGGGAAAATTGGAATATGTATTTACTTATATTCTCAACAGCGCAATGAAATCTGTAATTTAAATAATAAAATTGCTGATGAGTTGCTGGATAATACAATTAACTCCTTAGATAATGTTAATGATATTTCATTAGAAACAGGTTTATTAGGCGCATGTTTCGGACTTAAATATTTAATAGATAAGAAGTTTGTTGAAGGTAATTTTGATAAAATTATTAATGATATTGATGATAGAATTTTTGAAATTACATATTTTGAAAAAATGAATGTTAATGTTGAGTATAATTCTGGCAATTTTAAATATTTATTATGGTATATTTATTATTTATCCAAGAGGATTCAAAGTAAAACAATTTTAAATGATAATAAATATATATATGAGAAGATGATAATTAACTGTATTAATTATATCGATAGTGTAAATATTCCTGAAAAATTTTCTCAACCATTTTTATATTCATCGACAGATTATTATTTACCTTACTATTTGAATCTTCTTGGAGAGATTAGCAAACTAAATATCTATACTTATAAAATAGAAAGAATATGTAATGATATGTTTCCGGATATTTTAGCTTCAATTCCTTTACTCGATGTTAATAAAATACTTTTATCTAATAGTATGTCCTCTGTAAGCCACCTCATAAAAGAGAAAAATTTATGGACGAAACATCAAGATATGTTATGTAGAACAATCAATCATCATGAAGTTATAAATAATGAATTTCGTTCAAAAAAAATATTTATTCATGACGGATTAACGGGTCTTTATTTACTAAATAATTCATTATTTAAAAAAAATAGATTTAGTAATGATGATATTATTAATCGAATTCAAGAATCATCAATTTGGGATCAACGCACGTATAGTAACGAAATTTCATCAAACCTCGGTTTGATTGACGGATTTGCAGGTCCTTTTTTAATTATTAAAAACAAATTGTAATGAAAAGTGATTTATCAGACTTTACTTTTATTATTCCCATCAGGCTTGATTCCATTATACGAATTGAAAATATTAATGCTTGTATTAAATACTTATACAAGCACTTTAATACGAATATATTAGTTATTGAAGCTTCAGACTATAATAATAGTATATTGTATAAATTATTACCGAAGAGTATAACATACATTCATATTGAGGACAGGGATCCAATATTTTATAGAACAAAATTTATTAATATTGCAGCAAAGATTGTAACTACAAAATTTGTGGGCATTTGGGATTGCGATGTTATCGTTGATAAAAGTCAAATCCTTTCCGCCGTTAATAAACTTCGAGAGGGTTATGACATCTCTTATCCCTATGACGGCCGATTTTATGATACCACTCAAATATTGAGGGAAAACTTCATAAAATCGTTGAATGTTAGATTTCTAACAAGGAATTATAGGAAAATGCGATGCATATATGGAAAAATAATGAAGGGTGGAGGATTCTTTGCTAACCTTGAGTCATATCAAAAAGCTGGTATGGAAAATGAATTATTTTATGGGTGGGGTCCCGAGGATTTTGAGAGATATGAAAGATTTAAACTTTTGGAATATAGAATTATTGATATTAGCGGGGTAATGTTTCATCTTTCACATCCAAGAGGGATGAATAGTACCTTTCGATCAGAACAACAATCTGTTAAAAGCACTCGCTTATTGCATTTAACACGAGGTAGTTCAAAAAATGAGCTTGAATCTAATATTAAAAATAACATTATATTATCTAATGAAAGAAATAATACTATTAATATTTAGCCTTCTGGATATTAAATATACCAAATCAAAATTTTTAGAAGTATATAAATCGAATCCTAATAATTGTAATCTTTTAGGGGCATCTCAAATATTAAGCGAATACAATATCGAAAGTGTAGCTATAAAAACAAAGACAAAGGATTTAATAAGTATTAAATGCCCCATTATATGTCAATTCTATGATGATCTAATATTATTAACATCAATAGATGAGGATGCTGATTCGATTACATTTTTCCATGAAAGCACGAAACAAACTTGTATTTCAATAAATGAATTCGAAAAAGGTTGGAGTGGAGTCGCACTTTTAATATCTAAGCTTGATAATTCCGGTGAAAAAGGCTATTACAGTAATCTAATTCTTAAATATCTTCGAATCTTTACTTTTGCTTGTATAGTATTTATGTTTACATACATAATATCTAAACGAATAATTACAATTGGAATTCTAAATAATTATAAACATCTAATCTCATTATGTTTAAATGTTATTGGGCTACTGCTATGTAGTCTATTACTATATAGAGAAATATACATTAGTGCTGACTCAAAAGTAGATATATGTACATCATTAAAACAGGGAAATTGTTCAAAAGTTTTAGAATCGAAAATGGCAAAAATCTTAGGATTTAGTCTTAGTCAAATTGGTTTTTCTTTTTTTGCTTTTAATATAATTGTTTACTTATTATTTAGTAATTATACATACGTTTTAGATTTTTTATACTGTTTATGTATTCCTTTTTCTATATGGAGTATCCTCTATCAAAAATATAAGATTAAGTATTGGTGCTTGTTTTGTATATTAGTTCAAGCGACAATAGTTTTGAATTTTACAATAAATATGTTATTTGGCATTGAAACATTTCATATTAATATAAATCTTATAATTGCAGGAATAATATATTTAATAATACTATTCGTTACTAATAACATTATTAAATATATTAAATATTCCACAAATATATTAATACTTAATGAAGAGTTATTTAATATAAAGTATAATCCGAATGTTTTTAATGCTTTATTATCTTGTGAAAAGTTTGTAGATAGAGCTATTGATAATACTATATTAGTCTTTGGAAATCAAGATGCTGCCAATGAAGTTACCATAATTTCAAATCCATTTTGTCATGGCTGCCAAGAGATCCATCGATTGCTTAAAACGTTGTTGCTCGAGGATAATGATATTAAAATTTTATTTTATTTTGATTCATTCAATAGCGAACTCGAACATATAAATAAGATCTTTATTTCTACATATCTTGAATTTGGAAAATTTGAAACTCAAAACGTAATTGATGAATGGTTCGATACTGGCATTGATAATAAGAGTGAGTACATTAGTAGATATTGTATCTCTAATTCAAACTTGGTAAATGAAGAAATACAAAAACAAAAATCATGGATAAAGGAACAAAGATTGTTTCAAACACCTGCAATAGTTGTTAATGGTTTCCTATTACCCAAGGACTACAGTATTATTGATTTAAAATATTTGTTATAAGTCCATTCGTAATAAATTCGTGTGTTACTTATGGGTTGTACTTAACACGAAAATAATAAATAATAATTAATTATGAAAAAACTTCAAAAAATTTCGCTGAAAGAGTTCGAGAATGCTGATGTATTAGTCACATCAAAAATGAAAAGAATTTTAGGTGGCCAAGCAGCAGGCGGTACAACGTTTACGTGTGATAACTCAAATTGTGCCGGTACATGCCCTGATGCTTATACGTGGTCGAATACTTCTGGTTCTATGGTAGCTAGTGCACAAACTTGTCACTACACATGGAATACTACTTTTACTGCTTACTTCTGTAGCTGTTACTAAGTATTGTATAGCTGCACCCTCATTCATGAAATTTGGATGAGGGTGCTTTTGAATATTAACTTAACATTTTTATTTATGTTATTCTGCAAACTTATTTTAATAAAGTATTGTATTGACTCACTGGGTCTGGGTGGTTTATCAAATACTGAAATAGTAAAGATTCAATCGACATCAGATTCAAGAGATACCATTGAAATTTCTGCAAATATTCGACTACAAGGAGATCTCAATCCACCTAGAACTAGATCTGATACCACAGCATTAGCTATACTTGACGGAAAAATAATTCCCTTTAAAGAGGCTATAAACTTGTGCTTTTTTGAGAATAAAACGAAGGTTGTTAGCCAATGTGATCCATTTGATGCAATTTATGAATTTGGCATAATTGGATTGAAAGGTGTAGTTGTTTTCTCAACTAAAAAATCTGAATAATATGCAATTTAGGATAAATTTATTATTAATTCTTACTTGTTTTATAATGCACTCTTTGGACATAACTTCAAAGAATACATATAAAATTGTCGGTGAAGTAGATTCTTTATCAAAGAGACAACCAATTTTTTTGTGTCACTTTGATGAAAATAGAGTTTCGAGGATTGATACTACATATGCAAAAAAAAATAAATTCACTTTTGCAGGTGAATTTGAAAAGGATCATTTGGCTCTCATTTCGACAGGATCATTTCCAGATAGAGTTAAGTCAGCAAAAATTTTTCTAGAATGTGGAACAATATACGTAAAACTTGGATGCCCTTCAAATGTCTCTGGTACAATACTTAATAAAAAATATCAAAAATACCTGGATAGTGATCAAAGTATAAATACTCGGTATTCTGCATGGATAAATTATCATCCCGCTAATGACTCCCTTCAACTGATCAGACAAGATTCTATTGACTCAATTAATCATCAACATTGGGAAAATGAGACAGATGTAGTATTAAAGAATATTCGAAATGACTTGGGTAAGTTCTTGTTCAAAAGGAAGTTCATCAAACTAGGTTATAGGATATTTGATTTGGTGTACAGTAGTGCAGATAGTACAGTTTGGAATGATACAACTTATTTAAAATACATATATTGGAGAGAGTTAGAAAATAGAAAAGAAAAGAAAATTGAAAATAATGAAAAGAAAACAATTGGAAGGCAGTTTACAAACTTCAAATTCCTGAATATTGATAACGATACAGTTCAACTATCGGACTATGTTGGTAAGTCTAAGTACCTATTACTCGAATTTTGGGCTTCATGGTGTTCACCATGCATAGCTGATCAGAAAATTTTAAAAGAGAAGTATAAAGACCTTCATTCCAAGGGATTAGAAATAATTGGAATTTCGACTGATGAGAATAAGGATGCTTGGCGTAATTCAGTTAAAAAAAACTCGGCAGATTGGCCGCAATTATTAGATATTAATCCCGGAGATGGAGGCATAAGGAGTGTTTACAACTTTATTGGAATACCCCATTATATCATTCTCAATGAAGAAGGATTAATAATTAATATGGGATTGAGAGGAGATGAACTATTTAAATTTTTAGATCAGATATTATCAAAATAATATTCACGATATTATTCATTAATTATCTAAAAAAATGTTGCGTTGTAGAGGCATAGGTATTGTCAAGAAGTTTTTTTAATACAGTTAGCTAGGGCTCACTGAATATTATATCTATTATTCAGTGGGCCCTAGCTAGGTTTCTTAGTTTTCAGACTCCAATTTTTGAATTAGTTTTTATAATTTAATGAAAACAATATCGTAATATTGAAAAATAAATTAAATATTTATATCTTGACATGAGAAAAATTATCTCATTTCCGCATTTCACTCAGCTTGATGCAAAAGACTGCGGGCCGACATGCTTGCGTATGATTGCTAAACATTATGGTCGATCTTTTTCATTACAAACATTGCGTGAGAAGTCGTTTATAACTAGAGAGGGAGTCTCCCTATTGGGAATTAGCGATGCCGCTGAAAGTATAGGTTTTCGCACTCAGGGTGTTCATATTTCATTTGAACAATTGGTTGAAGATGTACAATTTCCATGCATATTACACTGGAATCAAAACCATTTTGTTGTTTGTTACGAAATTAAACAAAAGGGTAAAGGTCCTTTTTGGAAAAGAAACATTTCTAATGACTATGCAATTTCTATTGCAGATCCTGCTGGTAACCTCTTAACATATACAAAAGATGAATTCTTAAAATGTTGGATTAGTACAAAAAATGATGGTATTGAAAAGAGTATTGCTCTTATTTTACTTCCAACCCCTGCTTTCTATGACCAGGATGATGAAAAAGCGCACTCAAAAGTTAGTTTGCGTTATTTTGCTCGTTATTTGAAACCACATAAAATTCAATTACTTCAACTGGTCCTAGGTATGGGGCTTGCCAGTGTTGTGCAACTTATTTTTCCTTTTCTGACACAATCAATGGTGGATGTTGGGATTGGAACAAATAACCTAAGCTTAATAACTTTGATTTTAATTGCTCAATTAGTGTTGTTTATTACTCAACTCGGTATCGATTTTATTCGAAGTTGGATTGTTTTACATACAAGTACCCGCATAAGCATCTCATTAATTTCTGACTTCTTGATAAAATTAATGAAATTACCTCTTGGCTATTTTGATACCAAAATGGTGGGTGATATTATGCAGCGCATTGGTGATCATAGTCGCATTCAATCCTTCTTGACGGGTACATCAATAAGCGTGTTTTTCTCCTTTACAAACTTTATCATTTTCGGAGTAGTCCTAGCCTATTTTAATCCACTTATTTTAGGGATTTTCCTCCTTGGAAATACTTTATATGTATTATGGGTATTGGCCTTTATGAAATTCCGACGCGAATTGGACTTTAAACGTTTTTCACAGTCGTCTTTGGATCAAAGTAATATGGTGCAATTGATCACGGGGATGCAAGAAATTAAACTTTGCAACTGTGAGAAACAAAAACGTTGGCAGTGGGAACGTATTCAGGTTAAGAAATTCAAGATTAGTGTAAAGGGACTCGCTTTAGGGCAGTATCAACAAACTGGTTCTGTTTTCTTTAGTCAAGCTACCAGTTTATTTACCTCGTACATTGCCGCTCGTTCAGTTGTTGATGGGCAAATGACCTTAGGTATGATGATGTCATTAAGCTACATCTTAGGACAATTATCAGGTCCAATTGGTCAATTTATTGGATTTGCACAGTCTTTGCAAGATGCCAAAATTAGTTTGGAACGATTAGGAGAAATTCATAATAGAGAAGATGAAGAGGATTTGGCAGCGATTAAATTGTCTTATTTACCAGTGGATAAATCAATTCATATAAAAGATTTATGGTTTAGCTATGATGGAGCAGACAGGGATTATGTACTTGAAGATATTAATCTTGATATTCCTGAAAATAAAACGACTGCTATTGTTGGATCTAGCGGTTGCGGGAAAACTACATTGATAAAGATGATTTTGGGATTTTATCCACCGAATAAAGGCTGTATTTATGTAGATGAAACTCCTCTTAAAAATATTAACTCGCATGTTTGGCGACAAAAAACAGGAGTTGTTATGCAAGAAGGATTTATTTTTTCTGACACAATTGCGGGGAATATAGCTGTAGGAGATGACACTATTGATAAAAACCGCTTATTGAATGCAGTGAAAATCGCGAATATTCGCGAATATATTGATTCGCTTCCTTTAGGCTATAATACGGTTATTGGGATGGAAGGAAAAGGAGTAAGCCAAGGACAAAAACAAAGATTACTCATTGCACGAACTGTTTATAAGAATCCGGATTATCTCTTCTTTGACGAAGCAACAAATGCCCTTGATACAACAAATGAAAGAACAATAATGGATAATCTTACTTCATTTAATATAAACAAAACCGTAGTTGTCGTTGCACACCGGCTTTGTACTGTTCAAAATGCAGATAATATAATAGTACTTGATAAAGGAAGAATTGCTGAACAAGGAACGCATAGAGAATTGACCGCAAAAAAAGGCATATATTACCAGTTAGTCAAAAATCAATTAGAGTTAGGTCAGTAATACCAATTGAAGGGTCAAATCACAAATTTATGGATAAAGTAGAAAAACAAGAGAAAGATATTGAACTTAGAAGCGAGGAGGTACAAGAGGTATTAGGTCGTGTTCCGAGTTGGATATTAAGAAGAGGTATTTTCTTGTTGGTCGTATTTGTATTTGTTCTGATTATTGGCAGTTGGTTTTACAAATCTCCTGAGATTATAAAATCAACATTGGTATTGACATCTGACACTCCACCAGCTGGAATTGTAGCAAAAACAAGCGGGAAAATTTCCGAACTACGTATTAAAGACCAGCAATTTGTAAATAAAGGCGAATGTTTGGCTATACTTGAGAATATAGCGTCATACAGCGATATCATTTATTTGGAAAATGGAGTGAGTAAACTCCGAAATAATGTAGAATTGGAGAAGGTCTTTTATTTTGATAGGGATAATCTTAAACTTGGCACTATTCAGTCAGCATATTCAAACCTAAAACTACAACTTGACAAATACAATCAATTCATTCTCCTTAATTATTATCCACGTAAAATCCAGTCTGTAAAGCAATTAATTTTAGCGAACAAAATTCACATACAAAACGTTCTAAAACAAAAGGATATCGTATATAAGCAGTATGAATTGGAAAAACGCAGCTTTGATAGAGAGGACTATTTAAGGAATCAAAAAATGATTTCTGAGGAGGAAAGTGATAAGTCTAAGGGACAATTATTACAAAGTGAAATGAGTATTCAGAATATGCAATCAACAATGGAAAGTATGAATATTCAGATATTGCAACTGGAGGAAAGTTTGGTCGATGTAGAACAACAATATCTGGAAAACAAAAGTTCCCTCTTATCAGAAATTAATGCATCTATAAATCAACTTCAAACAGAAATCTTGTCTTGGAAATCGTCTTATCTGCTTACTTCACCTTTTAATGGGAAAATTTCTTTTTCAAATTACTGGAGTGTCGATCAAAATGTCACTGCAGGTGATGTTGTTTTTACGGTTGTACCTTCAGCGTCATCTACATTGTTAGGAAAAGCACTTTTGCCAGCCGAACGTTCTGGTAAAGTGAAAGTTGGTCAAAAAGTTAATATACATTTTGTAAATTATCCAGATAATGAATATGGGATGGTCGTTGGTGTTGTCAACAAAATCTCTCTGATTCCTACTGGTGGGAAATATACAGTGGTAGTTACCTTCCCAAATGGATTATTGACAACTTATGGAAAAAGGCTACCACTTACTCACGAAATGACCGCTAATGCAGATATAATCACAAACGATTTGAGATTGATTGATCAATTCTTTTTACCATTAAAGAAGATATTTAGAAATAATCTCTAAAATAGTGAGCAATAAATACGATTTATTAGTTGTTGGAGCAGGTCTCTCGGGAAGTGTTATTGCTGAACGAGCAGCGAGAATACTAAACTGGAAAGTTCTGGTCGTTGAACGAAGGAACCATATAGCTGGAAACTGTTTTGATAAAACTATGAATAATGGAGTGCTTACTCACCAATATGGGCCACACTATTTTAGAACAAACAAGCGGGAACTTGTGGATTACCTCTCACAATTTACAACGTGGATTGATGGTAATTACATTGTTAAAAGTTCATTTAAAAATCAATTGCATCCATTTCCTATAAACTTAGATACCCTGGAAATGTTCTTTGGCCTCAAATTGGATTCTCAAAAAGCGAACGACTTATTAGAAAGAATAAGAATACATATAGATAATCCTCAGAATTCAGAAGAGTTTGTTCTGTCAAGAGTTGGATTAGAACTATATGAGGCATTTTATAAGAATTACTCCTTTAAACAATGGGGTAAATTCCCAAATGAATTAGCGAACTCAGTGTGTGGTAGAATTCCTGTCCGTTTTAACAGAAACCATCGATATGTAGATCATGATTTTCAGATTATGCCGAAATATGGATATACGGAGATGGTTAAGAATATGATTCAACATCCCAACATTACGGTACAGACAAACACGGATGCCAAACATCTTGATCTAAACAGCTTTAAAACTGTAGTTTATACAGGTGCAGTTGATGAATATTTCAATTATTCCTTAGGGCATTTGCCATGGCGTAGTTTAAATTTCAAATTTGAAGAATTGGATTGTGAGTTCGCTCAACCTTGCGTGCAAATCAATTATCCAAACGATTTTGATTATACCAGAAGTGTTGAAATAAAGCATGTGACAAAGCAAAAACACGATAAAACTGTTGTAGTTTACGAATTTCCCACTGCAATAGGAGACCCATATTACCCCATTCCAACGGAGGAGAGTCAATTATTATACAGGAAGTATTTCGAGTTGGCGCAAAATATGACAAAAGAGAAGAATGTTCATTTCGTAGGTCGTCTTGCCAAATATTCTTACTTAAATATGGATGAAGTCATTGAACAAGCATTGGCTGTTTTTGAAACAATAAGTAAAAACAATAATTAGACCTTTCAACTTATATGAGTACATGCTGTGTGATTTCTGCAGTTGGGAGAAATAGTTTGCATCGCGAATGGGTAAGTGGTGAACATTCATTCGATTTGCATCTGATCGTTTATGATGAAACATCAGAGCTCTTTCTGACAGACACGCAATTTATTTCGAAAGGGAAAGGTTTTAAATTCAAGTTGGTATATGCATACTTAAAGTCCAACCAAGAGATACTCCAACAATACGATTATTTCTTCATTCCTGATGATGATATTTCAATGGATGCTTATAACATTGAAAAGATGTTTAGTTATATGGAGCGTTACCAATTCAGTATTGCTCAACCGGCTTTGACGAACTCCTATTATACATACGAGATTACGATGAAGAAGGCTAGATCAATACTTCGTTATTCGAATTTTGTTGAAGTGATGACGCCTTGCTTTTCTAAGGCTGCATTAAATAAGGTCTTTTTCACATTTAATGAAAATGATAATGGTTGGGGAATTGATTTTCATTGGAGCAAGTTGATAGGATTCTCAGGATTTGAAATGGCGATTATTGATGATGTAATAGCAGTTCATACACGACCTGTTCAATCTATCAACATTCCCAACATCAATGAGCTGAATGAGTACCTTCTCAAGTATAGTTTAAGCAGGGATATAAATACATTTGGATGTATACCCCGTGAAACAAGTGCAGATTTAAAACTGATAATAAGTGATGATGAAAAATCTGAACTCATATTGAACGGTATAGAGTTGGTCGCTAATGAATTGTTAAATCACGTCTCTGAAGTCGAGAATGTCGGTTTATATAATGGTCGAATAGGTATATCATTATTCTTTTTTGAATATTACAAATTAACTGGAAAGCGAAAATGCTATGATGTAGCGGAAATTATTCTCAATTCAATATTTGGAAGTCTAAATCAGTTAACAACTTCACTTTCTGAAGGATTGTCGGGAGTTACTTGGTTTATTGAATATTTGGCTCAGAATAATTTCATTGAAAATGATACTGATGAGGTATTGGAGGAGATTAATGAGGTTCTTGATAAGGTTGATGTAAACGATATGACAAATAGTAGTTTAAAAAATGGTCTTTTAGGATATGGAATGCATTATATAGCAAGGTTAAGTAATCCAAATTGCTTTCGAAATAAGACTCACTATCAAAAAGAAAGCAACAAAGTGGGGGAGATTGTGGATAAATTGGAAAGTAGATTTAATGAGTTCAACTTGGATTTTGCAGATATTTATGAGATTATTGAAGTTTCTTCCTTTTTATGTCAATTATCTAAAATTGGATCACTTAATGTGAAAGCAGAAATATTACTAAACAAAAATGCTTTATTGATTTTGAAATATATCAACGAAGAAAGTAGTATTTGGGAACAGCAAAGCCAAACCAATACAGAATTATTACTTCGATATTTAAAAATTGCAGCTACTTTGTTTAAAATTGCCATTATAACGAAAAAAATAGTGTATAATGAAATCGCAATTAAACTTGCATTAAGTACAACATTAAAGAAGGTTGATAATGATATAGACAATATCGGTCCTTTTTGGGTTTCTTATTTATATGGTAATTTATATCGTTTAACAAATTTGGATGAGTTTAAAACAGCTGCGAGTGATTGGACAAATCGAGTGTCAACATCTTTAAAAAATAATGGTGAATTTGGACTGACAAATGGTTTGGCTGGTAAAGGATTGGTAATGATTTCTGCATTGAGCGATTCCAAATTAGTTTGGGATGAATGTCTTTTATTTTGATTCCTAATTGAAAATCGACATGAAATCCAAAATATTATTCTTCACATTATTCTTCCCTTATATCTTATATTCTCAGTCTGAGAACAGAGCACTAAAATTGGACTTAACGCTTGAAAGTACTATAGAAATAGCTTCAAATAAATCTTTGGCATCTTTTAAGTCAAAGAATTTATTTTTATCGGGTTATTGGCAGTTTAATTCTTTCAAAGCAGGAAGGTTGCCATTGATTTCTTTAACCACGAGCCCATTAGTTTATAATCAAAATTACATTAAACGTTATGACTCACAGAAAGATGTAGATGTGTATAAAAATCAACAGTCGGTGTATTCTTCAGCAAACCTCTCACTATCACAAAATGTGGACTTTACTGGAGGTACATTTTTTGTTGATACAGAGTTGGACTACCTAAGGAATATTGGCATAAGTCAGCAAGAACAGTTTTCATCTATACCCTTCAGATTTGGTTATTCACAATCATTATTTGGATACAATCAATTTAAATGGGAAAAGCGGATTGAACCAATTCATTATGACAGAGTAAAAAAGGAACTTCTTTATAATTTGGAAGACATTTCGAATCAAGCCACTCAATATTTTTTTGATCTTGCTTTATGCCAAACAAATGCTGAGCTGGCAAAACAAAATGTAATGAATAGTGATTCAATATACCAGGTTGGACTTGAAAGGTATAAAGTCGGTTCCATTTCTCATTCTGATTTATTGACCCTTAGGTTGGATGTTATCAATTCAAAAGCAGATATCCTTAATACTGAGCTCAACCTTAAGGAAAGTTCATTTCGACTTGCTACATACTTACAATTGGACTTAGAAACTGAATTTGTCCTAGTCTTACCGAAAAAGCCATTAAATATCTCAATTTCACTTGACGATGCAATCCATTATTCAAACGCGAATAATCCCAAAATCCCAGAATTAAAAGAGAACATACTCAATGCACAACAAAATTTAGAGAAAACAGAAAAAGAGAGTCGCTTTACTGCATCATTATATGCAAGCATGGGTTTCAATCAGGTCGCTGGTGGGCTTTTAGACGCATATAATAAGCCGCTACAGCAAGATATGGTTTCGGTTGGAGTGAATGTGCCATTAGTAGATTGGGGAGTCCGCAGAGGGAAAGTTAATATCGCAAAGAATAGCTTGAATGTAGTTAATATCTCCTCCAAACAATCTGAACAATCTTTTGAACAAGAGGTTCGAATGGCTGTAAGCAATTTTATCAACCAACAAGCACTTATTTCTTTAGAAGCAGAATCCAGAGATATTGCTGAACTTGCTTATGAAAAAGCTAAGCAACTTTTCTTAATTGGAAAAACAGACGTAAATAGTTTAAATCTTGCCCAATCCCGCAAAATTGAAGCAGAACAAAACTATATAACATCTCTGAAAAACTACTGGTTGGGTTATTTTAATATAAGAAAGCTCACTTTATATGATTTTGTCGAAAATAAATCAATTTCATTTGAATTTGAAAAAGTCCATGGTTTCTAAAATAAAAGCATTTGTAATATCAATAAAATATGAATAGAATTAAACTTTACTCAATTTTCACTGAAGAAACCAAACTTTTAAAGGACATTTTTCAAAAAAGTCTAAAAGACGATTGGGAGATAATTCTAACGGATTGGGACAAAACTGGAGAAGACGGTAACTGGGGGACTCAAAGTTTTGGTACACTGATGCGGAAAAAGGTTAATTACATGATTGAAGTGGTTGAAAATAATATTGGTAATATCATTATTTTTTCAGATATAGATATCCAGTTCTTTAAAAAATGCAATCGACTTATTGAAAAATCCATCGAGAAGAATGATCTGCTTTTTCAATCGGAGAACTGGCCTGAGAAAAGAATTAATGCGGGTTTTATTGTAATCCGATGCAACGAAAAAACAATTGAATTTTTCAAGGAGGTTTCTAAAGTAGAATTGGAAAAGTTAAGATATTTTGAACAATCCGCAATGAGCGAAATTTTAGAAAAGAATACCATTGGACTTAGGTGGGATGTTCTTCCAGCGCAATTCTGGGCAATGTCACATCGCGTTGCACCTCCCCATGATATTGTATTACATCATGCAAATTGCACCGCACCAATTATAAGAGATGGTAAAAAGGTCGGTTCTATTGAATTAAAACTGGAACAATATAAGATAGTGAAGGACTATTTAAAATCAAAGAAGAGTTAGTTTTGAGGAATTATTCTCGTCAATAACACTAAGCAACGTTTTTGTATCGTTTAATTGGAATACATTTAAAAACATAATAATTGTTCACATGTCAAACAAAATGAAATTATACGCATATTATACGGAAGAAATGTCCCAATTAAAAGATCATTTTTTTAACAGTATCAAAGACGACTGGGATATTAACATCGAAAAATGGGATTCTTTTGATGGAAATAGTAATTTCGGCTCTGAACAATTTAGACTAATAACGACCAAGAAGTTGTATTTTCTGCTCGAAAAAATAAAAGAGAATATTGGTAGTATTATTATATATTCAGATGTAGATATTCAATTTTTCAGATCGTGTAATAACATTATATTAGATTTAATTGATGGGAATGATTTGTTATTTCAATCCGAAAATGTTAATAGTAATAAAGTAATAAATAGTGGCTTTATTGTAATAAGATGCAATGAGAACACCTTAAAAATGTTCAAAGAATGTTCTGAAATGAGAATTGATCAAAATGTTACTTCGTTTTTTGATCAAACAATTTTACAATATTATATCACAATAAATACATATATCAAGTGGACTGTTTTACCAATAGAATTTTACAACCGGTGTTTTGGTGTAGCAATTCCGCAGAATATCGTTTTACACCATGCAACATGCACAGAACCAAAAACAATAAACGGTAGAGAAATATCCTCGTTAGAGCAAAAGATCGAACAGCTTGAAGCTGTTAGGAATGAAATCCAGGATATCAAACTATAAAAAAAACCTAATCTGTAAGCATTCGGTGAATCCCGTCTTGCCTCTCTGAAAAAATATTCCCGTTTTTCAGAGAATCTCCTAAATGTTCATAGAACTATGAGAGTTTCAGGATCAGATTTCGGAGATGTCTTTGGTTTTCCCCTTGAAGTTGTGTGGCTCAGCCAAATCCTTTCCGTAGTCCAAATAGTAATCGTGGTTTGAAACCAACGGCCGGTTTTGCATGGAGACCGGAGTGGTAGACGGTTGCAAGAATTGATCCTTCTCAAAAACAACCGGAACAAAACCCCTTTTGGGAGGAAGCAAACCTTTCATCCTGTGTTTCCAGTAGTAAAACTTGGCTTCGTTCATGCGTTGGCTTGAACAGAAGTCACGGACGGTCAATCCGGATTGCAGATAGTCTTGATAAATGGCTCGGAATATCTCTCGTTAAGCATTGGGCTTGTAGGTTTGGTTAAACGAACAAACTTAGTGAGACGAAAGGAGGATTTTTATACGGGGTTTACCGAATGCTTACAGTTTAGAGAGGTTTTGTACCAGTAAGGCGTAAGCATTCGAGTAAACCGTTTTTCATGTCTCTAAAATCCCATTTTTTAGAGAGATATTTAAATGTTCCTATGCCTATGTGAGAGTTTCAGAATATTTCGGAGACTCTGTCCACTTTGGAGAAATAGAAAATTTTGGGGAAATCGAAAGGTATAGTTTTACAACGAAGGCTTCGGCACTATCTTCTATCACCTTCTGAGAGTGATGTAGTACCGCCTCTTTGACATACCGTCCCGCCTCGGGTGAAAATTTCAGAATGACCTCCTGTGGATTGGGGTCTGTTTTCACGTATATTCCAAAGGAGTAATAATAATAATTAACTATATTTGCAGGAGGGGAAGCCTGATATTCTTGGATGCTAAACGCAACAACCCGGTCAAGTGAATATGTCCGGATTGCATTGGTATCCATTCGTTTTGCCACGTTTTGCCACGACATACCAACGTCCACGGAATTCTTTCAGCAGTAAAGGCAGAACGGTGCGTTCGGTAAACTGATTTTCCCAGTTATTGTTATAGGTGAGCGTGATGATCCTTTTGTTTTTGATGGCGAAGATCATTCGGCTTAAGTGTTCGGTTCCGAGAGGCGGCCGTGCTTCAAAATGGAATATGTTGCTCAAGTTATCCATCATCTTGAGTGAATGGAATACCTCCAATGATTCTATTAACCTTTCACTTAACACTTCATCGGAAAGCTCACCATTGATAGAATACAACCCTTCGGCTCGGGAGTACCGGATGTCAATCAAAAACAGTTCGCGGATGGTATCCACATCTCGCTGAAAAGTACGGATGGATATTGTGTAGTCTTCTCCGGTCAAAGCCGACATTTCATTCAGATAGCGTTGAATCTCTGTGAAAGAAGCTTTCTGACCACGCTTTAATCTTCTGATAATATGCAGGCATCTGGAAATGCAATCTTTTGTTCTCATGGTTGGAGATTTAAAAATGAGTAAAGTAAACAAACCAAAACGACATAACTTGACGTTTTGTAAAATAGTTTCTCTGGTCTGGAATTATTTGCGTCCATGTTCCCGTTCATCATCCAGTTCCATCCGTCTATTAAGCCGTTCCCGCATTTTGTCAATATAATAGGTGCGACTATCGTTTTTACGCCGTTTCATATCTACGTAAGCACTGTAACAGTCTTTGATTTCCATGCCAAATTGCGAGCTGATAAAGCCGGCCAGTTCGGTGATCGGCGTTTCTCCGTTATTGATGCACCGCATTTCAACAAGTCCATAGATAAGTTCCACCATCTCGACGGCACTGCCCGTCCATCGGTAGGATAATACATTGTTTCTGTTATTGGATTCGGATAATGGCGGCATTTGGTGGAGTTGAATATATGCCAGTGTACGGTGGATAAATAAAAGGGCTTTGCGGGTATAGAGATAACAAGGATCGGATTCTCTATTCCTATCTGTGTTTAGACGGCAACATTCACATAGACTTTGCAACTCTGTTTCCGTGAAAGTCATCGCAAAAAGGAGTTCGAACCTGCTGGCACACCCGGTGCATAAATCGAAAACATCATTTATAAAATCACTGTAAGCAGTTGTTAACTGGCATCCATTTTTCTCATCGGTTATTTGTCGGAAGAACTCCGTCTTTGTCAATATGAAATAGTCCATACTCTGTATCTTTTAAGATTATACACTTCATTTTAGTAGTGTGCGCACTTAAGAGCTATGGCAAAAGATGTTCCAGATGAAAGTGACATAAGTAAAAATGTTTTTAATGTCACTGATTATCAACGATATAATTCGTAAAATAAACTTCTGTCCCAAATTGTAGAAAAGTAAAAAGTGTAAAATAGCCTTACATCTTGTAAAGCCATCTTACATTTTTTTAGGCTAGAATCGCGATAATTCTTATTTGATTATATGATAGATAAGACAATGAAATCCGTTTTTGGGGGACGTCTCTTTTACCAATACCCAATCGGAAGTATTAACAAGGTCTTGCCATCGGATACCATGTTCATCCTGGCAAGGTATTCTGTATAAAATCAGCTCATCTGCCAACCGGTACAGGAATAATCCTTTTATCAGATCCAAGGTATCGGAAGTGGTTTCTGCCAGATAGTTCGTTTCGGAACATTGCCGCCTTTCTTCCAGTAGGGCAACTAGTGAACTCTCCTTATGCAGCATAAGGTCTGCACGTTCTTGCAAAGCTCTTAAACTGTATTTACCAGGACCGAATCTTGTCTTATATTCCGGCCTTAATAACAGATAGCCGTTACTGGATATAAATGCCACAACCTGTATTTTCATGCCCCTTTTCCATTCGTTGATGTGGTTCCAAGAGGTCAAAAAAATAGCGTGGTGCTCACGCTACTCAAACAAAGGCTCTGGTAAAGCCCAAACAGGATAACGCAAGCCCACACTATGACAAAACATAGCATAAGCATTACGCAATGTAGTTCCTGTTACTTAAATTTACCAGATTCTTGTTTGAAACGTCTTGCGAACTTATGTAGTAAAATCTTTTATAACGGGAATTTTTATTACCCGTTTAATGTTCCTTTTTTATTTTCAAAAATACACATTAATCACGAAACTCACAGAACATAGAACAGCTTTTTCTATCCTATCCCATATTTCTTCATTTTCTCGTAAAGCGTCGGACGGCTTATTTTTAACAGGTTTGCAGCGAGAGCTTTGTTGTTCCGGGCAGCATCCAATACCTTGATGATTTGTTCCCGTTCTTCGTTTTCTGCTTTCAGGGCATAACCATCTGCTGTTGCATGTAAGTCAATATCCAGCACATTGGTGGCGATGGTATCGGAGTCCGTGAGTAATACGGCACTACGGATGCAATGCCGCAGTTCACGCACATTACCCGGCCAGCCGTAGGCTTGCAGCAGTTTTTGCGCTTCAGCATTAAAACGAGTGACCTTTTTACGGAACTCGGTACAACTCTGTTCCCGGAAGAACTCAGCCAACGGCAAAATGTCCTCCCTACATTCCGTGAGTGATGGAACGGTGATGATGAATTCGCGGAGACGATGGTACAGATCTTCCCTGAATCGTCCCGCTTCAATTGCTTTTTCGATGGGTTCGTTTGTGGCTGCAATAATCCGCACATTGGTTTTCATTTCCTGTTTCCCACCGACAGGACGATAACTATGTTCCTGCAAAGCCCTTAACAGCAAGACCTGTATCTCGTACGGAAGATTACCGATTTCATCTAAAAACAGAGTTCCACCACTGGCAGCATGCAACAGACCCGGCTTGTCGTCCATTGCCCCAGTGAACGCTCCCTTGGTATGCCCAAAGAATTCCGATGCCGCTAACTCCTTAGGGATGGCTCCACAGTCAATGGTTACAAATGGTTTGTCTGCCCGTGGACTTGCAGCATGGATATTGCGTGCAACGTGTTCTTTGCCGGTACCATTGTTCCCACGGATCAGCACGGACATATCGGTATCTGCTACCAACCGTGCCCTCCGCTCCATCTCACGGATAGCTTTACTTTTCCGCTGGAAAAGAAGGGTTTGTTCCGGCTTGTTCTTCCTTTGCAAGAGTTCTTGAACAAGGGTGTATAGTTTTTCCGGATTCACAGGTTTGGGCAGATAATCCTCTGCCCCCAACTTCATGGCCTGTACGGCAGATGAGACCCCGGCGTATTCTGTCATCACGATAAATGGAATACGAATCTGTTCTTTGTTCATCCACTTCAGTATTTCTTCCACACCGTCACCATCTGGTAAACGAATATCCGAGAGGATAATATCGGCATTCGTGGAAACAATCAGTTTGCGAGCCTGAAGTGCAGAGCCAGTATGTTCGGTTTGCAGCCCTTTCCGTTCCAGCCAGTTGCACAACATCCGGCAGAGAACAGCATTATCTTCAATAATTAGGATCTTACACATACCCTTCTTTGATCTTTTTGGTAGCCCGTTTTATAAGCTGTTTACCGGTAGTTATGACTTTATCCACGGCATCCCGTGCTTTTCCATCTTTCATGTCGGTTCCTTCTTCAATCACTTGACATAATTCTTTTAGCGGAACATCTATTCGCACGATTTCCCATAACGGGAGCAGGTGGTGCACCAGCTGAGAAATAGCTTGGCTGTCTTCTTTTTCCATGCTCTCTGTGAGATATTTTATATCCTTCTTCGTCTCACGGATCAGTAGTTCGAGCATTTCTTTACCGTTTTGCTCACCGGAAAGCAACTCTGAAAAGTCCACCCTCAATGTGGGTTGCTCTTGTTGCTCCCCGATACAGCGTTGCACAGCCGAGAGAAGTTCCGTGATGGAAAAAGGTTTGTACAGGCAGCCGGCAAACCCAGCAGCAGTAAAATCTTCTTCCTGACTGCCGGCTCTGGCGGTTACGGCAAGCACAGGTATAGTTCTTGAAGTTCCAATATTGGATACCCGTAGTAGCTCAAGTAAATCGAATCCGTTTATTTTCGGCATTCGTATATCCGTGATTAGTAGGTCGTATTCCTGCTCCCGCATTTTCTTTGTCAATTCCTGTACGTCCTGACAGGTATCGCATCGTACCCGGTAGCGGGTCAGCATCTCGCGTGTCATCAAAAGGAGCACGGCATCATCGTCAATAGCTAGTATCCTCAATCCGGGAGGCAGCTTACAGTTCAACGTGGTTTTCTGCTCGAGTTCTTGCTCTTCAGCGAGGGCTATAGGTATCAGAATAGTAAAAGTGCTACCCTTGTCGAGTTCACTTTTTATATCAATTGTGCCATTGAGCAATCCAACAAGTCCCTGTGTGATGGCAAGTCCCAAACCGAAACCATCCAGAGTCTCTGCGTTTTCCAATCGTTCAAAGGGTTTGAATATACGTCCTATCTGTTTTTGTGACATCCCTGTTCCTGTGTCTGAAACTTCAATTGTCAATGTTCCTTCCTGATAACACAACCGCAACCGCACTTCACCTGTCGGCGTGAATTTCAAGGCATTTGAAAGCAGATTACTTGCGATTTGAATAAGTAGTTCCCGGTCGCCCGTCACTACGACGTCCTCACCACAGTATTCGGTACTGAATATCAATCCCGCTTTATGGGCTACGGGGGTAAACTCAGACTCTAGTGTATCAAAAAGACTTTTCAGTCGGAAAGGGATGCTGTTGGGTTGTTCTTTGCCTGTATCCAATCGGTAAAAATTCAACAACGCATTCAGCAGAGCCGTCATATTGTCTGAGGATTGCAGAATGGTTTCGCACAGTCGGGTGCGTTTTTCCTTGTAACGTTCATCCATCAACAATTCTGCACATCCCTTAATGGAAGTGAGTGGTGCTCGTAAATCGTGGCTCACGGTCAGCATCATATTTTTACTAACATGGAGCAAATCCTCATTGCTTTGGTTCAATTTTTCCAGTTTTATCCGGTCGCGATACCTTCTTTTCAGGTCAATATGCAATATAAGATAAAACACGATAGCAAGTAAAGCAGCACCAATACCCAGAAAGGAAACAAGCCGTAAAGCCTTATCCTGTCCGACGAGATAAGCATCCGCTTTCTCTTTCATGTTTTCTTGAACTGTAATGCTGAGTTCAGTTATCAGTCGACTGATTTCATGGTTCAGATAAGCATTCTGACTGTTCAGACTGTCCATGTGGGCGAGTAGCTGTTCACTCTTTTTTTTATGAGTATGCTGCAACTCATTCGCCAATGAACGAAGCATGGTACCGGAACGGGATTGATTTTTCCGTAAAATTTCTTCATTTTCTTTTTCCGTCTTGTTACGGGCTTTTTTCTTGCTGTGAAACAAGCCGAGAAGACCCCCGTTTCTCTTTTCGTTTTTTTCGTAATTTTCCCCAATCTGTTGTGCAAGGCGTTGCTTGTCCTGTTTTGTTTGCCGGATAATGTTGGGTATCCGTTCGTTCAAAAGCCCATAGGTGGTTCGTAGTTCTCTCAAATCATTCACGATGGAGAGTGTCTGAGCTTCTTTGTCAGAGAGTAAGGTGAGGATAGAGGTAATGCGGTTACGCTGGTTGCCTTCAGGCAATTGCTTTTGTAATTTATGTAAAAGAACAGTGACCTTACTGCGTTTTTCTTGGTAAGCGGCGATATCTTCTTCGTCCCAGGCTATGACCTGCTCGCTCAACAATGCGATATCAAGTATTTGTACTGTGATTGCCTCAGCTTGTTCACGCTGAACTACCGCGATTTCAGAGCGTTTGTCTATGGCCGACAGGCGGCGTTGTTCCTGATAAATAAGTACTAAAAGAACAAGGAAGAGCAACACAAGAGTTACGTAACCCGTAATGATTTTCAACTTTAAAGGATGCAATGAAGTAGCCATAGGTGAATATTTATTGATTTCCCCGGGTGTAAATCATTTGCCACATCCGGTAAAGGTAGGCGAGTGCTGATTATGGGTTCTCGTTGGTATACCTTATCTATCAGCTTAACAATATTCCAAAGTTAATCATTTAATTACCCAACGAAATATTTTCATCATTATTTGACGTAAAATTTATTTATTGTTGGCTAAATGCTGGAATTTCGATGCAATCAACCGATATGTACATGAAGCGTCCGCCTACCATCCAATACATCCATATTCCTTCCCATCATCACCTCCGTTGGATTCAAATTCTGATTTGTATTTTCCTCCTCCGGCTGTTTTTCCTGTTTGGGAGTTAGTGTTAGTTGTATCTTGCGTTCCAAGGCTGATACTTCGCTTTTCAGCTTTTTCAATTCTTCTTCTTTTTTCCAGGTACTGTTTACTACTTCATGCAAAGTAGGAATATCTCTTTCCAGTGCTACATTTTGGGTACTGTATTGCTCAATGAGCTTTGGGATTCTCTCCAGTGCATTCAGAAAGTTCAAGGCTGCCGCTTTGTGGTCGGCCATTGCAATCTGACCATTATTATAGGTGTATTTGTAGGCTCCTTCGATAAAGAAACGGTTCTGCTTCACCTCTTGTCCTTCTTTTACCGTAGTTTCCGTTTTGACAAGAATAGGGAATCCATACAGTTCGCCTATAGGCATATATTCACCACTGGTAGTGGCGTTTTTGGAAATCTCCTGCAACTTTGCCCCGACATTCTTCACATCGGTTGTCTGCAGTCCATCCAACATCAGGGGATTGAGGGTGTATCCGTCTTTATCTGTTTTCGCATGGGATTGGAATGCCTCGTAATCGGAAGTCATGCGAGCGATGCACTCGTTATTGTGACCGAGCGTCCGGGTCTGTTCCTGCAACTTCCATGTCGAGCTGCTTTTGGCTTTGTTAAACGATTTGCGTTCACTCTCCAGTGCTGCCACCTTCTTTTCCAAACGGGCTTTATCAAGCAGATCGGTATTACCTGAAAGAATAGCCATATACTCCGAAAAATTCATGCCGCTTTTCTCATCCATTGCCCCATCGTCAATGGTACGTGCACCCATCGCACCGCTTTTCAGTTGCGAGATGAAAGTCTGTTTGCAATGTAACAGATTAAATTTATAGCTGTCAAGAGACTTTTCGACGGCATAGATAATGACATCCACCTGATTTCCTGCAAAGTGTTTGGCAATCTCATTTCCTTTTCTTACTGCCCGTCCGTCCCGTTGCTGCAGGTCGGATGGCCGCCATGGTGTATCCAGATGATGCACCGTAACTGCACGTTTTTGGGCGTTCACACCGGTGCCAAGCATGGAGGTGGAGCCGAAGATAACACGTATCCTTCCCTCATTCACCGCATCTATAACAGATTTACGGGCTTTTTCCGTTTTACACTCCTGAATAAACCGTACTTCTGATGGAGGAAGGCCGTAGTCTTCAACGAGCTTGCGCTTAATTTCCGAATATACACTCCATCCTCCGGGTTTATAAGTACCTAGATCGGAAAAGACAAACTGCGTTCCTTTCTGCGAATCATACTTGTGGTAATAGGCTGCAATCATTTTGGCACAGTGGCTGGCTTTGTTGTCGGGGTGGTCACTGTATTTTTCGGGGTCAATCATACGCAAATCAAGAGCCATCTTACGGGCATAGTCGGTGGCGATAAGCATTTTTGCTTTTTCCTCCGATTCCGATAATGGAGCGCGTCCTAAAATCTCCGCATTACCTGTTTGAGCGAACTCCATCAGTTTTTGTATAAACTCTTCCTGCTGGGGCGTAGGGGGTATGTTATGGAGAATCTCATTCTTCTCCGGACGGTCTATCCCCACATCTTCTGCCGTCCGGTAGTCGGTGATCTCATTATAAAAAGCGGCCAATTCCGGCACTTTGATAAAATATCGGAAACGCTCTTTTTGGATTATCTGATTGGTGACAGAGAACTCAAAATCTGTGGTTTTCTTTGCAAAGATCGCTGCCCACGCATCGAAACAATTGATGTTCTGCCGCTCCAGTTCCTTCGGTCGAAGGTATTTGAAGAGCAAATAAAGTTCAGTGAGTGAATTGGAGATGGTCGTACCTGAAAGGAATGTTGCCCCCAAATCCTTTCCCGTGCGTTCCTGAATAGTTCGTATGGCATAAAGCATGTTTAGGGCTTTTTGGCTACCGTCCTGATTACCCAATCCGGCTACACGGTCGTGACGGGTATTGAACATCAGGTTTTTAAACTGGTGACTTTCATCCACGAAAAGATGATCTATTCCCATTTGTTTGAAATCTACCACGTCATCCGTGCGTGAAGTAATGGAATGCGCGATGGTTTCCAGCTTGACGGATAGGTTTATCTTCCGTTTTTCCAATCCTTTGAGCATCGTCCGGGAAACATCTTTTCCCCCTTGGCGCAATACATCCAGATTTTCTTCTACCGTATCCAACTCTGTTTGCAAGATTCGTTGTTGCAGTTCGGGTGATTGTGGTATTTTACCGAACTGGTCGTGCGACATGATCACACAATCCCAATCGTTGTTTCTGATATTATTGAAGAACTTTACCCGGTTTTGGACTGAAAAATCTTTTTCCGTGGCATAGAGAATCTTGGCATTCGGATAGGCGGTACGGTAACTTTCCGCTATTTCTCCGATGTTAGCTTTCAATCCTATGATCATCGGCTTGTGAGCCAGCCCCAGTCGGTGCATCTCGTGCGCTGCCATGCACATGATGAGTGTCTTACCCGTTCCGACCTCATGGTCACAAATACCTCCACCGTTCTGTTTCAGCATCCAGACACAATCCTTCTGACTCTTGTACACTTCAGAAATATTATATTGTTTTTCGAGGGCTTTTAATTCAATGTCGGGAAACCTCTGGTGAGAGCCGTCGTAGGAAGGACGCACAAAGCAGTTGAACTTACGGTTATACATATCCGCCAACCGCCCTTGAAACTCCGGCGATTGTTCCTGCAGCCAGTCGGTGAAACCGTTGCGTATCTCGTCAATCTTGCTGTTGGCCAACTGTATGGCTTCACTGTCTCTTACCTTAATATCGTTGCCGTTTTCGTCCTTACCCATGCTTTTGGAAACATCGGGGACGGTATTGAGCAGCGCATTTTTCAAAAGATTGATGCCATCATAAATACGGTAGTATCCTTTTATAGCATATTGGTCATAAATTTTGGCATTCTTCATCCTGCACTTGATTGAATATTCGTCCATGCTCTCCGAATAACTAATACTAACATCTGCATCAAACAAGTAACGGGCATAAGCCGTATATACCCCTGTCGGTATCCACCGTTCCCCGAAGTTGAAATCCAGTTCGTCAAAGGAAATCGGATGGGGTGCGGCATCCTTAAGTATATCAAGGGCTTCTTTTTCCCGTTCCCCATGCGGATGTTCTTTCATCCATTCTTCAATATATTCCGCTTTTTCAACCACATTACCGGCGACAAAACGATCCTGTATTTCGTAGTTGGCAATCAACGGATTGAAGAATATACGTCCTTTCAGTTCGTTGACCAGTTCTTCCTGACTAAAATCACACAGCGTTTCCATGTTGTCAAGGTTGACTTCACCATATTTGTTTAACGATGCGGACAACGCTTCTTCCGGCGTATCAACATGCGTAAGCTCATTCAGTGAGAAGGCTACGGGATGATTGAAGATATCCGCCTTTAAAAACTGCCCATCCTCGACCCGCTCCAGCGAAAGAATGTCACGTCCTGAAGCATCCATCATGATCAGCTTGACGTTCGCTTTGGCGTTCAGGAATCCGTAACGTTGTACAAACTCATCATAATGCGTGTTTAAGTGTTCACGTTGCTGCTTGTTCTCCTCGTGCACTTCGGCTTCGTGGGTGTACAGACGTTGGTAGCTGTCCCGGATGGAAATGTAAAGTTGAGCCTTTTCTTTTTGTCCGTTCTGTAAATCCAACGGATGAAACGTTGCTCCGTAACGGGTCAGACCTTTTAGATATCCCACTTGAAAATTGCTTTCCTGTACAAGCGACCCTTCCCGATGGTACGGTTCCAGCTTTTGGGTGTAGCTTTGGGGTTGCATATCCTCTTCTTTCTTATGCTGTTCGTCTTCCTGCCTCTTTTGCAGTTCAATTTCTGCAACTTGTCTTTTATGGTCTTCTTCCCGTGCATTAAATACAGGGTACAAGGGCTTTGGTGTTTCCTGTGATATGGTCGTAGCCTGCTTATCAGTCTTGGCTTCGGAAGGGGTATCGAACAAGGAGCGCTGAGGCGACCTGTCCGAAGTTGAAGGACGCTTACCACGACGTGGTTTACTTCCCGTCCGTGCTATTCGTTTCTCCTCCTCCGAAAGACCAAACAGGTCATACAAACTGATCACTGGTGCTTCAATCTCCGGTATTTCATCAGTCACCGGTTTTTCGTTGGCTGTTCGCTCGGCATTGACAGTCTTATTATTGGCATTGACAGACGACTTTTTTACTACTTCATCTTTTGTCACGATGATATTCTCTGCAACCGATGATTGAGTAGTAAAACCCTGATACCGTGTCCGATCCAATCGTAGAGCAAAGTCCTCAGTAAGCATGCGCCTCAGATCAGCGGCCATACCCTGCACACCTCCTTCGTGGAGGTAAATCATAGCAGGTTTACCATAGGGGTCGGTACTTAAAGATCGTTTGGTATAGACGATGTGCCTCCCATCCTGAAAATACTCGTTGGTGGTAGTCCCGGATGAGGTCACATACCCTTTCAAAAAAGCCTGTTCCACCGTGCTGATTTGTTCCTTTTCCGAATGTTTCTGCAAAACAATCAAGTCACTGCCCACTTCTGTGTTGGCAATCTCCGTAAACAGGTTGTTGGGTAGCCGGATGGCTGACACAAGGTCTGCGTTTTCCATCAGGAGCCGTCGTTGTGCTTCGTGTTGCGGGGCGTTCATTACGCCTTGCGAGGTGATGAAAGCAACGACACCTCCTTCACGAACCGCATCCAGCCCTTTTACAAAGAAATAGTTATGAATAGCCCTTGCGGATTGGCGGCGTGCGTTATCCTTACTGCCGCTGAATACCGGATCGAATACCGCTATATCTCCGAATGGGATATTGGAGGACACAACATCAAAATAGCCGTTAAACGGTGGTTCTATTTTCTCAAACCCTTCTATGCGTATTTTGTGTTCGGGATAGAGGTGGGAAAGGAGCTTGCCCGTAAGCAGGTCTTTCTCAAATGCCATGACCTCAGCATGGGGGACATGCTGCCCGAAGGAAGCGATAAACGCTCCATGTCCTGCAGATGGGTCAAGCCATCTTTGAGGATCAATACCGCTTTCGTGCATTGTCTCGGCAAGTACTGAAACAATTTCAGGTGGAGTATAGAACGCTGTGAGGACAGAGCTTTTAAGGCTATCCACATAACGTTTGTACTCGGTCTCATTAGCGGCATTGGTACGGATAATCCGGTGCAGCTCCGCCGTCATCGGAAACAATTCGAGGTCTGATTTCGCCCATCGGGCAGTATCGAAAAGGTCGGTTGCAGGGTTGAGAATACATTTCAATCCCCCAAAACCGCAGTAACGGCTCAGCAGTTCCTTTTCTTCCAGAGTGGCCTGCCGCTTTGTCTTGTCCAATTCAAATACCGTCCGTATCGCCTCAATGTTGTCCCGTAACTTTGCTTTACGGTTAAATGCCATACGCTTCGATATGGATCATGATGGTTCCAGTCAGCTCCGTGTAGAGCACATCGTATTCGGGCGTGTAGGCGAAATCGTCCGAGAGAGGGTATTTGGCAAATATTTCTTCTATGGAAGGTAGCAGTTTAACGGCAAGATCAGCAGCATCACCTTGCGGCACTTCCTCTGCGAACTCGTTCCAAAGCACCTCTATTAAGGTGTTGTATCTGGAAAAATGAAGCCCTTGCAACAGGGCAGCCATTGCTAACTCCTGTGCACCTTCGGGCGTATAACCTTCTTTTCGGGCTTGTTCGTATATGTCGGCGGCTATGGTTGAACGGGTCTCGATGAAAGCCTTGTCGGCGGCTCGATCCGGATGGTTTTCTTTAAGATAGGATAGCAGGTACAGCCCGTGATAGGACAGTTCCTCCGGTTTGTTTTTAATAGTCATATTCCTATGGATTTTAGCGGTTTATTGAATGAGGGAAAGGGATAGATGCGAAAAGCACTCCGGGTATCCCTCCCGAAGTGCCACCACTAAAATCCACAGTAAAATCAGTGTCAACTTTTTGTGGTATGAATGATTCAGGACTGTGAACTCAGTGGCAAAGATAACCATTATTTTTTTCTTTTATTTTTAGCGTTGGTCTTCAAATCGGGGAAAACAAATTTGGTGTTATACTCCTCATCAAAGGTGATGGCGGCACTGAACGCTTTGCCCTGTCTGCTGTTAAAGCCCTTGATTACTCCGGTTTTTCCTTTAGTCAGCAATTCCATAACCTCCTGATCCGTCAGCGTTTTTCCGGCTATTTGCCGAAAGACTGGAAATCCGCAGGAAGAGTTGTTGCAACGTATTACCTTACCGAAGAACTGCATGTTTCCCGTTTGGCATTTGGGACAAAGACACTCCGTTTCCTTATGGGTGAACAGTTTGTCGCAAGTCAGCAACTCCGACGTGATTTGGGTGGCATATGCTTCAATTCCCTTGCGGAATGTTTTGGCCTGTATTTCGCCGCTTTCAATATTGGCAAGTGACAATTCCCATTCGCCCGTCATCTCCACGTTCGCAATGCGCATGTCTTTAACAACCGAGTAGAGGGCAAGTCCCTTTTCGGTAGGCACAAGCGATTTTTTCTGCCGCACCATATATTCACGCTCAAACAGCGTTTCGATGATGGATGCACGGGTAGCGGATGTACCGATACCGCACGTTTTCAGGGACTGGCGCAGCTCTTCATCTTCCGATTCTTTGCCTGCCGTTTCCATTGCGGCAAGTAAGGTGGCTTCGGTGTGGAAGGGTTTGGGTTTTGTTTTGCCTTCCGTGAGTGAGCATGCTTTAACGGGCAAAATATTGCCTTTCGCCCAATCGGGTAGGACGGCTTCTTCTGTTCCTTCACTATAAATGGTACGCCAACCTTTTTGTTTCAAGATAGAGCCTTTCAAGGAGAAAATTACGTCAGAACAAACTGCCGACACGGTGGTCACATCTTTCACGCATTTGTCCGAAAAAGCCTCAAGCATGCACCCGATGATCATGTGATAGATGACGGCTTCATCAGATGAGAGGTTCTTTGCTTTCACACCCGTTATTAGTAAGGCGTGGTGATCGGTGATTTTCATGTTGTCCACACTGCGGCGTGTCGGCTGACCCATGTGGCTTACGTATCCGCCCCATTTCGAGCAGCCTTTGAGTGTGAGTATCAGAGTCGGAATTTCAGCGAACACATCTTCGGGAATATAACGGCTACCGGTACGGGGGTACGTGATGAGCTTTGCTTCGTATAGCTTTTGAGCAATGCTCAGCGTTTTTTCAGCTGAAAAGCCATGCTTGGTGTTCGCCTCTTTCTGGAGAGTGGTCAAGTCGTAGAGCAATGGCGGTTCCTCAGTGGTTTCCTTGCATTCCACGTTCGTGACAGTGATTGTACTGCTGCTCCTGACTGCTAGGTAAGAGTCTTCAGCAGGTTGTCTCTCTTTCCATTTATCGACGGAGGAGAATTTCAGTACCTCATCTTTGTCGTTGCCATCCGTAGAAATATGCAGTTTCCAGAAAGCTTCGGACATAAAGTGCTTATTCTCCCAATAGCGGGAGCATACCATTGCCAAGGTGGGTGTCTGCACCCGTCCAAGCGAATAGGTACCCCGTCCGGCAGCGATGGTGATCGCCTGTGTGGCGTTGATGCCTACCAGCCAGTCTGCCTCGCTGCGGGCTTTGGCGGCATAATACAGACGGTCATACTGATTTCCGCTTTTGATATTTTCTAACCCCTCGCGGATAGCCTTATCGGTGAGCGAATTGATCCAGAGGCGGTCGAAGGGTGTGGCACAGCCGATGTATTCGTAGAGGTAGCGAAAGATCAACTCTCCCTCACGTCCGGCATCCGTCGCCACAATAATCTTTTCGCTTTCACGGAACAGCCCGGCAATGATTTTAATCTGTGCCACTACATCGCTGTCGGGACCATAACCTTTTTCAGTTTTCACCTGACGGGGGATAAGGGTGAAGACAGGCGGAAGTATCGGCAGGTTGTCACGGTGAAAGCCTTTGATGCCGTATCCGTCAGGCAAGGCAGGTGTCACCAGATGCCCGAAAGCCCATGTTACATGGTAGCCGTTACCGGTCAGATAACCAATCTCTCTTTTGGTTGCACCCACGATCTGGGCTATTTCACGGGCTACGCTCGGTTTTTCTGCAATAATTGTTTTCATACTGATTTTATATTACTTTGGATTTTAGTGGTTTGTTTTTTCTGTGCCTCAGAGACCTATGCCTTTCGGTTTTTTTTGTGTCCCTTGACTTTGTTGTTGCTGTTGTTGCCTGTTGGCAGGAGTGGTTTGTTCCTGTCGTAGCGGTTCACCGATATGTTTTGTTGCTTCGTTGGTTCTGCCCTCTGAATTGACTGCCACCTGTGTCTGGCTTCCCGATGCGGGAGTAACTTGTTGTGCCTGAGAAACGTCGGGGTTCGAGCGATAATATTTCGGTCTGCCTTCCTCGTGGTTGAATTTGATATAGGCGGTGTAAGGCTTGCCTTGTTTGTCCCGCACCATGTCCTTCACCAAAATGGTTTTCCCTGCGGTGTAATCGGATTGTTGTTCCGCTGCCAGCGTAACGCCTCCGAAGGTTTTGGGTGCATGGATATTGCCATTGGCATCCAGCCATTGGAAGTGAGAGGCTGTCTGCGGTTGTTGACCTTCCTGCTTGCCTGCTTGCTGCGGCCTGTCTTGTTTTAGTTGCAAATTGCGTGGGACAAACTCCACACCCCTTTGTTCTACATTCACTTGCAACGTGGCAGTAAATTTCTTTCCGTTTGCCAGTGTAATCTCTTTATTCGAAACGGGATGCCCGGCACGAAGCTCCTGTTTATCCTGTTCGGTAAGCGGAGTATTGCCTATCTTTTCGGGAATACGGACTTTATTCACGGGAATGGCCACGATGTTATTGGTCAGGCGATCAATGCTAATATAGGCAGACGTACATTCTCCCGTGCTTTTATCCACCAGCTGTGCGACACGTCCCATATTCCCTGTCTTTTTCAAGTTGTCCTTATCTTCGGCAGAGAAGGTATATCCCTCAAACTCTTTGTTCAACTGAGGTTCTTTGCGGATCAAATGCGGCACGAGTCGAACGCTGCCGTCAGGCAACGAATGGAAAGACAGACGGGCTTCAGTTTCAAAACGTTCATCCCCGAATTTCGGGGCAACTGTTACAAGACCGGATTTCCCGTAATTAAGCATCCTTTTAAGATCACCGGATGCTTCTAAAGATTGGCGGCTCACACCCCATTTTTCTTCCAACTCCGGCCAGTTGATTTGGTTCTCATCGAAGGGTTGGTAGTCTTTCTTCGGTTTTTCTCCCTGTTGTGCCTCCTGTTGTTGTGGAATATCCTGCTGAGACTTTTGAACTTCTTCCGACTGTTCCTGTACGGAAGCTTGCGGATTTTTTTCTTTCAACGGAGATTCAGGCTGTATCTGTTCTTCTTTGGCCTGCTGTTCGTACTTTTCCGTATCAATACGGTGCGGAGCAAGCAGTTCCTTGTTCGCTTCGGGATTTTTGAGCAAGTCTTTAAGGACTTCCATCACATTCTCCACTCCATCAGCCGCCACGCGGTAAAATCCAAAGCGTTTGGGTTCTTTGCACTGGCGGAAGAAGTTGGTCAAGAAGTTGTCCAGCACATCTCCGTTACGGTCAAACCTCAGGAAAGCCTGTCTGTTTTCAGGTTTGGCACCCGTTATTTTCGGTGTTCCGTCGTCTTTCTGCCCGGCGACCACACCGATCTCTCCGGTTTTCTCATCCTTGACGATGAGAACATCTTTTTCTTTCTGTTCCATACTTTGTTTAATTTGATGATAAATCGAATTTGGAAGTCGGCGAATGTATGCATCGTGAATCTCAAGGCAATGAATCATTAATCCGCTGACTGCTTGTGGCTTTCATTTGGCAGCTTGTGGCGTTGGAGCTGTTTTAAACAATCACTTCGTCGTCCTTTTTCCTGAACTCCTTGAAATATTTTTTAATAAACAGTTGCACGTCCGAGTCCTTGTAATAAACTTTATGCCAGAGCATGTGATAGGACAACGCACCGGAACTACGGTAGCGTTGTAAGGAACGTTTACTTGTTTGCAGAAGCTGGCACAGATCCTGATTGTCCAACAGGCGTTCACCGTCCAGATGTTTCACCGGCTTTACCTCTTTGCACGTCAGGGTAGCCAGCATCTTTTCGTTACGGTCAAAACGCTCCATGATGCGCTTCATCCACATCTCGAAAGTATCGGTATCCAATAAGCTCATACTGGAATACTTTTATGGGTGAGTAAATAATTTTTTCTGAACTCATCCAACGTTTGTGGTTTACAGGAAACAACTCTCTGATATATGCACTTTTCGATATCGGATAACCGGTACAGGCATTTGCTGCGTATCATGCTATAAGAAATCGTACGATCTTTGCGCATACGCTGAAGGGTACGTGTGCTTATTTTAAGAAGGTCGGACAGTTCCTCACTGGTGAGCCATATTTCAAGTTCTTGCGCAGGCACATTTTCTTTCTTGAAAACATATTCCGCAATCCGGTCGATTTTATTGGCCAGATTCTTGTAAACCTCATGGTCTAATGTTATGATTTCCATTTTTTGCTGTTTGATTACAGTGCAAAAATGTGGATTGTGGTTAGGGGGGATTCACAGGTGGTTACCTACCTGTGGAAGATTTTCTGTAAATGAGGAGAAATAATACACAAAAAGCCGAAGGGTCATACTGTTAGAGCCAGTAATGACCTTTCGGCTTTCAATTCCTTCGAAACCGGAGTATCAATTCATCGTTGATGCTGTTCCCAACTGAACAATTATTTGAGAGTGTTTTTTAAAAGATGTAGAAACTTGTTTTGCTACCCATAGTCGAAAAAGTGTACAGATAGGACTGTCCATCTGGTAACATAAAGCAAGGATCACTTCCAGATTGAAATATTCAACTATGCACTTTTGACCGTTTTCCAAGGTGTGAGGGCATTCTTTTTTCACCTCATTCTCCAAAAGTCCACCGGATTTAAAGAGCGATTTCAGGTTAGCGGCCACAGAAGAATGATAAACATTGAACAAAGAAGCGATCTCGTTCTTTGTCATCCAGACAGTTCCATCTTCAGACAATTCAATGGAAACTTGAATACTTTTTGAATTGGTATTCCTGATTGTTATTGTTCCGTGTTTCATATATCCTGTTTATTTAATGCAACTTTTTCTATCTCTTCCAGTTTACTAGAAAGCAACTGCATATCCCTGCTAATTTTCTCATTGGTTATGCGGGCATATATTTGGGTGGTTCGGATATTCGTATGCCCTAACATTTTAGATACGGTTTCGATGGGTACACCTTTGGACAGAGTGGTTGTCGTGGCGAAAGTGTGGCGTGCAAGGTGGAAGGTTACATTCTTTTGGATGCCGCACAAGTCGGCAATTTCCTTCAGATAAGAGTTGAGCTTTTGATTGCTTAACACCGGAAGCAATTGCCCTTTGGGAAGTTCCCCTTCGTATTTTTTCAGGATAGTTAATGGAATATTCAGCAAAGGGACATTAACAGGGGTATCGGTTTTCTGACGGTGCGTCATTATCCACTGCTTCCCGTCAAAAGAAGTACAAATATTATTTGCGGTCAGTTGTTTTACATCAATATAAGCCAGCCCCGTGTAACAGGAAAAGATAAAGACATCACGAACCTGCTCCAAACGTTTGGAATCAAAATCCTTATCCAATATTTTCTGTATTTCCTGATCAGTCAGATAGCCCCTGTCCACACGCTTTAAACGTATTTTGTAATTGGAAAACGGATCATTGAATATCCAACCATTATTTTTAGCAAGAATGATAATCATGCGGAATGTCTGCATGAATTTAGCCGTTGTGTTTTCATTACATTTACTAACGGTGCGCAAATAGGTTCCAAAATCCGTTATAAACATGTGGTTGATTTCCTTTAAGGCTATGTCCGTAATGTTATACTGTGCTTTCATGAATTCTTCCACACGACGATAGGCTCGGTCATACTTGGCGAGTGTGGCTTCGGTCTTGTTGATGCCTACCAATTTGTGGGCATCGTCATTATGCTTCCTGAAAAGTTCCAAGAGTGTGCATTGTTTGGTCGAGAAGCCTAGAAAAGCATTACGCACTTTCTCTGCCGTCACAAATGCCTCATGAATTTCTATATCATGATAATGGTTCTTCAATGAAGTGTGGATATCATCCAATAGATTGTTGAGTTGACGGGCTTTCTGAGTGTTTCCACCAGCTTTCCCGAGTTTTACATCCCAAAGTTCCGCCTCAAGATCCAACTTGGAACTAAACTGGGAGACGTCACCATTGACCGTCAAACGAATCATAATACAGACCTTGCCTTCCTTGTTTACCTGATTCTTTCTCAGATAAAAAAGAATCTTAAATGTACTTTTACTCATAATACCTTTTTTTGTTTCCGTAGCAACGTAGTAATGAACCTCCGTAGCAAAGGAATAGTTAATACTTGGTGTATGAGCAGACACTTAATAGACAACAGGCGACAAATCAGATATTTACACCTAGAATCGTTACTATTTTTGAGGCCTTATTTTCAGTAACGATTTAGTAACGGAACTCTGTCTTTTTTTGGCTTTTCCTTGACTTTCAGATGTCAGTGATAAGCAACAAAAAACCCCGTAAAACATTGATTTTACGGGGTTTGTCTTAGATTTTCTTTCGTCTGTCTTGGACTGTTTGCGGAGAAAGCGGGATTCGAACCCGCGGTACCCTTTAGAGGTACACACGCTTTCCAGGCGTGCCTCATCAACCACTCGAGCATCTCTCCTTGTATTTGGGGAGGTTGGGTTCCCAAATGCGGATGCAAAAGTAGGAAATAAAAAGGGAAGTGGCAAGGGGGTGTAGGGGAGAATGTGAAAAAAAGAGTTAGGTGAGGAGGTTGAGGGCAGTGGTGGTGGTGATGGTGGCGATTTCGAAGGGAGGGAGGCTATAGATTTCAGCCAATTTGGCTACGACCAAGGGGATGTGTTTGGGTTCGTTGCGTTTGCCGCGGAAGGGGACGGGGGTGAGGAAGGGGGAGTCGGTTTCGGTGACGATGGAGGTTAGGGGTACCTCAGATAAAAAGGTGGCTTGCAGGGAATTCTTGAAGGTAATGGTGCCGTTGATGCCCAGCAAAAAGCCCTCAGAGGTGAGTTCGAGGGCTTGGTCGAGGGTACCGGCGAAGGAGTGGAAGATGGCTTTGAGGCCGCGGCCGAAGTAGGGGCGGATGAGGGGCATGATTTCATCGAAGGCGTCGCGGACGTGGATGAGGGCGGGTTGGTGGCGGGAGAGGGCCCAGTCGAGTTGGATCTGTAGGGCGTGTTGTTGTTGGGTGAAGTAGGTTTTGTCCCAGTAGAGGTCGAGGCCGATTTCGCCGATGCCGGAGTAAGGTGAGAGATCGAGGGCGGTGTGAATGAGGTCTAACTGCGAGAGGTAGTCGGCTTTGACATCGCATGGGTGGAGGCCGGCGAAGAAGCGGAAGATGGTGGAAGCGCGGAGAGGCTCCATGGCGCAGAGGCTAGGGGCGTCGATGGCGGGGAGCCAAATTTGGTCGACGCCCGAGGCTAGGGCGTTCTGGAGGACAGCTGGGAGGTCGGCGGTGAAGTCGTTCAAATAAAGGTGGGCATGGGTATCGATCATGAGAAAAATTAATCGGCAATCTCGTTTTTTCTAAAGTAGTACCGCAGTCCGTAGGCTTCGCATTTTTCGCGGCGGGCGGGTTCGGGGAGGTTTTTGTAGGAGTCTTCGACTTGGTTCCAGATGTCGAGGATGATGGAGTCGGATGTTTTGCGGAGGGTGGCGATGGTTTCGAGGGTGCGGTTGGTGGAGCGTTGGAAGGTTTTCTGGGAGATGCCGCCGTCTTTGAAGATGTCGAAGTGGACGCGGACCTTGGCGATGGCGGGGTTGTAAATGGGGGCGCCACCGGAGCGGATGCGTTCTTGTTCACCGGCGATGACGCGTTCGCCCCAGTTGAGGAGGGAGAGCTCGGTGGTGAGGTCGGGGACGGTGAAGTTGTTGGGTTCGAGGCCGTAGAGGTGTTTGAGTTCGGGTTTGATTTCGTTGCGGATCACGGAGAAGTTGAGGACCTGGATGAAGTGGGAGATGTAGAGGCGGGCCATTTTAATTTGGGACTGGTATTTTTTGCCGGCGGTTACTTGTTTTTCGAGGCACATGAGGTATTCGTGGTGGGCGGATTCGAAGGCGGGCAAAAAAGCTTCGGTTTCGTTTTTGGTTTTGATGCTGAATGCCAGATCGGGGACGTTGGTGCGGCGGCACTGTTCGATGGCGGTCTGCATGGAGCGGATTCTGGCCTGGTCGGTGTTGGGTAAGCGTCTGTAAGGCATTGGAGGAGTGTGTATTAGAGTGTTATTTATCGCGGTCGGTGAGCTCATTGGCGAGCTGGATGAGGTTGGCCTTGCGGCTTTCGGGGACGGACACTTGGGCAAGGGCTTCGAAGGCTTTCTTTTGGTGTTTTTCCATTTCAAGGATGCACAACTCCTTGATGTTTAGCTTATTGTAAATGCCGGTAACGGCAGAAATCTTATCTTCTTCGGAGCAGGAAGTGTCGGTGAACCAGGCATCGAGTTCGGCGCGGGTGGCGGGGTCGGCTTTATCGAGGGCGTTGATGAGCATAAAGGTTTTTTTGTTGCAGGCTATGTCGCCGCCGATGCGTTTGCCGAAGGTTTCGGGGCAGCCGAAGACGTCGAGCAGGTCGTCTTTGAGTTGGAAGGCCAGGCCGGTGCTCAGGCCGAAGTCGTATAATAAATCAGCGTCCACGGGGTTGGCTCCACCGGCGATGGCTCCCATTTTGAGGCCGGTGGCCATGAGGACGGCGGTTTTGAGGTGGATCATGTTCATGTATTCGGCCACGGTGACGTGGTCCTGGGTTTCGAAGTCCATGTCGAGTTGCTGGCCTTCGCAGACTTCGAGGGCGGTCTGGCTGAAGAGGGGGAGGCATTGCTTGAGGTGTTCCACGTAGGCGTTGCCAAGGATTTGGTAGGAAAGGATCTGCATGGCGTCGCCGGAGAGGATGGCCACGTTTTCGTTCCATTTGAGGTGGACGCAGTCCATGTTGCGACGGGTGGGGGCCTTGTCCATGATGTCGTCGTGTAGGAGGGTGAAGTTGTGGAAGACTTCGAGGGCGAGGGCGGGGATCAGCGCTTTGGTGGGTTCGTCCGAGAAGAGTTCGCAGGCCATGAGGCACATGGTGGGGCGGATGCGTTTGCCGCCCATGGAGAGGACGTATCGGATGGGATCGTACAGGCGGGCTGGCGTTTTGTCAAGCGGGAGTCCATCGAGGGCCTGATTGAATAGCTTCAAGAGTTCATCCGAAGTTTGCATAGGAATGTAAATTTTTCCAAAAATACGTTTTCATTTGTTAGAAAACAACGATGGGGGTAAAAAAGATTTTGTAGGAAGTTTGCCGATGTATAGCGTGCGAAGACTTTGCCCGCGCAATGGTGGCTGCCTCCGTCGGAGCAGTTATTTCAAGCGGAAGCTCACCGGTAAAATGTACTTGACGCGGATAGGTTTACCCTGTTTTTTGGCGGGAATCCATTTGGGGAGGGTGGAAAGGACGCGCAGGGCTTCGCGGTCGAGCATGGGGTTGACGGGTTGCATCACGAAGGGTTGCTTGACAGAACCGTCCTTCTCGATGAAAAAGCAGCATATCACTTTATTTTCAATTCTTTTATCTTTAGCGGCGTAGGGGTAGCGGAGGTTTTTACTTAAGTATTCCAGCAGACCTGCTTCGCCGCCGGGGAAGGAGGGCATTTCTTCCACGATGGTGTAAAGTTGGGGGTCAACGGGGGCGGGTTCAGCCTTTTCGGGTTCTTTTTTGGCTTCGACGGGTTTTTCTTCCTGCAACAATTCTTCCAGATAAGGGTCGTTTTCGGTTTGGTCGGAATTAATGATTTCGAGCATGTCGGGCTTGATGTGCTGCGCCGTTTGTTCGGACGAAGCTACGACTGGAGCTGCATCGGTGGGAACGGGAACTGCGGGTTTATTCAGTTCAGGCAGCACGTCTTCTTGCAGAATGGCATCGAGAAGTTGGTACTGGTCCACCATGACCGATTCCTCCTGTTGCTGGTATTTGGTATAGAGCAGGTTTTCGACCAGAATGGGGACGCCGGTGCCTATGGTCAGTACAACCAGTAGGATGATGAATGCCCGAATGTGACGGCGCATGGAGGTTACGCGCATCACATAAGCTCCGTAAGCTTTGTTCCGGCCATCGAAAACGAGATCGCACCAAGCGCTTGAATAGAGATTCATCTTATTATTTACAACAAACGGGCTTAAAATCCGTTTTACAAAAGTACAAATAACTTCCGTATCTTTGAAACATCTTATGAAACCGTTCTTCATGCTCCGCACGTTATTGGCTGGCACCCTTCTGCTGTTTGCGTTCGAATCTGTTTGTGCCCAAAGCGGGGAAGTGCTTTATCCATTTCTGAACGTCCCTGTATCGGTTTCGGCCTCCGGTGTCGGCGGGAACAGTGTCTCATCGCAGGAGCAGGATTTGAACCTGGTTTTTCACAACCCTGCCATCCTGAGCACGGAGATGAGCAACAGTATGGAGGTTGGGTATATGAATTACATTTCGGACATTCAACTGGGTTCGGCCGCTTTTACGCGGAAAATAAACGACCGGAGCGCATGGATGGCAGGGATTCGGTACATCAATTACGGGGACATGCTGTGGACGAATGCGCAGGATGAAATTCTTGGAACAACGTATGCAGGGGATCTGGCACTAACCGGGGCTTATTCCTGGCAGTTGTCGCAACATTGGCGGGCAGGTGGTTCGCTCAGTATGATCTACTCGGTAATGGATCAGTACACTTCCATTGGTTTGGGAGTTGATTTGGGGCTTTATTACAACAATCCCTCTACGTTTTTTTCAGCAGGGTTTGTCTTGAAAAATATGGGGGCTGAAGTCGTGGCCTATGATGAAACCTACGAAAAAATGCCTTGGGACGTTCAATTCGGATTGAGTAAGAAATTTGCTCACGCGCCGTTCCGTTTGACGATGACGGTGCAGAATCTGACCAAACTAAGCACGTCGTATCTGGCTGAAGTTGAGAATACGGACGGCAGCACGGTGAAGGGTGACAATCTGGCTCAAAAGATATTCAAGCACACGTTGCTCGGTTTTGAATATGTCCCTTCGAACAATTTTTTGGTGAGTGTAGGGTATAATTACAGAAGGCTGTCGGAGCTGGCCATTGCACAGCGCACGGCATTTTCTGGTTTCACAGCCGGTTTCTCGATGAGGGTGAAAAACGCCAGGGTGGGCGCTTCGTACGCCAAGTACCACGCTTCGGGCAGTTCGCTGCAGTTGACGTACGGAATGGATTTATCTAAAATAGGATTATGAAGAAACTGATCATAGCGGTAGATGGATTTTCGTCCTGTGGTAAGAGTACGATGGCTAAAACGTTGGCTAAAAGGCTGAATTACACGTATGTGGACAGTGGAGCCATGTATCGGGCGGCGAGTTTGTTTTGCCTGCGGAACGGTATTTTTAAGGACGGTGCTCTCGATTTGGAGGGACTGCGCAGCCGTTTGGATGAGATTGAAGTGACTTTTCGGAACAATGCAGAAGGCGTATCGCAGACGTATTTGAACGGAGAGAACGTGGAGCGTGAAATTCGCAACATGGCGGTTTCCAACGTGGTGAGCATTGTGAGTGCGGTTGGTTTCGTTCGTGAAAAAATGGTGGAACTGCAACGGAAAGCCGGTGCTGAAGGCGGTATCGTTATGGACGGGCGCGACATTGGCACGGTGGTTTTCCCTGAGGCAGATTTGAAAATATTTGTAACGGCCGATGCTCGGATTCGGGCACAACGACGGTACGACGAGTTGGTGGAAAAAGGCCAACCGGAGGATTTCGACGAGATTCTCAAAAACATCGAAAAGCGCGATTTGTTGGATCAGACGCGCCAGGTCAGTCCGCTCAGCAGGGCGTCGGACGCCATCGAAATGGACAATGGGCTGTTCAACCTGCAGGAGCAGGATGCCTGGTTACTTGAACACGTAAATAGAAAACTAACATGGCAACAATTGAAATAGATACCAATTCAGGCTTCTGTACGGGAGTCGTGAAGGCCATCAAAAAGGCTGAAACTTTTTTAGGTGAGAACGAAAGGCTGTACAGCCTTGGTGACATTGTGCACAATAATCGTGAGGTGGAACGCCTCGAAATCAAGGGTATGCAGACCATCACCGATCTTCAGAACATCAGTGATGTCGCTGTTTTGTTCCGCGCCCACGGGGAACCTCCTGCCACCTATGAACTGGCCGAAAAGAACAACATTCGGCTCATCGATGCGACTTGTCCGGTTGTGCTGACACTGCAGGCCAAGATTCGCCGTGCGTACGAAAACTATCCGAATGCACAAATCGTGATTTTTGGCAAAAGTGGTCATGCTGAAGTGATTGGTTTGTTGGGTCAGACCAACAATTCAGCCATTGTGCTTGAAAAAGTTTCGGATGCCGCTCAGTTGGATTTCAGCAGGCCCATCGTGCTGTTTTCGCAGACGACCAAAGCGCTGGATGAATACCAGCGGTTGGCTGCTTTGATTAAGAGTTCCATGACAGACGGGGCGTTGTTCATGTTTCACGACACTATATGTAGGCAGGTTTCCAACCGCTTGCCGCATATCAAGGATTTTGCGCGCAACCATGATAGCGTATTGTTTGTGAGCGGGCCAAAGAGTTCCAACGGAAAAGTTTTGTTTGAAGCTGCCAGAGGCGTGAATCCGCGTTCCTTTCTAATTACGGGGCCGGAGGATGTGACGGTGGAAATGATCGTAGAAGTGAACAATATCGGCATTTGCGGTGCCACATCGACGCCTGTTTGGCTGATGAATGATGTGAAAAAACAAGTGTCTAAAATGCTGAAGGCTCTATAAAAACGCTATATTTGCAGCGATTGTTTTTAATTCGTATTAGGTATAAAATTTAGGTAACTATGAGTCAGATCAAGACCATCGGTCTTTTAACTTCGGGCGGCGACGCTCCGGGTATGAACGCGGCCATTCGTGCCGTAACACGTGCTGCCATCTGCAACGGCTTGAACGTGAAAGCAATTTTTCAAGGGTACAAAGGCCTGATCTCAGGCAATATCGTTGAATTCAAATCCCAAAATGTCAGTAACATCATCCAGCAAGGCGGCACCATTTTGAAGACGGCCCGTTGCGAGGAATTCAAGACGGAGGCTGGCCGCAAACTGGCCTACGAAACGTTGGTGCGGGAGGAAATCGATGCGCTGGTGGTCATTGGCGGAGACGGTACATTAACCGGGGCACGTATCTTCGCCTCCGAGTACAACTACCCCATCGTAGGCCTTCCAGGCACCATCGACAACGATATTTACGGCACCGACTCTACCATTGGGTACGATACGGCGCTGAACACCATATTGGATTCTGTCGACAAAATCCGCGACACAGCCTCTTCGCACGAACGTCTGTTCTTTATCGAAGTGATGGGTCGTGACGCTGGTTTCCTAGCCTTAAACGGAGCCATCGCTTCCGGTGCCGAAGCAGCCATTATCCCCGAAATTTCCACCGAAGTGGACCAACTGGAAGAATTCATCAAGCAGGGTTTCCGCAAGTCCAAAAATAGCTCCATCGTTTTAGTGGCTGAAAGCGAAATCACAGGCGGTGCGTTGCATTACGCCGAACGCGTGAAAAATGAATATCCGGAATACGACGTTCGCGTAGTTATTTTAGGTCACGTACAGCGTGGCGGTTCTCCTTCGGCGTATGACCGCATCCTGGCCAGCCGTTTGGGTTCAGCCTCCATCGATGCCTTGCTCGACGGTCAGCGCAATGTGCTGGTCGGTATCGAAAACGACAAAGTGGTGCTGGTTCCGTTCTCGAAGGCCATCAAGAATGATAAGCCGATTGATCCGGAATTGATCAAGGTGCTGAAGTCGTTGTCAATTTAAGTCAAGCGCAGGCTGCGTTGAATGAAGCGATGATTACGCGAAGTATGAAAAGGTACTGAATCGGATGAAGGCTGGGGAAAAGATTTGGGAAAAATAATTTTGTTTGTTTGAAGGTTTTGGTATTTTTATTATCGCCACTATGGTAGCAGTTAAGGTATATTACTGCTACTATAGTGGCGATAATGTTTTTATTGATATTGGTAGTAGTATACTCCAAAATTAACACTGCCGATTATTGAGGCAGAGCGTTTTGCAGGCAGGCGGTCGAAAGATTGCGAAATTAACGAACTCCGAAAATGCTGTCGGTGAGGAGGGTGTCCTGAACCATTTCACCCAAAAGGTTGTCGTTGATGGTCAGGGTCAGAATGCGGTCGTTGTAATTTGGGTTGAGGGCGCGGACTTTGAGGTTGTCTACCAGGACGTATTGGCGGAAGCGGTCCGTGAATTCGGGGTCGGCGTTGTAATTGCTGAGTAGGGTCCAGGTGGTATCGTTGTAGTTGTACAGCCAAATATCGGTGTTTTTGGAGGTGCCAAAACCGGGCTCGTCGTAAAAGTAATAGGAGGAGATAAAGCGGGTTTGGTTGGGCTTTATTTTTAAGAAGGCGGTCGTGTCGGTAGGCGGGTAGGTGATGAAGACCTTAAAGGAGTCGGCGGTAGCATTCTGAACGTAAATGCGGGTGTAGTTGTTCCAGGTGCTCTGGCAGGCGGTGAGCAAGAGCATGACGATCACGAAAAGGGGCAGGATCCGGGATCTCATTTTTTGGAGGGTTTGGTCAGGAACGTTGAGTAGTAAAGGTCCAACGCGGCCTGGGCAGCTGTGAAGGAGCTGATTTCGTCGTTGAGAACTTGTTTTTCCTTCAAAACAAGAAGCTTTTGAATTTCTTCGTCGTGGTAGAAACGGTTGCGGAGCTGTTCGTTGATGCTTTCGTACATCCAGTATTTGGCTTGGCCAGTGCGTTTGAGGTGGAAGTGGCCGTTGGAGCGAACAAAGGCGATGTAGCGGTCTATCATGTCGAGCACTTCAGGGACGTTGTAGCCGGTTCTACCGGAATAGGAAATAACTTCGGGCTTCCAGCCGGATTCGGGCATGGGGAAAAGGTGCAGGGCATTGAGAAACTGGGCTTTGGAGACTTCGGCCTTGGTGATGTTGTCGCCGTCGGCTTTGTTGATGACGATGCCGTCGGCCATTTCCATGATGCCGCGTTTGATGCCTTGGAGTTCGTCGCCGCCACCGGTGATTTGGATGAGGAGGAAGAAATCGACCATGGAATGCACAGCGGTTTCGGATTGACCGACGCCGACGGTTTCTACGAAAATGGTGTCAAAGCCTGCGGCCTCGCAAAGGACGATGGTTTCACGGGTTTTACGAGCAACACCGCCGAGGGAACCTGCGGCAGGACTAGGGCGGATGAAGGCGTTTTGGTGGACGGCCAGTTCTTCCATGCGGGTCTTGTCGCCCAGGATGCTGCCTTTGGAGCGTTCGCTGCTGGGGTCGATGGCCAGAACGGCCAGTTTTTTTCCCTTACCAATTAAATTCATGCCGAAGGCTTCGATGGAAGTGCTTTTACCGGCTCCGGGCACGCCGGTGATGCCGACGCGGACGGAGTTTCCGGCGTGCGGCAGGCATTTTTCGATAATTTGTTGGGCTTTTTCCTGATGGTCGAATCGGGAACTCTCAATAAGCGTGACGGCCTGACTGAGCAGGACCCTGTTGCCGGCCAAAATACCGTCCACGTATTCCTGCACGGAATAGTCCTTCTTGCGCACTGCTTTTTGGCGGTACGGGTTCAGAATGGGCGGTTGTTCGATGCCTTTGTTGACAGATAGGCCCGTGTATTGGTCGTCGTTTTCGGGGTGATGCATTAGTTTGAGGAGACCTGAGCAGTTACGAACAGGCGGTTGATGCTGGCTTTTGGGTCGTTGGTGATGATGGTGAAGCGTTGTACGACATTGCCGTCGAAGGTGCCGGCATTGAAGGAAACGTTGATGCGGATGGTTTTACCTGGGGCAACAACCTTGTTGGCGGGTGTGATTATCAAACCGTCGTAATCTGGAACGATCTTACGGATGTGCAGGGGTGATTTGCCGCTGTTGGTAAGCGTCAGGGACAGGAGTTTGCTGGTGCCGCGGACCATCTTGCCGAAATTGATGCGGTTTTCGGAGAATGCGGCGACTGGGGCGTTGGCCACTTGGTCGGAACTCAGCCTGGAAAAGTCTTCCGTGATGTCGGCACTCAAGTAGATGCGATTATTGGGATTGGTTTTCACCTGGTTGTTGGTCACGACGTAAAAAGAATCCTCCCGTTTGCCGTAATCGGCTGCGAGTGCAGCCAGGTATTTGATGGTGATGTTGCCGGCCTGGTTGGGCTGCAGCACTGAATTGGAGACGGAGACTTGAACATGCTTGGGCACTTTGTGAAAGGAGAGCGTCACGGGTTTCTTGTTGGTGTTGATCACATCGATCACTTCGGTCTTGATGCTCCCGATTTTGGTTTCCAACATGGACACTTTCGTACGTTTCAGCCTCAAACCCTCCATATTGTTCGGATAGGTCACCTCGGGGTCTTCTCCTTTTGGAATGACAAAACCTTGGATGTTAAGCACCACGGTGGGGGCGTCGGGGTCGTTGGTATAGACAGTGACGGTCTTGTGGAAGGTGCTCGGTCGACCAGCCGTGGAGTAGGTGACTTTGATGGTGGATGAGGCACCGGGTGCGATGGGCTCCTTAGTATACAGCGGTTGGGTGCAGCCGCAGGAGCCGATGGCTTTCAGGATAATCAGTGGAGCGTCGCCTTTGTTGTAAAAAACAAAATCGTAGCTGGCGGAGCCGTCTTTCTCCTTGATGTTGCCGAAATCGTGGGTCTTGGTGGGGAACGTAATGGTCGGACCGGCCAATGCTGAACTGGTGGCGATGAGCAACAAGAGTGTCATCAATAATGCAATCTTTTTCATTTTCGTATAAAATTTTCGTATGAATAAGCAATGGGAGATTCGGGTGTGGCTTCGTGCATTTCGTACGAAATACGTTCCCAAAGGTCCTGATTAATTTCGGGGAAAAAGGTATCTGCTTCAAAGTCAGCATGTACCATGGTTAAATAGAGTTTGTCCACCAAGGGATAGGTTTGATGGTAAATCATGGCACCGCCAATGAAAAAAACTTTTTCCTCGTTGGAACACTTCACAAGCGCTTCATCGATGGAATGGGCGGTCTCGCAGCCTGCGAATTGTTCGTTGTCCGGGCTCAGCACGATGTTCCTGCGGTTGGGAAGGGCACCTTTGGGCAAGGAGAAAAACGTGTTCCGCCCCATGATCACAGTGTGACCGGAGGTGATGTCCTTGAAGTGTTTCAAATCGCCGGGCAGGTGACAGAGTAGTCTGTTGTCCTTACCGATGGCGTTGTTGTTGGCGATGGCGACGATGATGGCTGTTTCCATAATTTCTTAAATGGCAACCGCTCCTTTAATATGCGGGTGCGGGTTGTAGTTTTCCAGCGAAAAGTCTTCGAAGGAGAAACCGAATATATCGTTGATTTCTGGATTGATTTTTAAGGTGGGCAGCGTGCGGGTGTCGCGGCTGAGCTGCTCTCTGACTTGATCCAGGTGGTTGGTGTAAATGTGTGCATCTCCGAGCGTGTGGACAAAATCACCGGCTTTCAGACCGGTTACTTGTGCCACCATTTGAAGGAGGATGGCGTACGAAGCGATGTTGAACGGTACCCCCAAAAAGATGTCGGCGCTGCGCTGATAGAGCTGCAGGCTGAGCCTACCGTTGGCCACGTAAAATTGGAAGAAGGCGTGGCAGGGTGGTAAATTCATATTGGGCAGGTCGGCCACGTTCCAGGCGGAAACGATGATGCGGCGCGAGTCGGGATTATGCTTGATGGTTTCCACGGCCTGGGTGATCTGGTCGATGCTGCCACCTTTGTAATCGGGCCAGGAACGCCATTGAAAGCCGTAAATGTGACCTAAATCGCCGTTTTCGTCGGCCCATTCGTTCCAGATGCGTACACCTTTGTCTTGCAGGTATTTGGCATTGGTGTCGCCTTGCAGGAACCAGAGCAGTTCGTAAATGATGGATTTGAGGTGGAGTTTCTTGGTGGTGAGGAGCGGAAAGCCTTCTTCCAGATTGAAGCGCATCTGGTGTCCGAAAACACTGATGGTGCCCGTTCCGGTGCGGTCTTCCTTGTGGACGCCCTCGTCCAGCACGCGTTGCAAAAGGTCTAAATATTGTTTCATTGATGGGATTCAAACGATATACAAACGTACACAAAAGAAGCGAGTATTAAAACAATTTGTAGGTCGTTTTAAGAACTTTAAACTCGCAGCGGCGGTTGATTTGATCGGCTATGGATTGTTGGATGGCAGGCAGGGTGAGAATGAAACCTTCGGTCAGGTTCGTGCCTTCCGGCAGAAAGCGGTATTTGTTTTGCATGTAGCTGTCCACCAGCGCGGGTTGGTTTTTCCCGTACCCGTGCGATTCGAGGCGGGCTTTCTCGATGCCTTGCTGCGAGAGGTATTCCACCACGGCTTCAGCCCTTTTGCCGGATATGAAATCGTTGACTTCGTCCGTTCCGACGCGGTCGGTGTGGGCACCGATTTCCACCACGATGTGGGGGTTGTCCTGCAGGATTTTAAGGAGTTCAGCTAGAGCAGGATACGATTCGGGTTTGAGTTCCCATTTGTCGAAATCGAAAAGGATGTTCTCGATGCGGATGGCGCGGTGAAGGGGTGTTAAAATAAAGTCCTGGACGTAAGTGGTGTCCGCTTCCTTGTTCAGAGCATAAAAACGAGCAGAATTATTCAGGTAGGAACGGCAAGTACCCAGCATGGCGTAATCGGCATCTTTTTCCACTTTGACGGAATACTGACCGTTCTTGTCGGCTCTAGTCTTGATGTTCAGGCCTTTGTCGTTGACAATGCGGACCGTGGCGTCGGGTACTGCTTCACCGTAACGGTCGGAAACGGTGCCGCGCACTTCGACTAAGGGGCTTGGTAATTCAAAACTGTAAATTTTGTCCCAGCCTTTGGGCTCCTTGCGGTTGGAGGAAAAGAAACCTTTATCTTCCTTGCCGAAGAAGGTAATGCCGAAGTCGTCGCCGTTGGAATTGATCTGTTGCATCAGGTTTTCCACATTGTAACCGCCTTCAGGCTTGGGGGTGGCTTTGAAAATATCCAGTCCGCCGAAACCGGGCAAGCCATCGGAAGAAAAGTAAAACGCACCGTTTGGGCGGAAATAGGGGAACATTTCGTCACCTGCCGTGTTGATGTCGGGGCCGAGGTTTTCGGGCGGACCGAATACGGTTTCCTGCATCTCGGAACGCCAAATGTCTTTGCCGCCGAAACCACCCTTGAGGTCGGAAACGAAATACAGGTACTTGCCGTCGGGTGAAACGGCGGGGTGGGCGAAAATAACGGTGGAATCGCGGAAAATGTTCATTTTATCGGGTGTGCTCCATTCGGCGCCAGTGCGGATGGACCGGTAAATCTCCACTTTGGAATTGGTCTGGATGGAGTCGGATTTGGTGATGCAGCGGGTAAAGTACAATGCTTTGCCGTCCGGGCTGAAGGAGGCCGCGCCTTCGTCAAACTCGGAGTTGATGGGGCCTTCCACGTATTCTGGCTTGCTCCACTTGCCATTCACGTCTTGCTTGGACATCCAGAAATCGTTATCGGGCAGGCCGGTGATGTTGCTGGTTTTCTGGTCCTTCTTAATGCGGGATGAGGAGGTGATGAACAGGGACATGTAGGTGTCAGGCATCAACACCGGTGAAAAATCGCCTTTTTTGGAATTCAGCAGAGTGGCTTTCTTGACCACGTATTTGGTGGGGCTTTTTTGCCAGGCGGCAACGAGATGGCAGGCAGACAGTCCGTTCAAAGCCAGGGTGTCTTCGGGGTGATAGTTCAGAAACGCCTGGTACGCGTTGGCTGCTTCGGCATACTTGGCGTTTTTTTGCAAAGTCTCGGCCAAACGCAGGTTGACAGTGTCGTTGGTCAGATTGTAGCGCAGGGCTTTTTTGTATTCGCTTTCTGCCTTAAGGGGCTGATTCAGTTTGCGGTAGCATTCGCCCCGAAAGAAGGAGGCGTGGGCACGTTCCTTTTTTTCGACGCTCTTGAGGCGTTTGTAGGCTTTCCCATATTGTATGGCCGCGGTATTGTATTCCCCATAGCTGAACAGTTTGTCAGCCTTGTTGAGCATCATGCCGACAGAGCAACCGCTAAGCAGGAAAATCAGCAATAGTAGGAGGATGGAAAAGTTCGCGCGCATGACTGAAATAACGGCTGAAAGGGCTGTTTATTGTGTTTACGGCTGGAGCAGCGAGCTGTCGCCGTAGCTGAGGAAGCGGAAATCGTGCTCGAGGGCGTAGTCGTAAACGGTGCGCCAGTTTTCGCCGCCAAGGAAGGCTGAAACCAGTAGCAGCAGGGTGCTGTTGGGCTGGTGGAAGTTGGTGAGCATGGCGTTCACCACGTGAAATTGGTAGCCCGGGGCGATGAGCAGGCGGGTGGAGGCGGTGAACACGGTCAGGTCGTTTTTGGCCAAGTAATCGAGGATGGCCTGAAGCGCTTTATTGGTTGGTATTTGACGGATGGTTTCCATTTTTTGCCATTCGGTCATTTGCCCGTAAGCGTACCATTGGTCCAGCGTCCATTCGTCGGGGTGGATTTCGGGGTGGGCGAGCAGGCGGTATCCGAACCAGTAGAGGCTTTCCAGCGTGCGAACGGAGGTGGTGCCGACGGCTGTGACAGCGCCTAAATGGTTTAGGAGATTTTGAAGGAAAGTTATATCGACCGAAATGAATTCGCTGTGCATGGTGTGGTCCAACATGTACTCGGACAGCACGGGTTGGAAGGTTCCCGCGCCGACATGCAGGGTGACTTCGCTGCGCAAAATGCCCTTTTTATCGATGTTTTTCAGTACTTCGGGTGTGAAGTGCAGGCCGGCGGTGGGTGCGGCCACGGAGCCTTCGATGCGGCTGAACACGGTTTGGTAGGTGGTTTCGTCCGAAGCCTGGGTTTCGCGGTTGAGGTAGGGGGGAATGGGCAGTTGGCCGGCTTGGTCGAGGAGGTCGCCGAACTGCAGCATCGAGCCTTCGATGCTTTTCCAAGTGAAGCGGATGCGTTGCGCTTTGTCCTCCATGCCCACGCGTTCAGCAGTGAAAAGGATTTTAATGCCTTTTATTTCGAGTTCCCGGTGGAGCGGTTCTTGTTTCCATTTTTTAAGGTTGCCCACCAGGCAAAGCCATTCGCAGCTTTCGGTGCTTTGGAAATTTTGGGCGTAATCGGCTGGGCTGAGCGGTTCCAGACAGAATATTTCGATGCGGGCGCCGGTGCCTTTGAAGAAAAACAGGCGGGCGTGAATGACTTTGGTGTTGTTGTAGACCAGCAAGCTGTTAGGCTTTAGGTGCTCGGGCAAATTGGCGAAAACAGTTTCGTCGATGACCCCTTTTTGGTATAAAAGCAGTTTGGAGCTGTCACGGGGTTCCACCGGGAATTTCGCGATCCGTTCGTCAAGTAGTGGATAGGCGAAGTCCTCGATGCGGATGGACTGGATTTTTTGAAGCAGGTCGGTCATTATGAAAGTTAAAATGATGTTCCAAAAGTACGCATTCTGCCACTAAACAGCAAAGGCTGCCCGAATGGAGCAGCCTTTGTGAGTATGTAGGTTGTTTTTTAGAATCTGTAACGAGCACTTAATCCGCTATAGCCCCACCAAGGGTGAAAGCCGATAATATTGATGGACGGATTCAAATCTAATGTAAGTTGTAGGGGAATTTCTTGGAAATTGTATTCAATGCCTGCAACTGCACCGATACCTAATCCGAAACTTCCGCCAATTTTCAAGTCTGCGCCACCACCATAATACCATTTAAAATCAGGGCCAAGTTGTGGCAGGTCTTTAACCCATTGGTACATACCGGAAAGACCCAAGCCACCGCCGTAAAAAGCTAAGTTTGCTTCGACTCGGTTAGCGTCACCCATGGCCATTTGACCGGTGACAGCAAAAACATTACCACCTCTAAGACCGATCGCTTTGTCTTGAGCATTCATGGTTGAAACCACAGCAAAACACACAAGTAAAATAGCGAGAACTTTCTTCATGACTGTCAAAATTTTTCGTAAATGAATAGATAGAGTTGTTTTTAATTACATCTAAATAGATGCTCGAAGATATAGTAAACATTTCAAAAAAAATAGTTTGAAACATAAAAAAATATGGAGTATCCGTTCATCTCCCGTAAATGTTAGTTTCAGTCCGACTGACCCGTGCATCAAAAAGTTTGTCCGATACACAATCATATGGAGTGCATGTATATGCGTTATTGGCCACATATATATTCGCTATTAGTCCTTTTCAGTCCTAAAAAATTGACCTGAAAAAAACACCTTGGTGTTTTTTTAAAACACAGCTTTGTTTTGTGTAAAACACCTTGGTGTTTGGGGTAAACCACCTTGGTGTTTTTTGACCAAAAAAAAGTCAGATTTTCAGGAAAATTCGATTTATGTTATGTTTTGGGTGTCTGAGAATTGTCTATTTGAAAATGGATAGAGTGTTGGTCGTCAATATCGAAATCTCCTGAGCTTATTATCGAATAGCGATGTTATATTTATTCATAAGTCGACAAAGCCATTGTTGTACTTGGCTCCGTAAACTTAGGAGGCTTATGATTTTGTGTGGAAGAACCAAATTACAAGGGATTGTTGAGGTATATGAAAATATCATCAAAAATCAACACGGGAGATGATCGGATACTCCGTTAAAAAGTATATTCAGAAAAATATTCCAAAATATTATATTAAACTCAAACAAACAATTATCTTTAGCGTTCTTGATATACCGGTTTATTATGTTTTTATTGTAGAATCGTATAAACCAAGCGATAAAAGGATATTATATTTCATTTTCCTGAGTTTTTATGCCCTAAATCTGAGAAAACACATTACTGGAGATGAATTCATAAGACTTCACCCTTGCTTGACAATAATAGTTTTCAGGAAAAGTGAGTTTTCCTGAAAAAACCTTTATAAGGAAAAAGTTGAAATGATTTACTTAGAACCAACTGTGTGTGCTCAATCAAAAATGGGTAGTGGTACAACAACTGCGCTCACTTATGGAATAGCTAAAACTAAAATGAAGTCGAATCTAAGTGGTGGTAGAGCGAGATTACAATTAGATGAATCAAAGCCAGTTTTCTACTTTTATTTTGACAAAGACAAAAATTCAAAGATTAAATCTGGTGTTTATAAGGTAACTCCGAAAAACACCCTAATTTCAGGTGAGTATTGTTTTATGCCTGGAGGAAGTTCAACGATGGGAATGGGTACAATGGGAAAAGTATTTGATTTTGGAATTAATAATTAATAGACAAAAAAGTGATCGTCCATATAAACTGAAGAAAAAGTACATAAGACTTTAATAAATGGAGAATCCCGAAAATCCAAAACAGAGTAGGGAGCGGAAGCCGAAAAGCTAGAGAGTAGGCAAAAAAAGAAAATATTTATAATCATGAAAAGAAACATTTTTTTCTTAGCATTATTCATGCTAATCACGGCAATTAGTTTTAGTGTAAGTGCACAAAACGGAAACATGGAAGAGGTAGTTTATCTAAAAAACGGTAGTATTATACACGGAACTATCATTGAGCAAATTCCGAATGAAAGTCTGAAAGTAAAGACAAAGGATGGAAGCGTCTTTGTTTATAAAATGACAGAAGTGGATAAATTGACTAAAGAACAAATTGCTAATGCATCAGGTAATACCGGGAATAATAATTATATAGGAAATCAATATGCAAACATAGCCTCACCGAGCTATAAACAGATTAAAATGAATTATAACTACCACATGTATGTCCCTCAGCCATCAGATCCATATAATCCTACCGTGTCCGGTATATGTTCCTGGTTTATTCCTGGCTTAGGACAAGCGATTTGTGGAGAAACAGGAAGAGGGCTTGCGTTTCTTGGAGGTTATGTAGGTTTTTCTGTTATCACAGTAATTGGAAACGGGATGGTAACCCCTATTGGATATAATTATGGCTCTTATTATGGCGGAGAGATATCTACAACAGGCACCATAATATCGTTAGTCGGTTTAATTGGAATGGTAACTGTAGATATCTGGAGTATTGTAGATGCAGTACATGTAGCTAAAGTAAAAGACATGTACGTTGGTGATATGAGAAATAAAACTTCATCATTAAAACTTGAACTTTCACCCTATGTTGACCAAATTTCGATGAATAACGAAATCGTGAGGCCTGTTGGTTTGACTATGAGAGTGAAATTCTAAAATCAAATAATTCTTCAGGGTGTCCTCCTTTTAGGACACCCTGAAGAAAACAGGAAACTATTGAAAATCAGAATTAGTATTGAGCGGAAGCCGAAAAGCTTGAGAGTAGGCGGAAAATTAATAAATTCATAGGTTTATGAAAAAAATCAATCTATTATTGTGTTTGTTTTTTCTGAGCACTATTTCTTTAATGGCGCAACAAAATTATGAGGATGTTGTTTTCCTGAAAAATGGAAGTATTATACGTGGTACTATAGTTGAACAAGTTCCAAATCAGAGTATTAAAGTTAAAACAAAAGATGGGAATGTATTTGTTTATAATTTTACGGATGTAGAAAAAATGACAAAAGAGCCAATTGTTAACAACAGCATTTATGGAAATCAGAATAATCCAAAATATAAAATATCAAAGAAGGCATTACCTGAAAGAGTAAAATACGAAAAACAGTCTTTTGTTTTAGTTGGGGTAGCCCTACATCCTTCACAAACTTCTGGATATATCATGTATGGTAAATTGAAAAATTATGGTGGATACGTTAAACTCCAAAGCAACCTAAACTTTAAAATGGGGTATGATGTAGTAGGAGATAGCTATGCCAATCGATATTTCAATGATAATGTTCATACTGGCCGATTAGGGATAAGTGGTGGCGCTCTTTGGCGTGTTTTAAACCCCGTTATCCTTTATGGTGGTATAGGGTATGGCAGTCGATGGGTAAACTGGGAAACGATCTCTGGTGATCAATTTAGAGTTCAGGATGCTTCATATCGAGGTGTGGAATTGGAAGCCGGAGCAATATTTAAAGTAAAAAAGATGTTTTTTACGGGAGGTATTAGCTGGATTCCTGTTTCTTATATGGAATTAAGCATAGGAGCTGGATTTAGTCTTTAATAAATTATACATATATCCATGAAAAAAATATTTTTTATAAGTGTGATTATCAGTTTGTTATATGGTTGTACAAAAGACCCAATACCAAATGAATATGCGGCAGTCCCCAAAGTTACAACTCAAGCTACAAGTTATATTACCTATACATCTGTAACTTTAAGCATTAGCATAAATTCCCAAAACGCAAGTAAAATTGGGATATTTTATGGTAAAAATTCATCACCAAATCAACGGAATTTTACCTTAGCAACGACGTCCTTGTACGAGACTTCTTTTACTTTAAACAATCTCAATTATGGTACAAAATATTATTATCGGGCTTTCGCCACAAATGATATTGATACAGTATATGGTGAAATAAAAAGTTTTACAACAACAAATGCCACAAAACCAATTGTAAGCACAACGACTGAAATATCCTATATTACTCAAAATTCAGCCTATAGCGGAGGGAATGTTAGTAGTGACGGAGGATTTTCAGTAACTGTAAAGGGTGTATGTTGGAGTACAGCCGCCAATCCTACTATAATCAACGATAAAACGATGGATGATTATGATATTGGGTCATATTATAGTTATATGACAAGATTGACAGCAGGTACAACTTACTATGTTCGTGCATATGCAACGAATACCTTAGGTACATCATATGGTCCACAAGTTAGCTTTGTGACATCTCCGGTTCTTTTGCCTACACTTTCAACCTCTTCAACAGTAACTACATCCCAAAGTACAGCTACATGCGGTGGTAATGTTTATACTGATGGGGGGGGGACTATTACAGCTCGTGGAGTATGTTGGGGTACATCAGCGAATCCAACAATCGCATTGACAACTAAAACTACTGATGGAACAGGCACAGGAGTTTTTACAAGTTCTATAACTGGATTATTGGAGAATACAACTTATTATGTGCGTGCGTATGCAACAAATAGTGCTGGTACAGCGTATGGAGCCCAAGTGAATATTACCATTGCGCCTATAGTTATTCCAACAATTACTACATCTTCTGTAGTTGCTACTTCTCAAACTTCTGTGTCTTGTGGTGGTAGTATTTCGAATACTGGTGGTGGTGCAATTACATCTCGTGGAGTTTGTTGGAGTACATCATCTAATCCAACAATCACACTTGCAACTAAGACATCAAATGGAACAGGGTCCGGTTCATTTTCTAGCTCAATTACCGAATTATCGGAGAATACGACTTATTATGTCCGTGCGTATGCCACTAATAGTGCGGGTACAGCTTACGGTGCAAACGTAAGCTTCTTTACATCCGTTATGATTGGTCAAAGCTATCAAGGTGGTATAGTAGCGTATATCCTCAAATCTGGAGATTCTGGTTATATAGCAGGGCAAACTCACGGCCTAATAGCTGCACCGAGTGACCAAAGTGCAGGTATTAAATGGTATAATGGAAGCTATATAACTACAGGTGCAACCGGAACAGCAATTGGCACAGGCCTTGCAAACACAAATGCCATTGTGGCCTATCAAGGAGCAGGAAGTTATGCTGCTAAGATCTGTTACGATTTAGTCTTAAATGGTTACTCCGATTGGTACTTACCAAGTAAAGATGAATTGATCCAACTTTACTATAATCAAGGAGTTATTGGTGGCTTTATTAATGGAGCTTGGTATTGGAGCTCTAGTGAAACAAGTTATAATAGCGCATGGGAGCTTTTGTTAAGTACTAGTTCCATAGGTAGTTACTCTAAGAGTTTTGAAGACTATGTACGTGCTATTAGGTCTTTTTAAATTGTTAGGCGTGCTGAATGGATGAATGCTTAAAGTGGTTATATTCACCAGTATTTGATCTCGAACACCAGTTATTAATTGAGAGAGTCCAAACTCTCTTTCTAATAATTGGTGTTCGTATTCATTAGAATGAAGCTTTAAAAATTGAACATGATTTTTTTTCTTTTTACTAACGTCTACACAAATTTTTATAGTCACAATAGATACATTTTTCGGCGTGAGGGGTCTGTGTGAAGGGTAAATTATTGTTAAATAGGTTGATTATCAAATTATTGAGATTGTTTTTGAAAGTTTCCTCAAAGGGCTTGAAATCAGTTACTTTCTGTTTATTTTTTTGACTTCCCAGCCAAATTCCGGATTCGAAATTGCTTGCTGCCGCCTTGTGGATATAGAGCAATTCCGGACAAACAATGTTCGCTTCGTTCTGAAGGATGGAGGCATACAGAAAAATCTGAAAAACATGGCTGGCCCGGTCGGCATCCTCAGCGAAAAGGGCATCCACATCGGCAGGCGTTTTAGGGTTGCCACCGGTCTTATAATCCACGATGCGCTGAACGCCGTCTTTTTTGTCCAAACGGTCGATGGTGCCACCGAAACGGACAGCGATGCCTTCCGTTCCTTGTATCTCGCCGTTGACGACGAGCTCCAGGCCCAGCAGCTCGAAGGGTGCTCGTTCAAGGTCAAGTTTCAACAGTGTTTTCAGGAAACCGGTCACGATGGTGCGGCGGACGAGTTGTTCGCCGTTGTATTCGGGTGTTTCCTGGTGATCTTTCAGGCGGAAAAAATCTATTCTAAAAAACAGATCCACGACCTGTTCGATGGAATGGACGTTTTTAAGCCAAGGCTCGATGTCGGCTGCATCGATGATGCCCCGAATAGTGCCGGCCTGGATTTCAGCATTGATGGTTTTGGCATTGATGGCCTGAAGAACCGCTTTTGTGTCGGAAGGTCTAGCGGCTTTTCGGAGCAGGATGCTGGTGTAGATGAATTCGGCCGAATGGTGGAAAAAATTGCCGAGCATGGCGCCGTCGATGTCCTCGCTGACTTCGTCGGGCGCCTGCAGGCCTGCCACATAGTGGAAGTAAAAGCGCAAGGAACATTCCAGCAGGCTGTTCAGAGCGGTGGGCGACAAGGGCCGGGAATCTTCGAGCACGTAGCGTTTCTTGAGTGTATCAATGATTTCTGGCGTCTTTTGGATGGAAATGGATCGGGCTGCCGTCAGTTCAATGCCTGAAGTTAGATTGAACCGGCTGACGGTATGGTTGGATTCCATCAAAAGTTGCAACATGAAACGGCTCATTTCGCCGCGGTTGAGACCTTCGGTGGCGGTGTTGTAAACCAAGCTGATGTTGGTGGTGCGCTGCAGGAGTCGGAAGAAATAATAGGCGAAAATTGAATCCTTGTGTTCCATTGTGGTGAGTCCGAAGGCTTTCCGCAGGTTGTACGGAATAAAAGAGGTGTCGGTGGAACCCTTGGGCAGCATTCCTTCGTTGACGGAAAGCATCAGTATGTTCTTGAAATCTAGGTTGCGGGTTTCGAGCAGTCCCATGATTTGAAGCCCGCGGACGGGTTCGCCCGAAAAAGGAATGGTGGCTTTCGAAAGTACCTGTTGGAGGAGTTTTCGGAAGGTCGGTATGCTGAGGTCTTGAAGGTTGTCCTGGAGTAAATCGGCCAGACGGGTAGTCAGGTTGTGGCAGCGGAAGAGGGCTTCGGCCCCAAGGGGATCGTAGGCGTCTGAGTCCTCGGTTTCTACTGGTATGAGTTGGGTGAAGGTGGCGAGTAGGCAGGCGGTGAGTTCAGCTGGGGTTTGGACGGGGGTGAAAATGGTGGTCAAAAGAGCGCCTTGCAGCAATTCTTCCACACTTGGGCGGAAGCTGTTTTGGCTTTTTAGCTTTTGCTCTAGGGCGTCAGAAAAATCGCTCATTTGGCGAATCAGCGGATGTTGCAGGATGGGCAGTACCCAGCGGTGGTTGTAGCGGGGTGTTTTTCCAGGCAAGTACCCGTCGGCATGCAGGGCAGCAATCTGGTTCACCAAATTGCAGATGGGCGTTTGCTCCAGCGGGAAACCCATGGTGACGTTTAGTTCGCGGATATCGTCGGGAACGCTGTGCAGAACGGGTAGCAGCAGACCCTCGTTGCAAAGTACCACGGCTGTTTCCTCCGGTTTGAAGTCGTTTTGTTGCTGAAGTTGGGCTATCCATTCCGGCAGAAAGCGAGCCCCCGCATTTTCGGTGGATGCAGAGATGAAGCGGATGTCTTTTTGTGTCGTGCTGAAGATGTTAAACTGGACTTTATCCAAGCTGTTCGGGAATTGTTCCAGATTCTGACGCATGAACCGGCCGGCCTCGTGCCTGGGGTTCAGCAGGTAAAATAGATCGTAATCCCAATAGAACAGGGCTTTGCCGGCTTTGTGAAGAAGTGAAAAAAGGGATTTCTCACATTCGTTCAGCACATTGAAGCCGACAAAGGCGTAAGTGGAGAAGGGGAAACCTTGGGGACCGTCGCTCCGAAGCTTTTCCACCACGCGGCGGTGCAGCATGCCCTCGTAGGCCAGGCCTTTGACGAGCAACAGGTCGTTCAGGTCGGTATAGACTTCGTACAGGATGTTCCAGTTTTCAAGGAAGCGTTCCTTGAGTTCGGTCTTGCAGTCGGGGTTGAAGTTCTTGAAAAAGAGTCGGATGGAATCCACTTGCTCCTCGGTGAGGTGTTCCAGCGTGTCGGTGTATTCGGCTTGTTCGCGGATGTTTTGGAAGAGTTGCCGGGCGTCGGCCAGGTTCTTGTCCACGTCGTCGAAATCGCTGAGCAAAATTTCGCCCCAATGGTAGAATTCGTCGAAGGATTCCTCCTTGCCGCTCACTTTCAGGTATATGTCGTGGAGCAGGCCGACTACGCCGAGGGTATCGTAGGGCTGGAGGTCGGATTGGCCGCGGAACAGGTCGCTGATGGTGATGAAGGCTGGCGTCCAGACGGGTTTTCCTGCGGCTTTGTAAAGGTGTTCGCTAAAGAACAGTCTGGCGCGGTTGTTAGGGAAAACGACGGCCACTTCGGAGAGTTTGTCGCCGAAGCGGGCGTACAAGTCTTGGGCTGTCAATTGTAAAAAGGAGGGTAAGTTTTCCATGGATTCAATGCTACCGCTAAGATACAAAATGGAACTCAAAAAAACAGTAAATGTTTCTTTTGACGTACAAAATGACGGTCAAAGCGTCAGGTTTTGGCTAAAAATGTGTACTTTCGGGCTTTAAAAAAACGAAGCATGGCAAATCTTTTTATACGCAAACCACTGTCTTTACTCTTTGATGAAGCAGAAAAAAACGAATATGGCCTGAAGCGGCACCTCACAGCCTTGAACCTGATTTTACTGGGTGTGGGCTGTGTAATCGGTGCAGGGATATTTGTGCTGACCGGTTCAGCGGCAGCCAATTATGCAGGTCCGGGTCTGGTTATTTCCTTTATATTGTCGGCTCTTGGTTGCGCGTTCGCAGGGCTTTGCTATGCCGAATTTGCTTCCATGATTCCCCTTTCGGGCAGTGCCTATACCTACGGTTATGCCACCATGGGTGAATTCATCGCCTGGATTATTGGTTGGGATCTGATCCTCGAATACTTGTTCGGTGCCGCTACGGTGGCTGTTGGTTGGGGTGGCTATGTGCTGAGTTTCTTGCACGATTTCGGTATTGAAATTCCGCTGAGCATTTCGAGCGCTCCGTTCAATGTGGATGCGGCCGGTCATTTTTTTGCCACAGGTTCGGTCATCAATTTCCCTGCCATGTTCATTGTGGCTGTCGTTTCGACGGTTTTGGTATTGGGGATCAAGGAATCTGCCAAACTCAACAATATCATTGTTTTGGTCAAGGTGGCTGTGATTCTGCTCTTCATCGGCTTTGGCATTGCACACATCCACCCGGCCAACTGGACGCCGTTCATTCCTGCGAACACGGGCGGTTGGGGCCATTTTGGCTGGTCGGGCATTCTGACAGGAGCCGGAGTTATTTTCTTCGCCTATATCGGTTTCGATGCTGTTTCAACAACGGCTCAGGAGGCTGTCAATCCTAAAAAAGATGTCCCCACGGGCATTCTGGTTTCGTTGGCTATCTGTACGGTTTTGTACATTGCGGTGACGCTGGTCATGACAGGTATCGTCAATTACAAGGAACTGAATGTTCCCGCTCCCATTGCGTTGGCCATCGATCAAGCCGGGCCTACCTTGCTTTGGCTGCGACCGCTTGTCAAGATCGGTGCTATTGCCGGGCTCACTTCGGTGGTGCTGGTGTTGCTGCTTGGTCAGACGCGTGTCTTTTTCACCATGTCCACCGATGGTTTGCTCTGGAAAAACTTTTCGAAGGTGCATTCCAAATTCAAGACACCGCACGTAACCACCATTGTCACCGGCGTCGTTTGCGGTTTGGTGGCAGGGCTTTTCCCCATCGGTATGTTGGGTGAAATGGTTTCCATCGGTACCTTGCTGGCCTTCGTCATCGTTTCAGCCGGTATTATGATTCTTCGCAAATCGGAACCCAATGCGCCACGTGCCTTCCGTACTCCATGGGTGCCTTTCGTGCCCATCATGGGGATTATCGTTTGTGCTGCCCAAATGGCTTCCCTGCCTTTCGGTACTTGGATGCGTCTGCTGGGTTGGATGGCCATAGGCTTTATTATTTATTTCTTTTACGGTAGAAAACACAGTAAAGTGCGTCAATTGCGCAAAGAAGGGAAAATCTGAGTTAACATTTTCGTGCTTTTAAAGTCTATACTTCTTTAAGCTTTAAGCCGATGCCCATGAAACGAATCTTGTTCCTACTTGTACTCCTTTTCCCCGGTTATCTTTTTGCTCAGAGTGATTCGTTGCAAGCCCTCAACACGGAGGTGACCTTTGATGAAACGCAGGAAGAAGGGACTCCTGTGTTGACGTGGAAAGACAGGCGGGAACCTTTTCTGGCTGGTTTTCTTTCATACCTTTGCCCAGGAGCAGGGCAAGTTTACAACAAGCAATATGAAAAGGCGCTTGGAATTGTTGCGGTAATCGGCTATTCCTATTATCAAGGCGTTCAGTCCAGTGGAACCGGAAACGATACCTATTCGGCCATTTGTGCTTTAGGAATTTGCGGGGCTTATTTTTTCTCTTTATTTGATGCCATTATCTCTGCCAAAAAAATCAACAGGACCATCGAATTACAACTCAGCAGAAATACATCACTGTCGCTGAAACCTGACTTTCAGTTGACCAGAAAACCCATGGCCTTCGGTGTATCCGGGGTGGAGCCTGTCTTGGGTCTTCGTTTGAAACTTTCTCTTTGATTTTTTTGTTTTTTGATGTATTTTGCAGCGTTTCACTAACGCTCCAAAACCATGAAAAAGATTCAAGTCCTTCTCTTCGTTGCGGCTTGTTCCGCTCTTTTCTCTTGTAAACCACGTACTACCTGCATCGATGAAAAGGTGCAGGAAACTGCCGGCAATCTGCTCCGAACGGAAATGAAAGCCAGCCAATGCGACTCTGCAGTCTTGCTGGTCATGAATGTTCCGACCGGTGAAGTAAGGGCCCGAATGAAACTCGTCAGCGATTTCTCCACCGATTCGTATGTGCCGGTTTCGGATGTTCGTGTAGATGTCAAAGTTGAACCCGGTCCCATTGTGATTCCGCTGACGGTGATGGGTTCGATGGAATTGACCAACTTCACCCTGCAGGATGAGGTAAATGCTGGCAAAGGCCGATTGGTGCTGCACGAACGGACCATTTATGACCAGGATGTCTTTGACAAGGGTGGCTACGGTGTCATTACTTTTGGCCAATGCGTCACGTTGCCTTCGTTTGTCGGCACGGTTCAGATGTTGGAATGGGCATTCGACGGGAAGGTGAAAGCCTTCGAAAAACAGCTGTGTCGGATGTCTTTAGGGCAGCCTTCGGACGATAATCCTTTTGACAAGACGCCGAATTTTGAGGCAAAGATGAACGCCTTCTCGCTGGGCTACTATTTTAAGTTGTCGCCTACCCAAATTTTGACTGCCTGGAACGGGATGGCTAATGACGGTAGGGTGATGGCTCCGGCTGTACTTCCAAAGGATACCGGTTTGTTGAATCCTCTGATGTGCAAACCGGCTTCCATTCAGGCTATGAAGGCATTGTTGAAGGAAAACGGGACCAAGGAGTTTCCTGAAACGCCAGGCACGGCTTTCCTAAAGGCAGTAAACAGTGTGAAGACCATGTACATCCGGGAAGTTACGGGGACCTTCTGTGGCTACTTCCCGGCGGACAAACCGCAGTATTCCTGCTTGGTTATTTTGTACCACAGCGAATCGCCCGACACGGATCCGGTCAAGGGTAAGGATGCGGTGATGTCTTCCGGCAAGAAGGTGTTTGCAGGCATGGTCAAGGCATTGATGACGAAATGATTCAGACTGCTACTACCTGATTTTCATCGACATACCACAAGTAACCTTTTACACCGGCATAGCCCATGTCGGTGAGTAATTGCATATATTCCAGCACTTGGTTGCGGTAGGAAGGGGAGGGTTTTCCGAATTTGAAATCGACCACCTGCACATCGTTTTCGTATAGCATGACGCGGTCGGGTCGTTTGAGCTGCAGTTTGTCGTCGGCGCCGTTGCAGAGGATGGAGCATTCGTTGAATAAGCGGTATTTATCTGAATACCAGTCCTTAACATCCTTGTTTGACAAGGCGTTCCGAACGTAGTTTTCATATTCAGAAGCGTTGTCTGATTGCAGCAAGCCTTCGTTGATAAGGTTTTGCAGGGCGGCAGGTAAATCACTTTCAACCTTTATTTCCGAAAAAAGGCGGTGCAAGAGTTTGCCACGGTCGATGTAGGTGGTTGTGAAGCCATTCGGGTCCCTGCCTTTGCAGAACTCGCGGGATCGGTTGGATTGGCGAAAGCGGGTTTTGTGGGCGAAACTGCGGAAGGGCAATGAAAGGTCGGTGCCTTTTTCGCGAAGGACGGAGGTGGGTTTGTCGGCAGTTTTTTCGATGCCGAGGCTGAAGGAACCGAAGGTGAATTTCGCTTCAGAAGTGTTCTCCGCAGCTTCGGAAAGGATTTCATCGACTTCCGCCTCAGAAGACGTTGCGTTTTTTGCATCCATATAGTTGCCGCTCACCAACCCGTTTTTCAACGTATCCTGCATCAGGTTGGCTATGGTTGTGGGCCCCTTGTAGTTTTTCATGTCGTCGTTGCCGCGGCAGAAAACATAGAGGTTTTGTTTGGCACGGGTGAAGGCGACGTAGAGCAGGTTGAGCGCATCCACCCATAGTTGCAGGGTTTCTTCCGCGTATTCTGCCCCAAAAATGGATTGGCTCATTTCGGACTTGTAGTCGATGGGCAGCAAGTCGAGTTGGTTGAACGGTTCCTGTGAGGGCGAGCACCAGACTTGAAAATTCACGGCACTCAACAGTTTCCAATCGCAAAACGGAATGAGCACGGTATGGAATTCCAAGCCTTTGGATTTGTGGATGGATAGGATGCGGATGCCGTTTACGGCGGAGCCTGCCGGAATGCTGGTACCCGACATCTGTTCGTCCCAGTGTTTGAGGAAAGAGCCCAGGTCGGACGGAGCATGGAGCAGGTATTCGCTAAGCTTGTCCATGAAGCAATGGAGGTAACTGTCTTGCGCCGGGATTTTTTCCAGTTCGAAGAGGCGGTAGAGTTCTTCCACGAGTTCATAGAGCGGAAGGCGTTGCAGGGCTTCGAAGCGATTCAGAAATTCCTTAGGTAAAACAGGGTTTTCCGGATTAGAATCTTGGTATGTTTTCTTGTAAACTGTATTGGTTTGGTACGCTTTGGGCTTTTCTTTTTGTTTGAAAAGCAGGTGCAATTCGCTTGTTTCTGCCCGAACATCGCTCAGATAGTCGAGTTTCAGGAGTGCCTGCGGTATCGGGTTCAGCGGGTCATGGAGCAGACTCAGCGCATCAATGAGGATTTGCACCGAACGGGAGGCGCTCAGCAAGAACGCATCGTCCGAAACCACGTCGTAACAGAGGCTGGGATCGTGCTGCTCGCTGGCCTTGAATTCAGCAAAAAATTCGCCAATTTCGGGAATGAACTTATTGGCGCGAATGAGGATGGCGATTTGGTCGGGGCGGATGCCTGCACGCTGGAGTTCTTCCACTTTTTGAATCATTTTGCCCAGCACCATCGGTTTGTAAACGCTGTCGTTTTTGGCGTTGAGGAAGCAAATATCCACCAGCCCCTCGACGTCTTTTTTACCCGATTGTTGGATCACGTCGGAGTAAGCGTTGGTGAGTTCCGCACTTTCCTGACCAAACGTTTCCAAATGCGTTTTGTTTATTTCCAATTCCAAATTCGTAAACAGGGCGTTGTTGAAATCGATGATGTTGCGCTGGCTGCGCCAGTTGCTGTCGAGCTTCTTTTCCTCCACGATGGCAGGCCTCATTTCTTTGGCTATGGTGCCTAGAATCCGCCAGTCACCGTTGCGCCAGCGGTAGATGGATTGCTTCTCGTCCCCCACGATGAGGCTGTCGTAGCCATTGGCAAGGCCCTCGGCAAGCAGCGGTTTGAAGGTGTCCCATTGCATGCGGGAGGTATCTTGGAACTCGTCGAACAGGATGTGGTTCAGCTCGGTCCCTGTCTTTTCATAGACGAAAGAAGCGTCGGCGCCGTCCAGTAGGCTTTTGAGCAACGCGTTGGTGTCGGAGAGCAGGAATCGGTTGTTTTCGCGGTTCTGCTCACGTACTTCAGCGGCAATATCCGTGAGCAGGCCAACTTGGTTGAGGTGCTTGCCGGCGAGTCTGGCAGAAATGATTTGGGGGTATAGTTTTTTCCGCAAAACTTCGGTTTCTTCTATCAGCGGGTTTAGTTTTCCGGCAGCCAAACTTGTGATTTGAGCGCTTAATTTGCTGGTCTTGGTGCTCCATTTGGAAGGGTCGTCCAAACCTGCCTGCACGTAGGAGTTGATGATGCCGTCGCTGCAATCCCCGTTTTTCAATTTCAGAAAATAGGAGCATGGACCCGTTTTGCCCCGACTGATGTCTTCGATGAGCAACACGCTATCGTCCAGTATATTGAAGAACTCGTCTGCAGCCAGTTGCAACCTGTCAAGCCCTTCTTTTTCGATTGCCTTGAGTTGTTTCTTATACGCCTTGAGGAAACCCTTGTTGCTGAGTTTCGCGTTCAACGCCTTTTCCTTTTCCTTGAAATATTCCTTAAAAATGGTGTGACCGAACTTTTTAAGCACGCCGTCGATTTTCCAGGTCTTGCCTTCCTGCAGCTGCTCTTCCATGTAATCGGTCATCCAACTCAGGAGCTCGGGATTGTTGCCAGCCTTGTCAATAAGCGCATCCACCGCATCGCTTAGCACGAGGTCGTTGTTCAGCTCGATGTTAAGCCAAGCACCCAGACCCAGTTCGCGGGCGAGGTTTCGCAACACGGACTGGAAGAAGCTGTCGATGGTTTCAATTCGGAACCGGCCGTAGTCGTGGAGCAGGCAGCCGATGGCCTGTGTGGCGCGGCTTTTAGCAAGCGCGGGTGAAATATCCAATTCCATGCAAACCGCCTCGGTCATGCCTTCGGGCGTAGCCGTGGAGTCAATGTGCATCAGCTCGTACAACGCGTTCAGCACCCGTTCCTTCATCTCGGCCGTGGCCTTGTTGGTGAAGGTCACAGCCAGAATGCTGCGGTACGATTCGGGATTGGCCACCAGGAGCTTGAGGTACTCCACGGTGAGGCGCCAGGTTTTCCCGGATCCGGCGGACGCTTTGTAGACGGTGAGTTGGGGCATGGGCTATTCGTCGGTTTCAGAGGGTTCGTCCAACTCGTCAATCGTTGCGTCTCCTACCAGTTTGTCCGACAGTGTTTTCTTATTCTTGATGCCCAGTTGTTTCATCTTGTTGGCTTGAGTCACCAAGTTGTCCTTTCCGGTTGTGAGCTGTTTATAGGATTCAGTATACGAATCTTTGGCCTTGTCCAAAAATTTCCCGATGTCTTCCAGGTTATCCACGAAACCCACCAGTTTGTCGTACATCTTGGCACCGCGTTCAGCAATGTCTTTGGCGTTTTGGTTGTGCTGCTCGCGTTTCCAAAGGTCTACGATGAGTTTGAGCGAAGTGATGAGGTTGGTCGGGCTTAACAGCAGGATGCGTCTGTCGTAAGCGAAATTCCAGATTTCCGGGTCGCCCTGCAGGGCAGCAATGTAGGCCGGTTCGCTGGGAATGAACATCATCACAAAATCAAGTGCCTTGTCGTAGTCGTCGTAACCCTTGGTACTCAGTGCAATGATGTGGTTCTTGATGGCTGAAATGTGGTCGTTGAGTTCCTTTTTTTGTTCTTGCGGTTCTGTGGCCTCCACGAGGCGGGTAAAGGCGTTGAGAGAAACTTTGGAATCAATGATGACCTTTCGGTTGTCCGGATAACTGATCACAGCATCCGGCCGCATTTTCTTGCCTTCCGAATCCGAACGCAGCGGATTCCCGTTTTCGTCTGTCAACTGTGCTTCCATAAAGTATTCTTCGCCTTTGCGGAGGCCCGATTTCTCCAGGATGGTTTCTAGGATCATTTCGCCCCAGCGGCCCTGCGTCTTGGCTTCGCCCTTGAGTGCCTTGGTCAGGTTTCGGGCTTCTTCACCGATGGTCTTGTTCAAGTCGGCAAGTGCCTTGACCTGTTCGCCTAGTGAAAACCGTTCCTTGGCTTCGGTATTGTAAACCTCGTTGACCGTCTTCTTGAACTCCTCGATGTTCTTGCCCAGCGGTTCCAAAATGGCGCTTAGATTGCTCTTGTTCAGGTCGGTGAACTTTTGTGTCTTGGATTCCAAAATCCGGTTCGCCAGGTTTTCGAATTCAAGGTTGAATTTCTTGCCGAGCTCCTCGATTTCGGTCTTTTGCGTGTCGAGTTTGTCCTGCAGTGCCTTGTTTTGGGCGTTGACGGTGGCGTATTGCCGGTTCAAGCTGTTGGCTTCCTCCTGCAACTTTTGAAACTCCGCTTTAAGTTGCTCCAGATTTCCGTTCTTTTCCTGCAAACTTTGTCGGGCAGCGTTCAGCTGTGCCTCCGAAGTTGCTTTGAGCGTGGTGAATTCTTTGTCCAATCGGCTGAACTGTTCCTTTTCGGCTTGCAACGATGCCGAAGATTTTCGGTTGGCCAGCAGATAGCCTATGGCGATGCCGACAGCCAGGCCGGCGATGAGGAGTATGATTTCCATGGAGGTTTTATTTCAGTTGCGTAAAAATACACATTCGGATGGATTCTAAACATCTTGTCCTCATTTCCATGTAAGGATTTCTTTTTCCAATTCTTCCTGAAGGATGGTATTTCCTTTTTCGTAGTCTTCGATAGCTTCGTTAACCATTTCGTGGAATTCATTCAGGGACATAGGCTTTATATCCACAGAATTACCTAAATGCTTTTCCTTCTTGATCAAATGATCCAGTTTGTCAAGAAGTTTTTCATCAGAAATGCTGAGGAAGTCTTCAATCAATTTCAATTTTTTTGTCTGAATGTCCATCAAAGGTGATTTCGATTCAACAAATATACTGTCTTATACTGAAAAACCCTACTTATATTTCGTGCAAACGCTACGAATCCCGATTCTCGAATTATCTTTGTCGTCTCAAAAATCCCTATGAAAGTCTGCATCGCCGAAAAACCCAGTGTCGCCCGTGAAATTGCTGCCATCCTTGGTGCGAACGCGAAAAAGGACGGCTATCTGGAAGGGAATGGCTACCAGGTCACCTGGACGTTCGGGCATCTTTGCACGCTGAAGGAACCCCATGAATATGCCTCGGAATGGAAATCGTGGAACCTGAATTCCCTGCCCATGATTCCGCCGCGTTTCGGCATCAAGCTGATTGAAAACGAGGGCTATAAGAAGCAGTTCGCTGTCATTGAGAAGCTGATGTCTCAGGCGGATGAAGTAATCAATTGCGGGGATGCGGGGCAGGAGGGAGAGCTCATTCAGCGCTGGGTCATGCAAAAAGCCGGCTGCACGTGTCCGGTGAAACGCTTGTGGATTTCGTCACTGACCTCGGAAGCCATTAAGGAAGGTTTCAGCCATTTAAAGCCTCAGGAAGATTACAAATCGCTTTATGAAGCCGGGATGCTGCGGGCCATCGGGGACTGGTTGCTGGGTATGAATGCGACGAGGCTCTACACGGTCAAGTATGCGCCCAAGGGCCAAGTGCTTTCCATCGGAAGGGTTCAGACACCAACATTGGCGCTTATTGTGAACCGCCAGTTGGAAATTGAGAACTTTGTTCCGCAGACGTACTGGGAGCTAAAAACGGTGTACCGTGACACCACGTTTTCGGCTACCAAAGGGCGTTTTACGACGAAGGAGGAAGGGGTGGAGTTCCTGCAAAAGGTTTCTGACGCGCCGTTCGTGATTACGGATTCATCCGCCAAGAAAGGCACAGAAGCGCCACCCAGACTGTTCGACCTGACTTCGTTGCAGGTGGAATGCAACAAGAAATTTGCGTTTTCTGCCGATGAAACACTCAAGCTGATTCAGTCGCTGTATGAAAAGAAACTGACGACCTATCCGCGTGTGGACACGACATTTTTGAGCGATGATATTTACCCCAAGGTGGAGCCGACGCTGAAAGGCCTGAAGGATTATGCAGCATTGACAACACCGGTTTTGGCGACAAAAATACCCAAGACCAAAAAGGTTTTCGACAACAGCAAAGTGACGGATCACCACGCCATCATCCCGACCGGGGTTCAGCCAATGAATCTCACTGCTGAAGAGCGGAAGGTCTATGATATGGTGACCAGGCGGTTTATCGCGGCATTTTATCCGGACTGCAAATTCTCGACCACCACGGTGATGGGCGATGTAAGCGACATACCGTTCAAAGTGACGGGCAAGCAGATTCTGGAACCGGGTTGGCGGGTGGTTTTCGAGAAGGAAACGACCTCGGATGAAGACGAAAAGCCTCAGGATGAGGAACGAACCTTGCCTTTGTTTGTTAAAGGAGAATCCGGTCCGCATGTGCCTGATTTGGCAGAAAAGCAGACGCAACCGCCAAAGCCGTATACGGAAGCTACGCTGCTGCGCGCTATGGAAACCGCTGGCAAACTTGTTGAAAATGAGGATTTAAGGGATGTGTTGAAGGAAAATGGCATTGGCCGTCCTTCTACCCGAGCCAACATTATTGAAACGCTTTTCAAACGCAATTATGTCCGTAAGGAACGCAAGAACCTTATTGCCACACCAACGGGAATCGACTTGATCGGACACATCACCGAGGAGTTGCTGAAATCAGCCGAACTCACCGGCCTTTGGGAGAAAAAGCTGCGTCAGATCGAACGCAAGGAATACGACTCTGGCCTTTTTCTGGAGGAGTTGAAGGCCATGGTGACCGAGGTGGTTCGAAATGTCAAAATGAGCCGCTAAAATCTGCTTGCTTGAGAAATGCATCCAAAACACCTGCATAATAAAAAGGCAGATTGTAAAGCCTGAACTTTTTGCCGGAAGGCATCGTTACGATATCTGAGGAAAACGGTTGGCCCCAGAAACGCAGAGCAATGTTTTCAGAGGAGGATTCCATAAACCAATGCAGCGACTTCAGTTTTGAGTTGTATCCGGACTTGACTTCAACCGGCAAAACATGCCCATCAAAGTAAAACAGGAAATCCAATTCAGACTGTGCATTTTTTGCCTCCCTCACCCAAAAGTACCGCTTGGCAGAGACCAATCGGTTCGATGATATAAGCTCCTGCCCAACAATGTGTTCAGCAATTTTACCTTTCCAGGCATCGCTGATGTCTCTCAATTGGAACAATTCTTTTTGAAAATTGGAAACATAGTTGACCAGCCCTGTGTCAAGCCAATACAATTTGGGAGCCTTCTTGCAATCGGGTTGAATGGGTAGGTCTGAGTTGGTTGCGGGATAGACAAGCTCGAGCAACATCGCCTTTTCCAAGGTGCGGAATGCTTCACCCATTTCACGGGAGCGGTAATTGGAGGATGCAAACTTTTCAAAACGAATGCGCTCCCCTGCCTGTGACCACCCATTGGTTAGTATGTATCTTAAAACCTGCTGGTTGGCGTTGCCTTGGGCATATTTTTCGGCGTCATCCCGATAACCGGTCAGCAAGGTTTCGTAAATGTCATTCAGTGCAACGATGTCTTTGTTTTCAGCGTATGAAGCCACTGCCTCTGGCATGCCACCGACCAGTACGAATTCGTTGAATAAACGCATCGTCTTGTTGTGCAAGGCAGCGGGAACGCTAGCTGACTCCAAGGCTTGTTTGAGTGCTTTTTCACCCATGGCATCCAGAAACTCAACAAAGGAACAGGGCCGCAACGCCATGTATTCCACCCGTCCGACCGGAAAGGATATTTGATTGTCTATCAAGCTTTCAAGCAGTGAGCCGGCAGCAATTACATACAAATCGGGGATGTCTTCGTAAAAATAGCGAAGCAGCGCCACAGCCTTGGGCGAGTTTTGTATTTCATCGATGAATAGCAGCGTCCGGCCCTTCACTCGGATTTGGTTTTTTAGCAGGAAAATGGTCATTAGAATCTGTTCGGCGGAATCCTCTTTTTCAAACAAGGCTTTTTCATCCTTTTTATCCAGATTTAGGGATAAAAAAATATCAAATTCCTTGCTGAATTCGTTGATCAAGGTCGTTTTTCCGACTTGCCTGGCTCCACGAATGACCAATGGCTTGTGTTTGGCTTTCAAGCTCCAGTATCTGAGCCCCTCCAACGATTTTCTTTGAAACATGTTTTGATGGTTTAGAGGGCAAATATACGTTTTTTTGTAATGAATCCAAACATTAAACAGGAAATATATGTATTAAATCCAAACATGAATGGTGAATTATTTGTAATGAATCCAAACATAAAGTTTCTTCTTGTTATAATGCTGTAAAAAACCTCATTTTGCTATCCGCACTTTGCAAAATACAGAATTATTTTCCTATCTTTGCGTTTCCCAAAAATACATTTGGCTATGGAAAGGTTCTACCGCACCCACAAATATCTGGTGGAACATGTACACACACATGTTCGGCGGCAGTTGATGGACGAAATCGACTGGAACGACCGACTTATAGGCATCAAGGGCAGTCGTGGCGTTGGTAAGACCACGTTCCTGCTTGAATATGCCAGAGAGAAATTCGGCACCGACCGCTCCTGTCTGTATATCAACCTGAACCATTTTTATTTCACGCAACACAACATTGTGGATTTCGCAAAGGAATTCTGCCAGCGTGGAGGCAAAACGCTAATCATCGACCAGGTGTTCAAAGACCCCGACTGGTCCAAAAACCTCCGTGATATTTATTATTCTTCTTGCCCCGATCTGCACGTGATCTTTTCAGGATCTTCCGTTATGCGACTCAAAGAGGAGAACCCTGATTTGGTGGACATCGTGAAATCGTACAACCTCCGTGGATTCTCGTTCAGAGAGTTCCTGAACTTGATGGCCGGTACCGATTTCCCGGTCTATACGCTCGAAGATATACTGGAAAACCACGAGAAAATTGCCGAAGAAATCATCTCCAAGGTAAGTCCGCTCGATTATTTCCAGGATTACATTCACCACGGTTTTTATCCATTTTTTCTGGAGAAACGCAATTTCTCTGAAAACCTGCTCAAAACCATGAACATGATGATTGAGGTGGATATTCTGCTCATCAAGCAGATTGATCTCAAATACCTGTCCAAAATTCGGAAACTGCTGTACCTTATCGGGCTTGATGCACCCTGTATACCCAATATCAGTCAACTGAGCACCGATATTGAAATTTCCAGGGCAACGGTGATGAACTATATCAAGTACCTCAAGGATGCCAGACTTATTGATACGCTGTATCCCGTAGGCGAAGCCTATCCGAAGAAACCATCCAAAATTTACCTGCACAACACCAATCTGATGTATGTGCTTCAGGACAAACTGAAAGTAGACCAGCAAGCTCTTTGCGAAACCTTCTTCTACAATACGCTTCATAGGGACAACAAGGTGAACACCGGTCGCAAGAGTGCTCAATTCACATTGAACGGAACCGAGCTTTTCCAGATATGCAGCGGAAAGCTCAACGGGAAAAATAATCCCAACTTTTGGTACGCCATGGACAAGCTCAACTCGGGACGTGACAACGTCATCCCCTTGTGGCTTTTCGGCTTTTTATACTAGACAAACAAATTCATATACACTCAAATTTAAGAATCCTATGACGAAACAGAAAAAGTTTTTGACCTGTGATGGCAACCAGGCAGCCGCACACATCGCTTACATGTTCAGCGAAGTGGCCGCCATTTATCCCATCACTCCGTCCTCCACGATGGCTGAATACGTGGACGAGTGGGCTGCTGCCGGCAGAAAGAACATATTTGGCGAAACCGTTCAGGTGCAGGAAATGCAATCGGAAGGTGGTGCTGCAGGTGCCATGCACGGAGCCCTTCAGGCTGGTGTTTTGGCCAATACGTTTACGGCCTCCCAGGGGTTGTTGTTGATGATCCCTAATATGTACAAGGTTGCCGGCGAACTGCTTCCTGGTGTATATCACGTATCTGCCCGCGCTTTGGCTGCTCAGGCTCTTTCCATTTTCGGCGACCATCAGGACGTGATGGCTGTTCGTCAAACGGGTTGCGCCATGCTGGCCACCGGTTCCGTACAGGAAGTGATGGACCTGGCTGCCGTAGCTCACCTGGCTTCCATCAAAACCCGCATTCCGTTCGTGCACTTCTTCGACGGTTTCCGCACCTCGCACGAAATTCAGAAGATTGAAGAAATGGATATGGCTGATGTGGCTTCCCTTATCGACCAGAAAGCCTTGGCCGAATTCCGCGATCGTGCCCTGAATCCTCAAAATCCGGTGGCCCGCGGTACTGCTCAGAATCCGGATACCTACTTCCAGTCTCGCGAAGCTTGCAATCCGTTCTACGACAATGTTGTTCCCGTTGTAGAAGAGTACATCAATGAAATGAACAAGATTACCGGTCGCAACTACGGTTTATTCGACTATTACGGTGCTCCCGATGCAGACCGCGTGGTTATTGCCATGGGTTCCAGCACCGAAGCCCTCCGTGAAGGGATCGACTACCTGAATGCCAAAGGCGAAAAAGTTGGGATGGTTGCTGTTCACTTGTACCGTCCGTTCTCCGCCAAACATTTCTTAGCTGCAGTTCCTAAAACTGCCAAGAATATTTGCGTACTTGACCGCACCAAAGAACCGGGTGCCACTGGCGAACCACTTTACCTGGATGTAAAAGACTGTTTCTACGGCACGGAAAATGCACCCGTCATCGTAGGTGGTCGTTATGGCCTGTCTTCCAAAGACTTTACTCCTGCGTCGGTTTTGGCTATCTATGAGAATTTGGCCATGAAAATGCCAAGAAACCACTTCACCGTAGGTATCGTGGACGATGTGACCTTTACTTCCCTCAACTTAAAGGCTGAAATCCCCATGGGTGGAGCTGGCACATACGAAGCCAAATTCTACGGCCTGGGTGCTGACGGTACGGTAGGCGCCAACAAGAACTCCATCAAGATCATTGGTGACAACACCGACAAGAAAGTTCAAGCTTATTTTGCCTACGACTCCAAGAAGTCTGGCGGTTTCACCTGCTCGCACCTGCGTTTCGGTGATTCAGAAATCCGTTCTACGTATTTGGTGACCACGCCCGACTTTGTGGCTTGCCATGTACAGGCTTACTTGAAACTGTATGATGTGACTAAGGGTCTGAAGAAAAACGGAACCTTCCTGCTAAATACCGTTTGGAACGCCGAAGAAGTGAAGAATAACTTGCCTAACAAGGTTAAAAAATATCTTGCTGAAAACAACATCACCCTTTATATCATCAACGCCACCGATATTGCTCAGGAAATTGGCCTGGGTAACCGCACCAATACCATCCTGCAGTCTGCGTTCTTTAAGATCACCAACGTGATTCCTTACGAACTGGCTGTGGATAAGATGAAATATGCCATCAATAAATCCTATGGCAAGAAGGGTGAATCCATCGTGAAAATGAACTACGCCGCTGTTGATCGTGGTGGTGATTATGTGAAGGTTGAAGTACCCGCCGAATGGGCTAATCTGGAAGCTGAAAAAGCAGTTTATGATGCTTCCATTCCCGATTTCATCCGCAATGTCGTAATGCCCATCAATGCACAAGCTGGTGACGATCTCCCCGTTTCTGCCTTCAAGGGCCGTGAAGACGGAACCTGGGATCAAGGAACTGCTGCTTACGACAAACGTGGTGTGGCCGCCAACGTTCCTGTCTGGGATTCAGCCAATTGTATCCAGTGTAATCAATGCGCCTACGTTTGTCCTCATGCTTCCATCCGTCCGTTTGTGCTCGACGCCAACGAGCAGGATATGCAGCCTGAAGGCTATGTAACGCTGAAAACCACCGGCAAACAATTCGCCGGTACGACGTTCCGCATCCAGGTGGATGTGCTTGACTGTCTGGGTTGCGGCAACTGCGTCGATGTTTGTCCGGGCAACAGAGGCAACAAAGCCCTTGCCATGACCGCTATCGAAAGTCAGTTAGCGAATCAGGCTAACTGGGACTTTTCCGTTAAGAACGTGAAATCCAAACAGCATCTCGTCGATGTTCAGTCCAACGTAAAGAATTCACAGTTCGCTACTCCGTTGTTTGAGTTCTCCGGTGCTTGCTCTGGTTGCGGTGAAACTCCGTACATCAAACTGATCACCCAACTCTTCGGCGACCGCCAGATGGTGGCCAACGCTACGGGTTGTACCTCCATTTATTCCGGTTCTGCACCTTCCACCCCCTATACTAAAAACGCAGAAGGTCATGGTGCCGCTTGGGCAAATTCCTTGTTTGAAGACAACGCCGAATTTGGTTTGGGTATGGTCTTCGCTGTGGACACTTACCGTGACCGTTTGGCCGGACTCTTCCAAAAAGGACTGACTTGTGACAGCTGCAGCGATGAACTGAAAGGTTATTTCACCGAATGGCTTGAAAACCGCGAAGTCGCCGCCAAAACGATTGAACTCGAAGCCCTCATCACTCCGTTGGTGAATGCGTGCGATTGCGATACCTGCAAAGCCATCCGACCGCATACCAAATACATCATCAAGAAATCCCAGTGGATCATCGGTGGTGACGGTTGGGGTTATGACATCGGTTTCGGCGGCCTCGACCACGTCTTGGCTTCAGGCAAGAATGTAAACATCTTGGTGGTTGATACCGAAGTGTATTCCAATACCGGTGGTCAATCTTCCAAATCAACTCCGGTGGGAGCTGTTGCCAAATTTGCAGCCTCCGGCAAACGTATTCGCAAGAAAGATCTCGGTATGATTGCCGCCACGTACGGTTATGTCTATGTAGCTCAAATCGCCATGGGTTCCAGCCAGTCACAGACGCTGAAAGCCATCCGCGAAGCAGAAGCCTACAACGGACCTTCCCTCATCATCGCTTACTCTCCTTGCATTAGCCACGGCTTGAAAGCAGGTATGGGCAAAGCGCAGCAGGAACAAGAAGATGCCGTAGCATGCGGTTACTGGCACCTGTATCGTTTCAATCCCGAACTCGAAGCTCAGGGGCTGAACCCCATGCAGTTGGACAGTAAGGAGCCCGATTGGAGCAAGTTCCAGGACTTCCTCATGGGCGAAGTTCGGTATAACTCTCTGGTCAAATCATTCCCTGAGGCAGCGAAAGAGTTGTTCGTTAAAGCCGAAGAAAATGCCAAATGGCGTTACAACGGATATAAGAGAATGTCAGAAAAATTCTAAGTTTTTTTTCAAATCCATAGAAGGAGGGTCGCAGCAATGTGACCCTCTTTTTTCGTCAATTCACCACCCTTCTTTAATGTGCTTTTACCTATATTTGTAACTGAATCAAAATCTTTTAAAAACATGCGTATCAAACTGATCCTGCTCCTGCTGTTGGCCGGAAGCCTCATTTCCATCGACGGTCAAACCAAATCGAACGTCTGGGTAGCCGATCTGGGCAACGGTAAATATAAGAATCCAATCCTTTATTCGGATTATTCCGACCCAGACGCCTGTAAAGCAGGGGACACCTATTATATGGTTGCATCCAGTTTCAACTGTGCACCGGGTTTGCCCATCTTGGAATCCAAGGATCTGGTGAACTGGAAAATGGCCGGATATGCACTGGAACGTCAAATTCCGGAGGATGTCTTCAATAAGCCGCAGCATGGCAACGGCGTTTGGGCACCTGCCATCCGTTTTCACAACAATGAATTCTATATTTACTATCCGGATCCCGATTTTGGGTTCTACATGGTCAAAGCCACCAAGGTGGAAGGCCCATGGTCAGAGCCTATACTAGTTAAGAAAGGCAAAGGCTTGATTGATTGTTGCCCACTTTGGGATGACAACGGACAAATGTATTTGTCGTATGCGCTGGCAGGAAGCCGAGCCGGAAATAAATCCGTGATTCTGATGTCCAAAATGAATGAAGATGGTACTAAAATGATCGGTGACGGCCGCATTGTCTACGATGGTCACCAGATTAACGAAACCATCGAGGGTTCCAAACTGTACAAGCGGAACGGCTTTTATTACATTTTTGCACCTGCTGGAGGTGTACCGACCGGATGGCAAGTAGTCATGCGCTCCAAGGATCCCTTCGGCCCATACGAAGCCCGCACCGTCATGCAGCAGGGTAGCAGCAAGATTAATGGTCCGCACCAAGGTGCCTGGGTGACCACGGATACCGGCGAGGACTGGTTTCTTAATTTCCAGGATGTCGGCACGGTTGGTCGCATCATTCACCTGAACCCTATGAAATGGGTGAACGACTGGCCAGTCATCGGAGTTGACAAGAAAAACACCGGTTGCGGTGAACCCGTTTCCGAATACACCAAACCCAACGTCGGCAAAACGTATCCGATTGAAACGCCTGCTGAAAGCGACGAATTCACTTCCACGGCATTGGGCCTGCAATGGCAATGGCACGCCAACCCGGTTTCCTACTGGTATTTCTGCAATGCGCTGAACGGTGGTTGGTTGCGTCTCTATTCGTATAAAGTGCCAGACACCTATAAAAGCCTTTGGGATGTTCCGAACCTGCTGCTTCAGAAGCTGCCCGCTCCCGAATTCACCGCCACGGCAAAGATTCGTTTCGAACCCACCGACAAATACATTGGTGAGCGCTGCGGTCTCGTTTTGATGGGGCTTGATTATGCCTTGCTTTCATTGGATAATACCGATACGGGTGTTGTTCTTTCCCAGAATGTCTGTCTGAAAGCGGACCGAGGGGGTGTTGAAGAAAGTAAGGCTTCTACACCATTGACTAATAAGGAATTGTACCTCCGTATCCATTTCACCGGAGGAAAGAATGTTCAATTCAGTTACAGTTTGGATGGCAAGAAATTTACCGATTTGGGCGGCTCATTCCCTGCCCGTGAAGGTAAATGGATCGGTGCCAAGATGGGTTTTTTCTGTACCCGTCAGAACGTCATCAATGATGGCGGTTGGCTGGATATCGATTGGTTCAGGGTTGAAAAATAAGGTATGAGAAAACCTCGGTTGACCCTCTAATTGCATAATAGTCAAAATGAATTGTTTGGCTATTTGTGGCAGAATGACACTTTAGCTTGCCTGAAATTTCAAAATGAAAGTAGTATTCGATATATTGTGTTAAATAGATAGTAAAATAGGGGTAATAGGTAGCAAAAAAATATTCGTCATTTTCTTTTGAAGTGTAATATATAAGTGTCATAATGTTATAAAATAACAGATAATTGCTACCTAAAGATATTAAATGAAAGTTTATAAGGATTATATTCTATTAAAATGCTTTTTTTCATTGAAATAATAAAATTATCTACTATATTTGCATAGAAATTTGTTTGACCTCAAAAAGACAAAAAACACTATGAAGTTTACGAAAATGCATGGAGCCGGAAACGACTACATATACGTGAACGCAATGCTGGAACAGGTGTTGAACCCCTCTGAAATTGCAATCCGTATAAGTGACCGGCATTTTGGAATCGGGTCGGACGGCTTGGTTTTGATCATGGCCTCCGATTGCGCCGACTTTCGTATGCGCATGTTCAACTCGGACGGTTCAGAATCGGAAATGTGCGGAAACGCATCCCGCTGCATCGGCAAATATGTTTTTGACAATGGATTGACGGATAAACAATCGGTCACCCTCGAAACGAAAGCCGGCATAAAAGTCTTGGATCTGACAGTGGTTGACGGTAAAGTGAGCACTGTTCGCGTTGATATGGGAGAGCCCATTCTGGAACCAGTAAACATACCGATGGATTTCCCCGGTGATTATGCCATTCAGGTTCCGGTCACCGTTCGCGGAAAAGAATATCTGCTGAACGGAGTGTCTATGGGCAACCCACACGCCGTCATTTTCACCGAAGGCATCGAAGCGCTGAACCTTCCTGTTATTGGTCCGGACTTCGAACACAACGAACTTTTCCCAAAACGAACCAATACTGAATTTGTCGAAGTCATCGATAACGAACACGTTCGAATGCGTGTCTGGGAACGTGGAGCAGGTGAAACCCTGGCTTGCGGAACCGGAGCTTGTGCCGTGCTGGTAGCTGGCGTGCTCAGTGGTCATTTGCACCGCAAAGCGCAGGTCGATCTTTTGGGAGGTAGCCTTCAAATCGAATGGAATGCAGAAAACAACCACGTTTACATGACTGGCGACGCGGTGAAGGTTTTCGAAGGTGAGATCCTTTTATAAAATAGATATGGCCCTAGTTAACGAGAATTATTTGAAATTACAGGGAAGATACCTCTTCTCAGAAATAGCCAGAAAGGTGAGCGACTTTCGTACTGCGCACCCCGAGGCAAAGCTGATTCCGATGGGAATCGGCGATGTGACAAAACCGCTGACACCAGCCGTCATCAAAGCCATGCACTATGCTGTGGATGAGATGGCTTCAGCCAGCACTTTTAGGGGATACGGACCCGAACAAGGCTACCGATTCCTGACAGAAAAGATTATCGAATGCGATTTTGAGCCCAGAGGGGTTCATTTGGAAACCGACGAGGTTTTCGTCAGCGATGGTTGTAAAAGCGATATGGGAAATATCGGCGGTATTCTGGCTACCAAAAACGTAGTCGCCGTCACAGATCCGGTTTACCCGGTCTATGTGGATACCAACGTGATGGATGGACGTTCCGGGGAAATTTCTGAAACCGGTAACTGGAGCAACATCGTCTACCTTCCCTGCACCGCCGAAAACAACTTCATTCCCGCCTTGCCGGAGAAGCCGGTAGATATCATTTATCTCTGCTTCCCCAACAATCCGACCGGAACGACGCTGACCAAGTCCCAATTGAAAGAATGGGTGGATTATGCCTTGGCAACAGGCGCTCTGATTCTGTACGACGCTGCTTACGAAGCCTTCATCACCGAAAGCGAAGTTCCGCACAGCATCTACGAAATTGAAGGCGCCAAAAGATGCGCCATCGAGTTCCGCAGTTTTTCCAAGACCGCCGGTTTCACCGGGCTGCGTTGCGGTTACACGGTGGTTCCCAAAGAATGCATGGCCAAGGCCGAGAACGGCGAAAAAGTGGCACTCAATCCCCTGTGGAACAGAAGACAGACCACCAAATTCAATGGTGTGTCCTATGTGACTCAGAAGGCTGCCGAAGCTGTTTATTCAGCCGAAGGCAGGGCAGAAAGCGCCGCAAACATCAAAGGTTATCTGGAAAATGCGGGAATTATCCGTAAAACCCTGATTGGCCTGGGATGGGAAGTTTTCGGCGGCATCAATGCACCCTACATTTGGTTCAAGACACCAAAAGGTCTGGATTCCTGGACATTCTTCGACCGCATGTTGGCAGAAGCTCATGTCATCGGTACGCCGGGAGTAGGATTCGGCCCCAGCGGTCAAGGGTATGTGAGACTGACTGCCTTTGGCAGCAAGGAAGCCACCCTCGAAGCCATGGATCGCATTACAAAATTTAAAATTTAAATCTCAATAAATCAAACGTATGTCATCACTTAGATTTCACCTGGTCAGAGAGGCCTTCGGCCACAAAGCTGTAGCTGTTTCAGCTCCAATGAGTAAAACGTCCGATTATTATGGCGTTAATGTGTTCAACCGCGATAAGATGCGTAAATATCTTTCAAAAGATACGTACAAGGTTTTGTCAGGCGCCATCGACAATGGCAAAAGCTTGGATCGCGAGATCGCCAATCACGTGGCTGCCGGCATGAAAATGTGGGCTATGGAAATGGGCGCAACCCACTACACACACTGGTTCCAACCCCTTACCGACGGAACTGCCGAAAAGCATGACTCTTTCATCGAACATTCCGGTAAAGGCACCGTAGCCGAAGAATTCGACGGCAAATTGCTCGCACAGCAGGAACCCGATGCTTCCAGCTTCCCCAGCGGCGGTATCCGCAACACCTTCGAAGCCCGCGGTTATACCGCATGGGATCCTTCATCCCCCGCTTTCATCGTAGACGACACCCTTTGCATCCCGACCATTTTCATCTCCTATACCGGTGAAGCTCTTGACTACAAGACTCCGCTTTTGAAAGCCCTCACCGCTGTGAACAAGGCTGCTACCGAAACCTGCCAGATGTTCGATCCGAACGTGAAACGCGTTCAGGCCAACCTGGGATGGGAACAAGAATATTTCCTTGTTGACGAATCGCTTTACAGCGCCCGTCCCGACTTGATGCTTACCGGCCGTACCCTGATGGGACACGAATCCTCCAAGAACCAACAACTGGAAGACCACTATTTCGGTTCCATTGCTCCCCGTGTGGCTGCCTTTATGAAAGAACTCGAATTCGAAGGCTACAAATTGGGCTTGCCCCTGAAGACACGTCACAACGAAGTTGCTCCCAACCAGTTCGAACTGGCTCCCATCTACGAAGAATGCAACTTGGCCGTTGATCAGAACTTGCTCGTGATGGATGTCATGAACAAAGTTGCCAGGAAACATAACTTCCAAGTACTGTTGCACGAAAAACCGTTCGCAGGCATCAATGGTTCAGGCAAGCACAACAACTGGTCACTCAGCACCGATACCGGCGTGCTTCTTTATAACCCGGGCAAGAACGCTGAAGAAAACCTGCAGTTCGTTACTTTCTTAGTGAACACCCTGATGGCCGTTTACAAAAATAATGCCGTCATCAAGGCTTCCATCGCTTCCGCCACCAACGAACACCGTCTGGGTGCCAACGAAGCTCCTCCCGCAATCATTTCTGCTTTCTTAGGTAAGCAACTCACCGAAGTTCTTGACGCTCTGGAAGTTTCTGAAACCGACAAAGCCATCAAATTTGACGCCAAAGGTGTCTTCCAGATGGGTGTTGGCCAGATTCCCCAACTATTGATCGACAACACGGACCGTAACCGTACATCACCGTTCGCCTTCACCGGCAACCGTTTCGAATTCCGCGCTGTAGGTTCCTCTGCCAACTGTTCTTCTGCCATGACAGTTCTGAACACAGCCGTTGCTGCTCAACTGGTTGAATTCAATGCCGAAGTGAAGAAGCGCATCGCCAAGGGTGAACCCAAGGAAAAAGCCATCTTCGCCGTCCTCCGCGAACTCATCACCGCCTCCAAAGCCATCCGTTTCGACGGAAACGGTTACAGCGACGAATGGAAAGCCGAAGCTGCCGCTCGTGGTCTGGATTGTGAAGTAAGCGTACCCATCCAGTTCGACGCATTCCTGAAGCCCGAAGTAGTTGACATGTTCGTGAAGACCGGTGTCATGACCGAAGTCGAACTGCATGCCCGCAACGAAGTCAAATGGGAAAGCTACACCAAGAAAATTCAGATCGAAGCCCGCGTTTTGGGTGACATGGCCTTGAACCACATCGTTCCGGTCGCTACCAAATACCAGTCTTGCTTGCTTGATAATGTATCCAAGCTGAAAGAACTGTTCGACAAGTCCAAGTTTGAAAAGCTGGCTTCCGAAAAGATTTCTCTCATCGAACAGATTGAAAACCACCTGAACACCATCCAGTCCAAAGTCGGTCAGATGGTTGACGCCCGCAAGGTTGCCAACAAACTGGAAGGCGCTCGTGAACAGGCCATCGCCTACCACGACACCGTTGCCCCGTACTTCAATGAAATCCGTTACAGCATAGACAAGCTGGAACTGATCGTAGACAACGAAATGTGGACGCTGCCCAAGTATCGCGAACTCTTGTTCATCCGATAGACCCTACATCCTTCATAGTTTTTTTGAGGCCATATCTGCCGCGAGGCAGAAAATTATGAAGAAGGAACCATCCTCCCGAGCGCGGGAGGATGGTTTAATTGAGTTAAGCCAGGTACTCTTCTGGTGATATTTTCATTTAAGGCCGAAACGATTCCGAAGGCCTGTCGGAATCGTCATAAAGAAGCGGTCTGATCAATAGTATAGGTAAAAAATAAGCATCTGATCTATGTTAAAGTATCCAATTGCTCAGGGACTATATCATCCCGAAAATGAGCATGACGCCTGCGGGGTGGGCTTTGTTGCCCGCATAACAGGTGAAAGAACCCACGATATAGTGGAGCGCGGTTTGCAGGTTTTGGAAAATATGAACCACCGCGGAGCTGAGGGCGCAGACCAAAAAACCGGTGACGGAGCCGGTATCTTGGTACAAATTCCTCATGAATTTATTCTGTTGCAAGGTATTCCCGTTCCTGAACGCGGAAGTTACGGCACCGGATTGGTATTTTTCCCGAAAGACAAAAAGGAAAATGACTTGGGTATGGAAATACTCACGTCCGTTCTGACCAATGAAGGACTAAAACTTTTAGCTGTTCGTGAAGTGCCGGTCAATAACTCCATTCTTGGCGTCACTTCCCTTGCCAATGAGCCGAATATCAAACAGATTGTGGTGACTGGTCCCGGAAAACCCGAGGAACTGGAACGCAAACTTTTCGTGGCCCGCAAAAAGATTGAAAATGCAATTAGTCTATCTGATTTGTCGGATAAACGAGGTTTTTACATTGTCAGTCTTTCTTCCAAACGTATGATCTACAAGGGAATGCTCAGCTCTCTTCAATTACGCGATTATTTCCCCGATCTGAGCCACCCCAACTTTACTTCAGCCATTGCGCTGGTTCACTCTCGTTTCAGCACCAACACCTTCCCGACTTGGGATTTGGCACAACCCTTCCGTTTGCTCGGCCACAATGGTGAAATCAACACCATCAAGGGCAACCGTTTCTGGATGCAGGCACGTGAAAGCGTTCTCAAATCGGAACAACTCGGCAATATGGAGGATATCTATCCGATTATCCAGGCAGGCATGAGCGATTCCGCTTCGTTGGACAACGCTTTGGAATTCCTGATAATGGCCGGTTTGTCCTTGCCCCACGCCATAGCTATGTTGGTGCCCGACTCCTGGAACGATACCAACTCCATCCCCGACAACGTCAAAGCATTCTACGAATACCACAGCACCATGATGGAACCGTGGGACGGCCCTGCCACCCTGCTGTTTTCGGACGGTCGTTATGCCGGTGGTCTGCTTGACCGCAACGGTTTGCGCCCCGCCCGTTACCTTATCACCACGGACGATGTCATGATTGTGGCTTCCGAAACCGGTGTTCAGACATTTCCGGCTGAAAGCATTCGTGAAAAAGGTCGCCTGAAACCCGGCAAGATGCTCATCATCGACATGCAGGAACATACGGTCAAGTACGATGCAGAAATCAAGCAACAACTGGCTTCTGCACATCCTTATCGTGAATGGTTGGATAAAAACCGTATAAGACTTCAAAACCTCTCTTCCGGTCGTGAAATCAAGAGCGACCTTCCCAACCTGAAAGCCTTTATGCAGGCCTTCAATTATACAAAGGAAGACATTGAACGCCTGATGATTCCCATGGCGCTCGAAGGCAAGGAACCGGTTTCCTCCATGGGTAACGATACTCCGATAGCCGTTCTGTCCGACAAGCCGCAACTCTTGTTCAGCTATTTCCGTCAGTTGTTCGCTCAGGTGACCAACCCGCCCATCGACCCCATCCGTGAGGAACTGGTGATGTCGCATTCAGCCTATCTGGGTTCCCATCAGGCCAACGTGCTGCAACCCAGCGCAGAACACTGCAAAGTGGTCAAGCTAAAGAGCCCGGTTATCAGCAATACCGAATTCGACATTCTCAACAATATCCGCTACAAACGCTTCTCCTCTGTAGAGCTGCCCATGCTTTTCCCGCTGACAGGCGGTGCCAAAGGTTTGGAAAATGCAGTGAATAGTCTTTGCCTGAAGGCAGAAGAAGCGGTTGAAAACGGTCATAACTACCTGATTTTGACCGATAGAGGTGTGAACGCCGACTTGGTGGCCATACCCTCCCTGCTCGCGGTTTCAGCCGTACACCATCACTTGATCAAATGCCGAAAACGCATGCAGATCGACATTGTGGTGGAAAGCGCCGAGCCCCGCGAAATCATGCATTTCGCCCTGTTGTTCGGTTATGGTGCCAGCGTTGTCAATCCCTACGGTGCATTGGCCGTATTGTACGATCAGGTCAAGAACAAAGAAATTCAGGCCGATTTCGAAACCGCCCAAAAGCATTACATCAAGTCCATCAACAAAGGCTTGCTCAAAGTGATGTCCAAAATGGGTATTTCGACCTTGCGCAGCTACCGTGGCGCTCAGATCTTTGAAGCCATAGGTATCAGCACGGAGGTGCTCGACCGTTATTTCGAAGGTACGACTTCCAAAATCGAAGGCATCACCTTGGATGACATCGCCCGCGAAGCCATCTATACACATTTGCAAGGATTCGGTAAGGCTGAACCCGCCGAACTTGAAAACACGGGTGTTTACACGTGGCGCAAGGATGGTGAACTCCATGCTTGGAATCCGGAAACGATTTCCCGCCTGCAGATTGCCACCAAGACCAACTCTTGGGAAAAATACAAAGAATACGTTTCATCCGTCGATCAAAAGGCGCATCCGATATTTTTAAGAGATTTTCTAGCCTATAAGGGCAAAGAACCCATCGATATCAGCGAAGTGGAACCAGCATCAGAAATTACCAAACGTTTCGTGACCGGCGCCATGTCCTACGGCTCCATCAGCCGCGACGCTCACGAAGCCATGGCCATCGCCATGAACATCTTGGGTGGTAAGAGCAATACCGGAGAAGGTGGTGAAGATCCTGAACGTTACAAATTGCGTGCCGACGGTACGAGTGCCCGCAGCGCCATCAAACAGGTAGCGTCCGGTCGCTTCGGTGTGACCACCGAATACCTTGTCAACGCAGACGAAATCCAGATCAAGGTTGCTCAGGGTGCCAAGCCCGGTGAAGGTGGTCAGCTGCCCGGCTATAAAGTCGATCAGGTCATCGCCAAGACCCGTCACTCCATTCCCGGTATTTCCCTGATCTCACCGCCGCCGCACCACGATATTTATTCCATAGAAGATTTGGCTCAGTTGATTTTCGACCTAAAGAACGTAAATCCTTCCGCCCGCATCAGTGTGAAACTGGTTTCCGAAAGCGGAGTAGGTACTGTTGCTGCAGGGGTTGCCAAAGCTAAAGCCGACATGATCCTGATCAGCGGTTGCGAAGGCGGAACGGGCGCAAGTCCTTCCAGCTCCATCAAACACGCCGGTCTGCCTGTTGAAATCGGATTGGCCGAAACACAACAGACCTTGGTGATGAACGGTCTTCGCGGTCAGATCCGACTTCAAACGGACGGTCAGCTCAAAACCGGTCGTGACATCGTGATTTCCGCCCTCCTTGGAGCGGAAGAATTCGGTTTCGCCACCAGTGCGCTGCTCGTACTAGGTTGCGTCATGATGCGCAAATGTCACCTGAATACGTGCCCGGTCGGTGTCGCTACCCAAGACGAAGAGCTTCGCAAGAAATTCACAGGTAAATACATTTATTTGGTGAACTTCTTCAATTTCCTTGCCCAGGACGTTCGCGAACACCTGGCAGCCCTCGGATACAAGTCCCTCGAAGAAATCGTTGGACGTGCCGACCTGCTGCAATTTGTTCCCAAGGCTGACAATCCGAAAATGCAGAAACTGGATTTCTCCAAACTGTTGTACGTGCCAAAGGAAGCCAAGGTACAAGCCATTCATAACATTAAGAAACAGCACCACGACATCGAAAACGTTCAGGATCGCTCCCTCATCAAGCTGGCTTCGACCGCCCTTGAAAATCAGAGCCCTGTTCAATTTGTCCGTGAAATCAAAAATACAGACCGCACCGTCGGTGCCATGCTTTCGGGAGAAATCGCGAAACGTTACGGTAACGAAGGTTTGCCCAACGATACCATCAGCTGCACGTTCAAGGGTTCAGCAGGCCAGAGCTTCGGTGCTTTCCTGTCCAAAGGGGTGACCTTCCGTCTGGAAGGCGATTCCAACGACTACCTTGGCAAAGGCTTGTCCGGTGGACGCATCATCGTGGTTCCACCTGTTGGTACCACGTTTGCACCTGAAAACAACATCATCGCCGGCAACACGCTGATGTATGGTGCCACTTCAGGCGAAGTCTATATTAATGGTCAGGTCGGTGAACGCTTCTGTGTCCGAAACTCCGGTGCCATCACCGTGGTGGAAGGCGCTGGTGACCATTGCTGTGAATATATGACCGGCGGTCGCGCTGTCATTCTCGGTAAGACGGGCCGCAATTTTGCTGCCGGTATGTCCGGTGGTCTTGCCTATGTGCTCGACGAAGACGGCGATTTCGATTATTTCTGCAATATGCAGATGGTGGAATTATCCCTCATTGAAGATATGGCAGACAACCGCGAACTTAAGAGCCTGATTGCAGCGCATTACCGCTTCACCCAGAGCCCCAAGGCCAAACGAATCCTTGACAACTGGAGTGAATATGTTGAAAAATTCATCCGTGTCATACCGATTGAATACAAAAAGGTATTGCACGATGAAAAGATTGAAGCTGTTAAAAAGAAAATTGCACAAGTAGAATTCGACTATTAATATGGGAAATCCAAAAGCATTCATAACTATAGAACGCAAGGAAGCCGGTTATCGTCCGGTTCACGAGCGTAAGACCGACTTTGGGGAAGTCGAACAAACCCTGAACAACTCAGACCGCATGTTGCAGGCCTCCCGCTGCATGGATTGCGGTATTCCCTTCTGCCACTGGGCTTGTCCGCTGGGTAACAAAATGCCTGAATATCAGGATTTGTTGTTCAGAGGAAAGTGGAAACAAGCGTATGAAGTACTGGCTGAGACCGATGATTTTCCGGAATTCACCGGACGCGTTTGTCCTGCACTCTGTGAAAAATCCTGCGTACTGAACATCGACCACAATGCCGTGACCATCCGTGAGAACGAAGCATCTGTGACCGAACGTGCCTGGGATGAAGGTTGGATCGTTCCGAAAGCGCCCAAGACCCGTACCGGTAAAAAAGTAGCGGTCATCGGTAGCGGACCTGCCGGACTGGTTGCTGCTTACCGTCTGAACCGTCTCGGCTACGAAGTGACCGTGTATGAAAAAGACCCGCAGGTCGGTGGCCTGATGCGTTTTGGCATCCCCAACTTCAAACTCAACAAAAACATCATTGACCGTCGCCTGGAACAGATGGTGGCTGAAGGCATCAAGTTCGTCACCAATGCTGAAGTCGGAAAGAACATTTCGCTCAAGGAACTTAAATCTCAAAACGATGCGCTTTGCATCACCATTGGTGCCGGTGTACCGCGTGACCTCAAAGCGGAAGGACGTGAACTGAATGGCATCCATTTTGCCCTAGACTTCCTGATCCAACAGAACTTCAATCAAGCAGGTCTACCTATCGAAGGTCCTGAAATCACTGCCAAAGGCAAGCGTGTGCTGGTTATCGGCGGTGGTGATACGGGTTCTGACTGCGTAGGTACATCCAACCGTCAGGGTGCCATAGAAGTCACTCAGATTGAGATTCTTTCCATGCCTCCCGTTGGTGACAATCCTGCTACACCTTGGCCCAACTGGCCCAATGTTCTGAAAACATCCTCTTCGCACGAAGAAGGTTGTATCCGCCGCTGGTGCCTCACCACCAACCGTTTCATCGGAAAGAATGGCCAACTGACGGCTGTTGAAATCGCTGAAGTGGAATGGGTGACCGATCCCAATGGCCGTCAGAGTATGAAACCGACTGGCAAGACTGAAATTTTGGAAGCAGACATCGTTTTTCTGGCCATGGGTTTCACCAACCCTGTTCATGAAGGTTTGCTCAATGAACTCGCTGTTGAATACGATGCACGCGGGAACGTGAAAACGGGTGCCAAAAACGAAAGCTCTGTCACAGGCATATTTGCTGCCGGCGATGCTGCCACTGGTGCCAGTCTGGTTGTTCGTGCCATGGCTTCCGGCCGTGACATGGCCAAATCGGTTCAGGAGTACCTGAGCAAGTAAAAATTTGATTTAAACAATAAAGAGGAGGCCTTAAAAGGGCCTCCTCTTTATTGTTTAGACTTAGTGCTCAGTGGGAACTCACCGCAAAAGTCCTGACTGCTCGCACATGGAATAGATAGTCCTTATTGGGGTAGTTCTGATTACCATTGCTGAAGTCATATTCGTACGAGTACCATGCAGTGCCTTCACTGGAACTCCAATAACCGGCATTTGCAAAACCGCCAATGGCTGTTCTGTTTAAGTAAAGTTTATTCAATTCTCCCATGCTTGGTAAAAACCAATCGCTATAACCACCTAAAACTAAATCACCACAGAGTCTAGCTGCAATTCCTGCAGTGGAGCAACCCGCCATAATTTCCAAGGTGTTTTGATTGCCTTTACCATAGACTGATCCGTTTGCCTGTGTTTCGGAGCAAAGAGAAGTATATATGCAACCCCATTGTGCACTTACGCTTTGATCGCTTGGAGCTGCTATTAAGCCGCGTATTTCACTGGCAAGGTAACCTATGTCGCCAGGTTGTAAAATGTAGGCGACTATTCCACCCTGATAATTAGTACCAATTGCAGGCGCGGTATAGAAACTGACCTGCTCACCATAGGCCGTACCAGCACTGTTCGTAGCATACGCTCTCACATAATAAAGCGTGTTTGCCGTCAATCCAGTCAACGTACTTGTGAAGCCACCAATAACAGTGCTATCGGAGGTCTTGCTGTCAGCGATTGTCGGGGTACTGGTTGTATTCCAGCAAACGCCGATTCCAGTGATTGCTGCACCGCCATCGCTTGTTATGTTTCCTCCACTAATGGCAGATGTTGTTGAAATGCTACTTGCGGCAGTCGTGATATTTAAAACGGGAACTATTATAACAGGAGCACCGATATCTCGCACACAACGCACAGAGAGTCCGTAGCGCTTAATAGTGCTTGGGGCGGTTCCTCCCAAATTGTTACTCTCGTTTCTCAAAAACTTGCTATTGACATAACCACTTCCATAATCGGTAGAACTCCACCAGAACCCACATTCACCAAAGTATAAGAATGTATAATTAAAGTCTCGATAACCACCAGGAAGAGCCGAAAAACCGCTTCTGTTGTTATTACCTTGATTGTTTCCAATAGCTCCTACAAGGGAAGATGAAGGCCACCCAGATGTAGCTGCCAATGATTTAGCTATGTCATTTCCACTTCCTTCATATCCATACCCGTTATTTGTAAGAAAACCGTCTAATGTTGCCCAATCATCATTAGTGGGTACATGCCAACCAATTGGAGTCAGATTGCGAGGGTCGGAAACGGTATAATAATTGTAGAGCCTGCCATAAGTCCTTGTATTGGCAGTATCGTTATTGGCATTACAGTATGCTCCTGTTGCAAGAATATCCCAGGCTGCTTTTTCAGTCACGTTTGGTATAGCATCTCCATTGCGATAACGAGCCGTCTTCAAATTCTCAACCATCCATACCTGTGTTCCAATGGTTACGCTATGATACAAATTGCCGTCAATGTCGATGACCATGCCTTCAGGCACAACCTGTTGCGTTATAAAGCTGACGTCAGCGCCATAAGCCGTACCGACACTATTCGTGGCATACGCCCTCACATGATAAAGCGTGCTGGCTGTCAAGCCAGTCAAAGTGCTCGTAAATCCCCCTATTCTCGTAGTATCAGAAGTCTTGCTGTCAGCAATTGTCGGGGAGCCGGTGGTGTTCCAACATACACCGATTCCAGTGATGGCTGCACCACCATCGCTGGAAATGTTTCCTCCACTGATGGCAGTTGTCATGGTGATTCCGGTTACCATGACGGTACTCAAAGTCGGAAAAACTGCTGAATTCGTTGCATCCCGGACACAACGGACAGAGAGGCCGGAGTTCTTATTAGCTGTGGCTCCAATGAAATTTTCAACGTTATAGCCCAAGAGTCTCTGATTGACATACGAACCAAAATCGGTGGCGCTCCACCAATTGCCATATTCTCCAATGCCTGAGAAATACATACTGTAAGAGCGATTACCACTTGGCAATGCTGTAAAACCACTGCTGTTGTTGGTCGATGGATCGTTTCCAATGGCCCCAGCTACCGTGGAAGTTGCCCAACCAGAGGTTGATGCCAGTGATTTGGCAATATCATTACCGCTTCCCCCATAACCATCACCACTTTCAATAAGGTATTGAGCCAACGCAACCCAGTCACCTTCAATAGCGACATGCCATCCGGACGGAGCAATATTGCGAGTGTCCGATACTGCATACCAATTGTATAACCTACCATTGGGCAAGACATTCGTTTCATCATTGTTGTAATTACAATAGGCACCAGCGGTCAGATTTTTCCAGGTAGAGTCGGTCACGTTTGGCAAGGCATCACCATTGCGATAACGGGTTGTCTTTAGATTCTCTACCAACCAAACATGGGTATCTAAGGTTACTGTGTGATATAAATTGCCGTCAATGTCAGTAACCATGCCTTCTGGAACGGATTGTGTAGTAAAGCTAACTTGCTCACCATACGCTGTTCCAGCACTGTTCGTTGCATACGCACGTATATAATATAAGGTATTGGCAGTCAATTCATTCAAGTGACTCGTAAAACCACCAATGCCAGTGCTATCAGAGGTTTTATTATCTGTTATGGTCGGAGAACCTGTTGTATTCCAACAAACGCCTCTTGCAGTTATCGCACCACCACCATTGCTGGTTATGATTCCGCCACTGATGGCTGAAGTGGTCGTTATGTTGGTTGGGGCGACTGTGGCACTAAGGGTTGGAACAACAATTGTGATATTGGTATCCTTGATACAGCGGACAGAGAACCCATACTGCTTACCGTAGTTGTTTCTGAATACATTGCTTAAGTTGCAGTACAGGGGGCGGTACCAGGCGCCGCCTGTATTGAACTGAGTAGAACTCCACCAGAAACCGCCGTCGCCAACGTCGCTGAACGTCCCATTGCCGTCGCGGCAACCACCTTGAAGACCTGCAAAACCGGAAGTGTTATTTTTTGTTAAATCATTGCCGATAGCGCCTATATTGGTTGAAGTAGTCCAGCCTGTTGTAGCAGCTAAGGATTTAGCTATCTTATTGCCGGTGGTGGTGCCATCGTAATTATAGCCATTTGCTATCAGGTAGTTTTCAAGCGTGGTCCATTCGGCATCAGTGGGCACATGCCAGCCGGTTGGGGCAAGTTTGCCGGTATTTATGGTGTACCAATTGTATAATACACCGTAGATGTTTTTATTGGCAACGTCATTGTTGTAATAACAGTATCCGGGAGTCGTAAGATTTGCCCATACTGTGCCGTCACTTGCCAAAGGTATAGATGTCCAGTCGTTGTACTTCGTGGTTTTCAAGTTTTCAACCATCCAAACCTGCGTTCCAATTTTCACCGTTCCATATTCATTTCCGTCCACGTCGGTCACTTTTTCAGTTTGTGGAATAAAAGCATTTCTGTAGAAGGTGATGCTGTCAATATGGGCTACCGGACGCATAGTCACTATAATACCACCCTCATAGATATATAAGGTATCTTGCGCAATAGCAAGATTACATGCTAATACTAATGCCAAAAGAAATGATCCCAGTGTTTTCATTATATACCCTCCTACGAATTAGTTTTTCAGAAATTTACCAGCTATCTGTTTGTCACTATCATACAACCGGCAGAAATACAAACCTTGTTTTAATTGGTCTACCGAAAGGCTCATGCGATTGGTCCCGATTTGAGTATGGAAGGTTTCCCGAATGACCACCTTCCCCAGCACATCGATGATTTGGATCTGCACGTCTTCGGCTGTTGTCGATTCATACTGAATAGTCAGTTGATTTTTGGCCGGATTGGGATAAAACATCAAATCCCTTTTTTCGACAAAACGCACTTCCTTTATAGCAATGGCCATATCGAATAGAAGTCTTCTGATTTGGAGCAACGAGAAGGCATTCGTGGTTCCATCTTTTTTGATCACCATCATATTACCCTCTGTGAACGTGAGTTTTTTGATGCTACTAAGAAAGTAAGAAGTCTGAGTGCCTGATTTCTCAATTAAATTCATCGTATTTTGTGCTTGCAATCCCGACAATGCAATACCAAATAAGAGTACCACCCATAAAAACTTTTTATTGTGTCGCATATTATTACCTTTTAGGAATAAATATTTGGTAATCAATCTTTAAAGATAGCTCAGTAATTCCCTGAAAGCAAATTTTTGAATAACTGATTTTGAGTAAATGATACTGTTTACCTTTATACCTATTCGTTGGCTTCAGCAAAAATTCGTACACTTGTATACCGAAATAGAAAGTCCTTTTACATGAAAAAAACAATGCTTTTTTTGTTTCTACTAGCCTCGTGGAGTGTTTCCGCCATCAGTTCCATCCGTGATTTCCGCCCCGAAGGCAGGACGGCTAAAAATTAAATTCTATCTTCGTGGTTCAAATAACCAAAACCATGGAAGAATCAACCAAAATTACCGGTCTCCCTTCGAACGCGTTTCGGGAACTGGAACCCGGTGAGGTCTATCAACCCCTGATGCCCGCCGATAAAAAAATGCCCGAAGCCACGCCTTGGTCCGTTATCTGGGGTTTGCTGATGGCCGTACTTTTCTCGGCAGCCGCAGCCTACCTCGGCCTCAAAGTCGGTCAGGTCTTCGAAGCCGCCATTCCCATAGCCATTATCGCCGTTGGTTTGTCAAGTGCCACCAAGCGCAAGAATGCCCTCGGTGAAAACGTGATCATTCAGTCCATCGGTGCCAGTTCCGGTGTCATCGTGGCCGGTGCCATCTTCACCTTGCCAGCCCTGTACATCCTGCAAGCCAAATACCCGGACATGACCGTTACCTTCCTGCAGGTCTTTTTGAGTTCCCTGTTGGGTGGTATTCTAGGCATCCTTTTCCTCATACCTTTCCGCAAGTATTTTGTCAAAGAAATGCATGGAAAATATCCTTTTCCGGAAGCAACCGCCACCACTCAAGTATTGGTTTCAGGCGAAAAAGCCGGCAACCAAGCCAAACCCTTATTGATAGCTGGTCTGGTGGGGGGTATATTCGACTTCGTGGTTGCCACCTTTGGAACTTGGAGCGAAACGTTCACTTCCAGAGTCTTGCCCTACGGTGCCGAACTGGCCGATAAATTCAAAGTGGTCTTTAAAATCAATACCGGAGCTGCCGTACTTGGTCTCGGCTACATCGTCGGCCTGAAATACGCTGCCATCATTTGCGCCGGTTCCGCCCTCGTTTGGTGGATCATCGTTCCAGTCATGGCCCAATTGAGCGACGGAACGCTCCATTGGCTGAACCCCGCCATCATCGACTCCGTAACCGGCATGTCCCCTGAAGTCCTGTTCAAGAGCTTCGCCCGCCACATCGGTATCGGTGGCATCGCCATGGCCGGCATCATCGGCATCATCAAATCCAGAACCATCATTATGGATGCCGTCGGACTGGCTTCCAAGGAACTGAAAGGTGGAAAAGCGCAAGGCGCCGTGGTCATTGAACCCCGCACCCAGCGCGACATCCCGATGAAAATCATTGTTTTTGGTGTCATTGCCGCCTTACTCGCTGTGTTTGCCTTTTTCTTTTTCGGTGTCATGGAATTCAACCTTCTGTATGCTGTTGTAGGCATTTTGGTAGTCGGTATCATCGCCTTCCTATTCACTACCGTAGCTGCCAATGCAATCGCCATTGTCGGTACTAACCCAGTTTCGGGCATGACCCTGATGACCCTGATCCTGGCTTCCGTCATCATGGTGGCTGTCGGTCTGAAAGGTACTGGCGGCATCGTTTCCGCCCTCATCATGGGTGGCGTCGTCTGTACTGCCCTGTCTATGGCCGGTGGTTTTATTACCGACCTTAAAATCGGATATTGGCTGGGTTCCACACCAGCGACACAGGAAAAATGGAAATTCCTTGGAACACTGGTTTCAGCCGCTACCGTCGGAGGTGTGCTCATCATTCTGAACAAGACCTACGGTTTCACCGGTAACGGAGCTTTGGTTGCGCCTCAGGCAAACGCCATGGCCGCTGTGATCGATCCGTTGATGTCCGGTACGTCTGCTCCTTGGGTATTGTATGGACTCGGTGCCCTGCTTTCCATCGTCCTGACCTTTTTCCGCATTCCCGCACTTGCATTTGCTTTGGGCATGTTCATTCCCTTGGACCTCAACCTACCGTTGCTGGTCGGTGGACTCATTCAATGGTACGTCACTACTAGAACCAAAGACAAGGTGCTCAACGAAGAACGTGGCGAACTGGGTACGCTCATTGCTTCCGGTTTCATTGCCGGCGGAGCTTTGATGGGTGTTGTTAGCGCTGCCATCCGTTTCACAGGTGTGAATCTGATGCAAACCAAGTGGGTCGAATCCAACGGTGCTGAATGGGTGTCGCTGGCTGCTTATGCGATGTTGATTTGTTTCTTTGTTTGGCAGACATTGATGAAAAAGAAGAAATAAGAACATCCTGTCACTACGAATTCTGACGTCTAATTGTTTGTTTGGTCCATTTCATTACAAATTTCTTCCAATTTATCCTTCAAGTCATAATAATCCTCACCTGAAAGCCAAGGAATGGAATAGGTTTTGACATAATCGAAATAATAAACTTGCAATTCATTATTTCTCAATGCAATGTATACGACTGCATTTAAATCTATCAGAATGTCCTGATGGTGTGACTTCACAATTTCCAATGAGTTGTGACTTACTTTGATGCTGTAAATGGTTTTAAATAACTCTAATCCGACAATACCGTAAATGATATATAATATGCCGATGGCCAAAAGTGCAATTTCATGAAACTGATAGGCAACGAGTATGACAATTGTCAAAATAAGGCCAAATACGGAATTGGTTATCCTTGAAGACCGACTCAATAATCCCCGTTCATTTTTCGCTAAGAAAAGTTCATTAAATTCCATTTTTCTGATTGTTTTCTCAAATGTACCAAGATACCCCAACAATGAACAGTATAAATTTTCAATAACTCAACTGAAGAGTTATTCCGCATCCTGCAAAAAAGAATTTGGATAATGACACATATACTTGATTTTGCCACCTTTTTCTCTGATCCAGGTGGTAAACTCGCGCTTGCCTTCCTTTAGAACAATGACTCTGGCACCCGGTTTTAATACCCCATAGTTGATAGGACCCGTATATTGACCGTACGCCAATGCAATGCCGTTGTAACAGCCGATATAATTGTTGATGTGATCGTGACCGACGAACGTACCCATGATATCGCCGCATTGAAGCATGGAGGCAAACAGCCCCGTATTATACAATGGAGTGCTTGCCTTATCATTTTTTACTCCGATGCTGGTCGAAGTAGAATCCGCCCAAACCATTTCGTACTCGAGAAGTGGAATGTGAAAAAAGGCAATGGAGGGAATTGGTTTTCCATCATTTTTTTTTGTCATGGCTGCGCTTGTTTTTCGGTACCAATCCAGTTGGGTGAAGTCAATCCAGTCGAACTTACCTAACTTCTTGTTTTTCTCGGAGTTATATGCGTTGGAATCAAAGAAATAAAGCACGGCATCATGATTGGACTTTTTCCCAGCAATCGGGATGACAAAGTTGGTCACACCTCTGATTCCTTGTGTTACCGCATTCCTGTTATAGGGTAAGGAACGGTATACTTTTGAAATGTAACTTCTGGTGTACCCGCATTCTTCGTCGTGATTACCTAGAACAACTGCCCATGGACACTGTTCATCCGAAAAAATGCGTGCCAAATTCTTGATATGCGTAAAGGTCGAGTCCCTGTATTTGAAAGTGATGTCACCTGTCAGAACGACCAAGTCCGGTTTCTCCGATTCGACCATTTCTTTTACCGTCGCCAATACAATCTCTTCGACCGAATCGTGTAAGTGCAGATCGGTCAGCTGCAGAATCTTGAACTCGCCGTTTTGATGGAAGCGGAGCGATGGATTTCGACCGATAACTTGGAATGAAGTTAAAAAGACAGTCAAATAGATAAACAACAGTACTTTTTTCATAAATAGCGCTTCCATAGGCGATTACGTCATATCGTGGTTACTTACAACTTCTTGTAAGTTCTTTCCAAATGTACCAAAATTTATTCTAAATCGGAACTAAAAAAAGGGAGCCGCAGCCCCCTTCCTAATTAGTTATTCCCACTCGATCGTTGCCGGTGGTTTCGATGAAATATCGTACGTCACCCGATTCACACCCTTCACCTTATTAATGATTTCGTTCGACATCTTGGCCAGAAATTCATAGGGCAAGTGCGCCCAGTCTGCCGTCATGGCATCGGTGGAAGTCACTGCCCTGAGAGCAACGGCGTTTTCGTATGTGCGTTCATCACCCATGACACCAACGGATTGGATTGGCAAAAGGATAACCCCTGCCTGCCAAACCTGGTCGTACAGGTTCCATTCGCGAAGGCCGTCGATGAAAATCGCGTCTGCTTCCTGCGCAATACGAACCTTATCTTCCGTAATATCACCCAAGATGCGAACGGCCAAACCAGGACCGGGGAAAGGCTGACGTTTGATGAGGTGCTGCATCATGCCCAGTTCATTGCCCATGCGGCGAACTTCATCTTTAAAAAGCAAGCGCAGCGGTTCGCAAAGTTTCAGCTTCATTTTGTCCGGAAGACCACCCACATTGTGGTGGGATTTGATGACGGTACCGGTGATGGACAGCGATTCAATGCAGTCGGGATAAATGGTGCCCTGGGCCAGCCATTTAACGTCCTTAATTTTGTGGGCTTCTTCATCGAAAACATCGATGAAGCCTTTGCCGATGATCTTGCGTTTTTGTTCCGGATCGGTTACACCGGCCAGTTCAGCATAAAAGCGTTTCTTGGCATTGATGCCGATAACATGAAGACCCAAATGCTCGTAATCGCGCATCACATTTTCGAATTCATTTTTGCGAAGCAAACCGTGGTCCACGAAGATGCAGGTCAGGTTCTTGCCGATGGCTTTGTTCAGCAAAACAGCAGCCACTGAAGAATCTACACCGCCTGAAAGACCCAATACCACTTTGTCATCACCCAATTGAGCACGCAGGCCGGCAACGGTTGTTTCAATGAATGAAGCCGGTGACCAATCTTTGGCACAACCGCAAATGTTCAGGAAATTGTCCAGCAATTGAGTGCCTTCCAACGTGTGGAACACTTCCGGATGGAACTGCACGCCGAACGTATCTTCACCTTTGATGTGATAAGCCGTAACAGGCACATCTTTCGTGGATGCAATGATTTCAAAATCTGCAGGAACTTTGGTGATGGAATCACCGTGCGACATCCAAATCTGAGCATTGTCGGAGATGCCTTTCATCAGTCTGCAATTCGGATTGCGGTAAGAAAGGTTGGCACGACCGTATTCGCGCGTACCTGCCGGTTCCACTTTGCCACCTGCGTTGTGCGCCATCAGTTGTGCGCCGTAACAGATTCCCAAAACCGGATATTTTTTCCGAAGCAGGTCCACGTCCGTCTTGAAAGCGGTTTCATCATAAACAGAAAACGGACTTCCTGAAAGGATAACTCCTTTCACATCGGTGGCGTCGTATGGAAACTTGTTGTACGGCAGGATTTCACTGTAGGTATTCAATTCACGCACACGTCTGGCGATCAATTGCGTAGTTTGGGAGCCGAAATCGAGGATGATGATTCTTTCAGTCATAGGAAAAAGGGGGATTTTTTACCCTGCAAAAGTACGGAAAAAATCGCAATTACTTTTTAGGTTTGTACCAGAAACTCCCGATGGTCAATGCCACGATCAGACCTGATACGATGAACGCCCAGATGTTGGCTTTGCGAGATTCAGCTTCGATGACGTAATCGTTGTAGATCATCCGGTATGCGGTCAGTTTGAAGTTGAGCGTATCACCGTTCATGACTACATTCTCCTTGGGGGTGATGCGACCGGGCAAACGGAGCTTATAGTTGAATTCCTTGGTAAAGTAGGAAATGAATTCCTGCTTTTCGAAATCGTCCCCGTATTTTTTCAGGGGACTTTCCTTCGTTTTCCAATAAATTGAAAAAGCCTTGGTTTTGAAATACTTGTTCAAGATTTTCTCCATATTGAAATCCTTGTCATCTTTCACCTTGGATTCGAAAATAGTGTCTTTGCATTTGAGCAAACTATCCTTGCTAACAGGGGCCACTGGCATGAGGTCGTAGTTGTCAAGCAAAATCTCGAATTGGTCGTCCCAGAAGTTTTTAGCAAACCACTGGTTGTACTTGTTTTCCAAACTGCCAATAGCTTCGCGGATTTCGACGCCATTCATGCCTTTGTAAATATTCGGTTCACCATTGAACCAATAGGTTGCTTCATCCTTGGTCATAAACGAATCGATGGGTGTCTTGAAAAACGTTTTGATTTTAGGATAGGTTTCCTTATAGGTGTAGTAGGTGTAAAACCAACGGAACTTCTTCTCCAGACTGTATTTGACCTTCATCGTGCTCCATGCGTGCGATTTGTTCAGTTTGAACGTGCTTGCCAATTCTGCCACCGACTTGTAGTCCCGCCGAATGGTCAACAGGAAAACCGGTTGCTTCTTTTGGATTTTGTGGGTCCCCGGATCCTTTTCATTTGGCATGCCGGCAGCGATGGAATCATATTCCGATTGTCTAAGCGGAAAATTCGTATGAATTTCGGTGGAGTCTTCCAGCCTCCATGCAATTTTCCAAGTGGAATCGATGGCAATAGGGACCTGTTTTTGCTCGGCCAAGTCTTTGCCGAGCATGAAATTAGAGCCGGCGTTACTGCTGAACGTTCTTGAACAGGATCCATCCGGATTGATCACGGTCAACATGTTGTCGGGCTCAATGCAGGAATTCAGCGCACAGACGGCGGCCAAGAAAATCAGTATTCTGGTATGTGTTTTCATTGTTTTAATTTTTTTGAAGAGGATACGTTTTGAATAATTCGTTTTCGATGGAATTCTGTTGCATGTAGCACAAGTAGGTTTCAATGTAGTTTATGTGCTCACTGCCCAGCATCTGTAAACAGCTCGAATTCATTTCAGCTGGTTTCTCGATGACAGGCTTCGGTGTATTCGAAGCGAATGGCATTTCCTGCGCTTCTGTTTGCTGGAAAAGAAAGAGACCCAGCAACAGCACTGCGGCAGTGCTCAATGCCGCTCTTGCCCAAAGCAGTATTGGAGAAACCTGGCGTACAGGTTTTTGCAAAATCTGATTCATGATGCTGTCCGTCAGACTCTCCGGATTTTTCAATGCCGGTTTCGCATTCTTTAGCGACCTTACCAGTTGTTCCATTTTATCTTCCATCTTGATAGTTTTTTAGTTTTGTTCGAAGCGCCTGCCTGGCCAGAAACAGGTTGCTTTTGATTTGACTTGCCGTCATACCCGTAATCCGAACGATTTCCTCCGTTTCGAGGTCTTCCAGGTCGCTGAGCGTGAAGACAATCTTTTGTTTGGGCGTGAGTTCGTCCGTCAACGTGGCGATGAGCGCTCCCAATTCGGTATCGATCATCTTTTTTTCCACATCCTCGTTCGAAATCACTTCATTCAAGGTTTCAGCCGGTAGGCAATTGCTGAAATATTTGCCCGACTTCAGCTTATCGTAGCACAGGTTTGCAGCAATGGCATACACCCAGGTGCTGAACTTCCGGCTAGTGTCAAAGCTGTTCAATTTCAACCATACTTTGATGAACGTTTCCTGAACGGCATCCCTGGCATCCTCCTCGTTGCAAAGTAGGCGGTAGGCGAGGGAGTAGATCATGGACTGATGGCATTCGACAAGCTGACGGAACGCGTTTCCGTCGTTGTGCTTGCTTCGTGTGATCAGTTCGTTCAAGGTATTTTGATCCATGCTGGAAAGGCTGTTTGATATTGATACGCTAAAAGTACGGTTTGGTCGAAAAGATTTGGCAGTTTTGGAAAATAAAATGCATTTTTTGGAGTTTAGAGTCAGTAATCGAAGTTTACGCATATGAAAAAAACTGCTTTGTTCTATATCTGCCTTTTTGCACTGGTACTTGTGATGGTTTCCTGCAAAACACCCTGTGGTTGTGGTTACTGAGTAACTTGCTAACCTACTGAAAAAATATAAGAAAAAAGATGTTTTTTTCGGACAAAATCTGTACTTTTGCACCAGATTTCAAGTACACACTAAAAATTCGATTAAAACAATGATTAAGGTAGGTATTAACGGCTTTGGCCGTATCGGCCGCTTGGTATT